>ERZ836829.20-NODE-20-length-278703-cov-271.126127_pt1 | contig 278703 bp, 243 predicted proteins | sample MGYA00519574_ERZ836829 | MGnify/ENA primary metagenome ERZ836829 (study PRJEB31850, sample SAMEA3708808) | human gut metagenome | biome: human gut; feature: human-associated habitat; material: faeces | place: China | collected 2014 ...
ATACTCCTTCAGCATACGGAGCTTGAACTCCATGCTGTAACTTTTACGTTCTCTTGCTTTGTTTGACATCTTACACACGTTCTTTTAATTGTTAATTGCGTGTGAAGTAAATCTGTATCATGTCACCCCCCTTAACGCAAAAAGGCCATCCCGTTTCCGAGATGGCCTTCTTTTATATAGAAAGAATCTTATGTTCCGATTATAACTTGTCGTTAGAACCAAGAACGTTGATAATCTTGTGTTTGTAAAGTTTCTCCATGTTATCACGAGCCGGGCCCAGATATTTACGAGGATCGAATTCAGCCGGTTTCTCAGCGAAAGTCTTGCGGATAGCGGCAGTCATCGCCAAACGAGAGTCTGAGTCGATATTGATCTTACATACAGAAGATGTAGCAGCCTTACGCAACCACTCTTCAGGAATACCGATAGCAGCCTTCAAAGCACCACCGAATTTGTTGATAGTCTCAACCTCTTCCTGAGGAACAGAAGAAGAACCGTGAAGAACGATAGGGAATCCCGGAAGTTTCTCCATAACAGCGTCCAAAACGTCGAATGCCAATGGAGGAGGAACCATCTTACCTGTAACAGGGTCGATCGTACATTGCTCCGGAGTGAACTTATAAGCACCGTGAGAAGTACCGATTGAGATAGCCAAAGAATCGCAGCCCGTACGAGTAGCGAAGTCGATAACTTCCTCAGGATTGGTATAAGTGTGGTGGTCTGAAGAAACCTCATCCTCAACACCTGCCAATACACCAAGCTCGCCTTCTACAGTTACATCGAATTGATGAGCGTACTCAACAACTTTCTTAGTCAAAGCGATGTTCTCTTCATAAGGAAGGTGAGAACCGTCGATCATTACAGATGAGAAGCCAGAGTCGATACAGCTCTTGCAAGTCTCAAACGTATCACCATGGTCTAAGTGAAGAACGATCTGAGGATTCGGGCAACCTAATTCCTTAGCATATTCAACAGCACCCTGTGCCATGTAACGAAGCAAAGTAGCGTTTGCGTACTGGCGAGCGCCCTTTGAAACTTGCAAAATAACCGGAGATTTTGTCTCTACAGCAGCCTTGATGATAGCCTGCATCTGTTCCATGTTATTGAAGTTGAAAGCAGGGATAGCATATCCGCCCTTGATAGCCTTAGCGAACATTTCTTTTGTGTTCACCAAGCCCAAATCTTTGTAATTTACCATAGTTGTTATTATGTTATTACGTTAATGATTAAAAACTTGCACAAAGATAATCAAGATTCACGACAAATGATGCTTCAAAGCATATAAAATAACACAAAATCAACGCCCTTGAAAAAAATAATACGATTTTCTTTGTTTGTTTGTGGCAAACCCTTACCTTTGCAAGCCAAAATACCGGTTACCAAATATATACAGAGTATAAATTAAAATAGATAATAAAGCAATGAAAAAAGGTATTCATCCTGAAAATTATCGTCCTGTAGTATTTAAGGACATGTCAAACGATGATGTATTCATCACTCGTTCTACTATTAACGCTAAAGAGACGATCGAGATCGACGGCGTAACTTATCCGTTGGTAAAGGTCGAGATCTCTAACACTTCTCACCCGTTCTACACTGGTAAGTCTAAGTTGGTCGATACAGCCGGACGTGTTGATAAGTTCATGAGCCGTTATGGTAACCGTAACAAGAAATAAGATTTCTTTCTTTAAGAAATAAAAAAAGGTCACGATTTGTATCGTGGCCTTTTTTTGTATCTTCGCGGGAGTTAACATAATGAAATATCATGGCAAAAACGAAAGAACAATTACTAAACATCTTGGATCAGTTCCAGTTGGACGAGAAAGTAGTTTCCGCTGAACCATTCGGAAACGGACACATTAATGATACATTGAAAGTGACCAACGAGAAAGGGGAGATCAAATACGTGCTACAGCGTATCAACCATTTAATCTTCACCAATGTGGATATGCTGCAAAATAACATCCATGTGGTTACCACTCATATCCGCAAGAAGCTGGAGGAAAAAGGTGAAACGGATATCGACCGCAAGGTATTAACCTTCTTGCCGACTAAAGACGGGAAAAAATATTATTTCGATGGAGATAGTTATTGGCGGGTATGCCTATTCATCCCTCGCAGCAAAAGCTATGAGGAAGTAACTCCTGAGCTTTCTTATGAGGCTGGCAAAGCGTTCGGTGATTTCCAGACCATGTTGTCCGATATACCCGAGGGTACGCTGGGCGAGACCATCCCGGATTTCCATAATATGGAGTTCCGCTTGCGACAATTCCATGAGGCTGTAGCCGCTAATCCGGCAGGCCGGTTGGAAGAGGTGAAAGATTTGGTAGAGGAGATCGAGAAACGTGCCGAAGCGATGTGCATCCAAGAACGCCTGTACCGTGAGGGCCAATTGAAGAAACGCACGAACCATTGCGATACAAAAGTTAACAATATGATGTTTGACGCTGATAACGACAAGGTGCTTTGCGTGATCGACTTGGACACCGTGATGCCGGGTTTCGTCCTTTCCGATATCGGCGACTTTATCCGTACCGGAGCCAATACGGGTGCCGAGGACGATGAGAATCTGGATAACGTAAACGTTAACATGGAGATATTCAAAGCCTATACCCGTGGATACATGGAAAAGGCCAAGGCGTTCTTAACTCCTACCGAGATCAAATTGCTACCTTACGGTGGACGCTTATTGACTTATATGCAGACCGTTCGTTTCTTAACCGATTATATCAACGGCGATACCTATTACAAGATCCATAGCCCGAAACATAACTTAATCCGCACAAAAGCTCAATTCAAGCTACTTCAAAGTCTGGAAGCCCATGCGGAAGAGATGGATCAGTTCATGAATCAATGGTTATAATATAAAGTAACTAAGGAATATAAAAACGGGCGGGGTGACTCATTGATTCATCCCGCCCATTCTTTTTATTTCGTCCAATAATCCAACACCGTAACCGCCGATGCCTTCCCTCCTAACACCTTGCCAAATGCTTTATGCGCCGGATGTACCAAATAGGCGTCCCGATCCGCATCCGAATGAAAAGTCAAGAAAAAGCAATGAGTCAAGCCCTGTTGCAATCCCTCCGGACTACAATCCGTTCCCCACTCATATCCTTTGATCAAGTCGATTTGAGAAGGCAACTTACAAAAGGCATCCTCAACCTCTTTCACCTGCGCCTCAGACACATCCGGCTTAAAACCGAACATAACAACATGGCGAAGAACTTTCTCCGGCTTTTGATCACTCGAATAGCTTACCATTAATACAGAAAATACGATAATCGCAAGGATAAATAATACAGATACTACTTTCTTCATGATATTCAAGATTAGATTTCTATTGCTTTGTTATACGGCCCAAAGATAGTATAAAATCCAGTACAGCTTGCCCAAAACCTCCGTATCCTTTAGTCCTTTCCATCCCTATCTTTAGACTTTTCCTCTAGAGACATCCATCATCTATCAACTGTTGGACGATCATGCAACGGCTGGTAGAAGATCGTGCAACAGTTGGTAGATGATCATGCAACGGCTGTTGCATGATGAATACAAGCAGACAAAAAGGCTAACACCTGTAAGGATACAGCCTTAGCCTACAAGGGAAAAACCTCAAACCATAAAGGGATTATTTCAACTAAACCAAATCTTAAACCTTGTCAATCCATCCGCGTAAGAGCGGAGAGAGAATCGGCAATCATGTTTTAACAGTACCTCACGGATAAAGATCAAGCCGATACCTTGTCCGTTCGGTTTCGTAGAGAAGAACGGACTGAATAGTTTAGTTTCCGTTTCCTTGTCGATGCCCTTGCCCGTATCGGCTATCTCCAAGCAGGTGGGACGCACAGTCGTCCGGATATAAATCTTTCCATCCCGCTCGATGGATTCGGCGGCATTCTTGATAATATTGACCAAGACTTGCTCGAATAATGAATTATCCAAATTCACGACTGGAGATTCCTCGCTCAGATCCATAACAATCTCGATATTCCGGTTCTGGCAAACCGTCTCCATAAAGCGTTTACAAGCGGACACCACTTGGTTCAATTCTTGCGGACGACTTTGGGGTTCGGGTATACGCACCACATCTGCGAAATTGGTGATGAAATGGCTCATGCTATAGCAGCGTTCTATGGAGACCCGCAAAACCTCGCAGACATCCTCCATATCTTCCATCCCGCTGAAAGTAGACTCCAACGTATCCAAGGTAGAGGTGATACCCGCGGTCGTATTATTCACCTCATGAGAGATCATACGTATCACTTTCTCATACGCTTTCTTCTCGGCCTTGAACACCTCTTGGGTCAACGTCTCTATCAAATAAAACTGGTGGTGAAAGCCCCGGTCCACGAATGAAGAATGCGTACATTTATAAATATTAGCGTCGTTCAACCGGACGGTTTGCGCTTGATACATCGGAACCCGTACCAATTCTTCCGCCAAGGGAGAATCTAGTTGAAGAAAACGTTTTCCCACCATATCCTCCGAGCTTTGCGCGCCAAACAATTTACATGCGGCCGGGTTCATGGATAGAATCTCCTCATCCAAGTTCAAGATGATCACTCCCATCGGAGAGGCGTTGACCAGCAAGTCCAAGAAATGGTTTTGCTCCCGGAGGTGCAAACGCTCATTCTTCAACTGCTCCATCATCTTATTAAACACATCGACCACCCGGTCCGCCTCCGTTTGCCCGACCTTTCCCAAGCGGGAACTAAAGTCTTGCTCTTTCAATAACTCCATACCGTTACCGATGATATGCAAGGGCTTTATGATACGGCGATAAAAGACAAATAAATAGATGATCGTAAGCAAGACCAAGGCTTCTACCGCGAAAAACATCCGGATAGAAGACGTATAAAAGACATAATAAGTCACCACCGCCAATATAGTCAACAGCAGCGTCGTCAATATCCAGAATAGTCCTTTCAGCCTCATCCTTGCCTCTTCTTATTTATCGATCGGGATTCCGTATTTCTCTAATCTCCGGTACAAGGCGGCACGACTGATTCCCAGCGCCGTAGCGACATGCGATAAATTCCCTCCATGCGCTTCCAAGGAGCGTAAGATGGTTTGCTTCTCCAACTCATCCAAGGTCAGGCCCTCCAAAGAAGACGGAATCGTTGATTTAGAGCCGGATGTATTCATGCAATGAACCTCGAAATCAGCGGCATCCAAAAGCGTCTTACCCGACACAAGGATCGTCCGCTCCACCAAGTTCTTCAACTCACGGATATTACCGGGAAAAGGAAGACGGCTTAAATAGGTCTGGGCATCCGATGAGAACTCCACCCTCGGTAGCCCATTGACCTCCGATTGCTTATCCGCGAAATACCGAGCCAGCAATGGGATATCCTCCCTTCGCTCACGCAAGGCTGGTAAATGTACCGTGATCAAATTGATCCGGTAAAAAAGATCCTCACGGAACGTACGGTCCGCCACCATCGATCGTAAATCCCGGTTCGTAGCGCTTACGACCCGTATATCCACCTTCCGGGGGCGGCTATCCCCCAAGACCTCAAAGGTCTGGTCTTGCAATACCCGAAGTAGCTTTACTTGGCAAGACAGTTCTAAATCGCCGATCTCATCCAAGAAGATCGTACCTTTGTTCGCCATCTCGAAACGTCCTACCCGATCCATGTATGCGTCCGTAAAAGCCCCCTTCTTATGTCCGAACATCTCGCTTTCAAAAAGACTCTGGGATAGTCCGCCTAGGTTTACCTTTACGAAAGCCTCTTTCGACCGGGGGCTATTCGCATGGATCGCTTCCGCTATCAGCTCTTTACCCGTACCGCTCTCGCCGGTAATCAAAACAGAGGCGTTTGTCGGAGCGATACGCGAGACCGTCCCCAAGACATCCATCAAAGCGGCACTTTGCCCCACGATCTTATCAAAATGAAATTTATGATCGGCATCCGAACGGTTCAAGGGAGCGTTTGCCTCCTTCTTCTGCTCGCTCAGTTCCAAGGCGGTCCGGATCGATTTTAATAATACCAAGTTATTCCAAGGCTTCGTGATAAAATCGAAGGCTCCGGCTTGCATTCCCTGCACGGCCAAAGAGATCGATCCCCAAGCGGTCATCAAGATCACGGGTACATCAGGACGAAAGATCTTCACCTGTCTCAATAATTGAATCCCCTCCTCGCCCGTGGTAGTCAGCGTGAAGTTCATATCCATCAAGATCAGCTCCGGCGCCGTGGTACGGACTACCTCCAAGGCCTCCTTCGGCCCCGGAACCGCCTCCGGCCGGAAACCCGCACGTTTTAGCAGGAACGTAAGCGAGGAACGAACAGCCGCGTCATCATCTATTATCAGTATCATATAATCAATTTATCGTTTCACGATTTCCTCGAAATCGGCATCTAATGTACGATTATTCAAGAAATCATACAATGTTATACTACGGATGTTATAAAAATAGCGCCAATAATAATACAGTTCTTGGATATGCTTTTGCTTCGCATCATCCTTCGAACTCTGGGCGTCATTCAAGTCTAGGATATCGATCTTTCCGATCATGAAAGTCTCGATCGAGGTCTTGTAACGCTTTTCCGCCAACGTGTCCACCTCGGCGGCTATCTCCAATTGAGCGGCTTGATTATTGAAATTCTCCACCAAGAGGAAGATATCTTGATTAAAATCCATTTGCTCCTGACGGATCTTGGAAAGTACGACATCCCGATTCGATTCGGCTACTTTTACCTTTCCCTTCCGTTTTCCCCAGTCCAAGATAGGAATAGAAAGCCCGACCTCTACGATCTGGTTATCTTTCAACGGGTTGTAAGCTCCTCGCATGGACATATCCTTACCGGTATAACCCACGGAGGCAAACAGGTTAATACTTCGACGGTTTCCCTTGGCGGTCGCCACATCATAATCCGCTTCCAACTGGCGGCGCATGATATTCTTTGAGAATGAGTTATTTTCTTGAGCCTTCTCCAATACCGCCTGATAATCCATACGGACCCCTTCTATCGCCTCGGGAAGAACAGGCTCGATCACGTCTTGCTCGCTCATCCCTAAAAAGGAACGGAGCTTGAACATCATCGCGTTATAATTGGATTGAGTCTCGGTTAGCTTACCTTTCGCTTGCAAGGCCGACTGTTTCAAACGCATCAACTCGCTCTCCGAGATATGCCCGATCTTACGCTTCGCTACCGCTATGTCATAGAGTTTATTGGCGTTCAACAAGTTCTGATTACAGATATCCAGATTATCTTCCGCCAACAGTAAGTTGAAGTAATTCGTGATGGTAGCGATCGTTACATTCTCCACGTTCTCCATATAAGCGGCCTTAGCCTCTTGGTAACGAACAGGCTCGATACGACGTTTCCATTTTTGGTCATTCACGCCGAAGATCGGTTGCGTCAATGTCAAACTAACAGGTACGCTCATAAACTCGTTGTAAGCGCCACTACCTAGCTGACGGGTAAAATCCAAAGAGGTATTCAAGGCGATCTTACCTCCGGTCAAGGCTATGTTCTGGGCGATAGAGATCTCTCCATTTAAGCCTAAGGCATTGTTTTGCACATAGGTATAAGAACCATCCGATTGCTGGTACTTCGAGTATTGCTTGCTATATGAAGGCAGAGTCCCCGTAAATATCACTTCCGGCAACTGATCCGCCCGATGCGTACGGAATTCCCAATAGGCCGTTCGCAACTCATTGAGCGCCACGGCAGCGTCTATGGATTGAAGCTGTGCGATCTGGATCGCTTGCCGCAGGGTTATTCGAACTTTATTCGTATTGTCTTGGGCACATACTCCCGAAATCCCCGCCCACAGACAACACATCGCTATATAGATCCTTCTCATCTTAGTATAAGTTTTTTTATCCTGCCTAAGGCAAAAGGCATGCCAAAAACATATACTATTGATAATCCGACAAATAGGAATATTTAAAGTGTTCGATAATGAACAGTGTGTCCGTTTTTGGATACTTATCTTTGAATGAGTTGATTATTGACGATCGATTTATAGACCTCTTCCCGTAAAGGGCGCGACACCGGTATTTTATGCTCCCCAATGATTAATAGATTTCCTTCTATCGCTTGTACATAAGAAAGATTCACGATGAAAGAGCGGTGCACTTGCATAAAAATTTGTGCCGGCAACGTTTCCAATATACTCTTCAACCGGAGATGAACGATCTCTTTGGAAGTGAGGGTATGGATAACAATATAGTTCTCCATGCCCTCTATAAATTGAATCTCCTTTAAATAAAGCCTTTTAAGTTGCTTCTCCGTCTTGACAAAGATATAAGCAGGCTCCTCGCTTTTCGATGTAGATTCCATCAACGCATGTGCTTTATTGACCGATTTCAGGAAACGGGAAAAAGAGATTGGTTTCAATAAATAGTCCACCACGTCAAACTCATATCCTCTCAACGCATACCGCTCGTATGCCGAGGTGATAATTACCTTAGGAGCGTTCTGAGCACTCTCCAAAAAGTCCAGTCCAGACATATCCGGCATCTCTATATCCAGAAAAAGCAAATCCGCTTGAACCGAATTCAGCATATTATTGAGTTGTATAGCGTCCTCACATTCTCCGACGATGGTCAGAAAATCAATTTTACCGATGTGTCGCCGAAGTCCTTTTCTGGCGATTGGCTCATCATCCGTTATGATACACTTTATTTCCATATTATTCTGATAAATCAATACATAACTCAACCCTAAAACGGGTATTGTCTTTTTTTATACGTAGCTCATGTTTATCCGGGTACAATAGCTCCAATCGTTTTCTCAGATTGTCGATCCCAATGCCTTTCCCCTTTCTTTGTTCCAAGGAGTCCGGATTGAAAGTATTGCTTACTCCAAAGCAGACCTTTGACCTCTCTTTCCGCATAGATACTTGTATCCAATACGCTTCGCCCACATATTTAAACGCATTCTCCAATAATGGAAGGAAAAGCAACGGATGTATTTTTTGTCCGGTCAATTCCGGGTCAAAGGACTCCTCGAACTGTAAGCGTTTCGTCATACGAAGTCGCTGGAATTGAATATATGTTCGCAAATAATCAATCTCCTCTTCGATCGTCACTTTCGTATTTATATCATATAATTGATAACGGAGTAAGTCCGAAAGTAACTCTACAGCCTCAATCGCTTCCTCATTTTCCTCATCAATCAAGAAATAGATCGTATTCAAGGCATTAAACAGGAAATGGGGATGGTATTGCATCTTCAGCAACTTTAATTGGGTTTCCAATTGATCTACTTTCATTTTCTCCAATTGGACGATTTTCTCCGAATAGCGTTTGGCTAATATATTATTACGGATCAAGAAATAGTATAGGAGAAAGATCGGCACAGCTACCGCATTGATCATTAACGCCTCTCCCCACCGATAGGTCGTTCCATTTATAGAATAGATCACGATATATAAGCCGATATTGAGCACGACTAAATTAAACAAGACCACCCATAGATATTCCCGGAACACCGGGCGGGACCTCCGCTCTTTATTCCTATCTAAAAAAGTATTAGCCAAGTAATTAAAAAACAAATAAGATAAGCTAACGCCGATCAATATAATAGCAAGGGCCTTGATACGCCCGATCCATGCGTCCACTCCCAGTTCCCACATGCGGACACCATAAGCGACATCCGTAACAATCCACAGGCAACAGATCGCCAATATCGCCATTAGCAACGGACTTAGAAAGTTATATTTTATCTTCATATCTGATTTCAAGCCATAAATTTATTCTTTTACTTTGATCTATGCTCGTATCACGGGCACTTTTTTAATCAACGAAGTTATCGTTCCAGATAAAAACCAACAAATAATCTTGACGAATTGCGGAATATGAAAGGTGAATATCCTGTTTGTTCGTCAGGATATGCGATAAAGGCAAAAAATACCTATATTTGCCCTCCTCAATAAGAGATGCTATAAAAATGAAGAATGACGGTTTCACATTTCGAAAGAGAGCCAGAAGCTTTAAATTCGCTTTCAACGGAATCAAGCTATTGATCACGAAGGAGCATAACGCTTGGATCCATTGTTTCGCGGCAGTTTGCGTACTTATCGCCGGAATGGTATTTGGACTTTCCCGCATGGAATGGATCGCAGTAACGATCGTGATCGGGGCGGTATTAGCTGCCGAGGCGGTCAATTCATCCATCGAGGCCCTAGCAGATTTGGTCTCCCCTGAGTATAATGAGGCTATCAAGCGAACGAAAGACTTGGCGGCGGGAGCTGTATTATTGATGGCGATAGCGGCAGCGATCGTCGGGTTCGTCATTTTTATACCTAAAATAGCAACTATATTTTAAATCTATGAGACATATCCTTTTCGCAATTACAATGCTCATGCTATGCCTGTCCGTTAACGGACAAGAATTGAAGGTGACCGGTAGCCGGAAAGCCATACGGACCTCGGGAGACGTATTGGTGTTTATCACTCCGGTGGCGAGTTTGGCGACAGTATTGGCAACCCAAGATTGGCAAGGGCTGAAACAAGGCGTATTCACCGGGGTTACGACATTGGGCGTAACCTATGCGCTGAAATACCTAGTGAAGAAAGAGCGGCCCGACTTCAGCGATAATCATTCGTTCCCATCCATGCATACCTCCGTATCCTTCGCGGGAGCCGCTTTTATCCAAAGGCGTTATGGATGGAAATGGGGTATTCCGGCTTATGCGGTATCTACCTACGTGGGTTGGAGCCGGGTCTATGGGAAGAAGCATGATTGGTGGGACGTGGCGGCGGGAGCCGTTATCGGCGCCGGTAGCGCCTATATCTTTACCCGCCCGTTCGCAAAGAAACATAACCTGTCTATCAGCCCGGTAGCGGGAGACGGGCATTATGGGGTATATGCGTCAATGACGTTTTAACTCGCAGATTTTTGCCAAGCACGAAAACAGCCCGGCCATGTATCACTACAAGACCGGGCTTTCAATTGTGTGTATGTGTGAAATATGTAAGTTAACTCTTATTCATAATGCAACGCCTCCGCTGGCTCCAAGCGGGCTGTCGAGCGGGCGGGATACCATACGCCACAGATGATCATGAGGACGATCAAGACAAACGTAATCCCTCCGCAAATCGCAAAGCGCAGCCACGTGAACGGAAGCTGATAGGTATCTATCAAATCCATATGGGCGATGTTGAAGCTGATGAGTAAGGACGGGATGAACGCCAAGACCAGCAATAGGACACCCTCTCCCACCATGATCGAGTTCAACTGACGGCGGGTAGAGCCTAAGGCCATCCTAAGCCCCATCTCGCCTTTGCGATATTCCGTACGGAACCAGAAGGTACCGATGATGCCGAGGAATATATTCGCCAATAGGAAGCAGGCTACCGCCACACGGGTTTTCACCTCGTTCTCTACGCCGATCGAACGGATATAACCGTTGCGAATATATGACAAGGGCTGTACGTCTAGCAGATAGAGGTTGCCTAGCCGAAGCTGTTCGGCCATATCCTTGCGGAAGCGTGCGGGGAAATCAGCATTATCGACATCCGGACGGACACGTACGCAGAGTCGCACGGCATCTATCATCCCCTCATAGTATCCTTCCTCCATCCGGCTTAGCCGCAGGGCCCTATAGACGTTGGGTTCCGCCTTGGTGTACTCATGACGGCGGATGGGGACGCTGATACCACGGATCGTCTCCTCGATCTCGTCGGTCACATTCCCCCGGTACGCCTTTTGCCCGAGTAGGGAAAGGCCGGGATTCATCGTCTCCACGTCGGCGGAGATTACGATGGAGTTGTTATCCTCGATGGCCCGTTTCAAGGAAGCCGTCTTGCCGTCCTTATCATAGATACGGAACACGTCGAAGAACTCCGGGGTGACGAAAGCATAGCGGCAGGGCACCTGCAACGTATCAATCCGCCAAACGAGGTTACGGCTTCCCATATAATAAGGCATCCCCCCATCCGTAAGGCAGGCCGATTCCACGCCGGGATAGGTGCGGATGCGATCCAACGCCGTCAGCAGATGAACACCATCCGGCCGCTCCCGCTTCTCCTTCGGGATATAATCCGGGCTTCTTTCCGAGAGGCTGCTGATCACGATGCTGTACGTATGCCGGATATCGAAGCCCAGAGGAGCCGTATACGTGCGCCCCATCACATACAGGTAGTCCACAAGGAACCAAAGGAAGACCGAGACCAGCAATAACTCAGCCCACAACCAAGCGTTTTGCTTGCGCTGGTTCCAGATCAATTGTAATAAATGTCGTATCATATCTTTCTATTATTTTAGTATAGCTATCATCCAACGCGGGAGATTAATGAACATTCTCGTTGAGAGCCGAGATGATACGCATCCTTGAGGCTCGCCAAGCCGGGATGCCGGCGCTCAGCAGGTTCAACGCAAGACAAGCAAGGAACGCATAAAGGAAGATCAATGGATTGAACATCATCTCCGCATTGACGAAGGTGCGACCGATACCCATCGATGCCGTGCCCGTATCTAGCAACCAATCGGACAAGAGCAATACGGAGGCGTATGAGAAAAACAGACCTAACACACCTCCCAGCAAGGTCTGCAACAGATTCTCGTAGAGTACCTGCGTCAGTAATTCCGAGCGTGTCGCCCCGAACGCCTTCCTCACCCCGATCTCCGCCATACGTTTACGCATCCGGCTTTGCGTGATACCGCTCATGTTGATGGCAGGGATCAGCAAAAGGACAAGAACGATGATAACATATTTCATGACCAGTTCCCGTACATTCGGCTCAGAGAAAGCATCCTCGCGAGCCAAATCGCCCAAATGGGTATCAGGTCCTCCTCCAATTTTCAGTAGGTGCGTGCTTTGCGATTCGTTAAGGCGAGCGATATTCGCCTCAGCCTCGGAGTGGATCGCATCAAAGTCGGCGGACGAACTTGCGAGGATATAACAACGGAAGCCCCCGACGAGACGGTCGGAACCATTATCATACAGGGAATTGTCGGTGGTATAAGGCAACCAGACATCGCCATAGGCAGACTCGGCTAGCAGGGAGACATCCCGCACGACGGCACGGATGGTATAGGGCACGTAGCTGATCTCGACGGTACGGCCTACAACCTCGGTCGTGCCATACAACCGGCGTGCCACGGACTCGCTTACCACAGCATCCATGATGCCACTTTGTACTTCTTCCTCGCCATAAGGCTTACCGGAGAGGAAACGAAAGTTGAAGATATTCCAGAACGCCGCATCCGTAAAGGTCACGTCGCACTTGAACTCCACCGTATGATCCGCCACTGCCGCCAAGCGTTGCACGCCATGATAGGCCATGCCTACCTTCTCGGCAGAGCGCAAGGGATAGAAACAATCTTTCACCACACGGGAAGCAAGAAAGTAGCAGTCGTTATAAGATTCGTTCTCTTTGTAGGAGGCACGGGTATCACTGACGTACATCATCCGGTCTCGATAGTCTTCCGGTGAGTAATTGGCGGTACGCATCTGCCATACGATCACGATCACCATGATCATGCAAATCGCCAAGGCCGTACCGAAGATAGAGACTCCGGAAAGGAGCTTGTTCTCTTTCAATAAGGCCCAGGCTTGTTTTAGATAGATCTTGTACATATTCATTTGATTTAATTATACGATTCAGTCGGTGGGAGACGGGGCATTATCTGTTATCCGTCATACCGCAGCGCCTCGGCCGGCTCCATCTCGGCGGCCTTGCTGGCGGGAAGCCAGACGGCGAGCAGGATGACGATAGCCAGCAGTATCCATGTCAGGATATTCACCAGCAAGAAACGGAGCGGCAGGATCGCCGGCCAGTAAAGCTCCGGCAAGGTCCCTTTGGGGATGTCCAAGAAGCCGACCATCACGAATTGGGCCTCTATCAACAAGGCGAGCGGGGTAGCCATGAGTAACAGGCATATGCCCTCACGAGCCATCTGGCTACGTATCTCTTCACGGGGCGAACCGATCGCCATGCGCAACCCGATCTCTCCTCGGCGCATCCGCACCCGGTACCAGAACGTACCCATCACGCAAAGCAGGATATTCAGTCCCAAGAAGGCCATCAACGCCATACGGACCCGGTAATCGTAGGTAACGCCAAAGGAATAATCGGTATCGGCCTTGATCCGGTCATAGGAAGTCAGGCGTTTCAGGTAGAAGTTCCCCACCCGAAGCTCACGGTTCATCTTCTCCCGGAACGTATCGGCGAAACGAGGACCAGCCACGGCAGGATCGATCCGTATGAAATAATTCATCTCGGGGATCTCCTCCACCGAGGGACGGATCGCGAAGAATGCGGCACCTTGGGGTAGGCTATTGTCAAAACGCTTGATATCCTCTAATACGCCCTTTACGATATAAGTCGGGCCCTCCTCGTCGAAAGGGTCTTTCACCTCACGCCCAACGGCGGATGCCTCTCCAAATACCTTTCGCTCCACCATCCGGGTGGTTACTATAGCGCGGGGGTCTCCCCAATCAAAATCGGATGTAGATACCGGACGGCCGTCTTTGGCGTACGAATGGTTGAAGACCGACAGGAAATCCGTGGTAGGATCCATCTCATACCTCATGACCGCTTCCCGCTTGCTCGTATCGGCCGCGTTCGCCAAACCGATACCGTAATAACAGCCCGTATAAGGCATGGAGTAACAGCCCGAGGCCGCGCCCATCGCCTTCACCCCCGGATAATCGCGCAGGCGGTCTTTTATCCGCTCATAATTTTCCAGCATGGCGATCGAGTCACTCTCGGCGGCTCGATAGTCGGGGGAGGTTTCCGGCAAGAGGCCCATTTCTACCTGCCAGACATTCGCATAGTCACGTCCGGAGGGGAGACTACGGTTATAGATCTCCACGAAGAAGTAATCCACCATGTACCACGCCAGACAAAAGGCGAGCAGCAACTCCACGCACACCCACACGTTGCTACGCCAGCGGTTCATCAATTGTATCCAAGTCATTTTCCACATATCTTTCTTCCCTCCATTTAAGCGTTCAACGAATCAACGATAGGTCGCCTTGACGCACGCCAAGCGGGCCACAACGCCGACATCAGGTTTAACAGGAAACATACGCACAAAGCGATCAAGAAGACCCACGGGTTTAACAGCATCCCCATGGAAAGCGATACGTCCACGCCATCCGGGGCGGCCTCCGAAAACCCCTTGCCGATCTTGAAGACCCACGAACTGGCGAACGTTACCAGCAGGAAGGAGAACAGCAGTCCCACCAAGCCGCCCAGCAGCGTATACAGGAAGTTCTCTATCAAGACCTGTCCGATCAACGATCCCTTGGGCGCCCCGAAAGCACGCCGCACGCCCAGCTCGCCCAGACGCCGTTCCATGCGGGAATCGGCCATGCCCGAGAGGCTGACGGCGGGGACGAGCAGCAGGAGCAGGAAAATCACCCCATAACGGCTCAAGTCTCCCACGATATCCGGCTCCACGTTCGACCAATACCGGAAGATACTCTCCCAATGGCGATCCGGCTGCCCAAGAAGGGAGAACTCACGTTTGCCATCCACGTCCAACGATTGGTTGAAGCGACGCACGTTATCCGCCACCGCCTCCCGCACCTTGCCGATGTCCGCCTTATCCTTCACGAGCATATAGACCCTCAAGGGCCCCAGCCCGGGCATATGCGCCTCCGAGTATCGGACCCGCTCCTCGAAGTCGGGCGCTTGGGTATACGGATACCAGACCTGCGAGAAAACCCGATCCATCAGGAAAGATACATCGTCCACCACGCCCACCACACGAAATGAGGTAAAGTCGAGGCTCAAGGTCTGCCCCACGGCACTACCTTCTCCATAAAGCCGCTTGGCCAGTGAGCGGGCGATTACCGCCACGGGCATCCCCGACCGGAAATCGGCCTCGGTGAAAGGCTTACCCTCCAAGAAACGGAAGGAGAATACTTTCCAGAACCCATCGTTCACCCCCATCTTCATGACCGGTACCTGCACGGGACTGCCCACCGGCTGCACGAAAGCGGAAGTGGCATCATCATAACGTAACGCCAACGCCTCCAAACCGGGTACGCCCGCAAGGCACTCTTCCACGAAGCGGGGCGATACCGGGCTACTGCTCGTTCCCCCTTTCTCATTCTTCAGCGTGGCGCTCTTCACGGTCAGCAACCGGTCCCGGTCCATCTCCGGATAAATAGAGGCCATTTTCACGTAAAACACGATGGACAACACCATCACCAGCGAGATCGCCAATCCCGTCCCCACGATATAGACCGAGCTGAACAGCCGTTCTTGCCGGATCAGGGCCCATGCTTGTTTTAAGTAGATCTTGTACATATTCATTCGATTTAAATATTCTATCAGTCGGTGGGAGACGGGGCACGCCCCGTCTCTACAACCGGGTGTTACCTGTTTTCTATTATCCGTCATACCGTAATGCGTCAGCCGGTTCCTGCCGGGCCGCCTTACGGGCCGGGTACCAGATAGCCAAGAAGACGACGAACGCCAAGACACCCCCTGTCAGCAGGCTAATGGCCGTGAAGCGGATCACGCCGCAGGGCACGATATCGGCCACCGCCAGATTCAGGCAGATCAGCAAGCCCGGCACGGAAGCGATCGCCAGCAGCAACAAGCCCTCGCCGATCATCAGCCCCTCTATACCCTTGCGGGTGGAGCCCATCGCCATACGTAGCCCCAACTCCGAACGGCGACGGCTCACGTGAAACCAGAACGTACCGATCACCGCCAGAAACACATTCACCAAGAAGAACAATCCCATGGCCGATACCAGCCGATGGGCGCTTGTCCGCTCCGAGTTCTCGAGATAAAAGGCCCGTATCCCTTCGTAGTCTCTCACTTCCGATACCCAGTAATTACCCACCATCAAGGATCTACTCATTTCCTTCCGGAACTTGGCGGCGTAGTTGGAGGTAGAGACCTCCGGACGGGTGCGGAACGTGATCTGCACTCGCATGAGTCCCTTCTCGTCCAACTGGCCCTTGCCGAACATCCCCCGCAAGTCCAGTGGAGAGAAGACACTATGCTGATTCCGGGAATCGTACTCGGAGTTTCGTACCGGCTCCGTAACCGCTATCACGTGACAGGGCAGGGTATCGTTGTAATTATAGATCTCGGCCCCGATCACGTCGGTATGGCCGTATAGCTTGCTCGCCAGATCGGCGGAGAGGATCATCTCCCGCCCCTCCCGAAGCCCCGACAGGGTCTGCCCCAGTCTCTCCGGGCTTTCTCCCGTAGCGGAGCGGATGCCGAACACCCGGAAATACCCCGGCGAGACGGTCATTGCCCGCACCCGCTGGTTGATCGAGTCTTTCAAGACTCTGCTGCCGATGTTCGAGTCGGTATAAGGCAGCGAATAGTACGAGAGCCCTACCACCTCCACGTCGGGATGCCGCTCGATACGCTCCACGATACGCTCGATATTCCGCACCGGCTCCTCGCTTCCCTCCTCGTAGGCGATGAACGAGGGACTGTCGGACGGCCGTATGGCGAGCGTCACGTTGTACACGTGATCCAGCTTGAAGCCCACCGGCATCCGCGTCAGCATCCCTTGCGCCACGAAGTAGTACATCATGAACCACAGGATCACGAATACGACCAGCAGTTCCACCAGTATCCAGCAGCTTCCTCCCAAACGGGACCTTATCAACTTTAATAGATGTGTTACCATAGCCGTATCCTATTTATCGTTCAACGCGTCCGTTATACTCACCCGCACGGTACGCCAAGCGGGTATCATCGAAGAGAGCAGGTTCAGCGCCACGCAGACAGCGAACGCGTAGGCGAACACCTCCATATTCAGCAGCATCCCCGGCGAGAGGAAGATATCGTTACCCGCCCCGGAGCCCATGCGATGCAAACCGGGGGAAAGAAGGATGCCCCGGAATACGGACACCAGCACGTACGAGAACAGCAATCCCGCCATGCCCCCGGGCAACATCAGCAGCATGTTCTCCCAGAAGACCTGCCCCATCAACGTCTTCCGCGACGCCCCGAAGGCCTTGCGTACGCCTAGCTCAGACACCCGGTCTTGCATCCTCGAGGCGTTCAGGCCCGAGAGGTTCAGCGCCGGGACTAGCAGGAAGAGGAAGAGGGCGACGCCCAAGACGATATACGTCTCCGGCCCGAACAACCGCGACAATAACCGGTCGCCGAACGAGCAGGGCGGCTCCACTCTCACCTGTCCCTCCCGCAAGCCGCTGTTGTAGCGTCTTACTCCCTTCTCCAACTCGGCGGAGAGGGCCGGAAGGTCCGAGGCGTCACGCAGCAGGCAGTTGGCGAGCAGCAGTCCCACCGAGCCTTCCCGCTCCTCCAAGGCGGTATCCATGATACTTGCCATCGAGGTGTAGGGTACCCACGCCTCGGCGCAAACGTCGGAAGCGACGGCGGATATATCCTCCACCACGCCGCTAATCGTATATTCTATATCGTTGATCAAGACGGTCTGACCGGCTACCTCAGTACGCCCGAGCAGGCGGCGTGCCAAGGAACGGTCGAGCACCACGCGGGGCATCCCGGAAAGGAACTCGGCACTGGCGAACGGCTTCCCGTCCAAGAAGCTGAAACGGTAGACTTGCCAGAACGCGTCGTCGCATCCCATCAATTGTACTTTCGGCGACTCGTCGCTACCCGGCGCTTGGATGAAGATGTCCCCCACCTCATAAGGCATGATGGCGGCGTTGGTGGTGACCGCCACTTTCTCGGGTGTCTCGAGGCCGTAGAGGACCTCCTTCACGAACCGGGGCCCGCAACCGCTGTTCAACGAGCCTTTGCCCCCGTTGAACTCATACGATACGTTCAATACGTAGCCCATCCGGTCCCTGCTCACCTCCGGGGCGATATTCGCCGTCCGGATATGGTAGACCACCGCTATGGCCATCACCATCGAGATCGCCAAGCCCGTACCGATGATATAAACGGCGGTGAAGAAGCGATTCTGCCCCATCAAGGCCCAAGCTTGTTTAAGGTATACCTTGTACATCGTTCATTATTTGTTAGTTCGTTTTATGGGTATCTGCCGCCTGCTTTCCGTAATTATTATACGCTTGGCATGTATTTCCAAATACTATTCATGTTATCTTTCTTATCTTTGCCACTCAATCATTCATTAAACCACGAGATCATGGATGAAGAAATACCTAAGTCGGAGCTGCCCAAGCCGTTTCGCAAGCTGAGCATCCGCGTCAACAAGAGCCACCTGCCCGGTAACGCAAGCTATAAGGGAAGCGTCGTATGGCAACGTACGCTCAGCATCGATGACATCGCCGCCCGTGTCGTAGACAAACGGAGCGAGTTCCGCAAGGAGACGCTCGTCAACAGCGGGCAGCGGCTCTGCTTCGTCCCCGGCTTCGCTTTCGGGGCAGGCGAGTGGGAAGCCATCGTCTGCACCCAGTTCACCCCTACTTATCACCTTTATAAAGAGCCCCGGTATGGTACGCTTACCTTCACCGTGATGTGAGGTATCGAGACACCGCAGGTGATACCTTGCCTCATACGTTTGAGGTATCGTACCTCATAGCTATGAGGCAAGGTGTCACCCGTGGTGCCTCACACATGGAGATCCCCCCTATGCGGCTCCCTTACTGCACCTGCCTTCCATCGAAGAAGCGCACGGTGCGGCTGGTTTGCTTGGCCTGCGCCTCGTTGTGGGTTACCATTACGATGGTGCGGCCGTCCTCCTTGTTGAGTTGGTGAAGCAGGTCCATGACCTCGATACCCATCTTGGAGTCCAAGTTACCGGTCGGCTCATCGGCGAGGATGATGTCGGGGTTACCTACGATCGCACGGGCGATGGCCACGCGCTGGCACTGGCCGCCGGAGAGCTGCGTCGGGAAATGGCGCATACGGTGGCTGAGGCCGACCTTCTCCAGCACGGCCTCGGCCAGCTTGCGGCGCTCCGAGGAAGAGACCTTGCGGTAGAGCAAGGGAAGCTCCACGTTGTCCAGCACGTTCAAGGAATTGATCAAGTGGAAGCTCTGGAACACGAAACCTAGTTGCTTGTTACGGAAAGCGGCCAACTCCTTGTCGCTCATGCCCACCGTGTTCACGCCGTTGATCTCAACCGTACCGGAGGTAGGCAAGTCCAGCAGGCCCATGATATTCAACAAGGTGGACTTCCCGCATCCGGAGGGTCCCATGATGCTGAGAAACTCGCCTTGCTGTACCTCTAGGTTCACGTTTTCCAACGCGACTGTCTCTATCTCTTTCGTACGGTAAATCTTCTGTAAATTCGTTAGTTTGATCATGACTGTAATATTTTAATTGTTATTGTTTGACTCTTGTTATTGTTAAACTCTTGCTATCGCTAGGCTTTGCCACCTAAAAGCAAATTACGTGCCAGAAACGTATCTCATTGATTCCATGACATCTCCATAAAAAAGTACTGTCCGTTATCGAACAGTCGATTCATTTCCGAACAGTCGGTTCGTTTCCGGACACGGATGCCCGTGCCATCCGTGCCGTCCGTGTCCGATCATTCCTGTCGCAAGGCGTCCGCCGGATGCATCCGCATGGCCCGATAAGACGGGAAACTGATTCCTACGACAATCATCGCAGCCATCACCGCATACGAGAACACGAAGCCGAACAACAGGCGTGAGGCCATGTCGGGCGGTATCTCCGAGCCTTGCGTCACCTCCATATACAGCAGGTTGGCGAAGATGGCGGCAGAGGGGATGAAAGCGATGGTGAGTAGCGCCAAGCCCTCCTTCACCAATTGCCAGAATATGCCCTTGCGGGTGGCTCCCATCGCCATGCGGAGGCCGATCTCGGCGCTCCTTTGTTGCGTGCGGTACCAGAAGGTTCCCACCACGCCGAGCAGGACATTCAGCAGGAAGAAGGCGATGCCCGCCACGTAAAGGCGGACTTGATCCAACCAACGCTCAAGGAACTGGTCCCGGTAATGGGACATCGGGAAAACATCCTTCAAATAGATATTACCCACGCGCAATTGCTGCTCCATCTCCTTCCGGAAATCGGCGGCGAAAGCGGCGCCGTCCGCGCCGGGCTTCACCCGGATGAAGGTGTTCAAGCCCTCTCCGACCCAATCGCCCTCCTCGGCCACCTTGTTCTCGTCCACCAGCTTATAGTAAGCGTAATCATAGCCGGTGAACTCGCAGTAACGTTGTTTCTCGCAGACACCACCGATACGGTAGGCCACGCTATCACGAGAGCCTTGGTCGGTGATATAGATCTCTTGGCGCACGGCCGCCGACGGATCGCCGAAGAAGTCATCGGCTACACGGCCCGTCACCACCACTTGGTTGTTGCGCAGGGCGTCCACCAACTCCGAGGGGGACCCGCCTTGCGCCGTCTTTACGTCGAACACCTCGAAATAGGTGGGCGATACGTAACGCACGAAGCCATTACGGATCAACGAGTCCTTCCGGAACGTGGCGTATTGATTCGATCCCCGGTAATGGAAATGCACGCCGGTGGTGAAACAGATTGATTCCACGGAGGGGTTCCGGCGGATGCGGTCCATCAAGGTCAGATAATCCCCGCCTCCCCGCTCGCTATGCACGGAGGTCGTGTCATAGTCGGGACTTTCCTCCGGGATCACGCCGAAGCTCACGTGATACGTATGTTCGATATTGAAACCTAATGATCGCGAGTAGAGCTTATACATCACGAACAAGGCGTCCGCCGCGTACCAAAGGAAGATAGAGACCACGAGCATTTCCAACCAGATAAACAAGTTCCCCTTGCGCTCGTTCCAGAGTTGTTTTAGAATCATCTTATACATAGCGTCAACCATTTATAGAGTCCGTAATATTCAATCTTGACATTCGCCAAGCCGGGAGGCCGGCGGAAAACAGGTTCAGCACGAGGCAGAACAGGAAGGCGGCGATAAAGACCGCCCCGTTAAACATCCCGGTGGAAAGCCCCGTCTTCCCCAGCGAGGTGACCATCAACCAGTCCCTCAGCAACAACATGGCGCCGTACGACATCGCCAATCCCAGCAGTCCGCCGAGCAGGGTCAAGACCATGTTCTCGGACAGCACTTGCCAGAGGATGGTGCCTTGCGTGGCCCCGAAAGCCCGACGTACGCCAAGCTCGGCCATCCGGCGGCGCATCCTCGACAGGGTGATGCCCGATAGGTTCAAGGCCGGAACCAGCAGGAGGATGAAAAGGATGATGCCGTAACGGACGTAGAGGTAGAAGAGGTTCGCCCCGAACTCGCTACCGCCGCCGATCCATTCCTCGATCTGGGTGGAGGGCTGGTGAAGGATATCGGCCTTGACATCCCGGGTCTTGGCGTTGAACTCCTCGACCTTCCGCAACGCCTCGGTCCTCAACTCCTCCCTCGTGACACCCGGTTTCAGCAGGACGCAACAGCTATACGAGCCGTTGATGCCCTCTTGGTATCCCCCGTCGTCCTGCACCGTGTAAGGGATCCAGACCTCCGCCCACGCTTTCGAAGCGAACCGGGATACGTCCTTCATGACCCCGCAGATATTGTAGACGATGAAATCGAGCTTCATCTCCCGCCCCACGACTTGGTCCGTGCCGAAAAGGGCCAAGGCCACGCTCTCGCTGATCACGGCGTCGCGGATACCGCTTGTGAAAGCCGCCGGGCTGAAGGGGCCTCCTTGCAGGAAATCGAACTGGAAGATCTTCCAGAAGGCGGTATCCGTATAAGAGATGTAACTCGTCCGGTTCTTAAGCCCGTCCATGGACGAGGCGGTCAACGGCCTGTAGCGATCCATATTGATGGCGGTAACGGCCTCCGCCCCTTTCAGCGGATAGCAGCACTCCTTCACCAAGGGCAGTCCCAACGACGAGTAGGAGATGCGCCGGTTATCATCCTTGCCATTGCTCATGACGGTCGTTATGTAGCAGGTGCGGCCACGGTTTACCTCCGGCTTGAAACTCGCCGTATTCACGACATACAGGATGACGATCACCATGATCATGCAAATGGCCAAGGCGGTACCGAGTATCGAGATCACGCTCAACAGCTTGTTCTCCCCGATCATCCTCAACGCTTGTTTAATGTATTGCTTTATCATAAACCTTTGTATTATAAATTATCTATTACCCGACCTAAACAGCGATTGTTTGTTATCATCCGACTTTGTGCCCCTACGGAGGCAAATAACGTGCCAAAAACGTAACCACCTGATTCCTAACATCACCCCGTAAAAAAAGCTGTCCGATAACGAACACTTGATTCGTTATCGGACAGCGATTATGGACAGTTTCAGATTTTATAATTCCCAACGTAAGGATCTCAGCAGTTCATCGATCTCGGCTGCCGAAATGGAGTCACGGTCGGCCTTATCGTAGATCGTGAGGAGAACAACCGTACCCTCATTATCTGCGCAGACAATGGCCTCCGTGTAAGTAATCACTCTCGCCCCATGGCTCTTTCCTTTTCTCTTGGAGGCGATGGCCATGCGTACCTTGCGAACGCCTTTGCCTAAGCTCGTCCCTTGATCGGGGTTCTCGCTCAAAGACTTACCCAAAGCCGATAAATCAGCCTTCAATGAGCTATACTTCTTACAGAGACGTTTGAACACTTTATCGAAGTCTTGATGGGTTTTTATCCTATACCTCATTGAGCAACTCACTTAAGTCTCTAAACTTATGCCCCACATCCTTGCCCTCACGCAAATCCTTCACGTCTTGCAGGGCATTCCTTAGCCCCGCCAAGATCTCCTCCTTGGTAGGCTCCACGTAATCGTCTGCCGGCTTCTCTACCGGGGTTGCCTTACCGAAGGCAGCCATCTTCATACGGCGGACACTGTCGAGGGCCTTCTTGATCAACTGTTCATCCTCCAAAGACATCACCTCTTGCAGTAACGACATTTTTAATTCTATAGCTGTCATAAGCTTGCTCCTTTCTCATTAATAAATTGACAGACGCAAAGATAGACAATTTATTCGTAATGCAACGCCTCCGCCGGAGCCATCTTTACCGCCTTGCGGACAGGGAACCAGATTCCCATGCAGATCATGCCGGCCATCAGGAGGTAGGAGACGCTGAGGGTTACTAGAAAGCGGAGGATGGAGAGGGGCTCGCGGTAGGAATCCAGCTTATCCAAAAAGGCCATATTGAAGACGAAGACCAGTAGGATCGGAACAGTGATCGCCAAGAGACCCAGACCTTCCAGATACATGTACTCGCCCAGCCTGCCCCGGCTGGAACCGATCGCCATGCGGAGACCGATCTCGCTACGCCGCCGCTCGGTACGCAACCAGAACGTGCCTACGATACCGAAGAATACGTTCACGAGCAGGAAGGCCATCATGGAGAGTTTCTTGCTGTTCTCGTTCTTGGTAAACCGGAGTTGGTCATCACGCTGGTCGGCAAGGAGGGTGACACCGTGGACGAAGGTGTTATTTACCGTCATCCGATCCGCTGTTTTCTCCAAGAAAGCGTACATCTCATCCTCGGTCATCGGGCGTTTCGTACGTACCGATAGTTCAGCGCTCCTTACGCCGAAATTCTTCACGAACTCCCGCAAGGACTCACCTTTCAATATCGTGAAAGCGCAGTTCTCCGGACGGTCGAAGTCATTGCTACGGAAGGTAGGAAGGACAGCGGCGATCGTGAAAGGCTCGGAAAGGTCGTCATTCTCCGAGATCTGCCGGCCTATGGCGGACTGCCCCCCGAAGAAGAAATCCTCCGCCTCCGCCGTCACGACGAGCGGGCGGTAAGCGTTCTCCACCAGCGGGGTGATGGCACGGCCCTCCTTATCCTTCATACGGAATACATCGAAATAAGAAGGAGATACTTTCAGCTTGTGGTAGTTCTGTCCTACCGCCTTCGAGGTATCAGCGCCCAAGGGAAGGAGCGTACCCCACGAACTTCCGTTTGAATAAGGCATGGACCAATACGTAACACATACTTCCTCGACCTCCTGCTCTTGGCGGATACGTTCCATAAGCTTCAACAAATCCTGTGTCGCATTCGAGTCGTAAAGTGAGTCGGGCACATAACCCGGGGCGTTCGACGAGAGCGTGGAAAGCTTGAAACGCCACGTATTCGAGATATCATATCCCATCGGGGCGTTATAGCAGCGCACATCCACCCATAACTTATCCATCATAAACCAAAGGGCGCACATCACGATAACCAACTCGCCCAGTATCCAGCCGTTGCTCTTGCGCTGGGCCCATATTATTTTAAATATATGCTTAATCATAATTTGATAGTTGATAGTTGACAATTGACAACTCATTGTTCATTATTCATTGGATTCACTCATTCCCCTTTAACGCTTCTACGATCGGTTGCCGTGTCGTACGCCATGCCGGTATCCCGGCGCTTAATATATTCAGCAAGAACGTAAAGATAAGGGCGGAGATAAATAAGCCCGGTTTAATAAGCATAGGCGCCGTAAGGCTCACGTTCTCGCTCAACATGAAAGGCTTCCCTACCACCAGCAACACCATCGAGAGACCGATACCGATCACGCCACCGATCAAGGTCAGCACAAAGTTCTCCGATAATATCTGCATCAAAAGATTCTGCCCCGTAGCCCCGAAAGCCTTACGTAAACCGATCTCTTCTTTCCGCTTCTGCACGGACGATTGGATCACGCCCGTTAAGTTCAGCGCCGGGACCAAGAGCAAAAAGAATAGGAAAGCGCCCGATCCGGCCAAGAAGGTAGGCCAGTCCACCTTTTGAAAAGCGCCGCTTCCCATGGCCGTATCCAACTGGGAAAGTAGCCCGGAAGGGAAACCTACGTTATAATCGGTCTTGCTGTCATTGTAGCGACGTACCTGCTGGTCTAGCTCCGAGCGTATGGCATCGAAGTCGGAAGAGGAACGAGCCAATAAGGCCACGCTGAAATAACCGGCCATATTCTCCCCATACTCCCCATTTACACGGGTCAGGGCCTCATTGCTGCTATAGGGTATCCATACCTGAGCGTAGGAGCTCATCAATGAAGAAGGTACGTCACGCACCACCCCGCAGACGGTGAAAGTGATAAAATCCATCACGACCTGCCGCCCGACGGCCTGTCCCGTTCCGAACAAATCGGTCGCCACCTGTTCCGACAGCACCATCTTCGGTATACCGGATTGAAAATCAGCCTCGCTAAAGGGGCCTCCTTCCACGAAAGGATGGTCGAATATTTTCCAATGGCCCGCATCCGTATAACAAATCTCATACTCCTTGAAGAGCCGTCTATTGGGCAATGACAAGGAATGGCTATCACTACAATAGCCGGATACGGCCTCTGGTTTCCGCAAGGTATAGAAACATTCCTTCACGACCTCGCTGGACATGCCTCCACGATTACGATCCGATTCTCCGGGGGATTTCGAACCGACCTCCGTACCCCAGACATACATAAACCTAGACCGATTGGACTCAGGGGCATATCCCGTGGATTTAATCTGGAACACCAATACCATCACCAACACCATGGCGATCGCAAGGGCCGTTCCCGAAATAGAGATTACGCTTACGAGCGTATTTTCACGCAGCATTTGAACCGCTTGTTTGATGTACTGCTTATACATAAATCTAATCGTTTGTTATTATTCTACATATTATTCGTAATGCAACGCCTCCGCCGGGACCATTCGGGTAACCTTGCGCACAGGCAACCAGATACCGAGGCAGATCATGCCGCTCATCATTAAATAAGTTATACCGAAAGAGATAGCGAAACGCCCCGTCGTAAACGGCAGGCGATAGGTATCTATAGCATCCGTCGCCACCATATTGATAGCGAAGAGGGCGATAAACGGAAGGGTTAACGCCAATAGGCAAAGACCTTCCAGATACAGATACCGCCGTAACGTGCCATCGTAAGCACCCAGCGCCATCCTCAAGCCGATCTCTCCCCGGCGGTTCTGCGCACGGAGCCAGAACGTACCGATAATGCCGAAAAAGACGTTTACCAGCATGAAGGCCATCAAGGAGAACTTATTGCTCATCTCACGCCCCTTGCCATCCAGATGAATATCCCGGAACTCCCTGATATTGCTGATGCCATAGACAAATAGATTGTCCGCCGCCAACCGGTCTCCCATCTCATTCAGAAAACGATTCATGTCGTCCCGTGTATAGTTTCTTTTCATCCGGACGCAAAGCTCTGCGTTCCGGGCTCCAAACTGATTGACAGTCTCGTTAAACAATTCCCCCTCAAGGCTCTGGAAAAAACATGGCTCCGGAGATTTATACTCGTCGGTCCGGATAGAGGTTGATACGGAGGCGACCGTAAAGGTATTATCCAATTTACTATGCCTCACCTTCCTTCCACGAGCCAGCCGGCCATGATAAAACACGTCTGCCATCTCCTTGGACAAGACCAAGGCGTTATGTATCCCGGCGATCTCGTCCGCTACAGGTTTCCCCTCCGGAGTCTTGATCCGGAAAAGCTTGAAATATTCCGGGGTGACATTCCGGATCTGGAAATTCTCCCCGGATGTTAAGCTCGTGTCACCATCCAGAGGCTCTATCTCCCTCCAAGAATTTCCCATCGAGTAGGGACAGGAGTAATAAGTAGCGCAAACTTCCTCCACCTCGGACCATTGGCGTATTTGCGACATCAAGCGGGTCAGCTTCTCCGGCTCGGATAGCCCGGGAAGCGAATCCGAAGGGTTCCGTTCCTGCTCGCTTAACTTGAAACGCCATACGTTCGTGATATCGAATCCGAGGGGAGAGTAATAGGTTCGCGTGTCCACATAAAACATATCGACCATCAGCCAGAACACACCGGCCACCACCAACAACTCCGCGAATATCCAACCGTTACTTCGGCGCTGGTTCCATATTATACTTAGTATATGCTTGATCATATCATTCCTTTTCAGTAGTTATTTTTCACACGTTCGCATCCTTCAACGATTCCACGATCCGCTCCCTCGCTATCCGGAATGCGGGTAATCCCGAGCTTAGTACATTCAATACCAACGTAAAGAACAGGGCCGCCACAAACAACAAGGGCTGGAAAAGCATGCCAAAAGTTATCACCGTATCTTTTGTCAGCAAGAACGACCGGCCTACATAGAGCAATACGACCGACAAACCTACCCCCAAAACACCTCCTATCAACGTAATGATCAGGTTCTCGCAAACAACCTGCGTAAACAGACGTTCACCGGTAGCCCCGAAAGCCTTGCGAAGCCCCATCTCCGGCCGCCTTTTCTGTACGGCGGATTGCACGATCCCCGTCAGGTTCAAGGTCGGTACCAGCAGCAGGAACAGAAGCACCCAGCCAGTTGTCTTCAGGTATTCGCCCCAACCTACCCGGTTATAGCCATACCGACTACTAGAACCTAAGGCCAGTTCCAGATGGGTGAAAGGCTTGGGAATCGTCAAGATGAAATCCGCTTTGCCGGCGTTATAGCGGGCTACCCCTTGCTGGATCTCCGCATATATGGCGTCGATGTCCGAGAGCTTATGCGCCAAGATCTCCGCCCCGAAAGGGCCACACATCCCGTCGCAACCTCCGCTATTGGTGTACAGGGTATTCGCCGTATAAGGCATCCATACATCGGCGAATGCCTCGCTGGCCGCTTTCGACGGGCGCTTTACCACTCCCGCGATCGTGCAAGGCATCACGTTATTTACCAAGATATCACGACCGACCACGTCTTGAGTACCGAACAAGATACCCGCCAACTTATCGGAAATAACCACATGAGGCAGACCGGAATTGAAATCAGCCTCCGTAAAAGGCTTGCCGGAAAGGAACTTGAAGTCAAATACTTTCCAAAAGGCGGGATCGGTATAATAGACAGTATATTCCTCGAACAATCGTTTACTCGGAATGGAGATAACATGGCTATTCTGTGCCGTCACGGTTACGGCCTCGGGCTTTTTCAGCGTATAGAGGCATTCACGTATCGTCTCGGCGGAAAGGCCCGTATTGTTATTCTCGCTCCCATCCTTCGATTTAGTGTTCACGGAGTAGATATAAAGCATCCGGTCTCGCTTCGATACGGGACTATAACCTACCAGCTTGATTTGGAATTGCAACACGACAACCAAGATCATGGCCACCGACAGCATCGTACCCAAGATAGAAACCACGCTTGTAAGACGATTCTCTCTCAGCGCATGGATGGCTTGTTTAAAGTATTGCTTGAACATCCTTTATTTCAATTTCAGTTTATTCTTTTCCTTGAAGCTTGTCATATCGGAAACGACTACCTCGTCGCCCGGTTCCAAGCCATTGACTACTTCGACATACTCAAAGTTGCTGTCTCCCAGCTGTACCTTCCGCTTGATCAATTGGTCTCCGTTGACAACAAACAACTCATACTCTCCTTTCCCGACGTAGAACGAGGCGTTGGAAATACGCAGCACATCGTCCTTGATGGCATTCATCACGTATACATCGGTCTTCAAACCGGAGCGCAAGCGGCGATGATTATCCTCCTCCAACTGTACCATGAAAGAGATTACGCCGTTCTTCGATAAGGGGGTAACATCGCTAACCACCCCATCCAGTTTATCGTTGCCGATCTTTACGACGGCTTTGCTACCGGCGGCGATCCGGTCACCATAGGTATCGGCGATCTCCCCCTCTATCTTGAAATGGGACAAGTCGGAGACGATAGCGACACGACTGCCTTGAGAGACTTGGGCACCTACCTCGTTGTTCACGTAGGTCAGGATCGCCTTGCGGGGAGAGCGTATCTGGGCGTCTTCCAAGGTACGCTTCGTCTCGGCTAGGCTCTTTCGGAAGATGTTCAGGTCGAGTTCTTTCACTTTATAATCGGCATCCGTCAAGGATTTCTCATTCTCATATTTTTGCTCATCCTCTTTCAGTTTCAGGACGCTAACGTTATAGTCCAGTTCCACTTGACGGACCTTATCGGTCGTTCCGGCGCCTAGGCTATCCAGATAACGCTCGTTGCGCAACTCCACTTCCTTTCGGTTCAGTTCCATGCGAGAGACTTTCAATTGCATCTCCATCTCGGAAAGCTTATTGCGGTTTTGGATACGGAGTTGATCCAATTGGAGGCGTTTCATTTGCTCCTCGTCCAATTGTTTCTTATAATCCGTCTCGGCGCTTAGCAAGTCCAGTTTCAAGATCGGAGTACCTACGTCCACGGAATCGCCTCCCTTTTTATAAATCTCGACGATACGGGAGTTGATCGGTGAGTTGATGATTTCCTCGAAAGCAGGAACCACCTTGCCTGACGCACTAACGGAAACCTCGATCACTCCTTTATCTACCGTTGAAAAAACCAAGTCCTTCCGTTGCAGGCTGGTTTGCATGAAACCGATCACCCCGCCTATTAAGACAACGGCAATACCAATCCCCGCCCCCAGCTTTATAAACTGTTTACGCTGCTCCTTCTGCCGAACCTCTTTTGATATCTCTCTGTCCATATTTCGTTTGTTTTTATTTTCCACCCTCCAAAGAGCAAACCCCGTGCCAAAAACGTAAGTAACTGATTCTATGAGAATATCCATTTTTAGTACTGTTCGATTTCGGACACTGTGTTCGATTTCGCTCAAAACTTTTCCGATAGGCCTGTTGTTCTATGCCCAAAACTTATAAACGCAAAATGTATGAACACAAGACTTATCCTATTCACATGTATAGCCGGTCTGACTCTCTTTTTCTCTGGCTGTAGCAAAAATGATGATGATCATCAAGGTATTATCCCTCTCCCCCCGGTAGAGAACGCTTTCCAAGAGAAATATCCCGATGCCAAGAACCCTGTTTTTGAGATCGAAGGTAACTATTATGTGGTAGATTTCAATAATGAAGGTTCCGAGACAACCGCTTGGTTCACGGATCAAGGCGTATGGATGATGGAAAAGATAGACATCTCTTTCGCCCAATTACCGGCAGCGGTATCCACCGCCTTCAAACAAGGCTTTTACTCAAATTGGACCGTGGATGACACGTACGCCATCAATCGCCTAAATATGGGAATCGTTTACAAGATCGAGGCAGAGCAGTCCAATAGCGAAGTAGACCTGTATTATTCACAGTATGGAAACCTGATCAAAGCCGTGGATGATGAGATCAATAATGACGCGCCGATCGTTATCCCGAAAGAGGTCAGCAACCTGATGGAGATCACTTTCGCCAACGCCGAGTTGCTGGATATCCAACAGAACAGCCTAGGTTACGAGCTGGATATGATCGATAACCAGATTTATAAAGTGGCGCAATTGAATAAGGATTACAGGTGGCAAAGTACCACATGGGCCATGTCCGAGCAAGAGGTTCCGCAGATCGTGATGCAAGGCTTCGAATCCTCCGCTTACGCTAGCGACAAGGTACAGTCAATATATACGTTATTGAATGCCAATGGCACCTTCTACCTATTCAAGGTTTCACATAACGGGCAGGACGAGACGATTACCTTTGATGTATTCGGGAATATCGTATAAAAAAGCCGCGCGATTCACAGCCGTCTCCGGACTTGAATCGCGCGGTTTGCGTTATATGATAATCAAGCTTATTTACTGATCAATTCCAAGGTCGCCCCTTTTACTCCCGGCGCGGAAGCCTCGAAATAGATCGTTCCCGGTTCCTCGGCCGTCTGCACGATAGCGGTAAGTTGCCCGCTAAACAGTTTCATTTCCGGAAGATGGAAGAGTTTCAGACTGGCGCTATTTCCATTTGCCGCCGCACGGTAGGCTCCGGCACCACGAACCTTAAACTGGATCTGTCGGGTATCATCCGGACAAAGGTTCCCGTTCTTGTCTACGACTCTAACATTGATGAAAGAAAGGTCTTTTCCGTCAGCCGTCAATTGGTTACGATCGGCGGATAACTCAATATGATGCGGCTTCCCTGCGGTATGAACCTCCTCCTCGGCCACAGCGTTACCCTCCTTGTCATAAGCGACCACCTTCAAAGTTCCCGGCTCGTATTTGGTATCCATCCACATCAAACGATATCGTTTCTGGCGCTCGAAACTCTTTTGAGCCGCTTCGGTATAACTACTATCGATACCGATGCTTAGATCTTTCGTACGTTTCCCTTGGCTCTTTCCGTTGATAAACAATTCGGCGGAAGGATAATTGGTATAAACGAATACGGGTGTCACCTCGCCCTCACGTCCCGGCCATGTCCAATGCGGCAGGATATGCAATGTCTTGGCGCTTTTGTTCCAATGACTACGGTATAGATAGTAACGATCCTTGGGGATACCCGCCAAATCGATAATACCGAACAAGGAGCTATGGCTTGGCCAATTCGTATAATAAGGAGTAGGCTCGCCCAGATAATCAAATCCTGTCCATACGAATTCCCCGATACAATACGGAAGGTCCTCATGCTGGATAAAATCGTCTTCCGGCAGATTAGACCAGCTGCAATGCTCCACGTCGTACGAGGAACTTTGGTGATCCTCATAGACAGCCATCGCCTTACGCTCTACCGGGAATTTATACACCCCTCGTGAGCTAACCGTGGAGGCAGTCTCGCTTCCCAAGATTATCCCTTGGGGTAATTTCTGGTAATTCACCTGATAACGGAACGGACGATAATTAAATCCCGCCACATCCATTACCGCCGCCATATTATTATTCACGACGGCATCCGGGGCATCCATACCTTGCGTCACCGGACGAGTCGGGTCTTCCCGATGGCAGATATCCTGTAAGAACTTGGAGATCTTACAACCGCTCTCATCCCATTGGTTAGGCACCTCGTTACCGACGCACCACATCACGACGCTCGGGTTATTCCGGTAATGATGTACCAAATTCACGAGGTCTTTCTCCACCCATTCGTCGAAAATCAAATTATAGCCGTTCGCGCATTTCGCCTTGTTCCACTCGTCGAAGCTCTCAACCATCAACATCATACCCATCTCATCGCAAGCCCTTACCAACTCGGGAGCCGGCATATTATGGGAAGTACGGATAGCGTTGCATCCCATGTCCTTCAAGATCCGGATCTGACGACGGATAGCGGCATCATTGACGGCAGCCCCTAACGGGCCTAAGTCATGGTGATTACAAACGCCTTTGAATACCGTCTTCTCACCATTCAAGAAAAAGCCTTTATTCGGAATGATCTCGATCGAACGGATACCGAACGGGGTCGTATAGAGATCTTTCAGTTGATCGCCCTCATAGAGACGAGTCTCCGCAGAATACAAGGCAGGCATATCCGGCGACCATAAAGTCGGGGTCTGGATGATAAACTCTTGGGAGAGGCTATTATCATTGTACTTAATCTGTGAGAGAGGCGTAGTCTGCTCCGTCAACTTTTGCCCGTTCGGATTCCATACACTGGTTTTCACGCTATACTTGCTGGCATCGACCCCTTCCGGCAGTACGATTTTCGTCTGTACATTGACTTTCGCAAATTCCTTCGTGGCGGTCGGGGTCGTAATATAAGTTCCCCAGACCGGGATATAGGCGTTTTCCGTCACGATTACATGTACATTCCTATATAATCCCGCTCCCGGATACCAACGGGAGGATTCCGGCAAGTTCTCAAGGCGAACCGCCAAGGTGTTCTTTTTCCCCGGGATGAGCTGTTTCGTGATATCGAAATAGAAAGAATTATAGCCATACGGCCAATATCCAACCTCTTGCCCGTTCACGTAGACCTTGGCATGGCTCATCGCACCGTCGAACAGGATCGTGGCACGCTTCCCATCCGTAAATTGAGGAACCTCAAACTCGGTCCGGTACCAGCCAACTCCCACGAAAGGCAAACCTCCGGTTCGGCCGGCATGTTCCATGGCCTCCGTTTGTCCGTCTTGGGTGATAGCGACCTCTTGCTTATCATTCTGAGAGCTGAAAGGGCCGTAAATCGCCCAATCATGCGGAACGGTCACGGATTGCCACTTACTATCATTGAAAGTAGGATTGATAAACTCCGGGCGGTCTTCCCGGGTGAACTTCCAATTCTTTTCCAACAGGAACTCACTGCGTACTTGCGAGAAAAGCGCAGGGAAAAGGCAAAACAAACCGATCAAAATAGCGAAACTTGTTCTTTTCATTCGTTTTTTGTGTTTTTGTTATTCATAGCGGAACAAAAATAAGTATTTTTGTCTCCAATACAAACTAAATCAAAAGAATTGCACAGCATGTTGTTACAATTAGCTTTCGTTTTAATAGCCATTATTATAGGTGCCCGTATCGGTGGTATCGGATTAGGCGTGTTAGGAGGTCTCGGACTCGGTATACTCACCTTTGGATTCGGGCTCCAGCCCACTTCCCCTCCTATCGATGTCATGCTTATGATCGTTGCCGTAATAGCGGCAGCTAGTTGTATGCAAGCCGCTGGCGGACTTGATCTGATGGTTAAGTGGGCGGAGAAATTGCTTCGCAAGAATCCTCAACGAATCACGATATTAAGCCCGTTCGTCACCTATTTGTTTACCTTCATAGCCGGAACGGGGCATGTGGCTTATTCGGTCCTTCCGGTAATCGCCGAGGTCGCTACGGAAACGAAGATCCGTCCCGAACGTCCGATGGCGATCGCCGTGATCGCTTCCCAGCAGGCTATTACGGCCAGTCCGATATCGGCGGCTACGGTAGCCATGCTTAGTATGTTATCCGGATATCATATTTCCTTGATGAATATCCTTATGATATCTGTTCCTTGTACCTTATTGGGGGTATTGGCGGGAGCGATCTATTCTTTAAGGGTTGGTAAAGAATTGGATCAAGATCCGGAATACTTAAAGCGGGTAGCGAACCATGAGTTCAGCACGAAGCATTACGAGGCGAAAGGCGTTGAAAACCAAATGAAAGCGGCCTTATCGGTCTCTATATTTGTTCTCGCTACGATAGCGATCGTTATTTTTGGTTCTATGGAGTCCCTACGTCCGGTCTTTACCGTCGGCACGGAAAAGGTCTCGATGCAGATGTCACATATTATTGAGGTATTAATGTTGACAGCCTCCGCTTTCATCTTATTATTTACAAAAACAGATGGTATCAAGGCCGCACAGGGTTCCGTTTTTTCCGCAGGCATGCAAGCGGTGGTAGCGATCTTCGGTATCGCTTGGATGGGAGATACATTTATCGCCGGCAATATGACTGAATTAAAGGGATCTATCGAGCATATAGTTACACAGATGCCTTGGTTATTCGGATTGGCCCTTTTCGTAATGTCCATTTTATTATTTAGCCAAGCGGCTACCATTCGTGCGTTATTGCCGCTAGGGATCGCATTGGGAATCTCACCCTATATGTTGATCGCTTTATTCCCCGCCGTAAACGGTTATTTCTTCATCCCAAACTACCCGACAGTCGTAGCCGCCATCAACTTCGATCGTACAGGCACGACCCGCATCGGTAAATACATCTTGAACCATTCTTTCATGATGCCGGGATTGATAGCGACCGGGGTTTCTGTAGGATTGGGGTTACTATTCATTCAATTCATATAATAAGAAAGCAAAAATAGAGACGCAGCATACACGCTACGTCTCTACACCCCACACCATATATCATATTATATTACTTCAACAATTTTTCCTGAATCAACTGCTTTAACTCCAGTTTTCCCATCGTGCCGATCATCATCTCACGGGGGCCGTCTAGCGGGCAAAACATCAAAGTGGGAATCGTTCGGATATTAAAGGCTGTCTCGAGTGCCTCCTCTTGATCTACATCCACCTTATAAATATAAATCTTCCCATCAAATTCTTTGGCAAACTCATCCAATATAGGGCTTAAGCGTTTGCAATAACCGCACCAAGGAGCGTGAAAATCTATGAGGCAAGGACGACTTCCTATATATTTCCAATCTTTGGGATTCGCCTCAAAATCACCGACATTGGCGATAAAACCATCTTTCGTTAAATCGATCACTACCATACTTCTCTATATTTTGATTTATAATATAACAAAGATAAGTATGAATAGGTTGCGGTATTTTTTATACTTTCGCGGCATCGTTTTAACAACAGACAGAATGCTCACACTTGATAAAATTTATCAGGCATCATATGCCTTGAAGACAGTCATCAGACGCACTGATTTAATCAGCGCTCCCAATATCAATCCGGAATCCCATATTTTTCTAAAACCAGAGAACTTACAAGTAACCGGATCGTTTAAAGTGCGCGGCGCTTGTTTCAAGATCGCTCAGCTTACGGAAGAAGAGAAATCGCATGGCGTAGTGGCTTGCTCGGCGGGGAACCATGCCCAAGGTGTGGCATTAGCGGCTACCGCTCATGGTATCAAGTCCTTAATCTGCTTGCCCGATAACGCTCCTATCTCTAAAGTCGAGGCTACTAAATCTTATGGGGCAGATGTATGCCTTGTCGAAGGTGTTTATGACGATGCCTATAACAAGGCTTTACAATTGAAGGATGAGAAAGGGTATACATTTATCCATCCGTTTGATGATGAGGATGTGATCGCCGGACAAGGGACCATCGGTTTGGAGTTATTAGAACAACTCCCGGAAGTAGAGGCTGTAATCATTCCGATCGGAGGGGGTGGGCTGATCTCCGGAGTCGCCTATGCCATCAAGAACTTGAACCCGGATATCAGAGTTTACGGAGTGCAAGCCAAAGGAGCGCCCAGCATGTTAAACTCTATCGAGCATGGGAAAATCGAACGCCTCGAAGGTGTCCGTACCATAGCCGACGGTATCGCCGTAAAAGAACCGGGAATACATACTTTCGATCTTTGCCAGCAATATGTGGACGAGATCGTATCCGTGACAGACGATGAGATTTCCACCGCTATCCTCGCATTGATCGAGCAACATAAATTAATCGCCGAAGGGGCGGGTGCCGTAGCCGTGGCCGCCGCCATGTTTAATAAAGTACCCATCAAAGGGAAAAAAGTAATCTGTTTGATTTCCGGCGGAAATATCGACGTGAATATCCTTTCCCGGGTAATCGGACGTGGTTTGCAGAAATCCGGCCGCTCTTGTTCCATGACGATCGAATTGGTAGACAAACCCGGACAACTACAGCACGTATCTGAAATCATTGCCTCTACCGGCGCTAACGTAGTATCCGTATATCACGAGCGTGTCAGCCATACGGCTGATATCAATGGCTGTTATCTGCGGTTGGAGATGGAAACAAGGAATCAACAGCAGATTAATGAGATCCGGCAATTACTCACCGTTTCGGGATATAAGATAGTGGAAGGATAAACAATTCGCCCCTAAGCATACAATTGATTGGCAAACCATTACTGTGCCACTACTTTCCATAGGCGTGGCACAGCCGTGCCATCTTAGTGGCACACTTGTGCCATCCTTATGGCATAGCTGTGCCATCACGGTGGCACAAGCGTGCCCTAAGAATGGCACAAGCTAAATATTAATATATTGTCTTAATGTATTCACATACTCCTCCATCGCCAAGCGTCCTTTATCTGTGATCCGGCAAACCGTTCGGGGCTTCTTCCCGGCAAACCCCTTCTCGATCTCGATATAACCAGCTTCATTAAGTTTGTCCAATTGGACGCTGAGATTTCCTGCGGTAGCGCTCGTCTTCTCCTTGATATAGACAAACTCCGCCTCCTCCACCGATAGTAAAATGGACATCACCGCTAGCCGGAGTTGGGAATGCAATAAAGGATCTAATTCTTTAAACATTGTTTTTTAGCTTTATTATTAAGAATATGCCCGGGAATAATCATCATTACCACAAATGAAAGGCCAAAATACAAATACCATAAAACCGTGACAGGATCATGATTTATCAAACTCATCAGCATGTGGATAACTAAAACGAAAGCAACCACCGGAGAGTAAATCATCCATTTCTCCCGCAAGATAATGCCATTTATAGATACCCCTAATCCACAATATAATAACGATAAAGGAAGCATCAATATAAAATTGACGGATTGCCCATAAAGCGCACAAAATACCGCGATCAAGACGAACGTCAGTCCAAACATACAGCCAAACACTTGCCATACCTTGGAGATCGTCTTGTCCGTATAAGTCACCACGGCCGGCTCACAACCTCTTTGCTTATATGAAATAACTGGTCCGACAGCAAACATGAGCATCCATCCCCAAGACCAAATATAATTTTGAGTACACAATATCAAGGAGGATATCACGACCGATAAGAGCACAGTAAAATATCCCCAATAAAGTAACACATTGCCACTCCCTACTTTCATGTTTCGCTTACTGGAGTTAATCATCTGAGTGATAATATCCAGACTTTCTTTTTCTGATAATTTTCTATCTTCCATAATTGTATTTATTTTATGTTATTTTTCATTCAGGCGACTCCGTTCGGAACCGGAACCTATCTCAATCTTACTCTTCCTTACTTTCTTTCCGCTATTGAAATTCCATGTCAACGCAACCTTAAAGACCCTTCCAGTAAGTCCGTTTTCATAACGGGATGATGTTCGATAAACATCCAACGTACTGGCGTACTCATTGGCTTGGTTAAAGATATTATCGACTGAAACTGCCAACAATAGCTTATCATTAAATAGTTTCTTTCTCGCCATTACTCCAACCGTATGCCGGGGGGCGACCTCGCTATTACCGGAATATAGCCGGCTCGTTCCACTATACCGGGCCTCCACCGTAAAACCTGCCGGCAATGCAAAGGTAGCGATCGCATTGGCAAACCCTAAATAATGAGACAAGAAAGAAGACAATTCCGTCATCCGGATATCCTGCCGTACACCTATGAAATTCCCTGTCAAGTTACACCAAGTAAAGGGTTGATACGGCAAGCTGACCGCTACAAACCAATGGTTTTCCCGATCGTGATTTTCATACGTGATATAGGATACATCGGGATTCGCCACATCTTGTTTACAGAACTCCCGGATCAAGTCGTGGTGCAAGTTTCCTCCTACAGTCACCGTATAACGATAATTATAAACCAACGTTACACTGAAACGATTGATATAAGTAGGACGCAGATAGGGATTCCCGATCTGGTAGCTATAGTCCGAACTCTGTATACGATTCGGATTCAAGGTATAGAACGGAGGACGTTCGATATTACGAGCATATTGCCCGACCAGCATCCACCTCTTGATGGGATCGAACGCATAGGTCACGCTCAAGTTCGGAAAAAGATCCAGATAATCCCGACTAAAATCCTCACTTCTATCCGACGTCTTGGAATATTCCGCACGTACCCCCGCAGCAAACGACCAGTTCTTGATCTCCGCAGAGAAAGAGGCGTAAGCTCCTACTATATTTTCATTATATCTCAAGGTATATCCATATTCCTCATTTGGAATCCAGCTACCACTAGAGGTTACCCCCTCATACAAGGAATGATCATCCATCAATGTATAGGCATATTTGGTCCCGATTTTCAAAGACATTTTTTCACGCAAATTCTTTTGGAAAGAAATATCGGTTGTCGCCATATCATAATCCGCCGCCGCATGACTCCGGTAAACCGTGTCATAGCTCCAACTAGACTGTTCATAACAGATCGTATGGAAATTATCCCCGGTTGATCGCTTACTTACGTAATCGGCTATGACCTTAAATACCGAGCCTCGATCATCCATTTCGCGTAAGTAATTGACCGTAGCGGAAAACGTGTTATAATCATCCTTCTGTCGATAATTCCCCGTACTCTTCATAGGATAAGAGTTCTTTACTAAATCCGTTTGACTCCAAGATGTTCCATCCGAAGCTTGATTGATATATTCGATCTCAGCTCCGACACTATTCAGCGAATCGATCTCGAAAATAGCCCCGACACGTCCATTCCCATATTTGGAATCCGTATCATACAAAGATTGAGACACAAACTTATTCCCCACCGTTCCGTATTCCCTGTTGGAGTTCATCTCTCCTTTATCCCGGGGAGTAAAAGTACCCGATACCGCTCCATTCAAGCTCCATTTCCCGACACGTGCATTTACGGACGCCGATGGAATATACCCTTGTAAAGATGGAGACAATGACGTACCTAAAGATACATATCCTTGCATACCGTTATCCGGACGTCGCCGCAATGAGATCTTGATCACTCCACCCTTAGTTGAGGCCTCATACTCAACTCCCGCGATCGGTATTACCTCAATCCTTTTTATATCCTCCGATTTCAAAGACCGCAAATAAGCCAGTAGTTCCTCTCCCGTTAAACGAATCTCACGATCATCCACAAACACCTTCGTTCCTTGCGCCCCGTTTATCGAGATAGTTTCATCCGAGAGCCAGACACCCGGTGCCTGTGACAATAATTCCGTACCATCCTTTCCGGCAGATGGCATGACCGACACGATAAAGCGGTCCGCCTTCCGCTCGATATTCTTCGCTTGAACAACGACTTCCCTCAGAACATGGTTCGATAGATCTAGAATCAAGGAATCCCGCCGTTTTATCGGCAAGATCAGCTCTTTCCGTAAAGGCTCGTATCCGAGGCATTGAACAACAAGCCTATACTTCCCAGCCTCCGCCTCCATGCTAAAATCGCCATCACTATTGGCCACGGTACCCTCTACCTGTTTTTCTCCCGATAAAAGCACAGCGGTCGCATATTCCACGGCATTTCCCTCCGCATCGGAAACATGGGCTTTATAAACCGTTTGTCCCGAGATCTTTTGGGCACTACTCCCGCCTATCGCCAAAATCCAGAGCCATAGTAGTAAAAACCGTACCATGGCTCTATTGATTTACCGGATAATACAGTTTTAATTTGAAAGTCGCTTCCTCATCCTTCACCTCGCAACTTTTCAACACATATCCTTCCGCAGGCCCTTTTCCTTCCAGCATATCCATTTGCCAATTCTCGTTCTCGTCATGGAATACGGACAGATCAAACTTTTCCCAATCCACGTTTTCCAGCCGGATCGTAACCTTTCCTTTCTCAGACTTCGCCATGCCATAAACAGGCTTGGTATCTTTTCCTGACTGAGCCATAACTAGGATATTCCCATGGTTATCACGTATATTTCCAATCTCTACAATAATAGTACGTGCCTCTATGCAACCACATACCAACATGAATAAAGATAATATGAATAAAACTCGTCTCATTTTAGTATCCTCCTCTTAATTATTATCACTGTTACTGCAAACAAGTTTATTTTATAAACCATCCATGGATAAAAAAATGCAAAGGAGCTGCGCATCACTCTTTGCACATCGCAAATATAGACAAGTTTATTTTATAAACCAAATAATATTATAAAATATTCCAATAAAAATTTGACTCTGCAAAATACAGCCAAAATCCCCCACTAACCCTCCTAGAAAACACGTACATGCTTTCAAAACAACTATTTTAAGTTTGAAACAAAGCAACTTTTTCGCTATATTGCGCACATTTAGAATATATATGAACAGGACCAACATACAAATAACTAAAGATATGAACGAACGAATAATTGCTATACAAGCAGATATTACGACATTGGATGTAGACGCCATCGTAAATGCCGCGAACAATAGCTTATTGGGAGGTGGCGGCGTAGACGGTGCCATCCATTGGGCCGCCGGTCCGGAACTCCTTGACGAATGCCGGACTTTACAAGGATGCCCGACCGGAGAGGCGAAGATAACGAAAGGTTATCGATTGAAAGCCCGTCATGTCATACACACCGTCGGTCCCATCTACCGAAACGGACAACACGGAGAGCCGGAGCTACTGGAAAATTGTTATCGAAACTCCTTGCGATTGGCGAAAGAGAACAGACTGAGAACAATCGCTTTCCCATCAATAAGCACCGGCGTATATGGCTATCCTATCGAGGAGGCGGCACGGATAGCGATCCGCACGATCGATACCTTCCTAAAAGAGAATCCGGAAATCCAGCAAGTCACGATGTGCTGTTTCTCCGGATACGACAAATCGGTTTATACGAAAGCGCTGGAACAAATTACAACTCACGAGCCGTAATGTGGAAACACCCTTGCTTGCGTTCGTGCTTGATATAGCAACGATCCGCCCTGCGCAAATCACGAAGCACGGAGGCAAGCACCATTTTCAAGCGGTCCTTATCAATATTTAAGGTATCTTTCTCATCTATCTTAGTATAGCGTACCCATGATACATCGAACGTAGTTCCGTATTGGTGGGCAGAGTTGAGAGAAGAGTTCGTATTCCTTTTTCTCAATTTCTTGACATCGGCAACCGTACGGGTTACACTGGTTACCTTTATTTTATAGATGGAAGCATTCAAGTTTTTCAATGAGTCTTGGAAGTTTTTCCCGATATCCTCCAGCAGATTAGCGGCTTCCGGCACCAAATACGGAATAGAGTGCGTCAACTCCTCTACCTCGTAATAGTCATTCGTCTTGATCTCCACCATATCCCGGGAGGCGTGCTCCGCTCCTTCCCTCGAAGAGACAGGCTCTATGCCGATCTTCTTCGCAACGGACAAATGAACGTCATTCAAATCATTAAAATCACGATTATAGCTTCCATTGTACCAAATCTTCTTCAATTCACCTCTTTTCTCCTTACAAGAAGAAAAAGCCGTCGCCGACACGATCACGACCAGCAACAACATCACATTAAACACAGTCTTCATCTTCATTTCCTTCGTTTTGCCTGACAAACATACGGAAAAATCCGAAATTCCCCCTTAACTCCAATTAGTTTTTCTCTAAATGGTAGACGAACGGCTGAAAGATGTGTTCCCGTGAAATAAAACTTCTCCCTTTGCATCAATGGATAAAGAATATTACTAATTTTGTAACTTGATTCGAATAATAAAAAATAGCACATCTTTTTGAAGCGTAATTTAATAAAAGGAATAGCGGATGATTGAAAGAATTTATATTCTTGAAAGCGTAGACCCGGTAATTTTCTACGGTGTGAATAACTCTAATATGCAATTGATCAAGACATTGTTTCCGAAATTGCGTATCGTTGCCCGTGGAAATGTGATGAAAGTGATTGGAGATGAAGATGAGTCCGAGCTTTTTCTCAAGAAAATCCGTGAGGTGGAAAAATACTGTGAGGAGTTTAACTCGCTCTCCGAAGACGTGATTCTGGATATTATAAAAGGGAAAGGCCCCACGGTCGTGAAGCAGGAGAACCTGATCATCCACGGCATGAATGGCAAGCCGATTACCGCACGTACCGAGAATCAACAGTTATTGGTAAAGGCTTTCGAGAACAACGATCTGGTTTTCGCCACAGGACCCGCCGGTTCGGGCAAAACATTCGTCGCTATCGCCCTAGCCGTAAAAGCATTAAAGAATAAGGAAGTACGGAAGATCATCTTAAGCCGTCCCGCCGTGGAAGCCGGAGAAAAACTGGGTTTCTTGCCGGGTGAGATGAAGGATAAGCTAGATCCCTATCTGCAACCGCTTTACGATGCCTTGCAGGATATGATACCGGCAGCCAAGCTGAAGGAATATATGGAGAATAACGTGATACAGATCGCCCCGCTAGCGTTTATGCGCGGTCGTACCTTGAACGACGCCGTCATTATATTGGACGAGGCGCAAAACACGACGACGCATCAAATCAAGATGTTCTTGACCCGCTTGGGTATGAACGCCAAGATGATCGTCACCGGAGATGTCACGCAGATAGACCTTCCGCCTTCTACCACGTCCGGATTGATACAGGCCATGCAAATATTGAAGGGCGTAAACGGGATCGGTAAGATCGAGTTCACCAAGAAAGATATTGTCCGGCATAAACTTGTCCAACGAATCGTAGAGGCTTATGATAAGTTCGATGATAAACGGAAGAAAGAGATCAAAGAGGCAAAAGAGAAGAAAACGAATATAGACAACAACTAAAAGTAAGAGTCATGAAGAAGGCATTAGTTAAAACAGACTTCAATTTCCCGCGACAAAAGAGCGTATACCATGGGAAAGTACGCGACGTGTACAACATCAATGACGAGGTATTGGTAATGGTCGCTACAGACCGTATTTCCGCTTTCGATGTTATCTTGCCGGAAGGTATTCCTTACAAGGGACAAATGTTAAACCTGATCGCCGCCAAGTTCCTTGACGCTACGACTGATATTTGTCCGAACTGGAAAATGGCGACTCCGGACCCGATGGTAACGGTTGGCGTTCAATGCCAAGGTTTCCCGGTTGAGATGATCGTACGCGGTTATCTGTGCGGAAGCGCATGGCGTGCTTATAAGAGCGGCGTGCGTGAGATCTGCGGCGTGAAACTACCGGAGGGTATGCGTGAAAACCAACGTTTCCCCGAACCCATCATCACCCCGACCACAAAGGCTGAGATCGGAGAGCATGATCAAGATATCTCTAAAGAGGAGATTCTCGCTAAAGGTTTGGTCTCTAAAGAGGACTACGAGGTTCTTGAGAAATATACGATGGCCTTGTTTAAACGCGGTACCGAGATCGCTAAGGAACGTGGCTTGATCTTGGTTGACACGAAATATGAGTTCGGTCATCGTGACGGCAAGATCTATTTGATCGACGAGATCCATACTCCGGATTCCTCCCGTTATTTCTACTCAGAAGGATACGAGGATCGTTTCGCCAAAGGGGAACCGCAGAAGCAACTTTCCAAGGAGTTCGTCCGCGAATGGTTGATGGAAAATGGCTTCCAAGGTAAATCCGGACAGAAAGTTCCTGAAATGACACCGGAGATCGTAGAAGGAATCAGCAACCGATATATCGAATTGTTCGAGCATATCACAGGGGAGACTTTTGTAAAAGGCGAGACTGATAACTTGCTGAACCGCATCGAGAAAAACGTTACCGAATATTTACAGAATAAATAAGATACCGCACATGACACAGTATGGTTCAGAGACAATACTTCCTTATAACAAAGAGGAACAAAAGGGTACGCAAGTCAAACGTATGTTCGACTCGATAGCCGAAACGTATGATCAACTCAACCATACTCTCTCATTTGGTATCGACAAGATATGGCGCAGGAAAGGGATCGCTTTCCTGCGTCCTTTCTCTCCTAAAACGATACTGGATATCGCTACCGGTACCGGAGACTTGGCTATCTCCATGTACAAAAAGCTGCGACCCGACCATATCGTCGGTGCCGACATCTCGTTAGGCATGATGGAAGTGGGACGGAAAAAAGTAGCTGCCGCCGGTTATTCGGAGTATATATCCTTCGAGCAACAGGACTGTACGGCCTTGACCTACGAGGAAAACTCGTTCGATGCCGTAACCGCCGCTTTCGGGGTTCGTAATTTTGAGAACATAGAGCAAGGTATCTCAGAGATGTACCGGGTGCTGAAACCCGGTGGGCATATCATGATCTTGGAACTTTCCACACCGGAACATTTTCCCATGAGACAACTCTACCAGATCTATTCAAAGACCGTCATCCCCTTTATCGGACGTCTACTCTCTAAAGAAAAAGTCGCGTATAATTATTTGCCGGCTTCCATCAAGGTAGTTCCTCAGGGAAAGGTCATGACGGATTTACTCACCCGCCAAGGCTTCAAGCAGGCCCGTGTACGGACCTTTACCTTCGGGATCTGTTCATTATATACAGGATCTAAAGAATAAACAATAAAAAGGTTATGCAGAAATATGGCTTACTGGGATATCCCCTCGGACATTCGTTTTCTAAAACGTATTTCAACCAGAAGTTTGAGGCGGAGAAGATCGACGCTGAGTACTTGAATTTCGAGATTCCCTCTATCAAGGAGATTAAGAACGTAATCAAAGAAAACCCTGAACTTAACGGTTTAAACGTGACCATTCCTTATAAGGAACAAGTAATCCCATATTTAGACGATTTGGATGACGATGCCCGTCAGATCGGAGCGGTAAATGTCATCAAGTTCACAAAAGGTCTTTTCGGCAAACTTAAACTGAAAGGATATAACTCGGATATTATCGGATTCAAGCAATCGATTGATCCTTTATTGAAAGAAACGCACCGGAAAGCGTTGATCCTTGGTACGGGAGGGGCGTCGAAGGCAGTCTTCCACGGACTGAAACAGCTAGGCGTTGGTGCCACGCTGGTTTCTCGCAAACCGAAAGAATTTTGTATCACGTACGATGAGATTACTCCGAAAACCATGGAGCAATATACGGTGATCGTAAACACGACTCCCTTAGGTATGTTCCCGAATATAGACTCATGTCCGGATATCCCGTACGATTTACTTACGCCGAATCATCTATTGTATGATTTACTTTACAATCCGGATGAGACCCTTTTCATGAAGAAAGGAAAAGAAAAAGGCGCCGTCGTGAAAAATGGTCTGGAAATGCTTCTATTACAGGCTTTCGCCGCTTGGGAGATCTGGCAGAAATAGATCGAACGATATCTTTCCAACCACATGATTTGATGAAGCTAGCTTCGTGAGCCAATGAAGTTAGCTTCGTTAGTCAATGAAGTTAACTTCACAAGCGTATGAAGTTAACTTACTTCAACCAAGTCAATACATAGTCCGGTGTAACTTGATATGCCAACTCATATTCCCGACATGCCTCGGTCCGGGTTTCTCGTCCCTTAAACGTCCCACTCGATAAATAAGGAAAAGGATTCACGTGAAGATGCTTTTGAAAGTCCACTCCTTCCTGCCCGATTATCTTGAACAAGGTTTCTTTGGCGCACCAATGGATTAATAGATGCTCGACCTCATGCTCCAGATCGATACCCGCCTCTTCCTCCGGATTCATAAAGCGACTTCGTATTTTCAAGATCCGGTCCGAACGATACTCGATATCGATCCCTGTCGGACGCTTATCCAAGATTACCGCCACATAATCTTTCGTATGAGATATACTTATATATAAAGGTACGCACGCGAGGAACGGGGCACCCGTAGAATGATAGTCAACCCTTACCTCCTCTCCTAAAAGCTCTTTTAAAAGCACCCGGCTGGCGAAACGTTCCTGCCTCCGCTTCTCTGCCGATACCCGCTCCAAAAAAGAAGAATAGTCCGCTTTATGCTCAAGCATCCCCAAAAGCTCATCAGAACTTTCTTCCATTTTCCAGACTCCATGCAGCGGCGAGAGTTGTTTATATAGCAAGGCCATATTATTCTTTCCAACTAAAAGTTTGTATAAGTTCTATGATATCTTCCCGGATATATTGGATAGCGGGAGCTAATGAATCCGCATTGGGTTTACAGTCAAAATACAAGGCTCCCCGGAAGAAATTCGATACACTATCTGTCAACAGGAATTGTATGGGAGAAGCCGATTCTCCATCCAAAAGAAACAGCGAGCCATAAACGTTTGCGGCAGGGTTGGAATACGCTTTCTCCGATATCCGATTCTCCGACTTTATTTGGCGGGCGACGAAAGAGCGGCTTTCCGTCTCCACCGTCACCAAGGACGCGGGAGTAATTGGCAAATAGCTGCAATAAAGCTTAGCCTCTAACTCCGGATACGAGATATTCAAGCCCGTAACACCCATCTTTTGATCCAGCACCTCTATGACCGCAGTCTGAGAGACATCAAAATTAAAAGGCAGGTAACTGAGATCAAGCGGTTTATATTGTGCCTTCGAAGGTTCGATACGAACATAGCCCCGTGGCTTCGGCGTATATTCCACACACGAAATACAGCATATCCCTAAAAACAGAGAACCTCCTATGACAGCAGCTATCCATTTCATAAACATTTACTTCGTATCTTTCCCATTCTCATCATTCCCTGTACCTTCAGGGATACGGTTAAATTTAACCTTTAATATCCTCCTGTTATCCACCTCCAGTACTTGGAAACGATATTCCTTAAAATCTATAATCTCCCTACGGCGTGGAAAATCCCCTTTTATCTCCAACAAAAGACCGGCCAAAGTTTCCACTTCTTCCGTCAATTTACCAAAATCTGAGGGATCGGCATCGATAACCCGGAAGAAATCCGTCAATAATATCTTTGCCTCAAAGATCAAGCTACCGTCTGCTAAACGGATGAATTGTTGCTCATCCTCATCATACTCATCGGAGATCTCTCCGACAATTTCCTCTAGGATATCTTCCATCGTCACGATACCGGAGGTACCGCCAAACTCATCGACCACGATCGCCATATGAATTTTATTGGTACGGAACTCTTCCAGCAAATCATCGATCTTCTTGGTTTCCGGCACGAAATAGGCCGGTCGGATCAAGCTCTGCCAACGGAATGTATCGGGCTTGTCAATATAGGGCAATAAGTCCTTGATATATAAGATACCTTTTATATTATCCTCAGTCTCGGAATATACCGGAATACGCGAATAGCCGGATTTGATAATAAAATCAACCACCTCACGGAAACTGATCTTGATCTCGATATCTTCCATATCCAAACGAGGAGTCATGATCTCATCAGCGGTCTTATTATAAAACTTGATAATCTCCGCCAGCATCTCCTTCTCCTCCGGGATCTCGGTAGAGGTTAGCTCTAACGCTTTAGAAAGCTCATCTACAGAGATATCATATTTCTTTTTCGCTAACGCTTTATTGATGACCGATGTGGAATTAACCAAGATTTTCGAGAATGGGCGGCAGAAGCGTTCCAAACCACTTAATACGGAGGCTGAAAAACGAACAAAACGCAAAGAATTCTTCTGTGCGTAAATCTTAGGCATGATCTCCCCAAAAAGTAAAAGCAAGAAAGTCAGTAGAATCGTCTCAAGCACAAAGCCTAGAAGAGGAGCGGCCGAGAAATTAATCCAAGCGTTAATCGCATAGGTACACAACATAACGACCGCCACATTTACGAAATTATTAGCGATCAATATAGATGCCAATAGATACTCCGAACGTTCAAGGAGACGTTTGATAACAGGATCTGCCGGGCGATTCTCTTCCCCGATCTCATTTAGGTCGCCCGGGGTTAGAGAAAAGAATGCCACTTCAGAGGCCGACACGAAGCCGGAAACAAACAGCAGTAAAAAGGCAAGGCTTAATGCGATCACAGGACCCGCTGTCAGCGCCTGCACCGTTACGTTTTCAAATAAGCCCGATAAATAATAGTCCGAGTCCAAGGGAAACAGTATTAGTTAAACAATATCAGAACGGGAGATCATCCGCGTCACTGGATTCTGAGAATGCGCTAGGCTGCGAGGCGGCTGGCTGTTGATAAGCGGTATTTGGCGCCGTGGTCGGTTGAGCCGATTGTCCTTGCCCCACATTGGGCTGCATACTACCGCTTTGTGCAGTCGTATTTCCACCATCGGCCGGACGGGAACCCGTACTGTAAAACTCGATACGATCCGCATGGATCTCCGTAACATATCGCTTCACGCCGCTTTGGTCATCATAATTACGAGTACGAATCTTGCCTTCCACATATACACCGGAACCTTTACGTACCCATTTTTCCACGAAAGGAACCAAATCCCGACGAACTACGATATTATGCCACTCCGTACGTTCCGGAACCACCGTTCCATTTGCCAACGTATACCCACGTTCCGAGGTTGCCAGCGGGAAATTAGCGACAGCGGCACCACTGTCAAAATAGCGAACGTCAGGATCTTTGCCTACGTTGCCGATCAATATAACCTTATTCAATGACATAATTCAAATTCTTAATAACCATACAAAGAAACACAAATTCAATCATTCTCACAAGTTTCCGTTTAATTTCTCTAAATAAATATGTATCAGCCGGGGAACGGCATACTTCTCAATATCCCGGCAAGGCAAAGAGAGATAATTCCCCAAGGATTCCGGAACCTGCTCTATCTCTATTTGATAGAAAGAAGCGTATAAAATTTGATGGGAGAGCGTATGCTTTACATTCGATAACCCTTGGGTGATACTCAATTTTCCAGCATCTCCCAATAGGTTACGGAAGGCTTGCGTCTCACACAAACCGGAAAAATCCATCGCATGATCCGTCTCGATCAAAGGAAATTCATACAAGCCGGTCCAGATATCCTTCCCCGCCCGTCTGTTCATCCAAGTTTGTCCTTTATATATAATGTATAGATAGTGGAAATAACGATCCCTTGTCTTCGTCTTATTTTGTTTCACCGGATAAGCTTGCACATTGCCGGAAGCGAACGCCATGCATTTATCTTTTAGCGGGCACACCCCGCAGTCCGGGTTTTGAGGAACACATTGCAAAGCACCCAATTCCATGATCGCCTGATTATGCGTCCCTGCGTTCTTAGGGTCCAAGATCATTCCGGCCAGTTCCGCGAATTGCTTTTTACCCTTCGTGGTGTCGATCGGCGTATCTACGGCAAACAAACGGGAAAGTACCCGGTACACATTTCCATCCACGACCGGACACGGTTGGTTCCAAGCAAAGGAGACGATCGCCGCCGCCGTATACTCCCCGATACCTTTCAAGGATAATACCTCTTTATAATTCTCCGGGAAAACCCCGTTAAACCGCTCCATGATAGATTTAGCCGCCGCATGTAAGTTACGAGCCCGGCTATAATACCCCAAGCCCTGCCAATATTTCAGCACCTCATCCTCTTCCGCCGCCGCTAGAGATGCCACATCCGGGAAACGTTCGGTGAAACGCAAAAAATACTCCAATCCCTGTACAACCCGGGTTTGTTGCAATATAATCTCCGATATCCAGATGATATAAGGGTCTCTCGTTTCCCTCCAAGGAAGCTCTCTTTTATAGGTTTCATACCACTCAACCAATATCCGGCTGATTTCTAACTCACTTTCATACTGTAACATAACTGCTCCCTTTCTCACTTTTCAACATCATAACTATTTGATTACCGCAAACATACATATATATTACGAATCGAGAAGAATCTTTTTATTTAAAAATTGAAGCTCAATTCTTTTTCCACTTAAATAAAAAGCTATATATTTGCATTCCAAAAAATTAATAGGTCAAAATCAATTAATTAATTTATAGACATGACTAAAGCAGATATTGTTAGCGAGATTTCAAAAAGCACTGGTATCGACAAACAGACAGTGCTAGCAAGCGTTGAGTCCTTCATGGATATCGTAAAAAGTTCTTTAGCCCAAGGCGAAAACGTTTACTTGAGAGGTTTCGGAAGTTTCGTTATTAAGAAGAGAGCTCAAAAGACAGCTCGTAATATTTCAAAAAATACTACGATCATCATCCCGGAACACAACATTCCGTCATTCAAGCCGGCTAAGACTTTTATTGGTGAAGTTAAGTAATTAATTATTATACGTTTAATTTAAAATTTTAAAGCGATGCCTAGCGGAAAGAAAAGAAAAAGACATAAAATGTCTACGCACAAGCGCAAAAAGAGACTGAAGAAGAATAGACATAAGAAGAAATAAGTCTATCTAACGAACTCTAAAGAACAAACTTAATAAGTGACCTTTTAAGTTTGTTCTTTGCGTATTTTATAAGGTCTGATCTTAAAAAACACATCTTAAGTGATTAGTGAATTAGTAGTTGATGTACAGCCCAAAGAGGTATCTATCGCCGTCTTGGAGGACAAGAGCCTTGTGGAGCTCCAAAAGGAGGCCCGCAACGTCTCGTTCGCCGTTGGTGATATCTATCTAGGTAAGGTTAAGAAACTGATGCCGGGCTTAAACGCTGCGTTCATTGATGTCGGTTACAAAAAGGATGCGTTTCTTCACTATTTGGACTTAGGTCCTAACTTCAACACCCAACAGAAATATTTAAAGCAATTGCTGAGCGATCCCAAAAAGGCGCCGGTACTGTCGAAAACTCAGATTCTACCGGAGATCGAAAAGAACGGGAGTATTAGCGACGTGCTGAAAGTAGGACAAGAGGTGTTGGTTCAAATTGCTAAAGAGCCTATCTCGACGAAAGGTCCCCGATTGACTTCCGAGCTTTCTTTTGCCGGAAGATATATCGTGTTGATACCGTTCGCCGATAAAGTATCTGTCTCCACCAAAATTAAATCAAGCGAGGAACGGGCTCGTTTGCGCCAGTTAATCCAAAGTATCAAACCGAAGAATTTCAGTGTTATCGTACGGACATCCTCGGAGGGCAAACGTGTCGCAGAGCTTGATCATGAACTAAAGACATTGGTGAAACGATGGGAAGATAATATCGTGAAGGTGCCTAAACTCAAAGCTCCGGCTATCGTTTACGAAGAAACGGCACGTACCGTAGCTTTACTTCGGGATATATTCAACCCCTCTTTCCAAAATATTTATGTAAATGACAAGGAGGTCTACAATAATGTCCGCGACTATGTAAGCTTGATCGCACCGGGACGGGAAGAAATCGTACAGTTATATACGGGAGAGCTTCCTATCTTTGACAACTTTGCGGTCACCAAGCAAATCAAGTCGCTATTCGGACGAACTGTCACTTACAAGAGTGGAGCTTACTTGATTATCGAGCACACGGAAGCTATGCACGTTATCGACGTGAACAGCGGGAACCGTTCCAAAGGCAGCGATGCTCAAGAGAAGACAGCTATCGACGTAAATATAGCCGCCGCCGATGAGATCGCCCGTCAGCTCCGCTTACGAGACATGGGAGGTATCATCGTTATAGACTTTATCGATATGGCAGAGGCTGCCAACCGGCAAAAGCTATTTGAACACATGACAAAGGCAATGGCAAATGACCGGGCTAAACACAACATCCTTCCTCTTAGTAAGTTTGGCTTGATGCAGATTACCCGTCAGCGGGTACGTCCGGCAATGGACGTGGATACGTCAGAAGACTGCCCATCCTGTTTCGGAACAGGAACGGTTAAGCCTTCCATCCTGTTTACCGACAGCCTGGAAGAAAAAATAGATTGCTTAGTAAACAAACATCACGTGAAGAAATTCACCCTGCATGTACATCCGTATGTCGCAGCGTATGTGAACAAGGGGTTGTTCCCCTTGAGCATGAAGTGGAAAATGAAGTACACCCATGGTTTAAAAGTTATTCCCAATCAAAGTCTCGCCTTTCTTGAATACAAATTCTTTGATGCCGACAAGAATGAGCTTGACATGAAAGAAGAAAAGGAAATAATCAACAAATAACAAGAGAAGCCCCGGGCCTATTAAAACGGTTCCGGGGCTTTTTGTATCCTGCCAAACCGTCAAAATGTCACGATTCATGACACGTATTATTTATTTTCAAACCCGAACTTCTTTGGCACGGCATTTGTTGAATACTATGTGAATCCTTTCAACAAGGAAGATGACGGACGATGAATAATAACAATTAAAATATTTACAATCATGGGAAAGATTATTGGAATCGACTTAGGAACAACCAACTCTTGTGTTGCCGTATTGGAAGGTAACGAACCGGTTGTTATTGCGAACAGCGAAGGTAAAAGAACAACACCTTCAATCGTAGCTTTCGTAGAAGGCGGCGAGCGTAAGGTAGGTGATCCCGCAAAACGTCAGGCTATCACCAATCCTGAAAAGACTATATTCTCTATCAAACGTTTCATGGGTGAAACTTATGACCAAGTACAAAAGGAAATCAATCGCGTTCCTTATAAAGTAGTGCGTGGTGATAACAACACTCCTCGTGTAGATATCGAAGGACGTTTGTATACTCCGCAGGAAATCTCAGCGATGATCCTGCAGAAAATGAAAAAGACAGCTGAGGATTATTTGGGACAGGAAGTAACGGAAGCCGTTATCACAGTACCTGCTTACTTTAGTGACGCTCAACGTCAGGCTACGAAAGAGGCTGGTGAGATCGCAGGTTTAACCGTACGCCGTATCGTAAACGAACCGACTGCCGCTTCTTTGGCTTATGGTTTGGATAAGACGAACAAAGATATGAAGATCGCCGTATTCGACTTAGGTGGTGGTACATTCGATATCTCCATCCTTGAGTTAGGTGACGGCGTATTCGAGGTAAAATCAACAAACGGTGATACTCACCTTGGTGGTGATGACTTCGACCACGTAATCATCGACTGGTTGGCTGAAGAATTCGAACGAGAGGAAGGCGTAGACTTACGTAAAGACCCGATGGCTTTACAACGTTTAAAAGAAGCTGCCGAGAAAGCGAAGATCGAGTTGTCAAGTACGACTAGCACGGAGATCAACTTGCCGTATATCATGCCGGTAAACGGTATTCCAAAGCACTTGGTTAAGACTTTGACTCGTGCTAAATTCGAACAATTGGCTGACGGTCTGATCCAAGCATGTATCGAACCGTGCCGTCAATCCTTGAAAGACGCAGGTTTATCAACTTCTGATATCGACGAAGTGATCTTGGTAGGTGGTTCTACTCGTATCCCGGCTGTACAGGCTATCGTTGAGAAATTCTTCGGTAAAGCTCCGTCTAAGGGCGTTAACCCGGATGAAGTAGTAGCCGTAGGCGCAGCGATCCAAGGTGGTGTATTGACAGGTGAGGTTAAAGACGTATTGCTGTTGGATGTTACTCCGCTGTCTTTAGGTATTGAGACAATGGGTGGTGTAATGACTAAATTGATCGAGTCTAACACGACCATCCCGACCAAGAAGTCCGAGACATTTACGACTGCCGTAGACAATCAGCCTTCTGTTGAGATCCACATCTTGCAAGGTGAGCGTTCTTTGGCTAAAGACAACAAGTCTATCGGCCGTTTCCACCTAGATGGAATACCTGCCGCACAACGTGGTGTCCCTCAGATCGAGGTTACATTCGATATCGACGCCAATGGTATCTTGAACGTATCCGCCAAGGATAAAGGAACCGGTAAAGTACAAAGTATCCGTATCGAGGCTTCCAGCGGTTTGAGCGATGATGAGGTTAAGCGTATGAAAGAAGAGGCTGCCGCAAACGCAGAGGCCGATAAGAAAGAGAAAGAGCGTATCGATAAATTGAATCAAGCGGATAGCATGATCTTCCAGACCGAGAAACAATTGAAAGATCTTGGCGACAAGCTTCCGGCAGACAAGAAAGCTCCGATCGAAGGTGCCTTGAACAAATTGAAAGAAGCTCATAAGGCTCAGGATATCGCAGGTATCGATGCTGCTATGGCAGAATTGAACAGCGTATTCCAAGCAGCTAGCCAAGAAATGTACAACGCTCAAGGTGGCGGCGCTCAAGGCGGCCCGCAAGCAGATCCTAACTTCGGTGGTCAACAAGCTGGCGGTAACGCAGGTAGCAGCAACAACAGCAAAGACGGTAACGTTACGGACGTTGACTTTGAGGAGGTAAAATAAAAAGAAGCGGTTTTAATCGCTCCTTTACTCCACATAAGATAGAAAAACGGCTATCGGGTCCTTCGGGATCTGATAGCCGTTTTTTATTTTAGCCCTATATATTCAATAAAAAAGCCATTGATATCCAATAATTATTAATAAGTTTGCACTCGCATAAAAACACTCATTTTAAATTACGATTAAGGGCAACGTACTAATTTTCGACTTATGCTAGCGAGATCTATACAGAAATATTACATATTTGTTCTACTTTTTCTGCTAGCCATTCTACAGTCCTCTTGTCAACAGTCGGGAAATAAATATCGTATATTAGTAGTACATTCCTATGAAAGCGATTATGTAGCTTATAAAGACTGCGATCGGTTGATCCGGGAATCCCTCGAGAAAAAGGGGATTAATCCGTCGATCCAAACATTCTATTTGAACTGCGAGCAATATGCGGCACCCGCCGAAGAAAAACGGATGTACCTGTATCTAGATTCGATCTCTACTTGGAAACCCGATCTGATTTTGGTCTACGAGGATCAAGCGACTTACACGTTAATGCAATGCCATCATCCGCTAATCTCTACAGTCCCCATTGTATTTGGCGGCGTAAATTTCCCCAATAAGGCACTATTAGCGCAATATTCGAATGTTTCCGGATTCTGGGACGAGCCCGACTACGTCACGAACATCCGCTTGATAGAACATCTGTTGGGCAAGTCTACGATTTATATGTTGCACGATAGTACGTATATAGATAGGCACATTAAGGCTACGTTACATGAGCAATGTGCTCAAGCAGACATTCGGGTCGATAATAATCGCATCATGTATATACCGGTAGAGATCGCTACTTTGGACAGGGTCAATCAAAGCTTAAAACGACCGGATAGTACGACCGTCAACGTCGTGCCCGTGCAAGGAGACAAGCTATCAGCTGTTTCTTGGTACATGAGTAAACACGTCCCTTACATCTACTATCTACAGGCCAAACGGGATTACCGGGTATTGAACACCAGCCGTTTTTCCAGTAAACCCTCTTTTACGGCGATCAACGAGGATCTAGGATATACGAATAAACTTGTAGGTGGCTATATCACCTCCTTGGAAACCCAAATAGAAGAATCTACCGATAGAGCCGCAGAAATATTAAAAGGCTCCCCTAGCGAATCATTCCCACAGATAACAAAGAGCAAGAAGAATTATGTATTTGATTTCAATGAAGTCAAATATTGGAATATCGATAAAAGGCTTCTTCCGAAGGATGCTATACTTTTGAACTTTCCTTTTAAGGACCAATATCCAAGATTATTCTGGAGCTTGATAATCCTAGTCAGCACGATGTGCTGCTTTGTCTTCGGTAGCTTCATCATCATGTATACCCAAGAATCCAAGGCAAAACGACAAGCGCAAAAAGCCCTATTACATGAAAAGGAATCATTAGCGGAAGCTTTGGAGAAAGCCAATGAGTCCGACCGGATGAAATCCGTATTCTTGGCTAACATGAGTCATGAGATACGTACCCCGTTAAATGCGATCATCGGCTTTTCAAGCCTAATCGCCGAACTGGATCTGACGGCGGAAGAGAAGGAGCAATACGCTAATATCATCACGACCAATAACGAGTTATTACTAAAGTTAGTCAATGACATATTGGATTTGGCAAGGATTGAATCCGGAGGTATCGTCTTTCATAAAGAATCCTGCAATTTAACGGATTTAGTGAAAACCCTTTACAAACAACATCTTTCCGATGTCCCCGAAGGTATCGAATTCAAGGAGAAATGCCCCGATACGCCGATCTGCTTATATTCTGATAAGGAGCGACTTTACCAAGCGCTCGAGAACATACTGAAAAATGCCATAAAATTTACTTCCGCAGGCTTTATAGAGATCGGTTACGAGTATTCCGCTGACGCACAAGACGTCCGACTTTATGTGCAGGATACAGGCATCGGGATCTCTCCCGAGGACCAAGAAGCGATATTCGAGCGTTTCAAGAAGCTGGATGATTTCGTGCAAGGAACAGGTCTTGGATTATCGATCTGCCAAGCTATCGTAAAACAATTAAACGGGCGTATCTTGCTCCAGTCCGAAAAGAATAAGGGGTGCCGCATCTCCTTGGTTTTCGAATTATAAACCAACCTCAGAAGCCAAGAAAAATAGACATTTGTCTCTTTGATATCCAATTACTTTTTATACATTTGTACCTATTATATTGAAGCTATACACATGACGAACACTTCTTATCGTTATCTTTTTTTATTGTTGCTTCCATTGTTTTTATTGGTCGCAAATTCTTGCGAACGCTCAACCACGGAAAAGCGTATCTTGATAGTCCAATCTTATGAGCCGGACTTTCAAGCCTATAAAGATATAGAAGAGGCTTTTAAAAAAGGATTCCAAAAAGAAGGCATTCCTGCTAGTATCTTCACGTTCTATCTTAATTGCGAAGCTTATCAATCGCCAGAAGAGAAACAAAGAATATATACGGAACTCAATACGTTATCTTTATGGAAGCCTGATATCATAATCGTAAACGATGATCAAGCGACCTATTCCTTATTGGCTTGCGAACATCCTTTATTAGATAGCGTACCTATCGTTTTTACCGGAGTCAACTACCCAAACATACCCTTAATTCAAAAGTATCCTAACGTATCCGGATTTTGGGATAAGCCGGACTATCGGAAAAACGTCGAACTTATCGAGCGAATCATGGGAAAATGCGTGATTGTACGTGTCTCTGATAGTACAGCTCTTGACAAAAAGATCCTGAAAGATATGGATGAGCAAATAAAAGGGCTATGCTCCAAGGCTAGACCCGATTACCTTAAATATCCCCAGTATTCATCCCCATCCGATAAAAAGAGATCCTCTTCTTTAGTGCGGTTCCCAAAAGTACCGTTCGATTCCCTCTATATACAAACCATTCAACCCCGCACCAGTTCCAACTTGATCTGGGGGTTAGGTACAAGTACTTACAACAAGGCCTACCTTGCTACCAAAAGAGATTATACCTCGATAGCCTTAGGTAGGTTCTGCTCATTTCCCAGCTTTTCGGCGATCAACGAATCCGTAGGATATGACGGAGGCTTCATCGGGGGATATATGACCCCGGTAGAGAGCCAAACCCAAGAAGCCTTACGACGAGCTGCCAGCATACTCAAGGGCACACCGGCCAATAGCTTCCCACAAATAACGGAAAGCGCCAAAAACTATCTGTTCGATTACCCGACTTTAAATAAATGGGGTATCGATTGGAAAGAACTGCCTCAAAACAGCATCTTCTTGAACATGCCCTTTGTGGTTCGTTATCAAACATATATTATTTTATGCGGGATTCTTCTAACCCTATTTATCCTATGGACGCTTTTCTATCAAAGAGTACAATACCGTCGCGAAGCCTCTCACAAGAAACAGGCTCAAGAAAGTTTACGGAAAGAGAAAGAATTCCTCTCGTTGGCTTTAGAGAGCGGTGATATTTTCGCATTCCGATACAGCAACGGCGTATTCGAGTTCGACCATGATTTCTATAAGTCGTTGGATATGCCGATAAAGCCGATCACCTCCACGCAATTCCAAGAGTCTATCCACCCTGAAGACCGGGAAGATTTCATCCAACATAAGCACCTGCTTGATACAGGATTCCCTTCCCGTAAGATCACCCGCCGCCGATATAATTTCAACGGCAAAGGGCATATATGGTGGGAATTCAGATATGCGCAAGCGAAGAATGGACAAGACTCCACCCGCAATAATGTCGGAGTAAACGGGCTCTGCTTAAATATCCAACAAAGTAAGGAAGTAGAGGAAGATCTTATCAAAGCCCGTATAAGGGCCGAGGAAGCGGACCAAATGAAATCAGCGTTCCTCGCCAATATGAGCCATGAGATACGTACCCCGCTTAACGCCATCGTTGGATTTTCGGAACTGCTAACAAGCGATATGGAAATAAGCCCGAACGAGAGGGATGAGTTCATGCAAGTTATCAGTAAGAACAGCGACCTCTTATTGAAATTAATCAATGACATTCTCGATCTATCCCGCATCGAGTCCGGTAAGATGTCGTTTACCCTCACGAATTGTGACTTAAACGAATTACTATCCCATATCTACCGCACCCATCAATTGTTGATGCCCCAAGGCGTAGTGCTTAAAATACAACTGCCGGTCCTCCCGGCCATTATCCAAGCGGACCTACATCGATTAACCCAAGTGATTACCAACCTCATAAACAACGCCGCAAAATTCACGACGCAAGGATACATCTTGATTAAATACGATTATACGCAAGATAAACGTTGGATCCAGATCTCCGTTACCGATACGGGCAAAGGCATTCCCGCAGATAAGCAAGCCCAAGTATTCGAACGGTTCAACAAACTGGACGAGTTTGCGCAAGGGACAGGTCTCGGACTGGCGATCTGCCAAATTATCATCGAACACTTCGGAGGATATATCACCCTAGAATCCAAAGAAGGGGAAGGTAGCACATTCATCGTGACCCTCCCCTACACTCCCGGATTATCGGTATAAGATTATTTTTTCTTGAAACGCAAGAACGGCAATACAATAAATAAAGGTATGCAACAGATCATTACCCAGATAAAGAAATGTTGGTAACCGATCTGCTCCTGTATCCATCCCGATGCCATTCCCGGTAGCATCATACCTAACGCCATGAAACCGGTACTGATCGCATAATGCGAAGTCTTATATTCCCCCTCGGCGAAAAGCATCAGATACATCGTATAAGCCGTAAAGCCAAATCCGTAGCCGAATTGCTCGACAGCGACACAAGCGTTTACGACAACAATACTCTCCGGCATCGTATAAGCCATATACAAATAAACCAGATTCGGCAAGGAGATAGCCAATGCCATAGGCCATAACCAAGTCTTCAAGCCACCCCGGGATATAGCCAGACCTCCTAAAACCCCTCCGAGCAATAAGGAGATCACTCCCACCGTACCATAAGCGAACCCGACCTCACCGGTACTGAGCGCCAGCCCACCAACTTCCCGCCCATCCAGCAGGAAAGGAGAAGCCAACTTTACCAATTGGGATTCCCCCAAACGATACGTCAGCATAAAAAGCAAAGCCGGGACAATCCCTTTCTTGTTGAAAAAACTCACGAAAGTATTGCCAAACTCCACCAAGATGGTATGAGGGGTGATATTCGTACGTTGCGCATCACTCGCCGGACGGGGTAAGATATACTTATGCCACAAGGCCAAGGCGATAAAGGTACCGGCCAATACGAAAAACACCAGGCTCCAAGCAAAGGAAATCCGCCCGGTACTCTCCTCCAAAAGTCCCGCCAGCATAACCAGCAGACCTTGTCCGGTTAGCATCGCCACCCTGTAGAACGTATTTCGGATACCGATGAAGAACGCCTGTTGCTCCTCCGTCAAGCCCAGCATATAGAACCCATCTGCGGCGATATCGTGCGTAGCGGAACTAAACGCCATCAACCAAAAGAAAGCCAAGGTAAACCGCAGAAAGAAATCCCCGGGAAGGACGAACGCCACACCTGCCATTCCCCCGCCAATCAATAGCTGCATGCTATAAATCCACCAACGCTTCGTTTTAATCAAGTCTACGAACGGGCTCCAGATGGGCTTGATCACCCAAGGAAAATAAAGCCAACTGGTAAATAAGGCGATATCCGTATTTGAGACGCCCAGACGTTTATACATGATCACAGAAAGCGTCATGACTACCACATAGGGCAAGCCTTCGGCAAAATAAAGAGACGGGATCCAAGCCCAAGGATTACGTTTTTCCATAATAAGAAGGAATTAAACGATTAGAAGTCAATACCAAATCCATCCGCATCCTTCCACGCCGGGAACTTAGCCCGGAACTCATCCAGCTCGCTCTTCTTCAAGGTACATGTCCGGGTGATTTCCTCCCGTTTTCCGGCATCAGCCAATTTCTTTCCTTTTGCGTTATAAATCATGGAATCCCCTCTGAAAAGAAAACCTTTCCCATCTACCCCCACACGGTTCACGCCACAGACATAAGCCATGTTCTCAATGGCACGGGCATGCAGCAATGCCTTCCACGCCTTCTTCCGGGCCTCGGGCCAATTGGCCACATAAATCAAAAGATCATATTCGTTATTTACGTTGCGGCTCCAAACCGGGAAACGTAGGTCATAACAAACCTGCAAACAGATATTCCAGCCTTTATAGGGCACGATCAGCCGTTTGTCGCCCGCCGAGAAATGCTTGTCCTCTTCCGCCATACGGAACAAATGACGCTTATCGTAATAATACTCCTCTCCTTCCGGAGTGATGAAAAAAGCCCGGTTGTAGAACTTTCCGTTATCTTTCGCGATAAAACTCCCGGCCACGGCCAGTTTATATTTCTTAGCCCATTCCTTTATAGTCGGTACGGTCTGGCCCTCCATCGTATCGGCTTGTTTCTCCACGTCCATGGAAAATCCCGTGGTAAACGTCTCCGGCAATACAGCTAAATCGGTTCTTCCACTAACACGGCGCAACAGTTCGCCGTAATAACCCAAGTTCTCTTCACGGTCTTCCCAAATGATATGGGATTGTATCATGCTGATACGTAAGTCTTCAGTCATAGAATAAAGATATTAAGGTAATAAAAAGACATATTGTGACAAGGAAACAGTTTCATGGTGAAGAAACAGTAGTTTCTTCATAGCAAAACTTTTGTTTCTCTTAGGGAAAACTTTTGTTTTCCTATAGTAAAACTCTTATTTCTTCACCATAAAACTCCTATACCTGTACGAAATTCTCAGGATGGCAAGCGGTAACTCCCCGATACATCTCACGTATCGTATGGATATCTTTATCCACATCACCTGTCGGATAAAAAACACCTTTCGTACCCACCTCTTTCTTTCCATAATCAAAATAAGCCACCACGATCGGCACGTTCGCTTTCAAAGCGATAAAATAGAATCCTTTTTTCCAGTCCTTGGCCCGCTTCCGGGTACCTTCCGGTGTGACGGCCAATTGAAACCGCTCACTGGTCTTGAAACGTTCCACCATCTGATCGGTCACCGACGTACGTTTACCACGATCCACCGGAACACCTCCCAGCCAGTTAAACAGCAAATTAAAAGGGAAAAAGAACCACTCTTTCTTAATAAGGAAACCGGCGTTACACCCGATCGAGGTATAAAAAAGTTTCCCTACGATAAAATCCCAGTTACTGGTATGCGGAGCCACACATACGATACATTTCGGCAAATCCACGCCATCCACCGGGCCCAGCTTCCACCCCGCCATACGGAGTATCGCCTTACTAATTGCCTTCTTCATGCCTATTTGTCCTTGCTCAACTCTTCTATCTCGTCGGCGATAGCGTTAACCTCGTTTTGCAAGTCCTCTCTTAATTTGCGATAATAATTCCGTACGAGAGCCTTGTTATCCTTGCCGTCGGGGTGTCCGGCACGAACGATATAACTATCTTGCATATCTAGGATACGAGCCATCAAAGCATCCGCTTTCTCTTGATTTACTCCGGGTATATACAATTTGCAAACCAGCGCTTCCGTGAACAATTCACCAGCCACGTAGCTGATCTCTTTCTTTAAAATTCTTCTTTTAGCCATAATTATTTCATATTTAATTATCCACAAATATAGAACATATGTTATTAAATACCGAGGAAAGGCCAAGAAAAAACATAAAATGAATTATCTTTGCAGCGGTGAAATCATTGATTATAAACAAATCAAATATGAACGAAATGATAAAGACGCCAGAGTTTCTCTTTGAAAGCAGCTGGGAAGTCTGTAATAAAGTGGGAGGTATTTATACCGTACTATCGACTAAAGCTCATACGCTTCAACAAATTTTTAACGACAAAGTAATATTCATCGGTCCGGATGTGTGGGCAAACACAACCGCTCCCGATTTTACAGAAGACGCATCTTTGTTTGAGGATTGGAGAAAGCACGCCGAGGCAGTGGATCACTTGAAAGTTAAGGTTGGTCGCTGGAACGTACCGGGTATCCCCCCTGTTATACTGGTAGATTTCAAGTCCTACTTCAGTGAACGAGACGCCTTTTTCTATTCTATGTGGGAAAATTTCCGAGTTGACTCCATCCACGCCTACGGCGATTACGATGAGTCTTGTATCTTCGCGTATGCGGTCGGTAAGGTAATAGAGAGTTTCTATCACTTCTACAAACTGGAAAACAAGAAAGTCGCCGCCCTATTCAATGAATGGATGTTGGCGATGGGAGCGCTTTACATTCAAAAGCAAATCCCTGCCATAGCGACACTTTTCACGACGCATGCCACATCGATCGGACGCTCTATCGCCGGTAACAACAAAGCGTTATACGCTTATATGGACGGTTACAACGGCGATCAGATGGCTAAGGAGCTAAACATGGAGGCCAAGCATTCCGTAGAGAAGCAGGCCGCCCATTACGTGGATTGCTTCACGACCGTAAGCGATATCACGGCCCGTGAATGTAAACAGTTATTGGATAAGGCACCGGATATCGTTACCCCGAACGGCTTTGAGCCCAACTTCGTACCCGAGGGTAAGGAATACGCTAAAAAGCGGAAGGAGGCACGTCGTACATTAATTAATGTAGCGGAGAAATTATTGGGCTGCTCCATCGACCCGAACGCTTTGCTGGTTTCCACCAGTGGCCGCTATGAATACAGAAATAAAGGTATCGATGTCTTCATCGAGGCGATGAACCGTGTACGTACGTCCGGACGCCTGCAGCGTGAGGTCGTCGCCTTTATCATGGTACCGGCTTGGGTACGTGCTGCCCGTGCGGATTTAAAAGAGGCGATCGAGCAGGACATAAAGACGACCTCTCCGCTTCAAATCCCTTTCATTACGCACTGGTTGCATAATATGCCAGAAGATAAGGTCTTGAATTATATCAACCACGCCGGCTTCACGAACGCAGCATCCGAAAAACTAAAAATCATATTCGTTCCTTGTTATTTGGACGGTAAAGGAGGTATTTTCAATAAGACCTATTATGATATGCTGATAGGGATGGACGCTACCGTATATCCTTCCTACTACGAGCCGTGGGGATATACCCCGCTGGAAAGTATCGCTTTCGGTATACCGACGATCACGACCAATCTGGCCGGTTTCGGTATGTGGGCGAAGAAAACGATATCCGGAGATAACCTTAGCGAAGGCGTAGAGGTTATTAATCGTACGGATTTCAATTATTTTGAGGTAGCGGACGCTATCATGAACTCCATCCTGGCTCTCAGCCAAAAGGATGCTACGGACATCGAGGAAATCAAACAGCGTTGTTTCGATCTCGCTCGAAAAGCTGAATGGAGCAAGTTTATCGACTATTATCTGACCGCATTCGACATCGCCATAAAGCATGCCGAGGAAAGAAACAGCTAAATATTGCTCATAATTAATAAGATAATGCTATCTTTGCACTCGTTTTTAGACAAACACTTTAAACTTCACGATAATGAAAATTAAGGCGAATAACGCAAACAGTCCTATTTGGAAGGACGTCTACTCACATTCCAAGCTTCCACAACAGTTGGAACCACTTAATGAGATCGCTACGAATCTTTGGTGGGTATGGAATCATGAAGGCGCTAAACTATTTGGCAAGATCGACAAACAACTTTGGAAATCCACAGAAGGTAACCCTGTACAGCTATTGCAAAGCCTTTCACACAAACGTATGGAAGAGATCTTAGCAGATAAGGAGTTAATGGCTGAAATCCAAAAGGTATACGCTGATTTCAAAGCTTATATCAATGTAAAACCCGACAAGACACAACCGTCTGTAGCCTACTTCAGCATGGAGTACGGTTTGACCAATGTATTAAAGATTTACTCAGGTGGTCTGGGAGTATTAGCCGGTGACTACTTGAAAGAGGCCAGCGATAGCAATATCGATTTATGTGCCGTAGGTTTCTTGTATCGTTACGGATATTTCACACAGACTTTGTCCATGGACGGTCAGCAGATCGCCAATTACGAGCCGCAAAATTTCAACGCCCTGCCGTTGACTCAGGTATTGCAGTCGAACGGAGAGCCAATGGTATTGGAAGTTCCTTATCCGGGCAGAACCGTTTACGCTCATATCTGGAAAGTTAGCGTAGGTCGTGTACCTTTGTACTTAATGGATACGGATATTCCTCAGAACAGCGAATGGGATCGTTCCATCACGCACCAATTATATGGTGGCGACTGGGAGAACCGTATGAAACAAGAGTATTTGTTGGGTATCGGTGGTATCATGATGCTGAACAAGTTAGGTATCAAGAAACAAATTTATCACTGCAACGAGGGACACGCCGCTTTGATCAACGCTCAGCGTTTGGTAGACTATATCCAGAACGACGGCCTTTCATTCAACCAAGCGTTGGAGGTAGTTCGTGCTTCCGCCCTCTATACGGTACACACTCCGGTTCCGGCAGGTCACGATTACTTTGACGAGGGTTTGTTCGGACGTTACATGGGTGAGTTCCCCGGCAAGTTAGGTATTAGCTGGCAAGATTTCATCGACATGGGACGTGAGAACCCAGGTTCTAACGAGAAATTCTCCATGAGCGTATTCGCCTTGAACACTTGCCAAGAGGCTAACGGCGTAAGCTGGTTGCACGGTAAGGTTTCTCAGCGCATGTTCGCCCCGGTTTGGAAAGGTTACTTCCCGGATGAACTGCACGTTGGTTATGTAACGAACGGTGTGCACATGCCGACTTGGGCCGCTACGGAGATGAAGAAATTCTATGCGGATAAATTAGGCACGAAGCTTTTCGAGGATCAATCAAATCGCAAATGTTGGGAAGGAATCCAGAATGTATCCGACGAGGAAATCTGGAATCTCCGTATGACCTTGAAGAATAAATTGATTGATTACATCCGTGTTCAATATAAAGATAGCTGGTTGAAGAACCAAGGTGATCCTTCTAAGGTAGTTTCCATCCTTGAGAAGATCAATCCGAATGCCTTGTTGATTGGTTTCGGTCGTCGTTTCGCTACATATAAGCGTGCGCACTTGTTGTTCACGGACTTAGACCGTTTGGCTAAGATCGTTAACAATGAGAAGTTCCCGATTCAGTTCGTATTCACCGGTAAGGCTCACCCGGCTGATGGTGGTGGTCAAGGTTTGATCAAACACATCGTAGAGATCTCTCGCCGTCCGGAGTTCTTAGGAAAGATCATCTTCTTGGAGAACTACGATATGCGTTTGGCCCGTCGTTTGATTTCTGGTGTAGACGTATGGTTGAACACGCCGACTCGTCCGTTAGAGGCTTCCGGTACTTCCGGTGAGAAAGCCGAGATGAACGGTGTATTGAACTTCTCCGTTCTTGACGGTTGGTGGTATGAGGGTTACGTAGAAGGCGCAGGTTGGGCATTGACCGACAAGCGTACTTATGAGAACCAGCAATACCAAGACCAATTGGATGCGGCTACGATCTACCATTGCTTGGAAACTGAGATTATCCCGACTTACTACGCTAAGAACAGCAAGGGTTACTCTCCGGACTGGATCCAATATATCAAGAACTCTATCGCCAAGATCGCTCCGGATTATACGATGAAACGTATGTTGGACGATTATGAGGATCGTTTCTATCACAAATTGGCTACTCGTTCCGCTCATATTTCCGCTAACAACTACGAGATCGCTAAGCAATTAGCTGCTTGGAAAGAGGAAGTTGCGCAACATTGGGATAGCTTCCAAGTGGAATCTTTCACTTGCGACCAAGATTTGACGGTGAACGGCCCGGTTGTAGGAAAAGAATACAACTTCAATTTGGTAATCGACCGTCATGAACTACAAGGTATGTTAGGTGCTGAAATGGTTGTCATGAAGGAAGATCCGGAGAAACACACGCTGTCACCAATCAATACCGCTCAGTTCGAGTTGATGAAGGAAGAAGGCTCCAAGTTATTCTTCAAGTTAACGACCACTCCTTCCGAGGCTGGTAACCATAAGATGGGCTTCCGTGTATATCCTGTAAACAAGGAGTTGCCTCACCGTATGGACTTCGCTTATGTACGTTGGATTCAGTTATAATCGGCAACAAGTAAAACAAATAATCAAGAAAGAGGGTGCGTCATGCACCCTCTTTTTTATGCCATACCCAGCTATGCTTTACAGCGACTAAAACCTATGGTTATGAGCCGTAAAGCATAGGTTCATATAGTCCGTGAATACCCATGAATCAAAAAAAGGAAGCCGCACGACAGCAGCTTCCTTTTTCAATAGGATACGAATATTTTCAAGCTTAGAAAGCGTAGTCCAAACTTAATCCGAACACCTTGTTGGTGCGGCTATACACATTCTGCCCAGGAAGTCCCGTGCCGCAGTAGTTGTCCATCTTCTTGGTATAATCGTGGTAAGTTGTCCACATATATCCCACGTTCAAAGCCATTTTTTCGCTCAACATCACTTTAGCACCAAAGCCCAGCGAATAAGAATCGCAGGAGAAACTAACATCACTTTGGAAATTATCAGACAAACCATAATCTGTAATTTGAGCGCCACCGCTAATGGTCAATCTCTTGACAACATCCCACTCTATACCAAACAGATACTCATTCGTACCTCTTTCCAGTTCCTTCTGCTTTCCACCGGCCATTCCCGCCTTCTTGTCATCGAAGAAGTGATACTCAACAGAAGCCTTCAACATGGGCAAAAACCGATAAGAAGCTGCCACCGAAAGCATGGAAGGAATATCGTTCGGCGTATTTACACCATGCTTATAAGGGCCAACCAAATCTTCCGCACTGTCGGGATAATCCAACTTCTTGGTATTGTTTTCGATGTTCAAGTTCGTCTTAAACTCATATTTAGCTCCGAAATTGAATTTACCATATTTGACATCAACACCCAAAACCGGTGTCAACCCCCAACCTGTCTGATCGCAATCCAAAGCCAGGTTCATTAAATCCGCTCCACCAAAATTCTGTTTTAATTTTGCATCCAGATACCCGTCATAGTTTCCTGAGAAATAGTTCATCCGGCCTCCGGCAAAAGCAGAAAGCCAATCCGTGATCTTGTATGATAGGCCAAGTTGTAGGGAATAAATATACTGTTTTCCGTCCATCGCACTGTTAATAGTATACATATCCGGCGTGACGATGGGACTTTGACCGCCAGTCTTTATATATTTCGCTACACTTTCCTTGAAGATACCGGCCATAGCAGCCGATTCGAACATTGGCAGGCCATCGTCAAACGAAGCCTTACCACCTCCACCCGTAATGGCAAAGAAACCGGAGATCGTCCAATCACCTTTTTTGTAAGCCGCAAAAACACTCGGAATCACAGGAGCGGCTGCCTTTCCTTTGTAATACTTTTTATAGGGAACGTCGCTCACTGTCGGCACCTTATTCACTGGGTCGAAACCATTGTATGTACTGAAAGAGGCATCGATATCCCGGGTCTGGAAAGCACTTTGGATACTCACACCAACGCGGAAACCGTCTGTCGGCAAAAAAGAAAGACCCGCCGGGTTTGACAAAGCGCCGTCTATATCAATTGCAGCACCTCGCGAAAGTGACCTTAAAAAGGCTGCATGCTGATTCGTATTCGTCAAATATCCTCCAGCGAAAGAAACCAAAGGCATCATCATCAATGCCGCACCTAATACTACTTTTTTCTTCATGTTTTACTTTTCTTGATTACAAAACGGTCGCAAAGATAAATACTTTTTTCAAACACTGCACACTTTTAATAAAAATGTGCCGCACAAAACAGCAAATACTGTGCAAACACATAAGACTAATTAACAATAGAAGAGCCGCAAAGGTAGTAACGTGAAATCAGGTATTAGTTATAATCAAAAAGAATCATCCTAATCAGAAAAGGATATATACAGCAAGTACTAAAGAAGATATACTTACTTTACCCAAAAATCTATCCCAAAGGCCCAGAAAATGGCAGAACAGTGCAAATGAATTGTGAGTCAGTCGGTTCTGATTTTCAAGCCATTTGGCAGAAAATCTTGAAAAGACAGGTTTATGCCAACTTCGGACAGAGCAGCGTTACCAAAACATTACCTTCTCCTTTGAAAGCGAGAATTGGGAAAAGTGGCAACGAATAGAGCAAAATCCGATCTGACCCTATAGGATTATCTTCGACAAAGATACTTTGATGGCAGGAAAGAAGCAAATAAATTGCACACGGTTTCTTTACCATTGAACGACAATGTTTTGCGTAACAACAAATAACCTGACAATAAATAGTTTTGTAACCCATAAAAGGTCAGAGTTATGCGTAGTACATTTAAGGTTCTGTTCTACCTCAAAAAGAACGCCCCCAAGAAGAACGGTTCCGTTCCCGTGATGTGCCGTATCACCATAGACGGTACGATAGCCCAGTTCAGTTGCAAATGCGACATCCATCCCGATTTGTGGGACATCAAGAGCAACCGGGCTTCGGGAAAGAGTGCCGTAGCATTAGAAACCAACCGTTTCTTGGACAAGATCCGTGTCGGCATCAATGCCAAATACAAAGAGATTGCCGAAAGGGATAACTATGTCACAGCCGAAAAAGTGAAGAATGCCTTCTTGGGCTTGGAAATGCGGTACGAGACCTTGCTAAAAGTCTATGCCCGGCACAATGAAGACTTTGCCAAACAGGTCGGTGCAGGCTTGCGATGCCCATCTACCTACAACAAGTATTGCACGGTCTATAAGCATCTGGAAGAGTTTATCAAGACCCGTTACCGTGTCAGTGACATTGCCCTGAAAGAACTCACTCCGGCTTTCATTACCGATTTCGACATCTTCCTGCGTACTGAAAAACAATGCTGTAACAATACGGTATGGATTTATATGATGCCTCTGCGCCGTATGATTACCATTGCCCAGAACCACGGATGGATAGCCCGTGACCCGTTCGTGGATTACAGCATATCCGCCGAAAGTACCGACAGGGACTATCTAACGAAAGATGAAATCCGCCGACTGTTGGATTTGAAGTTCCGGCGTAAGTCGATGGAGCTGGTTCGGGATTTGTACGTCTTCTGCTGCTTTACGGGCTTGTCCTTTACCGATATGAAGAACCTGGCCAAGGACAACCTTCAGACTTCCTTTGACGGGAAACTCTGGATTATTACCAAGCGACAAAAGACGGGTGTGGAGTCCAACATCATGCTTTTGGATATTCCGAAGCAGATTATCGAGAAATACGATGGCATGGCAAATGACAACTTGCTTCTGCCCGTTCCGACGTATATAACCGCTTGCAAGAACATCAAGAAGATCATCGGACTCTGCGGTATCGAAAAAGAGATCACGTGGCATACCAGCCGCCATACCATGGCGACGGAAATCTGCCTGACCAACGGCGTTCCCATCGAAACCCTTTCCAAGATGCTCGGACACACGAATATCCGCACCACGCAGATTTATGCCAAAATCACCCACGAAAAGGAAAGTCGGGACATGGCGGCACTCTCCGATAAGTTGAGTAAGATAGAGCAATTCAATGGTGTAACTATATAATAAGGAGGACGAACGATGAAAAGAGAAATCATAACCATTGGGGAGAACGGAAAAGTACATATCCCGACAACTCCCGTTTGGATGTCGGCTTGTGAAATAGCCGATTTATTCGACGTATTCTCCGGCAAAGTAAACAGCCACATCAAGTCTGTCTTCCAAGAGGGTTTGCTCAGAGAAGACGAGGTGATGCAAACCCTATTGTTTAAGGGCGGTGCGGTGGATTTATACAACATTGAAATGATAATGATGCTGTCTTTTCGTTTTGTTTCCCCCCACGCCCAACTCTTCCGCAAATGGGCTATCAGGAAATTTACCCAAAAGAAATCTACCACTCCGCTGCTTGTATGTTACAATAAAGATGGATGGTATAGTTGAATGTGAGAACAGGCAGTAAGAAAAGAGCTTCTTACTGCCTGTTTCTTGTCAAGGCTTCTCAAACCGGGGGCGGTAATTCTCCTGCAATAGCTTTTCCACGTCTTCTTCTCTGTAGAGAACTTTCCCACCCAGTTTAATAAAAGGGATTCTCCCTACATTTCGATAGTCTTGTAACGTGCGTCGGTTGATATGCAACAGGCGGGAGAGTTCTCCATCCGTCAGGTAACGATGGCCTCCCAATAAGGGTCTGTTCTTTTTCCTTAGGGCATCTATCCCTTTCATCATACGGTCGCCGGCACTGAAAAAGAGCCTGATTTCTTCATCGTTCTTTGTTTTTACGTCATTACTCATCTGCTTACATTGGATTTAGTGGTGATAAATTCTTTGATTATGGAGAGGCGGATTGTTCAATCAACCGTTCTATATCTTCCGGTTTATAGTACATCTTATAGCCTATTTGCGTATAGGGTAAGGTGTGGTTGTCCCGATAGGTTTGCAGGGTACGCAAACTGATGTTCAGTATTTGGCAAACATCCTGGTTGTCCAGCCACCTGCCCATACGCTTCTCGTCGCATTCCCGACACAGGGCATCGACTTTGGCGGTCAAAATGCGGAAACGTTCCATCATGGCTTCATACGTTTTCTTCTCGATTGTTACAACTTCCATATTCTTGTCTGTTTTTTGATGTTACACTTTTTGCAAATGTACTTACAGAGTAAGTGTTCAAAACCAGCATTTCCTTTACTGCGTACTTGTGGCTTCGATATGGATGCTTCTGTCGTATGGCTTTTGGAATCAGACAGAAAAATCTCTATTCAGTACATATTTAGCATACAATCCAGACGGTTTAAACTCCCGAACTTTGCACCATAATCAAATTTTAAGAGCAATGGATGTCATAACAATCGAAAGCAAAGCCTACCACGAACTGATGGGCAAGATAGAGAAAATCCTACGGTTTGTGGAGAAAGAGGAAAAGGCAAAGAGGGAGTATGAAAACCGCCTTGTTACCAACGATGAATTAGCCGGGATACTCGGTATCAGCAAGCGTACCCTCCAGCGTATGCGCAGTGCGGACAGAATCAGCTACAAGATGATCTACGGGCGTTGCTACTACGACCTGCACGACATTGAGGAGGCGATACGTAACAGAAGCCTGTACTGCAACCCTCAGAACCTGAAAGAGCTACGGCACAATTTCAAACTCAAAAGCGGGAGGATTAAGGATGGAACTATTGGATAGAGAGACCTTTCTTGAATGGATGGAACGCATTATGAAGCGTTTCGATGACTTGAAACGGACGACTCCCGACATCCCCCAACGTCCGATGATAAATGGTGAACCGCTGCTGGATAACCAAGAGGTCTGCTTGATGCTCCAAATCAGCAAGCGTACCCTGCAACGTTATCGGGCATCGGGTACGCTTCCTTTCCACATCGTTTACCACAAGACGTGGTATTTGGAATCGGAAATCCTTGCCTTTATGAAAGCCCATTTTACGGAGAACCTCAAACGAAAAAGGGAAAGACCTCCCAAAGACACGTAAATTCGGATTATACGCAACAGCAATGCCCCCGTTTTGCCGTAATGACAAGTCGGGGGCTGCCGCCTGAATGAGATTAGGATTAGAATTTCGGTCTGACGATAAACGCCTTTCCTGCCAAAGAGGACGGTATTCCGTCCATTGCGGGCTGTGTAACGGAGTTACTCTGCCCGTTGCTTTCCAACGGTCTGTCGGTTTGAGCCACGGAAGTGCTGACGGGGGGAGCGGTGACAGTCGGCTCAATCGGACATGACTGTTCCATTTCTTTCCTCGTTCCTTCACCATTTTGCATCATTTCTACGTCCTCTTGCGGACTCTCCGACTGCTCAATGGGCTTTAGGGAGAGCTGTATTTTTCGGTCAAGGGCAGCAAGTTCCGTTTTAAGCTCTTTGAGTTGCTCTTCCTTTTTCCAAGAGCCGTTCACTACCTCCTGCAAAACGGGAATATCCTTGGCTATCTTTTCCGTTTCCGCCTCATACTTCTCAATCAATCCGGGTATCTTCTCCAAGGCGTTCAGGAAGTTCATACTGGCAAGTTGCGGGTCTGTCGCAATTTTTCCGTTATTGTAACTGTACTTCATTCCGCTTTCTCCCATCACAAAGAACTTGTTCTGCGAAAGGTCGAAAAGGTCTTTGGAGGAGGATTCCGTCTTGACCACAAGATTAAACCCGTAGAGCGTTCCGATATTGAAATACTCTCCCCGTGTGCAGGCTTTCTCATTGATTTCCGAAAGTTTGGCAGCAATGCGTTTCGGGTCACTTCCTTCCACTCCTTTGAGTGTTATCGGGTTGAGTTTGTTGCCCTCCTTATCCTTCTGTACACGGCTTTGGTACAAATCCCAGTCGCTTTGGAAACGGATTATCAGTTCCTTGTTTCCGTCCACCGTCCGCACGACTTCGTCCAATCGGCTTCGGGAGGATGACTTACTGCGAATGAACGCCTGCCGTTCGCTGTCCAAGCCGGCAATCTTCTTCTCCAACTTTGCCTTTTCCAGCAAGTCGGTATTTCCGGAAAGGATGGCGACGTATTCGGAAAAGTTCATCCCCGACTTCTCGTCCATACTCCCCTCATCGATGGTACGGCTGCCCATTCGGTTGTTTTTGAGCTGTTCGATGAAGAGTTGCTTATTGTGCAACAGGTTAAATTTATAGCTGTCGAGCGACTTCTCCACCGCATAGATGATGACATCCACCTTGTTGTCCGCATGGAACTTGGCGACTTCATTTCCTTTACGCACGGCTCTTCCGTCCCTCTGCTCCAAGTCGGAAGGACGCCACGGCGTGTCCAGATGATGGATGGCGACGGCACGTTTCTGGGCGTTCACACCCGTGCCGAGCATTGAAGTGGAACCGAAAAGCACCCGGATTGTCCCCTCGTTCATTCCAGCGATGAGCGTCTTTCGTGCCTTGTCGGTCTTGGCTTCCTGAATGAAGCGTATCTCCTGAGCGGGTATGCCGTGGTCTTCCACCAACTTGCGCTTGATTTCGCTGTAGGGATTCCATTCACCGGGCTTGTAAGTGCCGAGATCACTGAACACAAACTGCGTTCCTTTCTGCTCATTGAACTTCTGGTAGTACTCCGCTATCTTGGCGGCACAGTGGGAAGCCTTGTTATCCACATGATCTCCATACCTATTCGGGTCAATGAGCCTCAAATCCAAGCTCATCTTCCTCGCCATATCGGTGGCAATGAGCATCTTGGCTTTCTCCTCCCGTTCGGATAGTTTCTCTCGTCCCAATAATTCGGCATTACCTGTCTTAGCAAACTCCACCAACTTGGCGATGAACGCTTCCTGTTCAGGTGTGGGCGGTATGTTGTGCATAATCTCATTCTTCTCCGGTCGGTCGATGCCGATGTCCTGCGTTGTCCTGTAATCGGTGATTTGAGCGTAGAACGCCGCCAACTCCGGAACTTTGATAAAATAGCGGAAACGCTCCTTCTGCACGATTTCATTGGTGACGGAGAACTCATAGTCCACCGACTTCTTGGCAAAGATGGCAGCCCACGCATCAAAGGTCTTGATGTTCTGTGCTTCAAGGGCTTGGGGACGCAAATACTTGAACAGCAGATACAGCTCCGTGAGTGAGTTCGATATGGTCGTCCCCGAAAGGAAGGTTGCCCCCAAATCTTTTCCCGTCCTTTCCTGAATGGTTCGGATGGCAAAGAGCATATTCAAGGCACGCTGGCTTCCCTCGCTGTTACCCAATCCTGCCACACGGTCATGGCGGGTGTTGAACATCAAGTTTTTGAATGTATGCGACTCGTCCACGAAAAGGTGGTCGATAGCCATTGTCTTGAAGTCCACGGCATCGTCTTTGCGATTCTCTATCTTGAACTTGATTTCGTCCAGCTTCGCCTGTAGGTTCATCTGTCGCTTAACAAGTCCTTTCTCCATCGCACGGGAGATGCTGTGTCCCTGCTGACGTAGAACCTCCAAGTTCTCTTCCACGCTGTTCAACTCGTCCTGAAGGATTTTCCGCTGTATCTCGTCCGATTGCGGTATCATCCCGAATTGGTCGTGCGTGAGGATAATGCAGTCCCAGTTGTTGTTCTTGATGTCGTGTAAAATCCGTTGTCGCTTGTCGGGCGTGAAATCGTTCTTGCCCGGATAGAGCAGCTTGGCATTCGGGTAAGCCGTCTGGAAGGTCTGTGCTATCTCCTGCACGTTGGCTTTGAGAGCGAGTATCATCGGCTTGTTCGCCAAGCCGAGCCGCTTCATCTCATAAGCTGCGGTACACATGATAAGCGTCTTTCCTGCTCCCACCTGATGATCACAGATACCTCCCCCGTTGAGTTTGAGCATCCAAACGGCATCTTTTTGGCTGCCGTACAAACTCTCGATGCCCAAGCCTTTCAGGTTGAGGTCGGGGAATGTCTGATGGGAACCATCATACTGGGGACGCACAAAACAATTGAAAGTGTCATTGTAGAGTTTCTCCAACCGCTGCTTGAACTCATCGCTCTGCTCGTTCAGCCAATCGGTAAAGCCGTTTCGGATCTCGTCGATTTTGGCGTTTGCCATCTGTATGGCTTCGGTGTCCCGTACTTTGACTTCCTTGTCTCCGACCATGATTTTCTTGGTAATGTCGGGCGTCGTATTCAGCAGGGCGTGCTTCATCAGGGCAATGCCGTCGTAGCGACGATGTTGCCCCCGCACACAGAACCTGTCCCAGATATTGGCATTGTGCATCCGTGCCTCCACAGAGTATTCGTCCGCACTTGAATTGTAGCGTATCATCACCTCCGTGTCGAAGAGGTACGAGGCATAGTCTGAGTAGAGATTTACGGGAATCCATCGCTCCCCGAAATTGAAATCCAAATCCACGAAAGGAATCGGTTCGGGGATGGCATCTTTCAGTGCCTGCAAGGAGGCTTGCGCCCTTGTGTCTTCCGGATGCTCCAAGAGATATTGTCCGATACGCTCCGAAGCGGCAACCACATTGCCCGATATGAATTTCTCGGCAATTTCATATTCTCCCTCCAAGGGATTGTAGTAAATCCTACCGTGCAATTCGGAAAGCATCTCTTCTTCGGAAGTGTCGGGGAGCAAAGAGAGCATATACCCGGTGTCCACCGCTCCGAATTTGTTGAGTGAAGCCGAGAGCGCCTCTTGGGCATTGCTCACCTCTGTCACTTCGTGCAGGCTGAAGGCAACGGGTTGATGGAAAATATCGGCTTTGAGCGTTTCTTTATCCACCTTCCGTTCCAAAAAAAGGATTTCCCTGCCACCGGTATCCATCAGGATCTGCTCGTGGTTCTTGCGGTCGTTGAGATGTCCGTACTGACGTACGAAACGGTCGTACAGTTCATTGAGGTTCTGTCGCAGGGATTCATTCGCCACCTTGTGTTCCGCTTCATAATCATAAAGAGCGTGGTAGGCATCCCGCAAGTCTATGTAGAGCAGCATTTTCTGTCGTTCTTGGGACGGGAGGTCTATGGGCTGGAACATTCGGTTGTCCTCCATATCACGGACAAGCATTCCGACTTGAAAGTCCGAAGCCAGCAAAGCCCCCTCTCTGAGGTGTTCGTGCCATTCCCCCTCATAGAGGCGCTGCTGCATTCCTTTCTCCTTGTCCTGTTGCCACCATAGCTCTCCCGCCTCTTTCAGCCCCAGTGCCGTATCATTGCTTTGTGAAGTCTCGGAAAAGATGGAGGGTGATACGACAGATTTCAGTTTTGCGGCAGCTTTACGTTTGGGCTTTTCCTCCGGGATAACATTGCCGAAAAGGTCGAGCAGTTGTACCTGCGGTGTGACACTGCTTCGGTTTTGCTCCGTCGGCTGTTCCTCTTTCGGTTGCACCACCTCTCGGTGTGATTGCTCCCCTGTCGAAGCGGCAGGCGTAAGCGTTGCTTTTTGCAGCTTTACTTCGGGAGAAACGGAAACTTTGGGCTGCTCCTGAATGGTGATATGCTTTTGGTACAATGCCATATCCAAGCGTTTGGCTAAATCTGCCCGCAGGATTTTGCCCATATCGGTGGCGATGCCTTCCGCTCCACCGTTATGATGGAATTGGATGGCAGGCTTGCCGTAAGGGTCGGTATCCTGCTTCCACTCGGTATGCACGATTTGCGACATACTTCGCAGATAGGTGTTGAACAGCACTCCGCTGGGGCGTTTCTCGCTCTTGATGAAACGCTGCTCCTCTTCGGTCAAACTTGTCTTGCCACTCTGCTTTTGCAGGACAATAAGGTCACTACCCACCTCCGTCCCTGCATTCTCCGAGAAGAGATTGTTGGGCAGACGGACTGCCGAGACAAGGCGGGTATGGCTCATCAGCCACTCCCGTACAGGCTCGTTCGTTGGAGCGTTCATAACTCCTTGCGAGGTGATGAACGCCAGCACGCCACCCTCACGGAGCATATCCACCCCCTTGACGAAAAAGTAATTGTGCAGGGACATGCGGGCGACCTTTCGGGCAGGTTCTGCCGTCTTGCTGAAAACGGGGTCGAAGACGGCCACATCTCCGAAAGGGATGTTGCTGCTGACCACATCGAAAAAACCATTGAGTTTGGTTTCGATTTCCTCGAAGCCCCGGATGCGTATCTTGTCTTTGGGATGCAGGGCAGAGAGCATCTGTCCCGTAAGAATGTCTTTTTCAAAACCGAAGGTCGTATGCCCTTCAGCTGCAATGGTATCAAAAGAGCGGATGAACTCGCCCATTCCCGCCGAAGGGTCAAGGATACGTTTGGGGACGATGCCTGCCTCCCGTAAGGAAGCGGCAATCTCCCGTACTACGGGCGCAGGAGTATAGAAAGCGGTCATCACAGAGTTTTTCAGGCTCTGCATATAGCTCTTGTATTGCGATTCGGAGGTGGTGTTGTCCCGAATGGTGCGATGTAGTTCCATCACCAAGGGGAATAGCTCCAACTCCGACTTGTTCCATCGGGCGATGTCCTCCATCGTGTTGGCAGGAGAGAGGATACACTTCAATGCGCCGAAGCCCGTATAGGCTTCCAATACCGTGCGCTCTTCGGGTGTCGCCGTGCGCTGTTCCCGATGCAGGGCAAAGACCGTCTTGATGGCTTCTATGTTCGCCCTTAGATGCTCCTTCTTGTTATAGCTTGCCATCTTCTTCGAGTTTTAGTTGGACAAAACCCGTAATCTCCGTATAGAGGGAGTTGTATTCGGGCATATAGGCGAACTCGTCCGAAATCGGATACTTGGCGAAGATGCTTTCTAAGAGTGGGCGCAGGCGGATAGCGGTCTCTCTGACCGCTTCAAGCGATACTTCGGCAGAGAACTCATTCCAAAGAACGGAAGAAATGGTATCGTGGCGGGAAAAGTGCAGACCCGCATAGAGTGTCTTATTGGCAATGCCGATACATTCGGTTATGGGAAGACCCGCATCGAATGCTTCCGTATAGGCTTCGGAAGCGGCTGCCGCACGTTCCTTGATAAAAGGGATGTCATCAGCTTTCTCGGGATGGCTTTCCCGAAGAAAAGAGAGCAGGGATAGCTCGTAATAGGAAAAATGAATGGCTGTCATTTTGAATGATTTTAGTGAGGTATATAATGCAAAGGCACTCGACGTCCCCGCCGAGTGCCACCACTAAAATCCGCAGTAAAAACAAGATGATTGTTTATGACTGCATCATTCAGTGGCAAAATTAGCAAATTACGGGGACTTACCTTCGGGATTTACCCAGTTTCTTGCGTTCGGGGAAGACAAAGACCGTTTTGAAGTCCCCGTCCAACGAAAGAGAAGCCTCGAAGCTCTTGCCCGTTTTGGAGGTAAAGCCCTTGATGATGCCAGTCTCCCCGTTCACCGCCAACTGCGTCAGTTGCTCGTCCGTGAGGTTTTTGCCTGCCACACTGCGGAAAAGCATCAGACCGCAATCGGGATCGGAACATTTGGCACATCGGGGATAGAAGAGCAATGAGCCTTTGCCGCATTTGGGGCAATGGATGTCGCTCTGTTTCTTGGGGAAGAGGATTTTGGAGGAGAGCAGTTCGTCGGTAATCTGTGTGGCATAGCTTTCGATGCCCTTGCGGAAGTCCCGCTCTTTCAATTCTCCCCGTTCGATTTTCGCCAAGTCTGCTTCCCATTGTCCGGTCATTTCGGCATTGCCTATTTTCATCTCCCGGACGATGGAATAGACGGCAAGTCCTTTCTCCGTAGGGACGAGCGACTTCTTTTGGCGCACCATGTATTCACGGGCAAAGAGGGTTTCGATGATGGCGGCACGGGTTGCGGGTGTGCCGATACCGCAATCTTTGAGCTGCGCACGCAATTCCTCGTCCTCCAATTCCTTACCTGCCGTCTCCATAGCCGCCAACAGCGAACTTTCCGTGTGCAGGGGCTTGGGCTTGGTCGTTCCTTGTGCCAGCGAACAGGCACAGAGCGGAAGCTGTCCGCCTTCCTCCCATTGGGGGATGATGATGCCTTCTCCATTCTCCCGACTTTCCCGTTCTTCGGCTTCCAGCTGTTCCTTGTCTTTCTTCTTGCTGTTTTTGATGATGGCACGCCATCCCTCTTCCTTGATGAATTCTCCTTTGAGAATGAACTTCACCCCCTCACAGACGGCAGTAACCGTGCTGACATCCTTCACGCAACGGGCGGAGAAGGCTTCAAGCATACGTCCGGCTATCATGTCGTAGACGACTACCTCCTCTCCGAACATGTCTATCGGCTTCTTGCCTGTGATGAGCAGGGCGTGGTGGTCGGTCACTTTCTTGCTGTCCACCGAATGCGCATTGAGTTCGGTCAGTTGGCGGGCATGAATCCCCCAGACAGGATGGTCGTACAAAAAGGCAATCAAGGTGGGAATTTCGGCAAAGACATCTTCGGGAATATGTCGGCTGCCCGTGCGTGGGTAGGTAATGTATGCCTTTTCGTAGAGTTTCTGAGCCAAGGAAATGGTCTGTTCTGCCGTGTATCCGTATCGGCTGTTCGCTTCTTTCTGCAAGGTGGTCAAGTCATACAGAAGCGGTGGCTCTTGTCTGGTTTCCTTGCGCACAATCGTTTCTACAATGGCATAAGGAGCCTGTTTGAGTTTATCATACAGGGCAGTGGCTTCTGCCTTGTCGAACCAACGGTCGGTAGAGGAGAAACGGAAACTCTCATCACCCTCCTTTACGGCAAGGCTGAGTTGCCAGAAAGACTGTGGCTCGAACTTCTTGTTCTCCAAGAAACGGGAGCAGACCATACAGAGGGTCGGGGTCTGTACCCTGCCCAAAGAGTAAGTGCCTCGTCCTGCTGCAATAGATATGGCTTGGGTGGCATTGATGCCCACCAGCCAGTCGGCTTCGCTGCGGGCACGGGCGGCATAATAGAGATTGTCATACGCCGCTCCGCTTTGCAGATGGGCAAGTCCCTCTTTGATGGCTTTGTCTGTGAGTGAGCTGATCCATAAGCGGTCGAAGGGTTTGGCGATGCCGAGATACTCATAGATGAACCTGAAGATCAACTCACCTTCCCGTCCTGCATCGGTGGCGACGATAATGCCCTCGCATTCCCGGAAGAGTTTTTCAATGATTTTCAATTGGGCGACTGCCGCAGCATCGGCTTTATAGCCCTTACCTTCCTTAATCTGACGGGGAATAAGGGTAAAGACGGGAGGAAGGATCGGCAGGTTCTCTTTGCGGAAACTCTTGATGCCGTAGGCTTCGGGCATGGCTGCCGTTATCAGGTGTCCCAATGCCCACGTGACGGCATAGCCGCCTCCTTCGATATAACCGTTCTTCTTGTTGGTTGCCCGAACGACACGGGCGATTTCACGGGCTACGCTCGGTTTTTCTGCTATGATGACTTTCATTTGTTCTTACTTTTTGGATGTTAGTGGTGGCGGATTACATTTTCATTCCCTTGGAACGTTTCTTCTCTTCTTGCTTTTGTTCCTGCCCGGCGGTAGGCTCTGTCTGTCCCTGCTTGAGCGACTCCTTTACATGCTTGGTAGCCTCGTTGGTCTTGCCTTCGGAATTGACGGCGACCTGCGTGCGGGAAGCATTGTCAGGAATGACTTCTTTGGCTTGGGACTTGTCGGGATTTCATTTGAGGAAGTCGAACTTGTTCTTCTCGAAGTTCGGGCGCACGTAGGCATTGAAAGGCTCTCCCTTCTTGTCGATAAGCCCGGTCATATAGACCGTCTGACCTGCTTTGAGCTTCGCCTGCTCTTCGGGAGAGATGTCGCGTCCCAGCATCTTCTTGGGGACACGCAATTCTTTCTGCTCTGTCTGTTCCTGCCCTTCGGGGGCTTGTCTTTGTCGTTGTCCCTGCTTGGGAGAGCCGAAACGAAATTCAATCGACCGCTTGTCGGCATTGAATTGAAGGTTGGCATTGAAATGCTTTCCCGTTTGGGAGGTCATACCTTCCACATAGATGCTTCTGCCTTCCGAGAGTTCTTTTTTCTGCCCGTCGTTCAGCTTCACGCCCTTGATTTCATCGGGGATGCGTACCCTATCGGCACTCAGAGCGATGATGTCGTTGGTCAGGCGGTCGATGCTCACGAAGCTGCGGGTCGGCTCATTTTTGCCGGGGAAGGTCAGTTCCACGGTACGACCGAGGTTGCCCGTTTCTTTGAGGGCTTTCTTGTCCTCATTGGTAAAGGTATGCCCGAAGAACTCACGCTCCAATTGAGGCTCCTTGCGGATGGCATGGACAACGGGAATGAATGTTCCGTCTCCAGAGGCTTTCAGGGAAAGACGGGCATCGGTATAGAGGGAAACATCTCCGATTTTGATAGAGATGGGAATAAGCGGAGTCTTGCGGTATTGAAGCAAGTCATCAAGATGCTTGCCCTTTTCGAGGCTCTCACGGCTTACGCCCATCTGTTCGAACTGCTCCCACTTTACCTTGTCGGGGTCAATGCCTTGGAAGGACTGTTTCTGCTCTCCTGCATAATCCGAAGGATTGACACGGGCGGAATTCAGCATCTCCTTATTGGAGGGGACTTCCGGCGCTTTGAGCATCTCGGAGAGAACCCGTGCGCTGGCAACGGCACTCTCGAAGGGGACTTTGAAGAAGTGGAATTGTGTGGGGTTCTTGAACTGCCGCATGAAGTTGGAGAGGAAGTTCTCCAAGGCATTGCTGTGCTTGTCGAACTTCAGGAAACTCTGTTCATGCTCGGCGGTGGGCGGAACGGTTTTCAGTCCATCTTTTTCATCTGCTCCGGCTACGGCTCGGAGGCTCTCGGTCTTCTGTTCCTCGACCAAAAGGACTTCTTGATCTTTGATTTTTTCGTCCATATTACAATGTATTTAATGGCACCAACAGCGGTGCACGGACAAAGGTAAACCAAAGAAACAGTGTATGTTAGAGGTTTGAGATAACTGCGTACTTGTGGCTTCGATATGGATAGAAACGGCTTATTGATAGAATGACAATAGAAAAACAGATATTAGAAATAATGATTTGCCTGTATAAAAATCACCATTTTTAGGGATTGATTATGTAAAGAGATATTGCGAACTTTGCAAACGAAATATAAAACAGTGCTTAGATATATGCAAACGACAAAGGAGTATATACGTAAACAATTGCAGAAAACAGCTTGCGATGCCTTTCTTCGAAAAGGGTTCAAGGCTGTGTCAATGCGTGAAATTTCCAGTCTGTCGGGTATCGGTTTGAGTAACATATACAATTATTACCCAAGCAAGAATGACTTATTGGCAGTTGTTTTGTCTCCTCTTTTAAAGAAGATGAACAGCTTGTTAGATAATCATAACCGCAACGAAAATCTTTCTCTTGAGGTTTTTGTATCCGAAGAGTATCATCGTAAGTATGTTTTGGAGGTAATGGATATTATAACTTGTTACCGTAAAGAGTTGAAACTCTTGTTTCTCAATACACAAGGGTCTCGATTTGAAGATTATAGTGAACGCTGGATTGATAAAAGTACTGCAATTGGAGAGAAGTACATGGAGAGAATGAAAATACTCTATCCTGATTTGCATACCAACATTTCTCTTTTTTTCATCCATTTCACATCCTCTTGGTGGATTAACATGATGAGGGAAGTGGCGTTACACGAAGAACTTTCGCATGAGGAAATAGAGCGTTTTATCAGAGAATTTGTCCACTATAGTACAGGAGGATGGAAAAAGCTTATGAAAGTGGATGATGAGGGAAGAACAACAGAAGGAGGTATTATATCCTTTGATTCCGAAAAAATTTTGGATAAAGAGCAAGTTATAACAAAATATGAAAGCAACGAAAGAAAACATTCACAAGCAGTGGAGGTATAGGATTTTCCTTAATTGGCGGATGTATGAAACATCCAGTTTTAACAATATACACCATAGAGCGGGCTGCCCTGTCAAGGCAGTCCGCTCTATTTTTGAACAAAACGGACTTTTGTTCTTTTTTTTTTGAGCTTGCAATCACGAGGTGATTGTCAGGGGCAGATTCCCTTTTGTCTCCTCAACAAATTAAACAACTGATAAATAACAGATAATATGAAAATAGAAAGAATGAACGAAGGGTTTACTCTCCAATGCAGAAGGAGGATGCAAAAACAATGGTTGGCTCCAAGTTTACTTATCCTCTTCCCCTGTGTGGGCTTTTCCTGGTTAAGATACTTCAATGTTTATATTTTGTGGGAAGACGACTTCATCGAAGAAGACCTGATGCTTGTTAAGAACGAAGAGTTCAAGGGGATATTCGATAACGACAATTACTCTGCGGTGTTGACCCTGTGCGGCTATTCGTTCACGAGAGAGAATTTGGAACTTATCCGTGAACTTACCAACGAGATGATAGAGAGACTTTCGTATGCTGACTTCTTTGGAAAGAATTCCGCAATGCGAAGACTAAATTGCTTAATCTCATCATCAATAACTCCTTTGGCTCTATGTGGAGAAAAATGTTGGACAGCACATAGCAATAATCCAACCCCACCTGTTTCGATCTCAACCATACGGGATGATTCAGTCGCTTTACCTCCTCTTATGCACGGAACGAATGTATTCAACCCAACCCTCCGTAGACTATGATTGGTTTAAGGACAATGGGGATTTTTCGGTAGATACGATAACAATTCTGAAACATGAACAAAGGCAAAATATATTTTTAGTAACAAAAGTAATAAGACAATGAAGCAGAAAGTACTCTATCTTTTCTTATCACTGATGCTCATGAGCATCAGTGTCTCTGCCCAAACAGGGGGCGGACGGATTACGGGCGTGGTTATCGACGACTCAGGCGAAGAGCCACTGCCCGGAACAACTATCTTTATCGAGGAGCTGAAAAAGGGCATCGCGACAAATGAGCATGGGGATTTCTCTTTTTCTGATATTCCCACAGGCACCTATACGCTTACCGTGAGTTTTATGGGGTATCGCACCCAAACCCGTAAAGTCACAGTGGGTAACGAGAGAGGCAGTAAAATCATCATCCGTCTGAAAGCCGATTCCAAATCGTTGGACGAGGTGGTGGTGATGGGCAAAAGCGAAGCCCGTAAAATACGTGAGCAGGCAATGCCTATATCTGTAATCAGCATGAGTCAGATACAAGGGACTGTCAATAATGTGCAGGATGTTTTAGCAAAAACGGCCGGTATCACCGTGCGGACAATGGGAGGAGCGGGCAGTACTTCTCGTGTTTCCGTACGAGGGTTGGAAGGAAAACGCATTGGGCTTTTCATTGACGGACAGCCGATGAATGACAATTCCGATTTTATCGACATCAATGATATTCCGGTGGAAATGATCGATCGCATTGAGATATACAAAGGAATTGTTCCTGCCAAATTCGGGGGTTCCGCCGTGGGTGGAGCGGTAAATATTGTCATCAAGGAGTATCCGCCCAAGTATTTGGACGTGAACTATTCTTACGGTAGTTTCAACACTCACAAAGCATCCGTGGTGAGCAAAATGAACATTGCACCAAAAGGTATAGAGTTCGGGTTGGGAGGTTTTTATAACTATTCCGATAATAACTACAAGATGAAATCCCCCTTTCAAGAGGGACTTACGATAACCCGAGATCACGACAAGTTCAAGAAGGCAGTTGTCGGCGGCAGTTTTAAGGCACGGAAATGGTGGTTTGACTTGGTGGAATTTGAACCAGTCTTCATACATACCTACAAGGATGTACAGGGAATAGAGTCTAACATTCAGTATGCCCACAGCCATTCCGATGCTTTTATTATCGCCAACAAGATGGAGAAGGAAAACTTTCTCTTGGAAGGATTGGACTTCGATTGGCAACTGGGGTATGTTTATACCAACTATCATTTTACTGATACCGCTTCTCATCGCACACATTGGGACGGTACGCATTATCCTGCGGTTTCGAAATTCGGTGGAGAAATCGGGAAATGGGCATCATTGTTGGTGAATAACAAGCATCTATTGCAGCATAAATTGAATCTCAACTATCTTGTCAATGATAATCATTCGGTCAACTTCAATTCTTTGTCGAAATATGCCCATGCCAACCCCAAAGATGCAATGAAAGACAAGGTAATAGGCTACCGTACGGAATTCCCAAGCAATATGCTCAGTTGGGTGGCTGGTGTGAACTACGACTATCGCTCTTCTGACGATAAATTCCTCAATTCTGTCAATATCAAGTATTACTACTATTCAATGAAAACGCGGATGGCTAGTATTCTGACAAATTCAGCGGAAGATATAAATACCCACAAGAATGATTTCGGTATCAGCAATGCGCTTCGTTACCGTATTACTCCCAACCTGATGGCAAAAGCCTCTCTCGGGTATGATGTAAGGCTTCCGTCGGAAGAAGAACTGCTGGGAGATGGTTATGTCATTGCCCCTGCAGGCAATTTGATTCCGGAGCGTAACACAAGCGTAAACGTGGGAATGCTGTTCGACCTGACAGGAAAGTCTCCCAGCAACTTGCAGATAGAAGTAAACGGGTTCTACATGTATCTACAGAATATGATTCGCTTTACAGGAGGCTTCCTGCAATCGCAGTATCAAAATTTTGGAGAAATGAGGACTTTTGGTGTGGAAGCAGAGGTGAAAGCAGATGTTACACGCTGGCTCTATGGTTACGTAAATGCAACCTACCAAGACCTGCGAGATACGCGTAAGTATGAGCAAAACACCACTGTTGCCAATCCGACAAAGGGCAGTCGCATGCCCAATATACCTTATCTGATGGCAAATGCAGGAGTGGAATTCCACAAAGAGAATCTATTCGGGGGCAAAGGTATGAACACGCGCATATTTAGCGATGCTTCATTCGTGGAGGAATATCTTTATGATTTCGAGCAAAGCCAATTCCAACAGCATCGCATACCGCGAACCATCTCATGCAGTATGGGCTTTGAGCAGAGTTTTGGTAATGGGCGCTATTTCATTATGGGAAATATAAGCAATCTGACAGATACGCAAATAATCAGTGAGTTCAACCGTCCTTTACCCGGGCGTAGTTTTACCGTCAGATTCAGATATGTATTCAAGTAATAATTCATCTAATAATCAATTAAACAAAAAGCAATGAAAAAGAAAATGATTTTCGCTGCTGCCATGTTTGCAGCACTGTGTTTTAACTCATGTGACAAGAACGATCCAGAGATCCCCATTGCAGGAGGTTCGGGAAATGTACTACTACTAACAGCCTTACCCAATGCTACGGGTATGGATGGAACAGTCTATATGCAACTTATTGACGAGCCCAAGTTAGGCGCGACGATGGCTGTAGACAATAAGAATGGCATAAATGTTCCCTTTGGAAGTTCTTACCCTGTGGTGATAGATAATGAGGTCTATGTATTCCCGAGCTATCACATGACAATGGACAAGAATGAACTGGTCAGGTATCGCCGCGTAAACGGTGGTTTGCAGAAAATGGGCAGTATGCCATTGCCTGCCAATAACAGTGCCAATAGTCTCGTCAAGCTGTCTCCTACAAAGGCGTATCTGTCGCTTGCAGGATTGGGAAAGATTTACATTTTTAATCCTGAAACCATGCAGAAGACGGGAGAGATAGACCTGACATCTTTAGGCATACAAGACAATAATCCCGACATAGGAATCATGATAGAACGTGACGGCTACGTGTTTGCAGGTCTAAGTCAGATGGTGGGTGGTTGGACAAGCCCGGAAAATTACAAACAAGCAGATGTTGCCGTTATTGACACAAGGAGGGACAAGCTGGTCAAGATGATTTCGGAGAAAGCCAGCGGTTTCTCTCAAGCTACACGTCCTATCGATCCGAAGTCTTTATTCATGGATGAAAAAGGGGATATATACATTTCCTGCATCGGTAATTTCGGAATGGTAGCAGGCCATAAGGCAGGCATACTGCGAATAAAAAAGAGTGATACGGATTTTGATCCCACGTACCACTGGACGATAACCGGTGCAACTATCGAAGGAGAAGAGAAAACAGCAGGTTGGGCTGCTTCCATTTGTTATGTGGCCAATGGTAAAGCCTACGGATATGTTGATATTCCAGGTTATTACAGACCCGGAGAAACAGGACATTCCTCTATATCGAGCAGAGCCGTAGTCTTTGACCTATACAATCGGAAGATGACGAAAATAAAAGGGCTGGAATTGTCCAACGGCTATGGTGTATTGGTCTCTAAGTATAAAGACGGTTTGGCTATCTGCAATGCTTCAGCGACCACCAAGGGCATATATTATCTCAACCCTCAGACTTCAGTAGTCAATCCAACCCCTATGATAACTACTGTAGGAAACCCAATGGCAATAGAATGGTTCGGCAAATAAGCCATAGCTTGTAACCAAGAGGGCAAAGATGATTGTAGGATTCTCTTCTCTCTCTCTTTGCCCTCCTATGTTGAGCTTTTGTGCACTTGAAGATCATAGTCCAAATATTTTTTGTTCTTTATAAAGTTATTTTTATATGGCTATAAGCGATTTGGTCCAACTCCAACTTGGCTGGCTCAATGCATGGATTCCCTCGTTCGCGTTGGTGTTGATACAGTTTTTGTATATGCTTCTTTACAAAGAAGGAGGAAAACGTGCCGTAGATACCTCGTGGCATACCGCTAAGGACAAGCGATACGCGACTTTGAGCTATATTATTCAATTAGTAGTATTGTTAATCTCGCTTTTTGTTCCACTTCAGATTGGCACACCGCTGTTTATGGCAGGAAGTCTCTTGTTCGCCTTTGCGCTTGTCGGATTCATGGCTGCCTTTCACGCTTATGCCTCTACGCCTAAAGGAGAAATAGTCGTACGAGGCGTTTACCGCCTGTCGCGCAACCCGATGTACTTCTTCTATGAAGTGGGAGCATTGGCGATATGTATTGCCGCGGCTTCGTTGTTGTTGCTACTTGCCACTATCCTTTTGATACTCGTCACGCATGGCGTTATCTTGGGTGAAGAGCAATACTGCATGACCACCTATGGGGAAGACTATGCGTGGTACAAAGCGAGAACTCCCAGATACTTCTTACTCAAATAGCAATCTTATGAACAATCTTTCTAAAATACTCAATTCCGCCACAATGGGGCAGCCTCGTCGCCTGCGTCCGTTGATATGGTGGACCGTAGCGGAATATTTCTTCCGTGGCACACCTTACGGGGCAATGCTGCTTGTCGTATGGGAGATATTCAAGCCTCTCCAGCATCCCGGAACATCAATAAATCTTATGAACATCGCTTGGGCATGGGCAGTGCTTCTAATCTCCCTCATCTGTCTTTGGTTCATCGGAAAAAAAGCCTACCTTGTTGCCTATCGTGACGGCTACGAGATATGTTGCGACGGTCGTTTGGTTGTGATTGACCATTTGCGACGACTGCCAATGGGTTTCTTTAATAGTCGTGATCCAGGAGACATCGGGGCATACATCGTTAGTGATTACAACAACGTGGAGATGCTCACCACACATCTCATAGGACAGTTCTTCGGAGGATTGGCAATGCCTATTGTGGCTTTGGTGTCGCTCTCGTTCTGCAATTGGCAATTGGCTATGGCGGCAGCTTCCGTCATTCCATTGGCATATCCCATGATGCTACTCACCAATCGCTTTGTGGCAATATTGGGAAAGAAACATCAGAAGATAAAAAGGAATGCCTCCTCGCGCATGATAGAATATATACAGGGTATCCGCTTGATTAGGGCGTTCAATTTGAATGGCAATAAGTTTGAACGTTTGGAACACGCTTTCCGTGAACTTAAACGCGAGAGTATCTACTTGGAAGCCGCTCCTGCTCCTACCATCACTTTAGCTTCCACTCTGCTGAACGGAGGGTTATTACTTATTATGCTGCTTGGCTTCTCGATGCTGTTGGATGCCCAGGTTTCTATACCTGTATACATCATGTTTTTGTTGGCTGGCTCGGCTATCTATGCCCCGCTCATCAACGCCATGACCTTTATCGCTCTTATCAATTACATGAAGTTGAGTGCGGAACGCATAGATGCCCTTTGTAATACGCCTGTGCTTCCGGAGGGAACGATAGAAGAGGTCACGGGTTCAGAAATAGAGTTCCGGAACGTGGATTTCAGCTATAACGAGGATATTCCCGTGCTTCGGGATGTATCGCTTGTCATTCCGGAAAAAAGATTGACTGCTCTCGTTGGACCATCGGGGTCGGGAAAGACAACGCTGACTCGTCTCATAGCCCGCTTCTGGGATGTAAACAAAGGGGAAATCCTGCTTGGTGGGCGAAACGTCAGGGACTATACCTTACATACGCTGATGCAGCAAATTTCCATTGTCTTTCAGGAAGTGTATCTTTTCAATGACACTATCTATAATAACATTCGCGTAGGTCGTGAGACGGCAACTCAAGAAGAAATAGAAGCAGCAGCACGCAAGGCGCAATGTCACGAATTCATCACTGCCATGCCCGATGGCTATGACACCTTGGTGGGCGAAGGAGGAAGCACACTTTCCGGCGGTGAGAAACAGCGAATATCTATTGCCCGTGCCATTTTGAAAGATGCACCTATAGTGTTGCTTGACGAGGCGACAGCCTCGCTCGACCCAGAGAATGAAGTACACATACAAGATGCCATCAATGACCTGGTGAAAGAAAAGACGGTAGTTATCATTGCACATCGTCTGGGCACGCTGGTCAATGCCGATAATATCGTGGTGATAAATCAGGGACGAGTAGTACAGCAAGGCAAACATCAGACTCTTCTCGAAGAAGGAGGTTTGTATCGCAATCTTTGGCAAGAACAACAACGAGTAAAAAGATGGAAATTCTAACAACCGAGTAAACTACAAGACAATGGATATAAATAGACGTAAAACCGGATTAGGAAGGTTAATCGAAATAGCCGGGACCAAACGTTGGCTACTCATCGGAGCGATGTCATTGGCTGTCATCACCGCTATTGTACAATTCGTGCCAATCATAGCCGTGTATAATATTCTTATCGAGCTGGCAAAACATGCCCTTGATCCCTCATTGATTGACAAGGCCTACATCTGGCAATGGGGTTATATAGCCCTGGGGGCTTTCTTTGCATTCGGGGTACTGACCTTTGTATCTCTTATGCTTTCGCACATTGCCGCTTTCAACATTCTGTACGAAATACGGATGCAGTTGGCACAAAAGATGGTACACTTGCCTTTGGGATTCTTTAATCGTCGGGCTTCCGGAGAACTGAAGAAAATAATGAGCGATGATGTCGAGCGTATTGAATTGTTTATCGCCCACCATATTCCCGACATTGTAACAGCCATACTGTTCCCGCTAATTCTTGTGGGGTACATGTTTACAGTGGACTGGAGGTTGGCTCTGGTCGTATTGGCGATTTTTGCGATGGCATTCCTTGTGATGGGACGGATGTATGTCGGTAAAACCATCCGCGAGGTTTCCGAAAGGTATGTGGAGAAAATGGGCAGAATGAATGCCGGCATCGTGGAATACATACGTGGCATTCAAATCGTGAAAACCTTTACCGAATCGACTGATGCCTACCGTAAACTGAACGAAGATATCAAGGAATATCGCAAATTTGCCTGCGGAGTGAATTTTCAGTATCGACCTACCTATATGGGTTTTCTAACCATACTCTCATCTGCTCTTCTCTTTATTATTCCCGTTGCGGTATGGCTACTCGAAAAGAGTGATTCGTATGCTGCATTCATTCCCGTAGTATTGATGTTTCTGCTGTTTGGAACAGCTATTTTCTTCCCCGTGCTGAAACTCTTGTGGATAGGCAGCTTCCTGAATCAAAACAATATGGGCATACAGAAAATAGACGATATTCTCTATATGGACGAAATAGACGAGCCAGCCTTGTCCCGATACCCTGAAGATGCTCATGTTGAGTTTCGGAATGTCTCATTTGCCTACAATACTACCACGATACTCAAAGAGGTCTCTTTTACCGCCAATCCCGGTACTATAACGGCTTTGGTTGGTCCTTCCGGAGCAGGGAAAAGTACCATTGCCATGCTTGCCGCTCGATTTTGGGATATCCAAGACGGAGAGATTTTGATAGGGAATGTGCCTATAAAGGAGATTCCGACTTCGGTCTTAATGGATAACATAGCTTTGGTTTTTCAGGACAACATGCTCTTTTTTGACACTATTGAAGAAAATATCCGTATGGGAAACAAGACTGCCACCTTCGAGGATGTAAAAAGAGCCGCATGCGCAGCCCAATGCCATGAATTTATCGAGGCTCTGCCTGATGGCTACCAAACTTTGGTGGGAGAAGGCGGCACATATCTTTCCGGCGGTGAGATGCAGCGCCTCGCACTGGCTCGTGCTATACTGAAAGATGCGCCCGTCATCCTGCTGGATGAGGCAACTGCATTTGCCGACCCTGAAAACGAGGGAAAGATATTGGAGGCATTTTCACACCTCATCAAGGGAAAGACTGTCCTGGTCATTGCCCACCGCTTAGGTACGATAACAAATGCTGACCATATCCTGTATTTGGATAAAGGCATGATAACAGAAAAGGGAACGCATGAGGAACTACTTGCTCTTCATGGAGCGTATGCCCATATGTGGAAAACCTATAATCGTGCAAAAGAATGGATAATAGATAGGTGAATTATGTTAAATTTTAAAAAGAACGAATATGAGAAGACTTATTCAAACCATTAGCTTTAAGAATTTTGCTTCAATGCAATATGAGGCAGAAAAAGGTTCCTTATTGATAGATGTGTTCATTGATGAAATTATCAAATTCTCTAATTCAGAAGAAAATCCTGAAACGGTTTACAGAGTTCTTAACTATACCCGCTTTCATCTATGTTCATTATCTGAAGAAAGTCACAAGACAAAAGAATTTGAAAAAAAACATAGCAGAATTATTATGCGTAATAGATACCGAATTGTTTCTGCAGAGAAGAAAATATGTGCATGATTGGAAACAGTCTAGAAAACCTAAGCGAACAATCCCATTCCATTGGACTGGCAAGATGGTGGACTTGGTGGAGTTGCTCTATGCTCTTGATACCTGCGACTGCATCAACAATGGAGAAATCGGCGTGGAAGAATTAGCAGATGCTCTTTCCGAAATTTTCGGAGTAGAAATCAAGAACTGCTACAATGTCTATATGAATATGAAACGTCGCAAGGACGACAGCCGTACTTATTTTCTTGATGAACTTAGAGAAAAGCTTAACAAGCGAATGAGGGAGAGCGACCTTAAGAGCGGAAAATTCAAGAAGCGGTAAATAAAATGAGAAATACTCTGGGTATGAGGTCTCTTCTATTTGCCTCATTCCCTGATAATAACCTCTATCTTTACCCCGTCGTAGTTCCTCTTGGTTGCCGGCTCATAAGATTTATGTTTTCATTAATGAAGTCTGTCAGAAGGGAGGTTAAACAGTAAGCGGAAAAGTTCAAACCCGCACTTCCCATCCGTTCCGAGAACGCCCAGGAACTCTCTTTGTTCGTACCATGGGAGATTCTTAAAGTTAAGTTGCATATGAGTAACTAAATACGATATATGGAAAAGCTCATAAAGAATCAATCAAAAACATTTGCTGAAAGTCAGCACCTCCTGCTTGAGTAAAGATGGAGATAATATTATTACAAAATACAAAATTCAATATAATGATAAAAATATTTTTATGTTCGTCTCTCGCAGATGCAGCTCAATTGTTGTCCAAATTTGTTGTTCAATTGCAAAGGAAGATTGTGGCATTTATTCCAACCGCAAGTATTAATGAGGAACATACACAATATGTAGTGGATGGAAAAACAGCACTTAAATATCTTGGGCTTGTGGTCAAAGAATTGGGGGCTTTATGCGATGAGAAGTCGATTCCACAAATAATTAAAGATAGCGACCGCATCTATATATCGGAGAGGGGCAATTCTTTCTTCTTCACCTATGGACTAAGACGAACAGAACTGATAGTTGACAGCAGAGGATGTTGGAAAAGGAAATCTTTTTATTGGTAAGTCAGCTGGTGCAATGATTGCTGCACTTAGTATCGAATATGCCAAGAAAAAGGAAGACATCCGCTTGCTAACACCTGATTTTTATAATTTTGCTGGTTTTGATATAGTAGATTTCTATCCTGTTCCACATTTTAATGCATATATATTCGAATATGTCACATTGCGGATTATGCAAAAAATATAACTATCTTCCAATGAAATCTCAATAACCAGCAAGCAATGGTAGTTTCAGAAAATAATATAACAACACTAAGTAGAAAATAATTATGGCACGTGCAACGACAAAAGCGGATTTGACATCATCCGCCAACGAACAATTCAACAAGATGTGGAAGCTTATAGACTGTATGACTAAAAGTCAGCAGGAAGCAGCCTTTGCTGAAGAAATGGCAACGGTCGGTAAAGAAACACACTGGAGCAGAGACAAAAACCTGCGAGATGTGCTTGTACATCTGTACGAATGGCATCAACTGCTACTGAGTTGGATAAAAGCCAATCTTAACGGTGAGTACCAAACGTTTCTACCTACACCATACAATTGGAAAACCTATCCAGCAATGAACTTGGAATTTTGGAAGAAGCATCAAAGCACACCACTGACAGAAGCAAAGACAATCTTAAAAGAGAGTCATAAAGAGGTAATGACACTGATAGAGCAATTTTCCAATGAAGAACTCTTTGCCAAGAATTCGTTCGGTTGGACAGGCTCTTCTACGCTTGGCACTTACTGTGTTTCAACAACGGCAAGCCATTACGACTGGGCTATAAAGAAGATTAAGAAGCATATCAAAACAAACAACAAGTAGATAAAATGGAGGCATAAAGAAAGAGTGGTAGTGTAAACTGAACTGTGTCACGGCTCTGTTTACACTATCAAGGAGGAGTTTCTGACCTATCATCAATGTAAATTCATATTCGGTTGTTTGTCAAACAACTGATATATCTCTTTGCGGGTATAACCTGCAAGAATAACAGGAACATCCCTCCAGAGACACTACGATTTGCTATCTAACGGAATTTCAATGGAAGCCTTTGGCCTTTGGGAGTTATTGCGAGTCCATAGCACGCCAGAAAGCAGCACAAAGCAAATACAAATCTTGTACATTTCATTTCCAAGCACAATGAAACAGAACAATCAAAGGAACTTTCCTACTTTCGATTAAGAAACTTAGACTTTTGAAAATATATTCGCAACATCTGTTTCCGGTATTGAGAAACATTTTTTGAAGTTTTTTAAGTTTTACACTAGACTAAATATTTACCAGTTTGTTCTTACACGAAAAATGGAATAACTTTTATTGTCTCAATTGAGTATATTAATTATCCTTTCCCTTTTGTTTAAAAAAGAAAGAATTAAAAATATCCCCAGCGGTTATTCCTATTGAAATGTTTCGGATTTGATATTCTTCATTAGGGAAAAAAGTTACATTCATTTTATTTTTCTCAATACTGATAGATATATTGTTATCTTCATATTTTTTGCAATCTATAGATAGTTGGGTATCTCCAATTTGTTTCCCATTTTCTTGGATTGCATATACCCAAAAATTCTTATAATTTTTGCATGTGAATACATAAGTGTTGCCTGCTTGTGGGACTTCTATATTTTTGTTCTTATTTATATTGCTTACATCATTACTCTCCCAAACCATAGAATCCCAATCTCCATCCCTGCTTTCACAGGAACAAAGGAAGCCTAATCCTACAATCAGAAATGCTAAAATATTTTTCATCGCGATATAATAGAATATTCAAGATTATATTTGTAGTAACCTGACTGCCCACTACGAGTGACCTCATTATCGTATATTTCCGGACCGCTATTTGTATCAAAGACTTTACTCAAATAATATCCATTATAGAATTTAGATGAGCCCCATCCCCAATTGCAATGAATAAGGTTTTGTTGCTTTCCGTTTTTAGTAGCAGAAATATATCCATCATAAACCCAAGCGTGTCCACCTTTATATTTTACTGTAATACCCAAAAACTTTTTTCTTCCAGAATTACCTCTTCCGTATACAGGATTTCCGTTCTTAATTGATGTAATTATCTGACTTTCGTTATACTCTTTCAATTTAGAGGCTTTTAAACCACCCCATTTATTAAACCAATCTATTGGCTTATCTTCCCCTACGCTGGTTGAACCATCGCTATTATATTTCGCTCCAAATGCTATACCAAGATACCTACACAAATGCGCCACTTCATTTAATGATTGCAGTGTATATGTCGAACTCAAAACGCCATTATTATTTTCACAATCAGAAATAATTTGACTCCAATGCAAATCTGAACTTGCACCAACACCGTTGTATGACCAATTGACATGTGAAATCGTTTGAAAATGAGACAGAATCTGTGCTGTAGCTATAACTGTGCATCCCGTGGTCTTATTGGGGCAATATTTTCCATAGGAATTCGGATTATTTTCCCCACCTTGTGACCATTTTGTTTTTAATATCGGAGCATATTTTGTGTTGATTGTCCATCCGTTGGATGTAGCTCTCGTTTGAGATATGTTGCCGCTGAAATTCTCAATATCATCTAATTCAGTGGAGATTGCATAATCCAAAAAGGTCAAAAACATATCATTATCCTCTTCGCTCAATAATTCAAAATTAAAATTACCTTCATCGATAATAGCAAAAATAGGCTCTGTCCGTTTATCTGCTGCGACCAATACGAAACCATTGTCATTAGAAAAATTGACAACATACATCAATGTGTCTAAATCAATAGGAAAATCATTGCTATCCGCTCCAGAACGTGTTTGAATTAGATTCTTTCGAAGTGCATATACGCTTGATATTTCTTTATGAGACATCTCATTAGCACTTCTTGTTGATGAAATAAAAGACATTTCGTCAACGAATCCTTGAACTATGCTCTGCGCTTCTTCTTGGGTAACTTTGTACGTTACAATTTCATTGTTATCTTGCATTAAAGATTCTAAATTGTCTTCCACAGAACAGGAAAACAATAATAACAAAGCCAATGTGGCGTAAATAAATTTTAGTTTCATCATTTTTTGCTATAAAGATACTTTTGTTTTAAAATTTCTGCAATACCTAAAAAAGGGTATTTTTATTTTGACAAGATGTTTGGTCTTCTATATTGATGTATCTGACCAAGCTACCCTAAGTTTAATCAGATGCAATTTTGATAGTAATCTTTAGAAAATTTGCATCCTCACTGATAGAGACATCGGGGGCATTGGAATGAATCTCAATAAGTTTTATTCCATTACCTCCAAACATCTCTATATCAGGATGTGAGCAAGTGTAATGAAAGAAGCCTTTGAATATATACTTAAAATCATTAGCTTTTATAGTAAGATTCGATTCTCCATATCCATTTTTCCTGTCATCAGAATAGCTCATCGAAGATTCCATAGGAAGAGGGAAAACAGTCCTTATTATTTTCTCATCTCCTATTTCAACGGCATGAAAAGGTATTTTATAGCCGTCCCTTCCAATAAAAGACAATCCATTCATGATAGCCTCATTATCTATAAGGCTATTGCCTTCTGAATCCAATATATCAATCAATATACTATTAGATATAGATGATGCAACAGCCGGATAATCTGGTTCTTCAGAATTACTGCACGAAGACAATAATGCCATCGAAAAGAGGAGGCAACTAAATTTGATTAAATTTCTCATAATAACTATTTTTTAATATGTTCTACTATTAAGAGTAGTACAAGCCTCAATCATTGCATGAAATCACAAAAAAAAATTAGAATCATCTGCCATTTTAACAATTACCACGTAAAACGCAAGCCGACAGGAAGCGAGAACTCAAAAGGCTTGTCCTGCCTGATTGTAGGATAGCTGCTTCTTGACTTAAAATAATAGTTTATAGACAGCTCTGCATAGATACCAATGTTCGGCGTGAAATGATATTCAATCCCCACTCCTCCATATACAGACCATTGCGTGGGCAATGCGTAATTATGTTCTTGCATTTCACCGTCATCTATTCCTTCATTCACCTTGCCTCCTAGTGGGAACTCCACCATTCCTCCAATGCCGGAAGAAAGTGAGAATTTGTCAAAAGACAAAATCTTAAAACGAAGTTTCAGAGGAACTCCTAAATAATGTGCCTTTATATTTTGGCGGTTTACAGATACCGAGTGTTCATCGCTTATAGTGGTCTGGATTCGTTTCGTCCGCAGTAAAGTGTATTGTAGCCCACTTTCGATACTCCAATGGTTAGAGAGCGTTTTAGAAATATTCAAAGCAAATGTAATTGGCAGATCGTGTTCAGATTCCTCTATAACCTTGTCATTCGACCCTGCCCAAATAGGATTATCACTTGGTTTCAAATATGAATTTTCGGTATTAAGTGCGCCTATTACAGATCCTCCAACAGACAAGCAGAAGTTACGACAACTTCTTTTCGTTATAGATAAGTCATTGGAATGATATGCGTGGGCAAAAGATTCCATCTTGTTTGGATTAGGACGAATATCATGCTTAGCTGTATCTGCGTTCGCTCCATTATCTGTTTTTGTTTCTGCAATCAGATTTTCTGTTTTAATAGAGAGGTTAAGAGAATCTTCCTTTTCTACACAGATTTCCGAAAATAGTGCGGAACTTATACTGCTTTGCGGGGCAATCTGCCTTATTGATTCCTCATTTTGTTCTACCTTGTTCTCTATATCTTTATTTTTTCCTGTTCTTAGTTGCGTTGACTCATTGACTGTTGTAGTCTGCTGAGTTTTATGAATATTCTGATTACGCAGAAAAATCCCAATAGCTATAATAATGGCTAATACGGCCATACTCTTTTCAATTTTATACTTCACAATCATTTTGCGAAGCATAACCCGTGCATGAAATAATTGAGAGCCGGATGTCTGTTCTGAAATTCCAAGCAGGTTTGCTATTTCTTTATGGGACTTGTTCTCCAGCACAGCAAGTTTGAACACCTTTCGATACCCCATAGGAAGACGGTTTATCATTATCTCCAATTCCTCTATGGTGATAGATTCTTCAAACTCTGGTATGTCAAGCGCATCATAATCGCCTGTAAGCAGTTGGATAAAATCCTGTTCTTTAAGATATTGCAATGCTGGATTTTTCATTATCGTCCCCATCCAATACTCCAGCTTTTCTGCATCCCGGAGTTGGTTGATACGACTGAAAATGATAAGGAAGCCGTCATGCAGTATATCTCGTGCAGCGTTCAAATCAGGAATATAGTGGCAGATGACGCACATCATCCGCTTTGAATAGGTTGTATAAAGTAGTCCTAATGCTTCTTTGTCTCCTTTCTTACACCGTTCTAATAGCTCCATGAGATTTATAGTTATCATATATTAATGATAAAGATTATAGTATTCCTTTGCATGGATTATTGTGTTTTTAAGTTTTTTTATACTGGCAACTACCAAATATACGAAAAGTTTATAATCCTTCCAAGAAACCGCAGTGCGTTGTGCGACATATTAAAATACTTTAAAATCTTATCTTATTGATGGATTGATTTGAAAGACAAACACTTATGGAAGTTTTGAAAAGTTTCGGGTAACGATTTGGAGATTGTGCTAATTTCAGTATTTTATAGTCTCATACGTAAGAACAACTCTTTCATTGCAAAGTTATGATTTTTTTTGCAAAGTAAAACAACTTTGCAAGAAAAAATATTGTTCATGACACGGCTCTTTCATTTAAAAATGCGCAGAAATCTCAAATGGCATGATTAATAGCCAGTTAGCAGTTATTTGTTCCTTCATCCGAAACAACACAGATATTGAAATCTGATGTTAGTAATAATATAACTATCACACAATCAAATATTTGAATAGTTATATCACAGTTAAATGAAAGAGCCGTGTGTTCATGACTTCGAATTAACAGATTTCTATTCCAGTTGTCTACTTCCTCTCTTACTGATGTATCATACATTGAAGTTACAGAAACTGTCCGACCACATTAAGTATTACGAAGCAGTTTATAAAATCCCAAACTTTGAGATACAACAACACATGATGGTCGATGAGCGATTTTGGCAACTTCATTTTCTAATTGCTGTAATACACCCATCCGTTTATCAAAAGAAAGAGCCTTCCATTTATCATATTCCAATCCCTCCACTCGGAGCATTACATCGGAAATCGCCTCTACTTGAGCATTGTCTGATGGAGCTTCCAAATAAAGTGGATCTATTTTATCCTTTATAGGTTCAAGCAACTCCGCTACAGCCCGATCCGAATCAATGGCCTTAGGAGGTTTTCTACCATTCAATTCATCAATTCGAGCTATTAGCAAATCCGTATTTCCTAATGGAAGAATCTCTCCAACATATTTAAGTTCAGGCATTGCAAATTTTCCACAAACATACCTGTTTGTTTCCATATAGTCTTTGACATTCTCCAACTTAGAGACGTCAATCAGATGGCTTTGAATCCAACGGTCATTCCAAGTAGCCATTCCTCCAGAATGTTGATGTTCTTTAAAAGAATGAACTTTTTCATCAATCAATTTCATCCTTCCAAAATTAATATCATGATGCCACGTCAAACCTTCTATTTTATCTTTCTCAGCCATGATATCCGCAAATTGCCGATCACTCAAGTTCAAGGTATCCTTTAATGGAGGATCTTTCATCAATTCTTCTTTTAATCCGACAGTTGCATATTTCATTTGTATTCGGTCAGATCTGTTACCATATTCACTCCAAAACTCATCAGACATACAGTAATCTGGAAGAATGATCTCACGTTTCGCAGGAAACTCCGGGAATACTCCTCTAAACATCTCACCTGTAGAAGAAACAAACGTCTGCATCGAATATGTTACATCATTTACGCTCTTCCCATCCCATGAATGTTGTTGTATCCTTATTGTACGTATATCAGGGAAATACTCTTGATACAGCAAAGTTTTAGCAATTCCAGTCGATTCGGATATTTCTCCAACCCTATTATCTATATCCCTTGATATAGCGATCTTATTCTCCAAATTCAATCGCTCCCATTCCAATGATTTCATATCTAATTCTTTCAGATAAGAAATCTCTGACTGCGTTAAAGAAGAACGCCCTAATCCTTCATTAGAGGCGTTTCCCTTTTCTATATTACAATTTGAGCTTTTCATATATCACTTCATCTTATGAACCTTCACCCAATACGTATCTGTCGCCAAAGAACTTGATACAATACACTGTCCGGTCATCAACTTAGCAATGACCTTCCGTTGTTCTTCATTCAAGCCCATAGACTCAGATATTGCTTTACAATCATCCTCCGCTACCAATCGATGCGTAATCTTTAGATTCGTATTTTTGATCGCATCAGGAATAAGCCTTGTAGACACTTGATCTACCAAGAACATACCCTCACCGTATGCACGAATCTCTGACAGCATATTGCTAAATATCATAGCTGATTTATATTGAGGCAATTCTTGATTGTCACATTTGGCCATAACCCGATGAGCTTCTTCTATAACAGTAAGATGCCTGCAACTATTATCATTGAAATCAACCTGTCCGGTTTCGGCTAAAGCTGCACGATATTCATATAAGAACAGATGGATCAATGCCATAAAGAATGATTTATCCACATCATCACCCACGTATGATAAATTAATGATACATGGTTTCTCAAACAACTCAACCCACGGTGTAGAATGCACCGTGTTTAGCATCTCCCCTTTCCATCCTCGTTTCAAGCTATCTATGCGTGTATTGAGGCACGCTTTCATATTCCGTTCAATCCGCTCTTCATACTGTCGGTTGGAAATCACTTTGTCCACACTTATACTCATACTATTTAATGTAGGAGGTAAAGTTTTTCCGAATTTAGGTTCTTCACCTAACCAGTCTGTCGATTTATTCTGATATACAGTATAGATCAAATCCTCCATCAAAACCGGAAGAATATCATACATAGGAAACGCTGCCGCAAAAGTAGATTTCAAACGATCAATATGTGTCAATACATTCGGTTCTTGTTCCTCATTCAACCAAACCAACTCAAATGGATTTAATTTCAATCTTTTAGGAACAAATCCTGTTTTGTACCTCCTACAACCGGGAATGTAAATATCAATCGGATTTTCCGGATGTTCCTCATTGTATTTTAATGCCCAATCTACATATTCCGTCTTTGCTGGTTCAATTACCAGAAAAGGGATTTCACCCTTTATGCCATTCAGAATCGATTGTACCGTATTCGTTTTCCCACTTCCATTAATACCGGACAATAAAGTGTGACGGGAAAGAGAACTTACCGGAATATGGTAATCCATATTCGTAGGGGAACCTCCATAAAGCAATTTTCCAATTTCGACAGTTTTATCCTCTTTCTTTTCGGGCAAATTCAAACTAAACTCTGGAGAGCTGTCGATTACACTGATCCCTGGGACGGAACGCAATGGAAAATTGATCAAGTAAGAGAGTTCCTTGGTGGTTAGAACGGTTTTAAGTTCTTTGTAATGATCTCCTAAAGGATGATTAAATGGCTTGCTATTTGAAGAACTGTCTATACGAATAATCGGAGACTGAAAACGACCTATTGATTGATCCGCTTCAATCACATTACTGACATCCGTTATACGAATTGGCTCAAAGATAGATTCTTGTCCACTGAGAATAGAACGCAATTGCATAGCACTACCTTTTATATCCGATTCTTTACTCGCCAGCAAATAAGTACCAACTTTCCACATTCCTGTAGCCTTGCCTGTTTCTAACCGTTTGCTATGGTAAAAAAGATGTTCTGATACAGATTCTATGTGCTTATTCACAATATTCCGACTTAAACTCTGGGATTGACCTCCATTTGTAGATGTAGAATCTGATTCGGAATGATTGGTACCTGTAGTAGTAGATACAGATTTACTCGGTGTTAATGAACCTACAAGTGAGTTAGCAACTCCTATTCCTAACATAGAAACCGCTCCTGCCACCAATTGTCCCCCCACTTCTGTAGCACCTTCCAAAACAGACTGGGCAGCCGGAAAAAAAAGAAGCAGCCAAAGCCAATCCTGTTTCCTGCATAGCTAATTTTCCTAATTTGGAATAATCTCTTTTTGTAGTCGATACACCTTCTGATGTAGATGTTCCATCTGTTGTAGTATGAGAACGTGAACTTCCTTGCGAACGTCCCTCTGTTACATTAAATGATTTCATAGACTCCGCTTGGCTATTCATTTCCCTACATTGAAAAAGCATGGCATCTACTTCATTGGCTTCAATTTGATCTGCGACAACCAAATAGGCATAATTCTTACTTTGATTCATCCCCGCCATCAATTTATCTATGGTTGCCGGATAAATTGATTTGTATTGGCTTTCCATAGAAGGAATTCCAGTCAAAGCATATACATATTCCAAGGTATCATCTCTTAGCTGTGATGAAAAGGATTGAAGTCCTTCATCCTCTAATTCACTTTTTACTATATGACATTGCAGACCCGGCCAAGTACCTTTCATGAACTCGGTTAAATATTTGGTTATGTTCCTTTTGATACTTGTCCCCATTGGGCGTACTCCCAAATACAACCGACTCCGTTTGCCATTTTCCGTAATCAAAAAAAGCAATTGAGTTTCTTGAGGCATGAAACAAGAATAGAGAATTTTTTGCATGGCTGTAAAACAATCCTCCGAGATTTGATCCAAAGGCTTACCAACTTGAGTTATTTCAATCCAAGATACATCATTCTTACTAGTCAATCCCACCTCTTTCAATTCAAAATAAGGATTGAGATTCGTATCTGCAATTTTTTCCAAGTACTTACGCTCCATACAGAATGATAAAGACTGGGAAATAGAAGTGGCAGCTAAAACCTTAGCCGCACTTTCTGAAACTACCGGAATATGTATATTTTCCATTTTATTCTACCATTAAACGAGTTTGTTCTATGCACTCTTTCATATAAGACTCAATTGTTGCTTTACTTTGAGATTGAATTGTCCGTTGCAATGTATAATTACTACGAATAGATTGTTCTACAGCCTTTTGTATTTTATTGCAAATATCTTCCCAGCTATTATTGAACTCATCAAAAACTTGTTGTCGCTGATCATGATCCAAATCTTTAGCCAATGCTTCTTGACGTTTCTGTTCTTCCGTTTTTTCTTCACCGAAGAACCAATTGGCCAAAATTGCACCACCACCTATCAGCCAAGCTAAAGGACCACCTAATAACATAGCGATCGCACCACCAACAGCCGCACCTGCAATACCTGTAACAAGCCCATTTACTATTCCTCCATCCGTAAAGTTAGAACTTAATTGTCGCATTTGCTCCGCAATCACACTCATATCTATATTCGGTAAAGAAGATATGGATACTTGAGCATTTCCCATACGAACCCCTTGGCGTGAATAATTGCTAACAATTTTATCCAATCGATCACGTATTTCTTTCGTTTGGTTTTCAAAAGCCTCCTTATAACATTCCATAGCCCAATCCCCTACTTGATTAAGATCTTCACTTATATTTTCTTCAATATAAGCCTGCAAATCATTAATTGAGACATCTGTTTCATTATCCCTGAAATTTGTCACACAAGCTCCTACTGTTCCAATAATTTCCTCTGACAACTTATCACACAATGAATTCACAAATGGAGTATAGACATCAGACTCCGTGACAATATCATTCAATAATTGTTTGGTATTACCTGCTCCACCCGATCGAAAATCGCTTCTTGCCACTTCAGCTACACCTCTTGAGATTGTCAAAGAGGGATCTTGATCTCTATATATCAAGTCCTGCGGAAGTCCCCAGCAATCTTCAATCAATGCTTGAATAAAACCCATCCGAGATGCACCACCCGTTAAAAATGCTGCTTTGATTGGATACCCTCCAATATGATAATTTTTAAAATCAAACATCGCTTGACGGATTTCAGAGATATATCCTTTTTCCTCTAACATGTGATTCAACTCTCCTAGTTGAAAAACAAATTTCATTTTTGAATCTTCAAACTCCTCATCATCCACAATATCCTCAAAATTCACGGTCTTTTTATAACGAATATCCGGATCAAAATAGACACCCTCTTTAGCACAACGAGTTTCATACAATAATTTAGCGACTAACTTTGGATACTGTGTTTCAAAAGCAATAATATCTTTATTTTTTTCACGAATTTCCGCATACATTATTTTCTCAACTTGCGATGCTCCACAATCATAGCCATAGTCAACCGGAGCATTTCCGCCTTGTAAATATGTAAAATCTAAAGTACTCGATCCCATATCAAACACAATAGCTCCTTGTGATATATATTGTGGCAGTCCAGAAGAGGTATCCAACTGAGCCTTTATAAAAGCAGCTCTAGATTCCGAAGTAATACCAGCAATAGGTAAGCCTGCCTTAGCAGCCATTTGACCATACAGATTTTTTGCTTTTTCATCCCAACCAGATGGAGTTGCAATATAAAGCAAATGATTATCGTCACTAAATAAGGCTCCTGATTTTTCTCGGATAAGAGCATATACTTCATGCATCAATAGTTCGTTAAAAATTCACCAAGCCTAAGCGGCTCTGGTAGTAAATAAAATGAGTTCTTTGAAAAGTCTGTCAATAACTTGCATGTCTGGGTTAATCCCAAACACACAAATAAATCGTTCAAGCATATAAGCATTGTGTATGAAAGACTTGCAGGAGGATATGGAATAGGTTATTCCGAGCCTCTTACATGCCGCTTTGGCCAAGTTGACAGCCGCGAGCGACGCATTGAAGTGAAAATCCAACTTTCTGAAGTCAATTGACTGGCAGTTGGTGATTCCCGCATGCTGCTTTCCATCTCTAAAGCAAAATTCCAGCTGAAACCTGGTCCTGTAATAATCCAGGACTTCACGTCCATTCATGGAATCGTCTGTAGAGAAGTAAAGCTGCCACTTGTCTGTCCTCCGGTCCATCGGACACCAGACGACTAAGGAAACATACCTTTTGAGAGCCTTAGCATACACCCTCAATCCGTATAGCTTTCCCTTGTTCACCCCGTATTCCTTGCACCGGGTCAGATCCAGATTGGCAAAGTCAATCCTGCCGTCAAACCACTTGGGATGACCACGTTTCCCTGTTTTCCTTTCCAATGTCGGATAGTACAGGACTACGCCATTCCTAAAGCGGCTGATGACATGGAAATCGTTCTCGCACATAGGCGTTATGAACGTTTCCTTGGAAAAGAATGCGTCTGCAACCACCGTTTTGGATAGGCTCTGTATCTTGTCTTTTTTACTGATAAGATAACCGCTATACCAGTCAACCGGATTCTTGCCCATGTTATCCAGGGTCTTACAATCCGGTGTCTGAATGGAACCTAAAGTCATGCATTCACGGTTGTCGATGTCAATAACACCGATGCCCATGATTTCCAATCCTAGCTTGTACTCTCCTGCACAACCTGACCAGAAGTAACCTATCCAAGGTGTCTTCTTGCCTGATTTGGGGATATAGGAAGGATCGATGGCGATGGCTTTTCTTTTACCCGTGAGATGCTTGCTGATGATAGAATTGTTAAACGCAAACCAGTCGAAAGTTTCATTCTCAAAAAGGTTACGGTATGTCTGTTCCGAAAAACAGCCATATCTGCCCAATTGGAGGAAGTTTATACGATCAGGTATGGCCATGAATAATTTCATGGTGTCCATGAACGCTTTTTCAAAAGGTTTGTGTATATTCGCAACTGATTGGAGAGCCGACAGGCACTCGGATTGGTATTGCATAAGGAGTGTTTCTTTAGTCATAATTAGAGGAGTTTAATACTTTTAATTTACTGAAAAACAATAAATTATGCAATATCTTTTACCTTATATTATCAGCAGGTTGGCTCTCTTTTTTCAGCACATTTCTTCATGCTTAACCATTCGTTTTTGACAACATTTCAATGACCTCTTTAATGTTTTCGAACCGACTTTTGCCGGTTCTATTGTTTAACTTTTAATTTTTCGGTAAAAATTTACCGAAGTATTGTCTAAAAGAAAAATAGGATGCATATTTACTCTTACAATAGATATCGGGAAAACCCTGCCCTTGGCGATCCGTATAAGTGGAATTAATACGCTCCAAACGAGGACATCGATCACGGTTTTGACTATGGGAACAATCATGAATAGGAATATAACGTTGATTTCCAGCTTTTATCTATACTAGTATTACTTTAGTGAACGTACTGCCTAGGTTCTGAAAGTAACAAAACGCTACCTGCGTGTCAAAGGTTTGAGTTGTTTTTTGTAGTTAATTATTTGTAATATCAATGTAAATATTCGTTATTTAACTCTTTTGGTTGTAATATTTTTGTTATAATTGATTATAATTGCATTATTAATTGATTTAATATTAGAGTTGTTTTTGAATCTAGAAACGATGATAACGAATCAAATAGATATCTAATAGTGTATTGTTAATTATTACATATCAAAAAATCAAACATATTATCTAATAAAAAGTATTTATAAATTTGTATTTAATGAAGAATTTTATGAATTTAGAAATGTTTTATGCCGCCGCTTGCTTGGTTTATATAATATCAGGTCTTTTTTGTGGTTATATACGTTGGACACATATGTGTCGCCCGTTCGATGAATGTGCTCACTGCTATTATCCGGCTCGCAAACAAATCACTTTTTTCTTTTCAGCTGTAGTCCTTCAATTCCCTTATTTGCTACAACCTTCTGATGAAGGTACATGGGTGTATATTCGCATATTTGGAGTACTCTATTACTCCTTGGGGTTTTCATTGGTACTACGCAGATATTTTTATAAGCAACAAATACAACATTCAATTTTGAATGTCTCTGGAGCAATAGTAGTTACCGGTATTTTGTTTATCTCCCTCTCTTTGGTTTTGTTCGGCCATGGAGATATGTTGGTTCAATATAAGACACCTTTGTTATGGGTGACGGGAGGAATAGGAGTGTTGTTGACCTGTAATGTTTTGCATATGATTAAGTGGCTAAAAAAGAGAATAAACTATTTTCATTATGATAATTATTCCAATGAAGAAGATTTCCCATTCAAATTTGCCAAGAAGATTTTATTTTTTCCTATCATTTGGATTGCCATGATGTTTGTTGTCTTTTTTACGGCAAATGGCTGGGCAAAGTTTATAATAGATATCCTTTGCGCCTTATGGATGGTCGTCTTTTTGTCATTGATTCTTCATCCACAATTAAAGGAGGATACAAGCAATCAAGATGAGACATTGCCGAATCCAGAAGAAAATAGTGTTAATACGGATCATGCGCAAGAAACTATGATGAGAGAAGAGATCGGTGAAAATGATTGGATCCTATGTGATGCGGCAGTACGTGATAAAGTGTTGGAAGTTGTTCTGCAAAAATATAAAAATCCATATCTGCAGAAGTCGGGAATAATGAATGAGATTCCGAAAGGGATGAAACATGATGCCAATAAGTTTATCTCGGCGATAGGTTTCTATAATCTGATAAACATGTTCAGGTTGCAATATGCCCGGCTTTATTTAGAGGCATACCCCGATGCAACACAAAATGCCGTAGCCGTCTCGTCGGGTTTTGTCAGTCGTTATGCATTCTATCGAGCCAAGAAACAAGTGGATGTAATCATTCCTGATTTTGTACGAGAAGTAAGCATTTAAGGTTTAAAATCTATCATGAAAAAGTGTGCGGTTGGCGTAAAAATCGTTAACCGCACACTTTTTTATGTGTTATCGTTCTTAACCGCACATAAGTCACATCAAAAAACAATGTTGCTTCGCTTATTCTTCTTTACTTTGCCTATCCGTTTTTTCATTATATGCTCAGTTCAAAAGGAGTTATTTAAATGTAAGAACTTTATAGCTGTTAATTATAACAATAGTTCGTTAAAAAATTTCCAAGCCTAAGCGGCTCTGGTAGTAAATAAAATGAGTTCTTTGAAAAGTTTGTCAATAACTTGCGGGTCTGGGTTAATCCCGAACACGCAAATAAATCGTTCAAGCATATAAGCATTGTGTATGAAAGACTTGCAGGAGGATATGGAATAGGTTATTCCGAGCCTCTTACATGCCGCTTTGGCCAAGTTGACAGCCGCGAGCGACGCATTGAAGTGAAAACCCAACTTTCTGAAGTCGGTTGACTGACAGTTGGTAATTCCGGCATGCTGCTTTCCATCCCTAAAGCAAAATTCCTGCTGGAACCTGGTTCTGTAATAATCCAGAACCTCGCGTCCATCCATGGAATCGTCTGTAGAGAAATAAAGCTGCCACTTGTCTGTCCTCCCGTCCATCGGATACCAGATGGCTAAGGAAACATACCTTTTGAGAGCTTTTGCGTATACCCTCAATCCGTATAGCTTTCCTTTGTTCACCTCGTATTCCTTGCATCGGGTCAGATCCAGATTGGCAAAGTCAATCCTGCCGTCAAACCACTTGGGAGGACCACGTTTCCCTGTTTTCTTTTCCAATGTCGGATAGTACAGGATTACATCGTTCCTAAAGCGGCTGATGACGTGGAAATTGTTCTCGCACATAGGGCTTATGAAAGTTCCCTTGGAAAAGAATGCGTCTGCAACCACCGTTCTGGATATGCCCTGTAGCTTGTCTTTTCTACTGATAAGATAGTTGCCATACCAGTCAACGAGGTCCTTGCCCATATTATCCAAGGTCTTACAATCCGGCGTCTGAATGGAACCTAAAGTCATGCATTCATGGTTGTCGATGTCAATGACACCGATGCCCATGATTTCCAATCCACGCTTATAATCCCCGGCACAGCCTGACCAGAAGTAACCAATCCAAGGTGTCTTATGACCGGACTTGGGGATATAGGAAGGATCGATGGCGATGACTTATCTTTTACCTATGAGATGCTTGCTGATGATAGAGCCGTTGAACGCAAACCAGTCGAAAGTTTCATTCTCAAAAAGGTGACGGTATGTCTGTTCCGAAAAACAGCCATATCTGCCTAATTGGAGGAAATTTATACGATCTGGGATGGCCATGAATAATATCATTGCATCCATAAAGGTCTTTTCGAAAGGTTTATGTATATTCGCAACTGATTTGAGAGCCGACAGGCACTCAGATTGATTGCATAAGGAGTGTTTCTTTAGTCATAATCAGAAGAGTTGAGAGACTTCTAATTTACTAAAAAACAACGAATTGCAAAATGATTTCTACCTTTATTATCAGCAGGTTAGCCAATTTTTTTCAGCACATTTCTTCATGCTTAACCATTCGTTTTTGACAACATTTCAATGACCTCTTTAGTGTTTTCGAACCTGCATTTGCTGGTTCTATTGTTTAACTTTTAATTTTTCGGTAAAAATTTACCGAAGTATTGTTATAACATACAACTGTATGAAAATGAGGAACTTTTTGAATTTTTGCATTCTGTTATGTGTGTTAATGGCTTCTTGTTCTGATGACCATGAATCCGTAATCATTGAAGACCTTCCATTAGTGGAGAATGGAATGGCTTTGGACGTAACTAACGGGTATAACTCGATCATCATTGATATGGCAGATGAGTATAAGGGAGTCCCTTTACATACCAAGCTACCTGTGAGTTTTTCCAATAGCAACAGCGCTCTTGTTGACTTCGAGCAGCGCAATATTGAAGGACGTGAATACCTATATCCCGTGTTGAAACAGTCCATTCATGATTTGAAACCATTTTCTACGCGATTGCGGATTCGAATTTCGAGTGAAGGAAAAATTGGTGATGACGTGATTGAGAAAGATGTTATGGTAAGTTTCCGTAACTCATCCAGCAAACCTACCGATGAAGACATGAGTTACGCCCGTATCATTGGTCATGGATATGACATAACCCAGGACCCGACAATAACCAAAAATTATCCGCTTTTTGACTTTAACGCAATCTACGAAAACCTGCAAAACAATTTTCTCTCACAGCAAAAAGGCGTGTTTTTTGAGATCTATGGGCACGATTATGAGAAATGCATCGAAGAGTGGGGGGTAAGTGTAGGTTTGAGTGCAGTTATGCCTGTACCTAAAACCAAGGGCAAATATAAAATGTCGGGAAGCGTCAGCTACTCACGAAACGAATCTCACCAGTCGGAAAAATATCACGAATATTATCTAAGCTATTACCGCAAAGAAATGGCACAGGCATCCCTCAACTGGGATTGGGTACAGAAGACCGTAGGTGATTCAACCGGTATAGGTTGGGCTGCCCTCTTGTCAGAAGAAGTGAACGATATTTTGAACAATCCGGGCTCTGAACTTTATCAGAAATATGCCAACGACACCATCTCCGAAAACAATATCTTTACCCTTTTGGAGCGATATGGCACGCATGTCATTATGCAAGGCACTTTTGGAGGCGCTTATTTCACACTCTACAGCCGTGAGGACAACGCTTATTCTACAACAATCTCCAATGACTTGAGCGCATCATTCTCAGTAAAGCAGAAACAAGGACAATTGCCGAGCAACTTTGCCGAATACTATGCCGCTAAAACCGGAAGCAATCAGGTAAATATGTCGTTCGACGGTAGTTATTATACTTCCGATTACGAAGAAGCATCGAATGCCTGGCTGTTCACGATGTCGAAGGGTGGAGATGGAGAAATCGACATGGAGGCATGGGACGGGAAGGTCTCTACTGAAAATAAAGACAAGTGGGTGGCGGTTAGCTTCACCACAACTGGCACGTCGGCATCCGACCCGGGTCTGATTCCTATTTATTACCTGATAGGCGATTCCGCTCGCTATAAGGCCGTAATGGAATACATTGGTCCGTTTGTTGACCGCCAGTCTCAACTGCCCACCGATGACTCACCTGTGCTTCTTGCCGACTTTATGATGAAAACGGCAGAAAACGGACAGCACGCAGGAGAACCTAAATCATTTGTGGCTGAGGACCAGTTTGGCATCAAACGCATCTACTATCCAATGATGGCCAACAAGCATTTTCCCAATTCAAAGTACCATGAACATGGCGCAGAGACCTCGGGAGACGACTTTATCGTGTGCGATGACCATTGTGAGCAGTATTGGTATTACGCTTTGGGACACCGTAAAGATCGTTTTTATGGCATAACTGATATCATCTTTGCAGAGAAAAAAGATGGCTATACGGCGCGTGGAGATGCTAGCGACAAGGATATGGGCGAATTCTGGCCTTGGAAAATTCCGAGTAATAAGGTTCTGGTTAAATTTGCCACTGAAGGTACTTCCGACGATAAACTGATAAAAGCCGTAGGACTAAAATCCGGGAAAGTCTTTGCAAGTTCCGGTGGTTCGGAAATGCGCACACCTTTTGAAACCGACACTTTTTTTGATGATTATTGGAGCAAAAATGTTCAGGGTTCCAGCGAGAATTGGTATCATGGCAGCAATGGTTTCAAGACCTCCAATGAATTCCATCCGGTATATTCGTGCGAACCGATTCGAAAGAATTTACGGGAAATACAACATCCTAAAACGTGGGACTAAGGATAATGAATAAATAGCTATATAGCCATAAAAACAATTTGAGAATGAAGAAGGAATATACATACTTGCACCGTTTTTTCATGTGTGTAGTATTATGCTCTGTCATGTTGGTTTCAGCATGTTCCGATGATGACAATATGAGCGGTAACAACAAAGGGAATAATCTGATTGCCGTCGCTAACGTGCCCAAGCCCAATCCATTCCTTGCCAAGGAACACTATAGCATCACTCACTTCAACTCAGCCCAAACCGATGCTATCCCGTATTTCGTGCCTGACGGTACATGGCACGCTGATCCTTACGCTTGCGAAGGCGGCTGGAGCGGTCCGGTCAACCTCATGACCTTGTCTGCTGCCGTTGACGGCTATATGTGGGGAATGAGCAGCGACCGGGTTTCTTACTATCGCTGTACTGACGGGCGCTTTACCAAGCTGGGTGAAGCTGGATTGCCGGATGGTACGATGAAAACAGAGGAACAGCTGCGCACGCTTTCGGCTAATTACAATTCTCCGAAAGAACTTTATGATGCCATCACACCTTTTACCGGTGAACATCCTATGCATGCCATATCCAGCGGCAACTATGTATTGTGTGACAAAGATAATTATGCCTACACCAATATCGGCACTACTATAGCTCGCTATCGGTTGAAGGAAGCTTCAAAACCAGAAGCAGGTATAGAGTTGGACTCCTATCTTAATATAAAGGATCAGGTGGGTAGCGCATGGGCACTGGTGGGAGTTGTGATGACATACGATGGTTATCTGGTGGCTGCCTACAATTCTGGTATCGTGGTGGTTGATCGAAACCTTTCTGGTGTGGTTGATACTTATTCGCTACCCAACGGACAGGTTCTGACAAACTCCATTGCTGTTGAAGAAGACGGAGGTATTTATGTGGCCAGTAACAGCAAAGAACCTAGTGGAGATGGCCTGATGCAGAAAATTGTATGGCGGGGTGGACATTTGAGCACGGCCGAAGCCGACGGTGCTTGGCAGTGTGCCTATGACGGTGGTCCCACGGCTCCTTCTATCAAGATGGGCAATGGCACGGGATCAACACCGACGCTTATGGGCTTTGGCGACGACGAAGACCACCTTGTAGTTATCACCGATGGAGCCAAGCGCATGAAGATTGTGGCCTTCTGGCGCGATAACATTCCTGCTGATGCCAAAGAAGTGGCCGGCGGACGACAGCGTATTGCCGGATACAAGGAAGTGACCTGCGGACTGCCTTCGTCTACCGAATGGATTCAGAGCGAGCAGTCGGTGGCTTGTGCCGGATATGGAGCCTTTGTGGTGAACAACATCCTCAGCGGTGGAACATCAACCGGTGACAAAGTTGTGGATGTACTTTCTATCGGTCCGCTTATTCCCTCACCATATGGCGTGGAACGTCTGGAATGGAATACCAAAGATAACAAGTGGGAGACAGTTTGGATGAGAGGCGATGTCAGCTCTCCAAGTATGATTCCTGCCATCAGCACTTCTGCCGGAATGGTGTTCGTAAACGGATACAGCCAGAGTGACGGTTGGGAGGTGACAGGTTTGGACTGGAACACAGGTGCTACACGTCACCGTGTCATCTTCGGTAACACCAGTCGTGGCAACGGCACCTATGCCATTATCCAGTATTTCAACAATGGCGATTTGCTCTTCAATTCATGCAGTGGCCCATATCGTGTAAAATTGTAGAAATCGATAATACAATAATTACTAAATCTTTTTTAGAACATGAACATCAAGAATTTGTTATTTGTAGCTATTGCCATGCTACTGTTTGTAGGGTGCTCAGACGATGATGATAGCCCTAATGTAAATGATAAGGAGCTGACAGAAAGTACTTGGAGCGAAACCATGGCAGGTCGCGACGAAGTGCTGGGTCAGTATCCCGACCGATACAGCAATTATTGGGAATATACGTGGAATATAGACGAGGCACAGGATGTGGCACTGAAGATGGAGGGAGAGTTCCCCTATACCCGCTATTGTAGTTTCTCGCTCTACAACGACAATACAGGCGAGGCCATCGGTGGCATCAACGACTATGAAATGGTGCCCGACAACGGTGCGCAGAATCCGTTTGTGGTTACAACCGCCGAAAGGGGCCGCTTTACGGTGTATATCGTACCCGAGACGGCCTCCGAGGTACAAACGGCTGCGCTGGGATGTGAGAACCTCATCAGAGTGCCTGCCGATGTGAAGAAGGCATGCGTAGTGTTCCGCCACTATCTGGGCGAAGATGCCGGTGGCAACGAGCATGAGTTCGGCGGAGTGGATCTTCCGGCGATAAGTGCTGTCAGCCTCACGACAGGCGAGAAAGTCGATTGTCCGGAACATGTCCGCAGCAATGTATACAACCTGAAGTCGCAAGTGTTTACACAGGTGTCCGACGATTTCGCCGACATGCCTTTCTATCTGTCGCCCGTCGGTCGCTACTATCCCAACAACTCCACCAAGTATCTCTATGGCCGCACACGCATACAGGATGACCAGGTGCTCTATTTTTCGTTCATACCGGCTCCTGTGCCGCAGCGTGTGGAGGAAAATGCGGATGCCCCGGCTCGCTATTGGTCGGTGTGCTTAGGCTCGGCGGCCAACACACGCTCGTATCTCTCGCTGTGCGACAAGAACGCCAATGTGGCGTCCGGTGGGGAACTGACCCACTTCGTGGTGGCGCTCAAGCAAAATCCGCGGCTGGCCGAAGTGCAGCAGTATGTGGATGAAAAGAATGCTACCGGCGAGCACTATAATCTCTTCGTGTGGGACCGTGAGAAACTGGATGTGGACGGCAATCCCATCGGCAACGTGATTGCTGTGATGTATCGCAACATTTTGGCCAATAAGAACTGGCGACATTCTATTGCAAAGCTGTGGCCAACCAATTACAAGGACGAGACTGGAGAACCCTACCAGCACATCACAGCGCCACAATGGCAGGTGGCTCACCTGGCTCTCATGGACTATGGCCCGCATGGAATAAAGGTGACGACGGATGAGTTCCTGTCGCGCGTGCCATTCAATAATGCGGAATCCTATTATCCCATAGTGAAGGGTGATGAGACGCTCGAAGTTGTCTTTACAGATGAGGCGAGCTTTTATGAAAACTTCCAGATATATGATGTCAAAGACGGAAGAACCATTGACTTTAACAAGCAGATAGCACTCACGGTAAGGCATTCGAAAACGAACAGACTGGTATACATCGAGCCACTGTATCTCGTTAAAAATGGGAACACTCTTGAATACACCTACTGTATAAAAGATTATGGAGATTTAGGCAGTTCCACCAGTGTTCCCTTCTCGGTGATAGGAATAGACAAGAAATGGGCCGACTGCAAAGTCGTGTTCAAAGCCGTCAGCAGTCCTCCGGCGGAATAACTGTTCTTTCACATTAGAGACTCATACATAATTGACAAGCTAACTGTGGAGTAATATAAAAAACAAGCATGTATGTCCGAAGATTGCTATACCAGTAAGTAATCTTCGGACGTATTTCTTATCGAAGGTTTCAGTGAATTGTTTTACATGATTCCCGGGTGCGAATATACATATATTATTCCACCATCCACCGCTCAATGTTCCGTGTCTCAGATGAGAAGTTTACGCCAATCTTGAATAGCTTGCGTTCATCGTTGGCGAAGGGCGTATTGTTTCTCGTCGATCTGCCGTAAGGCTTCCTCGGCTGTGCCGTTTAATTTGAACTCCATGATGTAAATGTAACGATCGGTCTGCAAAACGAGGTCGATACGGCCATTCGAGGTGTGATATTCCACCTTAGTGTACAGCCCGACCAGTCGGAAGACGATGAAAAGTACATTTTGGTAATGCAGTTCCGTGTCCCGTTCCGGCTTTTGCCCGGCGATCACCTCGTAAGGGGTATCGGCGAAGAAGCTTTGTAGGCGGCGGAAGAATGCGCCGTAATCGCCGCTTTCCACTTCTTGGACAAAACGTCCTATCTCGAAGGGGGGCTTTGCGGCGCTTATGTTCGTGTAGAAAGGGAAGAGATATTTGACAAAGCCTTCTTCCACCTCTAGGTTCGGGAAACCTTATTTATAGATGCCGAAACGGGGGGCATAATCCTTGATCGTAAGATATCCACTTTGGTAGATGACGGGTATGGGATTGTTCGAGGCGGAGTCGATGCTGTTGAGCACGTCGGCGTCAGTCTCCGTGTTGGCCATCTCGTAGAGGTCGTAATGGGTGTGCTTGAGCAGCTCCACGAGGTAGGAGGGTGTTCCGGTCTCGAACCAGTAGTCTCCGAATTCCATCTTAGCGAAGGTATTCAATAGGCTGAATGGATTGTATATACCCTCGGACTTGGCAGTGAAGTGATATCCGTCATACCATTCCTTGAGTTTTTTGAGGGTTTCCTCATTGCTCATACCTTGTATGTCAGCCAAAGTCTGTAGTTCATCCCTCAGATATATAAGAATCTCTTCCCCCGTGATACCACATATCTTTACATAGCGATTGTCCATGGAAATGTCCATGAGGTTGTTCAAGTCGCTGAACACGCTCACCTTCCCGAACTTGGTCACTCCGGTCAGCAGGGCGAAACGGATGGCCCGGTCCATGGTCTTCAAAACGCCATAGAAGGGTTTGAGCATGTTCCTCAATTGGTTTTGTGTCTCCTCATCGTGCAGGGCCTGTAGCAAGGGCTTGTCATACTCGTCTATCAAGATCACGGCTCGTTGTCCGGTCTTGTGATAGGCCCGGTCGATGATCCCGGCGAAGCGGAGCGGTAGGCTTCTTTCCGCCGGGTCCGCTCCATAGAGTTTTTCCCATGCGACGAGGTTACGGTTTAAGATATCCTCCAGATCGCTCGTGGAGGCATATCGCGCAATGTTCAAGTCGAGGTGAAGGATGGGGTGCTCCGTCCATTCTTTCTCTAATTTCCCGATAGCCAATCCCTCGAATAGTTCCTTTTTCCCTTGGAAGTAAGCCTCTAACGTGGAGAGCAACAGGCTTTTCCCGAAGCGTCGGGGGCGGCTGAGGAAATAGTAGCGTCCGGTTGTCGCTAATTGGTAGATCAAGGCTGTCTTATCGATGTAAAGATAACCGTCCTTGCGAAGGCTCTCGAAGTTCTGTATGCCGATGGGATAAATAGTCTTGTTCATAGCTCCTGTGTTTAATGAGACTTATAGGCAAAGATACAAAAAAATGCAGAGCGTAGCGTAGGGATTAAAAGCAAAAGTGGGTTTCTCTTAGAGGTAACAAAAGTTTCAAGGCGGAAAACTTAGTATTCTATTATAATTCACTGTAAATCAGAAGTTAATTACAGTATTTAAAAGATGTAGGTAACGATTTGGTAGCAAAAGTCCTGCTTTTGGTTACACAGTTTTGCATAGTTCCAAATAACTCATATGCAAATATAGGCAATGTTTGGAAAGTAACAAAATATCCAACTGTTTATTTAATACAATTTTGATTATTAGTATATTAAGCTTTTAGAGCATATCTATTGATGTTTACTCATTAAAGAATAGCTGTCAGCATGACTCTATCATTTCTTGTTCTAAATTTAGTGTTTTTTTTGTTTTTCTTTCATTCTGGTACCCAAACGAGTGAGTATGGAACCATAGGAAAACCATAAACATAAAGTGACCCTAAAGACGGAGCAGTAAGGGGTGTTTAATCCTAATGGGCCCAAAAGATGATTTCAAGTTCTCCGTTTCCTACAGAACATTGATAAATTTCTGTTTCCAATAATTATAAACGAACTCTACCGAATATATCTACCCATGCATTGTGGATTTGAGAAATAACAGATGGATAATTAATGTCATCTTTTTAGGCGGTCAAAAATTTCTTTTGCTCGATTCCAAAAGAAAGAACGATAGGTAATATTTTCGTTTTCAGCCAATTTTGAGAAACAGTCTTCATATCCTACAATGTTTTTTTCTTGATATCCTTCCAAACTTACTTCGAATATTTTGGGACTTCCCTTAAATTCAGCCCTAATGTTAATTCTTTTGCCTTCTACTTTATTAGAAAAAACATATGTCATAGCTGTGAAAATGTAACCGGCATCTTCTGAAGTTCGAACAAAAGTATTATCGCGTAGATTTTTTCCTTCTAGTATAGCTTGAGTTATGCCAGATAGTTGTTCACTCGTTGCATTCTGTTCTTCATCCTCTTCATCCTCTTCTTCTTTCTTTTTGAATGTAAGACGTGCGACATCGTCCAATAACCATTCATTTCCCATTCCATTTTGTGCCAATTCATCAAAAAATTCTATTGTACTTTTTACAGACAGTTTATCTATATCAATACTGTCAATATCTATATTTTTCCCTTTTACAGCTTCTTGTAACAACTTTTGGACTGCTTTCCCATCAGAAGATTTACACCCATCAATTTCGACTTGCCAATATTTGTCATCTATTTCTTTCATCTCGAAATACACTTCTCTTTCTTCTGTTTGCAAAAAAGCCATCTTAGTAGGTTTTTTACTTTGATAGGTAATAGAACCTCTGTATACAATTTTGCCGGAGATGTTTTGTTTTACTAATGTATTAAGTGTATATCCTTTTGTAGATAGAGTACCAGCATCTCGTAAATCTTCATAGATACCTTTTAAATCAAATATTGAATTTGACTTAAGATTGAATCCGCTTAGAACTTTTTTACTTACATTTTTGTATGCATTTTGCCTAATCACCTCAAGATCATCATAGTCCAGAAATAGTCCTGCAACTTTTTTCGCAACCTCTTCTTGAGGAGCATTAAAAAAGTATATACCTTTTGTCTGTAGAAATTGATTTAAATCACTTCTCTTTAGACATTCATTCAAAACCTCTGCAAGGTCAAATGCATTAGGGAAAATAATATTAGGATTCTTCATCATTCTTTAAAATAGGAGGAACATTATTTAGTTGATAGTGATTCATCTTTAATAAAGACAGTGATACTCCCTTAAATATATTTTGTATTTCAGGTTTTATCTTTCTATTTTGGTCACTATTGTCATAGTGATATATTGTTAAATCTTTATCAGCATCTAAAAACTGATATTGTAATAAAGCAGCATATAGTAGTTTAAAAGCTGCAACAGTAAATTGTCCGAAATAAAATACAATGTTAGATGATCCATTATTAACTTTCTTTTCAGCTAATATTATATTTGACAATATATAATCAATAGTCAATATGGAACTTCTTCTCACAGGTTTGTTTCCTATTAATTGTGATGGATATAAAAAACGAATTTCTCCGCTTTTTACTATATCATAAATAGAACATAACTTTAATATTTTAGTGTTATCTAATACAATAATTCTTTTATATCCATGTTTTCTAGGCATACTAGACATTTTGGGACTTTGCAATATTTGGCGGAATTTTCCTTTTATAAATTCTTCTGTGGATAAATCATGAAACCATATTATAATAACTCCCAAATTGAAAGTGCAACAATCAGATAAGGTTGGAAATTGCTCTAATAGCTCCGATGAATTCTGAAAGGCATCCAGTTTTGTATTTAATCGCTTTAACCAATTATTAAATGTGGCTTCGTTGAAACTATTAACAGAATATCTTTTAGATTCAATAATAACAGATTGTTTAGTTGCTAAACTAGGACTCTCATATTTCATTATAGAATCAACGCCATAATATTTTTCATCGGCACCTTTCACATCCATGTCAAAGTCACCAATGTGTTCCCAACCGAGTAAAGACAATAACTTTACAGCACTTTTATTCCATTCATCACCATTTACACCTTGATCTTCCGCCATATTAGTATATCTTAAATGATAGATAGTTAATTAAATAATATTTATTTTCTTCTGAGCAGGAAGCTGATATGCAGTTTCTGCTATTTATAACAATTTCGAATTCTTCATTTTCAAAGAGCATTAATGCTTTTATTCTACTAATACTTTTTGAATAATTTAATAGCATTCCTTCAGTAAGAGACGGATTCACAATCCTAGCTATATATTTTCCAATGACAATATCATTATAATTAAAATCGTTAATTGTGATTTCCTTTATTTCTGATAAATAATCATCTTTCATTAAAAAGGTGAGGTAATCATAAGGAACCATTTTTAAATCTTCATATACAAATTCTTTCCAAAATGACAATCTTAAAGCTTGCTTGACATAATTCAGATTTGTAATACCTCCCTCACAAGATAACAACCCTCTCCCAAAATCCATATAAAACTTAACTTCTTTAACTATTTGGATTGTTTTTTTTTCCATTATGTTTAAGTCTTCATTCCAAGAGGAGAAATAAGTTGGTAATCTTTTCAATAAAGTAATTTCAAGAAAATTATCATTTTGTTCTACATTTGAAAATCCCCAACCTTCATCTTCTTTGTAAGGAAACGAAAGTAGTTTAGTGAAATAATACTCGCTATCTTTGTTGTTGCGGCTATTAAAACGATTAAACACTATATTCATTTTTTCTACCTCTTTCATATTAGGGAGCTTTTTAGCTACAAAGATATTACTATCAATTGATATATAAAATTTTTAAATACAAATATACGGCATTTATTTTCAAGTGCCGTAGTTTTATACATGCTTTTGTCCTTTCCTGATAAACGGTTCTTTGCGGCAATCTACGGAAGTGTAGCTTCCGAGATTGTAGTCTATTTCTTCATGTAGCCATACGATATAGGGCTGGTTTCCACAATGAACTCCTGTACCAATACGGTCATCTGTTCTTCTGAAAGAATGTCTTTCGGGGAAGGATTCAATGAGATGTGAACAACCGGTTTCCGGACGTGTGTGTTCAGTGCGATGTAAGGTTCAAAAGCCTGTACACAGTGTTCAATCGGTACATTACCGAAAGTGTCCGTCGCTATTTTCTGGTATCACAAGACCTTTGCTGTACCGTCATCCACTTTTTTATTATAAGCAATCACTTCGTAAAACGAACTGTCCGATGTGATATTCGGCACCATTACGTTATTCCTTTTTTAGTAAGATACTCCTTTTCGTACCGCTTTGTAAGTTCGATAACCTGCCTGCATATTTCTTCCAGTTTACGGGTTTCTTCGGCGAGTTTGTAGAGAAACGCAAGCGATTTCTTTTCTCCATAAATAGTATGAATGACCTTTACACATTGGTTATAATTATTCCCGATACGGCGGAACTGCTGATAGAAAGCGGTGAGCTGGGCGTAGTATTCCTGCGCTTCCTTGTCAATCCTCACTACCTTGAACTCTCAGCCGAAGATACGTGCAAAGATAAATTCGGCCTTGTTCTTCATGCCGGACTGTTCGAACATAGTGAGAAACTTCTCGTTCTCACTGTCATTGAGACAAAGGTAGTAGCGGTGCGTACGTGGGTCTGCCAGCACCTTGCGCCCTGCGGCGTTACGGATTCTTGTTTCATCTTTCATACATGAAAATTTTAAAAGGTTCGACTTGGGAGAACCTTTGCCCCGAAAGACCTTTTCGGGCGAAACTTTCAGCGGGTGGAAATATTTTCAACCGCTGAAAGTACACCTCGCTATATGCTGACGCATATTAAAATCCGGTCGGGCCGGATTAAGGGTCTGAAGCATTTTTCTTACGTTCTCTTTCGAGAACGGGCTGCGCTCTCCCGGCGACAAAGGTAGATAGTTTTTTCTGTCCGAGCATTATGGCGGTTCCCGCCAACAACCGCCAATAAATGACTTTGGAATTATGAATAGCTCTCTTGAGGTTTATTTGCAGCCGGATAGTCATTCGGCTACTTATTCGGATAGATGAAAAAACGGTTATCCGAATAAATGTCCGGGTAGTTTTCTTTTTGAAGAGCTATTCGATTAAGTATGTTTTCAGGCAAGCGTTCATAAGGCTGCCTATCCGCTTATACAGCCATACATATATAATGATATATAGACAAACAGATACTCGGATAGATGAATAGGAGCACGGATTATTAAACGGATGCTTACATAGACAACCGGATAGCTAAATAGCTATATAGCTGAATAGACAGATAGCTTTGTAGCTAAATAGCTATAAAACAAAACAGATAAGTGGACAGAGACCTGTCTGCCTGACTAAACAGATAAAGGTTGCTCTTATATGTTATCATTCAACCATTTCTAATCTTATAACTTTCTTGATATTCTATTCAACTGCGTAAGAATATTAAAAGTCGGGCAATCCCATAAGGACGGCCCGACTTTTTAATACGGTCACTTGTCAGGTGTGGGGTGTGGCAGGTCAGTCCACCGGTTCTCCGCCATAGCACAGACGGCAGATGTCACTATGGATTTCACGCATGATGTGCTCCTGCATCCGTTTGCTGATGCGGCGGTTCTTGGAACGCATGAACAGTCTGTTTTCTATCAGACTGCAAAACTTCGTGCCTTCCTCGTCCACGATACAGAGTATCTGGTTCTCAAGGAAAAAATCCATGTCTGTGGAGTATTCCACATTCGGGGAGATTCTTATATATTTCATACGGTTACAATTATTTGGTGATTACGGTGGCGGTGTGGGTGGGGTCATACGCCCTTGTCCGTCTTGTCATTTTTGAAAAGAAAAACCATACCGGATTTTATTTCCGGCATGGCTTTATTTGCATTTTAGGCCGCCTTATCACTTCCTGCGTTCCCTTTTTTCGTTCCGGTGAGTTTCCTCTCCTGCTTTTCTTCAGTCGGCTGCGCTTCGGCTTTTTGTGCTGCCGCCTTTTCCGCTTTCTTCATCTCCTTTATCCTCTCTCCCAAACGTTCGTGCCTTTTCTGATATTCTTCCTCGTGGGTAGCTTTGGCAAGTCCGTACTGGTCGGGGAAGTGCATGTTTGCGAAGTCCCTCAAGAGCTTGGATGCGTTATTGTCTCCGTAACCGCCCTCGCAGAGGGAGTGGATGATGAAATCGCGTTTGATGACCGTCCTTTGTGCGTCCGTCAGTTTGGCTACAATCTTCATCCGCTGTTTCTCGTCCAACGGCATCGGCTGGTCCTTGATGCCGCAAAGCGGATAATGCTTCCTTTGCAGTTTGATCAGCATGATGAAATAAAGCATTCCGTCCTCATACTGCGTAAACGGACTTTCGGGATAGTCATTCTCACGGACTATCTTTTTCGTATCGGCAACAATCTTCTCGGTGGAGATTTGTTTGAAACGCTTGTCCCGCTCCTGCAATGTCTCAATGGTGACGGGGGCGGTTTCCTTCCTGTTTATCTCCACATAGCAAAGTTCGGGTTCTGTCTGTCCCACTTTGACGTAGGTCTTTATCCTGCCCTCCTCCCTTTTACGGTTGAGTTCTTCCACCTTTCGGGCGTATTCCTTGTTTTTCTGTTCAAAGGTCTGTACCGCTTGTTCATACTTTGTCGGTTCGGAGAACTGCTCCTTTTGCGGTGCTTCGGGTGCTTTGGGAAATTCCCTTGCCGATACGTTGTAATCGAGTTCTTTGATTTCATGCCCTTTCTTGTCCAATTTTTGGAGTGCCGTGTCGTTACGGCTTCCGTAATAAGGTCGGGCGATCACCAGCTTCGGGTCGGATTTCAACAGTTTCTCCGTTTCCTTTGCCACATGCGCTGCGTTCTTGGCTTCCAGACATTTGCGGTTGGTACAATGTCCGCACCCGTTATGTTCGGCAAAAAGGTTGTAGTTGGCTGCGTTGTGTGCACACGCCTTGCATTCCGTCTTGTCGAACTTGTATTGTTCAAGGTCGGTTGTGTAATATTTCTCAAAATGTTTCTTGAACAGATTGAGCGTGTAACCGCTCCAATCGTCCCTATTGCCCTGCTTCAGGTGGTTCTCGTACACGTCCCTTTGGATGTTGGCTTCATAGGTGCTTATTTCCTCGGCCACGCTGACGGTGATTGTCCCGTTATCCAGCAGTTCACCGATAGGCGCATACAATTCGTTCAGTTTTAAACGTGTATAGATATACTTCTCGCTCCGTCCGAAGCGGCTGACGAGTGAGTACATGTCGTACCTGCCCTTTTCAAGCAGGCGTTTGAAGGCTCTCGCTTCCTCGGTGGGGCATACCTGCTCACGCTGTAAGTTCTCGCTCAGTGACATGTCCTCCGCTTCATCGTCCGTTATATGGTCGTATATGGTTGCCTTTATCGTCTTTGCTCCTGCAAGCAGTGAGGCACGGTAACGGCGTTCGCCGTAGATGATTTCGTAACCTCCTGCCGTGCGTGGGCGTACGGCTATGGCCTGCAAGACGCCTACTTCCCGAATGCTGTCCGCAAGTTCCTGCAAGGATGTGTCATTGAACGTCTTGCGGTGGTTGTCCGCACTTGGGCGTACGGCTGTGATGTCAAGGTCTGTTTCAGCCGTTGCCGTTGCAAGCGGTGTCTTGGGCGTGGTTTGTTGCGGTGTTTCTTCCACAACGGTGGGAACGGTTACCGTTTCGGGTGCTTCCGTCACTCCGGCAGTTGTGGGTATGTCCTGCCCACAGATTAACGTCATTGGCTTGGGGATGATTGCCAAAGCGGTTACCTTTACTGCCGTTTCTTTCTCTGATTTCTGAACTTTGTTGTTCTTCCGTGCATTCTTGTTCGTTTTCATAACTATAAACTTTAATGAGTTGATATTGATTGAATTACTTTCGATAGGTAGGGCGGTTTGTTCCGCCCTGCCTTTTCCGTCTCTATGCGTTGGCATACGTTGCGAGTGTCTCACGTACTTTCTGTTCCTGCTTCCTGCTGTATATCCATCCTGCACGCCTTTCACCGTTGTGGGTGAGGTTCGCACGGAACAGACCGTTCAAGCCTTTCAAAACGTCCTTTATCGGCTTGGTGTCCCCGAATACGGCTATCGCCTTTTCGCTGTATTCCACAATTTCAAGATTGAGCGTTGAGAGGTCTGCGGATGTTGTCGACTGTGCTTCGGTTTCCCTTTGCGGTGCTTTCAGACAAATGTTGGCTTCACTCCCTGCGGTGTGGGCGTATCGTTCAATGAACTTTTCAAGGTCGTAAATCCGCTCTTTTGAAATCGTCCAACCGCTGTACTTGTTGCGTCCCAAATACATACCGTCCCCCATGCTGTAATTTTCACGGTGTTCGTACTCCTTGTCGTTCCCTGCCAGATAAGCCGTTCCCTCAAAATTGGCGGCATATTTGCGCATTTCGGAAAAGAGGTTTCGTGTATGGGTGGAAAAGCCCAAAATCACGGTTCTTTCTATACGGTAGTCGTAGTAGTCCGTATAGCTGTCACACTCGCTCACCCGTAGTTCACCGATAATGGCGGCTTTCGCATCCGAAGGGATAAGGGGGCGCAAGCGTTCCGCTCCGATTTTTGCGGTGTGTTCGTTCCTCTGCCGTTCTTCCTCCGCTTTTCTGTCATCCTCCGTTTTCTTCTCCCTTGCCTTGGTGAGCAGGGCGGCTGTTTCCAACGGATCTAAAAACTTGGGATTCGCATCGTCATAATACATGCCTATCCCGAATTTTTCCGACAAGGGCCGGATAAGGTCGGAAGTATGAAATTCGTACGTCCGCAAATTGACAAGATGATAGGTTATTCCCCACGTGCTGCGGCTTACTTCATACACTACATAGCTGTCGTAGCTGTAACCTTCCAGCATTACCACTTGATTGACTGAAACGGTCTGTTCGTCTCTGTCATAGCTTCTGTTCGCTCCCAATAAATGTACTTTGTTCATAATGAGTTGTTTTAATGATTAATATTTCGGTTCAGAGTATCACGCAAAAAAGAATGATGAAAAGGAGAAGCGCGAAGAGGGAAAGGAAAGCGGAAAGAATGCGCCACACGGCACGGATGAGGAAAACCACCACCGCCAAAACCGCCAACGTGGGCAGAATACCACCTAACCCCGTCACCACACCACCAAGGAAGGCACACGCCAAACGTACCGCCACATATACCACGAAACCGACCAACGGCCACTTCACCCGGATTTTTATGCCGGTTGGAGCGGAGCCGAAGCCTCGTTTCAAATCTTGCTGTATTTCTGTTCTCTTTTTCATAACATTGACTTTCCATTTAAAATCCAAACAAAGTTGGATAATTCATTAATAATTAACTTTAGTTTTATACCTTTGTATCAGGATGTTAAGAGGAAGTAGGCTCTGCTGAGGAGCAACCTACCAGCAATAAGCATCCTGACGGTACGCAGTAATGCTACTTTGGGAGGCGGTAGCACGCCTCTCTTTTTGTATTACTGATATCGTCTGATATGGCTAAGAAAACCTAACCATAATCCTATGGTAAAACAAACTTTCCACAGCAGACACCGCATAATGGGCTGCAAGTTCCTTTATCAGTCAAACCATTAATGAGGGTTACAAACTTTTTTGAGCGGACTTCAAAGCCGCATAATTATGATAGCATTTCCCTCAAAAGAAAGCTGTTTTACCTTATAGGATTCTGTATCATTGGACAACACACGGTACATATTCCTTTTCATGTTTGAGTACATAATATATTCTGTTTACAAGCCGTCTGGCAATCTTTATGATTGACTTCTGGGGACTCATACGTTTGCGGTATTCCGTATAGGCTAAGGTCATTGCAGGATCCTTACGGATTGCAATCCATGCGGCTTCCACCAAAAGGCATCGGAGCATAAAATGGCGACGTACCGTTATATCTCCTGTGCCGTTACTTTCACCGTTAGAATGACACATGGGTATCAGACCGATGAAAGAAGCCAGACGGTCAGAATTCTTGAAACGAGCTATATCGTCAAGTTCAACCATCAGAGTGGCAGCTGTAGTAACTCCTATTCCGGGAACAGAAGTCAGAAGACGTATAGGCTTCTCAAAAGGTGCTTTACGTGAAATCTCACGGATGGCACGTGTCTCCTGCAGAAGCATCATACGCAGACGGATGAACTGTTCAAGGTGAAGGCCCAGTGTCTTCTTGCCATATTCTGTGGACAGTTCAAGAGCCTGTAACCAGGAAAGGAAGCGTTTGGACCAACAGCCTATAGAACATCGGGTAAACTCTTCGGGTATATCCACTCCATGAAAACGAAGCAATGACTTGATGCGGTTCTTCGCACGCGTGCTGTCTTTTACTATCAGGTTTCTCATCCTTATCAAAGAGCGAAGTTCCAGAGTTTCCACTCCGGGAACGTATATTCCAACCAATGAACCGGAACGTAATTCACGAGCCAGCTTGTTACAGTCAACGGCATCTGTCTTACGAAGTTTTTCCTTACTCATGGTCGGTACATCGGAAGGATTGACTACTATGTTGGTTATGCCCAAATCTGTCAGTCTCTCGTGTATCCAAAAGCCGCAGAAGCCGGCTTCATACACAGAGAAGTAATTGGCACCAGGGTAATTGCTTACAAGATACTTATGTAATGCTTCCGGTTCGGGATTTTGGCTGAATCGCTTCAGAACACTGTGATCTGACAAAATTGCAACCGACCAACTTCTCAAATGGACATCAATTCCTACGTAAATATTTTGTCCACTAAAATCTAATTTGTTACTTTGTACACACTTCATAAGCTATATCGTTATTGGTTAATATTGTTTTTCTCTTATATACAAAGTTAACTATAATGGTATAGCTTTTTTAGTGCTATCTTATGTTATCCGTCACTTCCGATTTTAAACATAGGAACTTTTTTTTTATGCCTTGTCGGTGGCTTCACCTTGCTCGTTTCAGGGGGCAGATACGGACGGGGAGAAAATATGCAAGGCTTTTGGTGAAAAATTTTCAACCGCCCCGCTGGACGGATTGAAAAATTTTTGCCAAAACCCGTAGGGCGCAAAGCGGTCTTGCAGATTTTTAGGGGCCCCGGCCGTAGCTTCGCACCCTGAACCATGCAAGGGGAAGTCATGACGGGGTAATAAAAATGAGGAAATCGTTATTTGAGGAAAAAGAGATAAGGAAATACAGCAAGATTCGAGAGGATTGCTATCGTCTCAATCAGTATATGACCATTCGCAACATGGTGTTAAACCCAACCGATTGAAACCATTTGGATGAGAGTTATTGTATAAGGGAAGACTTTCACGTATGGTTATGTGAGAGGTTTGGGCTGAAATACCCAGACCTACTTGATTTAAAGTCTTAGGTTATTATTTCTTTTTATGCCCTTGTGTCCAGCTTTGCATCCGTTTGGTTAATGCTTCTTTCAATGAATCCAAGAAAGGTGTCTTATTATTACGGATACGCATATCGCTGAATGTGCGTGAATGGTTAGAGTCCAATTCAATATTAAAAACGGTCTGGATATAGTTAAAAAGTTTTGCCAAAGGAATATCACCAAAGACTTTACGGCTATCCCAAGCGTAAATCTGTTCATAAAGTTCTGTTTTTGTCGCAACCCACGTGATACGGACGCGAGGTAAAGATTGTTCTAACCGGCGATTTTCCAATGCTTCAAGTTCCTTATTCAGATATACCATCAACATCTCGTTAGCTTTCAGCCTGGCGACCTTGAAATCACAATTAGTAGAAAACATCGGATCACGTTCGTAATGGAACGATTCCAGATAAAGAGCCGTGTCGATACGTCCTCGCAAATAGTAGATTGAATCCAAATGCGTCAAGCCTGAACGGTAATAACGCACGAAATCCGAGCGTTTTGTGTTGTAACGATTGATAGCCTTGATTTCATCAATCAGATAAGCCCGCTGTGAATCTACTCCTACCGGACGATTCATTTCGATATTATAGACCTTACGATAGTAAAGCAATCGGTAAAACAAACGAGGTTTTATTTCTTTGAAGAATTCTATTTCTTCCGCTTCATCTTTGAATGTATAGGAACCTATAAACTCTTTTACCTGTTGAAAAGCATTAGCCAATACTTGTGAGGCTTCAAGAGATTTCTTCATGATATTCAAGTCTGCGGACTCGATTTTCTTCAATTTCTTTTCAATCTCTTTTTCGAGATTATTGATAAACTCATTCATTTCTAATTTAGAACTTTATGATGTTTAGACTGTTTTACAATCAAAATGCTAATCTCATACAATACCCACATCGGCAATGCAACCAGCGAGAGCGTGAACACGTCCGATGCCGGGGTAATAACCGCAGCGATTACGAGAACAATCACGACGGCGTGTTTCCGATAGTGGCGCATGAAATCCGCTGAAAGAAACCCCAACTTGGTGAACAGCCACGATAGTATCGGAATATCGAAAACAATGCCCATTGCAAGACACATCATTACAAGTGTCGAGATATACGAATCGAGTGCGATCAGATTATCCACCTCGCCGCTCACCTGATAAGTTCCTAAAAAGCGGAATGTCAGCGGAAAGATCAAAAAGTAGCTGACGAGTACCCCCAGAGAGAACATCGCATAACCGCCTCCGACCATCCGCACTACATATCGTCGTTCATTATCATAGAGTGCCGGGGAAACGAACCGGAACAACTGGTAGAGAATATAAGGCGAAGCGCACAGTACTCCGGCACATAGGGCTGTCTTCATGTGGATGATGAACTGCTGCGCCAGCCCCATATTGATAAGCCGTACGGAAAACGGTTCCACCGCACCTCCCGCCCATACCGCCATGCGGTCGAGCAGCCGGTAGGTAACGAATCCGTCGTCTTTCGGTGCAAGTACGATGGCGAACAATTCTTCCTTGAAACAGAACGCCGCGATGCCGAATACGACGGCTACGGCGACAATCTTCACGATTGCCACCCGCAGCACATCTAAATGTTCCCAGCAAAGATTGTGTGTGCGTCCCCGTTACCATCGGTTATTTCTTTTACTCGGTATCCTCAATCTCTTTTTCCACGCTGTTCATCCCCTCTTTGAAGGAACGCACGCCCTTACCGATTCCCTTCATTAGTTCGGGGATTTTTTTGCCGCCGAAAAACAGCAATACTACCAATACGATCAGTAGCACTTCCTGCATACCGATACCGCCGATAAATAGTGGTGTCATCATTATTATTTGCGAATTAACCCGTTTATCATTTCAAAGATTTCATTTTCATCAAGTTCCGTATCGCAAGGAATACAGCCGACTTGTTCACGGTTGATTATGCCATCGTAATACATATCCACCCCGAAATCGGAAAACAACGCTACCAGCTTCCTCGAAGATTCCTCTATGGAAGAATCGAAACCGAATACGTCGAGATAGTATTTTCCGACATCCTCCGCATGGCGTTTTCCCATCGCTTCGAGGAATCTCGGAAAAATAGACGTCAGGCTTCTACGGTAAGAACTGCCGAATAACTTTTCCGGAAGAAATTCCAACTCGTAAATGTCGTATGCGTAAGCCTCCTCTTTTCCTATGCCCATTCTGGATGAAGTGGAAAGAGATGCGCCCATCATAATAATACCTCTTGCATCAAGGTCATTCGGATTTTTCAGTAAAGTCTTCGTCGCTTCGAGTACGTTTTTGATATAAGAAATTCCTGCATCGTAGGACATCCGGTTTTTGTCGCCCAAAATACACGCCGATAGTTGAACCAGTGTAACAAGTCCCGTATATGCGGTCATCTCTTTGTCTAAAGTCAGGGAATATTTGGGACAAAGAATAGCATAGTCGGCCGGTATGCCGTATGCCGTTCCGAAATCGTCCGTCTTCGAATCGACGGATACAGCCCCAAGTCCATTCTCCGAACCGCTGGACGGATAGGTCGGTATCAATACGAGCGGCAGTCGTTGCAGCCCGTAAGAAGGTTTCCCTTTCAGGTAATCCCACAAATCGGATTCATGGTAAAAGCCGAAAGTCATCAATTTGGCACTATCCATCACACTTGCGCCTCCGGCTCCGACAATCAGGGTTACGCCGTTGGACTTGGCAAACCGAATACCCTCTTGTATTTTGGAAAATTCCCTTGAAGAAGCTCCATATTCCACAAAATGAATGTCGGCATCGGTCAATGTTCGGATTATATCATCGTAGCACCCATTTCGTTTTACGGAACCGCTACCGTAAACAAACATCACTTTATGCCCTTTAGTCACTTCTGCGATAGTCTCCCGTATATCATTACGAAAGAGCAGTTTCGTATCGTTTCTGAAAATAAAATCTTTCATTATAATGTCTCTTGTTTAAGTTGTTCCACAAAGAAGTTGATTCGCTGCATTTGTGCCGGGATATTGATGCTTTGCGGGCAATGGTGTACGCATTGGTCGCAGCCGATGCAATGGTCGGCCTGCCGCAATTTCGGCACGGAACGGTCGTATCCGACGAGAAATGCCCATCGAGCTTTCCGATAATTCTCGTCCTGCGAAGAGACGGGAATATTCCCTTCGTTGATGCACTTATTGTAATGTGCGAATATGGCAGGAATATTCAATCCGTATGGACAAGGCATACAATACTGGCAGGCGGTACAGGGAACCGACGGGTATTTCAGCATAGTCTGCGCCGTATCTTCCAAGAGTGCCAACTCCTCTTCTGTACAAGGATCGAGCGGCGAGAAGGTACGGATATTGTCCTGCAAATGTTCCATATAGGTCATGCCGCTCAATACGGTCAATACCTTTGGAAACGAACCCGCAAAACGAAATGCCCACGAAGCGATACTATCTTCCGGGCAACGCTGTTTGAGCCTGCCGTTCAGGTAGTTGGTCAGCGTGGTAAGTCTGCCGCCCAACAGCGGCTCCATTACAATAGCCGGTATATCACGTTTCTCCAACTCGGCATAGAGGTATTCCGCGTTGAAATTCATACCTGAAGCGTGCCGGTAGTCCATATAGTTCAGTTGGATTTGCACAAAATCCCATTTGAACTCATCGTGTCGGGAGAGCAGGTAATCGAACACTTTCACATCCCCGTGATAGGAGAAACCCAAATGCCGGATACGCCCCGCTTCCCGTTCTTTAAGCAGAAAGTCGAGCAGTCCGTTATCAAAAAAACGCTCCATCAAAAAAGGCATACCGCTCCCGATACCTACTATATGGAGCAGGTAATAATCGAAGTAATCGGCCTGCAACTCCTCGAACGACCGGCGGTACATCTTTACCGAAGCATCGAACAGCTCTTCGGGAGACAACCCTTGCCCGGCCAAACGGTGGTTCGACATCTTCGTTGCCAGATAGTACGAATTGCGCGGATGGCGCTTCAATGCTGTTCCGGTGGCTTTCTCTGAAAGCCCGCGACAATAGGGAGGAGCCGTATCGAAATAATTCACTCCATGCGCTAGAGCATAATCTACCAATCCGTTGACTGCTTCCTGGTCGATAACTTCTCCGGTTCCATCCGGCGACGGCATCATAGGCCAGCGCATACAGCCATAGCCGAGTAGCGAAATCTGCTCTCCCGTTTTCGGATCGATACGATAGGTCATCTTATCGGTCGGGACTTCGCCTTGTGCGCTACCTCCGGTTCCGGCATCCCGAAAGGAACATCCCGCAACCGTCGTTGCAGACACCGCAGTAACTCCGGCTCCCAACCGCTTCAGGAACTCACGCCGGTCTATCCTATGTTTATCTGTTTTTTCCATACTGTTATCTGATTTTATATGATTCTATGGGCTTCGTGTCCCTCGACATAAATGGCACTGAACGGACGTGCCGGACACAGATTTTCACACGCACCGCACCCGATACACCGTTCGGTATCCACCATCGGTATCAAGGGCGAGAAATCATCGTCGGGGATGGAGGGTATCATCGAGATTGCTCCCGCCGGACAATGTCTGGCGCAATTACCGCATTGCACGCCGTCTGTCAGGACAACGCAATTCTCCTTTACCCATACGGCATGGCCGATCTGTATAGCGGACTTTTCTTCAGCAGAAACCTTTCGGATTGCTCCAGCCGGGCAAACCTCCGAACATTTCGTACATTCGGGACGACAATAACCGCGTTCATAAGAAGATTCCGGTTGCATAAGCGTTTCCAACCGGGAGGAAGGGCGCAGTACCCCGTTCGGGCAGACCGACACGCATAACTGGCAGCCCGTGCAACGACGATTCATATTACACAGGCTACCTGCTCCGGGAGGGACAAGAGGTGTGGTGCGCTTCGGAATTTTCTTGTCGAGAATAACAGCCAGCCCGCCGTCCACATTCTTTTCCTGCGCTTTGGCCGCAGCAGTACCGAGAAGAAGAGCAACCCCGGTGAGGAAATGGCGTCGGGAAGGATTCTGTTCCTCTGTTTTAGATGATAGCACGGCTGCCCGTTCCCGTCGTCGGGTATAAGAGATGGCCCCGTGTTTGCAGGCATCGAGACAATCCATGCAAGCCACACAACGCGAATGGTCTATCTCGTGATTCTTGTAGTCGATACAAGACGCCTTGCATTTTCGGGCGCACAAACTGCACGAGGTGCATTTCTTGGGATCAATGACCGGACGTAAAAGTGCATATTTCGAGAGCAAACCAAGTACAGTACCTACCGGACAAACCGTATTGCAGTAGGTACGTCCGTTACGCCATGCCAAGACAAATAACAGGATACAAGTAACAATGGCTATAATGAATGTCGGCAGGCTTCTCATCCAGACCTCCGTTTCATAAAAGGTGTAACTTTCGGCTCTCTCGGCAAGGTAGGCCAAGAGGTTGTTTCCCCATCCATAAAACGGAGCCAGTAAATTTTGGGCAATCCGACTGTAAGCACTGTACGGAGCTATCAAGGCGACCAGCGAACCTGCGCCTGCTGCTATCGCCACGAGGAAAAGAGCCAATACGCCGTACCTGATTCCAGATTTTGCCGGAGAATAGGAAAAACGGTTTTTTCCTTTTTTACGCCGACTGCCTACCCACGAAACAATATCCTGCATGACACCCAGCGGGCAGATGACGGAGCAATAAATGCGACCGAAAAGCAGTGTCAGCACAACGAGCAGAGCCACGACACCTACATTCAAGGCCAGCAGAGCAGGTAAGAATTGTATTTTTGCCATCCATCCCATCCATGTATGCCACCCTCCCGTGAAGTCGAGAAACAGCAACGTGACAGACACAAAAAAGATGATTGCCAGTATAGCCCTTATTTTCCGTAACATAGCTATCATTTAAGGGTTTTCATATCTATCACATACCTGAATTTTACATCTCCATCCACGACCTTCTGATAGGCTTCAGTAATCGTTTTTCCGTCAGCCGGAATAATTTCGACTTCAGGATAGATACCGTTGGCGACCGAATAGTCTAACATCTCCTGCGTCTCCTTGATTCCCCCAATCTGGGAACCGAAAATCTTGCGATTGGAGTTCATTACGATGGCATTTACCGGAATACTCGGCATATTGGCTGCCGAGGGGATTCCGACGATAGCGAGCTGACCGTCCAGCTTCAACATTTTCACATACATTACCGGATCATACTTGGCGGGAATGGTGGAGAGAATGAAATCGTATTGCTTGTTCAACCCTTGCAATTCATAGCTGTTGTTCACATTGACATAACGGGTAGCCCCCATGCGTGCGGCATCCACACGTTTTGCTTCCGTTACATCGAATACGGTCACATCAGCTCCCAATTTCACAAGATACTGCACAGCCAAGTGTCCCAACCCGCCGAATCCGGCGACACCGACCTTATCACCTTTCTTGATACCTACATTACGGATAGGCGAATAGGTCGTGATTCCGGCGCAGAGTAGTGGCGCGACTTTTTCGATTTCGGCATTTGCCGGAATCTTGATGGCGAAGTCTTCCGCTACAACGTAGTTGTCGGAATAACCGCCCTGCGTCGGCTCGTTACCGTTATAGCGGTCTATGTCATGGTAGGTCATGATAGCCCCTTCCTCGCAATACTGCTCCAGATCATGTTCGCAAGCCTCGCAATGACGGCATGAACCGATCATGCACCCGATACCGGCATAGTCGCCTACCTTGAATTTCGTGACGTTGCGGCCTACTTTCACCACACGTCCGGCAATCTCGTGTCCGGGAACCATCGGGTATTTTTCAGGCCCCCAATCCTCGCGGACATGGTGGATGTCGCTATGACAGATACCCGCGTAGAGAATTTCAATCTGGATTTCATTATCGCCGACAGCGTGGCGGGTAAATGCGTATGGTTTGAACTGACCGTCGTTCTTGAAAACGGCGAATCCTTTGGTCAGCACGCCTCCGACACCTTGTGCCGAGGCTGTCATTGTGCATACTGTACACATAATTGCTAAAATGATATTTCGTTTCATATTGATATTATTGCTTGTTCTCATTGGTATTATTGGATGATATGGATGTCGCGCAACCAACTTTCTACGCCACCGCCCGTATAGGTACGCAGATGAACCGAAGCGGGCGTCACCTCATGAATCTTGTCGATGGATTGCTGGAGATATTCTGTCGAGCCGTAAGTGAAGAACGGGATAACGATCTTACCTTCGAGGTCGTAGTTTTCGAGGAACGTACAGACGACCATTGCCGGATTGTGCCACCATATCGGCGAACCGACAAAAATCACATCGTATTCGTCGATATTTTCAGGCAGGTTGCCGACACCGGGACGCAGGTTGTTGTACGATTCGTTCTGGATACGGTCGCTGTCGTCATAGGGATTCGAGGCATAAGGTTCGGACGCCTCGATACGATAAACGTCCGCACCGGTCGCCGCCACGATCTCCTCGGCTCTCCGCTGGGTATTGCCCGTAGCGGAAAAGTAAGCCACTAAAATTTTGCGGCTACCATCGTATTCGATCTCATCGGAAGGATAATCCGCATCGAAATCATCCTTGTCACACGCGCTTGCCAGCGTCATTATAGCCAGTACCATAAATACATAATAAAAAAATGTTCGTTTCATAATCATATTGTTTTTGAAGTTATTGTCTGTTGGCTCTTATAATGTCATTCAGTGAAATATCCGGATGGCGGTATCGCGCATCGGGATTTTTCTCTCCCGCACGGAGTGTGATGGCTTTTTGCGGACAATTCTGAACGCAGGAGAGGCAATATTCACAGGCTCCTTTGCATTGAACACCTTCGCCCGTCAAGGTGTAGTTCCGGCGCGGGCATACCTTTACACAGATTCCACAGCCGATACAGTTTTCCTTGATGACAAGCAACTTTTCGGCGGAAGGGGAAAGAGTGTGTCCCGCACGTTGCATGAACTCGGCGTGCTGCTGTCGTTCCTCCTCGGTAACGGGTTGTATCCAGTGCTTGCGTGCCTGTATGTCCTGCATGATTTCGGCTATTTGCTTGTCTTCCTGCTTGTCGATTTTTACCTGTTCATTCATATCGAATGACGGGAGAAAGTTATCCACCATTTTCAGGGTGGTGATATAGTCGAAGCGCGTCCCGTTTTCTGTTGCCAGATTGTTCCACAATTCGGTCGCGCTGCACTTGCGGTTGCCGTAGGTAAGGATGGAAAACAGGTAAGGGGCTTTCAGCCGGGCTTTCCGGATAAACTCCTGCACCATTTGCGGGGCAAGATGTCCGTAAATGGGGTAAACGATACCTATTTCATCCGCCTCGAACTCCAGCTTGTCCTGCCTGATAATCTGCGGAATACTCAACGGATTTTCCGCGAATTTCCGAGCCACGTAGAGGCAGTTCCCGGTTCCCGTGAAATAGAATACCAGACGTCTCTTTTTCTCTTCCGTGCAGGACGTGATAGAGGAGAGCCCGGATGCGGTCAATGCCAACCCTGCCAATGTAGTTCCCATACATTTGAGAGCTTCTCTTCTGGTTATTTTTTCATTGTTCATATTCGTATTAAAACTACTTGTTATTCATTTCTTTATCTGATGCAAAATTACGTCAGACCAGCAAGGGAGACCTTATATGAATTACGGATTGGCGTATAATTATTACAGATTGAAATTATACTTGAAAAAGTATCCTCATTTAACTTTATATATCCCTTATTAAGCAAGTTACCCGGCCGGAAATCCGGTCGGGTAACTTATTGGATAGGTTTGAACCGTTATCATTTATTCGGCCATTCCGATTCTTTTCAGCCAGTTCAAGACATTAGGTTTCGCTTCGCTGACACGGTCACGGGGAATTGCATAACCATCCAACACGGAGGCTTTAGGCTCCAACTCCCGTATGGTCTTGATGGCATCCGAGAAACGGCTGCCGCCATGCGTACAGAAAGGGATAACGGTTTTACCACCGAAGTCGTATTCGTCGAAGAACGAGTATAGCGGCATCGGCATATCGTACCACCAGTTGGGGAATCCAATGAAGACCACATCGTAGTCATTGAGATTTTTGATGTGTGTAGCCAGCTTTGGACGGGCATTGTTGTCTATCTCGACCTTTGCCGCATCGATCAATGCCTTATGCGAGCCGGGATAGGTGTGTACGGTCTTTATCTCGAAAAGGTCGCTACCCGTAGCTTCCCCGATGACGGATGCGATGTATTGCGTATTCCCCATTACTTTACCATTGGAAATAAGGCGGCTGGCTCCGGAAGAAGCATCCACTCCATCCGTTTCGGGAACGGAGAAATAAACCACCAAAGCTTTTCCTTTAGTATTTTGAGAGGTCGATTTTACTTGTTGCCCGGATAGGGATTGCGCTACATTTGTACTCTCCGATACGGTCTCGTTCCCAGCAGCCCAACAATAGGCCGTTATCGTACAAGCAATGATTGCCAGTACACTCATTGTTATAATTCCTTTTTTCATTCTTTACTTGTTTTATAAGTCTATTCAATAATTCCAATTCGACGCAACCAGCCTTCCGTACCGTTTGCACTGCCCGGCATATCAATACCCGCATCGTCGGGACGCCCCGGCGTCGTAATGTCGTCCGCATCGAGGTCTTCGGGAAGTGTTTCCGGAATATGCTTTGAGCCAGGTGTTACCTTATAAATTTTCTGCATGGATTCGTTCAGATAGGTAGTAGCTCCATAGGTAAAGAACGGAATGACAACCTTATCTTTCAAGTCGTATGCTTCGAGGAACGTGCAGACTACCATCGCAGGTTGATGCCACCAACAAGGCGAACCGACGAAAATCGTATCATATTTCGCAATCGTTTCCTCATCAAGCAGGTTCGCCACTCCGGGACGCAGGTCGTTGTAGGCTTCACGCTGGATGCGGTCGCTGTCATCGTAAGGATTTGCGGCATACGGTTCGGCAGCCTCAATCCGATGGATGTCAGCACCCGTAAGCTCCACGATTCGTTCCGCTACGGCCCCGGTGTGTCCTTCAGCGGAGAAGTAAACCACAAGCATATTGCCGTTCCTGGACGGAGTATTGGGTTCATCCGGATTAGCAGGATTTTCAAAATCATCGGGATTTTCTTCATCGCCCGGTTCTTCGGGAGTGGAGGGTTGCTCCGTTGGCGACATAGGATCATCATCGGGAGAACAAGCGGCCATAGTCGTCAGAGAAAGGAGCAAGAGCGGGATAAAAAGTAACTTTTTCATATTCAATCTGTTTTTTGATGTTTATTTATGGTTGTACTCTTCTTCGGCTACGGGAGCATACCACTGGGTAGCACCCAAATGAACCTTTGTATTGATTGCTATATGCGTGAATCCGCTGTCGGAAGCCGCCCCGTGCCAATGCACCACGTCTGCCGGAATAGCGACCACGTCACCGGGATTCAAAACTTGTATGGGTTTCCCCTTTTCCTGATAGTAACCTTTTCCGGCAGTGGCGATCAGAATCTGGCCGCCCGGATGCGAGTGCCAACTGTTTCGGGCTTTCGGCTCGAATATCACATCGGACACTACTACATCGAATGTTTCACTGTCGGTCATCAACCGTTGGAGGTAGGCCGTGCCGTTGAAATTAGTACCTTCAATGACATTTCCTTTGGGAAAGATGGAAGAGGATGTGGCAGGCTGGATTGTTTCAACCTTGTTTTCCGGTTTCGGGGTACAAGCACCGAGTGCCGCAACCAGTAAAAATAAGCAAGTTATCTTTTTCATATCGAATCGTTATTTTAGATATTGTTTGAAGAAAGCGTCCAGTTTCGGAAGTGTGATTTTCAGATATTCCGGCTGGTCATACAAATCCACGTGCGTTGCTGCGGGTACGACGAACAGCTCTTTCGGTTCGGCAGCTTTCTCGTATGCGTCTTCCGAGAAATATTTCGACACCGCATTTTCTCCCACGATGAAAAGTACAGGGCGCGGCGATATGGTCTCGATTTGCGCGAACGGGAAGAAGTTCATCATCGGCGCAAGGCTCGTGTAGGAGTAATAACCCGTAGAGTTGGGATGCTGTCCGCGCTCGGGATTGTCGTAATAATCGAGGAAATCGATGGCAAACTTCGGCGTATTCTCATCCACTTTTTCAGGTAGGGCGCGAATATCCCGACGTGTGGCTCCGCCATATTCCGCCGTGCGCTGACGACCGATCTCATCGAGAATCGCCATACGCTGCTCGTAGGTCTGCGTGTCGCCCACACCCTGACGGCGGGCACGTCCCATGTCGTACATACTGATGGTGGCAAGAGCCTTGATACGATGGTCTATCTGCGTAGCACTGACAGAATAACATCCTCCGCCACAGATACCGATTACGCCGATTTTGTCGGCATCAACAGCCGGGTGGTTCGTGAGAAAATCGACCGCCGCGCTGAAATCTTCCACCCTCACTTCGGGCGATTCCATACGACGCGGATAACCGCCGCTCTCACCGTAATAGGACGCATCGAACGCCAATGTCACATAACCCATTTCCGCCAGAAGGCGGGCATGAAGTCCTGAAGTCTGCTCCTTGACACCACCGAAAGGATGCCCAACGATGATGGCGGCATATTTCTTTGCCGAATCATAGTTTGCAGGGAAATAAAGATCGCCGACCACATCAATCAGGAAACGGTTGTGGAAAGTCACTTTTTGTTTCTTCACGCCATTCTCGACTGTCTCGACCAGTGTTTCCGGGTTGGCGATCAATTCTTTGCTTTGCAACAATTCGTTCAAAACCAGTCTGCCGCCATCGGCTTCGCTGCGTCCGACGTGCTTTTCGACAATGGCCAGCACACCGCGTAATTCATCCGGTGTTACACCTACATTCAGCGCAATACCCATGTGTCCTTTCAGCATTGGTTCTACGCCTTTACCCAACGAGGCTATCACGGCAACGGTCGTCAGCTCTCGTTCGGCATAGGTCAATACATCCCGCTCGAAAAGGTCGGCAAAGAGATGTTCTTTGAGGAATACCTCGATTTCCGGAGCCAGTACAGCATAGTCGGCTTTCGGTGCATCTGACGGAACGCCTGAAATTTCTGCGAGAATGTCACGTCCGCGTTCATACTTACGGCGGGTATCGGTTATCGGCGACGCTTCACGTCCCCAATCGTCTTCGATACCTTTTGCCTTACGCTCGTCGAGTACCGCAACTAACGTTTGCAGTCCGCGCAGGGCACGGGGAAAACCACAATAGGCGTAGGCGTGTACCATCACTTCTTTCAGCTCACTGACGGTCATGCCGTCATTCAACCCGTCAATAAGGGCGGTTGTCAGTTTGTCGAGATCTCCCGTACTTGTAAGGGCTGCGACCTCTGCAATGTGTTGTCGTTTACTGTCCATAACTTGTTCTGCTTTCGGTGTTTGAGAGGCTGCGATTCCGCATCCGAAAAAAACACCGAATAGGGTTGTCATAATTTTCAATTTTATTTTCATAATCTCTATCATTTTATTTATCTGTTTTACCTGATGCAAAATTAGGCTGGAATTTTCGCCCAGACTGGTCATGAATTACGGTTTGAAGGATAATTATTACGGTTTTTATAGTTCACTGACTGCAAAAACGTACACAGTAATTGAGTAGCAATTCGATATGCGAAGCGATGATCGTTGCGCTATGCCGGTCGATGGCATGGTGCAACTCTTCTCCGATTTCCCGCAGATTATCGGTTATGATTCTCCTTTCGTGCTCCGACAATGCACCCTTACAGCAGCAGCGTTTCGGGTAGGTCTCGATACGGTTTTCAAGCGATGTGTCGCATAACAAATCGGGATGAAACAACACACCCGAATAGCATCCGGTATGTCGATGCCGGTTCGAGGGTATTTCAACCGTTTCGCCGGGATAAACCAGTCGCAGCCACTCTTTTTCAGATGCTTTTTCTTGCTCTGAATCGTTGTAATACAACAGTCCGTAAAAATTGCACATCATCCGGATATCCTCGGTCAGATTTGCTTTTGACAAATCGATCATACAGATCAACGGATGCAGTGTTTCATGCCCCGTCAATTTATTGAACCTATCAATGGTCATAAGTCCCGAATTATTCATTTGTATCATTGTTCTTTCTTTTATTCAGTTTTCCACGATGCAAAATTACAGGTTGTCCGAGTGCTTCATAGGGTATGAATTACGGTTTCATGTATAATTATTACAGATTGGAACCGATAAGCCAAAGATATTTTCTACATTTGCATAGAAACAATGAAAGAGACTGTTATGGAGAAGATTATGCAACTGAAAACGATAAAGGAGTACAATGATTACATGGGTATGGAAACGAGGCATCCGTTGGTTAGCGTCATAGAAGGAAGCCGTATGCCGCACCCTGTACCCCATGCACGCAAGCACGTGGGAATGTATGTGGTCTTCCTGAAAGAATTACGATGTACGGACGATTTGACCTATGGCCGACGCTCCTACGATTTTCAAGAAAATACGTTGGTGTTTATCGCTCCGGGGCAAGTGTTCGGACATGAAGCCGACGGAACGACTTTTACTGGTTCGGGCTGGTGTCTGCTGTTCCATCCCGACTTGCTGCGGGGCACGCCGCTCGGCCGCCATATGCAGGATTATACTTTTTTCTCCTATGCCGCCAATGAAGCGTTGCACCTCTCCAGGCAGGAGCAGCAGACCGTCATCGACTGTCTGACAAAAATCGACGAGGAGACATATGACAAGGCAGATCGCCACAGCAACCTGATTATCGCTTCTGCCATCGAATTGTTGCTCAACTATTGCATCCGTTTCTATGACCGACAATTCATTACCCGCAAAAAAGAGAACAAGGATACGCTCGGTTCTTTCGAAGCCTTGCTGAATGACTATTTCATTTCGGATAAACCCTCTAAATTCGGTACACCAACCGTTGCTTATTGTGCTGACCAGTTGCATCTGTCTGCGAATTATTTCGGAGATTTGATTAAAAAAGAGACCGGTTTATCTGCACAAGAATATATATTGGCAAAAACAATGGATACAGCAAAAGAGCTGCTTGCCGATCCTACAAAATCTGTCAGTGATGTGGCTTATGCTTTGGGGTATCAATATCCGCAGTATTTCAGCAAGGCTTTCAAGCGTGTCGTGGGATGTTCGCCGAATGAATACAGAAAATTAAATTAACTTATAAATAACTATGTAATAATTGATTAAGAAAAAATACTTATGATTCTTCCTTTAGCATTCATCTTGTTACCGACATAATAATCATTTTTCTTCGCTAATAGGTAAATGTGTATCGCAATACTTCTTTCTATATTGCAAAGGAGTCATATTATGATATTGCTGAAACAACTTGCTCAAGTAGCACGGGTCGGTATAGCCCATTCTGTTTGAAATCTCTTTAATGCTCATTTGAGTGCCGACAAGCATGTCTTCCACCGTTTTCAACCTGCTTTTTTGGATGTACTGTTTGAAATCCTCTCCAAAATTCCGTTTAAAGAAACGTCCTGCATAAGTGGGGGAAAGGTGAAATTTTTCAGCCACAATATTCAATTTCAGGAGTTCGGGCTGGTGGATATGCTGCCTGATGTATTTTAGCATATACTGTGCCTTGCTACTGTCCGCATTATCATGCTCCGGGGCCAATGTGGAAAGATTTCTTACAGCAAGCACAATGACACTGTTCACGTAGTAGTTCAGCAGATAGCCCGACATCATTTTCTTTTCAGATACCTCCCTGACAATTAGCTCAATCAAACTGTGAAGCATTTCCGCATCACTCTGTTGAAACCGGATACAGTATCCGGCTTGTATGTCGAGAGCCCCTTCAGCATATCTGTTTATATAATCGGTCACATAATTCTCCGTGAACCGGATAAACAAATAACGACTATGTGAACAAGTCCGAAACAGGTGAACTCTATTGGGCGGTATCAGGCATAAGTCGGCGGCACAATAGTTATGATGTTCTTCCCCGCCATTTACGGAATTGACAACAAAACTTCCGGTACCTTCCAGAATATAAGCCATTTCGAAAAAAGAATGCTGGTGCTCTCCAATCGGAAATGTATCGTGCTCCCTTAAAAGTATTTCAACCGGCTGATATAGATTTTCTTTCCACATAGCTTATTTTTCCATGTTTATGGTACAAAAATACAATAATCTTCATTTCCATGACATTTAACTTTGCACAAAAAAAACAGAAACATGAGAATATTAAAATTTATAGTAACATTTATTTTACTTATGGGAAGTGTATCTAATAGTTTAGCACAAGTATCTTCAGGAAGGCTGAAAGATAAAGTTGCAATTGTAACGGGAGCTGCATCCGGCAATGGAAAGGCAATAGCTGTCTTATTCGCCAATGAGGGAGCAAAAGTTATTCTGGCAGACATCAACGGTATAGAAGTAAGGAAGATTGCAGACACGTTGCAACAAAACCAATCGGACGTTATACCGGTTGAAGTGGATGTAACCAGAGAAGATGATGTACAGCGGATGATAAACTCGGCTTTAGAGCGATTTGGACGGATTGATATTCTGGTAAACAATGCCGGAGTTTTTGATGAACTTCTTCCGGCAGGCGAGGTCAGCGATGAGATTTGGGACAGAGTGATTTCTACAAATCTTACAGCGCCGATGCGTGGAATCCGTGCCGTTATTCCTGTATTTGAAAAACAAGGAGGAGGAGTCATTGTGAATACAGCTTCCATTGCCGGCTTTACGGGAGCAAGGGGTGGAGGGGCAGCCTACGTAACCTCCAAGCATGGCCTGATAGGACTGACAAAAAATGTGGCATTTAATTATAAGGACAAGAATATCCGTTGTAATGCGGTGGCACCGGGCAGAGTCGAGACAAACCTGCGGGTAAACAGTGAGAACTTAATCGGATCAAAAACGGCTCATGACAAATCCATTGATAATTGGAGAGACATCGAGACCAAAGTTTCGGAAGGTTATATCACTAATATGCGGAAATGCACTCCTGATGAGATAGCCAAAGTTGTACTTTTTCTGGCATCTGACGAGGCCTCTTTTGTCAACGGTTCCATATTTGTAGCAGACGGAGGTTGGACTTCTTATTAAAGACATAACAATAGCATATGGAAAAGATTTGTTGGAAAGGACATGCCGCCATGTTCGGGGCAAATGCCATGTGGGGGTTGATGTCTCCCATATCCAAATTTATCATGTTGGGAGGAGCTGTTAAGCCTCTTGTCGTAACTGATTTACGTATCGGGGGTGCGATGGTTCTCTTCTGGATAGCTTCTTTTTTTCAAAAACCGGAACATGTCAGCCATAAAGACTTGGCAAGCCTGTTTGTTGCCGCCCTTTTAGGTATTGTATTCAATCAAGGTTGTTTCATATTCGGTGTCAGTCTAAGCTCACCCGGTGATGCCTCCATTATTACTACCAGTATGCCTCTATGGGCTATGGTACTGGCTGCATTGATACTGAAAGAGCCCATTACGGGCAAGAAGGTGCTGGGCATTGCGGCCGGAGCGAGCGGTGCGTTGCTGCTGATACTCGGAAACGGGCAGCATGAGCAAGGAGCATCGGCAGCAACCGCGGGTGGCACAATGATATGGGGCGATTTGCTGGTGTTGCTGGCACAGTTCTGCTATGCCCTTTACATCGTATTGTATAAGGATTTCGTGAACAAATATTCGCTGGTGACCATTATGAAGTGGATGTTCACCTATTCGTTCATATGTGTCCTTCCGTTTTCAGCCGGCAGCCTGATGCGTACAGATTGGAGCAGCCTGCATCTTCCCGAACTGGGTGGCTTGTCCTTTATTGTCGTGGGAGCTACCTTCATCAGCTACATGCTGATTGTGGTCGGACAGAAGAATCTCCGTCCCACCGTGGCGGGTATGTACAACTATATCCAACCACTTATTGCCTGCATTGTTGCCGTTTGTTGGGGTATGGACTCTTTCAATTTCATCAAGGGCATGGCTGTTATCTTCATTTTCGGCGGTGTCTATCTGGTCACTTCGAGCCGGAGCAGGAAGGAACTGGAGTCCTATAAAGCTATACGTACAAAGGAGAAAGTCGGATGAATATGATGAGAAAATACATCTTAGGATTAGTAAAAACAATGGATGCAGCAAAAGAATTGCTTGCTGAGCCTACAAAATCTGTCAGTAATGTTCCTTACGCTTTGAGGTATCAATATCCAGTACTTCAGCAAGGCTTTCAAGCGTATCGCGGGATGTTCTCCGAATGAATACAGAACATTTAATTAGGATATTATTTGATTTTTGAAAAAGCCTAAAAAATAGAGAAATGGAATACCGATATTTGTTTTCTTTATTAGTTAAATAGATTGTTATGTAATAGATTATTATATGATAAACATACCGTAGTCGGTATTTATTGAGACAATATTAAAAATCATGTAATTTTATCCCGTTTTTTTCTGAAAAGAGAAAAACGGGTATTTTATTATGGCTCAATAGGTCAATAATTACGCTTTATCTGCTATTAATACCCTATATCCATCTGAATGAAAACAAATACCGAGTGTACAATTATTTGGGGGAGAAATACTATTTAATTCTAATTCAATATAACTTGCTATTTATCAGTATGTAATATAAATTAAAATATAATCATACCGACCTCGTTTTTAGCTATCTATATAATCCCGAACTTTGCAAAAGATAAAAATGAGGATATATGGAAGTTTGTACTTACTCTTGACGTTTTTATGATAATTTAGTCGGAGGCGATGATTTATAAAACCTAAAATGTGATATGATGAAAATATTAACAAATGCACTCCTTTTCAACCTATTTGCCTCCTACTTGGAGGGCATGGTACAAGTAGCGGAAGAATTGCCTGCTGCTTATGATAATTTTGTAACTCTGCTTGGAGGACTTCCACAAAGCGAGAACCTAATATTGAAGTTACGTCGCTTGAATTATACCAAAATAGAGCTGGTTTCTATGCAAATAGCATCGGAGCAAATGTTGGAGAAAAGGCATATTTTGTACGATGTGTTTATCGGTAAGGCATTATCTCTTCTCGATACAGAGATAGAAATGGTTAAAGAGTTATTTAAATTGGGGAATATTATCCCCGAATTGAAATCGGAAATAATGAAAGATACAAAAGATAAATCTGTTATCATGTTGACCTGGAACGGTACAGACAGTGATTTGATTGAACTGGTGGCTGCGTTGATGGCAGCCGGTGCAATAAGCTCGAAAAATGGTGGCAAACTGACTGTGATAAGTGTAATTCGGGCTTTTGAGGATATGTTTCATCTGAAAATAAATGCATTATATACCAAACGGGGAAAAGTGTTTGATCGTTGTACAGACACTACTCCTTTTATTGATTCCTTGCGTGTAAGCTATAACCGGATGCTGGAGAAACGGTTAATTTAAAAGTCATACGCCAACGGATGTCAAAATCCGACTTTGATTCCGCACATTTGTTTTTACCGGAGAGTATGACTTATTTTGCCGGAGAAAACATCAAAATGTATAAACTAAAAACATCATGTATGGAACTGACTATTATTGAAACAAGCGCGTATCTGGAAATGAGGAAACAGTTCAGTCTGCTGGCGGTACAGTTGGAAGACTTCCGTAAAAAGGTTGCCTCACCCGCACCGGATAAATGATTGGACGCACAAGAGGTATGTCTGGCTCTGAAAATATCGAAGAGATGCCTGCAAAATTACAGGGACAACGGCCTTATCCCTTATTCAAACATAGGTGGGAAATTCTTCTATCGGGAAACGGATATTCAGGAGATATTGAGTGAAGGACTTGTAAAAAGGAAATAGGCTATGGCAGACATTATCACAAAGGATTCGGAAGAGTTCAAGGAACTGACCGGATGGATAAGGAGAGCGGGTAAGGCGGCTGAGGAAGCCACGGCAAGAATACGTCCCACGATTGCGGATGAGCATTACCTGACTGGAGATGATGTGTGCGAGAGACTGCACATCTCACGGCGGACGCTACAAACCTTGCGTGACGAGAACATGGTGTCCTATACTACCATCGGCGGAAAGATTCTTTATCCCGAAAGCGGACTGTATGAGGTGTTAAAAAAGAACTATCGGGATTTCCGAAGGTTCAGGAAATAAAGAAAAGACAAAAGGAATGTCCCTCCGGCCTACCGGCTGAAGGGGCATTCCTTTTGGTCGGTCTTAGACGGCCAGTTTGTAAACATGGCCTATCTTCTCGCAAAGTTTGTCGGTATCTTCGCCCACTTTCGGATTGATAAGCTCGGCATATACCTGCGTGGAAAGGATGGAGTTGTGCCCTAATACCTTTTGCAGGGTTTCCAACGGCATCCCTTTGAGAATGGCCAGAACTGCAAATGTATGACGTCCGATATGCGGGGTGATTTCGGTATGGCAATCGCACTTCTTGCCGATGATTCTGAGGCTGAGGAACATCGTGTTGTATTCGCCTACGGGGAAAACACAATCGGGGGAATCCTTCTTCTCGTCCACACCCCTGTATTTCTCAATAAGCTCAACGGCTATGGGCAATAACTTCACGACATAGGCCACTCCGGTTTTTATACGGTTGCCCATCAGCCATGTGCCTCCGTCGGAATCGGTATGGATGTTGTCATAAGTAATGGCTCTGAGGTCGGCATATGCAAGACCGGTGAAGCACATGAAGAGAAACATGTCCCGCATGGCACGCTGGCGTTTGTATTTCAGATCCACATGGATGATTCTCTGTAATTCCTCTTCAGTAAGAAAAGACCTTTTCTTGTATTCCGGTTTGCACTCGAAGGATGTGAAAGGATGAACTCTCAACCACCCCTTTTCCTGCGCTATGTACATCAGCCATTTCAGGGTGTTAATACGGTTGAAAGCGGTGGCATTCGCATTGCCTGCCGTGCCGAGCATCCATGTGTAATAATCCTCAATGAACGATTTCTCAAGCTCGTCAATAGCTATATCCTCGATGTTCTTTTTGGTTTTCATGAAAAGCAAAAGACTTTTGTAGTCGGCAACCAGTCCACGGTAAGTGCTTTCCGCCTTTCCTTTACCTATCTTTTCTTTATACGATTCAAGCTGTTCTCTGAAGAGCACCATAAGAGTATGGCATTCCTCTGCGAAACCTGCATAGCGGTTATATACTTTCTTGGCCGTAACAAAACTGTCATGGTCGCAGATGTACTGATAGTGCTTCGTTATCTGCGCCTTGATGTTGTCAAGTTCTTGATTCAGTGTGCGTGCCTCTTCGGACTTGCCTTTCGCACGGTTGGCTTTTACGTCCCATAAGGAAAGGGACACTGTTCTTTTGCTGCTGAAACCCGCTTGGGTTCCATTGACTGTGATGCGTCCCATTATCGGGGCCTTACCATTTTTTACTGACTGGTTCTTGGTGTAGAACAATACTTTGAATGTGCTTCGCATAACTCAACTTTTTTTAGTTACAAATTTACTTTCTGTTGAGTTATCTGATACTATGCAAAAACAAGCAATAGGCTGAAATATAATATATTACACTTCTTTTTATAGCATATTTGGCGGAGTTACGATTTGGTAACCTAACTCCTTTCCAAATCTGCTTTTTTTTGCTTTCCTTTTGCCTCACTGCTAAAAATATGTTTTATAACCATTTGATTTTTAGCGTAGTTTCATTATCCTTACACATCGTTTAAAAATACTTGGTTTCATACTGAGGAAACTTTAGTTTTTCTTTGTGTGGTGATAAAAGTACTAACAAACCTTAAATGAGATCTTCATCATCGATTTGCTCGTAATTTCTCCATTTAATGTCAGATATGTATAGTGCGGCAATTTTGACTAACCTGTCAAATAAGTCATATTTGGGATCTGAAGAATCCCGAAAAAAACGTCTGTTGAATTTCCAGCAATACTCATTCAAGTACAACTGCAGGAATTGTGCATCAACATCTCCGTGAATAGCTGCTACGCCATCCCTGCAACGCCCAATCACGATGTGTACCCATGGGAGAACACTCTTTACAACCTCGTCAACATTGCCTTTCTCTGTAAATGACTCATGCCTGAAGAAATACTCAGAGAGATTAACGTGGGAAGAGGAATTATCAGTGATGACAACAGCGTTCTTGGCAACATGTTCCCTTACGATTGTATCTATTGTACTGGCATTTAGATTGTCCAATACAAACATTTTAATGTAATGCACAACCTTTTTTGTGGATTTGCCTTTCATCTTGCTTGCGAACTTTCCTGCTTTGTCACCTTTATCTTGGCTTTTCAAGTAGCTGAGAAGTACTTCGTCAGCAGATTTGCTTTCTACTACAACCAAGACCTTGGCTTGCCGCTGGCTGCCTGCACCTCTTCTGATAGTCTCACCTTGAGCTTCTTCCGGAACCCGTATCGGGAAGAATGCCTCGTTCGGCTCAACTCCACCGGACAATTCATAGATAGCGTCACGCTTGCCCATAATGTTGCGAAGTTTCATCATCATTAGCCATATCGGTGGATACTGGGAGGCCCTAATTGGTGTTGTACCTCTTTGGCCGAAAGTACTTACTTGACAGAAGTCATAAGGTGCATGGTATAGAACCAAGAACTAAGTGATAATTTGCTATGTTTCATTACAGTCCCTTTTGTTAGAGGTATCAAGCAACCGCATTGGGGACATTGAAAGACTTTACGACCACTCAACCACTTATGAGTGATTGCTTTACACTCTGGGCATGACGAGGATGTAAGTTTCTTATTTCCTGCAAATAAAAGAAGCTGCAATGCCTAGATTGTTGCCATAGTGCAGTCATTTAGAATTAGGATTGTCCAGTTGCTTCCTGATTTCCTGTGCCTCCCTGAACAGCCGGTGCGCCAGACTGTCCTTGTAGGCCGCCATTTCATGGTTACGGATGCGGTTCCTGACCGAGTCCTCAAAAGCGGTCACCAGCCTTTCCACACGCCGGATCTTTTCCTCGTCTCGCTCGATGGTGAAATGCTTCTCCAGGAAGGCGATGTCGGGATCATCCCCCGGCAGGCAGATCCTGATGGCGCGGTATTTCAAATCGGCATCCTTCAAGAGCCGGTTCGTGCGGTACTGGTTACAGTTGGCCCAGACAGAAACGACCAGTGCCAGGATCAGTGCTGAAGCTGTCGTTACCACCGCCTTGGATGCGCTTTCCAGACGGTAGGTCACCAGTTTGTGTACCGGTTCCTTTTTCAACAGGACCATTCTCTCATCCAGCCGTCTTACCGTTTCCTTTACCGCCTGGCTGTCCTGCCGCAGGCAGTCCCTTGTCTTTTCCATTTCCCCGGCAAACGTTTCGGCAGACAACGGCCTGCCTTCCGACAAACGGGCGGTACGTTCCCACACTGCGGCCATCTCCGAGCCGTTTTTCTCCACCGCGGATTGCAGACGTTCCAGACGGGCCTTCAGTTCCGCAATCCATTCCGCAGATGAGGTACAGCTCCCAACCGTGGGGTTTGCACCTTCCATGGACAATGCCCCCACTTTCTTCTCAACCCTTTCAAGGCATCCGTAGATACCTTCCAGATAGTTTTCCTTGTTCTCTTTCATTGACATAAAAATTAACGTTATACATATGGTTCATAGATTCCTTCCTCTTTTGCGTTTCTTCTTCCTTCTCAGGCGTTCCGCCTCCCGCTCGTCCTCACTTGGCGCAGCCGGCGGCATAAACAGGCTTCCGGTACCGGTGACCTCAATCAGGTTACCAATAGCAAAACCATGGTTTTGTTCATGCCACGGTTGCATTCGGGAAACATCATTCTCCTGAGCCACGGCATGGTTACGTTCCAATGCCGCATCCAGCCTTGACCAGCTGAAACTGCGGTCAATCTCACTCCCCTTGAATGACAGACGGCCCTTGATAAAGCGGATGCCCTGCACTTCATTAGTGTTTCCCTTGTACTTGAATTCCATTTCCACGCCCATTTTTAAGAGCCTATTTTGAAATTCCTTCCATGTATCTGCACTCCTCAAAGTTTCCTTGACCGCACGGTATATCTCGTATTTCACCTTGTCGGAAGCGTGCAGCTTTTCCGTTTTAACGGCCTGTTTGCCTTCGGAATAAGTGAGCGAATACTTCTCCTTGAGCATTTTCGTCACCCTCTCGTTGCGCCTGAAATCGTTGCTGTCGGAAATCACCTTCCCGTCGAAGTCCACCCGGTTGAAGACGATGTGGCAGTGCGGGTTGTCCGTCCCGTGATGCCTCACCACGATGAACTGCGTGTTTCGTATCCCCATCAGTTCCAGGTATTCTCCCGCCAGTCTTGCCATAAAGGCATCGGTCAGTCTCGGTGCATCCTCCGGCTTGAAGCTGAGCGCGATGTGCCCCACCGGTTTCGTCACGTCCGGATTCAGCAGGCATTGCCACCGGAAGCTGCGTGCCATCTCCTCCGCCGTTCCCAGCAGCACGCCTTCCGAGGCAATGATTTTCGCATCGTCCTTCTGTGTCACGTAGCGTATGCAGCCGCCGAACGAGCGGCCTTTTTTGATCTTTCCTATCATGAGGCTATCCTCCTCCTTCAGGTCTGTAATCATCCATGATCCGCTTCAGCTTTCCCAGCAACCCCTCTATCAGCAGCCTTGTCCTGTAAAAGCCTGTCTGGTGCGAGAGCTTTGTCAGCTGGTTCAGGTTGTTCGCCATTCCCGCCAGGCTGCGCAGCAGTGCGTTCTCCTCTGGCGTATGCCTTGCCGTCACGGTGGCCGCCAGTGCCGCCTCCCTGATATAGACCGCCAGACTCCGGCCGGACTTCCCTGCCCTGAACCTGAGAGCCTCGTAGCTGACGGGGGAGAACTTCACCGTCACGCCTTTGGTCAGCTTCCGCGTCCTGCCCAGTGCCGGACGGCCGCGTTTTTTCTTCATCCCATTCACATCCTTTGTCATATGTTTTTTCTTTTTCGTCCGTACATCTTTCATTCCAAAATCTGCGACCGGCGGGAGCGGATTTACCCTCCCTGCAACCGCCGGGAGCGGGGAGCAAGGGTTTTCGGGAATCCGGAAACATAACCTTGCTCCCCCCACAGAAAAAATCCCCCCGCATTTTCCACATTGAAGCGGGTACACAGGGGACGGTGCGTATATCGGGTATACTCCACGCCCGGTAACAGGTTGTCAGATTTTTCTCCACTGCTCGATGTCCCCACGGTAGGCGGCAAGATGCTCCCTGGCAAGGTTCTCCAGCAGTCCGGAGACGCTCATGCCACGCCCGCCGAGCCTGCGGACGACGGCGTCCAGTTCGTCCCTCACATCCTCACTGACGAACACCGTCTTGCGGTTCCTGATCTTCGGAACGGTGAGGTACGTTTCCCGGTACTCCTCCAGCGAGGCCCTGCGCTGCCTGCCGCTCGTCCTTCTTCTCACGGGGTCTTCCGGTTCCGGCGGGGTGTCCTTTCTTCCCGCCTCCCCGGACACCCCCTCCGCAACAGTCCCGGATGGAATCACCGGTTCCGCGTCCGTACCGGCGGATTCTCCCGAACCGGGTTCCATCATGAGTCTTTCCCACCATCCGTCGTGGCCGGGTCCGGGACTACGGCCGTTCTTTCTGTCTGCGGTTTCGGATACCGCCGTTTTTTTCCCTTTCGTTTTTTCAGTCGGTTCACTTTTCATTGTACATGGATTTTAGATGGTTGATACTGTGGGCACGGTCTACCCGTTTGCCCGGTTGTCGGAAGCAAATAAAACGATAATAACAAGTGCTGTGAAACGGACGGGTCCGATTGGCGGGGTTTGCCGTGTTATTCATATTGTTGGATCGGTCTGACGGTGATGACTTCACAAATATGCACACCGGAAATCTCTCACTCTTCGGGAACGGATCTGAACGCCTGTTTGCCGAAAGCAAATGAATGTCAAAATTAAATTCCCATGACATCTGATGACATGTAATGACATCTGATGAAGGGGCGGAACCATATCAGGGAACAATCATTTACTTTGCGGATGAAACAAGTACGCATATGGTGTCAAAGGTAGTCATCCTGTCTTGAAATTCAGGATGTTCCGCCGGGATTCACTAAATTGCGGCACGGAATCCGGATCCGAAGAGAGAATGAAATAAATGTCAAACCTGAAATTACATTGATTATGGAAATAGTGAATATTGAGGCAAGGACTTTCGAGGCGATGCTCTCGGTCTTCCAGACGTTCTCGGACCGGCTGGACACCCTCTGCCGGCTGTACGGCGACATGGAGGAGAAGAAATGGCTGGACAACCAGGAGGTATGCCTGCTGCTGAAGGTCAGCCCGAGAACCCTGCAGACCCTGCGTGACAACGGCACGCTGGCATACACACAGATCTGCCACAAGACTTATTACAAGCCCGGGGACGTGGAAAGTATCATCCGGATAGTGGAGGAGCGCCGCAAGCGGGCTGAAAGCATGGGAAGGTCGATCTGAAAGGCCATGAAAAACGAATGTCGAACAAAAAAAGATCAAGTCATGATGAATACCGATAACCGTCTGCTCACCCGTGAGAGCAGCGAGCATATAAGAGAGTTCTTCTCCACCATCGAGCGTCTCTCCGTTTCCATGGAGCGTCTCTTTGCCGGCAGGTCACCGGCGATGGCGGGCGAGAACTTCTATACGGACCGCGAATTGGCTGAAAAGCTGAAAGTGAGCCGCCGCAGCCTGCAACAGTACCGGGACAGCGGCCTGCTTGCCTTCACCCGGCTGGGCGGCAAGATACTGTACCGTTCTTCCGACATCGAGAAGCTGCTTGACAGCTGCTACAGGGAGGCGAGAACCAGGCCGGAGGAACTTTAGGAAAGTTCCGTACGGGATCGTGAACGAAGGGGCGGTCGGTATGACAACCGACCGCCCCTTCGTTTTCTTTCCACCGGATGAACGACTTTAATTTGCTCGTAAAGTATTTATACACAGAATGTTTTTCTTTACGAACTATGATCCGGTGACAACATTGGCATAACATGGCGGGACATGGAAACATTTTTCCGGTATGGCAATAAGATACGGGGATTCCATTATAAAAAAAGACCCTTGTTTTATTATGTCATTATGTTATTCTGAAATTGGGGCGGGCTGTTCGTGTACCGGTGGAACGGTCCGTTCCCGTAATGGCGGCACATTCCGTACCGGTATCATTATCCTCCGGCAATGCTGTTTCCCAGTCTTTTCGGAGCGACCTTATGCCGGCCGGTGACAACCGCATGTCCGTGTGTAAACATGACGGCACATAAAAACAGGCACATCCTCCGGGCTTTTGTCCCGTCGGATGCGCCTGTCTCCGTCATGTCATATACAGCCGGACTCCTCCGGCCCATGTCTCTATCTGAGTATCGGATTCGAGAGCAGTATCTTGTAATAGGCCACTCCGCCAATCTCTACCGGCATCCTCGCCATCATGAACTGCACGCTCTTCCTCTCCACCTTCGCCTGCCGCATGAGCCTCTGCACGATAAACCCCGCCGAGAACCTTGCGCATCTTTTGTCCTTCCAGACGATGAACCCCTCGCTGTCGTCAGCCCGGCAGATATACCAGTCACCCGTCTCGTCGTCGTGGGCGAAGTTCACCCGTCCGCCGCCGAGGATTCCTAATTCGATTGACATCGTCTTTGACAGATAGACAGTCCCCCTGCTGTCAAGGTTGATGGTCCGCTTACCCTTGTATGTGACTTCCTGCGGACGGGAGTTTTCCCTGTTGTATACTATCAGTGCCATAATTGTCCTTCTTTTATCGGTTGAACTGTTTTTGTTTTTCAATACATGAAGCTTTCCACCGCCAGCATCTGACTTCTCCATGCGAAACCGCTGTGGGTACGTACCGCGTCCACTATCCTGCATACTTTCTGCGATATGGCCGATGCCGAGATACCCATGCATTCCGCCAGCGCCTTGAACGAGAACTGCGCCTCATAGAACCTGAGCATGAACATCCGGTATTCCTCGTAGGAGAACTTCTGCCTTACGAAACGCAGTATATCTCTCACCAGCCGCTCGCACCCGTTCAGGTCGTCCTCGGAAAGGAATTTTGCCTCCTCGCCACATCGGAGGAAGAAATCATCTTCAGGGTGTGCATACCGGTTCTCCCTTTTAATCTTTACCAGGGCCGCCTTTTTGTAGCATCCGATGAAATACGCGTCATAGTCCGTTATGTCCTTTCCGGGAACCAGCACCTGCCTTCTTACGAAAAGGTAGGTGTCATGGAAATTGTCCTCGTCCAGCATTCCGTACCGGCGTAACGTTCCTCTCAACCTGTCATAGGATTTTGTGAACCACTCGTTGAACAGTTTTTCCTTTTCTGCGCTCTTGTCTGCCATAGCCTTATATTTTTTTGAGTTATACATGGCCTACACGGGTAGGCATTCTTATTTCTTGTGCTTCCTCCTGTTTGTTTTTCGGCGGTCTCCGGCAAGGCTTGCCGTGAAAAAATACGCTCACGCGAAGCGTGAGGAAGATTTTTTCACGAGCAACCAGCCCGAAGGGCCGCCTTGTGGGACCGGCCTGAAAAACAACTATTTTTGCCGCAAGAAATGAGGATGACGGATTCCTTCTGTCTATTGCCTGTCCGGTGAGAATTTAAAATTCCATGCAGCTTTTCTGTCTTCGGTATGTTTGGAGAAATATTCAAGGATATGGAATGAGAACGGCAATATGTGATATTGCGGAAGGAACGGATATGGGATTGGAAACAGGAAGCGTGCCCGGGCTTTCATGCGGTTTATACGGCAGTGTTGATTTTTGGGAGGATTACAGGGAGGTGACAGGAAGGTTGGCCGTTCCGGAGAAATTGTATGTGTACGTTGTTCCTTCCGGAATACGGAGTCTTTTAAAATCATGGAAGACCTCATTCGGGAGTGTGTTCCGGACAATCCCCCCGCTACGGAACGGTTATGACACTTGATATCAGACCGTAAACCGTTCCGTAACTTCAGTATCTCATATATCCCATGCATGAATGTGGTTCAGGCGGCATTTCACCCCCTTGCCCCGTTTACGGACATGCCGATGCGTTGCCTGCCGGAACTCTCATTCAAGCAGTTTCCGTCCGCCGTCATCTTCCAGCACACGCATCTGCTGGATGGCTATCCGGTTCAGTCTCACGAGCCGTTCGCCCTGCGGTATGCCCTGGTCTATGAATACGGCGTTCAGGTTTTCCATATTGGAGAGGCAGATCAGTTCATTGATGGAGGCATAGTCACGGATATTGCCCTTCAGACCGGGATTCTGCTCGCGCCACATCCTGGCGGTCATCCCGAACATGGCCACGTTGAGCACGTCCGCCTCTTCCGCATAGATGATGCCGGCCTGCGCGGGGGTGACTTCCACCGGTATCAGGTTCTGCCTGATGGCATCGGTATGTATGCGGTAGTTGATCTTTGACAGTTCCCGTTTCGCACTCCAGCCAAGCTGGGCCTGCTCCTCCTCTTTCAACCGCTGGAACTCTTTCAGCAGGTACAGCTTGAACTGAGGGGATACCCACGTGGCGAACTCGAACGCGATATCCTTGTGCGCATAAGTTCCTCCATGGCGTCCGGCCTTGGCGATGATACCTTTGGAGTTGGTCTTTTCCACCCATTGTTTGACGGAAAGGATGAAACGGTTCAGCGAGGGCACTGAAAAAGTTTCCTTGCAGCTTTTTAAAGAATTAAATCTGCACATAGCCTGTATATTATTTGGCTATGTGCAGATTTTTTGTACCTTAATGCCATAATATTTAAGGTCCATGCTATCACAACAACAAGAACTTCCGCTCAGTGAATATAGTTCACTCTACGATATAGTTGTCCCCCAAGACAATCTTCTTCGCCGCATTAATGATCTTGTAGATTTCACTTTTGTCTATCAGGAACTTGCCAATAAGTATTGCAAGGATAATGGTCGAACAGCAGAATCCCCTATTCGCATGTTCAAGTATCTTCTGCTGAAGACCATATACGATATTTCTGACGTAGATGTCGTAGAGCGTTCCCGTTATGATATGTCCTTTAAGTATTTCCTTGGCATGGCTCCAGAGGAAGACGTTATTAATGCCAGCAGTCTTTGTAAGTTCCGCAAGTTACGGCTGGAAGACATGGATCTTATGAACCTGCTAATCCAGAAGAGCGTAGAAATAGCGATAGAGAAAGGCATCATAAAATCAAGGATTATTATTGTAGATGCTACTCATACAGAAGCCAGGTCTAACCCGTACTCCCCGATAGAGATTCTGCGACTCCGTTCAAAGCAACTCCGTAAGGTACTTTATGCCATGGATGATAATATCAAGCAAACCCTACCGTCTAAGAATAAAGAGGATGATCTTGCACATGAGTTGGATTATACCAAAGACCTTCTGAAACTTATCACTTCAGATGCCAGTCTTTCAGAAGTGCCTGCAGTAAAGCAGCGACTTAACATGCTCAAGGAAACGCTTTCAGATATAGAGGATCACTATACGACCTCAAAGGATGCAGATGCCCGCATTGGTCATAAAACAGAGGACAGTTCGTTTTTCGGATATAAGACTCACATTGCAATGAGTGATGAGCGTATCATAACAGCCGCTACTGTTACTTCTGGCGAAAAGGGTGATGGGCTTCAGTTGAAAGAGCTTGTGGAGCAAAGCAGAAAAAACGGAATGGAAGTGAACACTGTCATTGGTGATACCGCATACTCCGGATCGGAAAACCTTAGACTGGCAGAAGATGAAGAGAAGGGATTTACTTTGGTATCAAAATTACATCCGGCCATAAGTCATGGACTCAGGAAAGATGAAGACAAGTTTGATTATAACAAGGATGCAGGCATGTTTGTTTGTCCTGCCGGTCATATGGCAATCAGAAAAGCAAGGCAGGGGAAAAAGGATGGGAAATGGAATCAATCCATGACTTATTTCTTTGATGTAGAGAAATGCAAGACTTGTTCACGAAGAGAAGGATGCTACAAGGAGGGGGCTAAAAGCAAGACCTATAGTATACCTATCAGGAATGAAGAACAGAAAAGGCAGCTTGGATTCCAGAAATCACAAGAATTTAAAGATATAGCTCGTCAAAGATACAAGATTGAGGCAAAGAATGCAGAATTAAAGCAGGTATACGGTTATGATAAGGCACTGTCGTATGGGCTGGATGGTATGCAGATGCAAGGTGCTATGACCATCTTTGCCGCAAATATCAAGAGAATATTGAAACTAAGCTAAAAAACACTTATAAAAATTACCCACGTATAATATGATGGCCTTACTGACTATACAAGGCCGAATATAAACTCCTATCAAGATATATAAAAGCAGATTGCAAAACCGATATAAAGGCTAATACAATCTGCTTTCGTCTTTTTAAAGATTGGGATTAAATCTTAAGAGGATACCTTTTTCAGTGCCCTCGGTTCAGCCCGGCCTCGTTTTTAATTCCCTCGAATTCGGGGGAATTAAAATCCGGATTGTACATCTCCTCCCATATGCCCAGAAACTCGACGGTATTCTTGTTACGCAACCACTTTTCAATAAGGGCGGGACCGTTTTCTATATTGCGAACCATGTCCGTCAGGGAGATATAATCCTTGTCATTGTACGTGATGACTGTCACTTCTGTATTCTGGACTTTAATTTTAGCCATGTTCTTTTAACGGTTATTCGGTTATTATTGGTTCGATGTACAAATGTACGATGTATTTTCCGGAATGTTCCTCCATATCCGGAAAAGTTTGTGTCACGCCGCCCGTTGCGACAAGCCGTTTCTCCCAAGGAAAAGGCAGGCAATACCGGCGGACGTGGATATGGGCAAACAACCCGTACATGCAATGCAGAGGGAGCAGGAGAGCCTTCACCACAGCCGAAGAGGAAAGCGGTTTCATGCCGAGATACGGCATGAAAAGGGGCTCCGGACAGTTTTTCCCTTGTCGCACATGCACTACGTCGGTCGCAGTTTTCGCCTTCTGAATCAACCTTCCCGTCCGTCACCCGCGCCTTCGAAGCGTTTTTCCGGCAGAAAATTTCGCCGTACGGAAATTTTCTGCCGGAAACCGAAGGGAAAACGCGCAGATCCGCGGGGACGGCGGAACTTTGATGAAGAAGGGGAAAATCGCCCGTCCTGTAAATGTTTCCCCTCAGATGGCATCGCATATCTCCTTCTCCATCTTTTCCAGCTTATGGGACAGGATTTCCATGTCGCTGCTGATCTTCTGGTTGGTTATCCGGGCATATATCTGGGTGGTTTTCAAATCCGTATGCCCCAAAAGACGGCTTACGGTCTCGATGGGCACACCATGCGAGAGCAGCACGGTGGTGGCGTTCGTATGCCGGGCCACATGATAGGTCAGCCGTATCTTGAAACCGCACTGCCTGCCAAGTTCCTTCAATATGGTGTTGCATCTGCTGTTGCTCGGTACCGGAAATACATGGCCGTCCTTGGACAGCCCCTTGTACTTCTCTATGATGCGCCTGGGAACGTCCAGCAGGCGGATGTTGGACTCGGTGTTCGTCTTCCGACGGCGGGTGATGATCCAGAGGTTGCCGTCGAAGAAGGTCTGGAGCCGGTCGGTCGTCAGCGCCTTCACGTCCGCGTATGCCAGTCCGGTGAAGACAGAGAAGATGAAGAGGTCGCGTACCAGCTCACAGGTCCCGCTTTTCACCGGGGCCTCCATCAGCGTCTGTATCTCACGCTCCGTCAGGTAGCCCCGGTCAACGCTCTCGGGGGAGTTGATGTACCCGGCGAAGGGGTTGAAGGGAAGTGCGCCGCTGTTGCGGGCGATGGAGATGATGTGCTTGAGCCCGATCATGTAACCCCATACGGTATTGGTGCGGCATTTCTTCTCCGTACGCAGGAAATACTCAAAGTTGTTGATGAACGTCAGATTGAGTTCCTTCAGGGGGATGTCGTCACGGTGGTACACTTTCGGGACGAACTCGCACAGATGCCTGTATATGGTACGGTAGCGGTTGTATGTTCCCTGCACGCGACTGTGTCCCACCTTCTTGATGAACTCCTCGTTGTGCTGCTCGAAGAGTTTCAGCAAAGTCTCCCGTTTCACGCCCAGCCCGAGGCAGGCGTCCCTCAGCCTGGCGGCGGTAACATAGCCGTCGGACTGCATCAGTTCCTGGTAACGGCGGTTCACGTCCACGCGTATCCGGTCAACCGCCGCATTGATTTTCTGCGCCTCGGCGCTCTTGCCCGTGGCACGTGCCGTTTTCACGTCCCAAAGTTTCGGGGGCACGTCCAGTTTGCAGCTGAATTGCTTGATTTCACCGTCCACCGTAAGACGGCACATCAGGGGGAGATAGCCGTTGGCTCTCTCGCTGCCCTTCTTCACGTAGAAGAGGATTTTGAAGGTCGATCTGCTCATACTCGTTTTCATACTTTTTTGATCGTTACAAAGTTAATATCAAGCGAGTTGTCCTCAGGCATGAAAAACTGTGCAAATTACTGAAATAGAACCTGTTGTGCCGTTTCTTGTTCCCGTTATATCAGTAACGATATGGGAACTGAAGTCTTTCGCAGCTTTTAGCGGACCTCCTTTTTCAGCTTATGCAGTATTATGAGTTAAACACCTAACCACTTAATAGACTGCATTTTTGCTGTATTATCATCAACCTTGCTTTTTCTTTCTGCGTTTACTTTATATATATATATTTAACAGTTTGACACATGTTGCATATACAAAGCCGCTATTAGTTGCACAAGTTCTTCAAGCCTCTTCAAAAAAGAGTTAGCAACTTCTCTAACTAAGGGTTGGAGAATCTTCTATTGGCGAAGTGCTCTTATGAACTTATATACCGTCCAAAGGACAACGAAAGGAGCGACAAAGAAACCGCCTACGAGATAAAGCAGGAATTTGAATACATAGTAGAAATTCCATTGCCCTGTCGTCCCTGCTGTCATCTTCCACGGCAGCACCTTGTTGATGAACACATACCCTGCCCAGAAAGCCATCAGAACATATCCGGACATCCACTGCATGTCAGGCATCCGTTTGGTGGTCATAAAGTCGAGTTTATAACCTATGACAAAGAATGCGGTGTATAGGATAAGGTAGTAGAGATTATCCCAGATGGCTCTGTCCTTTCTTTTCTTATAACAAGGAGAGCAAAGTATCGGCTGATACCTTGCTGCACATTCAGGACACAGCCCTTTCCCGCAATCGGAACACTGGGCTACCGCCGGTTCTTGGGTATGATTAAAACAATTCATCGTATCATCAATTATCGTGTTCAAAAATACGATTTCCCACTCTCTTAATCAAATAAAAGGTCTACCCATTTCTTATGATTTTTTGCTACTGAGTAGCTTGGAAAGTTCCGGGTCATCAGCAATCCGTTGCAACTCCCGTTCCACGATGTCCCGCACCTCCGTCTTTACACGGTCATAATTCGCCTTGATTTCCTGTTCCATCATATCCTCTCCGTTTTCATTCGTGAAGTCCGTCAGAACGGGTATCGGTCGGTAAGCGGCTGTTTCCTTTGCCACTTTCGCATTGTCCACCACAATCTCACAGTGGAATATCTTCTGCTCGATACGTTCGGAGAAGTTGTCGGCAACCGCTCCCACAAACATTCCCTGCGTGAGCGTGGAAATCTTGCTCTGCGGAATCAGGCTGTCCATTTGCGTGGAGATGGAGGTCGTCTTGTCGCTTCGGGTAATACTCATACTTTGCCTCTTTTGAAGCACTTTCCCGAAACGTTCCGATAAGGTTTTTGCCGTCTCGCCGACCACCTGACCGGAGAAAATGTTTCCGACGGTATTCATCACCACAGCCGCTTCCTTGTCTCCATAATCGCGCTTCAATTGCGAGAAATCCTGAAAGCCTAAACAGACCGCTACCTTGTTGCTTCGTGCAGTGGCAATCAAGTTGTCCAACCCCTTGAAATAGATGGTGGGTAGCTCGTCGATGAGCACGGAACTTTTCAGCATCCCTTTCTTATTGATGAGCTTGACGATACGCGAATTATACAATCCCAATGCCGCTCCGTAGATATTCTGTCTGTCAGGATTGTTTCCTACGCATAGGATTTTAGGCTCCTTGGGATTATTGATGTCGAGTGTGAAATCATCTCCTGTCATAATCCAATAGAGCTGCGGACTGATCATCCTTGACAGCGGTATCTTGGCGGAGGCTATCTGTCCCTGCAACTGGTCAGCCGCCCCTCCGAGCCAAGCGTCCATAAAAGGAGAAAGATAGTTCTCCAATTCAGGATATGAGGTGAGTATCGGAAAAATATCCTCGTACTTGCGGCAGAGAAACTCTATGGCGTGCGGAAAAGTACAATACTTGCCACTCTCAAAGATGCGAAGATACCAAATAATGGCGGCAAAGAGTACGATGGGCGATTCCACGAAGAAATCTCCCTGCTTCTGCACCCACGTCTTGTTGAGGTTGAGCATAATCGTATAAGCCGATTCGTAGGCATCCGATATGTCGCTCATAAAGTCGGGGTGTATCGGGTTACAGCGGTGTGACCGACGAGGGTCATCGAAGTTGATCACGTAAAACTTCGGCTTAACCTTATACCCTTCCGAGTGATGTAGCAAGTGATTGTAAACAATCGTAGAGAGGTCGGGATATTTGAAGTCGTAGCAGTAGATGGCAAATCCTTTCTCGACTTGCTGCTTGATGAAATTGTTGATGATGGCATAGGACTTACCGCTGCCCGGTGTCCCCAAGACGGAGACAGCTCGGAAAGGATTGACCACGTTTATCCAGCCCCTGTTCCATTTCTTGCGGTAATAGAATCGGGTCGGCAGATTGACCGAGTACTCGTTTTCCAAAAGTCTTGTCTCCTGCATAAAGGATTCATTCTCTTGATTGAAGACATCCTCCATCAGGTTGTTCTTCAACAGACGGCTCATATAGAGTCCCGCCATCAGCAGACACACATACCCGACGGTCATCGTAAAGGCGTAGAGAGCCGCATTGGCTTCAATGGGCAGAGGCAAGGCAAGTATCCACCAATTAAGGAAGAAAAAGACAAAGCCGACGCCCATGAATACCACTATTTTCGACCATGTGATATGCTCCTCTTTCACACCCTTTGTACCCAGACAGGAAAGCCCCATCAGCACCAGCGCAAAGAGTTTGGTGTAGAGCATATTGCCAAACAGCCCCGCCGTGCGGTGGAAGTTCATCAGAATCCTGTCCACCACACCGATATTCACACCCCATAGCCGTATCGCTTCATAGCAATACCAATAGAGATGGGCAAACACCAATATGATACTTACGGCACGCAGAAAATCCATGATTTTCGCCAGTGCCCTCAAATCGTCTTCTTGTTGTGACATAATCTTTCTGTTTTTTAGAGTTTACGTTGTTTTCTTTTCTTGCGCTGCATTCGTCTGCGGAACTGCTCTTCCTCCCAATCCGTTCCGTGGGTTTCCAAGGGCAAATCGAGGAGACCGCCCAAGACGGAATCTCCGTCCGAAGTCAGAGTTTGGGGAATACCGCCTTTCTCACTCTGCTGTATAGAAGCAGACAGTTCAGGATGCGGGCGGTCGAACCACTCGGCTACGGCATTTGCCGAAAGTTCCTTGCCCAGTCGTGAACCATTGACCACACAGCCGTTGTTGTGGTCAATGAAGGTGATGCCATAGAGCCATCCCTGTTCGTTCTCCCGGAAGAGAACATCAACACCCTTGCGATGGAGATTTTCCCTGAAATCCTCTTTCGTAGCAGAACGTTTCAATGCTCCGGCTACGACCGCTTTGGTCTTGGGGGCAAGATGCTTTTCTTTCAGTTTCTCCTTTGAAGCCTTGAAGCTGTTTTGCAAGGCTTCATATCCGACAGCCTTCCCGAAAAGGGAAGCCTTGAAAGGATTACCCACCTTCTTACCTTTATCATCGGTAGCAAAATAGACCAATCCGTTATAGGGCTTTCCATACATTTCCCCTTTGACCTCTTCCACACATATATTATAGGTGGAGAGCAAAGCGCGGTATTCCTTAAAACTCGGACAGTGGTAGAATTTCGCTGCCGGTTTGATGACTGAAGCCAGTTGCTTTTTAAGGTTTCCTTCTTCTATACGGACTTTCTGCAAACGAAATGCTTCCTTGAATTGCTTCTTGTCGGCAGGATGCAATCCATATCTTTGCTCCATCTCCCGTGTGATATGCTTACTCTTGTAGAAGTTGTTGCCATCGTTTATCTTCTTCCCTTGTTCATCAACGGCTAAGGAGACAATATGCAAATGATGTCTGTCTATGTCCTCGTGCTTATAAACGATAAAGGGTTGATTAGCGTAGCCCATCTTTTCGATATACTCCTGTGCGATGGCAGAGAACTGCTCATCGGTGATTTTATCATCGGGATGCGGGTTCAGGGAAATATGAATAACGGGCTTCTTCGTGCGAACTTGGCTTGGCATATATGCCAGAAAGTCCTGCATACAAGCAGCAATATCGTGCCCACCATCGGCAGGACAGAACACCTTATTTGTTTCCAATATCCTTGCGACGCCTTCGTTTACCTTCTCTCCGTTGTATGCCAACGCCCCATACAAGGAACTTCCATAGCTTATTTTTGCGACCATTTCTCTTGAAATTCACGGGTGAGTTGTACGATTTCGCCTCCGATAGCCGCCAATTCGAGTGTCAGTTTCTCCAGTTGGGCAAGCATGGCATAAGCTTTTTTCTCGGTGAAATTGCTCTTTAAGGCGACCACAGCTTGGTTATAATTCACCCCGACACTGCGAAATTGTCCGTACAAAGTCGTCAATTTTTGATAGTAGTCAAGCAACGAGCGGTCTACTTTTATGACACGGAAAGTCTTGTCAAAGACCCTTGCCTTGATGAAAGCCGACTGACTTTGTACGCCCGCCGTCTCTTTCATGGAGAGAAACTCGGCAAATTCCATCGCCGTAAAATTGACCGAGACCCGTTTCTCGGTCTTCACTTTGGAGCTTGTGCCCCGCATTTTCTTTTGTTTCATTTTCTACTTTGGATTTTAGTGTTTCACGGCATCACCGGCATTCGAGACAAGGCATTCTCCCTTCCAAGAAAAAACGACTTCGGAGTTTTTTCAGCCCTCTGCAAGAGCAAGGGTTTTATGCTGCAAAAACGGAGTCGTGCTGCATAAAACATACCTTGCTATTTGCTTCGGCGCAAATAAATCCGTCCGTGAAGGACGGAAGTCGAGTCTCTCAAAAAAGAACGCTTTATGCCTCGAAAACTTCGGTTTACCGCTTGGGTGCAAAGTCACTAAGCCTTGTACCTAAGTCACTTATCTTTTACGAAGCCACAAATACGCAAATCGAAGCCACAAGTACGCAGTTAGCAAAAAGGGTAGAAAAAGAGCATCGGAGGCATCTATATTTGCCTCGTCGAACAGTAAACCGAAGATGTCCGCCATCGCAAAAGTCCCTGATTGGGATGCATTCCTTTTCGAGGGGATGTACGGCGAATATGGATGGAACTTCGACAACGCAATCGAAGGGATGTATCTGCGAACGACGGTACAATTGTCCCGACGCAGGCAGAGGGAAATCCGCGATGGGATTCCTGAATGAAGGGATGGACGATTCCACTTCTTATGCAGGCGAGGACAGCCGTCATCATCGGCTCACATCCCTCTCTGACAAACGGAGTTCCCCGGACGTCGGGACATCCGGACAGATGAAGAAGCCGGTATTGGTATGAATCAACTGACACGGGCAGATTCCCGTGATAAAGTATATGTAGTATTAAACTCAAAAAGACAATGAAAATGAAACCTGTTTTTATCGCCTTCTCCACCCAGAAGGGAGGCGTCGGCAAAACGACCTTTACGGTCCTGACGGCAAGCTATCTGCACTATGTCTGCGGATACAATGTCCTTGTCGTGGATTGCGACTACCCGCAGTTCAGCATCAACGAGATGAGAAAACGGGATGCCAAAGGCTTGGAGACGAACGGCTCGCTACAGGAATTGGCAATCGCCCAATTCTCCCGGCTTCAAAAGCCTACCTACAACATCCTTTGTACGACCTCGGACGAAGCCATAGGCGTCGTACAGGATTATCTGGAACGGAATGAATCGGAAACAGACTTCGTCTTTTTCGATTTGCCGGGCACCATCAATACGAGGGGTGTCATCGACACGCTTGCCTGTATGGACTACATCTTCACGCCTATCTCTTCCGACCGTATTTCCTTGGAAAGCACGCTGAGTTTCTCCGCCGTTATCAAGCAGGCGGTCACTGATAATGCGGACACGGACAACAAGGGGATTTACCTTTTCTGGAACATGGTGGACGGCAGAGAGAAAACACCTCTCTATGCAATGTATGAGAAAGTCATTGCCGAGTTGGGACTTCCCATCCTAAAGACGTCACTCCCCAACACGACCCGCTACAAAAAAGAGGTCATGGATGAGGGTACGACCCTCTTCCGTTCGACCATCTTTCCCGCCTCCCGCACGCTGCTCAGAGGCAGCCGTCTGAAAGAACTTGTGGAAGAAATCCTATCCATTGTAAAACCTGAAGCGTATGGCAGAGAAGCATAAAGAAAAGATAAATCCCGATGCCATCAGAGAGCTGATCTCGCAGGGCATTCCCATGAGACGGAAGGAGGATTCCCCCTCTGCTTCTTACGGGGAAAAGGAGTCTGTCGAAGAAACTCCGGAGGAAGAGAGAGAACTCTCTGAGGAGGTGAAACGGCCTCTTTCCCGTGCACGTCGCAGAATACCGAAGGGTGACTATGAATCCTTGTTCATCTACCGCAACGACCTGAAAGACCGTAAGACCATCTATGTCGCCAGAGAATTGCAGGAAAAGCTGGCAGAGATAGTCATGTCGATGAAAAACAGGGAGATGACCATCGGTATCTATGTCGAGAACATCATCCTCCACCACTTTGAAGTCTATAAGGACGAAATAAACAGATTAAATGAACTTAAATTCAAAAAGCTATTGTAATATGAAAAAGCAAAACGTAAGACTTATCCAAACCATAGCTTTATCCTAAAAATACAGTTTTTTATTCTGTAAATCATTCTGTTATAGGATGAATAGGTTTGGATAATACATTCCTATATCTTTGCTAATGGCACTAAAGCCAATAGGAAGAATATGAATATAGCACAGTTAAAATTAAGCCAGAAGAAGTTACTGGACAACCTCGTTTCCCGTGGTTATGACATTCAGTACATCAAAGGAGTAAAATTTGTTTTAAGACTTCTTTTTGAACATGAAGGATGTTTTCATTCGTATGAACAATTTGCAGAAAAGTTTATCCGTACAAGGGGATATATAAAAGCGACATTGGATCTTAGGATGATGCATTTACGTACTATCCAAGCATATGATGAATTTGGGCACTACCCGGACAAGAAGTCCTTTGTTCCGTTATGCTATCCTTCCAGGTATAATATGCTTAACCCCAGTTTTCAGAAAGTTATAGACATTTATCGGAAGCGTGCCGCAGAACATAAAAAGAAGTCCACAGTAAAAATGGAAACCGATGCTGTTACAATGTTCCTTTTTGAGATGCAAAAGTTCCACGTCTCTTCATTGGATGAAATCAAAGAAGAACATGTTTTGTCCTTTTTCCTTAAAGAGGAACAGCAAAAACGTTCAAGGACATATTGCGGTCACATAGCGTCAGCCCTTAAAGAGTTGGGGGATTTATACGACGTGAAAAAACTATTAGGTTATTTCCCTGATTTGAAATACGAAAGGAAAAACTTCAACTATCTTAAGGATGATGAAATCAATGTGATAAAAAATGCTTTGTCAGACTCTAACAATATTTTGACTTTCAGGGAAAAAGCTATAGTTTCATTGGCTTTATATACTGGCATAAGGGGATGCGACATTGCCAACTTGAAATTGACCGACATAGATTGGAAGAAGGAACGAGTCAGCTTCGTCCAGGAAAAGACTGGTAATCCGATAGTGTTGCCCCTTCTTCTCCATGTAGGAAACTCATTGTTTGATTACATACGGAATGAACGGGACAATGAGGTCGGATCCGTGTATCTGTTTCCCAACAAGAAGAATGCGACAGAAAGGCTGGAGAATAAAAGCATCGGCACCATTGTCAATACAGTCTTTGAGAAACTAAACCTTAGAAAAGGTGAATCCGGGCGTGGAGTCAGCGTATTTCGGCACAACCTCGCCTCTAAATTACTTGGTAAAGGTACCGAGATTAGGGTCATCAGCCATATTTTAGGACATATCTGTTCTTCATCTATAGTCCCATATATAGATGCTGACATCCCTCATCTGAGAGAATGCGGAATCAATATTGAATGTTATCCAATAAGAAAGGAGTTGTTCGAATGAAAACAGATTCACATCTACCCCAATTTGCAGATTTGATATCTGAATATGTCAATCTCATCTCCGGTATCGGAAAATGTGACTATATAACCCGCATATACCTGAACTCTTTCGCCAAGTACTGTATGAATCATGGCGGAGTGCTGTCGGATGATATTATCTCCGGATGGGCATCAAGGACATATAAGGAAAGCTATTATACAAACCGTAACCGATGCATTATTTTGAGGCGCTTCATCCGTTATATCCGATTAAAGTATGGGGCACCGTTCAAATTGCCATCATATCCTCCGGACATAAAATACACACCTAAGCCAAAGCGTATTCTTGTTTCAGAACAGCCATACTCTTATTCCGCAATATCCCATATAGTCAAGAAATATGAACTTTACAAAAGAGCCTCTGGGAAATTCAGTAGGCGGACAATGGACAAGATTCACAGTTTCAATGACTTCTGCGCCAGAACTTATCCATCAGCCGAAGCTCTTACAGAAGAAATTGTCCTTGATTATTGCAAGAAGAAAAAAACGGAATCCGCAAAGTCATGCAATAACAGAATTTTAGGTGTCAGAGGATTTCTGAAATATGCGAATAGCCGTGGTTTCGTAAATATTCCTCTTCCATCCACCATTCCAAGAGTCAATGTCACATCATTCGAACCACATCCGTTTACTCCAGAAGAGCTTGCAAGATTCTTTAATGAAGCGGACAATCTCGAACCTCCAATAAATTGCCGTGACATGAGGGCTGCACTTATGAAAGTGGAAGTCCCGGTCTTTTTCCGACTTTTGTACAGTACAGGGATGCGTACAACAGAAGCCCGTCTGCTCAGAGTAGAAGACGTAGACTTGCAATCTGGTGTTATAAATATAAGATACACAAAGAGCATAGATGAACATCGGGTTGCCTTGCACGAATCCATGTGGTCGCTATTGCAGATGTATAATGTCAAAATGGAAAATCTCATGCCCAGAAGAAAGACATTCTTTCCTAACGAGTACGACAAACCATATTTCGGAGAATGGGTAACAGCAAGTTTTAAGAAAGTATGGAAGAAAGTCAGTACGGCACACGCAAGAGCATATGATTTTCGCAGTCACTATGCGGTCGTGAACATAAACGGTTGGGATCACTGCGGCATTGAATGGATGGACAAGCTCTTATATCTTAGCCGTTCCATGGGACATCGTTACATCCAAAACACATTATATTATTACAGGCTTGTACCGCTGTTTGCACACCAGTTGGAAAATCTGACAGGATGTGGGTATGAAGAACTTTTGCCTGATTTAAACGACTATTTTGAATATGAAGACTAAAGCAGAACATTCAATTATCGCCGATGCCATCCATGAGTGGCATACGGTTTATCTTCCGTGTATAAGGAATCTTAGCCATAACGCTTTAAAATCATACGGAGAGGGAATGGGAATCTATATAGACTTCCTTGAATCCTCAAAAGGAGTCACATCAAATACCCTTTGTGGGGAATGCTTCCGTAAGGACTGGATTGAAGAATGGATTGCGTGGCTGAAAGAAGTAAGAAAATGCAGCCCGCAAACATGCAATCATCGCCTCTCCATATTGAAAAATTTCCTCCGTTTTCTTGCGCACAAGAAAATCCGATTCATAAAATATGATTGTGATGCCGCTGAAATAAAAAGAATGCAGCAACCTAAAAAACAAGTGGAAGTAATCACAAAAGATACAATCAAACGGATTTTTGTACAAGTTAACACACGGACATTGATAGGTAAGAGGGATTTTGCCTTGTTCAATCTTCTATATAGTACCGGAACAAGAATAGATGAAATATTATCATTAAGGCTGTCGGCACTGCACCTGGATGAAACAAAAAGTTACATTCTTGTTTTGGGTAAAGGGAATAAACAACGTACCATTTATTTGTTGAACAGCATGGTAAGAATACTGAAACATTATGTGAAGTTGTTCCATCCGGCAAATCCGTTACCCTCTGATTTTGTATTTTTCCCCATATATGGCCATGCAAACAAAAAAATCACTTCAGAAGCGATTAGCAAGCGGTTGAAAATGTATGTTAGGATTGCGTCTCAGGGGCTACTTGAAATTCCTGCGGATTTTCATTGCCATAGTTTTCGGCATGCACGGGCTACCCATTGGTTGGAAGACGGTGTAAACTTGGCGCAGATACAAAAACTATTGGGGCATGAGAGCATCGAAACGACAATGAAATACGTAGGAGTTTCATCAGAACAAATGGTACAAGCTTTATGCTCTATGGAAGACAATCTGACTTTAGGCGTTGAAAAGAAATATAAGAAAATCAGAAATAAAGATTCATTAGCAACAGTTCTTGGATTGAGATAATACTTAGTAATAAATGAGTGACTGTTCTTGAATAATGGAACAATCACTCTTTATTATCTGCTACCAAAATATAACAATTTACTGATATTCAATATAATAAAAAGTCAAGTTGGGATAATATTTTGGTTTGGATAACTGTTGCTTGCCGTCTTGTCCTACAATGTCGGAGCAGGCAGATTGCTGGGATACGGCAAACATCCCAAGAGCCGTTTGCTACGGAAGATAGAGTCGGGCGACAGAAATTTCTACCGCGAATTTGTCTCTTTCTGCCGATACAAAGGCAAAGTTCTGCGAGGGCTTGTCAAACGACGAAAGGTGGAGTTTGCCCTGTTTTATGTGCCCTGATTATCCAATACGCCTCTTGCGACATTTTTATGTTTCGCAAGGGGCGTTTTCTTGCCGTTTGGCAGCCATACAGGAGAACTTGCCGAATGGTCGTTCAAAAGATACCGAGCAATCTTATAATCGCTCGGTATCTTTTTTCGGATAGCTCTGTATCTTTTTCGCAATAAATCAAGTATATTTGCGTTATCAAGACAAAGTAATGTCTTCCGCAAGCGAAATCCTCCGACTTCAGGAGAGAGAACAAAGGAGGAAATAGTATTGAATTATGGCAAATAAACCGTTGCAGTTCGTTCTTATGGAACGCAAGATGAATGTCGCTCCTCAGGCAGGAAAGACCGTGTAGGTTGCTCACCCTACGGGCAGGCATCGTGTGGATTTCCGCAGTTTTTGCGAACGTGTGGCGAAGTCCACCACATTTAACCGTCAGGAAGTGGAAGCCGTCCTGAACTATGCCACCGAGATTGCCCGCGACATCGTGGAGTTTGGCGATTTGGGTACGTTAAGCCCGTCGTTCAAGAGCAAGGTCGTGCCTGTGGGCGAGGTTTTCAACGTGCAGAAGCACATCGAGAAGCCCGTCGTGAGGCTCTCACCCTCGCGCAAGTGCTTCACGCTGACCGACGTTACCTACGAGCAGACGACCGCCAAGCCCAAGAAAGGCAAGACCGAACCAACGCCAAAACTCAATGGAGGCGGTAGTTCAAGCGGTGACGACGGACTTTAAATCAAGTTTTCGGAGTGATTGCCTCTTTCGGTATTCGCTCCGTGCCAATATTACATTAAAATTATAAACCCTAATAAAAAGAGGAATTATGAAACAGACAATTAACCCCATTGGGCAGGAAATCAATACTTTAGGTAAGGTGATTAACAACAAGGAACTTATGCTTGTACACCTGCATCTGAAAAGCGGAGAACAAATACCCTCACACGACCATAAAGGACAGGAAGTATTCTTCACCATTGTGGCAGGAACTGTGGAGGTTGCTCTTGACGATACCGAGATACATCGTATCAGCACAGGCACCGTTCTACATTTCCCCGGCGAAGCTCATGTAGGCGTAAATGCCATAGAAGAGAGTGATTTTTTCGTTTACCTCATCAACAGACAATAACGTTATGGATATGAAAAAACACCTGCCGAGTGCAGACCTTGAGAAACTCGGTAAAATACTCGAGATTAAAGAGGCATACCAACGAGGAGATATTTCATTGGAAGAGGGTAGAACCCGAATAAGAGAGCAAATTGGGAAAATCCGCCCTTATGAAATTGCATTGGCAGAACAGGAACTCAAAACCATAGAAGAGAACGAGTGCCGCAAGGAGGATATTCAAAAAATGATTGAGCTGTTTGATGAAGTGATGGACACCAATCGCCCAAATCTTCCTCTCAACCACCCTATCATGTGCTACTACAGAGAGAACGATGAAATGCGTCGCCACATGCTCGCCATAGAAGACCTTGTACAATATCCGATTATCAAGAATCAGTGGCTCGAATTGTACGACCAAATAGCGGCTTTTCGTACTCACCTTTCGCGTAAGCAGAACCAGCTCTACTCCATACTCGAACAGAAAGGATTTGACCGCCCCACGACTACGATGTGGCTGCTCGACGACTTTGTGCGAGACGAAATACGCGATGCTAAAAAACTTATTGAGGAAGACAAAGAAGAGGAATTTTTGGCGATGCAGTCTACCATTGTGGCAGATGTGCTGGATCTTTTACAGAAAGAAGAATCTGTACTCTACCCAACTGCTTTGGCAATGATTACTCCAGAAGAATTCGAACAGATGCGTTCGGGAGATTACGAAATTGGCTTTGCATGGATTGATGTAGAAGGATTCCAAAATACAGACAAAACAGAAACCCAGCCCACAACAGTCCCTGACGGTTTCGCCTCAGAACTATCTGCGCTTCTTAGTAAATATGGGCTGGGAGGAGGCGATACAGACCGAGTTTTCGACGTTACAACAGGCAAACTCTCCCTCGAACAAATCAACCTCATTTACAAGCATCTTCCTGTAGATATATCTTATGTAGATGAAAACGAACTCGTTCGCTTCTATTCAGATACCAACCACCGCATCTTCCCACGCAGCAAGAATGTTATCGGACGTGATGTGAAAAACTGCCACCCACGCACCAGTGTTCACCTCGTTGAGGAAATTATTGCCAAATTCCGCTCGGGTGAGCAAGATAGCGTAGATTTTTGGATTAACAAACCCGGTGTGTTCATCTATATTTATTATGTAGCCGTGCGTGATGCAGAAGGACGATTCAGAGGCGTACTCGAAATGATGCAAGATTGTAGTCGCATTCGTGAGCTTCAAGGTTCACGCACGCTGCTGACATGGTCAAATGACACACAAGGGGTAAAATCAATGGAGGATCAAAATTCTACTTCAGATGATACACCTGCTACAAAAGAAAACTCGACAATAGAACTCTCTGCCAACACTCGCTTACAGGATTTGTTCAAAATTTACCCACAGTTACGGAAAGATTTGCCAAGCATGAACTCTGCTTTCAAAATGCTCAATTCGCCTCTTGCACGCATCATCATTCCTAAAGCAACCATTGCCATGATGAGCGAACGCAGTGGCATTTCCCTTGATGACATACTTTTAATATTAAAAAAACTTATTGCTAAATATCAGAGAGAAAAATAAAATTCTTGTTTCCGAATAACAGAAAACAGGAGAGTGCAGATTGCAAACTGCCCCCTCGTTTTTCATTTCAGAGCCGTCTCAACTCACTGTCAAAAGTAACGAGGTGTTTTTCATTGGGGTTTCTTTGCTCCTTTCTTTGTCCGCCTGATGCTCACGAAAGAAAGGAGCGGTCGGCAGATTTGCCGACCGCTTTACTCTGTCTGTTCTTCTTGAACCGTTATCCGTCCCGTCCTTATTTCGGGGTGAGTGGAGAAAGCCCAATTCACCTTCTCATCGGGCAGGGTGCTGTGAATGTTTCCACCCATTACCAATCCGCAATTCTGAATGACCTTTTGCCGTGCGTCCTCCCTGCTTTCGGCAACTACCTCAAACACTCCCTCGAAAATGTACTGCGTCCGTACTCTGTAAATTCTCTTCTTCATATTCTCAAAACTCAGCCTTTAATAATCTGTGTTCCTTCGGCTCTCCATTGGATAACTTGCGGTGGGTAAGCCAAAAATGATGTGTGCCGTAACCATAGGCAAAGAACTTGTCAAGTTCCATTTCTTCGGCTATCTGCTTGACGGCTGCCCTCAGTTCCTCTTCATTGGCGGATAAGGTAATGGCATTGATTACCCTTACAAGGATATGAGGTATCTCGTCCGCCCAATTACATACGATGCTTTCTATTTCTGCTTTCATATCTGTGATATTTTGGTGATTGTTGCTTATGCTGTCGCTCTCATTCTCTGTCTTATCAATTTGCGGTTGGCATTAACAAGGCTCACGATTTGGTCGTGATATTCCGTATTCTTATTGCACACGCCACGACTTTGCACCACTTTAAGCGTGTCCAGATTGACTTCAATCGTTTCTATCCGTCTGCCCTCAATGGTTGCCGAAAGTATCAGCGAATTTTCTTTGAGGTAGTACTCGCTGGAGAATACGCAATGGTGCATTGCCGTTCCCTCCTCCAAATGCTCCTGCACACTCTCCAATACGTGGACTTGGATTGTACCGTCCGTGAAACGGATACCGAAGAACTTGGATTTAAGTTCTTGGAAACGTTCCTCGTCCTCCATCGCTTTTTTGCGTTTCTTCTCAATTTCCTCCTTTTCTCTCTGTTTACGAAGTTCGCTTTGTCTGCGGTCGTGTTCCCGATATAGGTCGGAGGGGCAAACATACTTCGGGCTGTGTATGTCCTTGCCCAATCTGCGGAGCATATCCACATAGTCGCACCATATAGAAATGTCCTCTATGTCATAGCCGTTGCGAGTGGTTACCTTATAGGACTGCCAACAAGTGTCAAATGTCCTTGAATTGTTGAGGAAGTATTTCAAATGCTCGGTTCTGCCTGCTTTCATCAATGTTTCCGCACGGCTGTCGGACAATAGGGCAGGAATGAGAACGGTTGGTGCGATGTCGTGAAAATTATTCTCAAATCCATTCCTGCGGAATGTGTCCGTAACCTTAAACTTGGGATATATCTGTGAGTACGATATATGGCGGTAGGCTTCGTTATCGTTGCGTACTGCCATTGGCGAACAGAAAGAAAAGGTGTCAATGTACCTGCCTAATGTTCGTTGAACGGCTATCACTGATTGCCGTCCTTGTGCGTTCCACCAATATTGACCGATTTCTATAACATAGGGCATTGCCTTGCAACCTTTCTCCATTTCCACAGAAAGAAGAAACATTCTCAATACTTGGTACTCTCCGCAAGCAGTAAGTATCGTAAAGTATTGCTTCTGCCTAATCTTGCGTTCAATGGTTTCCCTGACCTGCAACCTTGCCCTGCAATGAGGGCAGGTGCAAGTGTCCGTTGGCTTTTCCATTATCCAACTATGCCCACAATCCATACAGGTTGTGCGACCTTTGGGCAGTCGGTAGGCGAAGTGGTCTATACACTTTCTAAATGCCCACTTACATTGTGTCTTGGTTATTTGGCGTAGGTTCTTGCTCTCTGCAAGTATTGCTTTCTCAAACTTATTTCTTGGTTTCATTTTCTGTCCTCCTTGTTTTATTCGTTACGAAATACATAGCCGTCCTTATACCAAAAGTCCGTGTCGAAAAGGTCATCGGCATATTTGGAGAAGTCGAAGTAACTCAGTGCAAAATCGGATAAATCATTCTCCATTTTCACAAATTCTTCCGCAAAATCCTCCCTACTTGCATAACTGCCTATATAGGCGGATTGGAAAGCCTTTACAAGGCTGTATGCGTCTTGGGTGAGTTTGATATTGTTGCCGTCCGCCCATACCCAAAAGGCTTCTTTCTCCGTGTCATTCAGTCTGTCCAACTCGTCCCGAAGTTCAAAGAAGTTGTCCTGCAAATGCCCTTCGTCTATCAGACCGTCGGGGATTTCCTCCCACGCTTGGAACATATATTCGGGTTCTTCCTCATCCTCGTGTATCTCGGCACAACGCTCCATAAAGTCATCCAAATCGTAGAAGTCTGAAAGTTCCACCCATTCACCCTGCAATGAGCCGTTATTGTACTTGGCATAAGTACCTACATAGATGCGTGCTTCGTTCAAATCCTTTGTTTCCATTTTCCTTTCGTTGTTTAAGGGGTTAAAACTCGAATAATGAAGGTTGGGCTATCTGCTCTTCCACCTGCTTTTCCGCTTTTGGTTTCTTGACGGTAAGTTTGCGGTATTCCTCTGCTTGGTATCGCTCGATAGCCTTTTTCCGTGCTTCTGCCTTTTCCTCCTCTGTAAGTTCGATAGTGTGGTTTACCACGACTTGGCAGTTGATGGACTTACCCACTTCGATGTTAGCTTCATCATAATAGTGGACGGCGAGGGAATATACTTCCTCATCGGACAGACCTGCACACCCCATTCTTTGGACTTCTGTCAAGATGTAGGTAATGCACTCGTCTATGTTCTTGCTCTCCTTGCGGAAATTCTCCGCAAAGAGTTCATCGTATGATGCTCTCGTTTCCAAATAGTTTTGGATAACGTCCTTGAAATGTTCTGTACCTTTCATTATCTTATGTATTTAGATTGTTGCTAAAATGATTTCTTGGATATGTATGGGTTCGACCTCTGAAAAGAGATAGATGATAAACTCCTTTCTGTCTTGCCGATTGAGTTCCTTGTATAGTTCCCCAAAGGCTGATATGTTTCCGTTTAGGTAAACCGATACCATATACTCGAAGATGTTGTCCACCTCGTAGTATCTGCATTGCTGTGCGATTGTCTTGCTTCTTCTTTTCATATATGAGCGTATTTAAGAAATGAGTATCCAAAGTATTGCCCCGATGATGAGGACATAAGTCAGAATGTATACTGCGATAGCCAAAACGATGGTGAGGAGCAACCGAAAGAGGAATTTTCCTGCACATATCCCTGCCAGCCAAAGCCAAACGCTTCCGCCCCAAAGGAGAGAGCCTGCGAGTGCAAGTGCCACCCAAATTGATATTCTGTATCTCAGTTTCATCTTGTCTGATTTTTTTTGATTTTATGCGGATTCCAGAGGTGAGGGAGTTGAGTTTCCATTTTCTTTTTCCCTGCTTCTCGCATATCCGACATTTTTTTTATGCGTCTTTCCGTCGGGTCGGTCGTTTTCGTTTCAGTGGCGTAAAAAGGTAGGGCTTAGGACAAACAAGGTTTTATGGCGAGAATACTACCTGCAATGAAATGGAAGTGTGGAGATTGTCGTCTAAACGGCTTGCCGCACCGACCTTTTTTGTCCGTGGAAGCCCGGAACTACCTTTGCCGCTGACAACGAACAACCGATCCCGACATGATACACAGGCATAAGTGGAGGATGTGCAGGGAGAGAAGTAGGGCGAAAACAAAAAAACGCAGTCTTCGGAGACAGCATTTAGCATAGGAACAGAATACATTGAAAACAAAAAAAGCCACACAAACGGGCGGCTCTACGAAAATAATTTGGAGAAAATTCTTTTTTTTCACGATATACTCTTATCTTTGCAACAGGTTATTCGAGTTATGCAAAGCGTTGTATATCATTGCAGAAGATAGGTCGCTAAATCATTACCTACTGCATTTCATAACTCATTAGGCTATTGAATGCCAATCAATTGAACCTAAATGATAGTTTTTACCCAAAAAGATATACTACAAGTGCCAAGTAAGTATAACTTCTATTTTTCCGAAATAAATCGTATATTTGTCTCTATAACTTAATTCTTTAAACCGTATAGATAAAATGAAAAGACTAGCATTACTCGCAGCTCTCTTACTGCCCCTATCCATGGCTTTCGCCCAACAGAACGTAGGATTCAAGACCGATAAGGTAGAACCACTCGTGATCAACCCAGACAATAGCGTCACTTTCTATGTAGAAGCCCCAAAAGCGAAGTCCGTCTCCGTAAAAGGAGACTGGGAAGCCAACGAGGGCAATGGCCAGATGACGAAAGGGAAAAACGGAATATGGAGCTATACGACTCCCCCACTGTCATCCGAAATGTACACCTATCGTTTAAATATTGATGGTATTTATAACATCGCCCCAAACAACCCATTCTCTTGCCGTGACGTAGGCACCTTGTTCAGCCTGTTCTATATCAACGGGGGAAATGGGGATTATTATCAAGTACGTGACGTGCCCCATGGCGATGTAACGACCACGTGGTATCACTCGGATATCCTCGGGAGCGAACGTAGGCTTAGCGTTTATACACCTCCTTTTTACGATAAGAACATCCAGTCTTATCCCGTTCTGTACCTGTTACATGGCAGTGGCGGCGACGAGAACGCTTGGCTGGAGCTTGGCCGTACCGCCCGTATCATGGATAACTTGATTGCCGAAGGCAAGATACAGCCAATGCTTGTCGTTATGCCAAACGGTAATCCCAGCAAGCAGGCCGCTCCCGGCGAAACGCCCGATAACCTGAATTACAAGCCAGCCATGAGCAACAGCTTCCCCGATTATAAGGATGGCTCGTACGAGAAGAGTTTCACCGAGATCATTCATTTCATCGATAACCGTTACCGTACGATCCCGGATAAGCGACACCGAGCCATAGCCGGACTTTCGATGGGTGGTTTCCATACATTATATATATCATTGAATTATCCGGACTATTTTAACTATATAGGACTTTTCTCCGCTGGGCTCAGCGCAAATGGTGTAGACCCCAATAGCCCGATGTACACGAACCTCGACGAGAAGTTAGGAAACCTCAAGAGATCCGGTTATCAATTGTTCTGGATCGGTATCGGAAAGGACGATTTCCTGTACGACGCAAACCAGCAATTCCGCCAGCGAATGGATAGCCTAGGTATGAAATACCAGTACGTAGAATCCACCCGAGGACATATCTGGGCCAATTGGCGGGCTTATCTCCTCCAATTCGCTCCTATGCTTTTCAAATAAAAGACATGAGCAGATGAATCTTAATATACCGCAATACGACTTCTATAAACACAAATACGGCGATGAGCTACTTATCGACGTCGTTCCCTTGAACACGATCAAGAAGTATCTCAAGGAACAACCCGTACATATATTGACGTATTACGATATAACATTGATCACTAGCGGGGAGGGAGAATTCCTTATCGATCATCAAGCGAACCGGGTAAAGCCTCAAGATATCATCTTTACCCGGCCCGGCGAAATACGCAAATGGGACGATAAAACGATACAAGACGGATTCGCTCTTATCTTTGAGGAAGAGTTCCTGCTCTCTTTTTTCAATGATCCGGCATTTCTCCGGAACCTCTCTTATTTCCATACGGAAAGACGGTCTTCCAAGCTCAGTCTCGACAAGAAAGCCTATGGCCGCATCTCCGAGTTGATCTCGGAGATCGATAAAGAGATCAAGGACTATCAGTCGAAAGACAAACACTTGCTCCGGGCCTTGTTGTACGAGACATTAATGTTGCTCAACAGGTTATATTCTAACTCGAGTGTTTTACCTCCAGACACAAACGTCCGATCTAAAAGCATCTATGTAGACCGATTTATCGAGTTAGTAAACCATTCCTTCAAGCGAGATCATTCCATCCGGAGCTATGCCGATCAGCTTTGCATCACCCCGAACTACCTGAATGAGATCGTGAAAAACGCTACGGGCATCAACGCTAAACAATACATCCTAAACAAAATACTAATCGAGAGCAAACGGCTATTGACTTATACAGACTTGCCTATATCCGCCATAACGGAAGCTCTAGGTTACGAGGATCCATCCTATTTCATCCGTCTATTTCGTTCCCAAACAAACATGACCCCGCTAAACTATCGCAGGAATACAAAACCGTAAAAAGTACTATTTCCTCCTTTATACGTATTATACGAACTCCATTCGGTATGTCTAATTTTGCCTCTATCAATAAATAAAGCATCATGAGACAATACAAATCATGGATAGCGGCTCTCATATTAGGAAGCACGTTATCCGCTAACGCACAACAAAAGAATATGGAGAACAAAACATTAAACGAGAACATCCCGGAGATGATCATCTCCCTTGAAAAAGAGGCTCTAGCCTCGACCGACCCGATGGCATTCGTAGAGCTTTCAGACACCGACGTGATTTACTTCGATCCTTCCCTAGAGACGAAAATAGAGGGATTGGAACAACTGCGCACTTATTATAAAGGTATGCAACTTCCTCCTGCAGATCATTTCGACATGATCCGCCCGGTCGTACAAGTCGCACAAAACATAGCGGTACTCACCTTCAACCTTGATAGCTACTTATCCGACAAGGTAATAAAATGGAACTGCACCGAGGTTTACAGACGTAACCCCGACAACCAATGGAAGATCATACAAACCCACTGGTCTTACGTGAAACCGCTAGATTAAAGTTAAAACATTTGCCGCTTTCTGAACCAAAACGGTTCGTAAAATGTATTATATAGACTATTCACTAAACACAAATTATATGATACGGAATTTACTGAAAGCGGCAAATGCGCTTACATTTAGCACGATGTTCCTGTTACTCCTCGCCGGATGCAACAAGAACACGATTATTTTTGAGGATGGAACAACCCCGAACGGCTCTTCGGGAAACGAGGACCCGGGAAACAGTACGTTGGTGACCTTCAACGCCTCCGTGGAGGGCCGGAACCTATTACGTTCCATGTCTCCCATGAATAAAGGGATACAAAGCAGGGTTTATGTCTTCGACAGCAGCGCAGGAACCAAGGGAAGCCCCGAGGCGTCAGGCCTTTACATTACCTCATCTCCCGGGGTGTTAACAGGAAGTGACGGATATAAAATGTTTCTCTCCAATGGCACTTATAATTTCTACGCCGTATCCGACAATTTCTCCACGATCCCCCCGACATTCACGAGTGGCGTATCCGAACCCCTCTTCAACGGTATCGATTATCTTTGGTGGAGCGCCATACAACAGGATGTAAATAGCTCCCAAATCAATATACCGATTGTTTATGGGCATGTGGCTACCCAAGTCGTAGTAGAATTAACCGGCGGTGAAGGCATCACGATCAACCAACTGGTCTCCGCCATGATCACACCTCCCGAAACCGGGGCGACCATGGATCTGGGCACAGGTATCATCACTCCCGCCACCGCTTTCGGGAAAGCGGATAAGATGGGGATAAACGGATTAACAGCCCAATATATCATGTTGCCGATAAGACATACGGCTCCCATGACTCTCACGCTGGAAATATCCGCCGACAATGAAAACAGTACCCGCACCTATACCACCCAGATCCCTCTTCCGGATGGCGAGTTGAAAGCGGGAAACTCTTATTTATTTAAAGCGGTAATCAACGGTAATTCGGTCACTTTGGCCAGTGTCAACGTAAAAGACTGGACAGATGTGGACGAGACAGGAAAGCCCCTTTATCCGACCCAGAATTAAAGCCCGGTTCCTATTTTCCGTATCAATGAATATTGGTACGGAAAATATGCCTATATTTACCCTGTCACCTCTAAAAACAATACGAATATGATTGAGATTCCCGAATCCGCCACCATTGGCAAACAGGCTAGCGAAACGCTAAAGGGTAAACGGATAGCGCATGTTATCGAGTCGAACAGTCCTCACCGTTTCACGTTCTATAATGGCGATCCGGCGGAATACTCAAATAGGCTGGTAGGACGAACGGTCCTAGGCGCCCAAGGCTATGGCGCATTCGTGGACATCCTTATGGACGCGGATACCCACCTCTTAATCGGAGACGGAACCAATATGCGTTATTATACCTCCGCGGAAAAGGCCCCGAAGAAATATCAGCTTATGATCGTATTCGAGGACGATTCGTTCCTAGCTTTCACGGTTTCGATGTATGGTTCCATCTACGCTTTCAAAGGCGAGTTTGACAATCCCTATTACCAAGGTAGCATCCATAAGCTATGTCCGTTGGACGAGAGATTCGATAAAACCTATTTTATCAGTCTCATCGGGAATCTCAAGAAAGATATATCCGCAAAGGCGTTACTCGCCACCGAGCAACGTATTCCGGGCCTGGGCAACGGAGTCTGCCAAGATATCTTGTTCAATGCCCGGATCTCCCCGAAACGAAAAATATCGACTTTATCAGAAGAGGATATAGACCGCCTCTTCAACACCGTAAAATCCACGCTGGAAGAGATGACTCGCCGAGGAGGCCGGGATACGGAGAAAGATCTATACGGCGCCTTAGGCAATTACCGCACGATCCTATCGAAGAACACCTACCATGACCCTTGCCCCATCTGCGGCGAACGGATACAGAAAGAGGCTTACCTCGGAGGCAGCATTTACTATTGCCCGCATTGCCAGCGAGAAAGATAAGTAATACGTTCAAATTGACAATATGACAATATGTAATCTGAAGCCCCGGAGAATCGTTTTTTTCCGGGCAAAGGTACATGCTGTTACCAAATACGAGAAAAAATATCAGCAATCAATTGTATTATAACACTTTGCTTAAATATACCCTTTCATTCTAGCGAGATTAATTCATCCTATCTCATATTTATGCAGGAGAAAGGTGCTTTTCATACAGATGCATCGCCCATTTCTATAGGTTGCAACCCAATTCCTACCGTATGTATCGTCAAACACATACGGTAGCGTTGCCTAACACTGGCTTTCGCATTACCTAATCCCATTACTTTCGTCTCCCAACAGGGGCATTCACGCAAAAAAACAGGGTAAAATGGATAATTTGACCATAAAGCACTCCCTATTTCTTCTATTCGCAAAAAGGCCCTGTCATCATAATCCCAGATTTTCAAACAAAACGTCAAGGTTATCGCATTTTCGCTTACAACATCATTCTCCACTAATATCGCATAAGCCTAAAATATTGCCTAACCGGAAGTCCCCTTTTTTCTATATTCTTGTGGCGTTACTCCTTTCAATTTTTTAAAAATCCGATTAAAGTGTGGAACATCATTGAATCCTACTGCAAAACAGATTTCCGACACCTGCTTTTGCGAGTGTTTCAGAAGTTCGCAAGCAGTATTTAAGCGGTACTCTGTAACAAATTGTGAGAATGTCATTCCCTTGCATCGCTTGAAATAGGAACAAAACTCAGAACGGTTCATACCAACCTCGGCAGAAATATCATCTAATGAAATAGGATGGACATAATGCCCCATCACATACGTACAAATTTGCTGTATACGCCTCACATCCCGCTCTACATTCATAGGCTTGCCTGCAAAAGTATGGTCGGATGAAGTGAATATAACCGGTAGCAAGCGGAACATTTCACACAATCGCCCCAATTCATCCATATCGTTCATACGCAATAATATTTTGCGTATGATACGAGAGCTTTCCAAACCAAGCTTTAATGCGTTAACAGGAAAAGTTAGCCCTGCTAAACGATTGCGTAATTCGGGAAATACCTCCATGCATCTCACGACGAAAGAGTGACTGAAAGCAACCATCAAGTAATGAACGCACCCGTCACTGTCTGCCGATAAAGGGGTATATTTACAATAATGATGCATGGATGGCGGTATCAATGCCACATCACCAGCCGAAAAAGACTGTAACGTATCGCCTGCCATTCGGGTTCCATATCCATGTAACACGTAATATAACTCCCATGCATCGTGCTGATGCAATTTGGCTTCTACATGAGTCTCTATTCGTTGATCTATAAAAAAGAATGAATGGTTCTCTACTTCGGGCAATTCGTAAGGAGTGATCATCTCTTCCATAAGGTAGTCGTATATAAAATGGTTCGATACAAATATACGACAATTACATAAAACAATACAACAAATATGCGACAATAAAGCAATATAACTTTGCCGCTGAAAACAACAAGTATAACTATTAAATGTATTGTTATGGATTTCTATCAAGTATTAGAGAAAAGAAGAACCATCCGGGACTTTTCCAATAAGGAGGTAACGGACGAAGTGCTGGAAAAAGTATTATCGGCAGCCTTTAAAGCTCCGACCAACGACCATCTACGACAGTTCGAGTTCATTGTCGTGAGAGGGCAGGAAAACATTGCCCGACTTATATCACCTGTAGCGGAAAACACCAAAACCATTCAACAAACCCAACTTAAAGCCGCCGAGAACGTAATGGACAAAGACGGATATGCTATGTTTGTCGATGCGCTTCCCAAGCAACAACGTATGCTAATCCAAAGCAACTGCCTTATCCTGCCGTTTTTCAGGCAAAAGGACTATCCCTTATGCAAGCCCGCAGACCAAAGTTCCTTGAACTATTTCGCTTCGGCTTGGGCAGCCGTAGAAAACATATTGTTAGCCGCAACAGCGGAAGGGCTGGCATGCGCTTTCCGTATTCCCATTGGCAATGAACCGGAGTACGTGAAACACCTCGTTAATGCTCCCGCTGAATATGAGTTCACTTGTTTTCTCGCCATCGGTTATGCGGCCGAGGATGCACATATATGTAAGCAGAAAGATATTCGAGTGAAAGAGAGAATTCACAAAAATATATGGTAAGCCCAAATACGAAAGGCCATATCTTGATAAGTGATGAAAAAAGAAAAAGCCCTGTAATCCTTAAATTACAGAGCTTTACTTTATTTTGCTTTCTTTGAAAGCGGTCCGGACGGGACTCGAACCCGCGACCCCATGCGTGACAGGCATGTATTCTAACCAGCTGAACTACCGAACCATTTTATAATCAATAAAATTTTGAAAAAGAGGCGGTCCGGACGGGACTCGAACCCGCGACCCCATGCGTGACAGGCATGTATTCTAACCAGCTGAACTACCGAACCTCTTTTCTTTTATCGCTATCTCTCTCGATTGCGGTGCAAAGGTAAGTATTATTTTTAAACCTGCAATAGCTGACGCAAAAAAATATCATATTTGATAGCAAAAATATCTGGAGAGACCTCAGAAGCTACATAATTATGCCGCCCCTATCCCCTTCCCGATCACACCAGTTTATCACAAATACATTTCATTTTGGAACTTTTCAATCGCCATTCATAATTATGTAATGATAATTTGTTACTTTTGCGACTCAATATAAATGCTTAACAACAATGGACGTTGCCATTATTAAATATAATGCCGGAAACATCTACTCGGTAGATTACGCTTTGAAGCGGTTGGGCGTTACCCCGATCATCACGGCTGATCCGGAATTATTAAATAAAGCGGATAAGGTTATCTTTCCCGGAGTAGGTGAAGCTTTCACGACCATGGAGTATTTAAGGGAGCATAAATTGGATCAGGTGATCTTGAACCTAAAGCAACCGGTACTCGGGATATGCCTCGGCATGCAATTGATGTGCATGCGTTCAGAGGAGGGAAACGCGGATTGCTTGGGGATCTTCCCTACGGAAGTGAAACGTTTCATTCCGCGAAAGCATGAGGACAAGGTTCCTCACATGGGTTGGAATACCTTGACAAACGTTAAAAGCGGCCTATTCAATGAGCGATTGGAGAACAAATTTGTTTACTTCGTACATAGTTATTATGTACCTGTAAATGAATATACGGCGGCTACGACCGATTACATCCTTCCGTTCAGCGCCGCTTTACATAAGGACAACTTCTACGCAACACAGTTCCATCCGGAAAAAAGTGGATCGGTAGGAGAGGTTATATTGAAAAACTTTTTAAAGATATGATTGAGCTTATTCCCGCTATAGATATAATAGATGGCAAATGCGTCCGGTTGACGCAAGGAGATTACGCGACCAAGAAGATTTACAACGAAGATCCTCTGGAGGTGGCCAAGATGTTCGAGGGTAACGGCATCCGGCGTTTGCATGTGGTAGATTTGGATGGAGCCCGTGAGGGACGCATCATCAACTACCGTATCCTTGAGCGGATAGCGACCCGGACTTCCTTGATCATTGATTTCGGAGGGGGCTTGAAACAAGAGGATGATCTGGAGATCGCCTTCGAAAGCGGCGCCCAGATGGTAACCGGGGGTAGTATCGCCGTGAAGAACCCGGAAATGTTCACCTCTTGGATCAGTAAGTTCGGTAGCGAGAAAATCATATTAGGGGCCGATGCCAAGGAAAAGAAGATCGCCATCAGCGGTTGGGAGGAAACGACCAGCCAAGAGTTGATTCCTTTTATCAAAGGATATTACGACAAGGGGATTACCAAGGTGATCTGCACAGATATCGCACGGGATGGTATGCTGCAAGGCCCGGCTATCGATTTATATAAAGAGATACGGGACGAGATCCCCTTCCTTTATATCATAGCGAGCGGTGGCGTAAGCTCGATCGAGGATATTGAGAAATTATCTGAGGCTGGGATTCCCGCCGTCATTTTCGGCAAGGCCATTTATGAAGGGAAGATCCAGTTGAAAGATTTACTTCGTTTTACTTGAAATAATAAATAGATATATGCTAGCCAAGAGAATTGTTCCCTGTCTGGATATAAAGGATGGAAAGACCGTAAAAGGCATCAACTTCGTGAACTTTCGCGACGCTGGAGACCCCGTGGAGTTGGGCGCCCAGTACAGCCGTGAAGGGGCCGACGAATTAGTGTACTTGGATATTACCGCCTCACACGAGGGGCGAAAGACTTTCACCGAGTTGGTAAAACAAGTGGCGGCCCATATCAGCATCCCTTTTACCGTGGGTGGAGGTATCAACGAATTGAAGGACGTGGATCGTTTGCTTAGCGCTGGCGCCGATAAGGTCTCGATCAACTCGGCGGCTTTACGTAACCCGGCATTAATCGAGGAGATCGCCAAGAACTTTGGCAGTCAGGTATGCGTAGTCGCTATCGACGCTAATTTTGAGGGCAATGACTGGCTATGCTATCTAAACGGAGGGCGTGTCCCGACAGATAAGTATTTGTTTCAATGGGCCTCGGAAGCGGAAAGCCGTGGCGCCGGCGAGATCCTTTTCACCAGTATGACGCACGATGGCGTAAAAGACGGATACGCGAACGACGCTCTGGCTACCTTGGCCGATACGTTGCATATCCCGGTTATCGCCTCCGGTGGAGCGGGAAAGATGGAACATTTCCGGGATACGTTTTCCAACGGGAAAGCGGACGCGGCTTTAGCGGCCAGCGTTTTCCATTTCGGCGAGATACGGATAGGCGACTTGAAGCAATACCTCAAGGACGAGGGGATCAATGTAAGGATATAAACATTATATATAAAGATGAAATTAGATTTCGAGAAAATGGGCGGATTAATTCCCGCTATCGTACAAGACAACAACACTAGTAAGGTATTAATGTTGGGCTTCATGAATCAAGAAGCTTATGATGAGACAGTAAGTACGGGTAAGGTTACATTCTTTAGCCGCACGAAAAACCGTTTGTGGATGAAGGGAGAGAGTAGCGGAAATACGTTGCAGGTGGTTAGCATCACGGCGGATTGCGACAACGATACATTATTGATCAAGGCGATTCCAGCCGGACCGGTTTGTCATACGGGAGCGGATACTTGTTTCGGCGAGAAGAACGTAGAGGATATCATGTTCTTGAAATACTTGCAGAACTTCATCGAGCGTCGCCGTCAAGAAATGCCGGAAGGTTCCTATACGACTACCTTATTCCAGAAAGGCGTGAACCGCATGGCCCAGAAAGTCGGCGAAGAAGCGGTAGAGACCGTTATCGAGGCGACCAACGGAACCGAAGACGGCTTCATCTATGAGGCATCCGACTTGGTTTACCACTTAATCGTATTATTGACAAGCAAGGGACTTCGTCTGGAAGACCTCGCCCGTGAATTAAAGAAAAGACATAAAGGTTGATAAATTCTATGGAAGAAGATATTCTACTCAAATTAGAGAACGTGGAGATATGCCGTGAGGAAAACAGGGTATTACACGACGCATGCCTCACGCTTCGTAACGGAGAGTTCGTATATGTGATCGGGAAGGTAGGCTCCGGTAAAAGCAGCCTGCTCAAGTCCTTGTATTGCGAGATACCGATCTTGCGAGGCGAGGCACGTATCATGGATTACAACCTCACCAAGATGAAGCGGAAGGATATCCCTTATTTGCGTAGGAAACTAGGTATCGTCTTCCAAGATTTTCAATTGTTGACCGACCGTTCCGTCTCCAAGAATCTGGAATTCGTGTTGAAAGCCACCGGATGGAAAAAGAAAAGCGAGATCAAGGAACGGATAGACAACGTGCTCCGTCAGGTAGGCATGCAAGACAAAGGCTATAAAATGCCGCATGAGCTATCCGGCGGGGAACAACAACGTATCGTTATTGCCCGTGCCCTTCTGAACAACCCCAAGTTGATACTGGCGGATGAGCCGACCGGCAACTTGGACCCGGAGACGAGCGGACAAATCGTACAACTCTTACACGACATCTGCCAGCAGGGAACGGCGGTGATTATGACCACTCATAACTATACGATCGTACATAATTATCCTGCCCGCATAGTAAAATGCGAGAATGCCTGTCTAAGTGATGTCAGAGAATAATTTTTTTGTAACTTTGCGGTCGCATTCGATTGAAAAAGAAAACAATTTAATATAGAACAAAAGAAGATGAAAGTTTTAAAGTTTGGCGGTACTTCTGTGGGATCTGCACAGAGAATGAAAGATGTAGCGAAACTGATCACGGGAGACCGTAAGATCGTTGTATTGTCAGCCATGTCGGGTACAACCAACTCGTTAGTCGAGATTTCCGACTACCTGTACAAAAAGAACCCAGACGGAGCGAATGAGATCATCAACAAGCTTGCCATGAAATATATGGGCCATGTTGAGGAACTATACAGCACCGAGGAATATAAACAGAAGGCCAAAGAACTGATAAAATCTCATTTCGAATATATCCGTACGTTCACGAAGGATCTGTTTACCTTATTCGAGGAAAAGGTTGTCTTGGCACAAGGAGAGTTGATCTCTACGGGTATGATGAATCTTTATTTGAACGAATGCGGCGTGAAATCCGTATTGATCCCGGCTTTGGATTATATGCGTACGGATAAGAACGCGGAACCGGACCCTGTCTATATCAAAGAGAAATTGGTGAAATTACTCGCTGATAATAAGGATGCTGATCTATACATCACACAAGGTTATATCTGCCGCAACGCTTACGGCGAGATCGATAACCTACAACGGGGTGGTAGCGACTATAGCGCATCCTTAATCGGCGCAGCTATCGGTGCGGAAGAGATCCAGATCTGGACAGACATCGACGGTATGCACAATAACGACCCTCGTATCGTACAGGGAACGTCTCCAGTCCGTCAATTGCATTTCGAGGAGGCTGCCGAATTAGCTTATTTCGGAGCCAAGATCCTTCACCCGACTTGTATATTGCCGGCTAAATTGAACAACATCCCGGTTCGTTTGTTAAATACGATGCAGCCGGACGCTCCGGGTACATTGATCTCTAACGCGATCGAGAAAGGTAAGATCAAGGCGGTTGCCGCCAAAGACAATATTACCTCTATCAAGATCAAGAGCGGACGTATGTTGCTAGCAACAGGTTTCTTGCGTAAGGTATTCGAGACTTTCGAGAACTACCAGACTCCGATCGATATGGTTACGACTTCCGAAGTGGGTGTCTCTGTTACGATCGATAACCGCAAGCATCTGGAAGAGATCGTTGACGATTTGAAGAAGTACGGAACCGTGACCGTAGACGAGGATATGGTTATCGTTTGCGTGGTTGGCGACCTAGAATGGGATAACATCGGCTTCGAGGCTCGTATCGTACAGGCCATGAAGGATGTCCCGGTTCGCATGATCTCCTACGGAGGAAGCAACTACAACGTCTCCTTGCTGATTAAGGCCTCGGACAAGCAGAGAGCGCTGCAAGCTCTAAGCGATCATTTATTTAACAACAAATAAAAACAAACGAGGGCGGCCTTTTACAGACTGCCCTTATTTATCTTTATATAATTTCGTATAATATGCTCAAAGGAACATTTCCTGTAGAAAAGTTCAAGCAGCTTTCTACGCCTTTTTATTATTATGATGTCAAGCTATTGCAAGACACATTAGACGTAGTAAAAACCGAATCCGGGAAATATGGTTACCACGTGCATTATGCCGTGAAAGCGAATGCCAATCCCCGTATCCTTTCCATCATAGCGGCAAACGGCCTTGGCGCAGACTGCGTAAGTGGCGGCGAGGTACAGGCAGCTTTAGATGCCGGTTTTCCTGCCGATAAGATTGTCTTTGCCGGTGTTGGCAAAGCGGATTGGGAGATCAACCTAGGACTGGACAATGATATTTTCTGCTTTAACGTGGAATCTGCCGTTGAGCTGGAAATCATCAATGAGCTGGCGGCCGCCAAGCATAAAGTAGCCTCTATCGCCCTTCGTATCAACCCGGAAGTGGATGCCCATACACATGCCAAGATCACGACGGGTATGAAGGAAAATAAATTCGGTATCAACCTTAGCCAATTAGGAGGCGTACTGGATAAATTAAAGGAGATGAAGAATGTGAAGTTGATCGGTATCCATAGCCATATCGGTTCACAGATCACGGATATGTCTAGCTTCCGCAATTTGGTAATTCGTTTCAACGAGATACAGGAAGAACTGGAAGCTCACGGGGTTACGGTGGAGAACCTGAACTTCGGAGGTGGATTAGGTATCGATTACTATCACCCGAATCATTTATCGATCCCGGCTTTCGATAACTATTTCGCGGCCATTCATAAACTGCTTCAAGTACGTCCGGGTCAACAGGTACATTTTGAGCCGGGACGTTCGATCGTCGCTCAATGCGGAACATTAATCTCTAAGGTATTATATGTCAAGGAAGGAGAGACGAAGAAATTCGCTATCCTTGATGCAGGTTTCACGGAATTGATCCGCCCGGCGATGTACGACGCTTATCACCGTATCGAGAACATCAGCAGCGATGAGGCAGTAGAGACTTACGATGTAGTGGGCCCGATCTGTGAGTCATCGGATGTATTCGGTAAGGATGTAGAGTTGAATAAGGCTCATCGTGGCGACTTGATCGCCCTTCGTTCCGCCGGTGCTTATGGCGAGGTCATGGCCTCCCAATACAACTGCCGTCATTTACCGAAAGCCTATTATTCCGATACGATAAAATAATGAGCCAATTGATCAATGTGCCAATATGCCAATGTAAATACCTTGAGTAGCTTATTGGCACATTGGCGTATTAATCATATTGGCTCATTAATGATATTGGCACATTGGCATATTAATCACATTGGCACATTATTATGTTTCTACTCAATAATACAGAGCTTTTCCTATTGGGAATCTCCTTAATAGGGTTCGTTATCTTATCTCTTTATTATCTGATCGCTTATGCCCGCCCTTTACGTGCGTCAAAACGAACGGATGATACCTTAGAGGAAGGTAATAAACTCCCCGTATCCATCATCATATACGCTAAAAATGATTCTGAGAATCTCAAGAAACACCTTCCTGCGTTACTTACACAAGATTACCCTGAATATCAGGTAGTCGTTATCAACGATGGCTCGAGCGACGATACTGACGATACGCTAAAGTTCTTTCAAAATGAGTATAAACATTTGTATCATACTTACGTCCCCTCGGACGCTCGTTACCTAAGCCGCCGTAAACTGGCGTTTACCTTAGGTGTGAAAGCGGCCAAATACGATATTCTTCTATTCACGGAGGCGAATTGCCAACCGCTCAACGATCAATGGTTATCCGCCATGGTTGGTGGATACACATCCGAGACCAGTATTGTCTTGGGCTACTGCAAATACAGCAACTACAAGGGATTCTTTCATAAGTTGATCGCCTATGATAACTTATTGACGGGTTTACGTTATCTATCTTCCGCCCTCTCCCATCACCCATATACCGGAAACGGACGAAATTTATCTTATCGGAAAGACTTATTCTTCAAGCATAAAGGTTACTACCAATCCTTGAACTTGCATGCGGGAGACGATGACTTATTCATCAACGAAGCCTCGACCAAGGAGAATACGAAAGTAATTTATACCCCGGACAGCCTAACGGAAATGGATCAAATCGAACGTTTTGGAATCTGGAAAGAGATGAAGGTTTCCCGTGCTGCCACTCAACGGTATTACAAAGGAAGCGCCTTGACATTCTATCATCTCGAATCCACTTGTTTCTACCTTTTCCAAGCATCGGTTATCGCTACGGTAGTGATCGGATTACAGGGCAATTGGCTAATCTCCTTGATCGCCGTATTATTATATTTGACACGTTTTATAATCAAGGCAATCGTTTTCGGCAAATCGGCTCGAATGCTCCAACAAAACCCCACTACCGGTTGGTTATTCCTGTTGGAGTTTATTCAACCCATATTCAATGGATATGTCCGTATTTACCGGCTTTTCAGAAGTAGGAAGGATTATACGTTCCGGTTGGAGAATTAATAATGATGAGCACTCTCATAGGATATCTCTTCTTCCGCCACTTTGGGAAGTTCTTCCTCCTCTAATAGCGGGTAGGCTGGGGTAAACTTCGCATGATAGGTAGATTCCACATACGTCTTTTCCAATAAACGGACGACATTTTCTAAAGTAGCTTGCCGTTCTTTGGGTTTAAGCTGGCATTCCCAGATCACCATCGTATTCCAGCCCATCGCTCGTAATTCCTCACGTACACGGGCATCCCGGGCTTTATTCCGGTTTAGTTTCTCGGTCCACCACTCTACCCGGGTACGGGGAGGACGAAATTCAGGGCAACCCTCGTGCCCATGCCAGAAACAGCCGTTCACGAAGATAGCGGTCTTATATTTACGCAATACGATATCAGGGGTACCGGGAAGGCGCTTTACATTCACACGAAAGCGAAAGCCACAATGGAACAGGTATTTACGGACTATAATCTCGGGCTTTGTATTCTTACCCTTAATCATAGACATGATATAGCTACGCTTTTCTTTAGAGATAAGATCTGTCATATCAATCCGGCAAAACTAGAACGTATGCCAAAGATACGGCTTTTATTCAAAACGGATACTCTTGGCCGGATCAATCTTCGTAATCAAATAGGAAGGTCCTAACATCATCAACATGGAGGCGGCCAATGTCCCTATATTCAAAAGGAACAGTGAAAATAGGCTCAGATCGATAGGCACGGCATCCAAATAATAAATAGAAGGATCTAATTGGATAATGTGGAAATGAGATTGAAGCAAACAAAGAGAGATACCGATGATATTCCCCCACAACATTCCTTTGCCGATCAAGAAGAAAGAGACATACAAGAAGATCTTGCGAATACTGTTATTATTTTGTCCCAAGGCTTTTAGGATTCCGATCATATTGGTACGCTCTAAGATTATGATCAATAATCCGGAGATCATGGTAAACCCTGCGACGGAAAGCATCAGCGCCAAGATAACCACCACATTGATGTCCAGCACATCCAGCCAATTAAAGATCATCGGGTTCAACTCCTTGATCGAGCGGGCGTAGAACGTATTGCCATTTCGGTCTTGCCGTTCCGTCAGATCGAAATAAACATCCTCGGCCACTTGGTCCAAACGATCATAGTCATCCACTTGCAACTCCAGTCCGCTTACTTGATCTTTATCCCAACCGTTCAAGCGGCGTATCTGCTTAATATCAGCGATTACGAACATCTTGTCATAATCAAGGAAACCCGTCTCATAAATCCCCGTGATCGTGAACTTACGGGCACGCACGTCATCTTGCACAAAATAAGTCAGGAAAGAATCCCCTACCTTTAGTCCTAGCAGATCTGATAAATACTTGGAAATAATAACATCTGTAGAGTTCTTATCCGGTTGGATCGTAAAGATCTCGCCTTCTTTTAAATTATCCTTGAAGAAAGTCCAGTCATAATCCGTGTCCACCCCTTTCAAGACAATTCCTTGAAAATCTTGGTCAGTCTTCAAGATGCCTAGCTTCGTCGCAAATTTCTCGACATGGCGAATACCGGGGAATGCATCGAGCGCATTCAATAAAGTATCGCTAACCGCTATCGGCTGCGACTCATAGGAAGAATTACTATCGAAATTCGTGATCTGGATATGCGAGCCGAAACCGATCACCTTGTTCCGGACCTCTTTCTTAAAGCCTATCACGATCGCCACCGAAAGGATCATCACCGCCAATCCCAAAGCGATCCCGATCATGGCAATACGAACAGCGGGAGGAGTAACCTCACGATCCCCCTCCTTACTGAAATGTATCTTTTTGGCGATAAATAGCTCTAAATTCATTTATAACATTCTTCCCGGATAAGCTTCCAGCGCCTTTGATAACACCGTCAAAGCTTTCGCCAAATCTTCCTTTTTCAAGACATAGGCCATACGAACCTCATTCTTACCAAGTCCCGGTGTCGTGTAGAAACCCGACGCCGGTGCCATCATGACCGTCTGACCCTCGTATTCGAACTCTTCCAGACACCAAGCGCAGAACTTATCGGCATCATCCACCGGAAGTTTAGCCACCGTATAGAAAGCGCCCATCGGTATGGGAGAATAAACGCCGGGAATACGGTTCAAGCCATCGATCAAGCATTTACGCCGTTCCACATACTCGTCATAAGTCTCACGGGCATACTCCTCGGAAGCATCCAAAGAGGCCTCGGCCGCGATCTGTCCGATCAAAGGCGGGCTTAAACGAGCTTGGCAGAACTTCATGACGGCACTACGCACTTCGGCATTTTTCGTAATCAACGCACCGATACGGATACCGCATTCCGAATAGCGTTTTGAGACAGAATCGATCAATACCACGTTCTGCTCGATACCTTCCAGATGACAAGCCGAGATATACGGGGAACCGGTATAGATAAACTCCCGGTATACCTCATCCGAGAAAAGATAAAGATCATATTTCTTTACGATATCCCGGATTTGATTCATCTCACGACGCGTATACAAATAACCCGTAGGATTGTTCGGGTTACAGATCAGGATCGCTTTGGTACGCTCATTGATCAACTCCTCGAATTTCTCTACTTTCGGAAGAGAGAATCCTTCCTCTATCGTAGTCGTCACTGTCCGGATCACGGCTCCTGCCGAGATAGCGAATGCCATATAATTGGCATAAGCAGGTTCCGGTACGATAATCTCATCACCCGGATTCAAGCAACTCAAGAAGGCAAACAAAACAGCCTCCGAACCACCGGTAGTGATGATAATATCGTCAGCCGTAAGATTAATATCATACTTTTTATAATATCCAACCAACTTCTCGCGATAACTGCGATATCCCTGACTAGGGCTATATTCCAACACCGTACGATCGACATTACGGATCGCGTCGAGTGCCGCTCGCGGAGTGGGAAGGTCGGGCTGACCGATATTCAGGTGATACACATGAACTCCTCTCTGTTTGGCAGCATCGGCCAATGGAGCCAGCTTCCGGATCGGGGAAGCGGGCATTTCGACTCCTCTTTGTGAGATGTTGGGCATTACTATCTTATATTTATTCGTTTTGAGGGGCAAAGATAGTAAAATTATTAATCAAATACCCGGTCTTGGCGAATCTTTGCTAGCGTGCATCGTAGATACAAAAGCATTCGGATCGATCTCTTTTACCTCATCTTTCAAGCGGGGCATGTCCTTACGCTCGGCAATCGTAAAGATAATCTCGGTCTCATGTCCCTCGTACATGCCTTTACCATGGATAAATGTTCCTCTCATACCCATTTTATCGACAATCAAATCACGCATTTCCTTTGTCTTTCGGGAAACGATAAAGACAGCACGGTTCGGGTTCTCCGTCTGGAACATCTCCACGATCTTTCCATATACGAAAATAGTAAACCAAGAATACAAAGGTACCGCCCAATCCTTAAACACGATCAAGCCCAACAATACGACCGCGGAATCCAATACGATGATCATATTGCTAACCTTCAAGTTGGAGTCATTAGCGATCACACGTGCCAATACATCCGTACCGGCACTCGTACTTTGCGCCCGGAAAATACAAGTCACACCCAATCCTAAAATAGCTCCACCGTAAAAGGCGGCGATAAAGGCATCGTTCTCCACCAATGGATCGGTAAGGAAATAAGATAATGAGTCGGTAAATATAGAGATCAGCAAGAAAGTAACGATCGTCTTCGGGCCGGAAGACAATCCGATCTTTTTCATCGCCAAAATCATCAACGGGATATTGAAGCAAAGCGCCGTCGCACCCATCGGCAAACCATCCGGGAAGAACGGGAACAAATCTTTCGTCACATAGTGGATTACGATAGAGATACCATACACACCTCCCGGTACGATTTTGTAAGGCGCTAGGAAAAGCACGTAACTAAGTGCCTGCAAAAATGAACCTACCACGATTAAGGAGTAGTCCATTACATTTCTCTTCAAAGTAGCATTAGAAGGGACTAAAAGTTGTTGTGTTGTCATGACTCGAATTAAGCGTTATTTGTAAAACGCCGCAAACTTACACAATCTTCTTCGATTTATACGCGAGCCTTAAAAAAAAGTATCCCCACTATTTACCTTCTGACAGGAAATAGTGGGGGACACACTCTTATATAGTATAAATTACTTACTTGCGTTATCCGCTAAGTACACTTCCGGGAACGTATTAACACCCAGCGTACGGTTGTTATTGTTCGTGATGTTCAATAAAGTAACATACTTACGATATTGATCCGGGCTCAAAGCCTTCTTCATCAACTTCAAGTTACCGTAAACCGCTTGATACATTTTCTTATCCTGCAATTTAGCGCTAGCTTTTACGCTCGCGTTCTGCATCTCGATGAAATATTCGTTGATGTTAGCTACCTCGTCCAACTGGCTCGGAGTCAATTGCAAATAGTTCGCTAACTTCTCTGTACTTACCACAAACGGTTCTCTACTCAAACTCGGTTTCTGAGCGAAGCTCATTGTCGCACACATCAATAAGGCTGCGACTGCCATTCCAAAACGTTTCATAATACCTAAAAACCTTAAATTGTTAAACCTAAACAAAAACCTTAAAAACACATAGCCCAATCACATTGGCTTAATTACTTCTCAGCCAAATAACTGTCCAAAAGCGGATTAGAAACCTTATCTTCCTGATTAGCGCGAGTCACATTAATCAACGCTACATATTTACGATATTGATCTTTAGTCAATGCACGTTTCATCAGTTTCAAATTACACAACAATGCGTTGCGAGTTTCTTCCGGTCTTGCGTTATTGCAAAGCGCTTCCGCAGACAGGGGTTGACCTAATTGATTCTCGAAGTAAGTATTAATCTCTGACACCTCAGCGATCTGGTTTGCGTCAAGCTGCAAATATCTGCTTAGCTTATCGAAACTCATACTCTTTGAATCACTAACCTTTTGAGCGAAGCTCATTGTCGCTACCATCATTAAAGCGACTACCATCATACCTAAACGTCTCATAATACCTAAAATTTAAACCTAAACTAAGACCTTAACTAATAAATGCGGCGTTTCCGCATCTTCTATCTTTCTCTTTTTGTTACTGCAAATATAACAGTATGTTTTATAACATTGTTCTTCAATACGGTTAATTTTTGCAAACAATTGACGTTATTGATATATATCAAGGCATATAGCAATCATTTTGTAATATATATTACAATAAACACTATCTATTTCATCATAGACACCGTTTATAAACAAACAAAAGCCTAGATATATTCTTATACAAGCCTAGCTGTATTCTTATACGATACCATATCTATTCTATAATCTCCGTCGTGGATTATACAAACCACAGCGTGGTCTATAAAAACCACGACATGATCTATACAGACCACGACGTGGTTTATAGAATAGATACAGTCACAAGATACTTTTTATGCAATAGCTTGATACTTTACATCTATCCTTTACTTATTTATCGGCTAGATAAACATCGGGGAAGGAAAGCCCGCTCGTCATCCGGTTATTATTGTTCGTTACGTTGATCAAAGCCACGTATTTCCGATATTGATCGGTGCTTAACGCCTTTTTCATCAACTTTAAGTTGCCAAATACGGCTTGCCGCATCCGTTTATCCCGCATTTTATGACTTCCCCTCAAGCCCTCGCTTTGCTTTTCCCTAAAATAATCGTTGATCATCGCTACCTCATTAATCTGGCTGGGACGTAATTCCAGATAGCTTACCAATTGGCCCACATTGACTACAAACGGTTCTTTATGTAAGCTCGATTCCTGCGCGAAACTCATTGTCACACTTACCAACAAGGCTGACATAGCCATTACTAAACGTTTCATACTACCTATTCCTTTCATTTGTTAAACCTTAAAAACCTATTTCTCTGTGATCTTTGATACAAATATAGGGTGAGGTTTCCCGCTAGAAAAGGAAGAATCGACGAAGTACGCCGTAGGTTTAGACGAAACCGGGAATCAAGCGGATCAAGAAATCAGCTTATTCCTCTCGTACGAGGCTTTTACCAAGCGGATATAGACGAATAAGGAAAGAAGGCAACAAACCGCCCCGACTCCGTAGGCGGTAGCCAGATTGGCACGGGTAGCGATAAAGCCGGCGGATAACATCCCGATCCCCATCCCGAAATCGAAAGAGGTCAAGTAGGTAGAAGTGGCCGTACCGCGCATATGGTGCGGAGCGACATTCACGAAAAGACATTGAAAAGCCGGTACGCTCACGCCAAAACCGATACCGATCGCCAAGGCGCAAGCGAAAAAGATAAACGATGTATGTACGGTAGCGAACACGGAAAACGAGATCGCTAAAGAGACCAAGGATACGATGGACACGACATGGATCTTGCCATGGTCCACCAACCGTCCGGAAATCAAACGGGCCGTCCCTACACCGATCGCCATAAATATAAAGAAGTAGCCGGGGTCCGGCACCTCGATCTCTTTACCATATAATACCACGAACGAGAGCAACATCCCATAAGGTATAGCGACCAGCAAATAGGCCAAGGCCGCAGGAAGCGCTTTCACCAAGATAAAACGATCCAACGAGAAGGCCGGACGAGGCACTTTCTCCCGTTTCGGATAACGGATCAGCCCGACGGAGCCGATCCCGACCAATGCGATCACCAAAGCGACCCCTATGATCCAGAAGAAACCATGCCGATCGTACAGCCCGACCGCCACCAAAGGAGCCAAAGACATGGCGAGATTGATCGTCAATCCGTAAAAGCCCATGCCTTCTCCCCTTCGCTTGGAAGGGATTACGTCTATCGTAATCGTATTGCCGGAAACAGAGGTCAGTCCCATGAACCCGCCTTGGATGAAACGAACCGCCATGATCGTATAGACCGTCATCGCAAACCAATAACCGGCGAACAGACAGGCGAATATCGTGAAGGCGAATACATATAACGGTTTGCGGGAGAAACAATCTACCAGATAGACCGGCATAGTAGGCATCAACATATAAAAGGCGAAATTCATCAAGAAGTAAGAGATACAACATTGGACGAAATTCCGGTTCCAAAGTACAGGTTTAGTCTCGCTCATTCCTCTTTATTACTTATGCCAGCTCACTCAACTCCAGCCAGCGCATCGTTTTCTCGTCGATCTCTTCCATGACTTGGGTGATCCGTTGAGATTTAGCCATAAGCTCGTCCGTAGACAAAGTACCACTGCTCATAGCGGTCTCCAACTCCGCCTTCTCCGCCTCCAAAGCCGGTATCTCCTCCTCTAGGGCCTCGAACTCTTTCCGTTCCTTGAAAGTGAGTTTTTTCTTTTGCTCATTGACAGGACGAGACGGTTTCTCCGGAGCCGGGTTTTGTCTCGCTTGCAAAGCAGCCTCCGCCTCTTTTTCCAGTTGGTCTTGCACATCTTTCCAATCCCGGTACTGCGTATAGTTGCCGGGGAAATCCTTGATATCAGCGTTACCCCAGAAAACCAGCAGGTGATCTACCACCTTATCCATAAAGTAACGGTCGTGGGAAACCACGATAGCACACCCCTTGAAGTTACGAAGGTATTCCTCCAATACGTTCAAGGTCACGATATCCAGATCATTGGTCGGCTCATCAAGCACCAAGAAGTTCGGGCTACGCATCAATACCGTACATAAATAGAGGCGACGCTTCTCGCCACCGCTCAATTTATAAACGTAATTATGCTGTTTCTCCGGCGTGAACAGGAAATAGTTCAAGAACTGGGACACTCCCATCTTCTGTCCGTTACCCAAATCCACGTATTCGGCGATCGCCTGCACCACGTCGATCACTTTCATTTGCTCATCGAACTTCAAACCATCTTGACTATAATAGCCAAAGCGAACGGTCTCGCCCACATCGAAATGGCCGCTATCGGGAGCCACCTCCCCCATCAGCATCTTGATAAAGGTAGATTTGCCCGTACCGTTATTCCCGACAATACCCATCTTCTCGTAACGGGCGAAAATATAGTTGAAATCCTCCGTAATCTTCAAATCACCGAAACGTTTGCTTACATTCACCGCCTCGAAAATCTTCGAACCGATGTAAGAAGCCTTCACGTCCAAGTTCACCTTTCCGGTATCCCGTTGTTGCTTCGCTTTCTTTTCCAGCTCATAAAAGGCATCGATACGGTACTTCGCTTTCGTGCCCCGTGCCTGCGGCTGGCGGCGCATCCAATCCAGTTCCGTACGGAGAAGATTCTTCGCACGCTCCACGTCGGCGTTCATCGCCTCGACACGCTCTTGGCGTTTCTCCAAATAATAGCTATAATTACCTTTATACGAATAGATTTGCTTATTATCGATCTCGATGATCTCACTACAAACACGATCCAAGAAGTAACGGTCGTGCGTCACCATCAAGATACTGATATTGGCCCGGCTCAGATAATCTTCCAGCCACTCGGTCATTTCCATATCCAAATGGTTCGTCGGCTCATCCAAGATAATCAATTCAGGGTCCGTGATCAAGACATTCGCCAAGGCTACCCGTTTCAACTGTCCTCCGGACAATTCCCCGATCTTCTGATTGAAGTTATGAATCTTCAACTGCCCGAGGATTTGTTTCGCCTTTTGCTCATAATCCCACGCCTTGAAGCTATCCATACGGGTAAGGATGTCCTCCAGATTCGAATGATCCTCTTTCGCCATCGCCTCCTCGTACTCAGCGATCAACCGGACAGTCTCGTTCTTCGAGTGGAAGCAAGCCTGTAGCACGGTCAGTTCTTCCGGATAAGAAGGTGATTGCTCCAAATACCCGACCCGCAGGTCTTTCCGGAAAACCACCTCACCCGAGTCGTAATCCTCCTTACCACCGATAATATTCAACAAGGTAGTCTTACCCGTCCCGTTTTTAGCGATCAACCCGATCTTCTGTCCTTGTGCGACTCCGAACGTTATATCCTCGAAAAGAACCAAATCACCGAAGCTCTTGGTCAGCTTATCTATCTGAAGGTAACTTATCATGTTTTCTTATTTAAATTCAAATCGGAAGGCAAACTTACACAAAATCCTCGAATTTTAAGCTTTTCTCCGTACCTTTGGTGGAAGAATAAGAAAAACACCATGAATGTTAGAATAGATGAAAGTTGGAGAAAACGTCTGCAAGAAGAATTTGACAAGCCTTATTTCGAGCAATTGGTGACATTTGTCAAAAACGAATATAAGCAAGCGCACGTACTTCCTCCCGGGTCCCAGATATTCCATATATTTAACGCATGCCCGTTTGAGAAGGTAAAAGTCGTTATCTTGGGACAAGACCCCTATCCAAATCCGGGGCAATACTACGGGGTCTGCTTCTCGGTACCCGATGGCGTGGCGATTCCCAGCTCCTTGATGAATATATTCAAAGAGATCTACGATGATCTTGGGAAACCGATCCCTTCCTCCGGGAATTTGGATCGTTGGGTAAGCCAAGGCGTATTTCCGATGAATTCCGTCCTCACGGTCCGTGCCCACCAAACAGGTTCGCACCGGAACAGGGGATGGGAAACATTCACGGACGCCGTTATCAAGAAATTAAGCGACGAACGGGAAAATCTAGTATTCATGTTATGGGGTAGTTACGCAAAAGCCAAGATTTCCCTTATCGATACGAGCCAGCATTTGGTCCTAACGACCGTACATCCATCTCCCCGCTCCGCCGAATATGGTTTCTTCGGTTGTAAGCATTTCAGTAAGGCTAATGATTTCTTACGGGGTAAAGGCATCCCGGAAATCGATTGGTAAGTATAAATCAACCTAAATCAATCGCATATGGATATTCAAACTTTCATCAACAATTATTACGAAGCATTTTCTCTAAAGGCGGAATTGCCGATCGCTTTCTGGTATTCCGATTCTCTACTTGGAGAATTAAAGCAGACACAAGGCTGTTTATTCAAGGCCCTTCCCGCTATTAGGCAAGGCGAGATTATCAGTATGAACGGAGATAGCGTTGGCTGCGGAGGTGGAAAGTTTTATACAGGATTCACCCCTATGCCAGAGCATGTCCCCAATTTTGTCTCTTTAAAAGAGAGATATAAGCAAACTCCGGAAATGGTAGTCGAGGGTATAAAAGGCATGAACGTACAAAGGTCCTCCCTCCCATACCTCCATTTCGCAAGGATCGATCGATTAACCTCGTTTGAAAAGGTAGAGGGGCTTTTGTTCCTCGCAACTCCGGATATCTTGTCAGGGTTAATTACTTGGACCTTTTTCGACAACAATAATCCGGATGCCGTCTCCACACCATTTGGTTCCGGTTGCAGCTCCACCATCACGCTCACTGTCAACGAAAATAGACAAGGAGGTCACCGCACGTTCCTTGGTTTCTTCGATCCCTCGGTCCGACCATATGTGGAAAGCAACTTATTAAGTCTCACGATCCCGATGTCACGTTTCAAGACGATGTATCAGACAATGCGTAACTCCTCCCTATACGATACACACGCATGGGCGAAAATAAAAACCAGAATCAATGAAGGCTGATTTTTATACGGAAGTTTATAACATCGTCAGAGAGATACCAGAAGGATGTGTGGTTACCTACGGGCAGCTAGCCAAGCTCGCCCGAAGGCCACAATGTTCCCGTATGGTAGGGCAGGCAATGTTCAACGTCCCGAAAGAACTGAACCTGCCTTGCCACCGGGTGGTAAACAGCCAAGGCAGATTAGCTCCCAACTGGGCGGAACAACGGGGATTATTGGAGAAAGAAGGCATTACCTTCAAGAAGAATGGCTGCGTTGACTTGAAGAAACATATTTGGGAGGATATATTACCGATTATCTAATCCGATAACAAAATGTAAAATCAGCAAGTTCTTAAAAGAACCATTCCCAATGCTATTTGCCAAGATCATTCTTTTCCAACCATTCGCCCAGCAGATCCGCTAGTTGGCCATTATTCAAATCCTGCATCAAGAAATGGGTATTACCATAAATACCGATCTTGGGCAACTCAACTAAGGTTGCGTTTCCCCCATGCCTATTTATGGCCTCCACGAATTTACGTCCCATTTGCAGACGTACACGCCAATTCTCGCCACCAAGATTCTCTGATGGAGTCTCCGGAATATAATCACCGAAATACATTACGATTGGAATCCGGGTAAGTCGCAAGAACTGTTCCATAGGAATAGCTACTCCAGTCGCCCCACCGGTAAGTCCGGCGATCGGATCGGGCACCTCCCCCTCGGGAAACACATAGCCACCCGGCTCATATGAAACGACAGCCTTGACATTCGGATTTTGTATAGCGGCCATCCATCCCGGGAAACCTCCCGCCGAATGTGTTACAAGGATATTGTCCCCTATTTTTTCCGTCAAGGCATTGATTGCCGGTACATCTTGTTTGTGATCACTGATATCGGGCGTCATCTCCCGGAAAAACTGCGATAGATAGGCTGAATCAGACGGAAACTGCACACCTTTGTTATATTCCGGCCAAATCCCGATACGCCAGATGTCAAACCAGAACATCTCATCGGCCAGCGGCTTGACCGTAGTCGTAGCAGATGTCCTTCCGGCACGGCCACGACCGGGAAGATCCATCACGTAACTGCTATATCCCCGGCGTAACATGAGAGTAGCGAAACCATCCCGCCCATCGGGTGTCATTTGCCAACATACCCCAGAGCCACCATAACCATGAACATAAACCAAAGGCAATTTTTTCGCATGGGCCGGAACTTGGAAATCCACGAAAGCATGATCCGCACGATAGCTCTGCCCGGTCTCGACTTGGGTAGCCCAACCGACAAACTTACTGTTGTCATACGTACCCGGACGCTGTATGGTTTGTCCTCCTACTGAGAAATGCCCTTGTTTAGCGATCACTAAATCCTGGGCATCTGCCATTCCAAACACGGGTATTAATAATGCTAATAATAAAATCTTCTTCATATTCTTCTGATTCATTTTTTATCCGTTAATTGTCCGAGCACATCACGTAATGGATCTGAACTCTTTTTCCCTAGGTTTATCTCTACGATATTTAGCAAAGCCGTAAGTTGCTCTGGCGTAATACCCAGATGCAAGCAAATTGACATATGGCCGTAAGCCATAGGTTCAACACCGCCAACGCCTGCCAATACAGACACGGTCGCCAATTCACGCTCCCTATATGTCAATAAGTCGCGCTCAAAAAGATCCGCGAACAGATGTTCCTTGAGGAAACGTTCGATCGTCGGGGCAAATACCGCATATCCGGCTTTAGGGACAGAAGCAGACGTACCCGATATTTCCGCCAGAATATCCCGTCCCCGCTCATATCGACTCCCACCGTCCTCGATAGCAGAGGCTTCACGACCCTCTACATCTTTAATTCCCATGCTTTTTCTCTCTTCAATGACTTGCATAAATGTCTGTATGGCTCTTAAGCTGCGAGGAAATCCACAATAAGCATAGGCATGTATTAATACTTCGTTTACTTCATTAACGGTCATACCGGATTCAAGTCCCTTCACAAGCGCCTGTCTCAGATGCGCCAAGTCTCCCTTGCCCGTGTACGCCGCGATAGAGACAATGGCTTGTTCCCTGGCTTCCAATACCCGGTTTGCTTCGGCATACACATTCTCCGCTTGGCTTGTCGCTTCTTGATATTCCTTCTCTCCCACCGGACTGAGCCACACCGCCTCATTCGTTTGAGGATTGCAACTTACGGCAACGTGAGCAAACCAGCTATCCGGAGCCGCCCCATGCCAGTGAATCACGTCAGGCGCAATTTCCACGATATCCCCCGGATACAATCTTCTGGCCGGTTTCCCCTTTTCCTGATAGTAGCCTATGCCTGCTGACGCGACAAGTATCTGCCCCCCTTTATGATAATGCCAGTTATTCCGGCAACGAGGCTCAAAAGTGACATTAGACATTGGGACATTCAGCTCCCTATTAACCGTAATCGGAGCGATATACGCCTGACCAATGAAGTTCTTCGCGGACGCTTCCGGCAACTTAGTACCCAAGGGGTACGGTTGTCTGAAATTATCCGTATTTTGCGCCATGGTGAAAACCGGGAACAAACATAGGCAGAAAAGCCGGATTAGAAAGTTCTGTCTCATATTCATATGTATTTATCATTATTCTCCTACCGTACGAGTAAATGCTAAGGTAGCAAGTTTCCATTGTCCGTCTTCCTTCACGTACGTCTCAGTCACGATGAAAGGGAACCTGACCTCCCTACCACCAACTACCGAATTAAGATGAATACGGCTATATACGATTCCGGCGCAACCGGCGAATTTAACATCTACATCATGTATCTCCGCATGCTTGTAATGTATGTTTCCCGTACGGATCACATCAAGCTCCGGCTGCTTACCCCACGAACCACCCATATGTACAAACATAGAGTTCTCGTGGAAGAGGGCGTCGAGCTTATCCACATCTTTTTCTGACATCCATTTCCATTTCGCATTAGACAAATCTATCATCTCCTGCTGCTTCGGAGTAAATGTCTTTTTTGTTTCCTGCGCATAGGCACCCATTCCCATCGATACCAACAACAATGTCGCGATAAATAATGATCTCATAATTTTTTGCATGGCTTTATTAATTTGATTATACATTATATATAAATAGTTTTCCATCATCTATTTATACCTATTCTTCGTTGCGAAGTTACGACCAAAGGAGTTTTGAGACAATACAAAAAAGTCGGTGTCAACTACAAATTTTACCGAAAAGGAAAGGAGTGAAGCTAGCTTACAAGGTCACTCCCTATAATCTGAGGACTTTATACCTAAATTATGCTGCACATAACGGCTGAAATAAGAGGGAGAAGAGAAACCAAACAAATCGGAAATATAAACGAAAGATAATGACTTATCACGCAAAAGCCGTGATATATCCAATATCGTATAACGGTTAATCCAATAATTTGCCGCATAGCCACTCACCTTTTTCGTCACTTCCGATAAATACTTCGGCGTCACGCATAATTCCGAGGCATAGTATGTAACGTCTCTATGCTGGCGATAAACCCCATCTTCCAGCATTTGCAGGAACTTACTCATAATGGAGGCATATTGGGCCGAGATCTTCTCCTCCCCATAAATATGTGAGTGAAAATCGAAGAAATCCAGAATCATTGTCTGGATCACATTAATCATTATGTCACGATAAAAATTATGGTTTTCATTGTTAAACCTATACTCTATATTCTCGAAATCTTTCTTACAGATATCCTGTTGCTTGCGATCCAGACGCATCACAGGATTCAGGAACAAAGATAACTGGCCTTTCATTCCATAATTATTCTGGGGAGTACAAAGCTCAATGAATTGGGGAGTGACATAAATGACTTTAACCTTAAAATCCGCAGATGGGGTGATCTTCTCAACCAGTTTTCCTTTACGCACAATCATACAATCCCCTTCACGTAACTCGAATGGATTTCCATTGAACTCGAATTTACATGCTCCACCCAAACACAAGGCATGAGACAGATACTCTTTATAAATATCTGTCCCAAGCCCATTCAGACTATCAGAGATAATAACACTATCTTTGCCATATTTCATGATACCCCCATTTTAGATCGTACAAATTTAATCAAATTACAATTTCATCCCGAAGAAATCTTTCATTTTATTTACCGCTAGATTCACATATTCCGGGACAAAATAAGTTTTGATATGCTCCGCTCCTGGAATAAGATACATCTCTTTATCTTTTGTTCCGGTAGCCTTTTCAAAAGCTTCGTCAGACATATATTTTGTATCGGCATCACTTCCGGCGATCAATAGCAAAGGCTGGTCGATCAAGTCGATATGATCCGTAGCATCCCAAGTCATAAGATCCAATAAACTGCTCATGGTATAGCGAAATGTCGAATTCGGATGAGCATGGGTTTTAAAGTAATACTCATAACCATCACGATATAGGGCAAACGGTAGTTTCGCCGCCTCCTCATCGGAGACATTCATCTCACCCGTGTATAGAACTTTGCCTTTGGCCTCTTCATTTCTAGCCTCAGCCGCTTGGGTTAAACGTTGTTGTATGGTATTTATCTGGGAATCCTGAAAACCATTACGACGTACACGCCCCGAATTAAACATGCTGAGTGTAGCGACCGCCTTTATCCGTTTATCACCCTGTGCAGCCCCAAGCGTGTAACCTCCACCGCCACAAATACCAAGCGCACCTATACGACTGGCATCTACACCCGGATATTGAGATATGAAATCCACCATACCATGAATATCTTCTATCCGGTTGGCCGGACGATCTGTATTCCGAGGCTCACCACCACTTGCTCCTTGATAACGCGCATCGGCAGCGATAGTTATATATCCAAGCTCTGCCAGCCGTTGCGCATAGAGACCCGCAACTTGTTCTTTCACGCCCCCATTAGGATGAGCAACAACAATAGCTACATACTCTTTTGAGGAATCATAATTCGCAGGAGTATAGATATTCGCCACTACCCCTATACCTCCAACCTCATACGAGACAGGATGTATATTTACTTTTCCAACCACATTTTCACTTACCGCATCGCGATATACCAATCCATACTGATTCTGATTTTGTGCGGAAGCACTTATTACCATGTTCATAATTAATAAAGCTACAATAATTTTACTCTTCATATTCTATTATTTTTTGACCGCTAAGATACATTTACCCAATCATACAGAATGAATACAGATTACGGATTGTATCACCATTTTTACAGAAAACCGAAATAATTGTATTTATATCCGCAATTGTTGTTACACCGGTGGAGATACTTCTTCCCAACTTTGCGCTCAGATAAAATATAAATAAATATGGAATACAGAGTTTTGGGATTAAGCGGACTTAGGGTCTCAACTATAGGATTGGGTTGCATGGGTATGAGCCATGCTTATGGCGCACCTGCCGACAGAAAAGAGATGACGGAATTATTTGCCCTCGCCGTTGATATGGGATATACCTTCTTCGATACGGCCGAAGTATATGGTACAAACACGAATCCTCATGACAATGAGGAGCTTTTAGGCGATGCCTTAAAGCCATTTCGTGATAAAATCGTGATCGCTACTAAGTTTGGACTCACTTTTGATAAGTCTAGCGAATGTGGCCCTTATCCCCTTATCCCGAATTCTAAACCGAAGTCGATTCGTTTAGCCGTGGAAGGCTCTTTAGCGAGACTTAAGACAGACCATCTTGACCTTTACTATCAGCATCGCATAGATCCCCAAGTAGAACCGGAAGAGGTAGCTGACACGATGGCCTACTTGATCAAGGAAGGCAAAGTATTACATTGGGGTATATCAGAGGCGGGCGAGGACTATATTCGCCGTGCGCATAAGGTCTGTCCTATAACCGCCATACAAAATCGTTATTCCATGATGGCACGTTGGCATGAAAACCTTTTCCCCTCTCTAGAGGAATTAGGCATTGGCTTCGTTGCTTTCTCGCCATTGGCAAACGGTTTACTTTCCGCTTGCTATGATGTCAAAAGCGTATTCAACCCTCAAAATGATTACCGGGCAACTATGCCGCAATTCAAAAAAGAAAGTTTCGAGAAGAACAAGCCTCTTCTAGATCTCATAAACCATCTGGCCGATGAGCATCATGCTACTCCCGCACAAATATCCCTAGCTTGGATGCTACAAAAAAAGCCGTGGATCGTTCCTATTCCCGGAACTCGTCATCTCTGCCGGCTAAAAGAGAATGCGGGGGCTGTGGATATAAAGATAAATCCCGCCGAGATCAATCAGATAGACACGGCTCTTGACCATATGGATATGAGCGAGGTATTCGGTGGGACAAAAATCAAATAATAGCCAAGCATATAATCCTCCGCATGAAGGCATACGACTTTTAGTTGAAACCATTTTCTTAATATTTTGGTTATATAATAATATATATATAAGATGAAACATGTAATTTTGACTATCGTTTTGCTATTGGCAAGCGGTTTAGTAATCGCACAAACAAAAATGAGTGATCAACTATCTAAAACAACTAAAATGAATGCACAAAGTAAAATCTATTTCGCCGGAGGATGTTTCTGGGGAACAGAACATTTCATGAAACAAATCAATGGTGTTACTAGTACCCAAGTGGGTTATGCCAACGGTAAAACAAGCATCAAAAATCCAACCTACGAACAGGTATGTAACGACAATACCGGATTTGCCGAGACAGTAGAAGTAAGCTACGATCCTCAACAAGCCGATTTAAAACTATTGTTAGAACTATACTTCAAGACCATAGACCCTACAAGTCTCAATCGGCAAGGTAATGACAGAGGATCGCAATACCGTACCGGCATTTATTACACCAACGCCGCCGATCTGCCTATCATCAAAGAGGCTATAGAGACATTGGCTAAAAAGTACTCCAAGCCCATCGTTGTCGAGGTGGAGCCATTAGTTAATTTCTATCCGGCAGAAGAATATCATCAAGATTACTTAGGCAAACATCCGGACGGTTATTGCCATATAAGTCCGGAACTATTCGATTTCGCACGTAAAGCAAATAAGGAGAAAACGACCGGCAAGCCCCTTTCTGAAAAGAAATTCCAGAAACAGGATGATACGACACTACGCTCCAAACTGACGGCCGAGCAATATGCGGTAACACAAGAAAATGCCACGGAAAGAGCATTTAAAAATGAATATTGGAACGAAAAGCGTGAAGGTATTTACGTAGATATCACCACAGGAGAGCCTTTGTTCATATCGACTGATAAGTTCGACTCCGGTTGTGGGTGGCCTAGCTTCTCAAAACCGATAGATAAAGACCTTGTTATGGAAAATACCGATAATTCTCATGACATGAAACGGATAGAGGTGCGCAGTAAAACAGGAGACGCACATCTGGGACACGTATTTAATGATGGTCCGACAGATAAGGGCGGATTACGATACTGCATCAACAGCGCATCCCTGAGATTTATTCCCAAAGCAAAAATGAAAGAAGAAGGTTATGGCGATTATATGTATCTTTTGGAAAAGAAATAAAACAAATCATAGGATCTACTATTTGAATAAAATCGTATGTATCGAGAATTTACCCCATGCGCCCTTTTAGCACCCTTCATCGATAAGTTTTGGGTGTTTAAAGGTTATGCGGAAATAGGAACACGCTTTAAGATTTTAGCGGACGGCTGCACGGATTTCATCTTTTCCATCGGGAATATGACAATTCCCGCGGATGAGCATCAAATGATCATGCAGCCTTATCGTTCCTTTTTTGTCGGTCCCATGAGGTCTTATTCCAATCTTACCGCTACGACAGATTCCCTACATATGCTAGGAGTTCGTTTCCAACCCTGTGGGCTGGCAGCTTTCACGAATGAGCCTTTGGGACAGTTTGCCGATCTTCGCATCCAGTCTTCAGATATTAACCTTTTATTCGATAATTCCTTTGCCGAGATGCTTTGCGAACAGCCGGACGATTCCGTCCGTATCCGCATTATCGAAGGCTATCTTATACGCCTTCTCACCCAATCCATTCAAGTAGACAGACAAATTATATACGCCACCTCATTTATAAAACAGTCCTGCGGACAGCTACCCGTACAAAACTTGATCGACAAGATTTGCATTTGCCAGCGGCATTTCCAACGTAAGTTCAAGGATGCCACCGGATATACTCCCAAAGAATTCAGCCGGATCATAAAATTCCAATATGCCATAGAAGTACTGAGGAACGCCCCACACACGGACTTAAGCAGCATCGCCTTAGATTGCGGCTACTATGACCATTCCCACTTTATCAAAGAATTCAAGCGTTTAGCGGGAGACGTTCCCTCTTACTTCTTGACTTTACCAAATCCTGCGGATGAACCGCTTACTTATATTTGATTAAAAATAAAATCGCAAGAATCTATCACATAAAAAGTCGTTTTTTTACAACCAGAAAGAATAGTCATTCCGTATGTTTGCACTATTGAACTTTTACAAATAAGAATCTTATGAATTACACTTTTGAACTAAAAGAATTACAAGCTACACACATCGTGTATCTTCATCATCAAGGAGATATGAGCATGATCCCAAGCTCTATCAGAAAGCTTATGCAATGGGCCAGGCCAAAAGGACTTATAAACGGTCCAGCAAATAAACTTATATCAGTTTACCAACACGAAGGAAAGGAGTTAAGTGTGGATATCGGTTTAACAGTGCCTCAAGAGGTAGAGGGAGAAAATGAGATCTCAAAAGGATTATTATCCGGAGGACTTTATGCGATCGGGCATTTTGAGATAGGAACGGATGAAATACCCGCCGCATGGAGCTTGATGTACACGCTTACATCCAAACACCAATGCAAACCTTGTGCGGGCAAATCATTCGAGATATATCAAAGCATCCCCCTCGATCAACATCCACAAGATAAATGTATGATCGATTTATGTATACCCGTCCAGATGATAGACCTCAAGCTAATCGAGGAAAAAGCAATTTCCATATTAACGGAATGTGATACCGCTATGCTCGCATCTGTTACGGAAGAGGGTTATCCCCGTCCGGTTCCTATGGGAAAAATAAAAGCGGATGGTATTTCCCAAATATGGTTCTCTACAGGCACGTTCTCTGATAAGACGATACAATTCCAACTCAACCCGAAAGCCGGAGTTTGCTTTATGAAAGGAGGAGACAGTATCGTGTTAACAGGTAAGGTCGAGATCGTTTCCGATATGGAAATCAAGAAAGCCCTTTGGTCTGACTGGATGTTCGCCCATTTCCCTGGAGGAGTAATAGATCCGAGCTATTGTATATTGAAATTCACTTCCGAAGAAGCGACTTATTGGATCGATAATGAATTTGTAAAAGCAAGTATATAAGTTATCACATCATACAATCGCATCTAAAATATTAAAAATCTTGATTGCCGCTAATTAGACAAGACGGCAATCAAGATTAATTCATTTATTCACTTCAGAAACCTCTCTAGCTCTTATTATTCTACCGCCACATAAATCTGAGTCAATAAATCCTCCGGCTTCGTATTACGAGGATCATTCAAGTAGATCTCGCCGCTAGGCACTTCTCGTAAGGAAAGACCCATCTCGGGGAGATATTTGCCGTAAAGCGTATCATACACAGCCCCTAATTGCTGATAAGTTCCCTTATAAAGAGCGACCATAAAACGCCCTTCCAATACCTTTTTCGTACCAATCTCCCCTTTAGGGCAAACCGAAGGAGCGACTTCCATACAAATATCGGTACGCAGCTTATCCGGTGAGGTCACTTTCGGATCATCATGGTACAAGCAGATCGGTGAAAAACTCAATGGCTGGATGTTTTTATTCTTGGCGAATTGGAGCAAGCGCATCCAAGTTCCCAGATAATCGATTTCTTTATACCCTCCGTTTAGACGAATGTAGGCTACTTGTTTGCCGGGTAAATCTTTTACCTCGACCTTCAATTCCATATCGGGCATTATTCTATTCGGTTCCATAATTACATAATCTTTATTGTTTCTATATTCATTTGGAGAAATCCCATAAAACTGGCGAAAAACCTTAGACAAAGAAGAAGGTACGTCATATCCTACCTTATAGGCGATCTCCTTGACAGGTATTTCTGTATAACGCAAAAGCCGAGCGGCCGTCTCGACCCGCATCCTAACGATAAACGTACCAACCGGTTCCCCTAAGAACTCTGCGAAGATCCGATGAAAATGCCAACGAGAGAATCCGGATATCTCCGCCAGCTTATTTAGATCGATATCCTCGCCTAAGTGATTATTTATGTATTCAACCAATACATTGATACGTTGTTGATACTCTGTCTTTGTCGTTGTCTTTATTCGCATGATTCTTAGGATTTCAAGGCAAAAGTAGAAGAATTATCCCGAACACACTTTTCCGATATTGCTAAAATGAACTATAAAGTAAAGATATCGTTTATTTAGCCCAAATCCGTTATCTTTACCATCTAAATTAAAATAGGAAACAATAACATGTTGAAAATAACAGCGCCTAGATTGGTAAAAAACTTACGGGAGGATGTGGACTGGATGGATTGTATATCCAGACAAAAGGATGATTTTACAGAATGTTCTTTCAATGGATTATGCGTCGAGGACGTATCTAAACAGAACCTATCCGTTAATTCCTGCTTATTCACCAATTGTGGTTTCATTGCTTGCAATTATCGTAAATCTCAGTTTAGCGATGTGGTATTTAAGAACTGTGACCTATCAAATATAAATTTATCCGGATGTGGCTTTTACCGGGTAGAGTTCATTGGGTGTAAACTTACCGGAACGAATTTCTCCGAATCAATCTTTAATCATACTACCATCCGGGATTGCAAAGGAGATTATGTAATCTTCTCCATGAGCAAACTCCGGAACGTATCTTTTAATCAATGCTTTTTACGAGGAGGCGGATTGGACAATTGCCAATTCACGAACGTAGAATTCGAACATTGTAATTTAGTAGAGGCCGAGTTTCACCGGACCTCTTTGAAAGGGATCGATCTTACTTCCTCCGAGATCGCCGGTATACGTATTGGCTCGATTCCCGGAGGAGAGTTGAAAGGTGCTACCGTAACCTCCTTACAAGCACTGGACATCGCTAGAATGTTAGGTATTACGATCAAGGATTAAAACTCCGGATGGCGTTTTAACCACACAACCGCATAGGAACAGGTAGCCAAAGGGCGCAACCCCTGTTCCTTTGCGTATTTATAAGCTGTTTCAACAAGAGTCGCCGCAATCCCACGCCCTTCCAAGTTTTTTGGGACAATGGTATGGATAATGTCCAAGGCATCTCCTCTTAAACGATATTCCACATAGGCTGTCAAGCCGTCTTCTACTACCTCGAAACGATGTTTCTCCGGATAGTGATTTACTGTATATTCCATTATTTATTCTTTTAAAGGTTCTATTTCCTTATTATTTGTATCAATCTCCTCCCGCTTATCCTTCTTTTTATCGAGACCGAAAAAGCGCTTTACCTTCGTGAAGAAACCTGCCACTTTCAAGGCCGCATCCTGTTCTTTTTTCGAGACTCCGACTGATTCCACCAAGGCTGGTCTTAGCATCTGCCATAGATAGTTAAACGTGGAATGATAGGGATCTCGCACAATTTCCATATCGACCTTACGCAATTTACTATCTTTTCGCTCCGGATGAGCCGGATTATTATCCCGTAGAACTAAGTTCGCCAATCTCGACAAGAAACCTTTTTGTGTGGTCTCTCCGTCTTTCTCTTTCAATAAAGCCACTTTCAATTTCCGGTACGGGAAGTCTAACCGTATCCGTCCTTTCTGGCTTGAGGCATCCATATGAAAGACCACATCCTGTGCCCAACCGCTCACTACTTCCGCCGGCGCCAGAGGTTTTACGATCTCATTCAAGGAAAGCAGGTCTAGGCTATCCAAACGGGCATCCAATAGAAAGCGGTCGTATAATGAATCTACCGGGAGTTGCCATGTAGCCGTAAAATGCCCCGATCCCATCAGGTTCCCGTCCGCATGCAATCTGATGAATTGCTCCGGATAGGAAACGATATTGGTCAAACCTGAAAATTGGCCATTCATATCGGTAAAATAAAGCTTACCGGGCTTATCACCTTTAACGGGTAATTCCTCATAAACCACGGAGAAATTGGCAACGGAAGCGGTATCTATCTTGAAACGGACCGGAGCCTTTTGTAAACCTTCATAAATCATCGGAACGATATGAGGCTCCACCGGGATCTTCCGGTTCTTTAAGTTTTGTAGTAAGACATCGTTTATCCAGAGTCCCCCCACACGTAATTCCTTGGTTGAGAAATATCCGGGAATATCCACGTCGTTCAATCTTACGTTCCCAACCTTCACGTCAAACCAATCTTGATGCTTAGGCTGTTTATAAGCGAATTCCATTTTAGAATAAGGCGAGACTAAATGTACGTGATCCAACCTCAAACCTGACTTTCTCAAATCCAGATCCCCGATCTTCAACCGGTAGAAGCCGTTATCCAACGGTATATCGATATCCTTCGTCTGTAGCTGAAGATCACCTAATTGAAACGTCTTCTTCTTCAAATCCACAAACACATTCTCCAAAGCCAATTGGATATCCTTTTGGCTCTCAGTCCGCAATATTGTCGTATCCGATCCCCAAGACATAGAAAAATCACCATCGGATAAATCAAATCGGTCAAACCCGATCTGATAGATGCTATTCTTGGGAATCCGGATTCCCGCTAAAGAAATCAATGGGGTTGAAAAACGTATCGAGTCCTTTTTAGCGGCCAAGGTCACATCCTGTAGACGGAAAGAGCCGTTTACAGTGGATAGCGAACCTTTTCTTATAGTCACACGCAGATCCTTTCCCGGTAAGTAGTTATCGAAATCCCGGAAACTAAGACCAAAATGATCATACTTGAAAAACAATTGCCCACTCCGGTTCGTTTGCTCATCCACCAAGAAATTCGTAGCAAAGAAATTAAGGCCGTTGAGTCGGTACCGGGTCGTGTCATTTATCTCACGATCCTCCAATGTCACATTTGCGTTCTGAATCTGGATCTTACGGATGGAAAGATACCGAAGGAAAGGATTTAACAAACTTTCCACATCCACACGGCTATTTACAGATGCGCTTTTTCCTTTATCCGGAGATTCAACAGAAGGCGTTTTATAATAAACCAAGCGAGGCGACCGAATCATCAGTAAATCCGCGCTAATACCTTTATCGTACGCCAACCCGTCTATCCGGATCGTATCGATACTTCCCGACAAATAATCATTACGGGAACGGACCGACAACGGACGTAGTCGCATGCTATCTATATGAAACGAACCTAAGGCCGTATTCATCGCCAAACGCTTGATATCGAACCGATGATTACGAGCCCTCATGATCCCTTGTATATCATTCGCCTCAAACGCAATGGAACGAAAATAATTCAGTTCCTCGCCCGGAGCTACCAAGGAGTCGATCAGAAGACCTTCCGCATGGAAATTAAACTCAGGGATCGAGAAGTCCTCTATCTGCCCTTTCAAGGCTAAGGAATAGTGAAGGGCGGTTCGCTCTATTCGTATTTGATCCACGGATATACTATGTAGTACCGGAGAGATCACATCATATAACGATAAGGCTTGCACCAAAGAATCCGCATCGGCATTCGCCTGCTTCTTCTCCCGAGTCAAGTCATACACCTTGATATCCGAAGATTGTATCTCAAAATTACGGGCGGACAAATAGTTCAAGGCTTCTTCCCGTCTAAAGTGAATCCCTTGTATCTCTACGGTTTGCACTTTCCCTTCCAGATAATTCGTAGGTTTCCGATTGGTCTCCCCCCACAATAATTCTTGCGGAAGCAATTGGATTTTTTGGATATAGATAATGGAATCTTGGGTACTGAGGCATATACTATCCGTCTCCAACCTAAAATCATTATTTACCAACAAGGTTTGCGGCTGGTTCGTGACAAAATCGAAGTTATCGCAATACAACAGCTTCCCGCTCCGTGAAGAGGTAGAATCCAACATAAAACCATACGCATGGAAACTTACGTTATTCAACGTATAGATAATCGGCGAGACTTGGTTTTCCACATTATAAGAAATACTGGCATTTTCCAAGTTCAAGGTCTTTACGCTCAGGGCATCTATGTATGGAGAGATCACCTCGTACAAGGTCTTCGATTCGGCATGCTCTACCGTATCTGCCGCCAGTCCGGAAACTAACGGGTTTGATCCGGAAGAGCCGTATACACGAACCTCCGGTGAGCGGATCTCAAAGGTATTGAAATGGAGTTGCCGGTAATTCCATCGCCATACCAAATTAATTCCCTTAAAATCTATCACCTCAATCCGGGTACTTACATAGGTATCGGGCAAGCTATCCAAGGCGGCCCAATGTTCAAAGACCTTAGAGTCCGGCTCCAATGAAATACCCTCTAGCCTTAGCTCTCCCTTGAAGAAGCTAATAGAAAGCTTATCGAAAGAAAGGCGATAAAAACCATCCGTAGCTTTCGCCGTACGCTCTATCAGTTCTCTTTTCAGGTACCGCTCCAAACGACCTGTCAGGAAAAGATTCAAAACTAGGAACAATACAGCCAGCGATAAAACAGCGATCACCGTATGTTTCAATATCTTCCTTATCCTAGAACTCATCCTTTCCTTGATTTTTGCGATATAAACTTCTTTTTATAAAAACAAAATAGACCCGTTTATGTTGCCTTTCATCTAATAAAAAAGCCCCGGAGTCTATTAACCCCGAGGCTTACGATCTATCGATTGTTACTTCATTTTACAAAAGGAGCCTTGATCAAATAGTCGGCGCAATCCTTCACACCCGCAAATTGAGTACGTCCGTCCGGCATCTGCTCCAACTCTACGAAATAGTCTTTGATTCCGTTCGCATACATTTGCTTGAAGATCATCTCAAAGTTCATCATACCACTTTGGCCGAATACGGCACGATCCTTGATATGTAATACCTTGATACGATCCGGATGTTTCTGCATATACTCGACAGGATCGTTTTGTCCCATGACAGTCCAATAAACATCCATCTCGAAGTAAACCTTGCTCGGGTCCGTGTCTTTCAGCATCAAGTCATAAATCTGGTCTCCAACTTTCATGAAAGCGGCGAAAGGATTTCCTTTCACCTTCTCCTGTTGCTCTTTCGTTGCGACACGATTGAACTCCATATTATGATTATGATAGCCAAAACCAGTGGCGATACCTTCCGCCTTGATAACATCCGAGGCCTGATTGAAAATATCGCAAACAAGTTTAGCCTCATCGTGCGTAGTAATCGTCGGCATCATCGGCTGGATCAAATATTTACAGCCTAGTTTCGCATGATCGGCAGCCGTAGCTTTCCAATACTCCATGATCTTTGGGGTAACCTCCTTCGAGTATTTGAAAATCATAGCCTTAAAAGGGTCAGAGATAGATGTGTCTACCGGATTCACGTGCGAGCTAATGATCTTCAAGCCTGCGTCTTCCGCCATTTTCTTGAAGTCCATCATAGGAACACCTCCGATAGCACCTTTACCATAACCCGCCAACTCCAGCTTGGAGTATCCCATATCCTTCACCCTCCGAAGATTAGCGGCCACGTCGCCTTTATATAATTCTTGGGATAAAGAATAGATCTGCAAGCCAATCTCTTTGCCGGCATGGACCTCATCCACAACTCCCAACGCAGCGTTCGCCGCATTTACGGAACCGGCTTTACCAGCCAGCAATCCACCAACGGTAAAGAGAGAGATATTTTTTAAGAAATCCCGTCTGTTACTCATAACATCATTCTATTTAAATAGGCTTATTTACAGAAATAAGGCAATGAATACGGGTTGCGATATTGATACCAGTACAAACGGTGGGAAGCCGCCTCCTTATCATTACCGAAGCTTAATGTAGCCGGGTTCCATTTAACCGGACGGCCTAGCTCACGGGCAATATTCTGTAAACAGCAAAGCGTATTCGTACTGCAACCTACCTCAACCGGAGCGATCGGGTTCTCACGTGAACGAACGCAGTCGATGAAGTTCTGCATATGCGGGGCACTAGTCTCATAATTACCCGCATCGTTACCCTTCTTTTTACTGTCTTTCAGCTTCTTCATATATTCCTCATACATCTTCTTACGCTCTTCCGGAGTCATCATTCTCGGGCGCTTCTCGATCAAGTTCTTCAGGTCGGAGGGGATCTTAGACTGATCAGAGCAGTTGATGTAGCCACGAGCTACCTCGATCCAACCGTTATCACCAACAAACTTAATACCCTGCGCATCCGGATTATCCTCCAAATAAGGTTGTTCAGTCATTACGATACCATTCGCATAGCGCATGGTTGAATATTGCGTGCCATTGTATCCCTTAGGTGTAAACTCAACCGGACCAGAGCCATCCATACCGATAGCGGCTTGGGCGATATCGAACATATGAGCGCCCCAGTCAGCGGTATAACCATTACCGGTCTCTTGATACCAACGCCATGCACCCCATAGTTTCTCGTTCTCTTCCGGATCCAGAGAAATAGGAGGACATAAATCGGGATGATAATGGATCTTCGGATCGTTCAACGGACCCATCCACTGATTGAAGTTCAAATTAGCGGGAACCGGCATTTCCGGCAAGCTCAGCGGCGTAGGAGGCTCACCTACACGTGCATATATTTTCTCTATATGACCGATGGCTCCATTCTGAACCATATCGATCGCAGCTTGGAACTCTCTGCTGGAACGTTGCTGGCTACCTACTTGAAGCACACGTTTATTATTACGTACGGCTTTTACCATAGCCAAACCTTCAGCGATCGTATAAGCCAACGGTTTCTGGCAATACACGTCTTTTCCGGACTGGCAAGAATGGATCGTAGCCAAGGCATGCCAATGGTCCGGGGTAGCGACCTCAATAGCGTCGATATCCTTACGCTCCAGCAAATCCTCGTAAAACTCATATTGATCACAACGTTGGTTCATTCCCTTTGAGGCTTGCCATTCAGCGACACGTCTTCTGAAACGCTCTGTTTTCATCGTGTCCACGTCACAACATGCGGCAACCTGTACGCCCGGACATGCGGCAAATCCTTTAAAGTCTGATAATGCTTGCTGACCTAGGCCGATAAAACCTAAAACGACTCGATCGCTCGGAGCGATACGAACGCCATTCATGGCCCAACTGGGAAGAATTGTTAAACTAGCCAATCCTAGTGCGGAAAGACCCAAAAACTCTCTACGGCTTACGCCCTTCTTAGTGTTTTCTTTCATGGTAATTTTGTTAATAATATAAGATAAAATGTAACTTGGTCTGAGAATTATTGCCCCAAAGTTATAAAAAATAATTTATTTCCATAATAATCTTTTAATAAAAAAGGCTATCCTTGTCCGGGATAGCCTTATTTTGATTCATATCAATTCCTAAAACGCATATCCGAAGCCTACGTTCAGATAGATCGGATACATCCCGAAGGTAATCGTATCGAAATCCTTTTGGAAGATATCGTTCAATCCCCATGTCAAGTCAGCGTATACGATAAGGTGCTTAAACGCTTTCCATTCTGTACCGATCTGCGCTCCCCACTGAAACTTTCTTAAGTTATCCGAGAAATCATAGGAAGCACGGTTGTCGCCGGAAAACTCCACCTTCGTACCGGTAGGATTGATCTCACGCAGATATCCGTCGTATACGTAGCCGGAGAAGTTCCGGTTTGTAGCGAACGAGACAAATGGTCCCGCCGAGAAACTCACCCGGTTATTCAATTGGTAAAGAGCCACGACCGGTATCGAGAAATAAGTGTTCTCCACTTTCGTCTGCACGCCGCCGGTCCAGTTTCCTTTCAGCTTCTCGCCACCGGAGCCAATGATCTCCATGCTGTAATTCTTAACCGTCGCTTTTGTCTCCATACCTTTATTCTCCAGACGGAGACCGATCATCATACCCCATTCCTTGCTCTCGCCGAACCATTTCTTGATATCGCCCTCTATCGAGACACAAAGCGTAGGGCGATAACTATCTATCGCACGAATCTCACGAGGCAATGGCACCGGAGCGGTTCCGCCGATATTGATACCGGCCTTTACCGTATATTCCAATCCCCTTAGGGAAGACCAGATTATTCCTTGGTTTCTTTCCTGCTGCGCCTTCAACGTAACGACACCCGACAAGCACAGTATACCTATTAATACTATATATCTTTTCATATCCTCTGTTTTTTTAGTTCTCACCGGACTGGATTATCTCAACCTCATCGATCCAAAGCGTGCTACCTTCCGCTCCCTCGAAGACATCACCTTTCAAACTCGAAGAGAAGACTATGGATAACTGATAACCACCTTTCGCCAGCTTATCCTTATCGATCACCTTACCGGGCTTAGCCACGAACGGGATATAGAAACGCGTCCACTCATCCGTCTCTTTCTGATCGCTGATCCGGGCAACGGATATCAGGTTCGGGCTTGTCAGCCCGTTGAAACCATCCAAATATTTCACATTCTCATCCGTCTCATAGAAGATGGCGTAGATATCACATTGGTCTTTCTTACCTTTTACCTCCTCGCCATTCACTTTATACGACTCTCCCGCTTTATATTTATAATAACCACTCAAGTAAGTCGGCACATGATCGAAAGGACGTCCCAATCTCGTGCCTTTCCTTGCGTCCGGAATAGCGTTCAGCAAATCAAACGTACCGATAAAAAGGTTTCCCGCGGCGATAGGCATACCGAATCCGCTACCGAAACTACCCGTGCTGCGGGTCACCAACTTAGCGCATTTACCGACATATCCGTTATCGTCTTGCATGGTGGGATAATCCAACGGAGTCTTGGGCACACCCGTCAAGCCAAAACCGGCGTTACCACTCGCCCATGTCACGGAATCTCCATTCGACGTGAAATCATAGAATATCTGATAACGTTCATTCTTCGGCTCCATCGTTATATGCTCGAAATGATATTCCGTGCTCACACCAGAGACGATGCAACGTACCGTATAGGTCTTCGTCCAGTGGCCATCCTCGGAAGTAACCGTATAGGTTCTCGGGGTCGTAAAATCAAAAGCGGTGCCACTAGCAGGCTTGATAGTAGCGCCGGGAGTCAAGGTGAATACCGGGGCTAGGTTTGTAATATCAGCGTCACTTTTCACGGTCAGCGTCACGGACTCGTTGTCGATCTCCGGCTCGGCTTTCAATATATCGCCATCTACCGTACACGATAAGATATCCGCTTCCGCATTGGGCGCCTCCTCCCGGATACAAGAGACGGAGAGTAGCGTCAATAAAAAGCATAAAACAAAACTTTGTACCTTCATACTTCAAAATCTTTATAATTCATATTGAAAAAGGATCACACCTCCCTATTATTCATATAGGTCTCTTTCAAGTACCTATAACGGGGAACAAAGGTAATCTATTATGCGATACGTAGTATTCCTATATATTTTAATAACTTTTTTTACAATGCCCTTTTCTCACACCTACGGAAATGACGAGATTCCAAGAGAATGAGGTTTATATATTTGCGATTGTCATAAAATACTACTAATATCGCGTATACTTAAATCTGTATAGACCATATGACAACACGAAGAGATTTTCTCCGGCAGACCGCCTTGCTCGGTGCCGGACTTACCATCAGTCCTTTTTTCATTAAAGCTGGGAATGCCGGTGTGGGCGCAAACGATAAGATAGGCGTTGGGCTTATCGGATGTAACGGCATGGGATTCGAAGACCTAAAAGCGTTCCTTCGTAATCCGGAAGTAGAGTGTATCGCCTTGTCGGATATCGACGAGAGCGTATTGAATAACCGGGCGGCTGAAACCGAGAAGATCACCGGAAAGAAGGTAAAACACCTGTATAAAGATTGGCGTAGACTAATAGACAATAAGGATATAGACGTAGTGATCGTAGGTACCCCCGATCATTGGCACTGCCTGCAAATGGTATCCACTTGCCAAGTGGGGAAAGACGTATATTGTGAGAAACCGCTAGGCAACAGCATCGAGGAATGTAATATAATGGTACGTGCGGCCCAGAAATACAATCGGGTTGTACAAGTGGGACAATGGCAACGAAGCGATCCGCATTGGCAAGATGCTATGGCGTTCGTACATGGAGGACATCTAGGGAAGATCCGTACGGTACGTGTCTTCTCTTATCAGGGTTGGTGCCCTTCCATCCCCGTAAAGCCGGATGAGGCGGTTCCTGCAGGTGTTGATTATGATATGTGGCTAGGGCCGGCACCACGACGCCCATTCAACCGGAACCGTTTTCATTTCACGTTCCGTTGGTTCTGGGATTATGCGGGAGGTTTGATGACTGACTGGGGTGTTCACCTGTTAGACTACGCATTATATGGCATGAACGTTACCGCACCGGAATCCATCATGGCATCCGGAGGTAAGTTCGGTTATCCGGATGACGCTTGCGAGACCCCGGACTTATTGCAAACCATCTATACATTCAAGGATTTCACCGTGATGTGGGATCATGCGATCGGTATCGACGATGGCGCTTACGGACGCAATCACGGTTTGGGATTTGTAGGCGAGAACGGTACGTTGGTGATCGACCGTAGCGGCTGGGAAGTGATACCGGAGAAAGTGAACGGACAGGCACGTATGGAGGCGGTACCTTTAAAGAACTCATACGGCGAAGGGGGACTGAACTTACACGTAAAGAATCATCTGGAATGTATCAAGAGTCGGAATCGTAATTGCAACGCAAGTGTAGAGATCGGAGCACATATCGCCAAGTTCTCCCAATTAGGGAATATAGCCTATCGCACGGGTAAGAAATTATCGTGGGACGGAAAGAGTTTCCATGATACGGAGGCGGATAAACTATTGTGCAAGGAATACAGGGCACCGTGGGAATTACCGAAAATATAAGGATCTAGTTGTAGAGACGGGGCGTGCCCCGTCTCATCATAGACTGATAGTAATTTAGAATACCATTTTGCTGGGTAGAGACGGGGCACGCCCCGTCTCTACAACTGGGTATTTATTGATGTTCGGGGCGTAACAGGTCGTTCACCGTCTTCACGGGGTTGAATGTCTCGATAGGAACTTCTACGAATACCGTGTTCCAGTCGCTCATGGCACCGTTCCACAAGCCCGGCAATTCCAGCGCTTTCAATTCGCGACCATCCTTGCTCTTATAAGAGATGAAGCCCGTATTCTTATCCACGTAATCCGGCAAGTTGTATTTCTCTCCCTTATAATTCTTAACGGCGCAAACTAAATCTACTGGATTGAAGTGAGTACCTTGCTCGAACATCGCCTTCTTAGCCGGATCGCTCATATCGATCTGGGAGCTTTCAAGCACCTGCAAGGAAACCGTACCATCCGGATTCTCAGCCAAGAACGGACCACCACCCGGCTCGCCGACATTCTTCACCATACCGCATACACGCAACGGGCGAAGCAGTTTGCTCTTGATATACAGGATTAATTCGGCGTCTTCCAGTAATTTCGTATCCGGGTTCTTGATACATAAGTCATCCTGCAAGAAATGGATCATCTCCTCTACCTCGGCATGGGTATACTTACCGGTCTCGATCTGTTCCAGATATCTGAAGGCTTTCTCCTGCAATGTTACCAAGACACCGGCGATCACCTTCTTGTAGATAACCGTAGAGCATTTGAAGCTATCCGGAACCACGTTATCTATATTCTTGATAAATACCACGTCGGCATCCACGTCATTCAAATTCTCGATCAAGGCTCCATGTCCACCCGGGCGGAACAATAACTTATCATTCTTATCGCGGAACGGCGTGTTATCCATAGCGGCCGCTACCGTATCGGTACTCGGTTTCTGGATACTGAAAGAGACATCGTATTTCACAGAGAACTTCTCCTCGTACTCGCCAGATTTATCGGCAACCAATTGCTCGAATAAAGCCTGATGCTCCGGAGATACCGTGAAATGGATATTCACCTCGCCGGCGTTATTCTTGGCGTACATGGCGCCTTCGGCCAGATGTTCCTCCATCGCCGTACGAACCGTATCGGCATATTTATGGAAAAGCAACAAGCCTTTCGGTAGCTGTCCGTAATTCAAGCCTTTCGGCTCCAATAAATTGGATACCACCTCCTTGTACTCGCCCAAGGCTACCAACGCAGGAATATCTTTCCCTGTATTCTCCACGCACTTCTTGTCCAAAGCCTTATAGAAAGCGAATTTCTCGATCTCGCTAAAGAATTTCTTCTCGAAAGCGTTCATCGGTTCCTTATAATCCGCCGAAAGGAACTCGTACAGATTCTTAAACATACGGCTAGCGGCGCCGGAGGCAGGTACGAATTTTACGATTTTCTTGTTTTTAGCCAGATAAGCGTCCCAAGCATCCATATAAGAAGCCTGTTCCTCTTTAGATATTACCATAATACCTTTTTCTACCGAAGCGGAGGCCGCTATCTCAAGGAAAGGGAAACCTTTTACGAAGCAAGCGAGTTGCTCTTCAATCTGTTTTTCGCTGATTCCTTTGGCTTTCAGCTGTTCTAAATCGTTTGCGTTTAACATAGTATAGTATTTAATGTGAATAATCTCATCAGTAACACCACAAGCACTTATACGCTATGTGTATCGCAAATGTATAAAATAACCGCAAGATACGTGTTGAAATTCCATAGAAAAAAGTATTTTTACAGCATGTTTTGCGGTTTGTCCTCAACCGGGCAATAAAAATGATATAACTATGGATACAATTGGATTCTTTACGTCTGAGGAAAAGAAGCTGTTCTTCTCCAAATACAGGCTCCTGTTACGAAACCTTTACTCTTTCCTCGAGCGGGAAGATATCCGGAAGATGAAGGAGCTGATGAAGCGGGTTGTCGCCCTCGATTGCTACGGCAGGGATAAGAATGGTATCAACGGTTTATTGCGAAATATCGACACGGCCTTGATCGCCACCTTGGAGATTGGCTTGAAACGTACCTCGGTCATCGCCCTTCTATTATACCGCCCGGTATTGAAGAAGGCGATCACGATAGAGGAAGTGGAGCAGAAATTCGGGGCGGACGTGACCTTGATCATCCGTCGCCTCTTGAAGACCTCCGACTTGTATGCCCGGAACACCGCCGTCAACTCGGAGAATTTCCATCATTTGCTTTTCTCGTTTGCCGAGGACGTACGTGTGATCTTGCTTATGATCGCCGACCGCCTCTGCCTCATGCGTATGGGAAAACAGATGCAAGAGGATGATCGTATCCGGCTGGCTACCGAGGCCTCTTATTTATACGCTCCCCTCGCCCACCGATTGGGTTTATATACGATCAAGAGCGAGCTGGAAGACCTTTCCTTGAAATATACGGACAGGAAACAGTATGACTTCATCAAGCGGAAGCTGAATGAGACGAAACGCTCCCGCGACGCTTATATCGCCGAGTTCATCGCCCCGATCAAGCGAAAGCTGGCAGCGGCAGGATTCAAGTTCGATATCAAGGGGCGTACCAAATCCATACATTCCATTAATAACAAGTTGAAAAAGCAGCAGGTGGAGTTCGAGGGTATCTACGATCTTTTCGCTATCCGGATCGTATTGGATACGCCGCTGGAGAAGGAACGCTCGGAATGCTGGCAAGTCTACTCCATCGTCACCGATATGTACCAGCCCAACCCGAAGCGTATGAAGGACTGGATATCTATCCCGAAGAGCAACGGTTACGAGAGCTTGCACATCACGGTTATGGGGCCGCAAAATAAATGGGTAGAGGTGCAGATCCGTACGAGGCGGATGGATGAGATCGCCGAGCGAGGCCTAGCGGCGCATTGGAAATACAAGGGCGTGAAAGCAGAGAGCGGGCTAGACGAGTTCTTGAATACCGTACGTGCCGCCTTGGAGGCCAAGGAGAATAATCCGCTCGACTTGATGCAGGATTTCAAGATGGATCTATATAAGGATGAGATCTACGTCTTCACGCCTACCGGCGAGCTTATCAAGCTGGCCAAGGGAGCGACGGTCCTCGATTTCGCCTTTGCCATCCACACGAAGCTAGGAAGCAAATGCGTGTCGGCGAAAGTGAACGGTAAGAACGTTCCGATCAAATACACCTTGAACAACGGCGATAGCGTATCCGTCATCACGTCGCCCGCCCAAAGCCCAAAGCGGGATTGGCTGAACTTCGTCGTCACCTCCAAGGCACGTGTGAAGATCAAGCAGGCCTTGAAGGAGGAGACCGTGAAGGCCGTGGAATTCGCCAAAGAGATGTTGCAGCGCCGCTTCAAGAACCGGAAGATCGACATGGACGAGCCGACCATGATGCGCTATATCAAGAAGAAAGGATTCAAGACCGTCACGGACTTCTACATCGAGATCGCCGAGGAACGCCTCGATCCCAACCAAGTAATCGACGAATATCTGGAGGCTTTCCGCAAGGAGACGGAGACGAACGAGCGTACCGAGGTGCGTAGCGCCGAGGAATTCGTGACGATGACTCCGGTGGAGGAGATATCGACGAACAAGGATGTCTTGGTGATCGACAAGAACCTGACGGGTATCGAATATAAACTCGCCAAATGCTGCAACCCGATTTATGGCGACGAGGTTTTCGGTTTCGTCTCCACACAGGGTATCAAGATCCACCGTATGGATTGCCCGAACGCCCAAGAGATGTTCAGCCGCTTCGGTTACCGGATCATCCGCGCGAAATGGAGTGGCAAGGGAGACAATGGCTATACGGTTACGCTGCGGGTGATCGGACGGGACGATATAGCGATCGTCACCAACATCACCTCCGTGATCGGAAAAGAATCGAACGTCACGCTTCGCTCCTTAAACATCAACTCGGTAGACGGATTATTCCAAGGTAACTTTACCGTATTGGTAAGAGATACGACCGCATTAAACTTGCTGACGAAAAAGATCAAGGCGGTAAACGGCGTGAAAGCGGTAGAGCGATTAAATTCTTAGACAGTGTACTGTGCACGAAGTACCGTAGTACTCTGTACGAAGTACTACAGTCCCCTCTAGGAAGTACCGCAGTACTTCGTACAGGGGACTGTGCCAACTGTAAGACTGGGCCTTGGACTATCCCGGATCACAGAATCGGCGTCAGCCCCATCTTCTCCGCACGTTGTATTAGGAACTGCCGGGCCGCCTCATACTCGTTCGGGATCACGCCGTCGAGGATGGCGTTCTTGATCGCCTCTTTCAGCACGCCGACAGGCTTGGAGGGAGCCAAGCCAAACGTCTCCATGATCTCCTCGCCGGATACCGGGGGCTGGAAGTTACGGACACGGTCTTTTTCCTCTATATCGGCCAGCTTCTCGCGCACCTTACGGAAGTTGTTCAAAAAACGGCGAACCTTCTCCGGGTTCTTGCTCGTGATATCGGCCTCACAGAGTTTCATCAAATCGTCGATATCATCTCCCGCGTCAAACAGCAGACGGCGGATCGCCGAATCCGTCACCTCATCGTCCGACAAGGCGATCGGACGCATATGCAGGCTTACCATCTTCTGCACGTACTTCATCTTCTCGTTCATCGGGAGTTTCATCTTCCTAAAAATACCGGGGATCATCCGATCGCCGATAAAATTATGATTATGGAACGTCCATCCCAAGCGAGGGTCGAAACGCTTCGTGGCAGGCTTGGCGATATCGTGGAAGAGGGCGCTCCAACGCAGCCATAGATTATCGGAAGTCTTGCTCAAACGATCCAGCACCATCAAGGTATGGGCGAAATTATCCTTATGCCCGATCCCCTCCTTGGTCTCCACGCCCTTCAAGGCGCAAAGCTCGGGGAAAATCAATGGCAACAGTCCGCATTTATCCAGCAAGTCGAAACCGATAGAGGGCTTTGGCGAGAGGACGATCTTGTTCAACTCATCCACGATACGCTCCTTGGAGATGATGGAGATACGCTCCCGGTTACGGATGATGGCGTCGAAGGTATCGGGATCGATAAAGAAACCTAATTGAGTGGCGAAACGAACCGCGCGCATCATCCGGAGCGGATCATCGCTGAAAGTAACATCCGGGTCTAAAGGCGTACGGATCGTAAGCTCGTCCATATCCTCCAACCCTCCGAAAGGATCGACCAATTCTCCGTAACGCTCCTTATTCAGGCAAAGGGCCAAGGCGTTGATCGTGAAATCCCGGCGGTTCTGGTCATCTTCCAAGGTGCCGTCTTCCACGACAGGCTTACGGCTGTCATGGCTGTAGGATTCTTTCCTTGCCCCCACGAATTCCAGCTCCAGATCGCCGGCTTTCACCTGCGCCGTCCCGAAATTCTTGAAGACGGAAAGATAAGCGCCACGCCCGATCTTCTTGGCCACTCGTTTGGCCAACTCGATACCGCTGCCTACCGCTACCACGTCTATATCCTTGGATGGGCGGTTCAAGAAAATATCCCGCACATATCCGCCTATTACATATACCTCAACACCTAGCTCTTCCGCCGCCTCCGATATCAAATGGAAAGGCTTCGCGGATATATGATTTACTATCTCTTCCTCGTTTATATACATATTTATGTATTCCAAATCCAATAAAGAGCGCAAAGATAATCAAATTTCATGTACTTTTGCGGTATCAAATACATTGAACGAGAAAGATATGAAAAAGTTAGCGATCTGTATAACGCTCATTGCCGCCATTTTAACGGGCTGTAACGGAGACGAGAAAGCGGCTCAGGCCCGTTTGGACAAGGCCCGGGCCATGTACGAGAATAACGAGTTTTTCGGGGCGAAGAACGAGATAGACAGTATCCGGGCACTCTATCCCAAGGAAGTAAAGGTACTGAAGCAGGGATTAACGCTTATGCGCCAAGTAGAAGTAAAGGAGGCGGAGCGCAATATCGCTTTCTGCGACAGCTTACTCCCGATCAAGCTGGAGGAAGTAGAGGGATTGAAGAAAGGCTTCGCTTTCGAGAAGGATTCCGTTTACGAGGAAATCGGCAATTATATCTGGAAACAGCAGACGATCGAGCGCAACGTGCAACGTTGTTACGTACGTTGCGGCGTGAACGAGGAGGGCGAGATGTATCTGGCCAGCGTATATTACGGCGGACGCCCCATCGAGCATACGGGAATCAAGCTGAGCCTGAAAGACGGCCAATTCGCCGAGACCGCTTCCATCCCGTACGACGGCGGACTGAATTACCGCTTCAAGGATATGGGAAGCACCACGGAGGTAGTGACCTACAAGGGGGAGCACTGCGTCGATGCCGTCAAGTTCATCTACGATAACGAGAAAGAGCGGATCAAGGTGGAATACACGGGAGGCAAGCCTTACATTATACATATGGCGGACGCCGACAAGAAAGCGATCGTCAACACCTTCAACCTCGCCACCGTATTAAGCGATATCAAGAGCATGAACACCTTGAAAGAGAAATCAGAGAAGAAGATCGCTTATCTAAAGAATAAACTGGAGGAGTAGAATCCCTCCATACAAATGGCCTACCTATAAACAAAGCACCGGGACCCCTACCATACAGTAGGAATCCCGGCGTTAGTATACAGACTGATATCCACTATCAGTTATTCATCATTTAACGACGACCTTCTGGGCGGTCTCGCCATCAACGGAAACTACCACGATACCTTTCGATGCCGGCATCACGAAGTTATCTGAAGAAGCGATAGCGGAAGCGGTGGTCTGACCTAAGATGTTAGACAATGTAACCGTCTTGCCTGCCGCGTTCAAGACCGTAACGCTAGCCTCGCCAGCGATTACCGTGAAGCTGGCAACCTCTTCCAATTGTTCGTTGGAAACCGGGGTCGGAGCATTCTCGATCGTGAACGGAACGCCAACATTAGACATTACCACAACATTGTTTACCACACCTACATAAGGAGTCTTCAACTCGCCTGCGGCCACGGTGCGATTCAGCTCTTTCTGGTTCTCCAATAAGTAACCACCATCCTGAGTTGTCTTGAAGGCGAACAAAGCGTTGTTATCCAAAGACGGAACGATATTCGCTTTATCGCTGAAGCCTACACGGTAGTAAGTAGCGCCATTGCTAACGAATGTCTCGTTAGAATCCCGCAAGGATACCATATAGTAGCGAGGAGAAACAGCTTTGGTAGTTGTCTCCGGCGTATAGATCGATGTCGTGATGAAATACAACGGTTTACCAGCGATCACGGTATCGGCTTCTTGAACCCACAAAGAGAAGTTGTCAGTCTCATAAGTTGACTTCAAGATATCTTGGCCTTCGTTCTTCACTTCGGCGAAGAAATTCAGCGGATTCATCGTCAAGAACTTGCCATTCGTACCGAAACGTTTGTGAGAATTGTCGATAGAAGCGTACTCCGGAGCCTCTACAGCGACAAAGTCGAAGTAGTTAACCTTATCGGAAAGGATCAGGTTCGCCGTATTCACGTTCATAAAGACATATTGAGTGGTTGCGCCTACCCTTGTAGCCATCTGGTATTTGCCACCGGTCGTAGCCGTATTGAATACGAATTCCAACGGAGCGGTATAATCAGATAATTTCAACGGTCCACCATTCTCGCTGGCAACCAAATCATTGCTGAAACGTTCTTTCAACATATAAGTCGCATGATACAAGGTATCACCTAAAGCACGGGCACCTAAACCATCCGTTACATTCTGTACGGAATCTTGGCTAACCACGATACGAAGAGCGGCTGCGTTCGCTGCGTCACCAGATTTAATCATCAATACAGAATCTGAAGTAAACGCATACAGATCGTCTACACCCGGAGTACCGGAGATCAAGTTCAATACATAGCCATTATCGGCGAGTTCCTCCGCAGAGAAGTGACGAGTACCCAAGAACTTATCCTTTAAATCCACATTCGCTTGATATTCCACCGTAATAGAATCGGTGCTACCCCCAAATGTATAGGTATTGGCCATACCTTGAACGGCGAAGATCTCCTCGTTAGAAATAATAGTCGTATTCGTATTACGGTCTACAACCGAATACATTCCGTTGTTTTCCTTGATATACCATTGTCCCTTCGGTTGATAAATAGAAGGTTTAAAACCTGCCGCGGTTACCAACTTATCGGAAGCGGCACTCTTATCGTAAGCGACAGCGTATTGTCCGCCCTTATCGCCCTTGCTCGCGCTCTTCAAGAAGTATACGCCTGTACCTGTAGCGATCGTAGAAGGAGTTCCCTTCGTTACGGTAATAACAGGAGCGGCTCCTTGAGCAGGTTGAGTAGAGCCGGACTGCAAGTCAGATACGGTCAAGGCTTTCGTCTCGATCACGCTGGCATATACGACACGTACGTTCGGAACGGAGGTCATCGGACTTGCGTTCACGGTCGGAGCGGCAGCGGCATACATAGCCAAAGCATCGTTCTTCAAGTTGATCGTGAAATAGAATTTCTGGAAATCAGCGTTACCCAGTGTATGCAAGCCACTAGCGTCATAGGTGGAATCAGCCGTAAACTTAGCCCCATATACACCGGTAGCACCGGCTATCACATTCTTCAATGTATCGACACCTAAGTATTTTGCTTTACCATCACTAAATACTTGGTCACCTTGGATTTGCAAGGTCACATATTTAGCGTTCGCAATAGCGCCTGTAGCGGGAGCCGCCGTATTCTTCGCTATCAAGTTCTTACCCTCGAAGATATTTCCTTGATAATTTCCTCCAAACGTCAATTGAAAGACTTGGAAACCATCCCCTAGCTCACTTGCGCTCAAATACATAGCGTCGCTAGGAGCCTCTACGGTAAATTTCGTAGAAGAGGCAGAAGAACCTAAGCTCAAGTCTGTCCCAGCTACATCCAACGCCAAGATTTGATTGTTTCCGTAATAAGCCTGAATAGCGCTACCACCGGCAGCGTCAGAGAATGTCCACTGATTCACGCCCGATGTGATAACAGGCTTTGCCGTAGATGAAGCCGCAAACGACAAAACGGCCTGTGTCTTCTTGTTCTTGAATTGATACACAGGACCAGCAGGAGTCGTGCCCGCATTCGTGATTTGCCACAAGGCAGAATCAATAGCGGCTTTGGTAGCGTCTGACGCCAAAGTTTTAACAATTACTGAGTCGGCTTTCTCACCACTTAAAGACAAAACGGAAGAACCTGTCTTTAAATAATAATAGTTACCGGCTTTCCACTGAGCCTCCGGAACGGTCGTACTCGACTGAGCATTAGCCGAGAATACGCCCGCAACCATCAGGGCCGCAGCAATAAGAGTACATTTTCTGTCCATAATCAAATAGATTTTATTTATTAATCACAGTCTAAACAGGGGTTGTTTAGAAAAGGTTTTGAGGGGGTATGAGATTAACAATCGATTTAGCGTCTTATAACAAAAATCGTCCTATTCTCACGAACAGGACGACTATACTACTAAAAATGTAAACAGTGTATTTATATAGTAATATCATGAAACTATATATTTTGGAGAAAAACCGCTCCACCTTCACAGGCAAAACGGCTGGAAATCTAATCTACTCAATAAATATCTTCACAGGCTTACTCGAAATAAGCATGTTCTTTTACGACATGACCTCTGTCATCGAAATAAACCTTATATATCTTACCATTTCTGGAAAGTAATACTACCTTATACTTCACAAACGTGCTATTGTTTGACACCTCAACTGATTTCACCATACATCCCTCATAGGAAGTATTTACCGCATCACGCAATACTTGGGGCATATCAGTTACCTCGATCGGATAAAATTTATCCTGTGCCACTGTTTCCTTAGCGCTACCGACCATCCCGGCTTGCGCTTCTACATCAGGGGCAATAAATAAGCCACATAAAGCGACAATAACCCCGTAAACAATCTTTTTCATACCTTAAAAACCTAAATACCTAAACCTTTTTTCTCTTACATCATAAATTCGCAGTATAGGGTGCAATCTCCGTGCCAAAACTCACCCTAAAAAACGACAAGAGAATAATAAGTTGTAAATCCGACAATTAACCAAAAGCGAAGAATCAATCATTCGGTTGCCAAAGTGTGGAACAAACCGTGGAATGTGGAAAATTTCCCCACGAGAGTGTGGAATCTCTACACACTACTATAAAAAACGAGGCCCACCCTTAATCTATATAAGGATGAGCCTTAAATCATTCTACTTAAATATAATCAAATAAAAATACTAAAGTAATAAAATAAAGTTCCGTAATATCGTATACACTCTGTGTCTAATCTCTAATTTGCGATTCACAAAGATAAATCTTTTTGTTCAACCATCTATAAAATAACCGCACATCTAACGAAACTCAAAGATTTTTGAACAAAGAGATTCCTTTTAAGGACAAGTCATAGATTATCACGAACTTCAATCCTTCGCTTGGTGTACGGTAAGTTGCGGGAATGGGAAACCGATACCTACCTCATTGAAGGTCGCGTAGATATTCTTGTTAATATCGAAATACACGCCCCAATAGTCGGAACTGTTTACCCAAACACGTACTACCACGTTTACGCTGCTGTCCGCCAAGGCTGTCAAGGCGATAAACGGAGCGGCCGGCTCGGACAAGATGCGGGAATCCTTCGCCAATACAGACTCTATCACTTGCTTTACTTTCTCATAATCGCTGCCGTATTCCACGCCAAAAGTCCAGTCTACACGGCGAGTCGTCTGGTTACTGAAATTAGTCACAACGCCACTGCTCAAAGAGCCGTTCGGTATATAAATGACCTTATTATCAACCGTACCTAATACGGTATGGAACATCTGGACCTCTTTCACGGTACCGCCAACGCCCTGCGCCTCAATATAATCACCCACCTTATAAGGCTTGAAAAGAAGGATGATCAATCCACCGGCAAAGTTTGACAGGTTACCGCTCAATGCCATACCGACAGCGACACCGGCGGAAGCCAACAAGGCGGCAAACGACGTAGTTTGAACGCCTAACGCCCCTACGACTGAAATAATCAATAAAATGGTTAAACTGACATTCACCAAACTGCCGACAAAAGTCTTGACAGAAGGATCGATATCCCGTTTGCTCAATATCTTCCGAACCAGTTTATTAAGTAAGTTTATAACCAATCGTCCCACCAAGAAGACAATAAGGGCTTTAATAATCGTAAAACCCAATTGGGAGCCATGCTCAACCAAGGATCTGATAGCTTCCTCTAATTTAGAACTCGCTTCTACAGCTGCTAATAATACCATATCTCTTCTATTTTAATTAATCTATTAATTATATAACAATCTGATCTTCCAAAATATTATGAAATGTAGCAAAGGTATAAAGTTTTTTTAATCTGGTAAAACCATGAAATAATTACGTAGCTTTGCGATCAATCAAATAACACGTTAAATTCGACAGCATGAAAATCCTTGCGATACTCGCCGCCCTTTTCCTTTCAATAGGCTATGGCCACGCTCAGACATACGAGAAGTTTGTCGAGAAAAGTTTTGACTTCTTGGACAAGAACGACTTAGTCTCCGCCGAAGAGAGCCTACGAGCCGCCATGCGCCTTGAACCGGGCAACCCCAATAACTACGCCTTGCTCATGAATCTCGGGACGATACAGCGTAGACAAGGGAAACTGGAAGATGCCCTTCTCTCCTATACCGCCGCCCTAAGCCGCCATCCGAATAATGAGGCCATACTGGAAAATCGTGCCGGCTTATATACGGAAATGGGTGAGATCGAAAAAGCGACGAACGATTACAATGCCCTGTTAATCTTGAACCCCCATCATCAAGAGGCGTTATATTGCAGGGCAATGCTTCATTTACAACATAAGAACTATCTTTTGGCCGAGCAGGATTTCGATAAGATACTGGAAGTAAACGAAAAATCCGTGAAAGGACGTCTGGGACATGCGATTCTCGAAAAGCTACGGGGGAATTACGATGAGAGCGAACGCATCTTTAATTACTTGATCAGCGAGATGCCCCGTGAATGGATCTTATACGAAGGCCGTGCCGATCTATACTTCATGATGGGCAAGAACGCCCGGGCTATGGCCGATATCAATCGTGTTTTCGTGGAAAGTACCCCGACAGCCGCTTTATATGTATTGCGAGGCAAAGTAAAACTCGCCCAATATGAGAAGGCATCGGCCGCCTTAGACTTCAAGAAAGCTGAGGATATGGGATATGATAAAACGACTATCGACGAGTTGATGAAGATGACTCGTTAAGGCTGTTTTTATACGTATAGTGGCATCGGCTCACGCGAGTAGTGACGTAGGCCAATGCCACTACTCGCGTGAGCCGATGCCACTATACGTGCGAGCCTGCGCCACTACTGGTGCGAAATCGGCCTATTTATACTACTTTTCCGTGATATAATTGACAATCCAACTACCCACTTCTTTCGTTCCATATTTCGCTCCACCTTCCACTTGGATTTCCGGCGTACGGACATTCGCATCAAGGGAAGCGTCTACGGCTTCACGGATCAAGGCTCCCTCTTCTTTGAGGTCGAAATACTCGAATAACATCGCTACTGAAAGAATTTGCGCCAAGGGGTTCGCGATATTCAGCCCTTTCGCCTGCGGCCAAGAGCCATGAATCGGCTCGAAAACCGGTGTGCTCTCTCCGGTAGAAGCGGAAGGCAGCAAGCCCATAGAGCCGCTGATGCAAGAACCCTCGTCCGTCAAGATATCACCAAACGTATTCTCGGTTACCATTACATCGAAGAATTTCGGCTCTTGGATCATACGCATAGCGGCGTTGTCCACATACATATAGTCTGTCGTTACTTCCGGATAGCTAGGAGCCATCTCTTGAGCGATCTGACGCCATAGACGGGAAGAGGCAAGTACGTTCGCCTTGTCAACAACCGTCAGGTGCTTATTCCGTTTCATCGCATACTCGAAGCCCACTTTCAAGATACGCTCGATTTCCGGGCGGGTATACATATTCGTATCGTATGCCTTATCGTTGTCTTGATATTTCTCACCGAAATACATACCACCGGTCAACTCACGGATACATAAGAAATCCGCGCCATCCACCAATTCGGCACGCAACGGCGATTTATGCAATAAGCATTTGAAGGTCTGCACCGGACGGATATTAGCGAACAGGCCCAACTTCTTACGCATCGCTAAAAGACCTTGCTCCGGGCGTACTTTCGCTGTCGGATCATTATCAAACTTAGGATCACCTACGGCCGAGAAAAGAACAGCGTCGGCATCCTTACAAATCCGATAGGTCTCCTCCGGGAAAGGATCACCTACCTTATCGATCGCGTCAGCGCCACAAAGGGCATACTCATAGTGAACCTCATGTCCAAATATCTCACAAACGGCACTCATTACTTCCACGCCTTGCACGGAAATCTCTGGTCCGATCCCGTCTCCGGGAAGTACTGCTATATTCAGTTTCATCGTAAATGTTTGTTATTATTCTCTGTTAAAATGTACATACTTAGGCTCCGTGGGGAAATACGTGTCATCATCCCACAGGGTACTCGTAATCATCAAGTCGGCGCTATAACGGTTACAAGCGATAGGTACGTTATGAACACGGCACTGACGAAGCAACATCTGGATGTCGGCCTCGTGCGGTTGCGGATTCAAGTCGTCTATCAAAAAGACCGCCAAATCGATCTCCTTACGGACAACCATAGCGGCAATCTCAGCATCGCCTCCCATCGGACCGGAATGCATGCAAGCAATATCCGCGTTCACCCCTTTTTCCTCGAGAGCTTTACGAACCAAATTTCCGGTCGTACCCGTACAAACAATATGGTGGTGAGACAAGAACTCAGCGTTATGTACCGCCCATTCTACCATTTCCGCCTTACGATTGTCGTGCGCTACAAGCGCGATAGTCAACTTTTTCATACCCTTTACCTTTTTAATTATTAATCCTCTATCTTGTTCAGCATCTTCAATGTCGCCTTGATCGCCGCCTCGGTCTGATCAGCGTCCAGACCACGAGTCTTGAAATCGACCCCGGCATAATTCCAGCTGATGACCGTCTGCACGAACGCATCCGTACGTCCTCCCGGCGGGATGGATACCGAATAGTTCGTCAACATCGGGAACGGGCGGTTCAAACGGGAATAAATCCGGCGTAGGGCACGAACGAAAGCGTCGTATTGGCCATCACCGGAAGCCGATTCCTCGTAAGCCTCGCCATTGATCTCGATCTTCAAGGTAGCCACCGGTTTCAACCCTTGGGCCAAGGATAAGGAATAGTTCAAGATCCGGATTTTCTGATCCTCCAGCGCATTATCATGATGAAGCACATCGCTGATAATATAAGGAAGATCCTCCGGGGTAACCATTTCTTTCTTATCCCCTAACTCAATGATCCGTTCCGTAACCTTACGCATCGAGCCCTCATCCATGTCGATACCGAGCGCCTCCAGATTCTTGCGGATATTCGCTTTTCCGGAGGTCTTGCCCAAGGCGTACTCGCGAACCCGTCCAAAACGCTCGGGAAGCAAGTCGTTGCAATACAAGTTATTCTTGCTATCACCGTCTGCGTGAACACCGGCGCACTGCGTAAACACATGCTCTCCGATGATCGGCTTATTGGGCGGGATATGCACCCCGGAATAGGTCTCAACCAAACGGCTAGCCTTGTTTATCTTTTCCTCCCTCAAGTTCGTCTCCTCTCCCAACTGGTCCTTGATAACGGCAAGTACGCTACTCAAAGGAGCGTTACCCGCACGCTCTCCCAAACCGTTCACGGTCGTATGGATTCCCTTGATACCCGCACGGATGGCGGAATATACATTTGCGACGGCAAGATCATAGTCGTTATGCGCATGGAAGTCAAACCGTAAATCCGGGTAGCGGTCCACCATCATCTTGCAATACTCGTAGGTATTTCCGGGATTCAAGACTCCCAAGGTATCCGGGAGCATGAAACGGCGGATCGGAAGTCCTTTCAACGCATCGATTACCAAGAATACGTAATCCGGGGAATGCTTAATACCGTTCGACCAGTCCTCCAAATAGATATTCACGTCGATCTTCCGTTTCGCCGCTTCCAATACGACCGTACGAATATCGTCAACGTGTTGCTCGGGAGTTTTTCGAAGCTGTTCGGTGACATGCTTATAAGAGCCCTTGCAAAGCAAGTTCACGACACGGCAACCTGCGGATTCAATCCAGTCGAGAGAGACCGTACCATCCACGAAACCCAAGACCTCCAATTTGTCTAGGTTTCCGGAACGGGCGGCCCAAGCGGCTACACGCTTCACGGCCTCAAACTCTCCGTCCGACACACGGGCGGAGGCGATCTCCACCCGGTTCACGCCTAAGTCGCTCAGCAGCACTTGCGCTATGCTAAGCTTCTCGTGAGCGGCGAAGGAGACGCCCGAAGTTTGCTCCCCATCTCTGAGGGTTGTATCCATTATTTCTATCATAATCAGCGTGCTGCCTCGAAGGCTTCTATCTTTGATTTATTTGCCAGTAAATAGTCGATATCGTCCAATCCGTTGATCAGGCAATCCTTTTTATAGGCGTTGATCTCGAAATGCTCGCTTTTGCCCGTAGCCTTGTTCGTGATCGTTTGCTCCGGTAGATTTACCTCGACCTCAGTTTTCGGGTCCTTGTAAATCGAATCGAACAATTCAGCGAGGAACTCTTCAGTCACAACAACCGGCAGCACGAAGTTGTTCAACTCGTTGTTTTTATGGATATCGGCGAAGAAACTAGAGACCACGACACGGAAACCGTAATCGGCGATCGCCCAAGCCGCATGCTCACGGCTGGAACCAGAACCGAAGTTCTTTCCCGCTACCAATATCTTTCCGCTATACGTAGGATCGTTCAAGACGAATGATTCGATCTTATTACCTTCCTTATCATATCGCCAATCCCGGAATAAGTTCTCGCCGAACCCTTCCTTGGTAGTCGCTTTCAGAAAGCGGGCTGGGATAATCTGGTCGGTATCCACGTTCTCTAAAGGAAGAGGCACGCAAGTGCTTGTGATTATATTGAATTTTGTTTTCATCTTATGCTACTTTATTAGATTAGTCTTTACATCAGTTCTCTCGGGTCCGTGATCTTACCTGTCACAGCGGCGGCGGCGGCCACAAGCGGCCCCGCCAAGATGGTGCGCGCACCCGGTCCTTGGCGGCCCTCGAAATTACGGTTGGAAGTGGAGACCGCATATTTACCCGCCGGAACCTTATCCTCATTCATCGCCAGACAAGCGGAACATCCCGGTTGACGAAGGACGAAGCCGGCCTCGGCCAAAACCTTGTCGATCCCCTCGGCACGAATCTCCCGTTCTACCTGCCAACTGCCGGGAACCAGCCAAACCGTTACATCATCCGCTTTCTTCTTTCCTTTCACCAAAGAGGCGAAAGCACGGAAATCCTCGATACGGCCATTCGTACAGCTACCTAAAAAGACATAATCCACTTTCTTACCCAACATAGACTCGCCTGCCTTGAAGCCCATATAATCCAAAGACTTCTTATAAGAGATACGGCCTGCCTCGGGCACGCTTTCTAAGGAGGGGATATCTTTGCTGATACTCATACCCATGCCCGGGTTCGTACCGTACGTAACCATCGGGTCGATATCCTCGGCGTGGAAAACGATCTCCTTATCGAACTTAGCGTCCGGATCACTATATAGCTGACGCCACTCGCTCACCTTCCGCTCCCATTCCTCGCCTCTTGGGGCAAACTCACGGTCTTTCAAATAATCGAAAGTAACATCATCCGGAGCGATCATACCGCCACGGGCACCCATCTCGATCGAAAGGTTACAGATTGTCAAACGTTCCTCCATGGTCGTATTACGAATCGCCTCGCCAGCGTACTCTACGAAATAGCCCGTAGCACCGCTGGTACTCATCTTACTAATAATGTATAAAGCAAAGTCCTTCGCCGTAACGCCCGGTTTGCGTACACCATCGATCGTGATACGCATCGTTTTCGGCTTACGCTGCATGATACATTGGGTAGCCAAGGTCATCTCCACCTCGCTCGTACCGATACCGAAGGCGATAGCGCCCATGGCACCGTGCGTAGAAGTATGGGAGTCACCACAAACGATCGTCATACCCGGCTGCGTCAAGCCTGTCTCCGGACCTACCACATGGATGATACCATTCTTCGGATGTTGAAGACCGTAATACGTCAAGCCGAAATACTTAGCGTTCTCTTCCAAGGTATCCACTTGATTCTTGGATATAGGGTCCTCGATAGGCTTATCTTGGTTCAATGTCGGGATATTGTGGTCCGGCATACAAGTGATTTGCGCAGGACGGAAGGGCCTCAATCCACGTGCACGTAATCCGGCGAAAGCCTGCGGGCTAGTCACCTCATGACAATACAGACGGTCGATATACAATTGTATGGTTCCGTCGGGCAACGTGTCCACCACGTGTTTGTCCCAGATTTTCTCAAATAATGTCTTGCTCATTGTCTTGTCTATTTTTAGTCTACTATAAACTTATTGATGGCGTCCACGAAAGCCTCCACGGAAGCGGCGATAATATCGGTATTCGCAGAGAACCCATAATAGGTAGCCCCGTTATACTCTACCTGCATATGCACCTTGCCCGTATCATCGCTACCTTTATTAATGGCTTGAATCAAGAATTCCTGAATCGTCATGTCACTATTACTAATCGCTTTTTTCACCGCCTTGATGCCTGCGTCAACCGGACCGTTACCAGCCGCGGCCTCGTATTTTCTTACTCCCGACAAATTTAAACAAATACTTGCGACTGATTGTACTCCAACACCACTAGTTACCTGTAAATATTCCAATTTAATACGGTGTGTGGCCGTACGATCCTTTCCGACCAACATCAAAACATCATCATCATTAATATCTTTCTTACGATCGGCCAGTTTCAAGAACTCATCATACACCTTGTCCAATTTCTCCTGCTCCAGATCCACACCTAAAACATGCAGGCGATGCTTCAACGCCGCACGACCGCTACGAGCAGTCAATACGATCGCGTTATCATCGATACCCACATCCTTCGGATCGATGATCTCGTAGGTTTGCGCATTCTTCAAAACGCCATCTTGATGGATACCGGAGGAGTGAGCGAACGCGTTACGTCCGACAATAGCTTTATTCGGTTGTACCGGCATATTCATCAAGCTAGAAACCATACGGCTCGTACTATAGATCTTATTCGTCGTGATATTGGTAATAATATCACGTTCTTTATGGCTCTTGAAAACCATGGCGACTTCTTCCAATGACGTGTTACCCGCACGCTCACCGATACCGTTTACGGTTACCTCCACCTGACGGGCTCCGTTCAACACGCCTTGTACGGTATTCGCGGTAGCCATGCCCAAGTCATTATGGCAATGAGTGGACAAGATCGCGTTATGTACGCCATCCACATGTTCCATCAGATACTTAATCTTCGCCCCGTACTCATCCGGCAAGCAATATCCTGTCGTATCCGGGATATTCACTACGGTAGCCCCGGCCTTGATCACGGCCTCCACGACACGGGCCAGATATTCATTATCCGTACGCCCGGCATCCTCACAGTAGAATTCTACGTCCTCCACGTACTTTTTAGCGTATTTCGTGGCGGCGATCGCACGCTCTATAATCTCCTCTCTCGTGGAGTTAAACTTGTATTTGATATGAGAATCAGAAGTACCGATACCCGTATGAATACGTCCTCGCTTAGCGAATTTCAACGCCTCGGCTGCCACGTCGATATCTTTCTCCACCGCACGGGTCAAGGCACAGATGGTCGGCCAAGTCACGGCCTTTGAGATCTCAACCACACTCTTAAAATCCCCGGGACTGGAGACAGGGAAACCAGCCTCGATCACATCAACACCTAGCTGTTCCAACGCCTTAGCTACTTGAATCTTTTCCACTGTATTCAACTGGCATCCCGGAACCTGTTCACCATCACGTAAGGTGGTGTCGAAAATAAATAATCTGTCTGACATAATCTTATATTCTTAATTTACTAATATCCTATACTAACTAAAAAAGCCTCTCTCACAAGGAAGTGAGAAAGGCTCTTTCATCTATCGTAATGCTCGCAAAGCATACAGTCTCACTTCCTATCCCGTTCCCAGAGTAGAATAATGTTTAGAGAAATAATGAGACTATTTTGCAAGTTGCGTGTCATTGTTCTTGTCTTTATTGTTTTTGTTTCAACGTTGCAAAGATACAGCCTTTTTCGAGACCAGCAAATATAATTCGAAGTTTTTTACTTATTATTTATTATAAACCGTAAGCCAAACGATCGTATACCTTACGAAATAACACTGCCCATCGTAAGGTTGTTACGATGGGCAGTATAAGATGTTTACAATGCCCATCATAAGCACCTTACGATGGGCATTGGCAGAATCAGCGAACCACGACTTTCCGTACGAACGAATCGCCGAAGGCCTCGCAGCGGACGAAGTAGACTCCGGCATGCCCTACCGGGATCTCAGCCTTGCCAAGAATCGAACCTTCGTAAAGAACGATGCCGGACACATCGACTACCTTCAAGGCTACCTGCTGAGGCATATTCACGAAGATAGATTGATTGGCCGTATACAGGCTCATGCCTTCCTCGATGGACTCGATGCCGGTTGGCGTATCCGGTTGATCCGGTTTATCCGGGTTCTCCGGATCTACGGGGTCTACAGGGGTGACCGGTGTTTCCGGATCCGTGGTAGGAGAGGATGTAGCGGAAACAACCTTCACCTCTATCTTGCTACTAACCGGCTTATAATTCGGATCGGTCGGCGTAAAAGTAACCTCTTGCTGACCGGTGGACGTAGGCGCTGTTTCCGGTTTGCTCCAAGCGAATGTTCCGGCAACGATACCCGCATGCCCGCCTTGTAAAACAGACTCGGATAGTTTTTGGCCGGACAAGATACCGGAAGCCGCAGGCCATGTAACCTTCGATTCTGCTAGTTCAGCTTGCTCTATCGTATAACGCAATCCTTTTTCCGTCTTATATTCATTATACTCCGCATCAGCCGGACGATAAATACGTACATAATAATCACCCGCATTCTTCAAGACAGCCGGTTGCGTGCAGGCCTCGTCAAAGAAGAACGTGATCAGGCAAGCCTCGTTGCCCGTGCCTGTCACGGATACGAGTTGAGCCGCACCGTTATATACGGAGGAGGTTTGAGCTAACTTGAACTCTAGTTTATCCTTGCCGACAAATTCAGGAGTAACCCCCGTAGAGCCTTCCGCTACCACATATTCCCGAGGGTTCTTCTTTGCGTCAACAGGATTAGACTCAATATCAGACCAATGAGAGAACTTAGCGCCTTCCGCAGGCACAGCTTCCAGCGTCACCGTTATACCGGCGGGGATAGAAACCTTACCATCCGTTGCGTCGTATGGCATACCGCCATTAGTGACACGTACGTAGCCCATCGGTGATACCGGTTCCCCTCCCGCACGTAGGATAGACTCACCAAAGGATAAGTTTACCGGATCTTTCGTAGAATGATAGTAAACCGTACCTTCGTAATTCTTTTTAGCCGCATCGCTGTTAGGCTCAATCACGTATTTTGTCACGCCATTGGTAGTTGTGCTTGTGATGTCCACCTCTGCCGGGCGAGTCTTCGGATTACCTCCGTTCGTAGGCGCTTCCGTTACCGAGACCTTGGACTTATGGATCACTAAGCCATCCTTATACTCCCCTTTGAACTCATTATACAAACCATCCTCTTCGCGATGCAACAAGACCGTATAATTGTCCGCATCGATTGCCTTAGCAGTCTTCTCACCCTTAGTGTTCTTATATAAGACCTCAAAAGAGAAACCAGCGTAAGTCTGCGAAGCGAAAGGCACGAAATTGCGGGATACGCCACTGTAGTAGTATTCTTGATACGGCCAAAGGATGTATGTCTTCTCGATATTTACCCGATGATCGAATACGGCTGTCACCGTCAGGTCGCCGGTTACGGTCAAGACATCATTTTGAGATATTTCCTTACCGTTCGCCAAGATGGTAAGCAGTCTCGCTCCGTTCTGTCCCTCGGCACTCGCTATACGAACCTCCGTACCATAAGGTTGTTCTCCGGATGGCTCCAACGTGATCGTACCGGAGGCGGTCTGAGTCGAGTTGCTGCTTACGGCAGAGGCCTTCACCATGTATTTCTTCGCACCGAAAGCAGCTTTTGCCGTAACATCGCCTGTCACGGTCCACAGGTCGTTCGTAGGGCCGGTCACGCCCGATAAGGTGACACTGCCATCCAAGCTATACCCGGCATCCGGAAGCGCAACCGCACGTAGCTTCGTACCAACAGGAACGGAAGAACCGTAAGCGATCAAACTGCCGTCTTCCTTATATAATAAGATAGAGCCGTTCGCCACATCTTTATCGATGGAGACAAGTGCCCCCTCTTTTGGCTTGAATGCGGCATTGACCTCCAAATCCGCTGTAAGCGTCACCTTGTTACCCTCTAGAGGCTTCTTGTTTATAGTCAATGATTCCCACTGGGAGTTCACGTCCGGGGTAGCCACGATTTGCAAGACCGTACCTTGTCGCAGGGAAGCTCCAGACGCAATCTCCGCATCTTCCGCCTTAACCGAGAGACTGCCGTTGCCTGCCGTCTCGATCGATACCGTATGCATGATCGGGGAGAAGTTCGCCGTATAGGTCTTATTATTATCCGCCTTAACAGAGATGGAATCATTCGCCGGCAAAGTCTCGCTCGCACCCGTTACCGACCAACTATCGAACTTATAATTGGGCAGAGGCAGGGCTACCAAGGAGATCTCTTGACCCTTCACGTACACGTCATCCTCGGTCTTGCCCAATACGTTTACGGTACCTCCTGTTGTCCCTGTAGCGGTGACTAGATACGTAGGGGTTACCTCAACCTCCACAGACACCTCCGCTGTATTGTAATAAGAGGAGTTATCCGGATAGAAAGTGACGGAACAGCTTTGCTTCCCAGCCGGCATCACCGCATTCCCGTTCGTCCAAACGAAGGTACCGGCAATCGTATATCCATCTTCATCCTTTACGCTACCACCGGACAGTAAAGAGGTTGAAAGCAATTGCCCCTCCTTGATACCTGTCGCTTGCGGCTTCGTGATTTTACTTGCGTCAATAGCGATCTTGCTCGTCAGACTCATGACATAGACCTCCTCGAACTCAGCGTAGTCAGTGTCGCCCGCATAGGATAGCTTGACATACAGGATACCCTCTTTCTTGCGGTCATTGTCGGTAGCCGCTATTTTACAAGAATCATCCTTAAAATAAGCGACCGTAAGCGTCTTACCCTCCGGGATGGTCGTATAGCTCAATCCAGCGGCTATAGCCGGGTTGACCACTTGCTCTTGGCCCGATACGTTCACCACCAGATGGGCTCTTTCCTTATACGCTGTAAGGGTCGCCCCACTCAAGTCCGTCACCGGCTGCCCATTGGAGGCCTTGTTAGACAAGAGTCCGTTCTTCGCCGTGAACGTCCCTCCATCAAAAGAGGCCGCCAGCACTACCGGGATACGGAGTACGGTGCCTTCCGGGGCTTTCATCACGGTGTTCTTCGGGCTGTATACTACGCAACGGAAGCTGCCGTCACTTTGCGTACTCCACGTAAGGGCATGATCATTTGCCAACTCGCCGAGGATCGGGGTTCCATCTAGCAAGATACCCTCGGACAAGGTGAAATCCACCTGGAAGGAGGAAAAACTAAAGGAATTGCCGGATACCTCCAGCGTGAGCGTATCCTTACTGCCAGCGGCGTTCAGGTTCGTCTTCGCCAATTTCCACTGGGCGGCGGTAGCCGTTCCCGCCGATAACAGCAGGAAGAGGGCTACGAATAATTGTTTTATATGATTCACTTTCATAATTTACTTACAGATAAAGATGTTAGTATTACTTGCCTTCACACCATGGCCTGTCTTTGCCGTCAAACGATAGTAGTAAACGCCCGCCGGTAAGGTTAGCGTGGCCGAATATTGGTTATCGCCCACCTCGCCGGGCAGACCGTTCAATACCGCGGCCAAAGCGCCATTCGCAGAGAATACGTGGATCGTCACGGATTCGGCCGCCTCCGTCAACTGATAACGGAAGGTCGTGCTGCCACGGAACGGGTTCGGATAGTTGGACACGGCTGCCAATTGGCTGATCGCCTCGATCGGGGCGTTGGAAGTCACGATCGCATCGCCACCAGACCTCAAGCTGTTGGCCTTCGCGTCGGAGAAGGAGGCTCCTACCAAGGTAACGCCCGCCGGCATACGCAGGATACGGCTCTTGCCCGAAGGAATCGTGCGGCCATCCAAGCTATAACCGATCACCCGCAAGGTATCCCCGTTCAAGCTGGAAGCCTGCAGGAACTTGGCGGCATCGCCCAGCAACGGGATCTCGTCAATGGCTCCCACCAACTCCAGATAGATACCGGCTACCGGTACTTGGCTATTCATCGTCAAGAAGTTATCAGCGTCGAGCTCCATTTGTACGGGAACCTCGGCCTCAGAACGCAGTGCACTGGCCTTGGTAACCGGCTTGCCGTGGATGAGGTTGACGATACCGATTACGTCAGCGATCTCTACATTATTATTATAGTTCACATCCGCCTCGGCAAAACCGAAGTTGGGGATCATGTTATCCTTGTCCCGCAAGATGTAGCTTACGGTAGCGGTCACGTCTTGTACGTTTACCAGCATGTCGAGGTTCGCATCGCCATCGCAGGTGTAAACCCACGCATCGTACTGAACCGTCCAGCCGGGGAATAATGGATTGGTTACAAGACCAGCAATTTGATAATTCGGGGTCAAGTCTTCGGTAATCGTATAGCGGCTGTCCGTATGGTCGATCGTATCGCCGTCGAATACCCAAGTAAAGCGAGAGGCGGATGTACCTACCATCTTTTGTGAGGAAAGATCGATTGTCTCCCCATAAGCCACGAAACCTCCCGGACGAACCTCACCTACCGGCAACCTAACAACACCGAAGGCAGCCTCCAATTGCCGCGGGTTCTCCACGTTAGCGAACTCCAAGCACGAACCATCGGCATTGAAAGACATCAAGGCCGAGAAGTCCGCCAAATCGATCCGGGTAGTGGGTATAGGCAAGCCATATGCGGTTAATTGAGCGGCAAGGCCCGAAGCCGAAGCGCTGTTCTCTACCCCGTCAAGCATCGTCCAATTCAAGAACAACTCCTTCAAGTTTTTGTTCTTAGACAAGTCGAGAGCCGTCAAGTCCGTACTAGACACATCCAGATACTCCAGCGATGGATACTCGGATACGATCAAAGATTTCAAAGAATAGTTTCCACCCAGCATCAAAGAACGCAATACCGTATTGTTCTTCGGCAAGGTCAGTTCCTCCACCCTATTGCCTGTCAACGACAAGATCTCCAGCTTATCCAAGGCAGCGAGATCTACCTTCTTCGTAAAGCTTTCGCCCATCTCATACATATATAAATGGATCAAACGCCGCGGGTTCTCGTCGTTCCAAACGGCTTGTGCGTTCGAAGAGTTCTCGTCCGTCTGCCATGCACCGCTGCTCCACCACTCGCTCAATGCCTTGTTGTTGGAAGCGTCTACGATACGTGCCAAGGTAGCCACGTCACTCTCGGCGAATACTTGGGGAACGGTGGTTTCCACATGGATGCGTGAGGTCTCGATCTGCCAGCCGTCACGTACATTAATCTCCGAGATCTTACAGAACTTCGGGTTCATCAGCTTACAATAGTAGTCTCCATACTTTTCCTCCTTGCTGTCCAGCACGAATACGCCCGGACGGTTTGGCACCGGCTTCAATGCCTCTTTCTCCTCTGTCCTATATTTGGCGTTTACCCATAGGAATACGGTCTCTATGCCATCGATCACGGCCTCCGAGGAGAGATCGATCGTATCGCCGTTCTCGAACCAGTATGGATCTCCCGGATGAGAGGGGGAAGTAAGCGTTATGTGCCCCAAACCGTTATAATTTATCTGCCGGTAGTTCTTCACCGTAGAATATCTCAAAAGAGATCCATCCGCATTCAAGTTACTCAAGTTCGGGTACTGAGCCAGATCGAGACTCTCCACGTATCCCGGCAATCCCAACGACTCCAGATTCTTTCCCACTTGTGCGGAAGGAAGCTCATACTCCGTATTTTGCAGATATAGATGACGGATAAACGCCGGCAGGTTCTTTACCAGATCCGCGAACTGTTCTGTATGCGGCAAGGCCAAATAGGTCAAGCTCGTAGCCTTATCGAAACCTTGCAACTTCAAGTTCGGGCAGTACTCGATCTCCAGACGGCTCAATTGCTTGAAGGATGAGATATCCAGCGAAGCCAAGGGCGAATGCTCAAGGTAAAGCTCCGTCAGCTTCGAACAACCGGTAAGATTCAGTGTCGCTAGCTTCGTGTTCTGGTAACTTCCCTCGCCTATGTATAATGTTCCAAATCTAAAATATTGCAGTTCCGGGCATTTGGACAGGTCAAGTGAAGCTAAGTTCCTGCTATATATATGCAAGTGCTCCAGTTTCGTATTTTTCGATACGTCCAGCTTCTCTATATTCATAAATTCCTCGCACTCGAAATACTTCAACTCAGTGAAGGCGCTCAAGTCTAATTGAGAGATCGTATCCTTAGAGTTCCAATCTAACTCAATCGCCAGATGCGTTAAGCGACCGACCTCGTCGGTGTTCCAGTCCGTACGGATCACGTCTTGATATGAGTTCCAATTCTCGCGCTCCCAGCCCTTGCTTTCCACGAACTCCTGCAATTGGGTGATATTCGGGTTATCGGTAGCCAGCTTCTTCAATCCGGCGATGTCCGCGGGGGAGTAGCTGTCCGAGTTACGGGCTACCTTGATCTGGGGCGTATACATACGCCAATTGTCGTAATTCGAGTTCGTAATCTCACATATATAATATTCGCCCGGCTTTCCGCTAAACACGAAAGCCCCCTCCTTGCCAGAGACCATCGGCATGGTCGCTTCCGTCCGTTTACCAGTAGTTCGATCGTTAAGGAACCAAGTGTAGATCGATTTCACGCCACCCACCGTAGCGTAAGCGGATAGATCGATCTCCTCGCCCTTCGCGGCATAAGCGTTATAATCGTCTACTGGCGTACCGGCTATGACCCTAGTAGAACCATAAAGATTGAAATACTCAGGTAATGGACTCGGGAGCTTCACCGTGAACCATGTAAGCGAATCGTTATCATCCATATTCAGTTGCCTTAGCTTTGTCAAAGCAGACAGATCAAGAGATTTCAACCGAGTGCCAGTCAACCGTAAGTCTTCCAATCCACTCAACGAGCCTATATCCTTCATGTCAGATACCGTATGTGTTCTATAATCCTTTATAAAGAAGCTTTTCACCCGGCTCGGGGACTCGGCGTTCCACGTCACGCCCACGTTGTAGCCATCGCTCTGCGTCCGGTCTTTCAAGTAATCCTTGCTGGAGATGAAGTTCTGCAAGTCCGAGTTCAGCGGATTGGCCTCGGCGATCGCTTTCAAGGCGGCTATATCGTCCTGCGAGTTATTGGTTGGGAAAGCGAACGGTGCTTGGCTACCATACCCTACCCTATTGCCGTCCGCATCACAAATATCCACTTGAACCGTTCCGTTCCATTCCTCCGTGGCGTGAGCCATCAACGTGAATTGCGTAGCGGAGAAGGAAGGGATATCTAATACGTATATGGGCTCATTATATAGACCTGTCTCTTTACTTAGGTTCTGCCCGGAAAGGGTCAAGCCTTCAGAAGGGCCATTCAGATAAATCTTCATCTTAGCGTGTTGCCCCTGCAGGAAACCCGCCTTCGTCACGTTGATCGCAAAAGGGATATCCTCGTTCAGATCGCCGGATGTACGCGACAACTCCCCCATAGCAGGAGCCTTATCACTCAGCATAAACCGTATCGTCTGCCCGGTAGAGGCCAAAGCAGCCGTGCTTATGTCTTGCGAGCTGTACACTTTCACGGTATAGCCAGCCTCGCACCCCTTCGAGCTATTCATTTGCAGACGAAGCCCAACGCTATATCCATAGTCCGTCAACTTCTCGTCTGGTATCCAAAAGCCGCCATTGTCTAACGTTTGCGCCGGCTCAGAATCCTCAAAGCGGAACTCTACCCCGTCCGGATTAGCGGTGTTCACCAGCTGTACACGTATAGCCATGCCTTTCGTGAAGTTCTCGATATTGAAATTTAAGCTCCAAGTAGCCACCGGATTCCACTCGTAGATAAAGCAATAAGCTACAGGATCCAGAGTACTGGTAAACCGTACCTCCCCTTCCGCCTGGCTCTGCGGAGCCCCGGGTGTCATCCCCGCCAGGCTCGCCGACCCGGCCATACCCCAAGCCAGTCCATGCCCCGGCCATGCGGCGCATAAACACAAGACCATCGCGATGAGCGACAACCTCATACTAATTCCTCGTAAAATTGTTTTCATAAGCAATAAATTTATAAATAGGTGTTTTGTATTCATAATACGTATCGGTATCTCTCACCATTCCCGACTTAGCGTGTCGTATTCGTAGGATGGCCTTTTTCCCATGCGCCGAGCGCAAACACGCCGGGCCGGTATGCGGAGGAAATCCTCCGCATACCGGCCCGGCGTATACATATAATAGATCTGGGTTAGCTTGCTTGCTTGCTTGCTTGCTTGCTTGCTTGCTTGCTTGCTTGCTTGCTTGCTAGACAATTATTCCGATTTACCAAGCGCATACTGATAAAAAAGGTTAACATCATATATCCATCACACATTATCATATGATTTTCATATACTCTTTTAATGTATAAGACGTAGTAAATATAAGAAATAAAAAAATATGTAATAAAGACCTGCACACCCCACACCCCAAAATTCATGCTTATTGTGCGTATATAGCGGATAAGCGATTAAAAATAGCGGTTATGTGACATAAATAAATTTGAATACCATTTTGAGGGGATGGAGACGGGGCACGCCCCGTCTCTACAACTGGGTAATGAGTTAATCCTATAGACCTACTTTTTTCCTTACCAAATATCTTATTACATGGAAATTATTCCATACATTTGCCACTGTACTAATAAATAACAGTTACGACTATGACAAAATTAAGCAACATCCCCGCCAAGGAAACTACGGCCAAGACCGCAAAGACACGTAAGACCAAGACCGGACCCGCAAAGCTCAAGTGGGATCCTACCAAGCCGATGCAATTCACCCAAGAAGAGATCTGGGAACATATCCATGAGATTGAGAAGGGGCCGTTCATAACCCTAGATGAAGGTTTTAAACGTTTTGAGGCATGGAAGCAAGACCTACTCAAAAGCAGGTTATAACCAGTAGTTTATTTTGGGAAAGTTACGATAATGTATATGTTCAAGGCCTTGACTTATTTGGATTCTACCAAGCGGAATTATACGCTAACAAGATAAAATCTATCTTATACGAGTTAGACCAAACCTATCCTTATTATCCCGAATGCCGACACCTAACCACGAAAAGCCGCATGTACCGGAACATCATCCTAGATTCACACCTTATCATCTACCGCATCACCGAGGAACGCATCGAGGTGCTGGACATCGTCCATTCAGCATCCAGCATGCGAAAGATCAAGAAGACTAGGAATATCCACATCGAATAACACGAAGAAAGGCGAGCCACCCATAAGTGACCCGCCTTCTTTTTTACTCATTAAATATCTTATTACATGGAAATTATTCCATACATTTGCCACTGTACTAATTAATAACGATTACGACTATGACAAAATTAAGCAACATCCCCGCCAAGGAAACTACGGCCAAGACCGCAAAGACACGTAAGGCCAAGACCGAGCCCGCAAAGCCCAAGTGGGATCCTACCAAGCCGATGCAATTCACCCAAGAAGAGATCCGGGAACATATCCATGAGATTGAGAAGGGACCGTTCTATCCTATTGAAGAAGTACATCAAAGAATAAGATCATGGATGGACAGCTATCAAGGAAAAAAGTAATCGGTTCTCCCATTTACGAGGAAAGCCTTGAGAGGACTTTCGTGGAAGGCATAGAACGATTCGGTATGTTCCAAGCCCGGAAATATCTTGAGCATATATTGAATACAGTCGAGAAACTAGAAAACGACTATCCTTATTACCCCGAATGCCGACACCTAACCACGAAAAGCCGCATGTACCGGAACATCATCCTAGATTCACACCTTATCATCTACCGCATCACCGAGGAACGCATCGAGGTGCTGGACATCGTCCATTCAGCATCCAGCATGCGAAAGATCAAGAAAACAAAGAATATCCACATCGAATAACACAAAGAAAGGCGAGCCACTCGTAAGTGACCCGCCTCTTTTTGCTGATATATAAGGATTAAGATTGGATTAGTTGTTCTCCGGACGAAGCTTGCGTACAGTAACAGCAGTCTGCCACATCTCGCTCTCGCGCAACGCCTTCAATTCAGCCTCCAATTTCTCACGATAATCCGGCTTAGAGTTTGAGTCGATAGAGATCTGAGCCTCGTTACCGCATTTTACGTTCGCATACAATTTCTCGACAACCGGCTTGATTGCGTCGTGGAACGGACCCATCCAGTCCAAAGCGCCACGCTGGGCAGTCGTAGAGCAGTTAGCGTACATCCAGTCCATACCATTCTTGGCGAATAAGGGCATCAAGGATTGAGTCAACTCCTCGACCGTCTCGTTGAAAGCCTCGGAAGGAGTATGTCCATTCTCGCGCAATACCTCATACTGGGCCAACAACAAACCTTGGATAGCGCCCATCAAAGAACCACGCTCACCAGTCAAATCGGAAGTAGCCTCACGGATGAAAGTCGTCTCGAACAAGTAGCCGGAACCGATACCGATACCCAACGCCAACGTACGATCCATCGCCTTGCCAGTAGCGTCTTGATAGATAGCGAAAGAAGAGTTCAAGCCACGACCCTCAAGGAACATGGAACGCAAAGACGTACCAGACCCCTTCGGAGCGACCATGATCACGTCAATATCCGCAGGAGGAACAACGCCCGTACGATCGTTCCAAGTGATTGCGAAACCATGAGAGAAATACAGGGCCTTGCCAGCTGTCAAATAAGGCTTCATCGTAGGCCATACAGACATTACGGCAGCGTCGGACAACAAGCACATGATGATCGTGGCCTTGTCGCAAGCCTCCTCGATACCGAACAGAGTCTCACCCGGAACCCATCCGTCCTCAACCGCTTTATCGTAAGTCTTACCTTGGCGCTGGCCAACGATTACGTTGAAACCATTGTCACGAAGGTTCAATGACTGTCCCGGTCCCTGTACGCCATAGCCGATAACAGCGATTGTCTCATCTTTTAATATCTCTCTTGCCTTTTCCAACGGAAATTCCTCGCGGGTCATTACATTCTCTACAACACCGCCAAAATTCATTTGTGCCATTTTCTTTTTAACTATTAATGTTTAAAAACCTATTTATGTATCTCTTTTATTATCTCCAAGTAACCGCCGCACGACAGATCGCCTTTCCCTCATGGCAAATAGCCATGTCTTGCTTATCGGGAGCGGACTCCGCCTTATGAAGCGTAAGCGGCATACCTTGTTTACCCTCGGATTGGTAGGCGATCTCCAGACGGCCGATCTCACGGGTCTTGAACTGGTCGATATCGAACAAATCCAGCAGATGCTCGATATACTTCACGCTATTGAAGTGACCGTTGATATCCAAGTCACTGTATTTGATCGAATACGGGATTCCCTCCGCCTTATTCTCCGCCGGCATGATCTTGCCCGGCTTCTCGATCGGGCACGGACGCTCGTCGATATATTTGCCCAATGCCTCTATATCCAATAAGGTAGGACGGCGGGTCTCCACGTCGATAGCCGCCCAAATAGAACGGGCGAATCCAAAGGTTTTCCCATTCTCATCCGCCAGCTCGAAACAACGACTGGTGAAGAGGCGTCCGACCTCATCGATCCAAGTGTATAGATTAATCTTATCGAAGGCGGTAGGATATTCCTTCATCTCGATAGCCAGACGGGACAACACCCAAGCCGTATGACGCTCCGACATATCATTGAAACCGAACCCACGCTCTCCGGCATGGCTGGAAGCGGCGTGAATCAAATAGTTACCAATCATAGGGAGCGTTACACGTCCCCTGAAATCCATCAAATACGGCTCCGCCACGAAATGAAATAATCCTACTTTCTCCATATCTTATTATTGTTGCTTTTCATGTAACTTTCGCTCCATATCGGCCAACATATCGCTCAAGCGCTCCACCTTGCTCTTCGTGATAGCCACACGTCCGGAGCGGATGAATTGCAGGACACCGATCGTCTCGCTCAACTCATTGAACAAGGCTTGTGTCTCGTCATAGTGGCCACTCTTCTCCAACACCACGCAGGTCTCGTTCATCTCCAAGATACGAGCGTTGTATTTACGGATCAATCCCTCCACGGTTCCCATCTTGATGAAAAGCTCGGTACTTAGCTTATAAAGAGCGATCTCTTGATAAACCAAATCCTCATCCGTATTATAATAAGCCTTCAAGATATCCACACGTTTATCGATCTGTTTCACCACCTTATCGATCATATCCTCATCGGCGAATGTCGTGATCGTAAACTTATGGATGCCCTTGATAGCGGACGGAGAGACGGACAGAGTCTCGATGTTCAGCTGTCGGCGTGTAAAGATAATCGTTATCTGGTTCAAAAGACCTACGATATTCTCTGAAAAGATAATAACGGTATATAATTTCTTTGTTGTCATAGCTTCATCTCCTCCTTATTTCTCGTCTCCCATAATCATGTTTGTCACGCTTCCCCCGGCAGGAACCATCGGATATACCATTCCGCAAGTCTCCACGTTAGCGACCAACACGTAAGCGCCGTCGTGGTTTAGCATCTCAGCGATAGCGTCGTCCAATTCCTCCCGCTTTTCAACGGCACGACCGGCGATACCATAGGCTTTAGCGATCGCCACGAAATCCGGATTCTCCATGATGGTGTTTGAATAACGCTCGTGGAAGAACAATTCTTGCCACTGACGTACCATCCCTAAGAAGTTATTATTAAGAATGATAATCTTCACATTCAGTTTCTCCTGCATGATAGTGCCCAATTCCTGAATCGTCATCTGCATACCCCCATCACCGGTAAAGAAGCAGACCGTACGGTCCGGAGCCCCGAACTTAGCGCCCATAGCGGCCGGCAGACCAAATCCCATCGTACCTAAACCACCGGAAGTCACCACGCTACGGGTTTGTTTATATTTGAAATAGCGGACGCCCATCATCTGGTTCTGCCCAACGTCGGTCACCAATACAGCGTCGTTACCGGTCGCCTCGGAAACCTTACGGACTACCTCGCCCATTTTCAGTTGGCCCTCGGTCGGATACAATTCCTTCTCGATTACCTTATCGTATTCCTCTTTCTCGTCCCGATCGAACTCGGCATTCCATTCCAGACGTCTACGTTCTTCTAACAACGCCGTGATCATCGGTATCGTGTGCTTGGCATTCCCCAGCACCTTTACATCCACGGCAACATTCTTGCCGATTTCCGAGTTGTCGATATCCAGATGGATAATCTTGGCTTGCTTAGCGTATGTCTTTAAATCGCCAGTCACACGGTCGTCGAAACGCATACCGATAGCGATCAATACATCACACTCATTCGTTTTCCGGTTCGGCCCTACGTTTCCATGCATGCCGAGCATTCCCTTGTTCAATGGGAAATCGGTTGGCAACGCAGATAAGCCCAATACCGTAGATCCAGCAGGTATATCATTCTTTTGGAGAAACGCTTTCAATTCCTCTTCCGCACCGCCTAACAATACTCCCTGCCCGACCAGACAGAAGGGTTTCTTCGCCTCATTGATTAAATCGGCGGCGGCCTTGATACGATCCTTATTGATATCCGGCTCCGGTTGATAACTACGTACGTAATCGACCTTCTTATATTCATATTCCACCAACCCTACTTGCGCGTCCTTCGCTAAATCCAGCACAACTGGACCCGGACGGCCTGTAGAAGCGATATAAAAAGCACGAGAAACAGCCCATGCGATCTCCTCCGGCTTGCGGATTTGATAAGCCCATTTCGTGATCGGTTGCGTGATGCCAATCACGTCGACTTCCTGAAAAGCATCGGTTCCCAACAACGGCGAGGGTACTTGACCGGCGATTACGACCATTGGCGTACTATCCATCAGCGCGTCAGCGATACCCGTGATGGTATTCGTAGCGCCCGGGCCGGAAGTAACCAACGTCACTCCTACCTTGCCAGATACACGGGCATATCCTTGAGCCGCATGGGTAGCGCCTTGCTCGTGGCGCACCAATACATGCCTCAACTGGTCCCTATAATCATATAAACTGTCGTAAATAGGTATCGCCTGTCCGCCGGGATAACCGAAGATAGTATCTACTCCTTCAGCAATCAACGCTTTCAGCAAAGCTTCCGAACCGGTTATCTTTTGTTTCTCCATAAAAAATAACGTGTTTAATGTATATTATTGGCTTTAATCTTCAACAATCCTTACACCTCCCTTATCGGCGGAGCTAACCATCTTCCCGTACGCTCTCAACGCTTTCGAGACCTCACGCTGACGCGTCGGCGGCGTAAAGGCTTTCTTTCCACGTGCCTCTTCCGCCTTACGGCGCTCGGCCAACTCCTCGTCGCTCAGCCGCACGTTGATGGAACGTTCCGGGATATTGATCTCGATGATATCCCCGTCTCTCACCAGTCCGATAGCGCCACCGGAAGCGGCCTCGGGAGAGATATGCCCGATAGAAAGACCGGACGTACCGCCACTGAAACGACCATCCGTGATCAAGGCGCACTCCTTACCTAAGTGACGGCTCTTTATATAAGAAGTAGGATATAACATCTCTTGCATTCCCGGCCCCCCTTTCGGACCCTCATACGTGATGACGACCACATCGCCTGAAACGACCTTGCCTCCTAAAATGCCCTCGCAAGCGGCATCCTGTGAATCGAAGACTTTCGCCGGGCCGGAGAATTTCCAAATACTCTCATCCACACCGGCGGTTTTTACGACACATCCGTCCAAGGCGATATTCCCTCTCAAAACAGCCAAGCCGCCATCCTTGGAATAAGCGTGCTCCACGTCACGGATACAACCTTCGGCACGATCCGTATCTAATTCCTTATAATAAGATTCTTGGGAACCCATCTGGATACTGAACCGATGAGCGGGAGCGCTCTTGTATTTACGAATCGCCTCCTCCGTTACGTTCGGGGAAGTGACGGCGTATTTATCAACAGCCTCGGCCAAGGTCAGGCCGTCCGCACGTCTCGTGCTGCCATCCACAAGCCCGGCTTTCATCAACTCGTTCATGATACCGAGGATTCCACCGGCACGGTTTACGTCTTGTACATGATAAGTGTGCGTATTCGGGGCTACCTTACACAGGCAAGGAGTCTTGCGGGATAACATATCGATATCCTCCATATGAAAATCGGCGCCGGCTTCTTGTGCCACGGCCAATAAGTGAAGCACCGTATTGGTAGACCCCCCCATGGCGATATCCAGCGACATGGCGTTCAAGAAAGCCTGACGGGTAGCGATGTTGCGAGGTAACACGGAATCATCCCCGTCACGATAGTATTTGTAAGCGTTCTCAACGATTTGCTTAGCCGCGTCACGGAAAAGTTGGATACGGTTCTTATGGGTAGCCACGATCGTCCCGTTACCCGGAAGCGCCAGACCGATCGCCTCGTTCAAGCAGTTCATAGAGTTAGCGGTAAACATACCGGAACAACAACCGCAACCCGGACACGCATGGCGTTCCACCTGCTCGATACGCTCATCGCTTACCGATGTATCGGCAGACTCAATCATCGCGTCGATCAAATCAAGATGGCGGCCATCCAGCTCACCTGCCTCCATCGGGCCACCGGACACGAACACCGTCGGGATATTTAATCGCATGGAAGCCATAAGCATACCCGGCGTGATCTTATCGCAATTGCTGATGCAAACCATAGCGTCCGCCTTATGGGCATTTACCATATATTCCACGCTGTCCGCGATAATGTCGCGTGAAGGAAGCGAGTAAAGCATCCCATCGTGCCCCATAGCGATACCGTCGTCGATAGCGATCGTATTAAATTCAGCGGCGAAACAACCTTGTTTCTCGATCTCGGCCTTGACCAATTGCCCGATCTCATGCAAATGCGTATGCCCCGGCACGAACTGGGTAAATGAATTTACGATAGCGATAATAGGCTTGCCGAACTGTTCCTCTTTCATCCCGTTGGCACGCCATAGCGCACGGGCTCCGGCCATCCTACGACCTTCGGTGCTAAATGAGCTTCTTAACGGATTCTTCATCTCTTTCCTATTTTTTGTTCGTAGAGCGCTTTATCCACGCCTCTACCTTGATTTATTTATAATAAAAAAGCCTTTCCCTATATGGAGAAAGGCTTAAGAAATATCTCTACGACTTCACAACTTCTTACACACCTTTCTCCTTACCTACTAATGACTAGAAGGACCACCACGAGAATAATATGCAATACGTTGTTCATCATCTTTTCTTATTGTCTTTGTTTGTTTGACGCTGCAAATGTAGAACAATAATTGATATGCGCAAAGGATTTAAAAGAAAATTCTTCATTTTTCTTTCAATTCTCAAGCAAATACCATTTTAGGATTGCATTTTAACAGGAGCAAGAGTGTATTACTTAGGAATCGGAAGGTATAGAAGGGAAAAAACTTCGATTTCCAAACAGAAACAGTAAAAAGACAAATGTTATCTAAAACAGATTCCAGATAACATTTTTATCAGATAACACGACTTACGATAACACGTATCTCATAAGAAAATCCTATTCTAGCGATAAAAAAGATACATATAAACTCTAAATCACATATTTATTAACATTTGTAGACTATAAATAGCCTTGAAAAAATTCATAATAGTGTTCTAGAAAAAACATAAGGAAGTTTTCTGAAGAACATAAGGAATAAATTTCATCTAGTATCGGACTAAATTTTGTTAACATTCGAATGAAAATCACCTAAAATCAAGACTAAATCCGGCATAACCCACGCTAGAAGCAGCTCAAGCAAAGACATTTTCAAAATGACTTTCAGACAGAGAAAGCCTTAAATACTCAACTGATAGACAGCTATTCTAACATCAATCATAAAAAAAAGACCAACAACACCTGCATTCAAACATCATTCTGATTTGCACAACCATCAAATGCTTGCGTTTTTTCCGTGCGACCAAGCCCCCGCCCCATAATTCATCACCCACAGAGAGCAATAATAACACTTTGACATTTCGTCAACAAGGTTCACATAGAAAAGTCTATCCCCACCAAATTTCATAAAAAAGCCCCAATAGCGAAACAGGAAATTTATATAGTTCCAAGCTAGTTCTTAAATAAAATTTGCCCTCCTCAAGAAAATTAGCTAATATTGCGACTATTCATAAAGTTGTTGATGGATTAATCCATGGGAGAGAGGAACAAGCATATTGAGAACCTTAGAAAGGGTAATCGTTCATCTTTTGAATATCTTTACACGGTTTGGAGTGGCAAATTATATAATTTTGTCATGAAAATTTCTCATGGGGATTCCTACTTGGCAGAGGAAATGGTACAAACTGTATTTCTTAAAGTATGGAAAAATCGAGAACAATTAGACCCAAAACTGTCTTTTGGAGCCTATTTATGTACGATAGCAAAAAACTTATTAACTAACCATTACCAACATAAAATGATGGAGATTCTCTATATAGAACAACAAATCGACCACCCCGGAACTCCTTATGCCAGAGGTACGGACGAGATCGTAGAATATCATCTCCTGGAAGAATTCGTTGATTCTTTAATACAACAAATGCCCGAAGGAAGGCAAAGAATTTATAAACTAAGCAGACAATCCCACCTATCCAACCGGGAGATAGCAGACCAATTGCAGATATCAGAGAATACCGTGGAATCCCAACTGACCAAAGCCATCTCCTTTCTACGCAAAAGGTTAAAAGACCAATACGACCTAGGACTTTTAGCTTTAAGTTGCCTCCTTAATAGTTAATGAATGCTAAATCCACAGGATGCGATAACGGAAACTTCCCTGTCATTTGTATACTGAATAAAGACAGAGGAAAATGGAAAGAAACGATTACATACATATATTTAACAAGTTCCTAGAGAATAAGGCAACTCCATCGGAAATAAAGCTATTGATAGAATGGCTAAAAGAACGAAAAGCTTTTGACACATGGGCTGATGATATATGGATGCAATCCCCGATGGAAATGGATCCTTCAGTAAAACAACATTTACTAGACGAACTCCGTAAACAAATCTTTTTTAAAGAAACAGGGAAAAGGACATTCATGAGTCTTTCTCTCCCTTCACTTTTCCATTATGCGCTACGTATCACAGCAATTATCCTATTGCTCATAACAACAAGTATTGTCACCTATCATTATGCAATGGATAAACAGCGAGAACCGATGGACATGATTGTCGCTGTCGAGAAAGGACAAAAAGCGAATATAACATTGCCTGATGGTTCAAAAGGATGGATAAATTCAGATTCAAAGTTATCTTATGGAAGCCGTTTTAATGCAGATGAACGGGTTCTGAATCTAGAAGGCGAAGCTTATTTTGAAGTCAAGCCCGATGCTAAACGTCCTTTTATCGTTCAATCGGGAAAGGTATCCGTAAAAGCTTTAGGAACCAGTTTTAACGTAAAGAACTATAACACGGAAGAGCACATATCCGTTGTATTAATGACCGGGAAAGTAGAAGTAACCGCAAACGATAACCATGTAGACCTGTTGCCTAATGAACAAGCTATTTTCAATAAACACTCTAGCATACTGGGGAAAAACAGGGTTGACAATAGTTTAGATTACTCCAGTTGGATGTACAATACATTGAATTTTGAGTCAACGCCATTCAGCGAGATTGCTCATACGCTGGAACGTTATTACAATACCCAGATCGTATTTAAATCTGAGGCCTTAAAGAGTTATCGTTTTACAGGTAAGCCCGGGAATACCAGTCTAGCGAGCATCTTACATTTATTGTCTCTTACCTCACCATTAGCCTACGAGATAAAAGACAGTGTGGTTATTTTGTATGAGAACAACGACAAAAAAGAGTTATATAACAGAGTATTAAAACAGTAAATAGCAATTTCATGAAAAGCCCGTAAAAAATCGGGGTAGAAATGCTAGGCATTTCCCCCCGAAAAAGAAATCAGTTAACCGCGCTTAGGTATCTCGCAAATAGCAAGCGCAAGTACTAATATCCATAGAATACAAAAGTATGAAAAAAAAACTTGTCCGTGTATCACAATACATAAAAATACGGTCAATCAAAACAGTCGGTCTGGCACTATTCAGTAGTTTAATCTTGGCTCCTTCACTTTATGCCCAAATTTCACTGGATGTACAAGACCAATCCATCCGTCACATATTAAAAGAGATAGAAAAGGCGGGGGAATACAAATTCTTCTATAACAGTGATCTAAGTAACCTAGATCACAAAACGTCAATATCCGTACAGGATAAAAACATTGATGAAGTCATGAGCCTCTTATTAGCCAATACGGAAATATCCTATAAAAAAGAGGCCAATAATATGATTGTATTAACAGTTAAATCATCTTCTTCACCGCAAGCTCCGAGAAAGACAAGAAAAATAACAGGAACAGTTGTAGACCCTGACGGTTTACCAATCATCGGAGCAAATGTAATTGAGCAGGGTACAACAAACGGTTCCATTACGGATTTGGATGGAAAATTTGAATTAATAATTACCGAAAATGCCATCTTAAATATCTCTTATATCGGTTTTTCCGACAAACAAATAACAGTCAAGGAAGAAACCTCCTTACAGGTTACAATGACGGAAGACACCCAGAAGTTAGATGAGATAGTAGTTGTTGGATACGGTGTACAGAAAAAGGTAAACCTTACTGGATCTGTTTCTGCCGTAAAAGGCGAAGAACTCAGCCAACGCCCAGTAGCTAACGCAACTCAAAGTTTACAAGGATTAGTACCCGGATTAACCGTATCCAACTCCAACTCAGGTCGCCCGGGAGCTAGTGGAGCCTTGAGTTTACGAGGACAAGGAAATTTAGCGAACACAGCGAATCCTTATGTATTAGTAGACGGTGTAGAAATGGATTTGGCAGATGTAAACCCCAATGATATTGAATCGATTTCCGTCTTAAAAGATGCTGCTTCCGCCGCTATTTATGGCGCCCGTGCCGCTTATGGTGTAATTTTAGTTACGACGAAAAAAGGTGAAGAAGGTAAGATGCGCATCAGTTATCAAGGTACCGTAGGATGGAGTTCGCCTACTGTAATGCCGGAAATGGCTAATGCTTATGACTATGCGACTTTTTTCAATCAAGCTTGTACCAATGCTAACGTAATCAAGCAATATAACCCGGAAAAATTACAGCAACTTCAGCAGTACATGAAAGATCCTGCTAGCGTAAATCCTTGGGCAGAGCTTAATGGAGAAAATAATCTAGTAGGAGCGTTTGAAAACACACCAAAGGGTTTGGGTAATGTAGATTACTTTGATTTACATTACAAGAACTCCGCATTCAAACAAAACCATAATTTGAGTCTCAGTGGAGGTGGCAAAAAAGCGCAATATTATATCTCTACCGGAATGTATACGGAAGATGGTATTTTAAGATATGCGGACATAAAATATAAACGCTTAAATTTCAATGCAAATATCGCCTCTCAAATTACGGACTGGCTAAATTTGAAAGTTAATACTAAATTCATGAACTCGGATAATGACACACCTTTTGGTAAAGGGGCCTTATCTGAAGGCTTTTATCATTCATTAGCTCGCTTCCGTCCTACCATAAGCCCAATCGATCCTAATGGTCATTTTACGGAGCTTACAATGATTCCCTATTTACAAAGTGGCACGTATACAAATACACAGAAAAATAATCTGACACTGACTGGTGGTCTCGAAGCACAACCAATCAAGAACTGGAGAATATTCTTCGACTATACGTACCGGCAAAATAATGAGAATTATGAGGCGCTCAACGTAGCCCCGATGATCCCGGGAGCGGATAACGAGACCTTATACAAAGGGACAAGGCAAGAATTAGGCGTGATGGAGAATGGGCAATTCACCCGTTCATCCGCCTTAAGCCAATATCAATCAATTAATCTATACTCAAACTATATGTTCTCTTTGGCCGATAAACATAATTTCACCGTTATGGCTGGTTACCAAGAAGAAAATTACGCATATAGCTATTTATATGAGTCTGTAACCGACATGATCTCCACCAATAATCCGGGCCTCAATCTTGGCACAGGAGAAAAATCCACGACAGATACTCGAAACGGATGGGCTACCCGAGGATTTTTCGGACGTATTAACTATGATTATGACGGACGCTATTTATTAGAAGTGAATGGACGCTACGATGGTTCTTCTCGTTTTGCCTCAGATCATAGATGGGGATTTTTCCCTTCGGTCTCTTTAGGATGGAATATTACACGTGAGTCTTTCATGGAAAAATCTTTAGAGGTATTATCTAATCTAAAGTTACGAGCCTCTTGGGGACTATTAGGGAATCAAAGCGGAGCCGGACTTTATACTTTTACCTCAATCATGGGAATCCAGCCGTTAGGTAATTGGTATTTTCAAGATGGAAGAGATATGTACATAAACGCCCCTGGAGTTATTGATCCTTTTACAACTTGGGAAAAAGTGGAAAGTAAGAATCTTGGCCTTGACTTCGGGTTCTTTAACAACGCTCTCACCGGCACCTTCGATGTATTCCAGCGGGATACAAAAGATATGTTAGGACCAAGTGCCGACCTTGCAGATTTCTTTGGAGCAGAGGCTCCCAATACGAATAACGCAAGGATGAGAAACCGGGGATGGGAACTTAGCCTGCAATACCGAGGAAAAATCGGGAAGGATATTCATTATTCAATAGGAGGCTCTTTAGCTGACGCAACATCCGAAGTTACAGCTTATGAAAATCCGACAGGGACCAATCCTCAAGATAATTGGTATGTAGGGAAGAAAGTCGGTGAGATTTGGGGATACAAAGCCTCTGGGCTACTCCAGACCCAAGAAGAAGCTGACACATATAATAACACATACGATTTATCTTTCTTATCCGGTCAAAAATGGATGCCGGGAGATGTTAAATATATGGATTTAAATAACGACAAAAAGATCAACAATGGAAATAACACATTGGAAGATATGGGTGATATGTGTGTTATCGGGAATACGACTCCTCGATATCAATATACGCTTAATGGTTCCATTTCATGGAAAGGAATTTCCCTTAGCATGATGTTCCAAGGCATAGGAAAACGTAATTGGTCTCCAGATCTAGGAACCGTTTACTTTTGGGGATCGGGAGCTTATGCACAAGTCACGGTATTCAACGATCATCTAGATTATTGGACTCCAGAGAATCCAGACGCCTATTATCCCAATCCTTATACAGGAGCAGCAGGAAGTATCAATCAGTTTCGAAATAAGACCTCACAAAAAAGTGACAGATACATGCAAAGTGCCGCTTATTGCCGTTTGAAAAATCTGACAATTAGTTATGATCTGCCTAATTCATGGAGCCAGAAAATTGGGTTGAGCAAAGCACAAGTGTTTTTCTCTGGAGAGAATCTTCTAACATTTACCAAGCTTCCTTCCATGTTTGACCCGGAAGCTATTTTTACAGGTAATGACTATACCAGTGAGGCCGGAAAGAATTATCCAATGAATAAAGTGTTATCTATCGGAGTTATTGTTAATCTATAAAGCGTAATTTATTTATGAAAAGAATATATCTATCAATGGTTTCCCTATGTCTATTAGGGCTAAGTAGCTGTTTCGACATGGATAAATATCCGGAAGGAGAATTGTCTTCTGTCAATTCTTTCACCAGTACAACAGAAATCACCAAGTATCTGAATCAGTTTTATGAATCAACTCTTAAAATTAATGACAAAGATGTGGCAAACTCTGCCATAAAGGTACAATCTAACAGCATTGGAAATCCAACGGGCATCGCCTTTGGGGACTTGAATAGCGATAATATGCAGAGTAATGTAATAGACACACGTCTTGCGGGAGAAACCACATTAAGTTCCGCTGTCGAATTAACAGAGTATAAACATATCAGAAGTCTAAACTTCTTAATCAACAACCTCGATAATTGCGAGGAGATCGGTCCGGAAATGGAGCAATGCATCGGAGAAGCTTATTTCTTCAGAGCCTGCTATTATTATAGGTTATTCGTTAATTATGGAGAAGTCACTTGGTTAACGAAAGTATTAGATCCGATTCAAGAACAGATGGAACGTCCCCGAAACAGTAGGCTTGAGGTCGCTGATAGTATATTGGCGGATTTAGATATAGCGATCGAGCATCTAAACACTCAAACCAATAGCTCGACAATGCGTGTACACAAAGATGTAGCAAGAGCGCTTAAGAGTGAGGTCGCTTTATTTGAAGGTACTTGGGAGAAATACCATCGTGCGAAAAACACGCCATTCTATGATAAAAAAGTAACTGATGAGAAAATCAACTCTTATCTACGGCAAGCCGCAGATGTCGCTAAAGATGTAATAGACGAAGGGGTATGGAGCATCTCAAAAGGGAATCCCAATACCGCTTATCGAGACTTGTTCATCACTTTGGATCTCTCACATAATCCAGAAGTTTTATGGTGGAAGAAATATGATGCTGCCAATAACATCGGCCATTCCGTAACACGTTATTTAAATAAAGGAGGTGGCACTTGTGGGGCATCCGCTTCTCTTGTTGATGATTATTTGACGAAAGAAGGAAAGCCTTTTGTCGGTTCCGAACGAGACAAAGCGAAGGTAATATACGGGGACGAATTGAGTCCGGACTTACGAGACCCACGATTATCCCAGACCATTTGCATGCCAGGACAAGATTTACGTCCAAATGGAGAATTCGTATTCAAACTTCCTCCTTTGAATGAGGAAAGCCGGAATCAAAATACGACAGGTTATTCTATCCTAAAATACGTAGAATATAATACGACTTATATTCCTACTATAGATGGGGAAGGCAAAAGCCAAGCGCCAGCTATACAATTCCGTTACGCCGATATTTTATTAAACTACGCTGAGGCTCTGGCAGAATTAGATGGTGCGGCTAACGCTAGCAAAATAAAAGAAGCCTTAAGGCCACTTCGAGAGCGTGTGGGCATGCCCGAGATGGATTTCGACAGAGAGTTCAATACCGATCCCGATTACCCGTTTAATAAATTGGATAAATATATACAAGCAGTACGAAGAGAACGACGCATAGAAAAAGCTTTAGAGGGAAGCCGGCTTCAAGATATCTTGCGCTGGGCCGCCGCAGACATCCTCATTATTGGAAAAACTCCAACAGGTGCATTATTCAAAGGGAGTTCTTTGGAAACCGCTTATGGAGAAAGCCTGCAAGAAGGTGAAAATCTTTTCTTAACAGGTACGCCCTCCGACTCCAAACGCTATATCATACCGTTCAATAATAAGCATTATCCTAACGGATGGCAATTCAATCCGGAACGAGATTATTTATTACCCATACAACCTCGTATGCTATCGCTTACAGGTAACCAATGGGTCCAAAACCCCGGTTGGTAATTTACTTGATTACAGGATTTAGCCTAATAAAAGAGAAAGTCTTTCCTCACAAACTTTAGGCTAAACCCTGTAATAAACAAATACCTTAATCACGAACACAATAAAAGTCTAAATAATGAAAAAAGAATTATTATTCACATTCTCTGCTTTAATAGCTACGACTTCCTGCAACATCAAAAAAACAGATTCAGAGCAGATAGCAGGAAAAAAGCCGATGAATATCATCTATATCATGTCTGACGATCATTCTTACCAGACAATCAGTGCTTATGATAAACGCTTCATACAAACTCCCAATATAGACCGACTGGCAAACGAGGGAGTACGTTTCACCAATAGCTTTGTTGCCAATTCCATCAGTGGACCTAGTCGAGCCTGTATATTAACCGGTAAACATAGTCATGCTAATGGTTTCACTGATAACAGTTCCACATTTGATGGTTCCCAGCAAACATACCCCAAACTTTTACAAAAAGCCGGATATGAAACAGCAATAATCGGAAAGTGGCATCTAACTTCCGCTCCTACCGGATTTGATTATTCGGAAATTTTAATAGGTCAAGGCATTTATTACAACGCTCCATTTATCAAAAACGGGAAACAGGTCCCATCAAAAGGCTATGTTACCAACGTCATCACAGAAAAAGCAATCGACTGGATGGAGAATATACATGATAAAAATAAGCCTTTCTGCTTGTTACTCCATCACAAAGCTCCTCATCGTACATGGATGCCCGATACTTGTGATTTACAACTTTTCAGCGATACGACATTCGAGTTACCAGCCAATTTTTATGACGACTACAACGGTCGTCAAGCCGCTCATGAGCAAAAGATGAGTATCATAAAAGATATGGATTTAGTCTATGATTTAAAAATGGCTGATAAAGAAAATGAAATCCATACAACTACAGGGTTAGAGAATGCCGGACGCAGCATGTATAACAGTATGACACCCGAAGAGAAAGCTGCTTGGGATGCTCATTATGATCCAATCATTCAGAAATTCAAGAAAGACAAACTTTCTGGTAAGCAACTATCTGAATGGAAATATCAACAATATATGCGAGACTATTTACGTGTCATCCATTCCATAGACAGAAATATTGGAGTATTATTGAATTATTTAGAAAAGACAGGATTATTAGAAAACACAATGATTGTCTACACTTCCGACCAAGGATTCTATATGGGAGAACACGGATGGTTCGATAAACGTTTCATGTATGAGGAATCTTTCCGGACTCCTTTATTAATTCGTTTGCCGGGAGGAAAGAAAGGAGATATCGGTGAGTTTGTCCAAAACATTGATTACGGACCGACTATCCTAGATTTAGCAGGAATCCAAATCCCATCCGATATGCATGGTGTTTCCTTTTTGCCTCTGTTACGTGGAGAAAAAGTTGAGAACTGGCGTAAATCACTCTATTACCACTTTTATGAGTACCCTGCGGAGCATTCTGTTAAACGTCATTATGGCGTACGCACAGAACGTTATAAATTAATTCATTTTTATAACGATATCGATAAATGGGAATTATTTGATCTACAAGAAGATCCTATGGAGATGAACAACTTGTATGGAAAAACAGGATATGAGAATATCACTCATCAACTGGAAAAGGAGCTTATACGTTTACAAAAACAATATCAAGACACGAATGCCATGTCGTTTAATAAACAATTAATCCATGAATAAAATTAAATATATACTGTACATTACAGGAGTTTTAGCCTCGTATGACGGGCATAGTCAACCGACAAAGCCCAATATCATAGTTATCAATTGTGATGATATGGGATATGGAGACTTATCTTGTTTCGGAAGTCCTACGATAAAAACCCCGAATATCGACCGGATGGCTATAGAAGGACAAAAATGGAGTAGTTTTTACGTTTCAGCATCAGTCTCCTCTCCTAGCCGTGCCGGATTATTAACAGGCCGCCTAGGAGTCCGTACCGGAATGTATGGAGATCAACGCAGAGTCCTGTTTCCTGATTCCAAAGGGGGATTGCCTTCTGAGGAACTAACGATCGCAGAACTGCTGAAACAAGCCGGATATCATACGGCTTGCATAGGTAAATGGCATTTAGGACATTTACCAGAATACATGCCATTACGTCATGGCTTTGACTATTTTTACGGTTATCCTTATTCCAATGATATGAGCCGGAAGGAACAAATTAAATTAGGCAACACAAAATATCCTTATGAATATATTATTTATGAACAAGAAAAAGAGCTGGAAAGGGAGCCCCAACAATATAATTTAACGCAACAAGTGACGAAAGCTGCTATCCGCTACATTAAATCAAATGAGAATTCGCCTTTTTTCTTGTATTTAGCACACCCTATGCCTCATATGCCTGTATATGCCTCTACTGACTTTCAAGGTAAATCAGCCAGAGGCAAATATGGTGACACCGTAGAGGAACTGGATTGGAGTGTAGGACAAATCTTGCAAACATTAAAATCTGAAGGATTAGATAAAAACACATTGGTTATTTTCACATCTGATAATGGGCCATGGCTTTTATGTAAACAAGAAGGAGGATCACCGGGTCCGTTAAAGGATGGCAAAGCTTCCATGTTCGAAGGAGGGTTCCGCGTTCCATGTATTATGTGGGGAGCAATGGTTAAACCGGGATATATAACGGATATGGCTAGTACATTAGACTTACTACCTACATTTTGTGAGATAGCAGGAATTCCATTGCCTTCAGATCGGCATTATGATGGAATCAGCTTGCTAAATGTATTAAAAGATAAGTCTACTTGTAAACGCGATGTGTTTTACTTTTACAGAGGCAGTGAATTATACGCGATTCGAAAAGGTAAATATAAAGCCCATTTCTCTTATAGACCAGCTTATGGAGCAACGGATAAAATCGTATATGATAAACCTGTTTTATATGATTTAGGTACTGACCCTGGAGAATTATACAATATAGCAGAAGAACATCCGGATATTGTACAGGAATTAACCATGTTGGCCAATGCACATAAAGCTTCATTAAAGATTGCTAAGAGTATCTTCGACCAAAAGTAAACTATATGTCTTATACTATTCGGTGAATTTGTTTCTCTTATTTTTCAAGAAGCAAATTCACTGATTTTATTTTTAGAGAGAAAAGTCTTTTATAAAGTTTCCTACTATACAAAAACATCATCTTTATACATATTTTGCTTTAAAATCGCAGTTTTTTATGTAAGTTTGACCCCTAAAACAATTAAGAAACTGATCGTTAATAAAAATATGAAACACTACAACTTCGACGAAGTTATCGAACGGCATGGGACGAGTTGCGTGAAATTCGACCGTTTGAAAGAGATGTTCGGTGACGAGAATCTGATACCACTATGGGTGGCGGATATGGATTTCCGCACACCGGACTTTATTGTAGAGGCCCTGAAGAAACGTTGTGAGCACGAGATATTCGGCTATACATTCGGCTCCGACGAGTATTACGAGAGTATCATCAATTGGGTACACTACAAACATAACTGGAAAATACAACGGGAATGGATCAGCTATATCCCGGGAATCGTAAAGGGAATCGCTTTCGCTATCCAATGCTTTACGCAAAAAGGAGATAAGGTCATCATCCAGCCCCCTGTTTATCACCCGTTCCGCATCGTTCCGGAAAAAATGAAGCGTGAGGTCGTTTATAATCCGCTAAAGATGGTAGATGGTGTTTATGAGATGGATTTCGATCATCTTGAATCTATTATAGATGATAAATGCAAGGTATTGATCCTCTGCAACCCTCACAATCCGGGTGGGATCGTCTGGAAAAAGGAAACCTTGGTCCGCTTGGCCGAGATTTGCGCCAAGCACAATATTTTGGTTATCTCCGATGAGATTCATGCGGAAATGGCCTATCCTCAGTATACGCATTATCCATTTGCCTCCGTATCGGATACTGCCGCTTCTTGCAGCATAACTTTCATGGCACCGAGCAAGACGTTCAATATCGCCGGTATCGTGACTTCCTACGCAATCGTTCCCAATGATCGCATCCGGGAAGAATTTTATTCTTTCCTTGAGGCCGGAGAGTTTGGCGATGGCACGATCTTCGCTTATACGGCGACAACCGCCGCTTACACCTATGGCGCCGAATGGTTGCAACAAATGCGAATGTATATCATGGAGAATGTACGTTTCGTGGAAGAGTTCATGAAACTACATCTCCCCAAGATAAAAGTTTACCAGCCCCAAGCCTCCTTCCTCGTTTGGTTGGATTGCAGGGAACTGAAATTAAGTCAAGATGAACTCGTACACCTGTTCAAAGACAAAGCCGGACTAGCGCTGAACGACGGAAGTATCTTCGGCCCCGGGGGAGAAGGCCATATGCGTTTGAACATTGGTTGCCCCCGCTCTGTTTTAGATAAAGCGATGAACGCTTTTAAAAAGGCGGTGGATAAGAAATAAAATCGTATCTTTGCGAGCATTTCTATACATATTTAAAATACAAGACAAATGAAAATTACAGCAAACAAATACGTTGCGGTTACATACGACCTGAACGTTGGCGAAGGTGAAGAACGTGAGTTAATGGAAAAAGCGACGGTCGAGGCTCCTTTGAAATTCATCTACGGAACAGGCATGATGCTTCCGGCATTCGAGAAAGCCTTGAACGGGCTGGAAGTAGGTGGCACGTTCAACTTCTCCATCGAGCCAGCCGAGGCTTATGGCGAATATAACGAGGAGCACGTATTGGATCTTCCGAAGAATATCTTCGAGGTGGACGGTAAATTCGACGCCGAGATGATCAAGGAAGGTAATACCGTCCCAATGATGGATTCTAATGGCAACCGTATGAACGGCTCTGTATTGGAAGTGAAGGATGATATCGTGGTAATGGACTTCAACCATCCGTTGGCTGGCGAGACTTTGCATTTCAGCGGCGAGGTAATCGACGTACACGAACCGACAGCGGAAGAGATCGCAGCCTTCTCCGCTCCCGCAGGTGGATGTAGTTGCGGTTGCGACGATTGCGGTAGCGATTGTGGCGATAACCACGAGGGTGGTTGTGGTTGTGGTGGATGCCACTAAATAATGGGAAATTGAGAATTGAAAATTGAAAATTAGGAGAAACGCCTAATCATCGGCTTTTGATTCTCAATTTTCAGTTTTCAATTTTCAATTAGACAAAGCGGTGAATACTTTTGGTAATATTTATAGATTAACATCGTTCGGCGAATCGCACGGCCCCGGTATCGGCGGCGTGATCGACGGATGCCCAGCCGGGATCGAATTAGATACGGCATTCATCCAGCAAGAGCTGAACCGTCGTAAACCGGGACAATCCCGTATCACGACCCCCCGTAAAGAGGATGATGAGGTACAATTTCTTTCCGGCATCTACGAGGGAAAGACAACCGGTACGCCGATAGGTTTCATCATCTGGAACAAAAACCAACATTCCTCGGACTATGACAATATGAAGACGGTTTACCGTCCTTCCCATGCCGATTATACCTATCAAACGAAATATGGAATCCGTGATCCCCGTGGAGGAGGACGTTCGTCCGCTCGGGAAACGATCGCTCGTTGCGTGGCTGGAGCTATCGCTAAACTCGCCCTTAAACAATACGGCATACAGATCCAAGCTTATACCTCGCAGGTCGGCCCGATCCAATTAGCGGGTAGTTACCAAGATTATGATTTAAGCTTGACGGAGGAGAGCGACGTACGTTGCCCGGACCCGAAGACCGCCTCAGAGATGGAAACCTTGATCGCCGAGATCAAATCAAAAGGAGATACGATCGGCGGTGTTATTACCTGTGTGGCGAAAGGGGTTCCCGTCGGATTGGGAGAGCCTGTGTTCGGCAAGTTACATGCCGCGTTGGGACATGCGATGCTTACGATCAACGCCGTGAAGGGCTTCGAGTATGGAGACGGATTCAACGCCGCCTTCTTCCGCGGATCGGAAAGGAACGATCGCTTTTTCAATGATAACGGGCATATCAATACTCGTACCAATAATTCCGGCGGTATCCAAGGAGGGATCTCCAACGGACAAGATATTTATTTCCGGGTAGCCTTTAAATCGGTCGCTACGATCTTGATGGAACAAGAAACGGTTAACATGGAGGGAGAGGATACGATATTAAAGGCACGCGGACGTCATGATCCATGCGTATTGCCTCGTGCAGTACCTATCGTCGAGTCTATGACCGCCATGACTTTATTGGATTATTTATTGATCCAGAAGACACGGGAAAACTTTTAAGACTAATTCTATATGGCTTGGATTCTGTTAATTATAGCCGGATTATTCGAGATCGGCTGGCCGCTGGGCTTTAAATTAGCAAGTATGCATTCCAAATATTTTATTTGGTTTATAGGTTTATCGATCTTATCCATGGGCTTAAGCGGTTATTTCTTATATCTCGCCCAGAAAAGCATCCCGATCGGTACGGCTTATGTAATCTGGACCGGGATCGGGGCTATAGGGACTGTTCTTCTTGGAATCTTGTTTTTCCATGATTCCGCGAATATATTCAGGTTATTGTTCTTATCCTTGATATTGATAGGGATCGTCGGCCTGAAATTAGTCCATTAATCCGGGAGAAAAACACCAGTATTCGCATAGCCTCACGGCAGTATCGGTGTGAACTTACGCCAGTATAGGCGTAGGGCTATGCGGATACCGGCGTTAAACGATGCGGTTATTCATGATGGTAAGGCTCGTTATTCAAGATCGTCATCGCCCGGTAAATCTGCTCGATAAAGATCAATCGGATCATCTGGTGGGAAAAAGTCATCTTGCTCAACGAGATCTTTTCCGATGCCGCCTTATACACGGCCTCACTAAAACCGTAAGGACCGCCCACCACAAATACCAAGCGTTTCGGGACCGTATGCATTTTCTTTTCCAGATAAGTAGAAAATTGCATGGAGGTGAACTCCTTCCCTTTCTCGTCCAGCAACACCAAATAATCGCCGGGCTGCAAAGCCTTTAAAATCAATTCGCCCTCTTTCTCCTTTTGCTGCGCCTCTGAGAGGTTCTTCACGTTCTTTATATCCGGTATGACTTCCATTTCAAAGGGTATATAATGCGTCAAGCGATTTTTATACTCATTGATAGCCTCCACAAAATAACCGGCATCCGTCTTACCAATCACAATCAGTCCAATCTTCATCTACTTACATTTACAGGTTTAGAAAGGCTAAGTTACAAGAAAAATACATACCTTTGCCACTAATTACTCAATAAAATAAAGAAAGCTTATGAAACGACTCTTACTTACATTCGCCTTGATATTCGCATTCGTATGTGCGCAGGCGGCGGATATTACCAGTATATCAAATGCTTTCAAGGCAGGAAATGCCTCCTCTCTATCCGGTGCTATGGATAAGGTGGTGGATGTAGCCTTGCCCGGTTCCTCTAAGAAATGTAACGGAAGTGAGGCCGTCTCTATGTTGTCCTCATTTTTCAGTTCGAATAAGCCTTCCGGATTCTCGGTCGTACATCATGCGGATAAAAAGGAAAGCGGTTTCCTTGTCGGAAAGCTTCCGACGTCTTCCGGTGAGTACCGTGTAAACATCACGTACCGTGCCGAAGGGAATACAGCGATTATACAATCAATCAGAATAGAATAAAAGATGGACAAACTTATTGACGACTTAATCAAATTAGCGTTTGCCGAGGATATTGGCGATGGTGATCATACCACCTTATGTTGCATCCCCGAGACAGCGATGGGGAAAAGCCAGCTGATCATCAAGGAAGATGGCGTATTGGCCGGCGTGGAAATGGCTAAACGTATCTTCCACGACTTCGATCCGGAACTGAAAATGACGGTCTTTATACAAGACGGAGCCGAAGTGAAAAAAGGGGATATAGCGTTCGTGGTGGAAGGTAAGATCCAATCCTTATTGCAGACCGAGCGGTTGATGCTGAACGTTATGCAACGCATGAGCGGTATCGCTACTACGACTCGTAAATACGCCAAGGCGTTAGAAGGCACCAAGACACACGTTCTAGATACTCGCAAGACAACTCCCGGTATGCGTATGATCGAGAAAGAGGCCGTACGTATCGGTGGCGGCATGAACCATCGCATCGGTTTGTTCGATATGATCTTATTGAAAGATAATCATGTGGATTTCGCCGGCGGCATCGAGCAAGCGATCACACGTGCGCAAAACTATCTGAAAGAGAAAGGAAAGAGCCTAAAGATCGAGATCGAGGTTCGTAACTTCGACGAGTTGGAACAAGCCATGAAAGTAGGCGGTATCGATCGTATCATGTTGGATAATTTCAATATCGAGAATACAAAAGAAGCGGTTCGCCGCATCAACGGACGTTTCGAGGTAGAGTCTTCCGGCGGTATCACGTTCGACACATTACGTGATTACGCGGAATGTGGCGTAGACTTCATCTCCGTAGGGGCTTTGACTCACTCCGTGAAGAGCTTGGATATGAGCTTCAAAGCCTGCTAAAACGAAAAACGATCATTCTATAAAAAAACAGCCTTGAGAAGATCAACTTCTTGAGGCTGTTTTTCTATATCTACCCTATTATCTTGATTCACTATCATTTCTGATAGAACTATTATCATTTTTAAAACATTGCCATTCCTTCCTTTCCCGTACTTTTAAGAACAAATTATTCAACCTAAAAATAGTATCATGAAAGAATTGAAAATGTTTATAGATGGCAGATTCATTGAGAATGAGTCTGGGAAATGGATCAAGGTATTGAATCCTTCTACCGAAGAGGTTATTTCACTGATGCCCGACGGGACGGTTGAAGATGCCAGAAAAGCAATCGATGCCGCAGAGAAAGCGCAGAATCAATGGGAAAGAACACCCTCTATAGAAAGGGCGGCTTATCTGACAAAGATAGCGGCAGGCATCCGTAAGAGAGAGAAGGAACTGACCGACATCATCGTCCGTGAAGGAGGCAAAACCCAAGGACTCGCCAATGTTGAAGTTCTTTTTACCGCGGATTATATGGATTACATGGCAGGCTGGGCCCGTCGGTACGAAGGGGAAATCATTCCCAGTGACCGCCCTCATGAAAACATTTTCTTATTTAAGAGACCGATTGGAGTAACGACAGGTATCCTACCTTGGAATTTCCCATTCTTTCTAGTCGCTCGTAAAGCCGCTCCGGCCTTGATCACCGGAAATACGATCGTGATAAAACCTAGCCAGCTTACGCCAGAGAACGCATACGTATTCGCACAGATCGTGGAGGAGGCAGGTTTGCCTGCCGGCGTTTTCAATCTGGTAAATGGACGGGGTAGCGTGATTGGGCATGAACTCGCGGCGAATCCGAAAGTAGGTATGGTTAGTCTGACAGGAAGCGTGGGAGCCGGACAACAAACCATGTCCGCTGCCGCTCCTAATATCACGAAAGTATCTCTGGAGTTAGGAGGTAAAGCCCCGGCTATCGTGATGAAGGACGCAGATATCGATCTTGCTGTTAAGTCTATTATTGCCTCTCGTGTGATCAATACCGGACAGGTATGTAATTGTGCCGAACGGGTTTATGTAGACAAAGCGATAAAAGAGACCTTCATGGAAAAACTAGTCGCCGGCATGAAGCAGGTAAAAGTAGGAAACCCCAATGAGGTCGCGGATCTGGATATGGGACCGCTTATTGAAGCCAGCGCGTTGGAGTCTATGGAGAAAAAAGTAGAGAGAGCGATCCAGCAAGGTGCTAGGCTACTGTGTGGCGGGCATAGGATCGGTACAAAAGGATATTTCTTCGAACCGACCGTTTTGGATTGTGTTACACAGAAAATGGATATCATACAAGAAGAGACTTTTGGCCCCATACTGCCGGTTGTCGAATATTCAGATATCAACGACGCTATCGCATGGGCGAATGATTGCGAATATGGATTGACATCTTCCGTATATACACAAAACTTGGATAATGCATTCAAGGTAATGCGCTCCTTAAAATTCGGGGAGACTTATATTAACCGTGAGAATTTTGAGGCTATGCAAGGCTTCCATGCGGGATGGCGTAAATCCGGAATCGGTGGTGCGGACGGAAAACATGGACTTGAGGAGTATTTGCAAACTCAAGTGGTTTATCTTGAGACAAAGGAATAAAAAATAAGACTAAAGATCCCTTCTTGGGATCTTTAGCATATCTACTTAATCTAACGTCAAATTAAATTCATCCCTCAAACGACCCAAGGTAGGATTTATCTTCATCAGCAACTCTAGCTTCTCCGTGGATGTATAAGCCAAATGCTTCTCATTTCCCTCTACGATCCGGACACGCATCTGGATACGGCTATTAGTAAGATGCTGGCGGAGAAATGGCAGGATATGGATCGCATTATTGATCAATTCCTCTTGCTGCCCCGGGTTATGTACAGCTACCTCAAAATAATAATTCTCTTGCAAGGTAGGCTTGCAATTGATCATCGTATTCTTAAGATACACTTTCTTGTCAATCGTTGCGGCGTAATTATCCCATTCACGAACCAAGGAATCATTGTCAAAGGGAGTTACTACCTCCTTTACGTTCGTTGTCGCTTGTTGAACGGTTTGTTGCTTAGGCTTCTCCACTCCGATCTCCTTCATGGAGATTCCCATCGGACGAGCCGTTCTACGAACCGGATTAGGCGCTGTAGACGGAGGTGGCGCAGGAACCGAGCTCGGCATGTGCGTACTCATAACTTGTGGAGCACCGGCCGCTGCCGTAACTGAAGGAACTTGAGGCGGCTGTTGAGGCTTCCCGCTATTCACCGCTTGAGAAGACGGATTCGTCCCAGCAATCGGCTCAATTAACGCTTTTTTTTTATCGTCGGCGGCCACCTGTGTTAATTGACAGAGCTGAATCAACGTCAATTCCAATAAAAGACGCTTATTGCGGCTGGCACGATAATTCAAATCGCACGTATTCGCCAGCTCTATCGCCTTGAACAGAAGTTGATCCGGACAACGTTTCGCCATCTCCTTATATCGTTCCCGTATAGAAGCACCCACCTCGAATAGCACCAAGGTGGACTCATCCCGACATACCAATAAATCCCGGAAATGCCCGGCCAAACCGGTTATGATATTCTGCCCGTCGAATCCTTTGCCTAATATCTCGTTCAAGATCAATAAAGATGCCCGCACATTGCCGGATAAGATCGCATCCGTCAGACGAAAATAATACTCATAATCCAGCACGTTCAAGTTATCGATAACCGCTTGATACGTAATATTGCCATTCGTGAAACTTACCACTTGGTCAAAGATAGACAAAGCGTCGCGCATACCTCCATCCGCTTTCTGGGCGATCACGTTCAAGGCTTCCGGTTCCGCTGTTACCCCCTCCTGCGAAGAGACATATTGCAGATGTTCCACCATGTCGGCGATGGATATACGGGAGAAATCATAGATCTGACAACGAGAAAGGATCGTGGGAAGCACCTTATGCTTCTCGGTCGTAGCCAAGATAAAGAGAGCATGATGCGGAGGTTCCTCCAATGTCTTCAAGAACGCGTTGAAAGCGGCGGTCGTCAACATATGGACCTCGTCAATAATGAAGACTTTGTATTTACCGATTGGAGGCGGGATACGCACTTGGTCAATCAAGGTACGAATATCGTCCACCGAGTTGTTGGAAGCTGCGTCCAGCTCATGGATGTTATAAGAACGCTGTTCGTTAAACGCCCGGCAGGACTCGCACGCATTACAAGCCTCGCCATCCGCCGTCGGATTCAAGCAATTGATCGTCTTCGCAAAGATACGGGCACACGAGGTCTTTCCTACTCCACGAGGACCGCAAAACAGGTAAGCATGCGCTAATTTGTTACTTTGTATCGCGTTTTTCAGCGTAGTGGTAAGAGACTTCTGCCCTACTACACTCCGAAAAGTGGACGGGCGATATTTTCTTGCCGATACAATATAATTATCCATTCTCTGCTTTTTATTGATAAGACAAAGATAAACAAAATAATTCATTATCTTCGCGAAAACGATGTTCCGATGTCACGCATAAAAGAGTTTTACATAAAGTATCTATCGTGGATCAACGCTTATTGGTTGGTTACCATCGTGTTCCTTATCGTCACCTTTACGGTGGGCGATAGCAGCCTGTATAAACGCTATACGTACGACGAGAAAATACGCGGCTTGGAGAAAGAGATTAAACATTACCAAAAGGAGATCGAGATCAACAGCAAGAAATTAAACGACCTGCATACGGACAAGGAGGGACTGGAACGTTTCGCCCGTGAAGAGTATTTTATGAAAAGGTCGAACGAGGATGTTTTTATTATCAAGGACAAATAAATGAATCAACAAATCAGATCGATTATTTTCGGCGTAGCGGGATTACTCGTATTAGCCGGTGCCGTATTGTTTCTTACTCATTGGGCTGTCGCCCCTTATTTATTCGCTGTCGGTGCGGCGGGTATAGCCGTTTGCTATCTGACCCTTCCGGTTAAGGACTTGGACTTTCGTCGCCGTCGGCTCCACCGTTTCAACGTATTCGCCGGACTTCTAATGATCGTATCTTCTGGCTTTATGTTCAACAACCGTACCGAGTGGATCCTTTGCTTGAGCGTAGCCGCTATCTTACAAGTATATACCGCTTTCGTTACTCCTAAAGAGTAATTGGCCGCAAAACGCAGTGACATGATACAGATTTACTTCACACGTAATTAACAATTAAAAGAACGTGTGTAACATGTCAAACAAGTTAAGAGAACGTAAAAGTTACAGCATGGAGTTCAAGCTCCGTATGCTGAAGGAGTAT
>ERZ836829.30-NODE-30-length-228908-cov-9.307359_pt1 | contig 228908 bp, 193 predicted proteins | sample MGYA00519574_ERZ836829 | MGnify/ENA primary metagenome ERZ836829 (study PRJEB31850, sample SAMEA3708808) | human gut metagenome | biome: human gut; feature: human-associated habitat; material: faeces | place: China | collected 2014 ...
CCTATGACCCTCTGCTTGTAAGGCAGATGCTCTCCCAGCTGAGCTAAGACCCCATTGCTTCCGGCTGACGTTTCCGTCAAGCGCGATTGCTTGTACAGTTTAACCTATTTTTTCGGAATTGTCAACAGTTTTTTTAAATTTTTTGTGATGATATTTTTCCTTTTCTATACTACACGATTTTTAAAAAAGACTGACATCTTCTTTTTTCTCTTGCATTCCCAATACATCTTGTTATATAGTATAACGTATAGGGAACCAGTTTATGGATTCCAATATTATGAAACCTGCACAGGAGGGATTATCATTATGCCAAGAGGAAGAAAGAAAGTCGAAGTTGCTCCGCAAGATCTTTTAAACGAGGTCCTCACTTCCATTGAAGAGACAGAGCAGAAATTAAAAACATTAAAAATGCAGAAAAAGGACATCGAAAAACAGATCGAAGCTAAAGAGATGGCTGAATTATACGCGATCGTGAAAGAGCAAAACATGTCGATCGAAGATGTAAAAACGAAACTCGGCGCAGAATAAGTTTTGCACTTCTGCCTGAACATAAAAGGAAGATCCACATTTCCCAGATATCAGGGATGCGGATCTTCCTTTTTTATTCTATTTTACCTGTTTCGCGAAACCAGCAGTCCCACGCAGATCTCAGTCAGGTCCCGATCATTCTAATTCTTTTAAGATCGACTCCCCGATCATATTCTCCGCTTTCTTCAGTCCGAAGTTATCGAGCACTGTCGCGCCAATGACACCGAAGGTCTTCTGTTCCTCAAACATTCCCTTCTCTTTCATAGATGGGGAATAGGCAATAAACGGAACTTTTTCTCTCGTATGGTCTGTTCCCGCGTAAGTCGGATCATTCCCGTGATCCGCCGTTATCATCAAAAGGTCACCTTCCCGGAGGTGTTCAAGGAGTTCGCCAAGCTTCACATCAAAGCGCTCCAGTTCTTCCCCATAACCCACCGGATTTCTCCTGTGGCCCCAGAGGGCATCGAAATCCACGAGATTCACAAAGCAGAGTCCCTTGAAATCCTTATCTTTGCAGATTTCAATCGTCTGTTCCATTCCATGGACAGAGCTCTTGGATCGGAATGCCTCCGTGATGCCCTGGCCGTCGAAGATATCCCGGATCTTTCCGACAGAGATCACATCGTATCCGTTGTCCTTTAAGATATCGAGCGCCGTTGTCCCGGTCGGCTTTAACGCATAATCGTGGCGGTTGCTGGTGCGGACAAATTCGCCTTTCTTCTTTCCGACATAAGGTCTCGCGATGACGCGGCCCACGCGCCACTCTTCCTTCATCGTGATCTCTCTGGCGATCTCGCAGCAGCGGTACAGCTCGTCAAGCCCGAATGTCTCCTCATTTCCGCAGATCTGAAGGACGGAATCGGCAGATGTATACACGATCATGTGACCGGTAGCGATCTCCTCCTCTCCCAGCTCATCCAGGATCGCGGTTCCGCTGGCGCTCTTGTTTCCGATCACCTTGTGTCCGGTGCGTTTTTCCAGCTCCTCGATCAGCTCTTTCGGGAATCCATGATCCGTGAACGTCTTAAAAGGCTTCGTCGTGTAGATCCCCATCATCTCCCAGTGGCCGGTCATCGTATCTTTGCCGTTGCTCGCCTCCGAGAATTTTGTGAACCGTCCCATCGGCGCATCCACCGGGTCCACGCCCTTTAACGGTCTTAAGTTTGCGATCCCGAGTTTCTGAAGATTCGGGATATTGAAATGTTCCATATGTTCCGCGATGTGTCCGAGAGTGTCCACTCCCACATCTCCAAATTTTTCAGAATCCGGCATTGCACCGGTTCCGAGTGAATCAATTACGATCGTAAAGATCCGATTATATTTCGGCATCTAAATCTACCCCTTTCTTTGCCTGTTCTACAAGTCTGCTTGTTCCGAGGCGGTCAGCCCCCAGACGGACAAACTCCGCCGCATCGCAAAAGTCTGCGATACCGCCGGCCGCCTTTATCTTCTTTTCTGCGGCCATGTGGGCCTTCATGAGCGCCACATCCGGCTTTGTCGCCCCTGCGGCGGAAAATCCTGTGGATGTCTTGATAAAATCCGCGTCTGAGGCTGATACAGTCTCACACATCTTTATCTTCTCCTCCTCTGTGAGGAGACATGTCTCGATGATGACTTTCAGGATATGATCGCCGCAGACCTCTTTCAGGGAGTTGATCTCTTCCAGGATCTTATCGTACTGTCCCATTTTGACCCAGCCGATATTGATCACCATATCGATCTCCTCCGCTCCGTCCTTCAACGCCTCTTTCGTCTCAAACACTTTGACCGCCGTCGTGTTGTACCCGTTCGGAAATCCGATCACGGTACAGACCGGCATCTTCTCTCCGAGGTACTCCGAAGCCTGCTTTACGAAAGACGGCGGGATGCAGACCGACGCGGTCCCGAATTTCACCGCATCATCGCAAATCTCCCGGATCTGTTCCCAGGTGGACGGCTGCTTTAATAATGTATGGTCCACTCTCTTTAAAACATCTCTGTATGTCATTTTTCTTATCGTTCCTTTCCGCTTCTTTTCCGGCGGCTCAAATTTCCAGCGCTTTCCCTGTAAATCCGAGCGGAAGAAGCTCCTTCAAAAGGTATTCCCGGATCTCGCCCGCGCCATTCATGAGGATGATCCGGAACGTCTCCGGATCGCAGAATTCCGCCATCACCTGGCGGCAGACGCCGCAGGGCGCGCAGAAATTTTCCGGTTCTTTTCCTTTTGGACCTCCGACGATGACGATCGCCCGGAATTCTGTTTTTCCTTCACTGACTGCCTTAAAAATCGCCGTGCGCTCCGCACAGTTTGTCGCCGGGTACGCCGCATTTTCAATATTGCAGCCGGTAAATACCCTGCCATCCGCGCAGAGGAGCGCCGCTCCGACGGCAAAACCGGAGTACGGGCAATACGCCTGTTTTCTGGCCTTCAATGCTTCCATGACCAGCTCTCTATTTTCCATGAATTTCCTCCCTTCCGGTCCGAAAATCCGAATATTCTATGTTCTCTTACCATACCATAAACACGGAGCAATGTCAAAGCAGCTTCCGGCACCCCCGGACATTCCCCGCCCAGGAAATTCCTGCCCGCGGAACACTTTCTGACACCTTTCTTACGTTTCGATAAAAATTTATTCACGGGGGTTGAAACTGCAAAACCAAAGTGCTATAATGTGGCAGCACAAAGGAAATATGACAAAATTGTTACAGAACATAAATTCAGAAAATAAAGGAGGTCATCCTTTGAAAAAGCTGATAAAAAAATACGGACATATATGGATGTTATCCTACGCATTCATCTATCTTCCCTGGTTCTCAAGACTCCAGGAAAATGTGAACAAGCCTTACCACGTCATGCACACGGCGCTCGACGATCTGATCCCGTTCAACGAATATTTTATCGTCCCTTACCTGATGTGGTTTTTATACGTTGCCGCGACCATCGCGTTTTTCTTCTTTAAAAACCGTGATGACTATTACAGGCTCTGCACTTTCCTCTTCACAGGAATGACGATCAGTCTTCTCGTCTGCACCCTGTTCCCGAACGGAACAGATTTCCGTCCGGCGATCGATCCGGATAAGAACATCTTCTGTTATCTGGTATCGAGACTCTGGAGCATCGATCCATGTATCAACGTTTTCCCGAGCATCCACGTTTACAACTCCGTGGGTGTTCACATCGCGATCTGCCACAGCGAGGAATTAAAGAAACACCCGATGATCGTCCGGGCATCCGGCGTTCTGATGGTTTTGATCTGCCTCGCAACGATGTTCTTAAAACAGCACTCCGTGATCGATGTTGTCGGTGCACTCTTAATGGCATCCGTCATCTATCCGATCGCTTATGCGCCGGAGGCGGAGAAGAAGAAAAAATACGAGACGAGCTTCTAATAAGGATTCAGAAATATTTGCAGGACAGCTTTTCAGCTGTCCTGTTTTTTCGCGCGAAGATGAAGATCGTTGCAGGCGACCGCGCCCGGCGCGAGAATGTTCCAAGACACATTCGGTCCTCTCCCCACTGTCTCCCGGGTCTAACTTCATCTTCACGCAAGTGTCCGGTTCCGGTCTGCCAGTGTTTTTTATCCAGAATTTTTACTGCTATAGAAAAACAGCCGCCCTCCTGCACGCTTCACGCGCGCAAAAAGGCGGCTGTCTTACTATTCCGGATCTACTTCCGGTACCCCGTCGCAAAATCCACCACATTCCGGTACGGTGTCCCGTTCGCCCACGCCGCGAGATTCTCTCCCGCAATCCTTACGATCCGCTCAAATGTCTCCGGAAGGAAGAAGTTTCCGGCCACATGAGGCGTGATCACGAGGTTTCCGAGGTCCCAGAGCGGACTGTCCGCCGGAAGCGGTTCCGGCTCCGTCACATCGAGTCCGCAGCCGCCGAGATGTCCCTCTTTTAAGACCTTGTAAAGTCCCTCCGGGTCAACGGCATTTCCGCGGCCAACGTTGATCAGGTACGCGCCCTTTTTCATCAGGCGCAGTCTTCTCTCGTCCATGATGTGGTTTGTAGCGTCTCCGCCCGGAAGCACCATCGCAACGATATCTGCTCTTCCGAGAAGCTCGTCCAGACCGTCCATCGTATGCTGCTCATCCAGATAATCCGGTTTATTACGGTTCGTGCGGCGGACACCGATCACATGAGCGCCGAGTGCATGGCACTTTCTCGCGTAATCCCCGCCGATATCTCCGAGTCCGAGCACCAGGATCGTCGAACCTTCCACAGAGGTGATATTTCCCATGGACTGCCATATGTGCTTTGCCTGGTTCGCATGATACTGGTTAAAACGGCGGATCAGATCAAAAGTCAGCGCCAGCATATGTTCCGATACGGCAAGCCCGTAAGCACCCGTCGCATTTGCGAGCACCGCCTGTTCCGGAAGGATCCCCGGTTTGATGTACTGGTCTGCACCGGCAGAGTTTAACTGGAACAGTTCCAGATTTTTCGCCTCTTTTACAAGTGCCGGATCGACATTTCCGATGATCACGTTTGCCTCTTTTACATCTTCCACCGTGACATCGCTGCCGTTCACATAGCGGACGCAGCAGTTTTTGTTGCCAGATGCAGCTTTCTCTTCCAGGAACTTTTTATGATCCTCATTTACCGGGATCACCACAAGGATATTTTTCTCTAGATCCGCCATGTATAATCCTCCCCGATCGGTCTTGTCGCCTCTTTTAACCACTCATTCTCCTCCGCCGTCATAAACGGTGAAAGTTTCTCGTAGACCGCTTTATGGTACTCATTTAAGTTTCTCACATCGGACGGCTCCATCACGGAAATGTCCACCGCGTCGAGGTCGATCGGCGCGAAAGTCATGTTCTCAAAGCACATGAACTGGCCGTACTCGTTCTTTTCCGCTTTTCTGCACATCGTCAGGTTCTCGGTACGGATGCCGTGGCTTCCCTCAATATAAAGTCCCGGCTCGTCCGAAGTCAGCATTCCCTCTTCCAGGATGCAGGAGTCCTGGCGCTCCGGAACGATGCGCCAGCGGATACCGTTCGGGCGCTCATGAACCGCAGACAGGAAGCCGACGCCGTGACCGGTGCCATGGTTGAAGTCGAGTCCGCGCTCCCAGAGCGGGCCTCTTGCCAGATAGTCCACATTGAGTCCGCGGCAGCCATATAAGAATTTCGCATGCATCAGACGCAGCATTCCCATCATGACAAGCGTGAAATGAACCTTCATCTCGTCCGTGACATGGCCGATCGCGATCGTTCTCGTCACATCCGTGGTTCCCTCATAATACTGTCCGCCGGAGTCAACAAGATAGAATCCGTCTGTTCCGACCGGGCTCTCCTGCTCCTTTGTCGCGTGGTAATGGCACATCGCGGCGTTGGATCCGAATGCGGAGATCGTCGTGAAGCTCGGTCCAAGATAACTTTCCTGGGCTTTCCGGTAATCCTCAAGACGCTCTGCAGCTTCTGTCTCCGTGAGAGCGACCTTTCCGGCGTTTTTCTTCATCCAGTACAGGAATTTTGTCAGGGCAACGCCGTCCTTTAAATGGGCCTTGCGGAGGTTTTCCATCTCCACCGGGTTCTTCACCGCCTTCATGAGGGAAGTCGGGTTCATGGCCTCCACAACGCGGTTGGATGCGTCGATCTTCTTATAGAGGGCAAAGTTTACCTTCTCCGGTTCCAGGAGAACCGTCTCATTCTTTAACTCCGCCACCGCATCATAGATCGCGTCGTATTTTTCGATCGTCACATGATTCTTTTCAAAATAAGCGCGCAGCTCCGGAGAGAATTTACGGCTGGCGATAAAGAGTCTCGCCTCGTCTTCCGTAATCAGGGCAAACGCCGGTGCGAGCACATTTCCGTCATCCGAATTCTTGCGGATATTGAAGAGCCATGCGATATCGTCAAGGCTTGATAAGATGTGGACGGACGCATTCTTCTCATCCATCTCGGATCTGAGGCGGATCAGTTTTTCCGTCACAGTCTCACCTGCATATTTCACATCGAGAGTCCAGACTTCCGGTGCCGGAAGGATCGGGCGTTCTTCCCATACTTCCCCGGCAAGGTCATCCCCCACGGAGAGAGTCGCGTGTTTCTTCGCCATCATCGCCTCAAATTTTCTTCCCTGGGCTGCATTGACCACGCGGCCGTCAAAGCCTAAAACTCCGCCTTCCGGCATATGATCCGTCAGGTATTCCTCGATCGTCGGAACGCCTTCCTCTCCCATCGCCATCAGACGTGTGTCCTGACCTTCCAGCTCTCTCTTTGCCTGAACGAAATATCTTCCGTCCGTCCACATGCCGGAAAAGCTCTGTGTGATCACCATGGTTCCCGCGGAACCCGTGAAGCCGGACAGAAATGCGCGGCATTTGAAATAGTCCTCCACGTACTCGGAATCATGGAAGTCAGAGGACGGAACATAGTATGCGTCCACATGTCTCACTTTCATCAGTGTCCTGAGTTCCCTCAAACGTTCATTTGCCATTGTTTACCTCCATAAGTGAAGAACAGTTACCGCACGCATGTTTTTGCGGACCGTAACTGTTCTTCTGATATATTCATGCCGGCCGGCTTGCGCCGCCGGGTCGTTCTCAAAATGACTTTGTGCAGATCCATATCTGCTGCGTATATGTTCAGAACGCCTTCCTTACAGGAGCGGGATTCCCGCCTTTGCTGCCTCGGCGCGCACCTCATCCGGCCATAAAGAAGACTGGATCTCGCCGATATGCGCTTTTCTAAGGAAGAACATACAGATACGGGACTGTCCGATACCGCCGCCGATGGTGTACGGGAGCTCGCCGTTTAATAATGCTTTCTGGAATGCGAGTTTCTCGCGCTCCACGCATCCTGCTGCCACTAACTGCTCATGCAGGGATTTCTCATCGACACGGATACCCATGGAGCTCAACTCCAGTGCGATGTCGAGAACCGGATAGTAGACGATGATATCACCATTTAATTTCCAGTCATCGTAGTCAGGAGCACGGCCGTCATGCGGCTTTCCGGATTTTAAGTTTCCGCCGATCTGCTCGATAAAGACAGCGCCGTGAAGCTTCACGATCTCGTACTCTCTCTGCTTCGGAGTCAGGTCCGGATAGCGGTCCTCGAGTTCCTGGGATGTGATAAACTCAATGTGCTCCGGAAGAACGCGGCCGATATAATCGTACTCATAAGCCATGTAGTCCTCCGTGATCTTTAACGCCTTATATACGGCGCGGACGGTCTCCTCGAGAGTCTCGCGGGTCCGCTCCTCCTTCGTGATCACTTTCTCCCAGTCCCACTGGTCCACGTAGATGGAGTGGATATTATCGGTATCCTCGTCGCGGCGGATCGCGTTCATATCGGTATATAAACCTTCGCCCGGCTCAAAGCCGTACTGCTTTAACGCGTAACGTTTCCATTTTGCGAGGGAGTGGACGATCTCCGCCTGTCTCCCGCCTTCCTTGATGTCGAACGCGACCGGGCGCTCCACACCGTTTAAGTTATCATTCAGTCCGGATTCCGGCGTTACAAATAACGGCGCGGAAACACGGGTCAGATTTAACTGCTTTGTCAGTTCCTTCTGGAAAAAGTCTTTTACGATCTTGATCGCAACCTGGGTCTCTTTCAGGTTGATATCCGGAGTATAACCGGCTGGTACAATAAAATTCATTGTAGTGCTCACCTTTCTATGCAGCAGCGTGTCTTCTGTATGTTCGTCTCTGGTCCTGCTGCTGTTATCCATCATATCATCATTTGGGGGAAAATGGAAGAAAAAAGTGATCGTTATAATTTTTCATTCGTTCACACTTTTTTCCAAAAAACATGGTAAAATGTTTCCAGTATCATTCTGTCTCCGGGAATCACCGGCCAGGCAGATTGCTGCCAAAGACACTGTAAAGGGGATACATCTATGAAACTTGCGATCGTTGACGACTTAAAGACGGATTCCGACCGTCTTGCCGGCTTCGTTCATACATATATGGAGCAGCATCAGCTTAAACTCGATGCATTGGATCAGTTTGAAAGCGGAGAGTCCTTTTTAAGCGGCTTTACCTCCGGCTCCTACGATCTTATCTTTCTCGACATCTATATGACCGGGATCACCGGCATGGAGACTGCCAAAAAGATCCGGCAGACCGATCATGACTGCCGACTCATCTTCATCACGACCTCCCCGGAATTTGCCGTGGAAAGCTACGATGTGAACGCCGTCTTTTACCTTTTAAAGCCGATCCGGCAGGAACAGGTCTTTACCGCTCTTGACCGCTGCGCCCTGCGCGCCCGGGAAGGCAGCAGGACCATCGATGTTCCGACTGCCCTCGGAACAATGCCTCTCCCTCTCCACAAAATTTCCTACACAGAGCATGTAAACCGCCAGATTCTTGTCCACTTCAAAGACGGAAGGAAGATGGAAGTCCCAATGAACCAGAAAAGCTTCTCCGCCCTCCTTCTCGAGTATCCGTGGTTCTGCGACTGTATCAAAGGCATGCTCGTAAACTTTGAGGATGTGGACAAACTTCTGGACGACCGCTTTCTCTTAAAAAGCGGAGTCTATATTCCGATCAGCCGTTTAAAATACAAAGACGTGCGGGAACAATTTCTCGAATATTCCTATTCCGCAGTCAGAGGAGGTTCCTATGGCGGAGCTGCTTTTTAATGAATTTTTCTGTACCTATCCGTTTCATATTTTTGCCTATCTGCCGTTTCACTCCACACTCCGGATCTCCGGCAGAAAGATCCTCCTGGTTTCGGTCATGGCGGAACTGCTCTACCTGACCGTTTTCGCGCTCTTAGTCAGCGCCGGTCTCCCGGCTGTCTACGTCCAGTACACAGCGATCCCTGTTTTCGGGATCTTCCTCTATTCCCTCGTAAAAGCAAATGTCGGGATCATCACCTTCCAGTATATCTTCGTCATCGACTATCTGATGGTGATCCGTGCCTGCGCCTTCTTCGTCTGCCAGACATTTTTCCACTGCGGATTCTTCTCCTGGCAGTCCGGGCTCATCACATTCGTTCTCGTACTCCTGACCGCCTGGTTCATGATGAAGCGCCTGATGGAGATCATTGACAGCCTGTCCGCGATCCAGGCTCCGGCCCTCTGGAAGACCGCATGACTCCTCCCCTTCTCCGCGACCATGATCATCTTTCTCCTGACCGGCAGCATCCGGAGCGGAAGCTTCACACAGGCCGCCCTTATGGCGAGGATCCTCATGCTCCTCTGCATGTTCCTCATCAGCCATACCCTGATCCTGCTTCTCCGCTTCTTCAAAGAACAGGCAGAAGCAGCCGTCAAGACCGAATCCATGGAAAAACTCCTCGAGATCCAGTCCGACCAGTACAACCTCCTCACAGCCAGGATCCGCGACAGCAGCAGAGCCCGGCACGACTTCCGCCAGCACCTCGCCGTCATCAAAGACTGCGCAGACCGCGGAGATCTCGCCTCCCTGCAGGCATACCTAAAAGACTACGAATCCATGTTCCCGGTCCAGGATGTCCGCCGCTACTGCAAAAACTACGCAGTCAACGCGATCCTCTCCTTCTACGCAGAAAAAGCCGAAAAAACCGGGATCACCACCCAGTTCCAGATCCAGATGGGAGAACCACTCCTGATCCCGGAGACAGAATTCTGCGTCCTGATCGGAAACCTCCTCGAAAACGCCGTCGATGCCTGCGCAGACACAGATGATGGTATCCAGCCCTTTATCCGTCTCCACGTCTGCCAGACCAGCTCCTCCATGTTCTCGATCACAGCCGACAACACAAGCGCATCCGGCCCGACCTGGTCCGGCGACCGCATCCTCTCCACCAAACACACCGGCTACGGCATAGGAACCGAATCCATCCGCATGATCGCAGAACGCTACCACGGCGACGCCAGATTCTCATGGAAAGACGGCATGTTCTACGCCTCCGTGATGCTGAACCCGTAACATAGTTACCTTTTCCACATTCCGCTCCCCCGACACATCTATCTCCCGCAAAAAAACAGCGATGCCTCCGGCGAGCGTCCCACTCCCAGCAATGCCAGCAGCGAGCGTCCGGCCGGGAGTGCCTTGATCCGGGGAGCTTAGCGGAACCCTCCCCGCATCCCGGGCACACCCGGTCGGACGCTCGCCGCGTACCCCCGCCAACCACCCAAACCCAAAAAAGCGGAACAGACCACTCAAAAAAATGATCTGTCCCGCTTTCCTTCTATTCATATTTTTCCGAAAAGATATCCCAAATCCCCTTCGCTCCTACATCCCCGGCACATACACCCCACTCTCATTCACATACGTCCCATCCGGCGTCCTCCGGCTCTTATACATCTCTCCACTCACTGGATCCAGATAATAAGACTTATTGTACAACGTGATCCATCCCGTCGCCATATACCCGTCCTCCTGGAAATAATACCACTTTCCGTTGATATACAGCCACTTCGCCGCCGGCCACGTCCCGTCACCGTAGTCCCACCACCATCTTCCGTCCGCACTCTGCTTCCAGGAACCGGAGGCATACGATCCGATCTCCCCGGAACGCACCCAGGCACTCTTCGTATTGTTCGAAGCCTTCACCGCACGGACCTCAAAACTGTAGGAGCCCGTCGTTCCCATCAGTCTCGAAAAATCATAAGCCGTCCCATAGATCGTAAACTCATCCCCTGTGAGACTTCCATCCTTCAAAAGCCGGAGCTGGTAATACTTCGCCCCGCTGACCGCCTGCCATGTTCCCGTCCCGTACGCATTCGGGGACCAGGCAGCACCTGCCGGTGACTTGATGGTGCTCGTCGTTGAAGAGGTCGTCTTCTTATCGAGCGTCAGACGAAATGTCAGCTCCAGCGTGCTCCTGTCATCCCTCTTCACCGCCTTCACATACTCCGCCTTCCCATAACCCGATTTCGCAGAATCCGAAAGCGTGAGCCGGAAATCCTTCGACGCCGTCCCGGAAAAATAATAAGAATCCTCATCCGCGACCGATAACGTCACCGTGACCTTCGGAGGATTAGACTCCGTATAGCCGTTTCCGTCGTTGTTTTCGATGTAGATGGAATCCACATAGTAACGGTCCGTATTATCGCCGTACGGCGTCACTGTGACGTCCTCAGAGTCATCCTTTAAGCCCACCGTACCGTCGATCGTCAGATAGATCTTCCCAACCGCCGTCTTATCCGCAGCAAAAGCCGGAACTACTGCCGCAGCAGCAAAGACCGCCGCAAGAAAAAAAACGATGGCTTTCTTTCCGAATCTCTTCATATCCTTTTTCTTCTCCTTCCCGGAAATTTTTCTCCCATATGTCAATATGTGCAGAAAAACGGTTCCGGAGTACGGGGTCTCCCCTGCTCCGGCACAGGGCAAAATAAATTTGCCGCACGTCCTCCTGCACAGATCTGTCACATATCCTTTATTTACCTGTTCTTAAAAATCTCAACGATCGCCTTCCACATCTGGACAAGCATGTTCCACATTCTCTGAAGCGGATTGACCGCTGCCTTCTCTGTCTCTGCATCGAGAAGCTCTGCATCATCATCCACGCTGATCTCCTCCGTGCGCATGATGATCTGCAGGGTATTCGGCTCCGCATTCTCATCGGAAGTAAAGGAAACCTTCTCCGCACTCGGATCCATATTTAAGAAGTTGGTGTCATCCTCAAGATCACTCCACTCATTGTCCATCGTATCCTTCATGGTGCGTCCGGCTTTTCTCATGGAGCTGGTGCTGTCGAGAACATTCAGGCTCTTGTTCAGGACATTCAGACTTCCCTTGATGGAATCCTTCGCCGCCGCATCAAGGCTGTCAGAGCTCGCACGGACCGTATTCTGTACAAGTGTCAGAGAGTTCGTGCTGTTATTCAGCGCATCCGTTGTACGGTTCACAAGCTCTTTGGAATCATCCAGCGCAGACTGAAGATCCGGATAATAGACGTCCAGGGAATCCTTCAGAGCCTTCGTATCCTCGATCAGATAATCCATCTGATCCGTCGTCTGCGCAAGATATCTCGCGACATTCGACACATCATCCAGCATATTCGATGTGTCGGAAACCAGCGCATTGCTGGAGGAAGCAACATGGCGGAGCGCTTTCTCCTTCTGTTTTAAGATCCCGATCAGCTCCTGGGCATTCAGCAGACCGGCGTGACCGGCGGAAGTATCTGCTCCCGCAGCCGCCTCGGCAAGTGCCTGTTCATCCGCATCCCCTGCCTCAACATCGTAGTAATCCGCAATCGCATCCTCCATGGATGCCTGGGATGATGCAAGATTTTTGATAAAGTCCACGATACTCTTCTGGAGCTGTGTGTCCAGCTTTTTGATCTGCTGGACTGCTGATACCACGTCATCAACGCTCACAGACGCACTTCCGGAGCTGCTCTTTAAACCGCGAAGACTCGTATCAAGCTTCCGGAGCGGTTCCTGCATATTTCCGAGCGTATTGACAACATCCGTCAGACTGCTGTGGGCAACCTCGGAGGCATCCTTCGCCGTCTGGATATACGGGATGATCGTTCCGAGCTGCTCGGAAAGGGCATTTAAGGATGCAAGTGCCTGGTCATTGCTGTCCAGGATCTCATCTTTGGAACCGCTGATGATGCCTCTCGCATTCTCCGCCTCGTTTAATCCCTGTTTCAGCTCGTTGACGCCGCTTCTCATGCTCTCCAAAGAAGCTGCCAGCTGGTCCATGCTGTCATATAACTGGTCTCCGGCACCTTTCCAGGTGTCCTTCGCATCCTTTAAGTCCACGATATGCTCAAGGTCTTTCACAGTTCCCGGGACCATCGCCATGATGACGCCGGATGTCTCGAATTTGTCAGAGCCGATCCGGATTGTATAGTCGCCGTCCTCGCCCGGAAGCGCCGTATACATGATCGCGGTCTGGGAACCGAGACTCTGCGTCTGCGCACCTTCCGCCTCGACACTGTAGCATTTGCTCATATCGACGAGCATCGCGACAACGAGCAGCATATTGTTCTTATCATAATCTCTCGCCGCATCGTTCGGTTTCGCGGTCACATGGACCTCCACGAGTCCGGAAGCTCCGGCGAGCTTCTCTGCATCCGTCGGGACTCCGTTTAATTTGTAGGAGACATCCATCGTCCACGGAAGTGTCACCGTGTCCTTGTCAATCGCTCCTTTATAGTAAAAATATCCCTTTGTGTCGGCCGGGAGATTCCAGGTAACTTTTCCGTCTCCGATCTCCGGGGCCGTATTGTTGGTCATATTTGTGACATCGAGATAATTTCCATAGTCCGTGAAGCTCGTGAGTCCGTTTAAGCTCACTCCTTTCACAACATTCACCTTATCTACAGAACCATAGTAATCCAGGTTCACGTACATCGATTCATCGACGCTCACAGACGCCTCCGCCGCATAGACCGGCGTGGAAACAAGGCTGGTGCAGAGCGTGACAGCTGCCATTCCCGCTGCCATGATCTTTCTATTTTTCTGTCTCATCACCGTTCTCCTCCATTCCTTCTCTATCTGTCATCTCCGGCTCCCTGCCTGCCGCCGCTTCGTTTTCATCGTCCTCGTAGGGATCCGCGCCTTCCTCTGTATCTTCTTCCGTCTCACCTTTTTTCGCGTTCCGTTTTTCTCTCCGGTTCTTCACCCGGCGGTGAAGACGTTTCGCAAGCGCCGCTGCCGGCTTCTCCCCGACGATAAAGTTGTCAAACAAAGTCAGGAGCAGCGGAAGCACTGTCAGTACCAATACAAGGCTGAACAGTCCGCCTCGTCCGATCAGGTGACCAAGGTCGGCGATCGCCGTTGTGGACGAGATCATGTATACAATGTAACCGGCCAGCGTGATGATGGAACCGGATGTAAAGATCGAGGAACAGGACGCCGCGATCGCTTCCACGCAGGCTTTTTTCTTCGGGAGCGTCTTTCTCTTCGCCAGATAGTTGTTTGCTAAGAGGATCGAGTAATCGACCGTCGCACCCAGCTGGATACTGCTGACGATGATGTAGCCCATGTACACCATCTCAACGCCCTGGAAATACGGCATCGCCATGTTGATGAAGATCGCCACCTCGATCGGGATGATGACGAGGATCGGCATGACTGCCGACTTGAAGCTCATCATAACGACGAGGAATACGCCCGCAAGGGACAGCACATTTACATTCTCATAGTCCTTGACGATGAAGGACTTGATATCCTGGGTCGACGGCGTCTCACCGACGAGATAGCTGCCATCCGGATAATATTTCTTTACGATCTCCTGGATCGCATCGGAATCCTTGAACGCCTCCGTACTCTCCGTCTTTGTTCTTGTGTAGATCAGCATCCGGCAGTAGCCGCCTTTATGTAAGAGTTCCACCGTGGACTTCGGAAGGAACTCTTCCGGAATCCCCTCCGGCAGCGTGTCTGCCAGGGCCGTCACGCTCTTTACATAGGAGAGATCCTTGATCTCCTTCGCCATCGCCCGCTCATTGACCTCCGAAGTGTTCGGATACAGGGCGAGCAGCATGTTGCTTCGTCCGAAGATCTTCGTGATCTCCTGGTCATCCTCATAGACCTGGGTTCCTTCCGATGCACCCATGGAATCATTTCCGTAGAGGAAGTCGTTTAATCCCTGCGCCGTGTAGGCAAGCGGCGTCACAAGGACGATCACCGCGAACACGATCGGGCGGATCCGGTAGATCACCTTTCCAAGGCCGTGGAAATCCGGCATGAAGGAACGGTGTTTCGTCTTCTCATTGAGCTTCGCAAACTTCAGGATCATTGCAGGCATGAAGAATACGACGGTCAGAAGGCTGAACACGATACCTTTCGCAAGGACGAGACCTAAGTCAAAGCCGATCGAGAACTTCATCGTTACAAGGGCGAGGAAGCCGACGACTGTCGTCAGGCTGCTGGCGAAGATCGAGTTGATCGCCTCCTGAACGGCGTTGATGATCGCGTCCTCCTCATTCATTCCCTGTTTGCGGTAATTCATGAACGCATCGAGCAGGAAGATCGAGTAGTCCATGGACGTCGCCAGCTGCAATATGATCGAGACGTTTTCCGTCAGGAACGAGACCGTTCCGATAAAAATGTTCGTTCCTTTGTTTAAGAGGACCGCAACACCCATAACCAACAGGAATAATATCGGTTCCGTCCATGCCGTCGTCGTCACGGAAAGCACTGCAAAGATCATGACAACGGCCACCACGAGGATCTTGCTCATCTCGCTCTCCATGGACTCAGTCATGGATTTGTTCTGGACCGCCATTCCGACATAACAGCCTTTGTCGCCGAGAAGATTTTTCATCTCATTGATCGCGTTGGAAGTCCGGCTGGAATCGCTCTCCTCGACAAACGTGATATCGAAGACTGCGTTTCTGTCCTTATAGTAATCCTTGATGTCGCTCTCATTGATGAAATCTTCCCCGGCGTAGATGTTGACGGAACTGTCGCACCACAGCACCTGGTCCACGCCATCGATCTCTGCGATCTCATCTTTATATTGCTTCGCCTCATATAGTGAGACATCCTTCACCATGACCCGCGCAGTTCCCGGATAACCGAACTTGTCACGCATGACGTCAAGTCCGATCGCCGATTCCGCCGTGTCCGGAAGGTATTTTGTCAGATCGTAGTTTACATTGACGAAATTCATCGTCAAAAGTGATAAGAGACAGCCGATCACAAAGACTGTCTCGATCCACGCGCGTTTATGGATGATGAACGACGCAAGCATATAGGAAAAGCCGCCGCTCTGGCTCTTTTTCTTCTCCTTATGCCCGCGGAGCGCATTCTTTAACTTCTCTCCCATGTCCTCTCTCCTTCAATTCTGAAATGCAGCCGGTCCTGCACCGCGGATCTGGCGCGGGACCGCCCGGTCATTTCTTTTTTCTTACCGCTCCAGAACTACCATATAGTAGTCTTTTCCGTCTCTGTTTTCATGGGCGATTCCCATTCTGCGGTAGTATTCCAGAGAATATTTTTTATCGTTCTTCCGGTCCGCCTTTTCCTGCATCCGGATCATGACAGAATCATACGGATCGTACGTCTCCTCCGGTCCCCAGAGGTACATCTCAAAAAATGTCGCACTCTTTCTCTCCGGAAGTACGTTCTTTATGTAATCGCTCACCGTTCCCTCGCCCGGGATCGTATTCCTGCTCTTCGAATATCCTTTCTCCATTGCGAGCGAGAGCCGTTTCTCTGCGATTTCATTTAACGTCTGGTCCAGGACAAAGCTCGCCTGCCCGTCGTAAAACTCCACATCCCCGTTGTCATAGTCGTCCTCAGCATCCGGATAAGCATCAAAAAACAGGTCGCTCTTCTCATCATTCATCTCATCAAAGAGTTCCTGTTCCTTCTGATCCAGCATGTAGACAGGATACGCTCCGCCCCGTGTGTTTGGATTTTTCCTCGCATAGGAGAAGATCCCGTCCTTTGTGAACGTGTAGCATGTATTTTCATCCTCGATAAAATCTGTGCTCCAGGCACCGTTTCCCATAAGGTAGTACCAATTTCCGGAAATCTGATTCCAGCCCGGCTTCGCTCCGAGTGTCTCCGGAACTGCCGCATAGGCGGGGATCCCGGTCATTCCGGTCATCATGCAGAGGATTGCTGCCATTCTTCGTACATCTTTCTTTCTGATCATCCGATCGCCTCCGCTTTTCCTCTCCTGCTCCGGCTGCCTTTCTTTCTCGCACACCCTGCAGCAGGATCTTTTTTTTCATTCCTTTTACTTGCAATATTATCTATGTTTATGTTAAAATACTCAAGAACCAGTTTTCAAAAATTGTGCCAAATGAGACAATTTGAGTGTTTTTGTCCAATTTGGAATGGATAAAGGAGTTTTGTGCTTTATGTTAAAGCTGCCTATACAGGAAGAGCATGTCTCTGTCCGCAGAACCTACCTGCTTTTGATGAAAGCGCTTCTGGATCTGCTGGCGGAAATGCCGTTTGAAAAGATTTCCCTGACGGATATCTGCCGGGTATCCATGGTCTCCCGCTCTACCTTCTACCGGTATTTTGAGGATAAGTACGATCTGCTCCACTACTGCATCAAAATGTATATTGAAGGACTTCGTCCGGTGGAGGACCTTTTATATTTCAGGAACATGAACTCCCTGCGGATCTTTTTGACGTTCCTGCTCTCACAGGCGCAGGAAAACCTTGCCCAGTACCAGAAGATCTACCAGGTAAATAAAAACGGGTCCCTGATGTTCCTGATCCAGCATGATCTCGCTGAAATCCTGGCTGAGAGCGGATGGCACGGGGAAAGCAAAGGGTACCGCCTGAAGATCGCGATGCCGCTCTATGTTTCGTTTATGTCAAGTTTTTACCTTACAACGCTAAAATCCTACCTGGAGCTGGCCGATGACTACACGATCGCTGATTATGTGGAAAATGTGTGCCGGTTTGTCCAGAGGGATTTCTGGGAGGCAAAGGAAGACGAGACATGACAAAATGCCGCCTGTCACCGTTTTTTACCGGGTGAACAGACGGCATTCTTTCTATATTTTATATATTCTATTTTCTCTTCTCTGCGTGTTCATCCCACACTGGAACATCGATCCCCGCAACTTTCGAGGTAAACGCGGTTCCGTCATTCTTTTCAAAGTGTTCCCACGCCCGAAGCACATATTTGAATCCGATATACTGTAACGGAAGGTTGCAGTAAACCATGAGGATATTCGCAAAATCACTGAGATCCCAGAGGGCACTCAGATCCATGCCGGCAATATTTGTGATGACGCCGAAGGAAATGACAACAAGGCAGAGCACACGGATCGTATTGATAAATGCAGGCCGTGTCGAGATCCGGTTCGCGCACATCTCCGTGAAGGACATAAAGCCTACCAGGCAGGTGAACGCAAACAATCCGAAGCAGACGCTGACGAGCATCGTCACAAGATGGTAGATGGTTCCGGTTCCGGTGAGTGCGCCGCATGATGTCAGGAAACGGTCAAGTTTCCCGAGCTCAAACCATGCCGCACTGTCCTCCGTGAGCCACATTCTTCCCATGACAACGACAAAACCTGTCAGGGTGCAGATCACGATCGTGTCGAGGAATACACCGAGTGCCTGGACACAGCCCTGATCACACGGATGGTTCGCATCTGCTGCCGCTGCCGGCATCGTGATGGTTCCCTGTCCTGCCTCATTTGACATCAAGCCGCGCTTGATGCCCTGGCTTAATGCGATGCCGAACGCTCCGCCGAAGACTGCTTCCGGACGGAATGCCTCGGAGAAGACTGCTCCGAAGAACCACGGGATCCTCGGGATGTTAAAGACGATGAGGAGGACAACCGTCAGGATATAGATTACTGCCATGACCGGAACTAACAGGTCTGTGACCTTTGTGACTTTTTTGATCCCGCCAAAGCTGATGATCGCCGTCGCAACAATGAGAACTGCGAAGGAGATCCAGTAAAGGGACGAATTCGTCTCAATCACGGTCCCGGTAAACACGCCCGCGATCGCGCCGACCGCAGAGATCGTGTTGAAGCCCTGTGCCGGGAAGCAGAGGAACGCGTAGATAATATAGAGGACACTGAGCGCCGCTCCTGCCCACGCTGCATTCTTCAAAAGTCTTCTTCCGTAGAATGGCAGGCCGCCCACATACTCATCATCTTTTCGCTCTTTAAAGATCTGGGAGAGCGTCGCCTCCACGAAAGCCGTCGACATTCCGAAGAACGCAGAGATCCACATCCAGAACAGAGCGCCCGGACCGCCCGTGGAGATCGCGCCGGTGACACCCAGGATGTTTCCGGGACCGACACGCATCGCCGTCGACAAGAGGAATGATGCGAGGGATGAGATTCCCGTTCCGCTGCTCTTCTGCCTCATCAGGACATGGAGTCCGTAGCGGAATTTCCGCACCTGGATAAAACGCAGACGGAATGTAAAATAAATTCCCGTTCCGACTAAAAGAATGATCGCCAGACTGAAATTCCCGAGGATCGGGATCTTCGCATACCAGTCAAAGTTTGTCGGAAAATCCCAGAACAGGTTTGAGACGATCTGGATCTTCCCGCATATGGCATTTACGGCCTGAAACAATGCTTCCATAGCTTTTTCCTCCTCATGATCTCTTATTTGTGTGAATGACCGGATCGAACGCCCCGGCATTTTCACACGCCGCAGTCGAATTCAGATTATCGTTCCACGCTGCGAAATTTGCGCATTGATTTTCGATATTCCGGACTCGTTTTTGTATATGTTTCTATAATATCTCTGATATTTGGTATTTTCAAGAAAAATTTGTCATATTTCAGAAATTTGCAAAGTTCATGTTCCTTCCACATTTCATTCCGGTATACTTTCAGAAACACACAGCGCCCCATACCCCAATCTCGGATTCGGATACTCCAGCTCGGACGGCAGCCGTTTCGCCCCTTTCCTCAGGTACGCTTTCACTTTCTCCCCATAAAGGTACGGGTCATTCCCTCTCACGATCCCCCACTCCATGAGAAGCGCCGCGGCTCCGGCGACGAGGGGCGCCGCAAAGGACGTTCCTGTGACCGCCTCATATCCGCCTCCGCTCTTCGGAGCCATGATCCCGACGCCCGGCGCTGCGAGATCCGGCTTCTGGGCATGGTAGATTCTGGTGTCCCCGCGGCCGGAAAACGGGGCATAGATCCCGGTCCGGCTGTCGTAGGCGCCGACAGTGAGCGGACGGAACGCCGTGGACGGGATCGTGAGCGTCGTCTCCGGCGACGGTTCGAGAAAAGCCGTATTCTGTCCGAGTGCGGCGGATGACGGAAGCCAGAGATCCACATATGTATCTTCCCGCCCCTTTCCGAGAAACCGGAAAATCCAGATTCCGCTCTCCACATACGCCTGCTCCGGAACGAACTCGATGTAGATCTCCTGGGCGGCATTAAACGGGGACGGCTCCCCGTAATAGATCAGAAGCTCCGTCTCCCCGATCCGGATCCGGTCCGTCCCACGTATCGGAAGCAGTTCGAACTCCGCGTCACCGGACGGATCTCTCAGAAAGATCCGCATCCCGTCCTCATAATTTTTCCAGATCTGTACTCCGAATCCCGTTTCATAATTGCCCACCGAAAGGCGGACTTCCGCGATCCTTCCGGGCACGATCACCGGTCTTGCGTGTCCTCCGGAATCCCCCTCGTTCCCCGCTCCGGTCACAAATACGAAGCGTCCCATCTGCGCCAGGGAATCGAGATACCTCTCCAGAAGTCCGCCGCCGTCATGCGACCCGTATGTATTTCCGAAGCTTAAGTTCACCGCCATCGGTCTCCCCAGCTCCAATGCCTTTCGCACAGCAAGATCCATCCCGCTCATCAGCTCTGTCATCCTCGGAAATCCTGCCGGATCCGGGATCCCAAGACGGACAACGATCAGCTCGCTCTCATATGCGGCCCCGCGGTACAGCCCGCCGCTTGCTCTCCCGTTTCCGGCCGCGATCCCCGCCACCGCTGTCCCGTGACCACTCGTGTCAAACGATGGACTTCCGAAATTTCCTGGTGTTTTCTCCCCGCGGAGCAGCTCATCGATTTCCGCCTTTTCATATGTCTTCCCGGTAACCTGATCGTCCAGATACAAAATTCTCGTAGTTCCATCTTCATTCCGGAAATCCTCGTGAAACAGATCGATCCCGGAGTCGATCACCGCCACCAGAACACCTCTTCCTGTGAGTCCCTCATTTCCGCTCTGTGACGGAAGAAAGCAGGAGGCCGCTCTCGCCCGGTTCAGGGCAAAGAACAGCCTCTTTGGTTTCTCCGCATATTCAATTTCCCGAAGTGCAATCACTCCCGGGACATCCCGCTCCGGGATCCGGAGGATCGCAAAATCATTTAAAAGATATGTCCCCGAAACAGTTGGGAATTTTTCTCTCAGCACAGACGCAAGATCCCCGTGGTATTTCACGATGATCTCCCAGGTCCGGTCCGCCCTGTCATATCCAATATTCAGCTCCTTTGTCCGCTCTCTCGTCTCCTCCGGAACGGAAAGTGCCAGATTTAAGAGATTTTCAGCCTTCTGATCTTCCATATCCGCCGTGCCGCATCTCCTCTGTCCCCTGCCTGTCTCACGCCGGCGAAACTTACACGCCGGATCCCACATCATCACGATCTGACGCAGATTCCAACGCAGACAGATTCATTCCGGATATTTTATGCAGTGACTGCGGATCCTGTTCCGAACCTCTATCCGAAGATTACAAACGTCTGCATCAGGTACATGAACACCGGGATCGTCACCATGCTGATCACGGTTGTCACAGTGATGACGGTACAGGCAAACTCATAGTCCCTGTCATACTCCCGCGCCATGATCCCCATCTGTGCCATCGCCGGCATCACGGTCAGCATGAAGAATACCTCTCTCATCTCCTGTGTCACCGGCAGGAGTCTGAGGAACACAACGGCGATCGCCGGCACCACGATAAACCGCATAAGGACCGCCACAACGATATCTTTTCCGATCCTGATCGAAGATGTTTCCATGTTCCGGATCACGCTTCCGATAAACACAAGTGCCAACGGGGATGTGACCCCGCTGATCATGGACAGCGGTTTCAGGATAAAATCAGGGGCTTCGATCCTGAAAAAGACTGCTGCCATTCCAAGAAACATTCCTACGACCGTCGGGCAAAACAGATTTTTGATATTCTGCGCCCATCTCGCACTCTTGCCGTTTTTTTCTCCCCGCTGCAGCAGACTGATCCCCAGCGTCCAGAAGAGGACTGTGCTCGCGATATAATAGATCGCGCCGACGGAAGTGATCCCCTCTCCCCAGAGCGCCTGGATCACAGGAAATCCGATAAAAACGACATTCGGGAAACCCGCTGCCACGATAAAAGTATCCCGCCTGTCCTCCCTGATGCGGCACACCTTTGCCGTCACTGCCGCTAAACAGACGCACATTAAGATCAGCGCAAACACATACGGCACCTTTGTGATCAGGAACAGAAGGCGTTCCCGGCTTTCCAGGTCTCGATAGATATTATAAAACATATAGAACGGTAGCGTCGCCTCCACCGTAAATTTAGAAAGAAAATCCATTCCGTTTTTTCCGAACCATTTCTTTCCGGCGAAATAGAAGCCCATTCCGATCAATATCAACAGTGCAAAAATACTTTTTATCGATTGTAAGACCATTCCCATCCCCCTGAATCCATAAAAGAGTCTATAAAAAGACCCCCGGAGCCATCAGACCCGGGGGCATCGTGCAAATGACACGTTTGATCCTGTTACTGTGCAGTTGTAATATTCATGACAATGCTGTCAAGAGCACTTGCATTTTTGATCCTTCCGTTGGTATAGATCACAACCATATATCCATCCTGTTTCCGGCAGTAGTAAGTGCTTGTTGTCTTCTTTCCGGTTACTGACGCTTTGTAATACTGCTGATTTGCGATCGTCACAGCAGCAGCCTGCGTTGCCTGGCCTTTCTGTGCTTTCTCAATACCGACAAGTGTATTTACAAATGTCTGTGCATCCATATCCGGTTTATTCTTCATATCGAGATAATAGATCTCAACATCACCGTTATCTGTGCTCATGCAGAGATCCTGTGTGCGGTACGGGTTTCCGATCGCATTATATTCGCTGCCGATATAGTCGTCACCGACATCTTCTTTTGTCTCCGTTGTTCCGATGATCTGCGGGATGCAGAGGTTCGACCAGGTATTGTAATATCTTCCTCCTGTGATATGTCCCTTCGGAGCAGTTGTTCTCGGCGCTACCCAGCTTCCATCGTCACCAAATGTATAATCAACGCCGTCAATGTTTCTTGTGGTGTTGGAGACCATAATGTGGGTTGCCGGATCGATATAGTACCATACTTCATTTCCGCGTCCGTCTCCCTCTTCGGATTTGATCCATCCGCTTGCGAGGTTTCCGTCCTTGTCATAATAACGCCAGTTGTTTTTTGCGTCACTCTCCCAGCCGTACTTTGTTTCTCCGGAAGCAGTCTCATCTGCAAATGCAGTCACCATATTTACACTGCCGATCGCTGCAGCGAGCGCTGCCATAAGCATAACTTTCTTTAATTTCATTTTCAATCCACTCCTTCATGGGTTTTTATCAACTAATGCCATTATACAGGGATTTTTTTGAGAACGCAAGCGCTAAGAACTGGAGGATGGCAGGATTTATGAAAAATTAAGAAAAAAGCGGCAAATTTTGTCATTTCTGACATAGATTTGCCGCTTTTTCCACTTGTTTGTATCTCTGATCCCTGCATCCGATATCCGTTCCCGGCAGCGATGTTCCGCTGCAGTTTCCGGTCATCGATCAGGATTACTTTCTCATGATGATCTCGTCTCTTCCCGGTCCGTTGGAAACCATGGTGATCGGCACTCCGATCTCTTCCTCGATCGTCTCGATATACTTCTTGCAGTTCTCCGGAAGATCCTTGTAGTTCTTGATTCCGCGGATCTCGCACTTCCAGCCCGGAAGAGTCTTGTATACCGGTTTTGCCTTCTCAAGCTCCGGAGTTGTCGGGAAGTCTTTTGTTACCTTTCCGTCGATCTCGTAGCCTACACAGATATGAAGCTCGTCAAGATATCCTAAAACGTCGAGAACCGTGAGGGCAACCTCTGTGGAACCCTGGATCTGAACGCCGTATCTTGTAGCAACAGCATCGAACCATCCCATTCTTCTCGGACGTCCTGTTGTCGCACCGAACTCACCGCCGTCGCCGCCGCGTCTTCTTAACTCGTCTGCCTCGTCTCCGAAGATCTCGCTGACGAATGCGCCTGCGCCGACTGCGCTGGAGTAAGCCTTAACGACTGTTGTGATGTTCTTGATCTCATACGGCGGGATACCTGCGCCGATCGCGCCGTAAGCAGCCAGTGTGGAAGAAGATGTAACCATCGGGTAGATTCCGTGATCTGGATCCTTTAAGGAACCGAGCTGACCCTCTAAGAGGATGTTCTTTCCTTCCTTGATCGCATCGCGGAGATACTTGGATGTATCGCATACATACGGAGCGACCATCTCTTTGTACTCCATAAGAGTATTGAAGATCTCCTTCGGATCAAGAGCCGGCTGATGATATAAATGCTCTAACATTACATTTTTCAGTGTGCAGACATTCTCGATCTTGTCCATCAGTTCCTTCTCGTCGCCGAATAACTCGTTGACCTGGAAACCGATCTTTGCATATTTATCAGAATAGAACGGAGCAATTCCGGACTTTGTGGAGCCGAAAGACTTACCAGCCAGACGCGCTTCCTCGTAAGTATCAAATAAGATGTGATACGGCATTAAGATCTGTGCTCTGTCGGAGACAAGGATCTTCGGCATCGGAACTCCCTGGCTTGTCAGGTCATTTAACTCTTTTACAAGGAACGGGATGTTTAATGCCACACCGTTTCCGATGATGCTTGTCGTATGATTGTAGAAAACACCGGACGGAAGCAGGTGAAGGGCAAATTTTCCGTAATTGTTGATGATGGTGTGACCAGCGTTGCTGCCGCCCTGGAAACGAACGATAATGTCGGATTCCTTTGCCAGCATATCTGTGATCTTGCCTTTTCCCTCGTCGCCCCAGTTGGCGCCTACGATTGCTCTAACCATGTTCTAATATCCTCCTTTGGACGTTCAAACGGAATGCACTTTGCGCATCCCGGCGTCTTACGCAGTTGTAGCTGTCATATTCATGACACTTTCATAGTTTACAACAAAAATCTCCATAAGTAAAGTCAATATTTATTATGAAGTCCATAATAGCAGTTTATGCATTACTATACACGGCCGGATCCGTCACCCCCGACATTCCCTCAGCACTTCTAAAAACCGCTCTCCCGCCGGTGAGATCGGTACCTTCCGGTCCGTCACGACGCAGATCTCGCGCTCCGGCATCATCTCCCGGAAGGCAAGCTCAAAGAGTTCTCCGCTCTCGATCTTCTCCTTCGCGAATTCCTCCATCACGCAGCCGATCCCCATGTTCCGGATCGCGAACTGGACGATCATATCACTGGTGGCGAGCTCAAACTCCGGTTCCAGGACGATCCCGCGCTTTTCCAGGAAGCGGTCCATGAACTTTCTCGTACTCGTATCCTTTTCAAGGAAAATACAGGGCAGATGCTCCAGTTCCCCGTACTCCATCCGCTTTCCCTTCAGCGTCCAGAACTTGTTTCCGGCGACAAAGGTATTCCGGATCTTCTTCACCTCAAAGGCTTCCACCTCCGGTCTCGCGTCAAACGGCGTGCTCACAACGCCGAAATCGATCTTTCCCTCGTACAGAGACTCGATCGTCTCCGGCGTCGGCGCATTGGAGACCATGACCTTGATATTCGGATATCGCTCGTGGAAGGTCTCCAGGTACGGAAGCAGGTAGAACTGCAGTGTCATATCGCTCGCGCCGATCCGCACCTCTCCCATGTCCATATCCACGAGGCGCTTTAACATCTCCTCTCCGTCCAGGATGTTTTCCATCCCGCGCTCCACATAAGGATACAGGAGTTTTCCCTCCGTGGTCAGTTTTACGCCTTTCTGGGTCCGCAGAAAAAGTTTCGTGTTCAGCGCTTTTTCCAGCTGCTTGACCGCCTGACTCGCCGCAGGCTGGGAAATGCAGAGCGCCTCTGCTGCAGCGGTAATGCTGCCGAGGCGCCCTACATAATAAAATACTTTATAATATTCTGTACTGATGCTGCTCGCATGTTCCATTATACATTGATCTCCGCTTTTACTCCGAGAAGATCCGCATTTTCCTTTAAGATCGGGCGGACAACCTCATCAAGGAACTCATCAACCTGTCTCGGTGCGCGGCCGACATACTTCTTCGGATCCATAGTCTTCTTTAACTCGTCGAGGCTTAAATTGAAGGACGGATCTGCAGCGATAAGCTCTAAGAGATTGTTGTCCTTTCCTTCCACTTTGACGTTCTTTCCTGCCTCCATGGAGAGCTCACGGATGCGCTCATGGAGTTCCTGTCTGTCTCCGCCGGCTTTTACCGCATCCATCATGATATTCTCGGTCGCCATAAACGGAAGCTCTGCCATTAAGTGTTTCTCGATCACCTTCGGATATACCACAAGACCGTCGACAACGTTTAAGTAGAGGTCCAGGATGCCGTCGATCGCTAAGAATCCTTCCGGAATGGAAAGACGCTTGTTCGCAGAGTCATCAAGGGTACGCTCAAACCACTGGGTGGAAGCGACGAGCATCGGGTTCATCATATCGGACATCACATAGTTCGCTAAGGAAGCGATACGCTCACTTCTCATCGGGTTTCTCTTATATGCCATCGCGGAAGATCCGATCTGGTTCTTCTCAAACGGCTCTTCCACTTCTTTTAAGTGCTGGAGAAGGCGGATATCATTGGAGAATTTGTGGGCGCTCTGCGCGATCCCGGCAAGAACAGAGAGCACACGGCTGTCGATCTTTCTGGAATACGTCTGTCCGGATACCGGGAAGCACTGGGAGAATCCCATCTTCGCAGCGATCCGTCTGTCCGCCTCGCGGCACTTCTCATGATCCCCGTCAAAGAGTTCCAGGAAGCTTGCCTGGGTTCCTGTCGTTCCCTTGGAGCCAAGTAATTTCATGGAACCGATCACATGGTCAAGGTCCTCAAGGTCAAGGCAGAGTTCCTGCAGCCATAAGGTCGCACGCTTTCCGACCGTTGTCGGCTGCGCCGGCTGGAAGTGTGTGAAGGCCAGTGTCGGAAGTTCTTTATATTTATCCGCAAAGTCGGAAAGTTCTTTCATCACGTTGATGAGTTTCTTTCTGACGAGCTTTAACGCCTCTGTCATAAGAATGATGTCTGTATTGTCGCCGACGTAGCAGGAAGTTGCACCCAGATGGATGATCCCCTTTGCCTTCGGGCACTGGAGTCCGTAAGCGTATACATGGGACATGACATCATGGCGGACAAGCTTCTCTCTCGCTTTTGCTTCCTCGAAGTTGATATCCTCCGCATGGGCTTTTAACTCTTCGATCTGCTCATCTGTGATCGGAAGACCGAGTTCTTTTTCTGTCTCAGCTAATGCGATCCATAATTTTCTCCATGTGCGGAATTTCTTCTCCGGAGAGAAAATGTACTGCATTTCCCTGCTTGCGTATCGCTCAGAGAGCGGGCTCTGGTATCTGTCGTTCATGACAAAATCCTCTTTTCTAATTCAATATTTTTCTAATTCAATATATTTTCACGAATTCTCCGTCAACTGCGGAGCTTTGTGGAACGTTGAATTTCCCTGATTGTTATTATTTTTCATAACTTCCGCGGATATCTTCTTCCGGCGGATCCACCGGATACTCTCCGGAGAAGCATGCCGTACAGATCGGAAGTCCGTTTGCCATTTCACTTAAGCGCTCCATCTTTAAGTACGCTAACGAATCTGCTCCGATCACCTTGCAGATCTCATCCACGGTACGGTTGTGGGCGATGAGCTGCTCGCTGGACGGGATATCGGTTCCGAAATAGCACGGATAGAGGAACGGCGGTGCGGAAATCCTCATATGTACTTCCTTCGCTCCTGCCTCACGCAGCATATCCACGATCAGGTTGCTGGTGGTTCCGCGGACGATGGAGTCGTCGATCATAACGACGCGCTTTCCTTCCACGGCCTCTTTCAATACGTTTAATTTAATACGGACTGCAGACTCACGGCTGCTCTGGCCCGGCTTAATAAAGGTTCTTCCCACATAGGAGTTCTTTACGAACGCCATTGCGTACGGGATACCGGATTCCATGGAATATCCGAGTGCTGCGGCATTTCCGGACTCCGGAACGCCCACAACGATATCCGCATCTACCGGTGAATCCTTTGCGAGGCAGCGGCCTGCGTAGATTCTGGAGTGGTATACACCGACGCCATCAAAGACACTGTCCGGTCTTGCAAAGTAAATATATTCAAAAATACATCTTGCCTCTTTTTTCGGGTCATGCATCATGAGATTGGACTTAATGCCATCCTTATTGATCGTCACGATCTCACCCGGAAGCACGTCGCGGACGAAGGTTGCACCGATCGTGTCAAGCGCGCATGTCTCGGAGGTCAGGATATAGGCATTATCGCGCTTTCCGATACAGAGCGGCTTGAATCCCTGCGGGTCACGGGCACCGATGAGTTTTCTCGGGCTGCTGATCACAAGGGAATACGCGCCCTTGATCTTCTTCATAGCGTTTGCCACGGCTTCCTCAGCGGTTCCCACCTTACAGCGCTCTCTCGCGATGTGGTAGGCAATAACCTCGGAGTCGATCGTGGTCTGGAAAATCGCTCCGTCATAAGCGAGTTCTCTGCGAAGCTCCGGCGCATTGACAAGGTTTCCGTTGTGTGCCAGTGCCAGCGTTCCCTTCACATAATTTAAAACGAGCGGCTGTGTATTCTCGATAGTGCTGCTTCCGGCAGTCGAATACCGGACATGGCCGACACCGATGTTTCCTTTTAATTTTTCCAGCTTCTCGGAAGTGAAGACTTCGTTGCAGAGTCCCATCCCCTTACAGGCATTGACAACACCTTTCGGTCCGTATGTATCGCTCACCGCGATTCCGCAGCTCTCCTGTCCGCGGTGCTGTAAAGCGAACAATCCGTAGTAAATGGTAGACGCAACATCATTTCCGTCCAGATCGTACATTCCGAAAACGCCGCACTCCTCGTGCAGCTCATCTGTTCCCCAGTCTAAAGTAAGTGATTTCTCCATAAATGCTTTTCATCCTCTGATTTATAAGTTTTTACGATAAAACAGCAGTGTTTCAGTAGAAATTATAATACATACCATATGGAAAATCAAGAAAAAGTTCAGTTTCCGGGCGTCCTGCGTACTTCTTTGTGAAACCAGAACAAATTTCCGGCTCCTTTTTCGATCCCGATACCATAAATTTCCCCTTCCGTCTCAGAGGCGGTCCCATCTGGAATCCCTGTTTCAATATCCGGCACCAGGTATGTTTTCTCTGTCATCCTGGAGCACGCACAGAAATACGCGAACCAGAGGAGTTCCAGCAGCAAAAGGATCCTCGCTGTCTTTACAGCAGCTCTTCTTATCTTTTCCCTTCGGTATCCGTGTCTCCACGGATGGTATGGATGGTACAGATAGCGGATGGCGTTCCCTCCTTTCAGGATTTTTTAGGGTTCGTTTTCACAGTTTAACGGTTTCCTATGTAGTTTTTCAATATGCATTCTTATTATATCTTTTTTCCCGCATTTTCTCAACTGAAAAATGGCCCGCAGGATCATACTGCGGTATTTCACATTCCTGCACACGGGCGGGCATTTTCCGGCCGGAAAATGCCGCATGATACCGTCGCATTGGTTCCCGACATGCCGGTCCGGAATGCAGGGCATCGGCAGAAACATGTTGCAGCACACGGGCATGGGACGCTCGTGTACTGCAACGGTTTCGCGTTCCCTCTTAGTCTGCCCGGGTTGTCTCCCGCGCGCTGCTCTCCGCTCCCGCCGCGGTGGTCCCCGACATGCCGGTCACATCGTCCGTCAGGTTATTGATGCCGTCTCCCACATCATCTACCATGTCCCTCAGGACTCCTCCGCTCTCGCCGGCCGTCTGGGACGGGGCGTTCGTACTCTGGTTCGTTCCATCGGTCCGGCTCTCCATGGTCGTTCCCGCTCCGGCGCTTCCCGTATCCGGAGCCGTGGTCATATTATTTCCGTTCTTTCTTCCGCATGCTGTCATGACGGTCACGGTCATCACAAGAAGCACACATACTCTGATCCATCTGATTTTTCCCATAAAAAACAATCTCCTTTCTACGGCTATTATGTGCCATAGAAAGGAGAAGTATTTTGGAAAAAAATGGATATCAACCGATCACGTCGGACATATCATAAAGTCCTGCCGGTTTTCCTGCGAGGAATTTCGCAGCCTCCACAGCGCCCTTTGCGAAGATCTCGCGGGAGTAAGCGGTGTGTGTGAAGGTGATGACTTCATCGCGGCCTGCGAACATGATATCATGCTCGCCGACGATGGTGCCGCCGCGCATAGCCTGGATCCCGATCTCCTTCGGATCTCTTGCGACACGCTCGGAGGAACGGTCATATTTATAGTGGTAGGTATTGTCAAGACTCTCATTGATAGCGTCTGCAAGAGCGATGGCTGTTCCGCTCGGCGCGTCGATCTTACGGTTGTGGTGCTTCTCCAGGATCTCGATATCAAATCCTGCTGCCGCAAGGACCGGGGCAACCTCTTTTAATGTCTTCATGAGAAGATTGATCCCGATGGACATATTTGCAGAGCGAAGGACTGCGTCCACTTTGCTCGCCTCTTTTACATGGTTTAACTGATCCTCAGAAAGTCCTGTGGTACATAAAACGACCGGAACCTTCTTCTCCTCACCGTAATCCAGGAGTCCGTCAACCGCTTTCGCTGTGGAGAAGTCGATGATGACATCGGCCTCCGGGCACTCAGCGAGAGATTTGAATACCGGATATCCTGCGTAAGTTTCTGTGTTCATATCCACGCCTGCGACGATCTCGATCGCGTCATCCTTTGAGATAATATCCGTGATCACATGTCCCATCACACCGTGGCATCCATTCATAATTGCTCTGATCATTGTTTTCTCCTCATCTGAAACCGACCGGCAGTGCGCCGCCATGCTGCAGCTCCGCCGCGGCTTTTTTCCTATCGTTTCCTACAGGATACCGAAATCCTGCATTGCCTTCTTTAATACTTCCTGGTGCTGCGGCTCCATCACTGTAAGCGGAAGTCTTGGCTCGCCGACATTCTTACCCATTAAGTTTAACGCTGCCTTTACCGGGATCGGGTTTACCTCAGAGAACAGAGCTTCGATCAGCGGAAGAGCCTTTAACTGGATTCGTCTGCTGGCTTCCACATTGCCTTTGAAGAATTCTGCACACATATCGTGAGTCTGCTTCGGAGCAACGTTGGAGAGAACGGAGATCACGCCCTTTGCGCCGAGCGCCAGCATCGAAACGACCTGGTCATCATTCCCGGAATATACATCCACATATCCGCCGGAGAGCTGGAGGATCTTCGCAACTGCGGAGAAGTTTCCGCTCGCTTCCTTGACTCCGACGATATTCTCGACATTCTTGCAGAGATCAACGATGGTCTCCGGAGCGATGTTGACGCCGGTACGGCTCGGTACGTTATAGAGGATCGCCGGGATCTTGATGGAGTTTGCGATCTTTGTGAAATGTGCCTTTAAGCCATTCTGTGTCGCTTTATTGTAGTACGGGGAGACTAACAGGACACCGTCCGCACCAGCTTCCTCAGCCTCAACGGAAAGTTCAACCGCTGTCTGCGTACAATTGGATCCTGTTCCGGCAACGACCGGAATCCTTCCGTTTACGACTTCGCATACGAAACGGATCACCTGGATGTGCTCCTCCTCGGATGTTGTCGCGGACTCGCCTGTGGTTCCCATCGCTACGATACAATCAGTTCCGCCTGCGATCTGTTCCTCGATCAGGCTTTCCAGTACCTCATAATTTACTGATCCATTTTCCTTAAATGGCGTTACAAGTGCTACGCCGGCTCCTTCAAAAATAGCCATACTGCGTCCTCCTCTTTATTATGTAAAATATCATGTCAAAAGAAAAGGAGCTGAGATCAAATAAGATGTCAGCTCCCGGATCTTCCAGATTAAGCAGCCCTCCATCTTTTTCTAAAGATGACAGTCATACGATTCTTCACCGCATGCCCAGAAACGGGAACCCTAGGGACTTATTTTCCTGTCTCTTCGGCGCCCTCCCCTTTTCTCCGGCAGTCATTTCCCTCTATCTGCCGGTCTACTCATGTCAGGCGCGACCTCTACTTATCATTTATGGTATCATCATTCCTGATGATTGTCAATGTCTATGTTTTCTGCCTGTGAAATCCGTGAATTCTTTCCTGTGGAAACTACAGAAATTTCATCCGCATACTTCTCGATTCCCTCCGGACACACACGCCCGGTCATGACCAGATCGGTCTCCTCATCTCTTGCCTCAAGGAAACTCTGGAATTCTTCGGCTGAGATGATCCCCTGGTCCACGATCCCAAGGATCTCATCCAGGATCAGAACGTCACACTCCCCCGTTGTCATTACCTTTTTCGCGAAATTGAAGCCGTTTCGCAGATTCATCAGTTCCTCGTGCTTCTGCTCCTCCGGAAGGTCCTCAAACCGTTCCTTTGAATGTTCGAAGCAGAAAAATTTCAGATCCGGCTCCAGACGTTTTAAAACGTCCGCCGCTTCCTCTCCGATCATTCCTTTCAGGAACTGTACCATAATGACCCTTTTTCCGCGGAAAACTCCCATCATTGCGTATCCAAGCGCCGATGCGGACTTTCCGTTACCCGCTCCGCAGATCACACGGACTCTGCCACTTGCCATGATCATTCCCTCTCTTTGTGTATACCATTCGCTGAAGCTTTTCAGGGCTTCTGCTATGCTATATTATCACACCTTACTTCCGTTTGCAAGAGATTTGCCTGTATGCCGGCGGGATCCGGACGGCAGTATGCTGCAGTACACGGACACTCCATACCCGTGCACTGCAGCAGGATCTTCTACACTTCTGCGTGTTCCGCGCATTCCAGTTTGCTCACGGATACCTCGTACGCCACGCGTTTCTCGCACTCTGTCTCACTGACTTTTTTTGTGTACTCCCTGCTCTGGACACGCCCCCAGATCAGGATCCTTGTTCCGACGCCGAATCCGGATGCATATCTCGCGTTCCTGCCCCAGGCGATGCACGGGATATAGTCAGATTTTCCGTACGGCCGGTTCACTGCCACGAGAAGATCCGCGATCTCTCTTCCGAGCGGGGTCTTCCGGTAGACCGGCTCCTTGCATATGTACCCGTCCAGGAAGATCTGGTTCGTCTTCGTATAATCCGTGAACTCCTCCATGAAACGGACTTCTCTGACAAACACAGACAGGACCAGACGGTTTTTCGTCCCCTCATGGCGGTTGTAGGAGCGGAACTGTCCGGAAGCTTCCATTGTACAGCCCCGGTAATCTTTCGTCACATCGATCAGACGTTCTGATATCATAAGCGGGATCGTGTCCGCCTGCTCACTCAAACGATTTACGAGAAGATCCACCAGATAGAATCCTTCCCCGAACACTGCATGACTGAATGTGAATCCTGAAACGATCGTTCCGATTACGGTTACTTTATTGTTCTCCATTCCTTTTTCTGTCATAGTATTTTCTCCTTTTTGATTGTTTTTTCCGCTATACAGCTTTTACCGTATATTTGTATGTAATCAGAACGTATTTCAGAACCGTTTTGTGTCCGTTTTTTCCCTGTTTTTGTCGACAATACTCCTTTTGTTTTTCCAGTTTCTGACAGGAACCCCCATTTTCACCATATGCAGGCAGAATTATTACTTTTCGCGGATAAGAATTTTCCGAGCTGAAAATCCCGGACAATGCAGTTACGACAGCAGATTTTCCCTGGAACTCTTCACGGGACCTCTTCATTTTTGCCTGTACTTGTTATTTTTTTCTGTTCATGTTAATATTTTATAAAGATCGTCGTAACTGTTCAGTACCCTCACCGTTACGGGCAAAAATCCATTCCGGATCGGCTCCGCCGATGGGATTTCTGCCTTCCACTCTATGAATATATGAAAGGACAACAGCCCTGGGATCCCTGGGCTGTTGTGAAAAGGAAAAGACTTTTATGATCCACCTGCTTCTCTTCGGACGACAGGTCTATTTGAAATATTCTGCGGACGAAATGTCCGTATATGCCGCACAGGCATCATTTTTCATCATAATGGCGGCATTCCCGTTTTTCATGGTCCTCCTGGCCCTGATCCAGGTCGCTCCTATGATCCACGAAGCGGACCTTCTCCGCTTTCTGCTCCCGGCGATCCCGGACCGCTTTCGCGGACTCTTGATCTACCTTCTGGACAGTCTGCGCTCCGACTCCCCGGCAGCCCTGATCTCCGTGACTGCGCTAGCCGCCATCTGGTCCGCATCAAAGGGGATGCTCGGGATCGAAAAGGGCTTAAACCGGGTATTCGGAGTCACGTTCCCGCGGAATTATATTCTCCGCAGGGCACTCTGCAGCGTTTACACGCTCTGTTTTTCCCTGATGTGCGTGGCAAGTCTCGCGCTCCTCGTCTTCGGAAACTTCCTTCAGGGAATGCTCTTAAAATGGATCCCTGCCCTGGCGTACCTCTCGGGAACGATCTCCCTGTGCCGCGGTCTTGTCCTGTTTTTCATGCTGACGATCTTTTTTATTGCGCTTTACACTGCGCTTCCGCACCGCAGGCTTTCAATCCCCGGACAGATCCCCGGTGCAATGTTCTCCGCCGCAGGCTGGGCACTCACTTCCCTGGCATTCTCTGTCTACTTCCGGTATTTCGGCTCATACGCTGTCACCTACGGAAGTCTGACCGCCGTGATCCTTTTTATGCTGTGGCTCTATGCCTCCATCTGCATTCTGTTTGTGGGGGCGGAGATCAACTGGTTCCTGCTGTTTTACAGGGAAGGGATCCAAATTTCACAGAAGAAAACTGCCTCGGATCCTACTACAAAGATTTGAGTTTCAGACCGGCCGGTCTCCGGAGCAATTCTTAAAATCCGTAGATCCTCTTTGCATTCTCGTAAAAGACTTTCTCCCACTCTTTCTCCGGAATCAGCCATTTTACGACCCCGATGTAATCTCCGTAATTGGCTAACGGCCAGTCAGTTCCAAACATGAACTTCTCATACTGGCTGCAATAGGAGATCCAGGTCTTCAGCGTGTCAAAATATCCTCTCTGCTGCTCTAAAAGCTTTGGAAAATCGATCTTTCCCTCCAGAAGTCCGGAGAGATCCGTCATCACATTCTCATTTTTCTCCACGACAGCCGCCGCATCCATGAGCCACGGATTTCCGAAATGGCACATCACGAACGTCACATCCGGATGGCGGACTGCTGCCTCATCCAGGGTCAGCGGGTGGCTGTACTTTAAGTAAGCGCGGGAACCGGCCGTCTGCCCCATGTGGATCGCAACCGGCTTATTATATGCCTTTGCAAGCTCATAGACCGGCTCATACACTTCATCCGTCACATACGCTTTATTGTAGCCGGGATACAGCTTGATCCCGACGCAGTCCTCCCGCTTTAAGTTTGCCTCCACCTGGTCCAGACCCTTCTTTTTATCCTGACTCACCAGAAAATCCCGGTCGAGTCCGACACAGTATTTCAGAAAATCCGGGTAGGAATGTGCCGCCGGATCAACGCCGCGGTTTCCCATAACGACACCGCCGACGATTCCGTATTTCTGATAGACTGCCCTTAAATCTTCTTCTGTATTTTTATGTTCCGCCCGCACCGCGATCTCCTGAAAATAAGGATTCTCCGGCACAAAGTGAAGATGTGCATCAATAATTTTCATATTCTCACTCCTTATGTCTTTCCCTGTACTGTTTTGCCGCACTTGCTGCTTTCCGGTCTTCATATACAGCAAAAACCTCTGTTTCCAGAGGTTTTGCCGGTTGCTTTTCACGGTCAGGAATCTTCCTGACCGAAAATTCTGCATGACACAGTTGTGATCCCGGGATCAGAAATATTTCTTGCTGCCCCAGAGATTACATCTTTTCAGATCCAGATATTCGTGGTAGGCTTTCTCCAGGATCTGCTTCTCATTTGAGAATTTCAGAAGGTGGTACGCCTCATAATATTTATAATATCCGGAGTCTACGAAGTACTCTTCGCGCTGTGGTTTACTGTAATAACTGTCCGCCATCATCAGATACCAATGGACTTCCTTGTCGACGGTATCCTGCGGCGTGTTAAATGAATACTGGCTCTTTCCGATGTACTTGATGATCTGGGCCTGAACCCCGGTCTCCTCTTTCACCTCTCTGAGAGCCGTTTCTTTAAACTCTTCTCCTGCTTCCACAGTTCCTTTCGGCAAAACCCATCCTTCATACTTATTTCTGTAGTTCTTATAGAGGACCAGGATCTTGCCCCGAAATATAACCACACCGCCACAGCTCGTTGCTTCTATCATCGCAATTTCCTCCTGACAGGCATTCAAGGGACTCCGCTAAAAGCAGATTCCGCAGGTGTGTTTTTAACTGTGTTTAGTATACTTCTTTTTATCCGTGTTTGCAACCACGTTTTCTCTGACCCTGACACCAGGAGGCATGTGCCAAGGTACATTCGGGCGTCTCGCGCGGTCGCCTGCGACAACCTTCCTCTTCGCGCGAGTACTCATCTTAGGGAGGCAGTGCCCTTTTTTAACAGGAAGTTCCATCGGTATTTCCTGTTAAAAAGAAAACTCCGGCAGGAATATCGACATTCCGCCGGAGTTTTCACATCCGTGACCATTTTCAGGTCGCCTGTTGTTTTCTTTTATGAACGATATCCGTTCGGGTTTTTGGACTGCCAGTTCCATGCATCACGGCACATATCATCGAGTGTTCTCTTTGCTTCCCAGCCGAGCTCCACTTTCGCCTTTGTCGCATCGGAATAGCAGGTCGCGATATCTCCCGCGCGGCGCGGCTTGATCACATACGGGATCTCTTTTCCGACCGCCTTTGAGAATGCGTGGATCACATCGAGAACACTGTATCCGTGACCGGTTCCGAGATTATAGATATATACCGCCGGCTTGTCCTCAAATTTCTTTAACGCCTTTACATGACCTTCCGCAAGATCCATCACATGGATATAATCGCGGACGCCCGTTCCGTCCGGAGTATCGTAGTCGTTTCCGAATACACCGACCTCTTTTAACTTTCCGATCGCAACCTGAGTGATGTACGGTGTCAGGTTGTTCGGGATTCCCTCCGGATCCTCGCCGATCAGGCCGCTCTCATGAGCTCCAACCGGGTTGAAGTAGCGGAGCAGGATCACATTCCACTCCGGATCTGCCTTCTGCATATCGGTAAGAATCTGCTCCAGCATGCTCTTCGTCTGTCCATACGGGTTTGTGCACTGTCCCTTCGGGCACTCCTCGGTGATCGGGACGAACGCCGGGTCTCCGTATACGGTAGCGGAGGAGCTGAAGATGATCTTCTTCACGCCATGCTTTCTCATCACGTCGAGAAGAATCAGCGTACCGGTGATATTGTTGTGGTAATATTCCCACGGTTTTGCCACGGACTCGCCGACTGCCTTTAATCCAGCGAAATGGATCACTGCGTCGATCTTCTCCGCGTCAAAGATCTTTTCCATCGCATCACGGTCCAGCATATCCGCCTTGTAGAATGTGATATCCTTTCCTGTGAGCTGTTTTACTCTTTTCAATGACTCTTCCGACGCATTGTAGAGATTATCAAAAACTACGACCTCATGTCCCTGCTCTAAAAGTGCCAGACATGTATGGCTTCCGATATATCCTGCGCCGCCGGTTACTAAAATTCTCATGATGAACCCTCCCCGAATATTGCCGTTCTGAGATACGGTTATTTTACTTTTTCGTTATCATTTTAACACCGCTGCAGATAAAAGGGAATATCATTTTTCTTTTATCTTATACAGATTTCTTTCCTTTACTGCAGCCACGCGTCAAACAATTTCGCCGCGATCGGAGCCGCAGTGTGTCCGCCGGAACCGCCTTCCTCGACGATCACGCAGACTGCGATCTTCGGATCATCCGCCGGAGCAAAGCCTACAAACCAGGCGTGGGTCTCTTTTGCCTTGTCAACTTCCGCAGATCCTGTCTTTCCTGCCACCTGGTAGGAATCCCGCTTCAAGGCGGATCCTGTTCCGACGTTGACAACCTGTACCATCAGATTCTTTAAGGCGTCCGCCTCGTTCGGCACCATCAGTTCTCCCGCCACTGACGGGGAAAACTTCCGGATCACATCGCCGCCGGAATTCTCCACATGATCCATCAGATACGGTTTCATCAGAATCCCGCCGTTCGCGATCGCTGCAGTGATCAGGAGGTTATGCATCGGGGACATCAGTGTCTGTCCCTGTCCGATACTTGTCTGCAGGACTTCCCATGTCTCTGCGTCCGGCTGCATCTTGAAGGTGCTCCTGCTGTACGGAATGTCGAGCGGCAGACTCCGGTTAAACAGCAGCTGCTCCGCAAGATTCCGGTAGCTTGTCAGATCAAGCTCTGTGCCGAGGTTCGCGAACGCTCCGTTGCAGGAGTTTGCAAACGCCTGCGTAAAGTCCTGGGACCCATGAGCCGTCTTGTGGTAGCACTGGATCTTATTATTCTCAAATGAAAAGATCCCGCTGCAGTCAAAGTGATAGTCATTGTATGCGCCCGGGTGCTCTCTCATATACTCCAGGGCCGTGACGATCTTGAAGGTGGAGCCCGGCGGGTAAAGTCCCTGGGTCGCACGGTTCAACATTTTTGCCTCCGTGCTGTCCCCGTTTACAAGGTCCTGCCAGTTTGCCGCCACCGTGTTCGGATCGAACGACGGTTTTGACACCATGCAGAGGATCTTTCCGGTATCCGGCTCGATGGCAATGACCGCTCCCCGGTTCTTTCCGAGTGCGTCCGAGGCGATCTGCTGCAGATTCACATTTAAGGTTGTCACCACATTGTCACCGACGCTCTTTCTCCCCATGATTTCATCCGCCGTCTGCTCGATCAGGTTTGTATGGGACCGCAGGAGGTCAAAGTTTGCCAGCGACTCGATTCCGGTCTTTCCCACCGTCGAATACCCCACCACATGGGCAAACAGACTGCCGTATGGGTACTCACGGGTCTCTGTCCCGTCAGAACCGGTCGCTGTCACGGTCCTCGCAAGCACGGTCCCGTCATCGGCAAGGATCTTTCCGCGGGTGACCCGGTCCTCGAAGATCGTCGCTCTGGCATTGTAAGGATTGTCGATCACCGTATCGCTCTTCACAACGAGAAAGTATCCCAGATAGATCCCCATCGCCAGAAATAAAAATACTGCTGCATACACAAACCAGAGGATATTCCGGTTTGCTTTCGGATTCGGTTTACTCTTCTTCACTTGAATGTTCCTCCTCCTCTTCTTCTCCGCGTTTTAAGACGTAGAGTCCCTGAATGACCTGGAATATGATAAATGTGGAGACGATGGAACTTCCGCCGTAGCTCACAAGCGGCAACGTCACACCCGTCGACGGGATAAACTTTGTCACACCGCCGATCGTCAGGAACACCTGTGTGATATAGACGCTTCCAAGCCCGAATGCAATCAGTTTGTAGAACATCGCCTGCATCTTCATCGCGATCATCATGAACTGCATATAGCAGCCAAGGCACAAAAACAGAACACAGAGCGCATAGAGCGCTCCCATCTCCTCGGAGATCGCTGCAAAGACAAAATCCTTGTCCACCACCGGGATCTTCTCCGGCATTCCGCGGTATAATCCCATTCCGAACCAGCCGCCTGTTCCGATCGCGAACAGCGCCTGGGCAACCTGGTAGCCCTTGTTCGCGATATCAGACCACGGATCCGCCCAGGCCTCCACACGTCTTCTCACATGCGGGAAAAGGTAGTAAGCCGCGACCGCTGCAACGGATCCGCCTGCGATGCCTGCACCGAACCACAGATAACTGGATGTCGCGACAAAGAGCATCGTCATATAGGCCACGAAAAAGATCAGCGCACTTCCCAGGTCCTTCGAGAGCACCAGGACCAGAACATGGACCGCCGCAACAACGGTCGTCTTAATGATCGTGTCCCGGTCTGTCGACTGGTAGAACATGGCAGCCACAAAGAATACAAAGCTGATCTTTACAAACTCGGATGGCTGCACCGTAAATCCCCCGAACGTCAGGGAGAGCTGGGCTCCGTAGGAAGTATTTCCGATCACGCACACCACGGCGAGAAGCACAAGCCCCAGGATCCCGTAGACCCACGGAAACGTGACAAGCTGCCACACCCGGTCGATGATGAACGGGATGATCCATGTCACGACTGCTGCCACCGCAACGATCGCAAACTGACGCATCGCCCGGTCGGGATTCAGTCTTGTCAGGATAATAAATCCCGTTGCCAGGAGCGTGCACATATTGTTGACGAGAAGCTTGGAGCTGTTCCGGTAAAACAGGCGGGTCAGATAGATATACAGCAGGAAAAACAGCACCTGCACCCCATAAAAGGCCAGCATCGTCACAGATCCCGTATTCAGCCAGATCAGGACATTCGCCAGAAAGTGAAGCATAAACAGGCACACGAGCTGACGCCCGCAGACGCGGTCTTTTCCCTCCTCATCCCGCACGGAAAAGAAACGGAAATTGTAATAGGTATCCAGGGCAATGAGAAGGATCATCAGGTATCTCGATATTTGTATGATCAGATTCGTCAAAAATTATCACCTACTCTACTCCGCGCTTAAAATGTCCGCGCGTAAACTGATTTTTCAAAACAGACGGTTCTGCTGCCTTTTCTCCCAGAGCGTACTCCTCGAAAAACGCGTCCAGGATCTCGCCCGCAGCCGCCGGTTCCTCTACCGTAAAGTTCAGGCGGAGCGCCTTCGGTCCGAGTCCTTCCACCGAAGCCGAAAGTCCAAGAAGAGAAAGCGGAGCCGAGTTGTAGATCGTGTTATAACAAAAACGGCACTGATTCACCACCGGGAAACGCATCTCTTTGCGGTCCTTCAGCCACATGATCTCCGGTTTTCCGGAACATCCGAGCGTCGTCTTCCTGATACACTGTGCGGAGATCATCATCGGCAGATAGCTGTATACGATCATCTCTCCGTGGATCCCGGAATCCCGGATCTCCCGCTCATTCAACTCCACAGGAACGGTCAGACGGTCTGCCCCGTACTGCTCCATCGCCTCCCCGGCCAGGTGGTTCCAGGAATACATTCCCTGGTCAAAAAAGAGCGGCAGCCCGATCCCAGCTTCCTTAAGGAATCCCGGTTCTTCCATTGATCCGATCCCGAGAGCGTCAAAACCGGCGTTCTTTAAAAGATCCATCTGCTTTCTAAAATACTGCTCCGCCTCTTTCCGGAAGATTCTCGGCATCATCAGATAACATCTCACTCCGGCCTCATGGCAGCGGTCCGCAAGTTTTTTCCACTCCTGGGCATCAAAGCTCTCCGACGCCAGATAGATCCCGTATTCTCCCGCGGATAATTTCCGGTACATCTTGAACTTCCCGAGAACTGTCTCGAACTGTGCCTTTGTCTGGACAAACGCAGTAAATTCCGGGATCTTTTCCGACGGTTTCCTTACAGGAAGCGTCTCCTCTTCCTTTGTCGGAGGAACTGAGCTGTTTCTCCGATATCCGGAAAGGATCTCTTCCTTAAGTTTTTCCAGGACATCCCGACGCATCTTATTTAACGCCTGTACCGGCATGAACACATTTCCCTCGCACTCCACGGAGAGATCTGTGAAGGTGAACATGGAATCTCCCGTCTTTGAGATCTGTTTCCGGATGCGCTCCGCGTCCATCGGGGCATTCTTTGCCTCCTCAGCAGGCTGGGATTCCTCCCAGGCCGTATTTCCGGCCTCATCTGACACAGAAAAATATCCCGCGTTTCCAACCGCGATATACGCATTTCCCGTCACCGGGATCTTCTTCTCCGTATTTACATAGGTGCGGTCCAGATAGTCGAAAAGCTCCTGGTTCACGTCGCGGTATTCCGGTTTTTCTTTCAGGACTACCATATCCCGGCCATTGTGGGCTCTGTAATAGCCCTGTGACTGCCCGCCGCGGTCAAAAAGGGCGAGCAGGGCGTCACGGTCCGCCTGGTCTACATGGTACCCGGCGCGGCCCTCTTTTAAATAGAGGTCCACATATTTCCGGTAAATGCTCACGACACCGGCCGTATAGCGCGGGCTCTTCATCCGTCCCTCGATCTTTAAGGAACAGACTCCTGCTTCCAGGATATCCGGGATCAGATCCAGGGTGCAGAGGTCCTTTAAGCTTAAAAGATACTTCTCGTTCTTTTTATTGACATATTTTCCATTCTGCTCCGCGTCAAAAGGCAGACGGCAGGTCTGGGCACAACGCCCTCTGTTTCCGCTGCGCCCGCCGATCAGACTTGAAAACAGGCACTGGCCGGAATAGCAGTAGCAGAGCGCCCCGTGGACGAACGTCTCCACCTCAAGCCCTGTATCATCATAAATCTCGCGGATCTCCTTCAGTGAAAGCTCTCTCGCCGGGACCACGCGGACAGCGCCTAACGACTTTAAGTCCCTCGCGCTGTACTTTCCCGTCACGGTCATCTGGGTACTGATATGCACCGGCAGATCCGGAAAGTGTTTCCGGATATAGGTGAGTGCGCCCATGTCCTGGACCAGGACAGCGTCCAGCCCCGCCTCGTAATATGGTTTCAGATAGGAATACAGATCCCACATTTCTTTTTCTTTGACGAGAGTATTGACTGTCATATAGATCCTGCATCCGTGAATGTGCATAAAATCGATCGCCTTTACCATCGTCTCCTCATCCAGGTTGTTCGCATAAGCGCGCGCGCCAAACCGGCTTCCGCCGATGTAGACTGCGTCCGCTCCCGCGTTCACCGCTGCCACCATACTCTCGTAGGAGCCGGCCGGTGCGAGGATCTCAACCGTTCTGTTCTTCATCTTGTCTCCTTCTTTACATCAGGATCTGCAGCTGGCTGGATCCAGCAGCTGCAGATCCGCATATATTTACAGTCATATTCCCGGGGACAACCCGTATTTTCCCCGGCTAGTCCTCTTTCTGGGCAGCCTCCTGCTTCATCTGAAGGCTGATCAGCTCATGTTTCAGGCTGTAGATCTCTTTCTCCATCTCATCCTTCTGGGCGCGCAGCATCATCGCTTCCTGAAGCGTCTTAAAATAATCATCCGCAAGATTTAAGTAGATCATGACTTCCTGGTAATCTTTGTTCTGTCTTGTAAAACCCGGCTGCGCCTTTAATACGGCAACTTTTTCATTGATATAGGCAGCCACTTTCTGCAGATATTCCGGGTCTTCCGCTCCGCCCAGTGTATAGACGTTTCCATTGATCAGTACTTCTGTATAATTCTTCTCTTCCATTCCAATATTCCTCACTTTTTCTCCCCGCATGACCGTTCTTCTGCCTTCCGGTCAGCGAAAAGATCTATCTTAACTGGTAACTGTTTCATATTCTCACAGCTGTCATATTTTTTCATTCTTTTGCCGTCTCAAGTCCGAAATGTCTGTAGGCGAGATCCGTCGCCATTCTTCCTCTCGGAGTGCGCATGATGAGCCCGTTCATCAGAAGATACGGCTCATATACGTCTTCTAACGTCCCGGAATCCTCCCCGATCGACGCTGCTAACGTCTCCAGTCCCACCGGACCGCCGGAGAATTTCTGGATCAGCGTGAGGAGCAAGGTCCTGTCATTATTGTCGAGACCGAGTTTATCGACATCCAGGATATCAAGGGCAAAGTCCGCCACATCTCTTGTGATCGCGCCGTCATATTTTACCTGGGCAAAGTCGCGCACTCTCTTTAAGAGGCGGTTTGCCAGTCTCGGAGTTCCTCTGGATCTTCTGGCGATCTCAAACGCGCCCTCCTCATCGATCTCAACGCCGAGAACCTTCGCGGAGCGCTTTACGATCACACAGAGTTCCTCCGGCGTATAAAATTCCAGCCGCTGGATCACGCCGAAACGGTCACGGAGCGGGGCTGTCAAAAGTCCTGCCCTCGTCGTTGCGCCCACCAGCGTAAATTTCGGAAGATCCAGCCGGATCGAGCGGGCCGAGGAATCTTTTCCCAGCATGATATCGATGGCAAAATCCTCCATCGCGGGATATAATACTTCCTCCACCTGGCGGTTCAGTCTGTGGATCTCATCCACGAACAGGACATCGCCTTCCTGGAGATTATTTAAGATCGCGGCCATCTCCCCCGGTTTCTCGATCGCGGGACCGGAGGTCACTTTCAGATTCACGCCCATCTCGTTCGCGATGATCCCGCAGAGCGTCGTCTTTCCGAGTCCCGGAGGACCGTAGAAAAGCACATGATCGAGCGCCTCCCCGCGGCTCTTCGCCGCATCGATGAAGATCTTCAATGTAGATTTGATCTTCTCCTGACCGATATAATCTTTTAAATATTGCGGGCGCAGAGTCCCATCTATTTTCTTATCTTCTTCCGTCTCTTCGGTCGTAATGATTTTCCGGCTCATAATATTTCCTATCCTGTCTTAGTTTCTGCTCCTCTGATACCGAATTGCCTCATACGCTGCGGTATCATAAAAACGCAAGATGTTTCAGCGCACCCTTTAACACATCCTCGGAAGTCATCGTTTCCGTGATCGTCACTTTCTTCACGGCCGTCTGTGCCTCGGATGCGGAATATCCGAGCGCCGTGAGTGCCTCCACTGCCTCTTTTCCGGCTTCCGCCATTCCGGAGAATTCCATCTTTCCTGTCTCTTCCGGTTCCACCCCGGCAAACAGGACGTCCTCCGCTTTTACCTTGTCCTTGAGGTCAAGAATGATCCTCTGGGCCGTCTTTGCTCCGACACCGGGTGCCTTTGAGATCGCCTTCGCATCGCCGGAGAGCACCGCCATCCGCAGGACATCCGGCTTCAGGGCGGATAAGATCCCGAGCGCACTCTTCGGTCCCACTCCGTTCACTCCGATCAGCTGGCGGAACATCTCAAGATCCTGTTTCGAGAGAAATCCATAGAGGCTCATTCCGTCCTCGCGCACAGAAAAATAGGTATAGATCTTTACTTCCTCCCCAAGTCCCGGCAGTTCCCCGAGAACTGACGATGGAATAAAGATCCGGTAGCCGATATTCCCCGCCTCGACAACGACGGAATCTTCCCTCTTTTCCTCCAGAGGACCACGTATATATGAAATCACTGGATGAACCTCCTTAATCATAATGCATGTCGTAATCATACCATAGCCGCCATTTAAGTGCAAGCAAAACCGCCGGTGGAATCGAACATATTTTCGATTTTATTTTATCGATGCTTCATTGACTTTCCAAAAGCCCACAGGTATAATCAGAAAACGCAGACACCGAACATAAACACTACAGGAAAAACGTATGATCACAATAGAAAAAACATTTCCCGGCACCATCGCCTACCCGTTAGAGCGCCTCGGCGACCCGGAAAAACTCGTCTTTTTTGACATCGAGACCACGGGATTCTCCGCTGGCTACAACACGGTGTATCTCATCGGCTGTATCTGGCCGGAAGGAGATCAGCTCCGCTTTATCCAGTGGTTTGCCGACACAAAAACTGCCGAGACCGATGTCCTCAATGCATTTTTTGAATTTTTAAAGAATTTCCGCACCCTCGTCCATTTCAACGGGGACATGTTCGATATCCCCTTTGTCACAAAGCGCGCCGGCACATTAAAGCTCACTCCCACGTTTGACTGCGTGGAAAGCATCGATATCTTCCGCCGGATCAAACCATTCAAAAAACTCCTCGGTCTGCCTGACATGAAGCAGAAGACCATCGAGCGGTTTTTAAAGATCAGCCGCGAGGATCTCTATAACGGCGGCGAGCTGATCGAAGTCTATCTGGACTATCTGAAGACCCGGGATGAGGAAGAAAAGCGCCTTCTTCTCCTCCACAACGAGGATGACTTAAAAGGAATGCCGTCACTTCTCCCAGTCCTCTTCTATCCGGACTTTTTCGCTCAGGATTTCACATTGAGCTCTGTGAGGGAAGCTTCCGGTGAGACGGACCGGCTTCTCCTCTCCCTGGCCGGAGATCCGGAAACGATCCTTCCGGCCCCGGTGAGTGCCTCTGTCCCCGCCTACGCTTTTCGGGCAGACAAAGACCGGATGGAGCTTTCCATCCGGGTCTACAAAGGCACATTGAAATATTACTATCCGAACTATAAAGACTACTACTATCTGATCTACGAGGACACTGCGATCCATAAGAGCGTCGGCGAGTTTGTTGACAAGGACGCCCGGATCAAGGCAACGAAGGAGACCTGCTATACGAAAAAAGACAGCGTCTTTCTCCCTCAGCCCGCGGATATCTGGGAACCGGAATTTAAAACTTCCTGCAAAGATAAAACAGGATTTTTTGAAGTCCGGGAAGACTGTTTTTCCGATGCCGAAAAACTGAATCACTACATCCATGAGATCTTTTCATTTCTGAAATGACCGCACATGAACACAGATCCCGCCCACGATCGTCATTTTCCGGGAACCGGCATGACAATGATGACAGCAGCCGACTGTGAGATCCTTCTCTCTTCCCGCTGCTGTCGTTTTGCCTGCACATCTGTTCCTCTAATAATCCCCGTCTCTCAGAAGTTTTCTGATATATGCGAACGTTTTTCTCTCGCCCTTTTCCTTTAACATCAGAAGGATCTTATCGAGACATGCCTTCGTCTCCGGATGCATGACGATAAATTCCTTGTTTCTGGAGAAATAGGTATACGGCGCCGCGTCCGTGTAATTCTTTCCCTGATAGATCTTAGATGCGGCGATCCGGTCCATGACCATCTCTGCCAGATAATTCACCGGCATCTTCACTCCGACGATCTTCCAGTTGTTTTCCGCTGTAGACACGTCAGTCCAGTACTCAAAATGATGCTTGTTTCTTCCTTTATGATGAAGCCATGCGGAGGAATATCCTTTCTCTTCCTTCTCCGCAGCATTCGGGCTTCTCGTTCCCTGATAATACTTTACTCCTGTCCGAAATTCCTCCCAGGAATATTTTGACAGGTCATGGAGCAGTCCCTGTTTAAACAGCCCCACCTTAAAACATCCTTCCATGACAACCAGCTTGTGGTGCGTGATCGTCAGAAAATGATGCCATGCATTGCAAAGCAGCCGTTTTTCCTCATCATTTAACTTAACAGAACTCATATCTTTATTTCCTTATCTTCCGGACCGTTCCATCTTCCGGTGTGCGATCCGGCAAAGATCCATATTTTTGCAGAGGTCTGCCCGCGGCGGATCCTCAGTTACTCTCTTGTCGCCTTTTTTAACATCTCACCCAGTTCATCCACAGAGAATTTATAATGTTTGTTGCAGAACTGGCAGTTGACCTCGATCTCTTTTTCCTCATCGATCATATCCTGGATCTCTTTTCTTCCGATGCTGATGATCGCCTTCTCCACTCTGGAGCGCTCACAGTCGCAGTGGAACTGCACCGGCATCTTCTTTAAGATCTCAAGTCCGAACTCCCCGAGAATATCTGTCAGGATCTCCTCCGGAGTCTTTCCTGCATCGAGAAGGGATGTGATGGAGGAAATTCCGGAAAGCTTTGCCTCAAGGCGGTCGATGATCTCATCGGATGCGCCCGGAAGAAGCTGGATGATAAAGCCGCCGGCCTGACGGACGGTATTGTCTTTGTTCATCAGGACTCCGAGAGCGACGGAGGACGGAACCTGCTCGGATGTTGCAAAATAGTAAGTCAGATCTTCCGCGATCTCACCCGTGATGAGCTGTGTCTGTCCCACATACGGCTCTTTTAAACCGATATCCTTGATCACACTCAGGACGCCGAGTCCCAGGGAACCGCCGACATCAAGCTTTCCCTGCGCATTCGGCGGCAGCATGACATCCGGATTGAACGCGTATCCCTTTACATCGCCCTTTCCGTCAGCAGTCACTAAAAGTCCTCCGATCGGGCCGTCTCCCTCGATCCGGAGTGTCAGGAGTTCTCCTTCCCCCTTTAAGTCGGATCCCATCATGGCAGCCGCCGTCATGAGACGTCCCAGGGCAGCCGTCGCGATCGGGCTTGTATTGTGGGCATTCTTCGCGGTTTCCACCATCTCTTTTGTCGTTGCGGCAAAGGCGCGGATCTGTCCGTCCGCAGCCGTCGCACGGATCATATAATCATTCATGCTCTATTTCCTTTCTTTTCCATGTTCTCTCGCGATCACATAAACACGCTCACTGTCTTTTCGCGGCGGATTTTTCGTAAACGCGTCATAAACGGCAACAAATTCCATGCCTGCCTCACTGATCGCGCGTTTCACTTCCTCCAGGGAATACGCCCGCTGGTAGTGCGTCTCGTGATATTTCCGGAAAAGGTCTCCCTCTTCCCGGACGAAGATCGACAGGTCGTAGATATTGATCTTTTCCTCTTCTTCGTACTGGTTGTCCCAGATAAAGCTGGAGTCGTCCCGGTCCTCGGCGATCGTACTGTCACCCATGATCTCCCGGTATTTGTACTCGGTATTCAGATCAAAGATAAAGACTCCGCCCGGATCGAGATAGTTGTTGACCAGGCGGAACACCTCCGTCAGATCCTCCGGCTCCAGAATATAATTCATACAGTCGCAGATGGAGACGACCGCCGCCACCGTGCCGTAAAGCTCAAATTTCCTCATATCCTGGCAGAGATAAAGGATATCGTTTCCGGATTTTTCCTTTTTTTCCAGGGCAAGTTCCAGCATTTCTTCGGAATTATCGACTCCGATCATATCGTAGCCGGACTTTGCCAGAAGCTCCGTGAGACTTCCAGTCCCGCAGCCGAGGTCCAGGAGCAGTCCTTCTGAAACTCCCTGCTCTTTTAAAAGTCCTGTGAGATACTCACACCACTCTTCATATGGGATATTGTCCATGAACGTATCATAGACAGCGGCAAATCCTGTATATGCCTGCATTGTTTTTTCTCCTTATCAATCCGCGGTCACAACTGTATCACACAGAATTTTCCGTTCAGAAAATTCCTGCCCGTGTACAGTAATGAAAAAGCCACTACCCGCAATAGGTAATGGCTTACGTTTCATCTTATGCGTTGCGGCCGCAGCACTTTTTGTACTTCTTTCCGCTTCCGCACGGACACGGATCGTTCGGGTAGATCTTGTGGCCCTGGCGGCGTACGGTTCCGGAAGCTTTCTGCTTCTTGTAGAGCTCGGTTCTTGTCTCAGCGGAGAGGATCTCTGTCCACTGCGGAAGCTCATAGAGCCAGGAAGCCTTTGCCTCTACCATATTGTAGTAAAGCTTCTCCGGATCGATCTCGATCTTAACAACAGTATCCTCTGTCATTGTGTCGATCGGGTTCTCATATCCCTTTAAGCTCTCGTTGATTCCATCGAGGAAACCGGTCATAATGAGAACTTCTGTGCCATACTTCTCAGCAAGCTCTTTTACAGTTCCCTCAACAACCTCTGTCGGGTTGGAGAGGATCTTCTCGTAGATGCCTTTCTCGATCGTAAAATAGTTTGTCCAGAGTTCTTCTTTCTTTTTATCATCGAGACCGTCGCCGTAAGCGAGGTTTCTCCATGTTTCAAGTAATGTTGCCATATCAGTTCCATCCTTTTCGTATACTGTTTCTATTCTTTTCCGCACCGCCGAGCTCCAAAAGGGCAGACTGGTACAGGAAACGTCTAGAGCGTATTATAACATAGGATATTTTTTCTGTAAACAGGAAAATTGGCAAAAGGTTATTCCAAATAGTCTAATGCAAACTGCGCATAGATCCCTGTGCCGTGGAACAGAACGTCCTCATCCACATCGAATGCCGGATGATGATGCGGTGCTGTGACGCCTTTTTCCTCATTTCTGCAGCCGAGATAGCCGAACACGCCCGGGACATGTTCCGTGTAGACGCTGAAGTCCTCGGCCCCTGTCATCTTCTTTAACGGGATGAGTGCTTTCTCGCCCATCTCCTCCGCAGCCGCGCGTCTCGCTGTCTTCACGAGCTCCTCATTGTCATTGATCAGCGGGCTCGGTCCGAAATAGTAGTCAAACTCCGCTGTACATCCATATCCTTCGACCGTCGGCTCCACGACCTTTTTGATCAGCTCCGGCATTCCGTTCCGGAATTCCCGGTTGAAGGCTCTCACCGTTCCGACAAGCTCCGCCTCATCCGCAATGATGTTCTCCTTTGTTCCCCCGTGGAACATTCCGACGGAGACGACGAGTGCATTGAACGGGTCATTGATCCTGCTCGGGATCGTCTGGAGGACCTGGATCGCCGCAGCCGCCGCCAGGATCGCGTCTTTTCCGAGATTCGGGGCACTTCCGTGTGCTTTCTGACCATGGATCTTTATCGTAAAGCGGTCGCTGCACGCCATCCGCTCGCCGGATTCAAAGTTTACGGTTCCGGTCGGCATCGTCGCCCAGATATGCATTCCGAAGATCGCATCCACGCCTTCCAACGCCCCGCGTTTTACATATTCCTCCGATTTTCTTCCGATCTCCTCCGCCATCTGGAAGATCAGCTTCACGGTCCCGTGAATTTTATCACGGTTTGCACTTAAGATCTTCGCAGCTCCGAGCAGCATCGCCGTGTGGCAGTCATGACCGCAGGCATGCATCACGCCCGGATTTTTGCTGCAGTATGATTTCCCCGGATTTTCCTGGATCGGGAGCGCATCGATGTCCGCGCGCAGCATCACGGTCTTTCCCGGCATCGTCCCCTCGATCGTTCCGACGCAGCCGGTGATCCCGTCGAATTCCTGTACCGGGATCCCCATCTTTGTAAGCTCCGCTTTGATGAACTTTGTCGTCTCAACTTCCTGCGTGCTGAGTTCCGGATGTTCATGGAGATGGCGGCGGCACGCGATCACATATGCTTCCTGTTCTTTTGCAAGTTCCTGTACTCTCATCGCTCTTCTCCTCCCTTTTTCTCCAGATAATCTGCGGCAAACTGCGCGTAGAACGCAGCTCCCTTTTTCAGGATCTTCTCGTTGACTCTGAATTTTCCGTTGTGGAGCGGATAGATGTCCTTGTCGTTCTCATCATAGCAGCCTAAAAATGCGAACATGGAAGACGGGATATGATCCATCACATAGGAGAAGTCCTCACTTCCGCTTGCCTTCTTCGCCTCAGCCCATGCACCCGGTCCGTAGAGCTTTTCCGCAGCCTCCCTGGCGATCTTCGTAAGCTCCGGATCCCCGTTTACAACCGACGGCTCCAGATAGGAATATTCGAGCTCCGCCGTGCATCCTTCCGCAGCTGCGATATCCGTCACGATCCTTCTCATGGTCTCCTCGACCATCGCCCGTGTCTCCTTCGCGTAACAGCGGACAGTTCCTTCCATGACAGCGGTGTCCGTGATGATGTTGAACTGGGTTCCCGCGGAGACCTTTCCGACCGAAACGACCAGTGAATTCAACGGATCATTCACACGGCTCACAATGTGCTGGAGTCCGAGCAGGATCGAGCTCGCCGCGACGATCGCGTCCTTTCCGAGATGCGGCATGGAGCCGTGGGTCGAAATGCCGTGGACCGTGATCTTAAAGTTGTCACAGCTTGCCATCAGCTCTCCATCTTTGATAAGGACCTGTCCGGCAGGGCCTGTCGGCCACACATGCATTCCCATCGCCGCATCGATCCCTTCCAGATATCCGTGATCCACATAGTAATGGCTTCCGATAAACGCCTCTTCCGCCGCCTGAAACAGGAGTTTTACAGTTCCCTTTAATTCCTTTTCCTGCTCCTTTAAGAGTCTCGCCGCCCCTAAAAGTATCGACGCGTGGCAGTCATGGCCACAGGCATGCATCACGCCCGGAGTCCTGCTCGCGAAATCGACTCCGCTCTCCTCCATGATCGGGAGTGCATCGATGTCCGCGCGGAGCAGGATCGTTGGTCCGTCTCCTTTTTCTCCTTTTATGGTCGCGATGCAGCCCGTATAATCCGGGAATGTCTGCACCGGGATCCCCATTTTTTCAAGTTCTGAGACGAGATATGCCGTTGTCTCTTTCTCCTCGAAAGAAAGCTCGGCATGTTCATGGAGGAAATGGCGGTCTTTTATGATCGCACTCTCTGTTTCCTCTGCTCTTTTTGCAAAATTCATAAGTGCTCCTTTCTTAACAAGTAAAAAGAGCACTGCACGGCATAACTGCCATCTCATGCGGTGCTCTTTTTTACTATAGTTCTTTTATCTGCTCAAACATTTCCGTTTGTTTCTACAGATAGATCGCTCCTCCAGGTCCAAGCGGAAGGTTTAAGAGAACCCAGATCACAACCTGAAGGATCCATGCAATCGCGAATGTTACCGAGAACGGAAGCATGTTCGCGATGACGGTTCCGAGACCAACCTTCTCATCATACTTGTGAGCAAAGCCCAGAATGACCGGAAGGTATGTAAATAACGGAGACAGCGGGTTTGTGATGGAATCGCCGATTCGATAAACGACCTGTGTGATCGCCGGATCGAAGCCCATCAACATCATCATCGGAATAAATACCGGTGCAAGGATCGCCCATTTTGCAGAAGCAGATCCAATAAAGATGTTGACGATACAGGAAAGGAAGATCAGGCCAAGAAGCAGCGGGATTCCTGTAAATCCGATCGTGCTTAAAAGGTTTGCTCCCTTGATCGCGAGGACAGTTCCGAGTTTTGATACAGAGAAGAAGTTTGTAAAGATGGAGATGAAGAAGCACATGAATACATAGTTTCCCATCTCGGCAAAGCCCTGGCTGATATCTGCCCAGACATCTTTATCATTTTTATACTTTCCGATCACAACACCGTAAACGATACCCGGGATCATGAGGAATAAAGTGACCGTAAAGACGATACCCTTTGAGAACGGGGATGCACCGCTTGTGATGGATCCGTTCTCATCTGCGAGGATCGCACGTCCGCCGAAGATCGGCAGGCACATGAAGACTACGGCAGCCGCATAGATCAGAACAGAAAGACCTGCTGCTGCAATTCCCTTTTTCTGGATCGGTGTGATGTTGGAATTATCTTCATCAAAATCGTATTTGGCAAGTTCTTCTTTTGAAACCGGGAAACGGTGAAGAAGAACTTTCTCAACCAGGATCGTACCCACGATCGTAAGAAGTACGCAGGAGACGATCAGGAAATACCAGTTGATCGCGATGGACTGCTGATAGTTCGGATCGATCATCTGTGCTGCCTGCTCCGTGAATCCGTATGCAAGTGCATCGGAAAGACCGAGAAGAATGTTCGCACAGAAACCGGCTGCAACCGATGCGAATGCGGTGTACATTCCGAGAAGCGGATGACGTCCGATGGACATGTACAGGATCGCTGCAAGCGGCGGCAGTACGATAAAGCCTGCATCACCGGCAATATTTAAGTTGATTCCGAGGAACATGATGACCATGGTGACGATCCATCCTTTTGCCTTGCCAAGGAAATTGACCATGACGGCAACGAGGAAACCACTCTTCTCTGCAACGGAAGAACCGATGACAGCGACAAGCACCATGCCGAGCGGTGCAAAGCCGGAGAAGTTTGTGATGACATTCGTCCAGAGATAACGAATTCCATCGAGGGACAGGAGGTTAAATACCTCGATCGTTGATCCATCCGCCGGGTTTACCGCGGAGACGCCGGCTGCACTGCAGATCGCTGAAATGATCGTGACAATGATCGCCAGTCCAAGGAACATCGTGATCGGGTCCGGAAGTTTGTTTCCGGCACGCTCAATCGCATCCAGAATACGATCAAGGAGGCTTTTCTTTGCGGAACTGTTCTCACTCATAGATGACCCCTTCTTTCCACTGCCATATTGATTAGGCAGCTCTTTATTTTTTTAATTTATTACAGCGGTAAAGTTTTTCATTTGCAACCTTTTGTTGAATATTTATGAAAAAAATAAATTTCCTATGAATTTTTTCTAAAAGAATCCTCGATCCGTTCTTCTTTATCAGTCGGGCTGCAGATTCAGACAGTCCGTTCTCCATTGATCATCAAGCACCCCGCTGCTTATTGGAACGCACTGCAATCTGCAGTATTATTGATAAAAAATGCATGGGATTCCGACACATCTTCTGTCGGCAATCCCATGCGTTTTCCGAGTCTCTGCTGCGGTCTGTATTTTCAGCAGAGCATTTTCATGATTCTCCTGATCTTTCCCTCAAAAAAGCAACGTCCTATCTGGCAGTAATAAACCCGTTGTCATCGATTAAAGTTTCCGGGGATATCTCCCTCATATACGCGAGGATCCGATCCTTCTCCGCTCCTTCCGCCTTCGTGACACGGCAGTTTTCCTGCTTTGCCGGGATAAACTGCAGGGACTCCAGTCCCTCCGTTCCAAACACCGCCTCGACGAGGCAGGTGTCGAGACTCTTTGAGTTAAAGAGGTAATTTCCGAGGCTGTACACGACCGGAACTTCCCCCACATACCCGATCGGCTGCAGCACATGCGGGTGATCCCCGATGATGAGATCCACGCCTGCTGCCGCGATCTGCGCAGCCTGTTCCGTCTGCCAGTGGTCCAGCTTGTCAGTTCCTTCGGTCCCCCAGTGGATGTACACGATCACATAGTCACTGTCCGCTCTTGCCTCCCCGATCACTTCCAGGAGTTTTGTGATATCGAGACACCGGAACACGCCCGGGGATGTCTCCGTCGCCCCTTTCGTATCCGGCGGATTCAGCCGTTCGATCTGTGTCGCGGAGATGAACGTAAATTTCTTCCCGTTTGCGATAAAAGAAACCGGTCTGACCGCTTCCTCGAGGTTTCTCCCGGCTCCGACATACGGCATTCCGATGGACTCCAGCGTATCGAGCGTGTCCGTCAGGGACACCTCCCCGTAATCATACGCGTGGTTGTTCGCGAGCGACACAAGATCTGCGCCCATGTCAAACAGCCAGGACGCATACTTCGGATCCGCCCGGAAGGTAAACTTTTTTCCGACCGTCGGCGTCCCGCGGTTCGTGTACGGGAACTCGTTGTTTACCATAAAAATATCTGCGTCCCGCATGATGGAGAGAAGATCCGCGGAGATCCCGCCTTCGATTCCCTGTCCGCGCTTTAAAAGCGATGCCATGATCGCATAGTGGGAGTCAAACAGGATATCACCCGCAAAGACGATCCGCGTCTTTCCGGGCTCTGCTGTCTCCTTCGCATAGATCTTATTTGCCGCCATCACTTCCGGATCCTTTAAAAGATCCGCGTAAGGATCCGGCGTATCCGTCTCAGGTTCCGGCTCTGTTCCTGCTTCGCTCTCCGACCGTTCTGTCTCTTTTCCCATCTCCTCCTGCTGCAGGACCACGCGCGGTTTTTCCGCCTTTTCTTCAGAATGATCAGCTATCTCTTCCGTACTCCCGGCCTGACTTTCAATGGCTGCCGCCGTTCTCGCTGCCCCGGCTGCCTGACTTCCGCAGCCTGTAAGCAAGACACAAGTCAGAATTGCCGTCAGCCAGCCTGCTGCTGTTTCTTTTCTCATAATATACTCTTACCGCAAGAAAACGCTCTTTCGGTTCCACCTTTCTTTTCTTTGGTTTCTTTCGATTTTTCTCCTTCGTTCCATCTTACCAGACTTTTCCCTCCCATGCAACGCTTTAATCCCCACAACCATCCCTGAACTGCCAACCTCTCGCAACGGCGCTGTGCAACGCGACCGGCTGCATACGCAAAAAGGTGCGGCAGACCCACTCACAGATCTGCCGCACTCCTCTACTCATCATTCAATTTTATAAATCCAATATCAGCTTTTCACCCTTTCACGCTGAGACTTCCAGCCGCGATCGCCTTCCCGGACTTCCTGTCAAACAGCAGGATATCCGTACCTGCGATGTCCACACCTGTCTCCTCGCCGAGCTTAAAGGTAACGCCTCCGAAGATCACGCCTGTCAGGAGGTACTTTCCTATCTTTAACTTCACGGTCGACTCCATACCGGTCGGCATCGCTCCGTAGATCGTAGATGCGACAGAACCGTCTTTCGAAAGCTTTAATGCTTCCGGCCGGATCGCAAGGACAAAATCCTCGTTGGTGATCTCCGGCTCTTCCTCAACCGCATAGTCGGATTCATCGACCTTCGCGATATGATATTTAAATACCTCATCCTTATTGCTCTTCTCGACAGCCTTCTTATCCTTTAACATCTCCAGCCGCTGGGCTTCCAGGTCCGCCGCATCCTGATCACGCTTTCTGAACCAGGCATCCATATCGATCGGCTCATTCGGCCGGAAAGTCGCCTCGAGGTCATCCAGGATCGTAAAGCGGAAGCTTCCGTCCGCCTGTTCCTTTCCTTTCGCCTCCACAAAGTTGATCGACGGATTTCCGACGAAGTCCGCAACAAAGAGGTTCGCCGGTCGGTTGTATACATCAAGAGGTGCGTCATACTGCTGAAGGACCCCGTTGTTGATCAGACAGATCTTCGTCGCCAGCGTCATCGCCTCCATCTGGTCATGTGTGACATAGACAAAGGTGCTTCCCGTCTCCACATGGAGTCTCTGCAGCTCGTATCTCATCTCAAGACGGAGCTTCGCATCCAGGTTGGACAGCGGCTCATCCATGAAGAGAACTGCCGGTTCCGGTGCCAGGGTTCTCGCGATGGCAACACGCTGCTGCTGACCGCCGGAGAGCTCTGCCGGATAACGGTTCATGAACATGCCGATCTTGACGATCCTGGAAACTCTGCGGACGGATTTATCGATCTCTTCCTTCGTGAGTTTTCTGTCTTCTGTCAGAACTTTTCCTCCGGATACGATGGCATATTCCTCATTTAAGGACTGCCCCTTTGACTCATAGGACTTCTTGATTCCGTCAAGCTTCTTTGTCAGCTCCTCCGCCTTCGCCTTTGCGGCTGCGTCCGGATCTGCTGCGTCCTGAATCCTGTATCCGTAGAGGATCTTCGCGGTATAAATAGAGAGGATGAATGCGTCGATAAATTTCAGATAGACTTTATCCGTGTCGAGCTTACCTCTCTTATCGCGGCACTCTTCCACTAACTCTTTGATCTTCTTTCCACTCTTCAGCGCCCGGATCAGCTCCCCCGTCGTCATGGCATCAAAATCGTATTTCGGAAGTTCTTCCTTGATATTGCTTAAACCAAAAGAAATATTCTGGTAAACGGTCATGTTCGGCCACAGCGCGTAGTTCTGGAACAGAAATCCGACCTTACGCTTGTTGGCCGGAATGTTGATTCCCGCCTCGCTGTCAAACACAACCTTATCTCCGATCTTGATCTGACCAGTCGTCGGTGTCTCGAGCCCCGCGATCATGCGGAGGATCGTTGTTTTTCCGCATCCGGACGGTCCGAGCAGTGTGATAAAGGAGTTATCTGCGATGTCAAGATCCAGATGATCGACTCCGAAGAATTTTCCCCAACGTTTTGTGATATTTCTCAATGTGATTTCCGGCATATTAATTTCCTCCTATTCCATCGTCAAGGCTTGCACCTGTCAGCTTATTGACTAACGTATTGAAGATCAGGATCGTAACGATCAGGATCAGGTTGATCGCGCTCGAGAACGCGTACAGACCCATTTCATCAAAATAGTCCAGCGTCGTCGAGAGGATGAAGCCCTGCGTACATAAGAGCAGGAACAGTGACAGTTCACGGAGACATGTCATAAATGGAAGCATGTATCCACTGATGATCGCGGATTTCTGGATCGGGATAATGATCCGGAACATTCTCTTCGTCCATGGAATGTCCTGTATGATCGCCGCTTCCTCGATCTCATTGCTGATCTGCAGCATGGAGTTTAACGCACTCCGGCTCGCAAACGGAATGTACTTGATCGTACCTGCGATGATCAGCAGCGTATATGTATTGAAGAGGTTGATCTTCTCGTTGGAGAACAGGATGAAGAATGCAGCACCGACAGCGATGGAGGGCATCAGATACGGAAGGAAGGCCACGCCGTTTACATAGCTTGCCCAACGGCTTCTGCGGTTCTTCGCGACCGCGTATCCGATCAGGGTACCGATGGTACCTGCGATCAGAGCACAGCAGACAGCAACTAAAAGCGTACCGGCGAACGCGTGCCAGATCGTACTGTTATAGAGGATACCGTGCTGTCCGTACATACCGTTCTCGGTGATATTCTCTTTCGTGATCCACCATTTCGTGGTCAGGTTGCTTAAGTCTTTCGTGTAGAGGAAGCTATAGTCGCCCGGGTTCGGGAGGAACGTCTCAAGGGCGAAGGAAAAGATCGGGAAGATACTTGTGAAGAAGGTCAGAATGATCATCACAACTGCAATCGCGTATTTTCCGACTTTTCCAAGGTTCATCTTCGATAACTGACCGGATTTGCCGGTGACGGTCGTATAGTTCTTCCGGCTCTTTAAGCTCACCTGATTCATCGTGAGGATAGCCACACCGAAGATCATCATGATGATGGCTAAAATACTCGCTTCACCGGTGTACTTGGAGTTTAAGGAAATGTACTTCGTGGAAAGGGTGGTAAGTCCAAGATAATGCGGTACCGGGTAGCTTCCCATGGCGCTTCCGAATACGAGAAGGATCGTCGAGAGGATCGCCGGTTTTACCATCGGAAGTGTGATGCGAAACATCGTCTTCCATTTCGGTGTATCGAGGATCGTTGCCGCTTCTTCCAGATTTGCGTCCATATTCCGGAAAATTCCGCCGATCAGGATGTAAGCGAATGGCGCGTAGTGAAGTCCCAGAACCACAGAGCTCGGGAATAATCCCAGACACCACCATTTCGGCATGCAGATGCCGGTAAGGGATGCAAGGAGTCCGTTGGATGTACCAACGACTGCGTTGCTGTTAAATACGTTCTGCCATACAACCGCTAACGTCCACTGCGGCATGATGTACGGGAAAATAAAGATGGAGCTTAAATACTTTTTGAATTTCAGGTTCGTTCTTGTTACCAGAAACGCGAAGGTTCCGCCGTAGAGGATAGAGATCGTACAGGTAAAGACTGCTAAGAGGATCGTATTCCACAACGGCTTCCAGAGGTTTGTCTTCGCCAGACGGCTTGTAAAGAGGTCCACATAGTTGATCAGCGTGTAACCGGACGCCTTTCCGGCGAGATGGGCGTCAATGGTTCCCGGATGGATCGTGATCGTATCTTTTACGATGGCGATGATCGGCGCAACAGTGGAGAACGTCAGTACGATGCCGAACAGGAGAAGGATGATGTTCTGCGGTTTTGAAAAATATGTTTTTACACGATTGTATCTGTTCACAGAATTGTCCGCTCCTTTCATTTAAAACATGGATGCCGTTTTTCTCTCACGGCAGATGCCATATGTAACACGAGGGCGCCGCACGCATGTACGGCACCCTCTCAAGTGTCAGTCAGATTTACTTAGCAGAGTCACTGTACTTCGTGAGAAGTTCGATCCAGCTTCCGACTGTGAAGGAAACGGATGCGCAGTAGTCCGGATCTTCCAGAACTAACTCGCCGTCAGTTGTCCACCAGTCATATCCACGGTCATCTTTACACGGATATACATCTTCGCCAGCCTCGTTGTAGCCGCCCTTGCTGTGATGATAAGTTTCCTCGATCGCTGCTGCAACTTCCGGGTTTGCGGAGTAGCCGCCCATGTCTTTGCCCCATGCGGAGAAACCGTCCTCTGTGCATGTCATGTACTGGATGAATGCACATGCAGTCCACGGAAGCGGGCTGTTGTTTGTAACGAAAAGGTAATGGCAGTAACCGTAACCGCCGATGCCTTTGTAGCCGTCCTGATAAGCGGCAACCTTAATGTTATTTAAGGAAACGCCTGCGGACTCTTCTACGGAACGAAGTTTGGAGTAAACTAAAAGGCCAGCCTGATCCGTTGCGGAATCAGATACAAGTGTGTTGCAGATCGGACCATCATCTGTCTGCTCGTTGTAATTTTCAACCCAGAGCTTGATCCATGCAAGTGCGTATGCGCCGTTCTCGCCAAGTCCAAGATCCTCGGCATCTGCTGCCATCTCGTCGATGACCGGCTTGAAGTATGCTTTCTTTGTATCATCGAGAGCATCGTAAGCATCTTTTAACCATCCCGCATACTTATCTTCTGTCAGCATGTATAAGAAGTTCTTTCCGACGATCTCGGAATCGATATCCATGTATAACGGATGAACGCCTTCTGCCACGAAATCCCAGCAGTTATTGTACTCTGCGCTTCCGGTGCTGTTGTACATGAATACCTTGTTTAAGGTCTGCAACGGAAGGAATCCTTCATATGCATCCGGTGTGGTCCCGTTTGCCTCTGCCCATTCCTTCGGGATATAAGTCTTTAAGATTCCCGGCTCTACCATCTTCGTCTGGATCTGGTTGCCGTCCTGGATCAGGGTCATCGCGAAAGTTCCCTCGGTCTTTAAGGAATCTGCGGTCAGCTGCTCAAAGATCTTGTTGTTCTTCGGCTGCTGCCACTCATATTCCATATTGTAGGACGGGTCGATCGACTGCAGGTATTCGATGAATAACGGGAGTGCGCTCTTACCACGGCTGGAGTTTCCGACACCGTAGAAGGTCTTTCCGTTGGACTCCTCGATGGCTTTCTTTGCAAGCTCTTCCATCGACATTCCTTCGGCTTCCTTGATGATCTTTTCTACATCGGAAAGATCAGCATCGTCCGTTTTCGCTGCCTCCGTTGCCGCTTCACTTCCGGCTGCCGCTGTCTCACCGCCTGCCGCCGCTGTGGTTGCCGTTGTGGTTCCACCGCCGCCGCATCCTGCGAGGGACATCGCTGCCATGGAAACTGCAAGTGCCAATGACAAAGTACGTTTTCTCATAAAACTGTTCCTCCTTCATCTGATTGGGTCATTTTGTTTTTCTCACGACTCATTTTGTACTTTTATTATAGCTGTGCGCAGAAAAATTTAACAGTGGACAAAACTGCGATAGTTTGTGAAATCCTGTGATTTTGTATAATTACGTTTCGTATTTCTGCTTTTTTTGTGCAGTTTCGACATATGTTTTAGATTGTCAGAATTGGTAGTACCGGCATGTTGCTGTAAAGGCATGTTCTTCGCTATGAAAAGAATGTGCCTTGTCACATTCGGGCGTCTCGCGCAAGCGCGGACTTTGGCTCGTTGTTCGCGTAAACAAGTGAAAACACGTTTCGCGAGTTTCCCCTTGTTATCGCGACAGTCGCCAAGATCTCGCGCAAGCGCGGACTATGGCTCGTTGTTCGCGTAAATTAAAAAAGAGAACCTTGCCCCGGCAGGCTCAGTTCTCTTTTCCTCATTTTTATTTTCTGTCATTTCAGATTCCGGATCCTCTGCCGCTTTTCCATTACAGAGCTTTCCGCCTATTTTCCAAAATACGCCGCGATCTCCTTCATTCTTCCCGTCTGTACGGCATGGAACGGACAGCGCTTATCGCAGTGACCGCAGGAGATACAGTCGGAAGCATGTTTTTCCAGTGTCGCGTAGTGGTCCGCCGCCATCGTATCCCCGGAAATTCTTTTAACTGCCAGTCGATCTGCTTTTTCACCTTCTCGAGATTTGTTGTCCAGCCGTATTCCCCGGTCTCGTAGTTTGCTCCAAAATGCACCTGATAGATCATCTCTTTCCGGACTGAGGTCTCTTTACAACAATTTTCTCCGCTATTAATACAGGTTTTTCACCTTAAACTCTTTCTCAAGCTCTCTTCTCTGGTCCTTTTTCGCGATATCCGCACGTTTGTCGTACAATTTCTTACCTCTCGCCAGACCGATCTCAACCTTTACGAGACTTCCCTTAAAGTACACCTGAAGCGGGACCAGCGTGTATCCTTTTTCCTGGATCTTTCCCTTCAGCTTGTTGATCTCATAGCGGTGCATCAGGAGTTTCCGCTCGCGGAGCGGATCTTTATTAAAGATATTTCCCTTTTCGTACGGGCTGATGTGCATGCCGTAGATCATGACCTCACCGTTCGTGATCCGCACAAAAGATTCCTTGATGCTGCATTTTCCCATCCTGAGAGATTTTACCTCGGTTCCCGCAAGCGCGATACCGCACTCAAATTTGTCATCGATGAAGAAATCAAAATATGCCTTTTTATTGTTTGCGATCAGCTTAAATCCGCTGCTCTTTGCCATAACTTCGTCCTCTTTTCCGTTCCGGCAGGAGTGTCCCATGCCGGAACCATTTCTATCACAAGGTCTGTCCGCTGCAAAAAACGAAACCGTGCTATCGTTTGTCGAAATTCCGCACCGGAAGGAAATCGATCGTTTTCAGATACCGGTCCACAGAAACGACCTGGATCTTCACGGTCTGGCCAAGCTTGAATTTCTTTCTCGTCCGCTCTCCCACCAGTTCATAGTGTTCCTCATCAAACACATAGTAGTCGCCGTCGAGGTTCGCTAAGCGTACCATGCCTTCCACCGTATTCGGAAGCTCCACATAGAAGCCGTAATTGCTGATCCCGGAGATCACGCCAGTAAATTCTTCCCCGATATGGCGCTCCATGAACTGAACTTTCTTTGCCTTATCGGTCTCCCTCTCCGCCTCGTCTGCGAGACGCTCCCGGGAAGATGTCCAGATCGCAACTTCCGGAAGGATCTTCTCATAATGGGCGATCCTCTTTTTCGTGAGACCGCCGTGGAGATTTTCCTTGATAATCCGGTGGATCTGGAGATCCGGGTATCTTCGGATCGGGGAGGTGAAGTGCGTATAATAGTTTGCTGCGAGACCAAAGTGGCCCATGCATTCCGTCGTGTACTTTGCCTGCTTCATCGAGCGGAGTGCCAGTCTCGCGAGCAGCGCCTCCTCCGGGGATCCCGCTGCCTTTTCGAGCAGTTTCTGCATCTCCTTCGGATGAAGCTCGCCGTTCTGGAGCCGGATCGAATAGCCAAAATTGTTGATCAGAATGCCGAAGCGCTTGATCTTCTCACCGTCCGGTTTCTCATGGCTCCGGTACAGGAACGGGATCTGCTGCCAGTAATAATCCTCTGCGACCGTCTCGTTCGCAGCCAGCATGCAGTCCTCGATCAGCATCGTCGCCGCGTTCCGCTCATACGGCCTGATCTCGACCGGGCGTCCCTTTGCGTCCAGGATGATCTTGCACTCCGGGAAATCAAAGTCGACCGCACCGCGCGCCATGCGCTTTTTCCTCAGCACACGGGCCGTCTCGTCGAGAAGCAGGAACATCGGAACGAAATCTGCATATTCTTCGAGGCACTTCTTTGCAAATTCCGCTTTTTCCTTCGATTTCTCTTTCTCTGGCGCATCCGTCTGCGGTTCCTCAGTCCCATTCTTTGCCTCCAGGATCGCATTCACCGCCGTGTATGTCATTCTGCGGTCGATCCGGACGACCGACTCACAGATCTTATGTCCCACGATGATCCCTTTTTCATCGATATCCATGAGGCAGCTCATTGCCAGACGGTCGCAGCCCGCATTCAGGGAACAGATCCCGTTGGAGAGCCGGTGCGGCAGCATCGGGATCACACGGTCCACGAGATACACGCTCGTTCCGCGCTTATATGCCTCCGCATCGAGAGGCGTCCCCTCCTTCACATAGTGACTCACATCCGCAATATGGACTCCGAGATGGTAGATCGTCTCCCCGTTGATCGTCTCCTTCGACACACTGACCGCATCGTCGAGGTCTTTCGCGTCCTCGCCGTCGATCGTCACCATCGGGACATCTCTGAGATCCACTCTTCCGTTCTTCCCGATCTCCTCCGCCACATAGTCTGCGGAGAGTTCCTCCGGCGCATAGGAAACTTCTTCCATCACGTCCTCCGGGAACTCCTCCGGAAGTCCGTAGGCACGGACGATCGACAGGATATCGACTCCCGGGTCATTGATATGTCCGAGGATCTCCTGCACATGTCCCTCCGGATTCTTATTTCTGGTCGCATATGTGTCCAGTTTCACGACTACCTTGTGTCCGGAGACAGCGCCGTTCTCTTTCCCCTGCGGGATAAAGATGTCCATCGTGATCCGTGGATTGTCGGGGATCACAAAGCCAAAGCTTTTATTTTTTTCAAAGGTACCGATCAGCGTCTCGTTGGCATGTTTTAATACCTTTAAAACTCTCGCCTCCGCGCGGCCGCCTCTTCCGTTTTCATCAATAATGACCTGGACCGTATCCCCGTCCATCGCGTCCCCGGTATCATCCGGCGGGACAAAGAGATCGCCGTCGCGTCCCTCGATCGTCACAAATCCAAAGCCTCTGTGATGAGCTGAAAAGATCCCCGTCTGCGCAAACACCTCGGATCTCGCGTACTTTCCCTTCTTCGAGATCCCGACCTTGCCGGAAGCGACCAGTTCATTTAAGACCTCTTCCAGATCTTTTCTCTGCTCCTTCGGAACCCCGAGAAGCATCGCGAGTTCTTTTAATTTCATCGGAACATATGTCGGATCCTTCATCAGGGTCAGCAGCATCTGTTTCCGCTCTTCCATTAACGTTTCTTCCATTCTTCTCCTTGTCATATCAAAAACAGTTTTTCAAAAGTTCCCGGCACAGACTTCACGCCGGGCAGCCGCAAATAACCGGATAGATCCTGCGGACAATTCTCAGACAGTGCAGCTTCCGATCTTCGTGTCAAACAAAAACACTCCTGCACGGGAATGATCGCTGCAGGAGTGTTCGTCATCTTAGAATTAGATTACCTTTAAATTTAATACCAGGGCAAGTACAAAAATCAGGACTGCCGCAATTTTTGTAAATTTCTCAAGGTTGCCTTCCATAGAACGACCTTTATTTTTTCCCCAGTAGCTCTCAGCCACACCGCTGATCGCACCAAGTCCGGAAGTCTTTCCTTCCTGCATTAACACGATCACTGTCATTGCAATACATAAGATAACGAATACAATCGTCAGAATAATTCTAATCACCGACTACACCTCCTGTCCACAATTAAAGTCATCATAACATAAAATAGGATGGCTGTCAATCCTCGTATTTTCCGGGCCGGAACTGATTTTCCGGCATATAAAGGAGTGTGCCGCGCGCGGCTGCTTGCATCAATCTCACTCGTCTTGCAAGTGCACATCATTCGCTGATCGTGACTTAGGGGTCAAAAAACGGCCATCCGCCGCAGGATTTCTCCCACAGGAATGACCGTTCTGTATTATGTCACTTATCGGATATCCGCACCGAGACGGAACTTCAGGTTTCCGAGGATCTTCTTTACAAAGCGCTCGACGTCCGTCGGATCAAGTGCCTTGTCCTCCGGGATGAAGGAGATCTTGAATGCCATGCTCTTCTTGCCCTTGCCGATCTGGTCGCCGCGGTAGATATCGAAGAGTTCAACATCTCCGACCTGCTTGCATGCCTTCTTGATCTCATCGATCAGGCTGCCGCAGCTTGTCTCCTCGTCAACGACCATCGCGAGGTCACGGGTCACGGTATCGTACTCGGAGATCGGTTTGTAGCGCAGACCTTCCGGCATATGGGCAGAAAGTGCTGCGAAGTCGATCTCACCGATGTAGATCTGGTTGTTCGCCTTGCTGTCTTTCGGAAGCTTTAACTCACCGGCAACGCTGTTTGCCAGCTTACCGAAGGAACCAACGCGCTCGCCGTCGCAGAGGACATACGCGGAGATTCCCGGATGGAGATACGGAACATCCTCCGCTCTCTCATACTCAAAGCTTACACCGAAGGAAGCTGCAAGCTCTTCCATCGTTCCCTTTACAGTGAAGAAATCTTCCTGCTCGCCAAATGCCGCGAAGCCGACATGCGGGATCTCGTTCGGGAGCTCTGTGAGCGGAAGTGCCTTCGGATAGTATACGTTTGCATACTCGAAGAAACGTCCGGCTGTGTTGCCTTTCTTCACGTTCTCAACGACTGTATTTAACATGGACGGAGCCAGTGTGGTGCGCATGATGGAAAGGTTTGTCGTGATCGGGTTTAACAGGCGGATCACATTGCGCTCTTTTGCATCCGCTGCGATGTGGAGTGCATCGAGGTCTGCGTCGGAGTAGAATGCAAGTGTGGAAACCTCATAGTAACCCTGGGATACCATCACCTGTTTTAATTTTGTTCTTCTCTTCTGTGCCGGATTTAATCCGCCGTTTGTGACTGCGGAATCCTTTAAGAAGGTCGGAACGATGTGGTCATAACCGTACTCACGGATGACTTCCTCCGCAAGATCCGGCTCGCCAACCTCGATATCCTCTCTGTAGCGAGGTGCTGTGACAGTCATGACATCGCCGTCGCGCTCAACCTCGAAGCTGAGTCTGCGGAGAATGTCGAGAACATTCTCTGCCGGGACCTCGATGCCGAGGATCTTGTTGATGCCGCTCAATGTTGCGGTAAATTTCTTTCCTTCCTTCGGTGCTCCCGCATCCACATCGAATGCGCTCGCTGTGATCTCGCCGCAGCCGAGTTCCTCGATCAGGTGAAGGGCACGCGCCATACCGATCTCAACGGTGTACTCCGCGATGCCTTTCTCATAGTGGCTGGATGCGTCTGTGTTCTGTCCGAGACTTCTCGCAGTTTTACGGATGTTGTCGCGCATGAACTTTGCGGATTCAAAGAGAAGCTGTGTCGTATTCTCTGTGATCTCACTGTTCATTCCGCCCATGATACCCGCAAGAGCAACCGGCTTGCTTCCGTCGCAGATCACAAGGTTATTCTCGTTTAACTTGAATTCCTTGCCGTCAAGTGTCTGGATCATCTCATCCTGCTTTGCGCGGCGGACGATGATCTGGGAGTTCTCCAACGTGCTCATATCGAATGCATGCATCGGCTGACCGATCTCAAGCATTACGTAGTTCGTGATATCGACCACGTTGCTGATGCTTCTGAGACCGCAGAGAGCCAGATGACGGCGCATCCATCTCGGGGACTGGCCCGGAGTGATGTTTCTCACGCCATGTCCTAAGTAGCGCGGGCAGAGATCCTGTGCCTCTACTTTAATATCAAGATTTTCATATTTATAATCGCTCTGTTTGTAGTCGAGAGCCGGCATTTTCAGCGGTTTATCAAGAACTGCTGCAACTTCTCTCGCAATACCGAGAACAGACTGGCAGTCTGCACGGTTTGCCGTTACGGAGATATCGAAGATGTAGTCGTCGAGACCAACAACCTTTGCGATATCAGTTCCCGGAACGGTGTCCTTCGGAAGATCCAGGAGACCGTAAACCTCAGCGCCCGGATACAGGTCATCGTTTAAGCCGAGCTCTTCACCGGAGCAGAGCATACCGTTTGACTCGATGCCGCGCATCGGTTTTGCCTTGATCTTGATGCCGCCCGGCAGTGTGGAATTATCAAGAGCCGCCGGTGTGTGCATGCCTGCGTAGACGTTCGGAGCACCTGTGAGGATCTGGATATCATTTCCATACTCGCCGCAGTCTACTTTACACTTGAAGAGGTGCGTTCCCTCGATTGGCTCGCATTCCTTTACGACGCCGACAACGACACGGTCGATCTCAGCGGAGAGATCGATCAGTTCCTCTACCTCAAATCCACAGCCAAAGAGCTTGTCTTCCAGCTCCTGGGCAGTGACATCAATGTCAACATATTCTTTCAGCCAACTAAATGGTACTTTCATGATCTTCTCCCTCCCTTATTAGCCTTTGAACTGCTTCAGGAAACGAAGATCATTCTCATAAAGCAGGTTGATGTTGTTAATACCGTATTTTAACATGGCGATACGCTCGATACCGATACCGAAGGCGAGACCGGAATACTCATTCGGGTCGATGCCGCAGTTCTCAAGAACCTTGTGGTGTACGATACCGCCGCCTAATACCTCGATCCAGCCGGTGTGCTTGCAGAGCGGGCAGCCTTTTCCGCCGCACTCGAAGCAGCTGACATCGACCTCAACGCTCGGCTCCGTGAACGGGAAATAGCTCGGGCGGAGACGTGTCTTTACGTTGCTGCCGAAGATCGCCTGTACAAACTTGTCCAGCATACCCTGAAGGTCGCAGAGCGTAATCTTCTTATCGACAACAAGGCCTTCCATCTGGTGGAACATCGGGGAGTGAGTCGCATCACTGTCGGAACGGAATACACGTCCCGGTGCCAGCATCTTGATCGGCGGCTTCTTCGCATCCATCACACGGATCTGTCCCGGGCTTGTATGGGTACGGAGTAAGATATCTTCCGCTACATAGAACGTATCCTGCATATCTCTCGCCGGATGATTCTTCGCAACGTTTAATCTTGTGAAGTTGTGGTCGTCATCCTCGATCTCCGGACCGTCGAAGATCTCGAAGCCCATTCCTGCGAAAACATCAATCATCTCATTCTCTGTTACGGTAAGCGGATGGAGACCTCCGGCCGGACGCATCTTTGCAGGCATCGTGATATCGACCTGCTCGCTCTTATTGCGGGCTGCGAGCTCCAGCTCATCCATCTTATTCTTCATTTCCTGGTAGCGGGCTTCTACCTGGTTCTTAAATTCATTGATCGTCTTTCCGACGTTCGGGCGCTCCTCCTTCGGAACACTTCCAAGACCCTTCATCAGGTCTGCGATGCTGCCTTTCTTGCCAAGGAAGCTCTGCCAGAACTCACCAAGCTGTTCCTTGGACTGTACACTGCCGAGAGCGGCTTCCATCTGCTCCTTCAGTGCTTTGATCTTCTCTTCCATAGTCCACCTCATTCTTTCGGTATGGTTTTACATTCTATCAGTGCGAGGACAAAAAAAACTCCGTCCCGCCATGGGACGAAGCTGACTCTCCGTGGTACCACCCAGATTCCGCATGCATTCATGCGGCACTCAAACGTCTGTAACGGGACTTCCCGTCCTGCACTACTTGGATCCCTTTCGCACAGGCTGCTCAAGAGTGAATTTACAAAAGTTTCCTTCGGAAGGTCTTTCAGCCGGTGAACCTTCTCTCTGTCATACCGGAACTCTCCTGTACTGTCTCTGTCATTGCGTTTCACACATGGTCGATGGTAGCACATTCCCACTGGTTTGTCAAGTCTCACCGGGGCAGAGGCAAAATCAGCACCAAAGCTGCACGCAACGCAGTTTCCCGCCCAAACCTTCTAACAGACACTGTCCCCGCATAATAAGTGTAAAACTTCAGCGAAATTTTCTCTCACTTTCTTGACACATCCAGCCATTTATGGCATCATCAGTTTATAGGCAGGAATAATCTGTTAATATTCCATTCCATGGAATTTATATATGATCTGCCCGCAAAACAAACGAAAAACAACCTCAAGAAAAGGAGGATTCCTATGGATTTTCTGACATTAACCATCGGAAAACAAAAAAACATCGCCCTGATCGCCCATGACAGCAAAAAGCATGAAATGATCGACTGGTGCGAAGCAAACAAAGAAATCTTAAAGGGACACTTTCTCTGCGGCACAGGAACAACCGCCAGAATGATCACCGAAGCCACCGGTCTCCCGGTCAAAGGCTACAACAGCGGTCCTCTCGGAGGAGACCAGCAGATCGGCGCAAAAATCGTCGAAGGACGCATCGATTTCGTCGTATTCTTCTCCGATCCCCTCACAGCCCAGCCACATGACCCGGACGTAAAAGCTCTCCTCCGCATCGCCCAGGTCTACGATATCCCGATCGCCAACAACCGCGCGACCGCCGACTTCATGATCACCTCCCCACTCATGAACGAAGAATACGATCACCAGATCATCAACTTCCACCAGAACATCAAAGAGCGGGCAAGCAAACTGTAGAATCCAAAACGCAGAACCAAACGCAGAACCAAACGCAGAAAGACCGGGGAACACGTTCACAACGTTTCCCGGCCTTTCGTCCTTGCCGCCAACCAACAGCGGTGAGCTTCCCTCTCGCCAATCAATCCCCCATCAACTCTTTCTCCAGAAGCTCCATCTGGCTCTCCCCATACACCTTCAACCCATACCCGGCCAACACCGCCGCCGTCTTCCCCATTCCCTCACGCAGCTTATGCGAAAAACTCCCATCATAAACCCCATTCGATCCGCAGGACGGACTTCTATCCTTCAGGATCGCGATCTCACATCCATACTTCTTCGCTGTCTGCAATGCCGCATCCGCACCGAGAAGAAACTCTCCCGTCACATCCTCGCCCTCCGTATTGATCACCGCCTCATCCGGCATATGGATCTCGGAAGCCGCACGCGGAGTCGGAAGACCGCCCAGCTGTTCCGGACAGACCGGATGGAACTCGGCCTTTCCCTCCATCTTTTTCATAAACTCAAGCACACCCTGATTCCGATTGTTCGTCCCATCCCACTTGCAGTTCTCACCGATGAGACAGGCACTGATAAGAATATGTATCATAATTCTCCCTCTTTCATAGACCAGCTCGCGCAAACCGCAAATCCAGCTCTTTCACGCTCGCTCGATCATCTGCCAATGCAGGCCATCTGTTCGAAAAAAGCAGGACCGCCCCACAAATCAACCTGCGGAAGCGATCCTGCTTTCTCTTTCTATTTTCAGAGATCACGCTGCGTCTTCGCAATCCCCTCTTCACTTGTATCTCAATTCGTTCCGGATCAGATTACATCTGGCTCTTCTTGCTGATCATTGCTCTCTTTCTGAGAGTCGGATCCAGGATCTTCTTTCTGATACGAAGGCTTGTCGGTGTGATCTCAAGAAGCTCATCTGTATCGATGAAGTCCAGACACTGCTCCAGACTCATGATCTTCGGCGGAACAAGCTTTAATGCCTCATCGGCGCTGGATGAACGTGTATTTGTTAACTTCTTTGTCTTGCAGACGTTGATCTCGATATCCTCCGCCTTCGGGCTCTGTCCAACGACCATACCGGAGTAAACCTTTACACCCGGTCCGATGAACAGGGTACCTCTCTCCTGCGCGTTGAACAGACCGTAGGTGATGGACTCACCGGCCTCAAACGCGATCAGGGAGCCTGTCTTTCTGTAGCTTAACTCGCCCTTGAACGGAGCGTATCCGTCAAAGCTTGTGTTTAAGATACCGTTACCCTTTGTATCTGTCATAAACTCACCGCGGTAACCGATGAGACCTCTGGACGGGATGGAGAACTCAAGTCTTGTGTAGCCGCCGTTTGTCGGGCTCATTCCCTGAAGTTCGCCCTTTCTGCTCGTGAGCTTCTGGATGACAGCTCCGGTAAACTCATCCGGAACATCCACATAAGCAAGCTCCATCGGCTCTAACTTTCTGTTTCTCTCATCGTATTTGTAGATAACCTCTGCCTTGCTGACAGCGAACTCAAAGCCCTCACGGCGCATGTTCTCGATCAGGACGGACAGATGGAGCTCACCACGTCCGGAAACCTTGAAGCAGTCTGCGGACTCTGTCTCCTCGACACGAAGGCTGACGTCTGTGTTTAACTCACGGAACAGACGGTCGCGGAGGTGACGGGAAGTGATGAACTTACCTTCCTGACCTGCGAGCGGGCTGTCGTTTACCATGAAGTTCATGGAGATCGTCGGCTCGGAGATCTTCTGGAACGGGATCGCCTCCGGCTTCTCCGGGGAGCAGAGGGTATCACCGATGTGGATATCCGGGATACCAGAGATCGCAACGATCTCACCGATCGTCGCACTCTGTACTTCAACTCTCTTTAAGCCATCGAATACATAGAGCTTACCGATCTTTACTTTCTTCATCTTGTCCGGATCATGATGGTTTACGATCACGCAGTCCTGATTTAACTTTAAGGAACCGCTGTCGATCTTACCGATACCGATACGGCCAACGAACTCGTTGTAGTCGATCGTGCTGATCAGGACCTGGGTCTCAGCATCCGGATCACCTTCCGGCTCCGGGATATAGTCGATGATGGTCTCGAATAACGGACTCATGTCCACTTCCGGATCATCTAATTCTTTCTTTGCAAAACCTGCACGGGCGGACGCATATACGAACGGGCAGTCGAGCTGCTCATCGGATGCATCGAGGTCCATGAATAACTCCAGTGTCTCATCGATGACTGCCTCCGGTCTTGCCTCCGGGCGGTCGATCTTGTTGATGCAGACGATAACTCTTAAGTCAAGGTCAAGTGCCTTCTGGAGAACGAACTTTGTCTGCGGCATCGGTCCCTCAAATGCATCGACAACGAGAACAACACCGTCTACCATCTTAAGGACACGCTCAACCTCACCGCCGAAGTCCGCATGGCCTGGGGTGTCGATGATGTTGATCTTTACTCCTTTGTAGAATACAGCCGTATTCTTGGAGAGGATAGTGATTCCCCTCTCTCTCTCGATGTCATTGGAGTCCATGACACGCTCTTCTACTTCCTGGTTTGCGCGGAATACGCCGCTCTGCTTTAATAACTGGTCTACCAGGGTCGTTTTACCGTGGTCAACGTGGGCGATGATCGCAATGTTTCTGATATCTTCGCGTTTGATCTTCATAATCAATCCTCTTTCTTCATCTATAACTGTCCGCACACCGATCATTTTCCGACCCGTTTTGCACAGTCATCTTATCTTGTATCTGTTACATTTCCTGATTTTTGCGTTACCGACTCAAAATTATAGCATTCATGAAATCAAAATGCAATACAAAATCATCCAAAATTCGGGGTGAATTCGCCATTCTTTGTGTTTATTTCTGAGCAATTTGCGGTTAGACATCTCTTACTCTCTGGAGAGCGCCTCTGTTTCCGCCTGAGAAAACAGGCTGCTAAAAAGCCGAAGTCTGCCTATGTTCAGACTGTGTGCCTCCTACGGCATGCGAGCGCGAAAGTCTACACCGTACAGATTGCCGCCCTCTATCTTCTCTTCTGCCATTTCCGTGGGAAATCAGCCCTCAGCCTCTTATGTCCTGGTGCTGATGGCTGGTCTAGAAAAGGATCACTTCCTTATTAAGTGTGCCGTACCACACCTCGTCGCCCTTTTCGATCTTCGCGCTGCCGCTCGTTCCTTCCGTGATCTTCTTTTCCAGACCGTCGTAAGCAGCAACCGGGACGAGAACGGAGAATTCCACCTTATCTGTATACACGCTGTCGAGCACCGTCATGTTTTCCTGCCCGAGAATATACTGGATCTTTCCGACTCCCGTGTAACCGGTCACGATTTTCATCTCAAAGGCGCGCTTCTTCTCCACGATCTCGGAGGCCGCAAGTCCTTCCTTCACCGCACCCGAATAAGCCCGTACAAGTCCTCCGGTCCCGAGCAGTGTTCCGCCGAAATACCTGGTCACCACAACGCAGACATTGTGGACATCCTCGCCGAGGAGCACATCGAGCATCGGGCGTCCCGCTGTCTGGGCAGGCTCCCCGTCATCGCTGCACCTGGTCAGTTCGTGGTTCATCCCGATTGTAAACGCCTGGCAGTTGTGGCGGGCATCCCAGTATTTCTTCTTCATCTCCGCGATAAATGCCGTCGCCTCCTCCTCGGACTCCACCGGCTTTAAGTTCGCGATAAAGCGGGATTTCTTCACCTCAGTCTCCGCCGTTCCGCCTTTATACAAAATTTTTACGCTGTCAGCAGCCATATCTTATCTCCTTTTTCAAAAGTCAGCTCAGCCATTCCCTGCTTCCTGTTTTCATTTGCATATGACAGAAAATTTCCGCCGAAATGTACAAATGCAGCCAATCCAACGGTGTATTTTTCTATGTTCCCTGTATATAGCTGAGTGTCGTTTCTGAATTCCACATCATGGAAAGTCGCCCATGATATTTATCTTTTTGTCATATTTTTGACGAATCCGACCACAAAATGTAATTTTTCCTTCATATTTCCCCACTTTGCGGTCAAAAATATCATAATACAAACCAAACTTTTCCACAATAACTATTTATAAATGAAAGAAACTTTGCTATAATTAGGGAATGACAAAGGAGGCATCCTGAATGAATTATGGAAAAAACGAGGTGGAAAAGACACTCTGCAAAACAAATTCCAGGGCTCAGAAGATTACCTCACATCTGGTACTTCTTCTCACAAAGATCATCCTGATCCTTGTCCTGTTTGCGGCGGTGCTTGGGATCAGCTTCGGCTACGGGATCTTCAAGGGCGTGATCGATGCGGCCCCGGAGATTGATGTGGCGAGCATCGAACCAAGCGGTTATGCCACCATGGTCTATGACAGTAAGGGAAACCTCACGGAAACGCTCGTAAAATCCGGAGCGAACCGTCTTGAGGCATCCTACGAGGAACTTCCCCAGTGCCTGATCGACGCCTTCGTTGCGATCGAGGATTCCAGGTTCTGGTCCCACAAGGGCGTTGACGTCCGTTCGATGGTCCGTGCGGCCGTCGGGATCATCACCGGCGACTCCAGTGCCGGCGGCGGAAGTACCCTGACCCAGCAGCTCATCAAAAACAATATCTTTGAAGGCGGAAATGAGGACACCTTCGGAGAAAAACTTGAGCGAAAGATCCAGGAGCAGTATCTGGCGATCCAGTTAGAGAAGATCATGGATAAAAAGATCATCCTCAAAAACTATTTAAACACGATCAACCTTGGAAACAACACCCTGGGCGTAAAGGCGGCGGCTCTCCGCTACTTTGATAAGGACGTCTCGGAGCTCACGCTCTCAGAGGCAACGGTCATCGCCGGTATCACCCAGAACCCGTCGAGATTCAACCCGCTCTCCGAAAACGGAAGAAAGCGCAACGAGGAAAAACGCCGCGTCATCCTCCAGTACATGTACGAGCAGGGAAAGATCACGAAGGACGAACAGGAAGAGGCTCTCGCCGATGACGTTTACTCCCGCATCAAAAACGTGGATATCGTCACAAAGGAGACCCAGACTCCGTACTCCTACTTTACCGACGAGCTGATCGACCAGGTGTTAAAAGCATTGCAGGACAAAAAAGGCTACACGGAGACACAGGCCTACAATCTCCTCTTCTCCGGCGGTCTTGAGATCCACACCACCCAGGATCCTGATATCCAGTCCGTTGTGGATACGGAGATCAGCAATCCTGAAAACTATGACGTGGTCTACTACTCGATCGACTATCGGCTGTCGATCCAGCACGCAGACCAGACAACAACGAACTATTCTGATGAGACTTTAAAGACATATTTCCGCAAGGATCTCGGAGAATCTAACTTTGACGGCCTGTTCACCTCGAAAGAAAAGGCGGATGAGGCGATCGAGAAATACCGGACGGCGATGACAAAGGAAGGCGATACGATCCTCGGTGAATCCGTACACTACGTACTCCAGCCGCAGGCGTCCTTCGTCCTCATTGACCAGTCCAACGGCTATGTAAAAGCCCTGAGCGGCGGCCGCGGGCAGAAAGAAGTCAGCCGTTCCTTAAACCGTGCGACAAACACGCTCCGCCAGCCTGGATCTACTTTCAAGGTCATCACATCCTTCGCTCCGGCGATCGATACATGCGGAGCTACCCTCGGAAGTGTCTATTATGATGCTCCGTACACGATGGGAACAAAGACATTCCGGAACTGGTACAGCAGCAAAGGCTATATGGGCTACAGTACGATCCGTGACGGTATCGTCTACTCCATGAATATCGTTGCCGTGCGCTGTATGATCGAGACTGTGACACCTCAGCTCGGCGTGGAATACGCGAGAAACCTCGGGATCACCTCCCTGACGGACAGCGATTACAACGCCTCTACCGCTCTCGGCGGTATTACAAAAGGTGTTTCCAACCTGGAGCTGACGGACGCGTTCGCTGCGATCGCAAACGGCGGTATCTACACGAAGCCGGTCTTCTTCACCCAGATCCTGGACCACAACGGAAAAGTTCTTCTGGAGAATGAGCCGGAGACAAAACGTGTTCTCAAGGATTCCACCGCATTCCTTCTCACGGATGCGATGGCACAGTCGATGGAGAGCAGCCGCATGTTCGCCTCCTCCGGAGTCAGCTTAAACTCCACCAGTGCGGTGGCTAATATCCCGGGGATGTCCAATGCCGGTAAATCCGGTACGACAACGAGCAACAACGATATCTGGTTCGTCGGATTTACCCCGTATTACACGGCGGGAATCTGGTCCGGATGTGATGATAACCAGAAGATCTCCGCGATCGGAAGCAGCACTTCCTACCACAAGAAGATCTGGAAAAAGATCATGACAACAATCCACGAAGGACTTGCAGATACCGGTTTCCCGGTTCCGTCTTCCGTCACGACCGCCCAGATCTGCCGGAAATCCGGAAAACTCGCGATCCCAGGCGTCTGCGATCATGACCCGAGAGGAAGCGCCGTCTACACGGAATATTTCGCAAAGGGGACAGTTCCCACCGAGGTCTGCGATCATCACGTCCAGCTGACCGTCTGCAGTGAATCCGGCGGTCTTGCGACCGAATACTGTCCGGAAAAGACCACGAGAACCTTCATGGTGATCCCGGAAGGTGAGTCCGGCGGAACGGATGATTCAAAGTACCGCTCACCTGGAACCTGCACGATCCACGGATCGTCTTCCGTTGTAGTCCCGAGCGATGAGACGTCTGATGAAAACAGCTCCTCTCAGGCTGAGACCACGCAGGAAACGGTTCCCGAGACCACAAAGGCAGCGCTGAAATCGCCGCTTGACCAGGTATATATCCCGAGAGGTCCCGGATACGAATAAAATCCATAGGAAATACGCCATACAGAAATTCCTGCATGGCGTATTTTTATGAGCATATATCCTGTTTCCCTGTATACAAAAAAGAGTCTGGGACGTTGCATGAAAGTAAGCTCTTTTCCATTAAGAAAAATCCCCCGGCACTTTCCGTACCGGGGGATTCTTCTTAATTTACGCGAAGCGTGTTTTCATTTACATCATGGCATTTTCTGTAAATTCTGACTGTGATCCGCTCGCTTTATTCTGCTTTTCTCTTCTTCATCTCTTCGATCATCACCGGAAGAACCTTTGTGACATCTCCGACAATTCCGACATCGGCCACATCAAAGATGGATGCGTCCTCATCTTTATTGATCGCTACGATATATCCGGAACCGATCATACCGGATACGTGCTGGGTCGCACCGGAGATTCCGCATGCGATGTAGAGCTTCGGAGCGACGATCTTGCCGGACTGTCCGACCTGGTGGGCTCTGGATACCCAGCCCTCCTCGATCGCCGGTCTTGTAGCGCCTACAACGCCTCCAAGTACCTCTGCAAGCTGTTCCACAAGAGCAAAATTATCCTTGCTTCCCATTCCTCTTCCGCCGGATACGATGACCTGGGCTTCCTCGAGGTTGACGCTCTCAGCGATCTCCTTTACAGTCTCAACGACCTTTGTGCGGACATCCTCTGCTGTCACATCCTCATCTGCAACCTCTCCGCTCCTGCTCTCATCCAGATTCTTTGCGAAGGATCCGGAACGGACAGTCGCGATATGCGGAAGGTTCTCTCCCATCTTCATGTCGTTTAATACATTTCCGTTGTAGGAAAGTGTTGTGTAAACACCGTCTGCAGTGATCCCTGTCACATCCGTCGCACAGCCGGACTCAAACGCTGCCGCAACTGCCGGAGCGATCATCTTTCCTTCCGGTGTTCCTGCCATGTAGAGAGCCTTCGGCTGATATTTTTCCACAAGCTTTGTAAGGATCTCTGCTTTCTCTGCTGCCTGAAGCTCATTGCTTCCTGCTGTGAGGACTTTTGCCGCTCCTGCTGCGATCACAGGCTTTGTATCGGTATCTTTCCCGAATACGACTGCGAGGACTTCCTCTCCTGCTGCTTTCGCAAGCTCTGCTGCCTTGCTGACTGTCTCGAGTGCAGCTCCGATCGCAGCGCCGTCTGCGCTCTGGACGCAGACCATGATATTCTTTCCATCTGTATATTTCATTTTTTCATTTCCTTCCACGACTAGATTGCTGCAGTTCATGAACATTTCTGCCATGAACTGCATTCAGACCGGCAAATCAGGCAGTCTTAGAGCGCCTTTGCCTCATCCATCATGGCAAATGCCTGGTGCACTGCCTCCTCCGGATCTTCCACCTTGATCTTTGTTCCTGCAGCTCTCTTTGCCGGCTCATAGACCTTGAGGACTGTTACCTGAGCCTCTGCCTTTTCTGCCGCTGCGAGCTCCTCGATCGGTTTCTTTCTCGCTGCCATCTTGCTCTTGATCGTCGGATAGCGCGGGTCATACTCCGGCTTATTGACGGTCACAACGCACGGAAGAACGGACTCGATCATGCGGTAACCTTCCTCAGTCTCCTGTTTTGCTGTCGCTTTGCCCTCGCCGGCTGTGATATCAACGATGTCAGCAGTTACCGGAACGTCAAGCTCCTTTGCGAGGATCGTTCCAACCTGTCCGGATGCAAAGTCTGTAGTCTCCTTGCCGCAGAATACGATGTCAAATTTCTTTCCTGTCTTCTCCTCGATCTCTGCTTTTGCGGCCTGGAGTTCTTTTGCGATGACCTCCGGATCCGCATTCTGATATGCGTCATCTGCTGCCAGATATGCATAGTCAGCGCCGACTGCCAGACAGTTCTTTAAAGAGTTCTTAACGCTCTCATCACCGATAGAAAGAACTGTGACCTCTCCTCCTGCTGCCTCTTTTAAGCGGACTGCCATCTCCAGTGCATATGTATCAAATGCGTTTACGACCGGTGTCACACCGTCGAGCGCCGGTGCGCCTGTCTTCGGATCCAGAGCGATCTCTACGGAATCGTCCGGAACCTGTTTTACACAAACTAAAATTTCCATGTTATCCTCCAAACTTATTCGCAGCTGTTCAGTCCCCTCACAGGTATTACGGTCAGCGCAGCAAATGCGCAGACCTGCTGAACAGTTCCCTTATTTCATTATTTATTTCCCGATCACATTATTTGCAACAACGATCCTCTGTACCTCGTTGGTGCCCTCAAAGATCTGGAAGATCTTCGCATCTCTTAAGAGCTTCTCGACCGGGTATTCTCTGCTGTAGCCGTAACCGCCGAACATCTGGATCGCCTCGGAAGCAACTTCCATCGCAATGTCGGATGCGTAGCATTTCGCGATCGCGGATTCCTTGCTGTACGGAAGTCCCATATCCATCTTTGTCAGGGCATGTGCGACCATCTGACGGGCAGTCTCGGTCTTGATCTCCATATCGGCTACCTTAAACTGTAATGCCTGGTTCTTGATGATCGGTTTGCCGAACTGGATCCTCTCTTTGCCGTATGCGACAGCCTCATTGATGCCTCTCTGTGCAATACCGGTCGCCACGCAGCCCATCCATGCACGCGCCTGGTCGAGCGTCTTCATTGCGATGCCAAAGCCCTTTCCTTCCTCACCGATGAGGTTCGCTGCCGGGATCCTGCAGTCTTCCAGAACAACATCGCAGGTGTTGGAAGTACGGATTCCCATCTTGTTCTCCTCATGGCCGGTGGAGAGACCCGGAGTCCCTGCATCGATCAGGAACATGGAGATTCCCTTTACGCCTTTGGACTTATCTGTCATCGCCGTTACACAGTAGAAGGAAGCGACGCCGCCGTTTGTGATGAAGCACTTTCTTCCGTTTAATACATACTCATCGCCGTCTTTGACTGCGGTCGTCTTGCCTGCACTGGCATCGGAACCTGCACCCGGCTCTGTTAAGCAGAATGCACCGAAACCGCCGTCGAGAACGAGGTCGCAGACATGCTGTTTCTGCTCTTCATTTCCTGCGATCAGAACCGGCTTCATTCCAAGGCCGCTCGCAGAGATCGTGGTCGCAAATCCGGCATCTGCGATCGCCATCTGCTCGATGAGTGCTGCTACATCCACACGGGAAAGTCCCGGTCCGCCGTACTCTTCCGGAACCTCGAGAGCCTGATATCCCTGCTCGATCGCTTTCTCATAAATTGCCTTCGGCCATTCGCCGGAAACATCGTATTCTTTGCACTGTTCAACAACTTCTTTGTCACAGAAATTTTTTACATCCTGCAGGAGATCCTGCGCTTCTTCAGAAATTAAATATGCCATAATCGATTTCCTTTCGTGTCTCTTTTTGTTTGACCGGTGCGTGGGAGCACACCGGCCGGCAGTTATTTGACAAATATGGTGTACGGCGGCTGCCAAATGGGGAGGAAAGCGGCTGCCGCCGGGGGGAATCATAAACGGATCGTTATGCCTCTTCCTTCGGGTCATAACAGATCTTGCCCGGATTTAAGATCATCTTCGGGTCGAAGGTCTCCTTGATACCGCGCATCAGGCGCATGTTGACCGGACCGGCAAACTCTGCGAGGTAGCCTTTCTTTCCGAAGCCGATCCCGTGCTCACCGGAGATCAGGCCGCCGAGTTCTGCTGCCTTCTTGTAGATGTCTGCCATAAACTCGGAAACTTCTTTCTTGAAGGTCTCCTCATCCAGATCGTTCGCGCAGGTGTAGATATGTAAGTTGCCGTCTCCTGCATGTCCGAAGCTCTTGACTGCGAAATCATATTTCTCGGAAACACCTTTGACATATGTCAGATATTTTGCGATCTGGTTGACCGGAACAACAACGTCGCACTCGTCGAGGAGTTTTGTCTCCGCCTCGATCGCCTCGAGGAAGGAGCTTCTCGCTGCCCATGCATCTTTCTTCTTTGCAGGTGTGTCCGCAACGAGAACATCGACTGCTCCCGCGTCAAGAACAATTTCAGCAACCTGCTCGGTGAGCTCTTCCAGCTGGTCCATGCTGTCACCATCGAATGTCACAAGAAGGTAAGCACCGATGTCAACACCTTCGACCTGCTTCGGGAATACGCTCTTTCCGAGATAACGCTCGGAAGCGAGGACGATCTCTTTCTCCATGAACTCCACTGCCTGCGGCTGGAAATGATTCATGAAGAACTTCGGAACGGTCGCGATACAGTCTTCCAGGTTCTCATACGGAATGATCAGGCTGATCGTCTCCTTCGGAGCCGGGATGAGTTTTAAGGTGAGCTCGGTGATGATGCCGAGTGTTCCCTCAGAACCGATCATCAGGTTCAGCAGGCTGTAGCCGGTACTTGTCTTGGAGACCGTCGCGCCCATTTTTACGATCTCACCTGTCGGAAGGACAACCGTCATCGCGCGCACGTAATCTCTTGTGCATCCATATTTTACTGCGCGCATGCCGCCTGCATTTGTGGAAACATTGCCGCCGAGTGTTGCGAATTTTTCACCCGGATCCGGCGGATATAAGAGTCCCTGTTTCTGTGCGTCTTCCGCGAGGTCGTTTAACAGAACGCCCGGCTCTACGCGGACAACAAAGTTTTCAAGGTCATATCCGAGGATCTTGTTCATCTTGGTCATGTCGATCATGACGCCGCCATCAACAGCAACCGCCGCTCCGGTAAGACCGGTTCCTGCTCCTCTCGGGATCACCGGGATGGAGTTCTCATAACAGACTTTCACGATCGCTGCAATGTCCTCTGTGGTTGTCGCCTCGATCACAACCTCCGGGATTCCCTTTCCGTAGATCGGCATCTCATCATGAAAATAGTCGCTGTTGATCTCCTCACCTGCGTATACTTTTCCCGGAACGATCGCTTTGAACTGTTCCAGGATCTCAGGCGTCACCTGATTGTACTTCTTTGCTTCCATGTTTGTTTCTCCTCTTCTCATATCCTAAATTTTCAGTCATTCCGTATTGCTGTCTTTCTATTTTTTCGTGTTTCTCACGATCACGGATACCCCGTCCGGGATCACGGTGATCCCCGCATCCGTTTTGCCAAGGTACGCATCCGCCATCCGGATCGCTTCCTCCACACTTTCCGCGTAATCCATCTGCATATCCCGCACCATGGATTCCGGTGCACCGGTCACCATGATCACCTTGTGTTTTAAAAGGATCCTGCACAGGATCTGTGCTTCCCACTGATCCGGGATCGTCTTCTCCATCGGTGTGTCGAGAAACTGCTTCATAATCTCATTTTTGTCTCTTCCGCCTGCAAAGGTGTCATAGAGAGACTGACCGCCGTGACCCTGTCCGCACTCTGCGACCATGATGATCACTCCACCCGGATTGCAGGTGGCCTCCGCAGCCGTCATTCCCTTTACCGACTGGTAAATGTTCTGGTCGAGCGGGTAACCTCCGTTTGTGGAGATCACGATGTCTGCCGGGATCGCGTCAACTCCGGAAAGTTTATCGACGAAGCGGCATCCTTCTCTGTGTGCCTGATCGAAGTCCCCGGCATACGCCCGGATGACTTTCTTGTTCTCATCGAGGACCACATTGACGATGAAGGCAAGCTTCAGGGTCTTTGCCGCAAATACCATATCTTTGTGGATCGGATTTCCATCAAGGATTCCCGTTCTTGCATTCGGACTGTCGATAAATTTGGAGCAGTGGTTTGCCATGACCGTCTCCGCACTGGAAACTCCCGGAAGAATGCTCTTTCGCCCTCCGGAAAATCCGGCAAAGAAATGCGGTTCGATAAAGCCCTCCGAGATCAGAAGATCCGCCTCCGCAGCGATCCGGTTGACCTTTAAGATCCCGCCGGACGGGAGAACTCCCATCTCCTTCATCTCCTCTTTGTTGTGGCTTTTATGTACCACAAAGCGGATATCGTCGCGGTCCAAGTATTCCTCACCGAACTTATCTGCCAGCTCCTCTCTCGTGGTCTCCCTGTGGAAACCTGTCGCGATCAGAACTGTTAATTTCGCATTCGGATTGCCTTCCTTGATCTCCTTTAACATTTCCGGAAAAATCACTTTGCTCGGGACCGGTCTCGTGTGGTCACTTGCGATCAGGACGATGTTGTCTTTTCCCTTCGCAAGTTCTCTCAGACGAGGTGATCCGATCGGGTGCTCCATCGCATCCCTCACGATCTCGCGCTCCTGTTTCTCTGCATGGTATCCATGCGCTCCGGAAACCAGGATCCCCCGCAGCCGCTCGTCCGGAATACAGACCGTCTTGTTCTCTCTTCCGTACGGAAGTGTGATGTTTGCCATATTCCCCTCCAGTCTGACATGAAATGTCGTTTCCTGTCTTTCCTGTCCTTTTCCTGCTATCTTTTTGATCGTATCGATCATCGTTTTTATTGGTAGTACCAATCATATTGTTTTTAAGACAATGTGAACATTTGTTTTTACTATGCGCACATTGTTGTTTCTTCGCTTCTTATTGGTAGAACCAATTAGTCTTAAAAAATAACTGCTCTCATAAGCAGTGTATTTTTTCTGATACAAGGATAGCGCTGTCTTGTATTTTTGTCAAGACATTTTGTTTTTCTTTGCATGAATTTCGCACAGATTGTCTGATTTTTGTCAATCTCAGGAAGTCTGCTCCTCTTTTCTTTCTCCGTGCTCTGCAGGCCGGATCTCTTTCCAGTTCCTCTGAATCGTTTACGATTCCTGATTCCGGTTCTCTCCTGCTCCTTACATATACTGATAAATATAATGGAAATGGAGTTTCAGTCCCTCTCGTGCCTTCTCGATATTTCCTTCCGCAAAACCTTCCGCCAGCGTCCGGTGCGCACGGCTCAAAAACTGTTCGCTGTGCATTCCTTCGATAATCTTTCCGCGCATCTTCGGGATATACTCATCCATGATCTTATTGAGTGCTTTATAGTTCGCGATCATGCAGAGATTCCCGCCCGCCTCGATCAGAAGATAGTGGATCGCCTTGTCCCAGCGGACACGCTCCTCCTCCGTCTCAGCATTCTCCAGGTTTTCCAGATATGTCATCATTTTTTCGCGCTGCTCCGCGGTTGCCTGACGGACCCCGTTCTCAAGCGCTCCCCATTCCAGGGTGGACCGGAATTCCGTGATCTTATCCACATCGATCTTTTTTAAGATAAACATGAATGAGAGCATCTCCGCGAGGATCTCATCAAAATTTCCGGAGACATAATTCCCGGCTCCCTGCTGGCTCTCCAGGACTCCCATGTTCTCCAGGATCCGGAGTCCTTCTCTTGCAGAGTTGCGGCTGATCTCCAGTTTCTGGGCGAGCTCCCGCTCCGGAAGAAGTTTTTCTCCCGCCTGGATCTCTCCGCTTCCAATCCCTTTCTTTACATAGTCAATGACTTTTTCATAGGATTTCTCCATCATTTCTGATCCTTTCCCCAAATCATTTCCCGTCCGGAACCGTCATGCCTTTCACACTCCGCATTCCGAATCGGCAAAATCCGCGACCCCATTGGTATCATACGGAATTTTTCCTATTCAGGACAGAAAAAAGGAATGTGCCATGGCACATTCGTATGTCCTTCGCAGCCGCCTGCAGGAGCTGCCCCCCGGCAGCTCCTTTCGGATACATAGCAGCTGAAAGCCGCAGCCGGTATCATGTACCGGCTGTAGTCTTTCACGCCTTTCCGTTATTACACTTCCATTGCCTTTTTGATCGCATCAAATAATTCGTCATATGTCTCATATGCCGCAAGCTCCGGGTGATCCTTTTTGATCTGCTCCGTGCTGCGGAATAAGAATCCCGCCTTGCTCGCCTCGATCATTCCGAGGTCATTGTAGCTGTCGCCGCTCGCAATCGTCTCAAATCCGATCGACTGGAGCGCCTTTACCGTCGTATACTTCGACTTCTCGATCCGCATTTTAAACCCTGTGATCGTTCCGTCCGGGGCAACCTCCAGAGAGTTGCAGAAGATCGTCGGCCAGCCGAGTTTTTTCATCAGCGGCTTTGCAAACTGCGTGAAGGTGTCACTGATGATGATAACCTGCCCCATCTCACGAAGCTTGTCCAAAAACTCTTTCGCGCCCGGGAGCGGGTCGATCTTTGCGATCGTCTCCTGGATTTCCTTCAGACCAAGACCGTGTTCCTTTAAAATTCCAAGTCTCCAGTTCATCAATTTATCATAATCCGGCTCATCTCTCGTCGTTTTCTTAAGCTCCGGGATCCCGCTCTCCTCCGCGAATGCGATCCAGATCTCCGGCACGAGAACTCCTTCCAGGTCAAGACACACGATGTCCATAATCAGTTCCTCCTCATTGATCGTACTTCTATGTCGCAATGCAGATATTATACCATCATCCACTGTAAAAATCCAGAACTGCTTTCTGATCGTGTCCACAGAATTTCACCCGGAATTTCATTGTGCACCGAATTTTTCTCCTGCATGTACCCGAAGGCACCACACTCAAACTCACTGCCTATTCCTGTCCCTGCAAACCGGCGACTGTTTTCAGATATTCATACATCACCCGCGCCCCGTCACAGATACTTGAAATCTCTGTGTGCTCGGATGGGTTATGGGAAATTCCACCGCGGCACGGGATGAATACCATGCCGGTGTCGCAGATATCCGCAAAAGACATGGAATCATGGCCGGCACCGCTCGGCATTCTCCGGCTCGAGATCCCGAGCTTCTTTGCCGCCTGTTCCAGGCCGTCTTCCACCTCGGCGCTCATCCTGATCGGCGGGATGCTGTTGATCTTTTCCGCCACATACTCAACGCCGCGCTTTTTGCAGCTTTCCCGCACAGCGGCCTTGAAATTCCGTTCCATGCAGTTTAAGCTGTCCTGATCGATCCCGCGCATGTCCACGCCAATCTCTACACGTCCCGGGATCACATTTAAAACGTTCGGATAATTCTGGATCACGCCGACGGTCGCAACGGACTGGTACGCAGATTCCTGCTTTCCGATCTTTTCTAACTCCAGGATAATCTCCGCCGCCGCACACAGCGCGTCACTCCTCATGTCCATCGGCGTCGCTCCGGAATGTTCCGCCATTCCTCTCAAATACACCCGGTACCGGATCGGTCCCGCGACCGTGCCGACGATCCCGACCTCCGTCTGATATTCCTCGAGGACCTTTCCCTGCTCGATATGGAGTTCCAGATAACGCCCCACACCGGAGATCTGTTTCGGATGAAGGTTCAGACCGCGGCTGGCAAAGATCTGCTCCAGAGTCTCCCCGTTTTTCGCAGTCAGATGGCCGATATCCTGCTTGTAGACTTCCTTCGTGATCAGTCCGCTTCCGATCGTACAGCAGCCGAAATTGCTCGACTCCTCACAGCGGAACGCACCGACCCGCAGCGGAATCCGGAGACCGTCCTCCTTCGCCCACTTCATCACCATAAGTCCCGCGATCACACCCGCGACGCCGTCATAGCGGCCGCCGTCGATCACGGAATCGAGATGCGAACCGATCAGCGTATACCCCATCTCATCCGTATTGGCCACATAGGTATTTCCGACCTCATCCGTATGGATCGATCCGCCGAGTTCCCTGCCGAGTCCTTTGAAGACCTCATGCATCGCGTCCTCCGTCTCCGTATAGCCAAGTCTTGTCACACCTCCCTGCGGCGTGCTCCCGATCTCATAAAAACTCTGAAACAGTCTTTCACAGTACTGAATATCCTTGGGTTTATGCTTCATATGCGCTTCCTCCTGCGTATGCTCACGTTTATCGTAACTGTCCGCCTGTTCTCCTTCAGGAAACAGATTTCCAGTATGTTTTTTCTGATAATATCATTATAAACGCAAAATACTCAGAATCATATGTGTATAACGACAAAAAAAGAGGATTGTTTTTGGCGTTACAGACAAACAACGCCTTCCGCCCGGATCATGGTTTTCCGTTTTTCATTTTCAGGGAATCGAAGTCATGTAAACCAAGAAAGAACCCTGCATTCTATACTGCTATACCCCCGCTCCCAGCTTCCACGCCAGTACCGCCATATAGAGCATAAAATTGTCCTCCGGTTTCTTAAGATCCAGCCCCGTGAGCGTCTGGATCCGCCCCAGGCGGTATTTCACGGTATTCTTATGCGCATGGAGAAGTTCCGCTGCCTGATCGAGGTTTCCGGAACAGCTAAAATAAGTTGCAAGTGTATCGAGGAACTCCTGACTCTCCACAGGTTTTAAGATTTCTTCAAATGTTTTTCCCCTTCCGGATTCAAAAAACTCCTGAAGCGCACAGAATGCCCGGACTTTTTCATACTGACAGACACTCGTCTCCGGCCAGAGCTTTCTCTGGACCCGGATCGCCTGAAACGCATCGCTGTATGTATCCCGGATCCCGGTAAGACCTCTCCGGACCGATCCGGCCGCACAGACGATCCGGTCCGCCCCGGCATCCCAGAGTTCCCGGATCCTCTCCTCCGTAAACAGATCCGCAAGGACCGCCCTGACCTTGTCCTCCTCCTCTCCTTCTGCCAGGAGAAGATATCCCTTCTTTAACGGGATCCGGATACATTCCGTGATCTCCGTTCTCTCCCTAAAGAGTCCAAGAACCGCTCTGGCAAGAAAACGGATCCCCTTCCAATCCTGCTCGTCCGGCACGACCATCTTTCTAAAATTGATCACGACCGCCGCAAACCAGTCATGCTCCACATCCATCCCAAAAAGTCTCCCGCGCTCCGCCATCAGGACCCTGTCACTGTAATTCTCGTATAGAATATCCTTCACATATTTCTCCAGGATCGCCGAATTTCCTTCTTCCTCGAAGATCAGGTTCATCACGTTCACGATAATATCAATATAAGGAAGAGCTTCCGGCAGCTCCAGGATCGGCAGCCCCACTTCATCCGCCTCTTCCCGCACACGCTCTGAGATACACGCCACATACGGCCCCGTCTTCACCGCGATACAACAGCAAATGTCCGCGACCTCCCGGATCAGCGCACACTGCTCCTCCTCACTCTTCCTCACAGAATAAAAACTCGTGATCAGAAAATCATTCCCCTTCAACCACTGCCTGATCTCCGGAACCTCCATCACCGTCACATGCTCCACTTTCCCAGAAAGCCCCGCCTCCCCTGCAAGGACACGCACTCCCCGCATGACCGGAAGCTTCAAAACATCACTCACCTTCGCCATAAACGATCCTGTCTCCTTCTGTCAGTCATCCCACACCATATCCATACGATAGACTCCCCACATACAGCATCCCCTCCATGAGCCATCCATCTTCCTCCGCTCCGGCAACACTGACCAGTATTCTCATAATGTATGATTATAACGTGTATTCGCAAAAGATTCCATGTATTTTTACATGCCGCCATCACTCTTTATCCCCTGGAGAAGAAACATCCTTTACTGTGCAAAATCATCTATCATACCTCCTCATCTCCCCACATTCCAAACATCCGCGCCTTTTTGCCCTTCCAGGGCAAAAACAGCCCACCCATGCCAATACACAGCGGCGGGGAGACTCCCCGCCGCGTACCCCCCTATTCCTTCATCCCCGGCCGAAACACAATCGCCCCCAGATACCCAAACACCAGCGCCCCGCTGATCCCGACCGCACTCGCCGTAAATCCTCCCTTAAAGATTCCCAGCACACCATCCTCGCTCATCGCCTTCACAACGCCTTTCCACAGCGTATTTCCAAACCCTAAAAGCGGAACCGTCGCTCCGGCCCCCGCCCACTCTGCAAACGGCTCATAAACGCCAAGGAATCCCAGAACACTCCCGCTGACCACCAGCAGCACCATGATCCGCCCCGGCATCATCTTTGTCTTTTCCATCAGGATCTGCACCAGCATGCAGATCAATCCACCGACCACAAACGCTTTTATATATTCCATAGTGGCACCTTCTCCCATTGTGATTCTCTAATACTGAATTCTCTTGCAGCTTATCCGGTCATCCTGTCTCCAGCACCACCGCATGTGCGATCCCCGGCACACTTTTTCCTTCATTGAAGCTCACCGTTGAAAGCAGTGCTCCGGTCGGTAGAAACAGCACCCGTTTCCACTCTCCACTCTGCAGTTTTGGCAAGATATATCCGCACAATACCGCAGCCGAACACCCGCAGCCGCTTCCTCCGGCGTGGGTATCCTGCTCCTCCGGTGAAAACATCTCAATCCCGCAGTCCATATACCGGCTCTCGATCCGGTATCCCGCCTGCATGAGATAATCGAGAAGAAGTCTCCTTCCGACAGTCCCGAGATCACCGGTGATGATCTGATCGTAATGCGTCTCATCCACCCCGAGATCCCGGAAATTCCTGACGATCGTATCGAGCGCCGCCATCGCCATCGCCGCGCCCATGTTCATGGAATCATGAAAATCCATGTCCACGATCTTTCCGGTCGTCACCGCCGTGATCTTCGCAAGCGGCGGCTCCTCTCCCCGATAACTCCCGGAAGATAGGATCACCGCACCGCAGCCTGTCACCGTCCATGTCGCCGAATACGGCCGCTGATTCCCATACTCCAACGGAAACCGGAACTGCTTTTCCGCCGAGGCAAAATGGCTGGACGCGCTCACGAGCACATGGTCTGCGAATCCGCCCTCCACGCACATGGCACCCAGCCCCAGTCCTTCTCCCATCGTGGAACAGGCCCCGTAAAGTCCGAACATCGGGATCTCCAGATTCACATTCCCGAACGACGTCGCAATGAGCTGAGCCAGAAGATCGCCCGCAAACGAGTACCGGATCTCCTCCCTGGAAAGCCCGCTCTTTTCGATCACAAGCCCCGCAGTCCTGCTCTGAAGCTCGCTCTCCGCCTCCTCCCACGTTTTCTTCCCCAGCATGGGATCCAGCTCCACCCGGTCAAAACATGTCCCTAACGGCCCGTCTCCTTCCTTCTTTCCCACGGTTGAAGCCGCGGCCGTGATCACCGGCGGATCTTCAAATACGATGCTCGCCCGCCCCCGCTGTTTTTTTACTTCTCCTGTTTTTCCCTTCATTTCATTCCTGCTCCTGTCTTTTATTTCTCAGCGGATATTTGCAATCCGCTTTCGCTGCCTGCTCATAGCCAAACAACCATTCCGCAACTTCTCCCATATGACCTGCTGCTCCGGCTTTCCCGTTGCCATTCATGGTCAAGAGGTTTCCATACACTGTGACAGCATGCAAATGTTTGATACCGATATCTTCCCCAAAATGCAAAAAAAGATGCGGAAATCCAGCACTCTCTGAATTTCCGCATCTTTTTCATTTCCATATTTTATTTCCATATCTGCGTTTCGCGCGTTACGATCAGCCCTCAAACGGCTTTACATCTTTGACTGCTTCCTTCGGAATGATCTCATGGTCCTCATTATCGATATCGATGAGTTTATACTTGTCGTTGCCCATGTGGAGTTCCTTCATATAGGAAAGCTGGCGAAGACCATGGCGGGTCTCCATGCGCTCTACGAGATCTTTATGCTGATCTTCCTTTAATGCGTACACAAGGTCCACGGAAGCCTGATCCGCGGCAAGGATATCGCGGGACGCAACAATTCCGATGTTCGGTGTTACGACCGGAGCAGCCGCACAGCCTTCACAGTCACAGGATACCGACATGTTGCGGAGGACATTCACGAATGTGATGTGCTCGCCGAAATGGTCCACAACTGATTTCGTAGATTCCGCGATGCGCTCCATAAGCTCTTCCATGCTAATGCTCCACATATTGTCGGAACCCTCTACTGTGTGGATCATTCCCTTTCCGATCCGTCCGTCCGCACAGCCGATTCCGATATTCTTATTGGAACCGCCGAAACCGCCCATCGTGTGGCCTTTAAAGTCTCTCTGTGCTGTTCTGTCGTATAGCGGTCTCCCTCATAATATGTATTCGTCTCCACGATCGCTGCATCCGGAAGATCCTTCTCGACCAGTTCCTTCACCCATGTATGCGGGATGATATTCGGACCGTTCTTCTCGCCTGTGTGGAGCTTGATCCCGATCTTTCCCTTGATCTTCTCATTGACGCGCTCGTAGATCTTTCTCAGACCTTCCGGGGAGAGATCTCTTGTAAAGTATACAACAGACTCCTCCCCCGTTCTCTCTTCATATGGAATATAATGTTCTCCGCCGGTTCCCGGTAAAATTTTCTATGCCATAATGTCCTCCTTTTTGTGATAAAAAGTTTGCGGCTGTTCTTTTACACAGCCGCATAAGTTCATTTTCTGATATGATTATAAAACTTAAACTTAGGTTTAAGTCAAGGACTTTTTAGCTAAAATATTGTAAAATACAAAAGCATACGAAGAGACCGTTCGACTGTATAAGACCCGAATTTTCCTAGAATCTCCAGAAAAATTTCACCATTCCGAGTACCCAGCTCGCAAAGACCCCATAGAGGATCACCGGTCCGGCGATCGTAAAGATCTTGCAGCCGATCCCGAAGACATGGCCCTCCGCCTTATATTCGATTGCCGGCGAAACCACCGAATTTGCAAAACCGGTGATCGGAACGAGCGCTCCGGCACCGCCGAATTTTACGATTTTCTGGTATATATGGGTTCCCGTGAGGATCACGCTGAGTCCGATGAGACTTAAGGTTGTCCATGACGCAGCGCTCTCTTTTTCGATACCGAAAGACATATAGACAGAAGTCAGAATCTGCCCCAGCATGCAGATCAGTCCGCCGACCAGGAATGCGCGCCAGAGATTTTTCCAGGTGTTGTGGACCGGCGTCACCTGCTTTACATAGTTTCCGTATTCTTTTTTGTCGATCTCCATAAGTTTCACCTCATAATTTTCAACTCAGACACACATACACTCCGGCGCAGAATTTCAACCGGCACAGACTGACAGGCACTTTGCAGGATTTCTCTGCAGCCATGGGCTTTTTGCTGCCCGAAAGCAGCTTTTCATTATCCGAAATCTCTTATAAAATACACTGCTGCCCCAAACGCTTTCCCCGCTGCCACAGCCAGGATCACATACTGAAGTCCCACCGCAAGCCGGATCCGTCTGTTTAAAACAGGAAGCGCCTTTAACGTCTCCGCAAGTGACATCACGAGACAACCGACAAAGATCCCCACAGACATGCCGCATATTACAAGCACGATTCTCCCAGGAAACGGAAACGGTACACGGTAGAGATCGGCCAGATTTCCCCATACTCCCCCGAGGATCAGCAGTGTCTCATAGAGCAGCACATGTTCTGCCGTGTGCGTCACACCGATGAGCCGCGGAAAAACACCGATGATCGCAAGAAAGGCAAAGATTCCGGCCGCGATGACAGCACCCGCTCCGAGACCCGCAAACGCCAGGAGTCCAAGTCTAAGATACATCGATCCCCGACTCCTTTCTCCCGCCGTTTTTGATCAGCGTCTTATTCAGGTTTTCCTCGTACAGGCGCATCTCCACCTCGATCGGAGTCGGATCCACCGTGATCTTCCAGGATGCAAAATGATTGAAAAACAGCAGGATCCCCACTGCAAGTCCTACGGAGTAAGATGCCTCGAGGATCGTCGGCCCGTCCGCCCGTGTCCCAATGACCATCTCGTAGAGCTTCGCGAATACATCCGTCACATTGGCGTCATTGTTGAAGGTCATGATCGCAAATGCTGCCCCGAAAAAAGCCACCGCAGAGACAAGTCCCGTCTTCATCCACTCCCAGAGGCGGCTTTTCCTCCTTTTCGCCCGGTATGTGACAACAAAATCTGTTTCTCCGAGATTGTCCACCTGGATATTCTGCCCGGCCTTCTCGATCTTTTCCACAAGATCCATGACGTTTCCGACATAGGCCGCCTCCTTTCCCTTTCCGGAAAATGAGGTGACCTTCACGGCTTTCGCCTTCGTCTCCGCAGCCCTGTCGCTGCTGTGGACATCTGCGATCATCCCCAGATACACTTCCGTCTCATAAACCTCTTTCACCTGAGGGATCTTTAAGTAGACCGTCGTACTGCTCATGCCTTCCACGGCTTTCTTTCCATGTCCTCAAGTGTCTTTAAGATCCCTGTGACACTCCCTTTCCGGACTGGAGCTTCCGCCCCCGGAACCATCACAAACGTCCCGGACTGCTCCGCATGTTTCGCCGGAACCACCACAAGAAAATACCAGAACACAAACACCAGAGCTGCCAGCGCCAGCACCGCAAAAATAATCTCCACATAGTCTTTCAACGGTTTCATTTCACATTCCACCTTTTCATCCAAACTTTTCTGTCAGGAGAAGGATGTGCAGGTTGGAATGGTTTTATGCAGAGTTTTCTGAATCAATGTCATTTCAAACTGCATAGCATTCATGACCTACGCCATTGATACTTTTTTCGCAGATCTGTCATATTCTTCGCCTTTCATGCATTATTATTGCAGTACCTTGTTCATAAGCTCCTGATAACTGTCTACATGATCATAGGTCACAAGGCCATCCGACAATTTTGCAAAAAGTTTTTTTGCGCAGTCGATTTTGGATTTCTCAATTGGACGCAGATTTAGGCTTTCCATCGTGCCTTTTGTCTCAGCCACAAAATAGATATGCTTCACCTTGCCCTCATGGAACACAATTGCCCAGTCAGGGGAATAATGTCCCACAGGAGTCGGAATGAAGAAACCTTTCGGAAGTTTTGCGTAGATAAATACTTCCTCTGAGCCGTCCAGACTCTCCGCAAACTTACGCTCGACGCTCTTTTCTGCGATGCCATCAGTGAAAACATAATCCTGAATCGCCTTTTGCGCTTTATAGGCCTTGTCCATTGTCAGAGCGTGCTTTTCTGCAGTGAAAATGCTGCTGTCATAGCTTCCTTCTATGGTGTCGTAGGTGATATGCTCCACGATCATTGTTGCTTTCTGTTCTTTGATCAAACGGATCGTCTTTGTGATGAACTCTTCTGGGTTGTTCTGGTACATTGCAAAGGTAGTCGGCTTGATACCCTGCAAAATACGGGCTACCGTGCGGCGGGTCAACGTTGTACCCTCCGCAATTTTACCGATCAAATCATACGCCACCTGGCTGGTGTGTGCATTTTTCAGTACAGTCGTCTTGCTTTTTGCGTCATAAAAGCTGCTGCCCTCATGTATCATATCGGCATTCAATTTGTCTTTCTGTCCAGCATAGGTGACGGTATATTGCAGACGGCTGACATACAGTTCACTGTCGATGTGCGCAATCGACTTCTGAATCAGCTCTTCAGAATCAAAATCCACCGTATAGGCGTATTTGTGATTGATGGTCTGCCAGAGTTTCTGGAACTCCGCTTTTTCAAATCGGTCATTCAGAGGATTCTCCAGCACTTTCGGCTTGTTGCCATCCTCAAACATGGATTTAAGCATACTGTCATCGTAAATTGCCTGAACCAGCGTATGTACGCCCTCTTCGATAGGCTTCAGCGTCTCCGGCACAGGTGCCAGTGTTCCGGCCTGCACATCGTCCCGATAATCCTGCGTAACATTATCCTGCTCATCCACATAGTTGTTGCGGACAAGATACTGATAGATAGCCCGTGCCTGACGGTCATCCACCTTGACCGTTTTGCCATCGAGCTTGATGCTCTTTCCAACAAAGTAGTCAATGTCAGCTTTGCGGGGACGGTCATACAACACGGCTTCGGTCTGCTTTTGCAGCCCATCCACAAAGCCTGCATAGCTCTCGCTTGCAATAACAGTCAGGACATTGATATCCTGCACCTTATCGCCCAGCACTTCCGCATCCATGCGGTTTCCGTCCTTATTCACGCACAGGCGCAGTCCACGGCCAACCTCCTGCCGCTTCTGCGTGGTGCTGTCACTGTGTTTCAGAGTGCAAATCTGGAACACATTCGGATTGTCCCAGCCCTCCCGCAGGGCAGAGTGGGAGAAGATGAAACGAGTCGGCTCTTCAAAGGACAGCAGCCGTTCTTTATTTTTCAAAATCAGATCGTAGGCCGAAATATCATCGGACATATCGGTGCCACGCTTAACCGAACTGTTGACGCTGCGTCCTTTCTTATCAATGCTGAAATAGCCCTTATGCACATCATGTACATCAGTGGCATCCAGATAGGCAGTATACTCCGGCTCAAGAATAGAACGATATTCGTTCATTACAGCCATGTATTCCTGCTCAAAAATCTTACCATACTCGCCCAGAAGCTCATCGCCGTCTTCATCGTACTGACGGTATTTAGCCACTTCGTCAATGAAGAACAGGGAAAGGGTCTTGATACCCATTTTGAACAGCTCCTGTTCTTTTTCAAAATGGGAAATGATCGTCTCCCGAATCTGCACCCGGCGCATATCATCCTCAGAGACATCGCCGGTTACATCACCTTTGCGGATAGTATCGCCATTTGTAAAGGTCACAACGCCAGTGATCGGGTCAATTTCAGAGATAACAAAGCCCTTATACTGCTCCATCTCGCCGGAGATATAGTAGAGGTTATCACTCACATCCAATATACGGAATTCCCGCTTTGTGCCGCTCTGGTGTTTGACCTCCAACTCCACCTTTGCCCGTGGCGGATTCTTGGGGGAGATAATGATGCTTTCCAGATACAGATATTTGTCTGTACCACGCAGGTTCTTGACCTCAAAGCCCTTAACCTCGATCTTCTTGACCAGCCGCTTGTTGTAAGCATCCAGTGCATCCAACACATAAATCAAGTTGTGCTGCTTGGCATGGGTAGCGGAGTAGTTCAGTGCGAACAGAGGATTGAATTTCTTCAACGCTTTCTGGGTAGCAGAATCTTCCTTACCCATCTTCTGCGGCTCATCCAGAATCAGAATCGGGCGGTTGGCAGCAATCACATCAATCGGGCGGCGGGAGCCAAACTCATCCCGCTTTGTGTAAATAATTCTCGCAGCTGCATCACCCTTACGGCCTTCCACGTTCTTGTCCTCGTTCATGGATGCAGCAAAGGCCTGTGTATTGATAATCATGACGTTGATGCCGGAATTGCTGGAGAACGAGTCCAACTGGTTCAGGTTGCTGCTGTTGTAGATAAAGAACCGTGCTTTTTTGCCATAGCATTCCATAAAGTGATCGGCGGTGATCTCAAAAGATTTTTTTACGCCCTCACGGATGGCAATGCTCGGCACAACAACGATAAACTTACTCCATCCATATCGCTTGTTCAGCTCAAACATGGTTTTGATGTAAACATAGGTCTTGCCGGTACCGGTCTCCATCTCAATATCAAGAGAACATCTGCCGAGCGGTGCCACCAGCTTGTCCGACTGATGAATATTGCTTTCTGCCTGCAATGCACGGATATTCTGTACCAAGTCCGCATCGGTCAGTTGCAGGGCTTCATTTTTGAAGCCGGAATCGTTGATCAAATCCTGCAATTCCAACTGTGCAGCGTCCTCGTCCATCGGTACAAGGCTCAACTGCTGGGGCTTTGCAGACAGGCTGCCCATATCACGCAGATAGGACACGCCCGCACTGTAAGGCTGCCCCTGAAAGACACGAGCCACGGCATCCACGGCATCGGTCTGGTATTGCTGAATCTTAAAACTAAACTTCATCTTTGTGGTTCACCTCCTGCTCCAGCATCAGGAAACGGTCAAAATCGCTCTCATACAGGCGATCCTGAATGATACGGTACTTTTCATATTCCGTTTCTGCATGGAGTTTTGCCTGTTCTGCGCTGATTTTGCCCGGCCCGGTAAGCAGCTCGTTACCGTTGAACTCCAGAAAACCGTCCAGCCGCTTCGCCCAGTCCTCCATGCTCATGGGGATTTTGCGCTCGGCCTGCAACTCGGCATAATCCAGATAGAGCGACACAATGCGCTCCAGATAATTCATTTCTTCTTTGCTCAGATAATTCTTCGCAATCGACACATCTGCTTTCAGAATTTTCCCATCCGGGGCATTCTCCCATGTGGTCAGCCCCATATGTTCCTTGTTGGCATCCGCACGTTCTACGATCAGCTCCGCCGCCGTGTGGCGGTGGACGGCATAGTGCATCTTGTTCTGCACCGTCTGGAAGAACAGGCGGGTCGTCTTTGCGTTTTTGTCGTAATCAAACGCAGTGGCGTACAAATCCGTCACTTTCTGATAGAATTTGCGTTCAGACAGACGAATCTCCCGAATCTGCTGCAACTGCCGCTCGAAATACTCATCGGTGAACATATGACCCTTTTTCAGGCGGTCAACATCCATCGTCCAGCCCTGAATGGTGTGGTCTTTGACGATCTGCCCCGCCCACTTGCGGAACTGCACAGCCCGCTGGTTGTTCACCTTGAAACCAACGGCAATGATTGCCTGCAAGCTATAATGGTTCGTATTATAGTTTTTCCCGTCTGCGGCAGTTATTAAGTATTTCTTAACAACTGCTTCCTCCCGCAGCTCTCCATCCTCAAAAATCCGCTTCAGATGCTGATTGATTGCCGCAACCGAAACATCATACAGTGCCGCCATCATCTTCTGCGTCAGCCAGATGTTCTCATCCTCGTAACGCATTTCAAAGCTGGCATCACTTTCGCCGGTAGAGGCAACAAAGGTCAGGTATTCTGCTGCGGAGCTACGAATGGCAAGTTCCTTTTTCTTCTTATCGTCCATATCACAGCACCTTCCTTACAGTATCAGGGCTGTACGTCTCGAAAATCTGCTCAAAGTTTGTGGCAACGCTGTCGTTTGCCATACTGCTGTCACGGAACACGGCATAGTAAGGTTTCATCTGTGCAATGGCCTTGACGGTTTCCTCGGTCACATTATGGTCGAAGCAGGCCAGCAGGAAACCGTCTGCCACGTTGAACACCTTTTTGCCTGCGATCTCTTTTACTTCGATCGGGCTGGACAACAGCACGCCCAAATCCAGCATCACTTGGAACAGCAAATCCTCCGGGGTGCGGTCTTCCTTCACGTTGTCCACCAGAGAGAACAGATCCTGCTGACCGACTTCATCCGGAGTGTAGTATACAGGCTTCATATTGCTTTCGTCCAGACGCAGGCAGCGGAAACCAATATCCAGATCCGCCGGAGCCGTCAGGCCGGCATCCTCTTTGATTTTCTTGCCCGCCCGGCGAATACGCTCCTTGCCGATTTCGCAGATGTTCTTATAGCCAGCCTTGTATGCTTCGCTCTTTTCATCCGTCTTTTCCGGCAACTGCACCATAATAAATTTACGATTGCCCCCATCTTCAGCATTTAACCTTATAACGGCATGAGCAGTAGTAGCAGAGCCCGAAAAGAAATCCATTACAATTATATCCTTATCGGCATTTAATATTTTAATCAAATATTTTATTAGGCTGCTTGGTTTAGGAAACGAAAATGGAATATCTAGTTTTTTAAGTTCTTCGCTTCCGTTTCGATTCAGAAAGCCTTCTAAGAGATCTCTGGGAATATTCCCTTTCTCCTTTTTATCATTTAAGTAACTTTTGGTATAAATATTCCATTTTGCTCTCTCTCCATTTTGATTCAATAATGGAGATGTTTTTGTTTGCTTAAATGACAACAAATCCTTTTTTGCTAGGTATTGTTTCTGTTCCCATCTCCAAACACCATCACCATCATGCGGCAACACTTTTTCACCGTCTTTTTTTATTCCTGGAATTGTCTCTCCCGGAGGAACCACTAACTCTCCATCTGGGCATTCAATAAAGTATCGCTGATTAGGACGTGTCTGCAATGTGGATAAATAGAAAGCAATATCATCACGATAGTATTCACCCTTTCGCGGTCCATCTGTTTCGATTTTCTTAAACTGTTCGTCATTCGTAACTTCATCCTGGAACGCTGGAAGAAGGACAATATTCTTGCAATAGGCAACAATATAATCCTTACTTGGCACAAAATAATTCCCTCTGAAGCTAGTTGTCTTTGCCACTCGAGTCAAACATGCAACAAAATTTGCGTTTCCAAAAACCTCATCACCAATTTTAAGCACATTTCGCAATTCACTATCGTCTATACTTATAAATATAACCCCATCATCACTCAAAAAATCCTTTGCTAACCGCAGTCGTGGATATAACATATTCAACCAATCTGTATGAAAACGACCATTGCTCTCCGTATTGGTCACAAGCCGGTTGCCTTCTTCGTCATACTGACCGCTGTTTCCCATATATTCGTCAGCACTCTGGGCAAAGTCGTCCTCATAGACAAAATCGTTGCCGGTGTTGTAGGGCGGATCAATATAAATCATCTTGACCTTGCCAAGATAGGTTTCCTGCAAGAGTTTCAGCACTTCCAGATTATCGCCCTCGATATAAAGGTTCTCGCTGTCAAAGCCACCGGGCGTGCCATCTTTGCCAACACTGTCCGTCACAACCGGACGCAGTGTTGCCGTGATGGGCGCATTGGCCGCCAGCATGGCTTTTTTCTTGTCCGGCCAGGTAAACTGATAGCGTTCCTCTCGGCCTTCCACGATGGAATCCGAAAGTTCCTGCCGCAGAACGTCAAAATCAATGGCGTGTTCCACCTTGCCGTCACGCATCACTTCGGTGATGGCATTGGGGAACAGCTTGCCGATCAGCTCTATATTTCTCTCCACGCCGTCAAGGCTGTGCATTTTCAGTTTGTCCATAACTGGTCTCCTCGCCTTATCTAGTCTTAGTTAAATCATACCCTGATGCATCGTTCTCGCTTTTCTCATATGCGTTGTCAATATACATTGCAGGATCATCCAAAAAATCATCCTCCTCAACATAAGCTATGTATGAGCCAGTTAGAGAATTTACTGTCTTGCATACCTGGCAACTGTACTGCTTTGGGTTCTGATTAAACCTATTGTTGTTGATAATGTCATACACTTTGCTCTCATCATATGACGATGAAGAACAACCATCTGAATTATTTCTTGTTGTTTTGAACCAACTGTAACTCCCTTCAGATTTCATTATGACGCCAATTACGCCATTTGTATGGGATGTACGACTTTTTCTCGTATTGTCTTTTATAGAATACTCGATTTCCCAGTCAATCCATTTGCTTTCTTTCATGTGTGGGGAGATAATTACTATTGTGACGGAAGTGTCGTACATCATATTCCGCAAGACTCTTTTAATGTTCTCTGTCGAAGTATCGGTCAAGTCTGGAGAATCGCTCGTTTCGCCCTTGTAATATGTCGCATCGTCTCCAAGTGCTTCAATTATCCTATCTCTCAAATCTCTTGCTTCACTATATTTGTATGAAATAAAAGTTTTATGTGCCATAGTTTTCTCCATCAGCAATATTGATTTCTGATTCTGATTGCGTTTTCAATCCAACTATCTAGATTGCAACGAATATCATTATAAGCATTCCACGGATTTGGATCATAGCAAGGAACAATATCAGCGAAATTCTTACCATTAAGTTCAAATTGAGCGAACGGATTACTGCCTTTTCTACAGCACCCTGTTCTCGGATCACGAATGTTATGTATATAAATACCTAACAATCCCTTTCCATCTGCCCATGCCTTTTTGATTTCATACTGTACCCAAGGCCGGGAAGCTGTTTCTTCGCCAATCAAAACGACAACACAGGATCTATATTTCATATTATCGTCAATCCACTTTTCTATTGCGCTCTTGCCGGATCGCTTTACCTGCTCCCATTCATTTGGAGATACGGGCGAGTTGCCCTCGACCATACCAATATTCCTAATCTGCTGAACTCTCATTACATCATTTGCATAATGAAAACTGTAAAAAACTTGTCGTTTTGCCATAATTATATTTTCCCTCCAAATTTTAATCCTATGATTATCATGCCAATTGCAATAATCGGTATATAAAACATCCAGATGCTCGGAGATTTGAGGCATTGTATCCACGAACCATTTGCATCTAACAATTCACTATTCGCACAATTTGCATTCATTGAAAAATCAGCAGGTGCTTTCTCCAACCGGACTTTCTCATATAGAATGCGGTATTTCTTTTCCAGTCTGAAATAATACACATCCATCACGAAGAAACATATTACTGGAACGAAGGCTAATAATAGAATCCAAGGATTTATGTTAACAAAAGAAATTGCGGAAACTCCTGTCACAATCGTTGCAGAAAAGCCTTTATACAATGCCGATGTTGTTGACATTCTTTCTATAACGCTCTGAATCATCTGTAAATGCTCTGCTTTGTGTTCGTTTGATATTGTCGTTTGCTGCTCAACTTCTGTTACCATCTAAACTTCCTCCGACTGCTTTTTCAAGGTATTCAACACTTGTACCAACTCAAATTTCTTCCTTGGTTGTTTTTCTTTCCTGATTTTGGCTTCCAGAGCCGCAATCTGCTTCTCCAGTTGTTCTCGCTGCTTCTGCTGCTCGACGCTTTCTTTCAGAGTAGCGGATTCATCCGAACCGAGAGCCGTTCCCGCAATCTGCCGTACAAAATTCTCATACACAGCATCCAGCGAAAGCCCTTCCAGATGCACCGGAAGTTCATCCGCTTCCAGCCAATCTGTGTAATAATAACGATCAACCTTAAAAGCCGTCTTACCCGCCGCAGCTTCCTTGTAACCGATAGCAGCCTGATACCTGCCTTCGTATTCCAGCAAAAACAAGATATGATACGGGATTTCCCGGTCGATCTGGCGCAACACGCTTTCGTCCAGTTCCGGGGCAGACAGCCGCACCTCGAACACTTCGATCTCTGTCACCTGTTCGCCAGCAGCCAGATTCAGGGTAGTGGCAGCAATCTTATTGCGCCAGTAGATGATTCTGATTTGCTCTACGAACGTTTTTTTCATAGCCGATGTCACAGCAATGTTTTCATAAAACTTCTGCTTGGGGATACGTTTGTTAAACTCCGTGGATTTCGGCAATCCCAGCACGGCATCTCACCTCCAGACAATCATTTCACAACAAGGAAGCAAATCAGTTCAAAATCATCCAGCCCGGATATATTGCTCATCAAAGCGGAAGTGCCACCGGCAGAGAACAGACTGTCAATGTCGCTTTCCTCTTTCACATCAATGATGGAATTGATTGCTTCGCTCAGTAACTCGGACATTTCCGCCATATTCCGCCCATCATCCGTTTCCCGGTTAAAGTGTTCGTATGCCTCTTTGATCGGTGCGGATTTCCCGCGGCAGAGTAAGCGGATATCATCCAGCATCTTTTTCGGATTCAGGTAATCGCAGATAATCTGACCGTCCACTCCGATATAAACCATGTAGAACGGATGGATACGGTTCCGATTGTCCACGTTGACGCTGTTGTTGATATTTTTCAGCACAAAGATCACACCATTCGGCAGTTCATCCGTGGCAGGCACCACAGCATGAAGCCCACGAGGCTTTTTGTCCATGTCTCCGTTCCGTTTTATGTAGTCCAATAAGTCGAGCCGGAATTCATTCAGCCCCAAATCCATAATTGAGATTCCATCGGACATATCCTCAATATCAACCACTTCTTCCTGTAAGCGTTTGAGCTGCGCTTTGCGGTATTCCAAATCTCCCTTTTCCTCTGGATTGATCAGGTCATCATCGCCGGTAGAGGTCATAACCGTGATTTTCATGCGGGTCTCCACACGAGATTTCAGATTGATGTACTCATCCAGCGTCAAGTCCGGCCAGAAGTTTACAAGCTGAATGTATTGGTTACGACTGCCGATACGATCAACACGGCCAAACCGCTGAATAATGCGAACCGGATTCCAGTGGATATCATAGTTGATCAGATAATCGCAGTCCTGCAAGTTCTGACCTTCTGAGATACAGTCCGTTGCAATCAGCACATCAATTTCGGTGGTGCTGCCCTGCATCAGAACATCCCGGCCTTTGGAAACAGGGGAAAAGCAGGTCAGAACATTGTTCAGTGTTGCCTGAAATCCTTTGATCGTTGTTTTTCCATCAATGGAGCCGGTGATGACCGCTGTATTCAATCCATAGTTCTTCTTGATATACTCGCTGACATGGTCGTACAGATACTCGGCCGTATCAGAAAACGCCGTGAAGATCAGGACTTTCTTATTCTGGTTATTGATGGGATGCTCGATTTTTTCAGACAACAGCTTTAACAGCTCCTGCAACTTGGTATCATGTTCCGGGGTAATGTCCGCAACCATAAAGGTCAGCAGTTCCAGAACCTCCGCATCCCGCTGAAGCTCCGTGCGCCAACTCTTCCAGTCCATATCAGCAAGGTCGATTTTTACCTTTTTGCCAACGGTGAAGAAATCCGAATTTTCATCATCTATATCAAAGTCATCGCCACCGGCATCGTACATATCCAAATCTGCCCGACCGTATGCCTCAAACTGGTTGATGGACTGAATCGTACCATTGATCAGTTCTTTGATCCGGGTCAAAGTCAGTTGGAAAGAATGAACTGAGCTTTCCAGACGCTTCAAAAGGTTAATGCTCATCAAGCGGCGAATACCTTGCTCACGACCTGTCTGGGTCAGGTTTTCACCCTTGTTGTGGGTCAACTCTTTATATTTCTGTAGCTTGCTGGGGAAAATGTAATTGGACGGCGCATACACACACAAGGAAAGCTGCATGAGCTGCTCATAAATCTCGTTATAGTTGATGGCGTTATTCAAATCCGTCAGGCAGGGACGTTTGGAAATTGGCTTGAGCCGTTCTGGAAATTTTCCAATTTCGTTGGTGTCATAATACTTCTCAATGTGTTTACGGGAGCGGGCAATGGTCACGCTGTCCAACAGCTCAAAAAAGTCGAAATCCAATGTGCGCAGCAGTGCATCTGTGGTTCGTTCTTCTTGGGGCAATTTACTCCAGGCATTGAACGCCTTTTGCGCCTGCTTGAAAATATCCTCCACGTTTTTGGATGTATTCAGCCGCTCGTCAAGGAACTCCGAATCCCCCTCATAAGCAAGGGCAAGCTGGTTCTTCAAATCAACAAAACGGTTGTTGACCGGCGTTGCCGAAAGCATCAAAACTTTGGTTTTTACTCCGGAACGGATCACCTTATCCATCAGACGCTGATAACGGTTATCCTGCGTCTTGCTGTGCGTACCAATGCCGTTGCGGAAGTTGTGCGATTCATCTATTACCACAAGGTCATAGTTGCCCCAGTTCAGGCGATTCAGGTCAAGACCATTAGACTGCCCGCCATTGCGAGAAAGGTCAGTATGGAACAAAACATCGTAGTTCAGCCTGTCCGATGCAATCGGGTTATTAACATAGTTGTCCTTGTATGTATTCCAGTTTTCAGCCAGCTTTTTCGGGCAAAGCACCAGGACCGACTTATTTCGATTTTCGTAATACTTTACAACAGCCAGAGCGGTAAATGTTTTACCAAGACCAACGCTATCGGCAAGAATGCAACCGTTGTACTTTTCCAATTTGTTGATGATGGCAAGCACGGCATCCCTCTGGAAATCGTACAGCATACTCCAGATTTTGCTCTGTTTGAAGCCGGTTGCCTCGTTCGGCAGCTCATCTTCAGAGATATCATCCAGAAATTCACTGAACACATGATACAAGGTCATAAAATAGATAAACTCCGGAGAATTTTCCGCATAGGCCGTGCTGATGTTTTCCAAAACTACGTCCGTGACATCCTGCATCTTTTCACGATCGCTCCACAATCCATCAAAAAGCTGCATATATTGCTGGGCGAACGGAGCTTCCATGCAGTTGACCATATTATAGCTGTTGTTGCCACGCTCACAGCCAATATCCACCGTCGTAAACCCATTGATTGGCATATAGGCCGTTTGTGCTGTTCCAGAATTCACGGTCATAAAGCCTGCCATGTTTTCACCGGTGGTATTTGATTTGAATTTTGCTTTTTTCCTGATCCAATCGGCGCACTCCTTTGCGATAGCTCTCTGGGTCATCTCATTGCGCAGCTTGATTTCAAACTCTGTACCGTATAGACTGGTCTCACGGGAAAGACGGGGAATATAGAATTCTCGTTTCTGCTTTTCCGCTTTCTCTTTGACAAAGGTGGGCGATGTGAAGATAAAACGAAACTCGTCCACAGATTCCAACTGCTTCTTCAGCTCTTTATACGCATACATCGAAAAGCAGGCTGCCGCTATTGACACCTTGCTTCCCTTTTTGATTTCCACTCGCAGATCATCCCTGACCGTACTGGTAATATTGTCAAGAATCTTCAAATTGCTCACCCGCCTTTGTTCTCAGTCTTTATTTTACATTTTTTGATGTCCCGTTATCAGGACTATCAGGCAGAATTTCAAGAACATCCTCGACATTACAATTCAATTTCTGACAAATTCGATCAATGACTTCCAGCGAAACGATCTCGTCCCGCCCCATCTTGCTCATAGTGCTTGTGCTCACACCGGCAAGCTCACACAAATCTTTTTTACGCATTTTTCTGTCGATCATGAGTTTGAATAGTCTTTTGTATGATACTGCCATTTTTTATCGCCTTATTACTTTCAAAGTGGTTTCCTAAACATCCAAAATTATATTAACATTATAATATATCACGCTTTAAGAGTAAATAAAAAATGCCGACATCTCATAAGTTCATAAGTTATCTCATAAGTCTCAAGTCTTGCGCACGCAGAGCATGGACGCTATCCACGCTCATTTTCTTGTATGGGAGAACCCCACTCCAATTTCTTCGCAAAGCAGCCCCAGCAACGCCGGCTGCACATTCGTCTCGGACGCTTTGCTGTCCCTCCTATTTGTTTTTGGAAATAATCCACTTTGCTTTTCTTCTGGTTCCTTGCTGTTCAAGTATGCCTTGTTCTTTTAATTCCGAAAAAATTCTGGAGATTGTTCTTTTAGATACCCCAAGCTTCTCTGCGTACTGTGCCTGCGTTTCTGTCGGATATTTGGTAATGATCTTCAGTAGTTTTTGAATATGATCTGGGAGATCTTTATCTGTGTATAACACTTCATCAACGCCATTTCTAATGCCATTTTTAACGCCATCAGTGCCATTTTTAACGCCATCAATGCCATTTTTTTCTGTATCAACGCCATTCTTAATGCTAATGGCATTATTTTGCTCCCGGTAAATGTTGATACGCAAGTCAACCTCACCGCCAATAAACTCCGGATCCCGCAGTCCAGCAGATTTTACTTTATCAATGATTCTCGGAATACCACTTCCCCAATGCTCGATCAGATTCATGTATGCAAATGCATGAGCAAGTGCTTCATTCCTAATTTTAGAATATCCTTTTTTCATGCGCTCTATGGTCTGTCCCATTGGCAGCTTTCCAGGAGAAGCAATTTCCAGGCGGTTGTCATATACTGCAACTTGTATCGTACCATGATCCAGATAGCTCCGATGCACCATTGCATTGATAATCAACTCACGAATAGCATCCGGTGGAATTTCATAAACATCCTGTCGATAAAGCCCCACAATCGTCGCACCCAGGTGAATATTTCGCAAAACAAACTGAAATGCCTCGTCTATCTGTTCCCAAAGCGGACCTGTATACTCTCTACGATCAACAAATACCGCTTTTGTTGTTCCTTTGAACACGCCACATTGCGTTGCAACATGCAGTCCTCCCTTGCCTGTTAGAATCGCAAAAGCATTGGATGGATAATCTTTTCCTTCACGCTCAATCAATACTCCCCAGGAACGGAGCTGCTGTCTGCCAACGTCTTTGATGGACGCTTTTTGCTCCTCGTTATGAGCATTTTTAACTGCCTGATCCTTCATTGCTTTGCAAAGAGCATCAATATCTTCATCTGTAATGGTCAGTCCGGTGCACAAAGCCTGGTCAAAATAACGGTTACTTCCCTCAAACATCAGCTCTTTTATCATGTACTCATCGGCAAGGCGGGTAGTTCCGGCAACACGGACATATACACCGCCTTCTCTGCCAAGAGCTTTGATATAATATGGTCGCTGTCTGCCTTCAGAAATTTCCACTACAATGACTGTTTTACCGTCAACTGTCTGTAATGTAATATCCGGAATAATTGCCGGTTCGCAGCTATCCGATACGGCATTGGCAATGGCATCCATTTTTTTGAACACATCTTCCTTGTCAAAGCCAATAACCTCTCTGGTTTTATCTGCAATTCCGAAAATGATTTTTCCTCCGGTTCCATTTGCAAATGCAACCACAGACTTCATATATTTAATGCTTTTCTCCGGCAGGTTCTCTTTGAACTCCACATTCTTCGATTCTCCTGCAAGAATTTCTTCTATGGTCATTGTAACACCTCGCTCTCTTTGGTAGCATTCGCCACCTGATTATTTTGAGTCGCTTTCTGTTTCCGAAGAATCCGCTTTTTCTACTGTTCCTCTTTTTATCAGGTATGAACTCCATGATGTCTCCAACATCGCAATTTAACACGGTACAAATTTTTTCAATTACATCCATACTGACATTTTCATCCTTAGACAGCTTTGACATGGTTGTCGTGCTGAAACCAGTCTGCAGGCGTAAATCCTTTTTTATCATATCTTTATCGATCAACATTTTCCAAAGTTTTTTATAGCACACTGCCATATTGTCACCTCTTACCATTATCTATTTCATCTTCAGTATTTCACTTCTTTTATCATACCATAGGAATGCGAACAGTACAATCAATACAGCACTTTTTCGTATCCATGCTTTACAAACTCGCATTTTAAATTTATTATGACTGCAATTCTGATCTGCAAATGTGATCTTTCTTTACCTGCTGTTCGTTCCAAAGAAAAAAGTGTATCAGCTACAGCCAATACACTCTTATCATTTTCCTTAAATCACTCTATAATGTCCCCTTCACCCCATCATCCTCTCCCGCATCTCCCGCAGGATCTTCTTCTCCAGCCGTGACACCTGAACCTGTGAAATTCCAAGTCGGGATGCGATTGCAGTCTGGGTCTGGTTTTCAAAATAGCGCAGCTTTATGAGCTGCTGTTCCCGCTCTCCGAGGTCAGAGAGAAGCTCTGACAAAACGAGCCTGTCCAGGACGCGGTCGTTCTCTGATGTCTTTTCCGCGATCTTATCGGCCAGGCAGCCGCCGTTCCCGTCCCCGGGATCAAACGGTTCATAGATGGAGCCAACTCTCGCCCCGGCTTCCATGGACGCCGCCACCTCCTCACGGCTCGCCCCCACGGACTTTGCAAGTTCCTCCACGGTCGGCTCCCGCCCGAGATCCGCTTCCAGCTTCTCTCTCGCCGCTCCGACCTTCCCGGCAAGCTCCTTCAACGGTCTGCTGACCTTGATCATGCCGTCGTCGCGGAGAAACCGGCGGATCTCCCCGAGGATCATCGGCACCGCATACGTTGAAAACCGGACGCCAAGCTCTGTGTCAAACCGGTCAATGGCCTTCATGAGCCCGATATTTCCGATCTGGAACAGATCTTCCACTTCCGTTCCACGGCCCGCAAACCTCTTTACAATACTCCAGACAAGTCCTGCATTCTCCATAACGAGCCGGTCTCTCGCCTCTTTATCCCCTGCGTGTGAACGTTTTAAAAGTTCCGCAGTGTCCGCCATCCCGTCACCTGCCGATCTTCTTTTTCATCGTGACGGAGGTTCCCTTTCCCGGCGCGGAGACGACCTCCACCTGGTCCATAAACGCCTCCATGAAGGAAAATCCCATGCCGGACCGACCGTCCTCCGGGCATGTCGTGAACATCGGCTCCATCGCCTGCTCCACATCCGCGATCCCGACGCCCTCGTCCCGGACTGTCACGGAAAACAGCCGCTCTTTCTCCCATGCTGTCGCAGCGAGAGTTATTTTCCCTTTCCCGCCCCGGTATCCGTGGATCACCGCATTCGTTATCGCCTCCGAGACTGCCGTTTTGATGTCATCCAGCTCTTCCAGGGTCGGATCCAGTCGGCTCGCAAAGACAGCCGCGACAACTCTCGCAAACTCCTCATTCTCGGACCGGCTCTCCATCACGAGTTCCATCGTCTCACACGCCGCCGTCTCCTCGCCTTTCCCATTCTGCACATTCTTCACCGTCGTCTCCATCCCTATACCTCCCTGCTGTAGATCGCTTCTTCCTTTGACTCATACTGGTGCATCAGTCCCAGGATCCCCGCAACCTTCAGAACGCGCATGACCTGCGGGCAGGCGCCGTAAAAGCTTGTGTGCCCCGCCTTCATCTGCTTGTAGCGGTTTAAGAGGACTCCGATGCCGGAGCTGTCCATAAACCGCGTCCGCGTAAAATCAAAGATGATCCTGGAAACATAATTTTCCGCCATCAGAAGATCTGTCTCATAACGCAGATTCCTGCAGTTATGGTGGTCAAACTCCTTCGGCAGATGAATGATGAGTGTCGGACCTTTCGCCTCGTATACAAATGAATCTTCCATATGTTCTCCCTCTCCTTTTCTATAATCGATTATTTCCGGCCAAACAAAAAGAGACCTCACAGCTTTTCTTCTGTAAAGTCTCTTGATCATTTTTATTTGATTTCTAGTATCCCCGCTCCGTCTTCGCCTTCTCCGCAAACTCCGAATCCGCAAAGTTCATGATGACCTGTCCGAACATCTGGTTCGCATTGTCGGTGTCGCCCTTTGCCTTGTACACCATTCCCATGTCGTAAATGACTTCCGGGTTCTTGTCGTCGATCTCCATGTATTTTTCATAATAGTGGAGCGCTGTGTCATAGTCACCGGCAGCTGTGGACTGAGCAGCAGCCGCCATAAGGACCGCCGGGGCGTTTGTGTCCATGTCCGCTTTGATCTCATTTAAGATCGCCACAGAACTGTCGTCCGTGATCTTCGACTGATCCATATCCACATAGCTTAAAACAGCTGTGTTCATGTCCCCTTTTCGGTACGCATCGAGGATCTTTGCGAGTGTCGCATACTGGTTTACCGTGCTTCCTGAATCCCCCTTCAGGTCATTTAACTGACCTTCCGCGTCCTCCTTCTGCTTCTGGTAATCCTCCACCTGGAGCTTTAACTTGTCCGTCTCCTGGTTTGCGAGATTCAGCTTATCCGTGTAGGACTGCATCTCCTGATTATGTTCATAATTGAGCGCCCGCTCTCTCGCCGGCATGATGAGGAATACGACCATGACCGCGCCCAGGACAAGACCGATGCCGATATTGATGATCGACTGCCAGCCTGTATTCTCCTTATAAGTCGGCGGCAGGATTACATCATCATCCTGCATTTCCCGGTGGGAGAACGCATTTTTCAGTTTTCTCTTTTCCACCTCCGCCTTTCCGGTATGCTCTTTTACATACTCCATGTACCGGGTGGCCTTCTCGTTGTTGTTGTCGATCTGGAGCACCTTGAACAGGGACTTTCCTGCCTTCACATAATCGCCGTGCTCCATGTAGAGGAGCGCGAGGAGCAGATGCGCCTTCACGAAATTCGGCTTCTCATCGACGATCCTCTTTAACTGCAGGACAGCGAGATCATCGCTGTCATTCTGCGCATAAAACAGCGCCTGGTTGAATTTCTTCACCATCTGGCTCGCGATCTCCAGCTGTCCCGGCTTTCTCTGCACCTCGTCAAGGTAATGGTCCGCGCGGTTGTTGTCCGGCTGGAGATTGATGCTGATGACCCACTGGATCAGCGCATCCGACGTCTCCCCCATCTCGTAAAAGATGAGTCCCAGAAGGTTTCTGGCATCCGTGTGGTATTTATTAAACTGCAGGGCGCGCTTTAAAAATCTCGCCGCCCCGGAAAGGTTTCTCTCCTTTGCCATTTCCAGACCGCGGTTATAATAGCTGTTCGCCGCGTACTGGATCTTCTGCATTTCATCCATATATTACTTTTCCTTCTTGATATCCTTCATGATGTCCATCATGATGTCAGCCATATCTGTGAGGTCACTCTTTACGATCGCATCGCTGACCGCCTCGACCTCCAGACTCGGTTTAAAACGCTCAATCTCTTCTTCAAAATTGATCATATCTGTCTCTCCTTTATCGCTGCAGTCCGTTCCATGCACGAGACCGCCGCTCCTGCTGCCGCTTTCGTATCTTCCGCGGCATCCGTTATCACTTTTCTCTGCCTGAGTTCCCGAAACACTCCTTCACTTCCCCCGCCAGATACAGCGATCCGGCAATCAAAGTCAGATCATGTTCCCCGTGAATGCGGAACAGACGGTTTAACGCCTCTTTCACATCCGGACAAACCAGGATTTCCGTTTTTTTCCCGCATTCCTGATCGGCAAGCACTTTTGCCGCCTCCTCCAGTTCCCTGACGGAAAGCGTCCGATGGGACTCCATCTTCGCAAGGATCCAGAAATCCGGCTGCAGACGCTCTCTGATCTCAGCCAGCATCTCCGGGTACTTCTTGTCCGCGGAGACCGCAAACAGGATCCTCACATGATCCGGATCCCGCAATTTCTTCAGCCTGCAGGCCGCATCCAGGAACGCCCGGATCCCATCCTCATTGTGCGCCCCGTCAAGGTATACGCCCGGACAGATCTGTTCCATCCGCGCGGGCCATTTTGCTTTCCGAACCCCTGCCTTCGCCTGCTCCGGTGTCACAGGAAGTCCCGAGATATCTAACGCCCGGATCGCCAGCGCCGCGTTCATAAACTGGTAAGGCGCCTCAAACGGGATCTCAAACAGCACATCTCTTCCGCGGTAAGACAGCTCCAGCAGATTTCTGTCCAGCCGGGCAGCCGTATCAGCCTCCATACCCGCGAGACGGGTTCGGATCCCGCGACCTGCCGTCTCCGGCGTCACAGGAAACTTTTGTACTCCCAGCTCCTCAGCCTTCGCAGAAATCACCGCTGCCGCCTCCGGAGAACTGCAGTCATATACCACAGGATGGCCCGGCTTTATGATCCCCGCCTTGTGCGCCGCGATCTCCGCGATCGTCGATCCCAGAAACGCCGTGTGATCGATGCTGATGGACGTGATGACCGAAACAAGCGGATCCTCCACCACGTTCGTCACATCATATGTACCTCCCATTCCCGTCTCCAGGACCAGAACCCTCTCACCGGCATTCCGGAAAATACAAAGTCCCATGTAAAACAAAAACTCAAAGTAGGTAGGATGAAGCTCTCCCCGCGCAGTCCATTTCTCACAGACAGCCTGCACCTCCAGAAACGCCCTTACAAAATCCGCCTCCGGGACCATCACCCCGCCGATCAGAAACCGCTCCCGGATATCCACCAGATGCGGCGAAACAAACGTTCCGCACGGGATTCCCGCTTCGCAGAGCATCGATGTCAAAAAAGCACAAACCGAACCCTTTCCGTTCGTCCCGGCAACATGGATCACCTGAAACTCCCGGTCCGGATCGCCCAAAAGCCCGAGAAACTCCCGTATCTTCGGGATCCCGCTCTTCTTCCTCGCATACCCCGGAATAGCCTCGATCTGATCCCACGCGTCCTGCATCGTTATGTACTCCAAGAAAACTCCTCCTCGTCGTGACCTGCTTCTCCCACATATGATACCCGTTTCTCCTGCGTTTTGCAACCCAAACATATCGGAACAATTCGACGCATTCCAGCAAAACTCACCGCCACCACCAAGCAAAGCGCCAGCGAGCGACCCATATATCATTGCCAGCCACCAGCGGTGAGCATCCGGACAGGAGTGCCCTTGATCCGGGGATCTGGCTTCCTCTTAGCTCGCGGGTGAATGCGTTGGAAAAAAGATGACACTTGTTTGAGCGAAGCGAGTTGTGTCATCTCTTTTCCGCCTTTAGCAGTCGCCCGGGAGCTTAGAGGAACCATCCCCGCATCCCCGGGCACTCCTGTCCGGACGCTCACCGCGTACTCTCGCCAACACCCGAAGTCCGCACTTTCCCCGCCAAAACGCAGAACAGCCACAGGCCCAAAACACCTGCGGCTGCCCCCTATATCATCAGCACTTTCGCGCTATCACTTACTTTCCAAGTTGCGCCAACCGAGTCTTCACCTGCTCCATCATCTCTGTATACTTCTGAAGCTTCGCTCTCTCCTCATCGATCTTCGCCTGCGGCGCCTTGCTCACAAACTTCTCATTCGCAAGCATTCCGTTTACACGCGCAAGCTCCTTCGTAAGACGCTCCTCTTCCTTCTTCAGGCGCTCCGTCTCTTTCTCGATATCAACAAGCTCCGCAAACGGCATATAGATCGCTGCCTTCGGGATCACTGCGGATACGGCATCCTCGCCGATTCCTGTCTTATCCTTCTGGATCACAACCTCATTCGCAGAAGCAAGCGTGCTGAAGAATACACGGCTGTTCTCAAAAATCTTTGTGAGATCAGCATCCTCAGTCACAACGAACACCTTCGCCTTTCTGCTCGGCGGAACATTCATGGATGTACGCACATTACGGATCGCGCGGACAGCCTCCTTGATGACCTCGACTGCATGCTCATCCTCGGCGAAATTCCACTCTTCCTTATATACCGGCCAGGAGGAGATCATGATGGACGGCTCATCATCCTGTAAATTGCAGAAGATCTCTTCCGTGATGAACGGCATGAACGGATGTAAAAGCTTTAAGGAATTGATCAGGACTGTCTTTAATGTCCAGATCGCCGCTGCCTTCGTCTGGTCCTCATCGTTCCAGAGACGCGGTTTTACCATCTCGATGTACCAGTCACAGAACTCCTCCCAAACGAAATCGTAAACCTTCTGGAGGGCAATTCCGAGCTCGTACTTGTCCATGTTTTCCGTAACTTCCTTCGCAAGATCATTGACCTTGGAGAGGATCCATTTATCTGCTGCCGTAAGGTCACTGAGCTTCGCCTCGCCTGCCGGTGCCTTCTCGATATTCATCATGATGAAACGGCTCGCGTTCCATACCTTGTTTGCGAAGTTTCTGCTCGCCTCGACTCTCTCCCAGTAGAAACGCATATCGTTTCCAGGAGCATTTCCTGTCATAAGAGTCATACGGAGAGCATCTGCACCGTACTTGTCGATGACTTCCAGCGGATCGATCCCGTTTCCTAAGGACTTACTCATCTTGCGTCCCTGGGAATCGCGGACAAGGCCGTGGATCAGGACCGTATTGAACGGGCACTCGCCGGTCTGCTCAAGTCCGGAGAATACCATACGGATGACCCAGAAGAAGATGATGTCGTATCCGGTAACGAGAACGTCTGTCGGATAGAAATACTTCATCTCGTCGGTCTCCTTCGGCCAGCCGAGTGTGGAGAACGGCCATAATGCGGAGGAGAACCAGGTATCGAGGGTGTCCTCATCCTGCTTTAAGTGTGTGCAGCCGCATTTCGGGCACTTCTCCGGCATCATCTTTGCAACCGTCATCTCACCGCACTCTTCGCAGTAGTAAGCCGGGATCCTGTGGCCCCACCAGAGCTGTCTGGAGATACACCAGTCGCGGATTCCCTCGAGCCAGTGGAGATATGTTTTTCCGAAGCTCTCCGGAACGAATCTTAATTTGCCGCTCTTTAATGCCTCGATCGCCGGTTTTGCCATCTCGTCCATCTTTACGAACCACTGCGGTTTTACCATCGGTTCTACGGTCGTGCCGCAGCGGTCGTGGGTGCCGACATTGTGGCTGTGCGGAACAACTTTCACGAGAAGTCCCATTTCCTTCAAATCCTCGACCATGGCTTTTCTCGCCTCATAGCGGTCCATGCCGAAGTATTTGCCCGGAACATTGATCGTCGCATCGTCGTTCATGATGCAGATCTCTTCCAGGTTGTGGCGTTTTCCGACCTCGAAGTCGTTCGGGTCGTGAGCCGGTGTAATCTTTACGCAGCCGGTTCCGAATTCCTTGTCAACATACTCATCTGCGATCACCGGGATCTCGCGGTCTGTGAGCGGAAGCTTTAACATCTTTCCGATGATGTCTTTGTAGCGCTCGTCCTCCGGATTTACGGCAACGGCTGTATCGCCGAGCAGTGTCTCCGGTCTTGTCGTCGCAATCTCAACGAATCTTCCCTCTTCGCCTACGATCGGGTAGTTGATGTGCCAGAAGAAGCCGTCCTGCTCCTTGTGCTCAACCTCAGCGTCGGAGATGGATGTCTTGCAGACCGGGCACCAGTTGATAATCCTGGATCCTTTATAGATATATCCTTTCTCATAGAGGCGTGTAAATACCTCTAAAACAGCCTCGGAGCAGCCTGCGTCCATCGTGAAGCGCTCTCTGTCCCAATCCGCGGAGGAACCGAGTTTGTGGAGCTGCTTGATGATCCTTGTGCCGTACTCCTCTTTCCACTTCCAGGCCTCTTTTAAGAATCCCTCACGTCCGAGGTCGTTCTTGTTGATGCCCTCTTTCTTTAACTTGTCGATAACCTTGACCTCGGTAGCGATGGCTGCGTGGTCAGTACCCGGCTGCCAGAGTGCCTCGTAGCCCTGCATTCTCTTGTAACGGATCAGGATATCCTGCATCGTGTTGTCAAGAGCGTGTCCCATATGAAGCTGTCCTGTGATGTTTGGCGGCGGCATTACGATCGTGAACGGCTTTTTGCCCTCGCGTCTTCCTCTCTCCGCGTCAGCGTGGAAATATTTGTTGTCCAGCCATTTCTGGTACAGGCGGTCTTCAATGTCCGCCGGATTGTAGGTCTTTTCCAGTTCTTTCATGGTCTTCTCCTTATTCTTTTCTACATCTGTTTTCTTACGATGGCATATTCATCATCAAGCTGGTAGAACCCGCAGGAAAAATCACTTCCCCGAAGGAACGCAGACATCTCGTCCTCGTCCAGATCCGCCTCGCAGACGTAGTAGCCATACTCTTCATCATATGTGTAAAAGGCGCAGGTCTCGCAGTTTGTGATTTGTACTTTTTTCTGTTTGGAATCTTTCTTTGTCATCGTTTTGTACTCCTGTTGCCGGTGCCTTTTGTTTTTCCGGAAATCCTGCCGGACTTTCCCGCTAAAACAAAAACGCCCTCTGCACATTCATGCAAAGGGCGAATCACCGCGTTACCACCTTTATTCACCATCCCCAGGACCTTCCGATCCTTCAGACAGTATCTCATTTGTTCTTAACGAGGTTTCCCCCCGGGAACAGCTACTTTCCGTTCACTGCTCCGGCTCCGAAGCTACCTTCCATTTCCGCATTCCCAAACCGTCTTCCAGCCAATGGACAGTTCTCTCTGGAGGTGCAAAAAATGTACTCCTCTTCTTCCCAGCTTTTCACTTGTTTCCCAGACCGGCTCTTTCTTTCATCCGGTTCGCTTCATAGCCGCAAATATTTTCCGACTGCTCTTTCCTAATATAGTAGAATCCTGATAAAATGTCAAGGAAAAAGTCAGCAAAATCCACCACTGTCCCTGTATCACACAGGATTTTCCGGTCCAAAAACTTCTGCCCGTGAAAATGATCTTACAGCATTCTCCTGTATTCCATCTTCCAGCGGTTCAGCACATCCCCCGCCGCCGCGATCCGGCCGGCCGGGTCTTTCTCGAACACAGCAGCAAGTTTTAAGGTCTCCGGCGCTTTTTCCGCCTCTTCCCTTGCCTCCTTCACTTCCTGATCCCAGACTTCCTTGTCATCCTCCCCGATCATCTCCTGGAACTTATCTTTTAATTTAAGCTCCGGATTCAGCGCCGTGAGGAAGTACATGCGCTTCACATACTCCGCCTCCGCCTTTGCATTCCAGGCGTTCTCGTAGGCATGCATCGCCTTCTGGTAGCAGAAAAGCTTCGCATAGCAGGCTGCAATGTTGTTCCAGACTTTCCCGCGGAAATCCCCGGAGAGATGGCGTCCTGCCCCGTCTAAGATCTGCTCGTAGATCGTGACTGCTTTTCCGAAGAGATCAAGACCGTAAAAATAATCCGCACGGCGTTTCTTGTATTCTTCCTCCGTGAGTTTCTTTAATCCGTTTACCGTCTGACGGTAAGCAGCCTGCTCCTTCGGGGAATAATAGTTGCACTCCTGAAGGATCAGATACAGGATCTCCTCCGTCGCACCGCGGCTCTCCATCCATTTTTCGATCTTCTCCGTGAGGAACGGCATGCGCAGCTCACTCCGGAGGAACTCCGTGAGGCGGCTGTCGATAAAGTCCTCCAGAACCAGCAGCGGGTTATTGTAGATCACATAGCAGAGCTCCTGGGAAGAATAGATATGGATCCCAAGATCTTCGATATAAAGAGGAATCTTCACAGGCTCCTGTCTGCAGAGAATCAGACTCATAACGTCACCTCCTGGCGGACCACCGCGTCCGTCTTCGGGAACAGCTCCCCGAATCCCTGGTCTGTGAGCTTGACCACCATCGTCTTCTCATCGAGGAAGCCGACAGCCACCCGGATCTTCGTCGTCTTATTCGGACGCTCCGGGAATCCGTCAAGGGTAACCTTCACCTGGCGTTTCTTTTTCGGCTCCTGCTGCGGCGTGATCGTAAACGTGATCTCACGTTCCCCGTCCGGGATCACTTCGACCACACTTCTCGCCTCATACCAGCTCTCACCGGCAGATGCCAGGACGAGCTCCGACTTCGCGTCCCGCTTCATGACCTCCATGGAGACCGTGGACCATAATTTGCCCTCACAGAGGCAGACAAATGACGGGGAATCGCTCTCGTTTAAGTATTCCTCCGCCTTCATGGCAGCGCCCTTCGCAAAGAGAGCCGTCTCCACAAAGACTCTTCTCCTGTTGCAGATCTGTTTCATGAATTCCGGCGCCCAGTCTGTTCTCGCAAAGCCTTTTCCCGTCAGGAAGATCGAGGAAAAGATCTTTTTCTGCAGAAAACGCTCCCCGCAGGCGCAGAGGATCTTATCCGCCATCTTTGCCCCGGAGCCTGTATCCAGGACGCTCAGGCTAAAGCCCTCTTCCAGCTCCTCGTGCTCCGCCATGGCCGTCATCTGGCGGGGTCCTCTCGTGACCTTCAGTTCATAGTAGCGCAGATCTTCATCCGACAGGGAGAACATCCCCACCTGGCCTCCCCAGACGTCTCTCCTCTGGTTTAACACATAGTGGACAAAACATTCCGTGTGGCTTGCAATATGGATGCATCCCTTCGGAACGCCTAGGGCCTCCACGCTGGCCGTAAGACCTTCTAAAAGCTTCATCTCCATGTTTTTCAGGCTGATGACCAGCTCGTCGATCTTCTGCCCGCCATACTCTGCCCGGACCATGGCGAGGATGCTGCCCAGGAATCTCTGCAGCAGCTCCATTCCGCCGTATTTCACGCCTCCGATAGTGGACGTTCCTTCTTTTGCCGCCAGGCTCAGGAGCTTGTCAACGATGACTCCCTCGCCCACCAGCGTATATTTGTACGCATCTTCCCCCACATGCCACTCTTCCGCAGCCTTCTTTCTGCAGATGACGGTCGGGAGCATCCACGCATCCTCACGCCCCAGGACAGCTGCCTGGGTGTAGTTATCGCAGAGGTCGATGCCAATGATCAGTTTCTCCATTCCTTTGTCCTCGTTACGCCAGACGGAACAGTTTTTTCGCGATCTGACTGTCCGTCACATATTCTGTCATGCTTTCTTTCAATTTCCGGTCATCCTTCATTCCGAGATAGGGATTCATGGAATTCAGAGCCGTAAAGCGGTTGCCTTTGTCCCCGGTCGCCGGTTCGCTGCAGGTCACTTCGCCCTCCGCCTTCTTCACCATCGTTCCGTCCTCATTCTCCCAGATCTCGTATTCCATGATCTCGCCGTCAAATAAGAGCTTCTGACGCACATAGATCCCCTTATAGACCATGTTCATCTCTTCCTCATGGAACTCTTCCTCATCCGGCAGGATCCGGATCTTTAAGATCGGTCTTCCGTCCGGCCGTCCATGGTACTCAATGATCTCCTTGTCCATGACTTCGCCCGGCATTTCCACATATCTCGCCAGATCCTTATACCACGCAAATACCATGCCGCGTGCGGAGAGAATATCCATCATCCGGGAGAGAAGCTCTTTCTGCTCCTCGGAGATGGATGCCTGGCCAGAGTAGAATTTTGCCAGTGCCAGAAGATAGATTTCCGGGACTTTCCGAAGCTCCATCCCATGGATTGCGCCTTCCAGGTACGCAAACACTTTATCCCCCGGGACGACATCCCGCAGAAAATACTCCGTACACTTCACCGTAAAGTACGCCTTCACAATCACATCGCTGGTCTCTTTTCTCGACGCATAGAGATCAAATACCGTGTCCATACGTTTCTCACAGCCGGAGAACAGGTACTGGGCAAGCAGGCGCTCCTCCAGATCGTATGTCTCCACATGGGTCTTCACAGCCTCCGCAAGGATCCGGTACATGGATTCGCCGCTGCCGTTATAATGTTCACAGAGATAATCAAGGATCACGCTGTCTCCGTGACCGTCCGCGAATACGCGGCCCGCGAGGTGGAGAAGCAGCTCATCCTCCTCGAACATCCGGTCCAGGATCAGCTGGGATACAAGGGCCGCAAGCCGTTTCACGCGGATCTGCTCCTCGCCGAACTCTTTGATCATCTCGTAGGCCTGGACCATGTAACTCTGGACGATCAGCGTCTCGCAGACATCCACACGCTCCGGTCTGGAGAGTGTCTTTTTATCAAGTTTTAAGAGGTACGCACCGCCCTCCGCGTCCATCACCTCATCATCGCCTGAGAGAGCCGCGCGGTAATAGGAAATGATCCTCGTCAGCATCTTCTGCTGATAGGCAGGTTTCACCGGGAGGTTGTCCAGAGCCGTCTCGAGCTCAGTCACATCCTCTTTATCGAGATCTTTTTTCTTCATGATCTCCAGGCACGCCTTCATCTTTAACATCGGGTGCTCCGGATACATCTCAAAGCATTTTTCTTCCAGTTCTTTCTCGTCGAGAACCGTTTCTTTCGTATATTCCACGTCCAGATACCTGTTTCCGAAGGTATCCTGGAACATGATCACACTGTCCTCAAAAAACAGCGGCACATAGGCCGTCTGGTCCTGCAGCGGGTAAGCGTCCTCGCCGGTCAGGATCTCGTTGGAGACGATCACATATTTCATCGCCGAATCTTTGACCCGGATCCGGTTCGCCTTTAAGATCCCCGGTAAGACCCGCGCCACCTGTTCATCGATGATGTCCCGGTAGATGATATGTTTGTAGATCACCGCGAGTCTCTTATTGATCCGGGACTCGAACAGCTGCTCCATGGCAAACTTTTCCATCTCGCGCTCGTATTTTTTATAGAGCGGATCATCCTGAGGAATATAGGCAGCCACGTTCGCGTAGAGAGCCGCCCGGCTCTTCTGGTCCAGGTGGGCGCTCTCGTAGGAGAAGTATAAAAGGACCTGGCGCGGCATCATCTGCTCGTAGGAATCCGGAAGCGCATAGAGGAAATATTCATAGATCCTCGTGAGACTGATCTCCTGGCTGATCCCCTTTTCATACCACGAAAAGCTCTCTTTTCCGCGGACATTTCCCTTGATCAGGAGACAGCATACCGCAGTCAGCATCTCCTTCGTCGGATACTTTTCATAAAGCTTTGCGAGCAGTCTGTAATACAGGCGGTGGAAGAATTTCGCCCCCGGCGCCAGCGCACAGATCCGCTCCGCCAGTTCCTCCCCCACAAGTCCGTTCATCGCCCCGTAGTAGAGAGCGTGGATCTCAAAGACATCCACCGTCTTTAAAAGCTCCGGGTTCTTCCCGAAAAGCCGGATCGTCTCGATATAGAGGAACGGGCTGCGGCAGCCGTTCTTATACTGCATCTTAAAGCTCTCCGCGAGCGCTTCCTCCTCCTCATACATCTCCGGCATCATTTTCAGCTGTAAAAGCTGCAGATAAAATCTTCCGTTGGCATCCTCCAGTTTCTTCCGGAACAGGCGGATCACCGCGTCCTTTTTCTCCTCATCCGGCTCCAGCCGGTACTGAAGGTACTGATAGTAGCAGTAAAGTGTTCCGAGACGGTCTCTCAGAGCCGCGACCGTCTCCCAGGAATCATCCAGGCATAACGCTGCCTGATCCGGTCTTCCCGCATCCAGATACGTCTCCGCCTGGAGTAATGACAGGATCACGGAACCGCCGTTTGCGCCGCGGATCGCATCCAGCTCATTCTGGATCTTTCCGAGAACGAGTTTTTTGTCGTAAAGTCCGCTCTCATAAGCTTCGCGGAGTTTCATATACCGGCAGACACCGGCCTTGCTGATCTCGCCCTCGGCGCGCTTTTTCTCCGGTTCCTCTCCCATCGCCTCGATCCGGATCACCGTATCTCCGTGGACCGTGAGAAGACGGATCGCACCCAGGTTCTTTCCGCGGTGCATCCGCTCCGGATGGATCCGGAAGCGGAGATCCAGACGGTCATCCTCAAAATCCGCCTGAGTGATGACTTTTTTCGGGATCTCGATGAAATCACCGTCAGCACGGACTTCCATATAGATATATCCCCAGGTGTTCTTCCGGAGGACTACTTTATCGCTCACGATATCCTTCGGTCTGTCGTAGACCTTTTTCGCCGTCGAAAGAGTCAGTTCGATCGGCTCCTTCACGCCTGCTGCCAGGAAGAACTCTTCCAATGCATTCTGGCGGTTTCCATGTCCCTTCAATCCCTCATAGATCGTGCGGATCTTCAGGTCCTTAAAGAACGGCGCTTCCGTAAAATCCCGGTACTCCATAAGTCGCAGCGCCAGATCCATATCTCTTTTCGCCAGCTCCACAAAGTCTTCCATCGTCTTCAGGGTTGACAGGACACGGACGGACTCGATCATCTCGACACGAAAAAGAAAAGGAACCTCCAGTTCTCCGCTGTTCGTGACAAGCGTGAAGTTTCCCCTGATCAGGTCTCCGTTCTCGCACCAGGAGGTGTCGACCTCGTAGACAATATGGTTTCTTAAGCCTCCGAAGGCACTCTTTAAGATCCTTACACGGCTGTGGCTTGAGTAGGCAAGACCTTTGATATACAAATTATTCTCGCTTGCCAGGTATAGTTCTCTTTTATAAACTGTATCGCTCCCCAGAGTCTCCTCGACCTTCGCAGGTTCAAGGAACAGCTTCGGCGTCTCCGCGTCCACGATTCCTCTGGAAAGGCGCATGATCCGTTCTCTCATATATTCATTCACCTTAAATTCATTATCCGATACCCGATCGCTCTGCGCCCCGCGCTTTTGCGATCTGCTGAAATATTCGTGGTATCATCATAGCACATTTTCCGTTCAAATTCACTACAATTTTCGACCTTTTTCATGGGAAGCCGGAAAAAGGACTTGAATCCGTTCAGCGAAACCTGTAAAATAGATGTATTCGCAAAGATTTTTACAGACTCTAAAATAAAGGAGCAACCCCTATGTTATCTGATCCGATCACGCTCTACAAACTGATGATCTTATATATGCTGGACCATGTCAACTTTCCGCTGACAAACTCCCAGCTCACGGATTTTTTCCTGGATCATGAATATACAACGTATTTTACGCTCCAGCAGGCATTAAATGAGCTGAAAGAGGCGGGGCTGATCCGGATGGAATCCACCCACAATTCCTCCCGCTACGAGATCACAAAAGAGGGTGACGACACGCTCTCCTTCTTCGGAAACAATATCTCCCCCGCGATCATCGAGGATATCGACAGCTACTTAAAAGAGAACAAATTCCGCCTCCGCAACGAGGTTGGCGTCATCTCCGACTTCTATAAATCAACAAACCAGGACTACATCGTTCACTGCGAAGTCCGGGAGGGAAAATCCATCCTCATCGGCTTCGATCTCTCCGTCCCCGACAAAGACCAGGCCGAGACGATGGCCAGCCACTGGAAGGAGCGGAGCCAGGAGATCTACTCCTATGTGATGAAAGCGCTGATGAAGGGATGATATTCAAAAGCGGCATTTCCACAGATCATGTTCTGTGGCAATGCCGCTTTTTTGTTTACATTCTCTTATTCCTGTTCCTTCTTTGCGTTTTCCGCTTCCTTCGCAGCCTTTTTCGCAGCCCATTCCGCGGCTTTCTCCGCCTGGATCTCCTCCTCGGCGGTCAGAAGATCTTCTCCGGCAGCCATCTTGTCGATGAGCGTCCAGATATCCTCTCTTCCCTGCTTGGTCTCAGCGGAGAACGGGATCAGGATATCCTGTTTCTCCATTCCGAGACCGGTCCGGATGAGTTTTACCTGTTTCTGGATCTGGCTCCGCTTGATCTTGTCAAGCTTCGTCGCAATGATGACCGGGCGGAAGCCGTTGTAAACGATCCAGTCGTACATAGTCTTATCGTTGGCAGACGGCTCATGACGGATGTCCACGAGAAGGAAGACGCATTTTAACATCTGGGACTTATGGAGATAATTCTCGATCATCTTGCCCCATTTTACCTTCTCAGACTGCGGAACTCTCGCGTAACCGTAGCCGGGGAGATCCACGTAATAGAGATCTCCGTTGATGTTATAAAAGTTGATCGTCTGGGTCTTTCCCGGCTGGGAGGACGTTCTCGCCAACGCTTTCCGGTTCATGAGTGCGTTGATCAGGGAAGATTTTCCCACGTTTGATTTTCCCGCGAACGCGAACTCCGGCAGCGTATTCTCCGGCAGTGTGCTCGTCACACCGCAGACGGTCTCAAGTTCCACATTTCTGATAACCATTCCTATTCTCCTTCTATCTGGCTGGTGCAGCTTTCCTGTATCACGCGAACGCTTCGCGCACCACGTCGTCCATGGTCTTCACGAACACGATCTCCATGCCCTTCGTGATCTCCTTCGAGATCTCCGCCATATCCGGCCGGTTCTTGTCCGGCACGAGCACCTTCTTCATATGTGCCATTCTCGCCGCAAGTGTCTTTTCCTTTAAGCCTCCGATCGGCAGTACACGCCCCCGCAGAGTGATCTCGCCGGTCATTGCAACGCTGGCGAGGACCTTTTTGCCGGTCACTGCGGAGAGCATCGCAGTCGCCATCGTGATGCCCGCGGACGGGCCATCCTTCGGCACCGCACCTTCCGGAATATGAAGATGCAGATCATGTTCCTTAAAATATTTGCTTTCCACACCGTACCGGTCAGCCACAGATCTTACATACGTCAGTGCGATCTGCGCGGATTCCTTCATGACATCGCCCATCTGGCCTGTCATCTGGAGTTTTCCGTCGCCCGGCATCACATTCACTTCGATCTGGAGAGTATCCCCGCCAACGCTGGTCCATGCGAGACCTCTCACGATCCCGACTTCATCCTCCTCGTTGGCATTCTCGAAGGTGATCTTTTCTTTTCCGAGATACTTCTGAAGATTTCCCTCTGTGATATGCACGGATTTCCGTTTTTTCTCAAGGAATTCTCTTGCCGCCTTTCGGCAGATCTCGCCGATCCGGCGCTCTAAGTTCCTGACTCCGGCTTCCCTCGTGTAGTTGTGGATGATCTTTTCCAGCGCTTTATCGCTGAAGGAGAGCATTTCCCCTGTGAGTCCGTTTCTCTCTAACTGCTTCGGAACGAGATATTTCTTCGCGATATGGAACTTCTCATTCTCCGTGTAACTGGACACTTCAATCACTTCCATACGGTCAAGGAGCGGTCTCGGGATCGTGGACACATCGTTGGCCGTCGCGATAAAGAGGACTCCGGAAAGGTCTAACGGGATTTCCAGATAGTGGTCGCGGAATTTCCCATTCTGCTCTCCGTCAAGGACCTCAAGGAGCGCAGACGAGACATCTCCCCTGTAATCCGCGGAGACCTTATCGATCTCGTCCAGGAGCATCAGCGGGTTCGCCACGCCTGCCTGGCGCATCGCATCGGCGATCCGGCCCGGCATCGCGCCGACATACGTCTTTCTGTGGCCGCGGATCTCCGCCTCATCGTGAATGCCGCCGAGGCTGATCCTTACATACCTCTTTCCGAGCGCGCGGGCCACGGATCTCGCAATGGAGGTCTTACCTGTTCCCGGTGGTCCCACAAGGCAGAGGATCGGGCTTGTGCCTTTCTTTGTGAGGGCGCGGACCGCAAGGAATTCCAGAACGCGGTCTTTTACCTGCTCCAGACCATAGTGATCTTCCTCCAGCACTTCCTTCGCATGGATGATGTCCTGATTGTCCCTGGACGTCTTCTTCCACGGCATCTCGAGGACCGTCTCGATATAGGTGCGTAGGACATTTGCCTCCTGGCTTCCGCCCGGCATGCCTTTGAAACGCTGGATCTCTTTTTTGATCTTCTCCTTTGTCTCCTTATCCGCATTCAGCTTTTCAAGCTGTTCCAGATACCCGTCAGCGTCCTCCGCCCCGGCATCATCTCCCAGCTCCTCACGGATGACCTTCAGCTCTTCCCTCAGGATGTAGTCGCGCTGGTTCTTATCGATATGTTCCTTTACTTTTCCCTGATAATCACGCTTGATCATCAGGATCTCGATCTCACGCATCAGATAATACACGATCCGGTCGTAGAGGTGGCTTACATAGTCACATTCCAGAAGCTCCTGCTTTACAGCAAAATCCCACGGGAATTCGTTCGCTGTCTGGGTCAGGAGCGGCTCCAGGTCTGTGATCACGAGGAGACTTCCGATAAAGTCCTTCACCGCCTTCGGGTTCGCGTTTCCAAACTCCTCAAGTTTTTCCTTGACGATCCGGCTCATCGCTTCCTTCACGGTATCCGAGAGCTGCTCCTCCTGCATCGGAGCGTCCTCGATCTCCGCCTCCAGATACTGTCCGTCTTCGAACAGTGTGAGAAGAGCCGCTCTCTCTAATCCTTCCACCATCACGCGCAGGATCCCGTTCGGCATTTTCACGATCTGTTTGATCTGGGATACTGTTCCCATCTGATACAGATCTGCGGCCGTCGGCACCTCCTGCTGTGGATTCCGCTGCGTCACAAGGTAGACCTTCTGGTCTCCCATCATGGCTGTCTCCACCGCGCGGACAGATTTTTCCCGGCTGATATCAAAATGCTGCACCATTCCCGGGAGGATCGTAAGTCCCCGGAGTGCCACAGCCGGCATCGTAATTTTCTTATCTTCCATTCATTTCTCCTGAGCGGAAATCCGTTTCCGACATTCCGATCGTCGTGATTTCCGCCTTTTTCTATGAGACAGTTTCAGACAGGTCAGCGCATCCCATCGGATAATGCGGCTGTCCTATCGATCGTATTTGTAAAAAACGTCTCCGGCAGTTTCCGGATACATTGCGTCAAAAAGGCTGCCGTGACATTTCTGTGCGCAGCAGCCCCTCTTATCTGCGGGATACGGGTCCTGCAGGTTCATTTTGTAAGGAGAGCCGTTCTCTTACGCGATCTCCCCGTTTCCATCTTTTCTGGATCTTCCGGACAACGCCTTTTTCGGCACCGTCACATCGCGGTATACGACTTCCGGCTTTTCCTTTCCGTCCACCGCATCCTTCGTAACGGTACAGATACCCACGTTGGAATCGGACGGAACCTCGTACATCGTATCCATCATGACAGATTCCATGATCGCACGGAGTCCTCTTGCTCCCGTCTTTCTCTCCACCGCCATATGGGCGATCTCGTAGACAGCCTCCGGAGTGAACTCCAGCTTCACGTCATCCAGCTCAAATAACTTCTGATACTGTTTTACGAGCGCGTTCTTCGGCTCCGTGAGGATCCGCACAAGGGCATCCTCATCCAGAAGATCTAAGGATACCATCACCGGGACTCTTCCGACAAACTCCGGGATCAGACCGAATTTCGTAAGATCCTGCGGCATCGCCTGCTTTAACAGCTTGCTGATATCCGTATTTTTCTTATCCACGATCTTCGCGCCGAAACCGATGGAACTTGTCTCCAGTCTGGACTCGATAATTCTCTCAAGGCCATCGAAAGCACCGCCGCAGATGAACAGGATGTTCGTCGTATCGATCTGGATCAGCTCCTGCTGCGGATGCTTTCTGCCGCCCTGAGGCGGAACGCTTGCAACAGTACCTTCCAGGATCTTTAACAACGCCTGCTGGACGCCCTCGCCGGAAACATCACGGGTAATGGACACATTCTCGGATTTTTTTGTGATCTTATCGATCTCATCGATGTAAATAATGCCGTACTCCGCACGGCTCACATCATTATCTGCTGCCTGGATCAATTTTAAGAGGATGTTCTCCACGTCCTCGCCGACATAACCGGCCTCAGTCAGCGTCGTTGCATCTGCGATCGCAAACGGAACACCTAAAAGCTTCGCAAGTGTCTGCGCAAGATAAGTCTTGCCGGATCCGGTCGGACCGAGCATCAGGATATTGCTCTTCTGAAGATCAACATCACTTTCCTTCTTCGATGTGATTCTCTTATAATGATTGTAAACAGCCACGGAAAGAACTTTCTTCGCCTCATCCTGTCCGATCACATAGTCGTCCAGAAATTCTTTGATCTCCTTCGGTTTTAAGAGGTTGATTCCGGAGAAATCCGGTCTTTCCTCCTCCTCGTTTCCGAGTTCTTCCTCAAGGATCTCACTGCAGAGTTCGATACACTCATCACAGATATAGACGCCGTTGGAGCCGGCTATCATTTTTCTTACCTGATCCTGATTCTTTCCGCAGAAGGAACATCTGATCTTTTCCTCAGGTCTTACTGGCATGTTCGCACCTCAATTCTAAATTTATAACCGGACCTAGTGTCCTGTGATCACGCGGTCGATCAGGCCGTATGCGGCTGCCTCTTCCGCTGTCATATAATTATCTCTCTCCGTATCGCGGGCGATCACGTCGAGCGGCTGCCCTGTGTTTGCAGCCAGGATCTTGTTGAGCTTTTCTTTTGTCTTTAAGATCTGCTCCGCAACGATCTTGATCTCCGTCGCCTGACCCTGTGCCCCGCCGGACGGCTGATGGATCATGACCTCAGCGTTCGGAAGCGCAAAACGTTTGCCCTTCGCACCGCTGGAGAGAAGGAATGCTCCCATGCTTGCAGCCATACCGATGCAGGTCGTGCATACGTCGCATTTAATATAGTTCATCGTATCATAGATCGCCATACCGGCCGTTACGGAACCGCCCGGGCTGTTGATATAAAGGTTGATGTCCTTATTCGGATCCTCGGATTCCAGGAACAGGAGCTGAGCCACAACAAGGCTCGCGCTCACATCGTTTACTTCCTCACCGAGGAAAATAATACGGTCTTTTAATAATCTGGAATAGATATCGTAGGAACGCTCTCCTCTGCTTGTAGATTCAAGCACATAAGGTACTAAGCTCATATTATTTCCTCCATCTTTTCTTTTATGATCGCGGCACACAGAAATATCTGTCCGGAACCTGTGCTCACCGTCAAAATTCCGGCTGTCTGCACACATTTCGGAACTATCCCTGTATAACCGACTGGGGATTGCCGCGAAAATCTCTCCGCAGCAACCCCCTCTGAATGCGGGTCATGGTCCGTCATCGGACCACTTTCCACCATGTTTTCTGTGCAGATCCGTCTAAAGTATGTTGCCCTGATTAGTCAACGAACTTTGCCTCAGCTACAAGGAAGTCGATCGCTTTCTGTACAGCAAGGTCTTCTTTTAACTGTGCCATCTGCTCTTCACCAAACATACCCTTGATCTGTTCTTTATCCATCTTGAAGTCTGCAGCCATCTTGTCGAACTGCTCCTCAACTGCAGCATCGTCAGCCTGGATGTTCTCAGCCTTTACAACTGCCTCGAGAACAAGTCTTGTCTGAATTCTCTTGATCGCCTGCGGCTTCATCTGCTCGCCGATCTTCTCAGCTGTCATGCCTGTGATCTCAACATACTGCTTGAAGGAGATACCCTGGCTCTCAAGTCTGCGCGCATAGTCGTTGACCATACCGTTAACCTGCTCCTCAACCATCTGATCCGGGATCTCCATTGTTGCGTTCTCGATTACCTTAGCAACGACCTTATCCTCGTCTGCTGTCTTAGCTGCTTCAATCTTCTCAGCCTGTAATTTCTCTGTAAGGTCTTTCTTGTACTCTTCCATTGTATCGAAATCAGATACTTCGCTTGCGAACTCATCGTTTGCTTCCGGAAGCTCTTTTCTCTGGATCTCTTTTACTTTTACTTTGAATACAGCCGGTTTGTTCTTTAACTCTTCTACATGGTACTCAGCCGGGAATGTTACGTTTACTTCGCACTCTTCGCCGGTCTTCTTGCCGATGAGCTGCTCCTCAAAGTTGTCGATGAATGTATGGGAACCGATCGTAAGCGGATAGTCCTCAGCCTTGCCGCCCTCGAATCTCTTTCCGTCTACGGAACCGTCGAAGTCGATCGTTACCTGATCGCCATCCTCAACGCCTCTGTCCTCAACTGTGATCAGGCGGGAGTTTTTCTCTCTTGCGCGCTTGATCTCTGTCTCGATATCTTCCTCTGTAACGTCAGATTTTGTCTTCTGAACCTCTACGCCCTTGTACTGGCCAAGAGTAACTTCCGGCTTAACAGCAACCTTTGCTGTGTAGATGAAGGACTTTCCTTCCTCGATCTGCTCGATGGAAACAGCCGGACGGGAAACGATCTCAAGTCCGCTCTCCTTTGCAGCATCCGGATAGCTTGCGTCGATCACTTCATCAACGGCATCCTCGTAGAATACGCCAACACCATACATCTTCTTGATCATGTTGAACGGAGCTTTTCCTTTTCTGAAGCCCGGGATATTGAATTTACCCTTATTCTTATTATAGGAATGCTGTACAGCCTCCTCAAACTTTTCTGCCGGCACTTCGATTGTAAGTTTTGCCGTATTCTTCTCTAAATTCTCAACCTGTACGCTCATTTTATGAGTTCCTCCTTAAATATATCGATAGCGGGGATCGGATGGTCCCGCCCGTATGATCTCGTAACTGCCGCTTTTTGGGCGTTACACGTTTTCCGGCATTATGATGGCCGCTCAGCGAAAAATCCGCCCGCAGGCATCACTTCTCCGTCACGCGCACATAGCGCCGCATGAAATTATAACATAAGACGCATAAAAAGACCAGACCTAAATTACAAAAAATCCAGAAAATACGGGATATTCTTGCTGCAAATACCTGCATTCTCTCCCCACGCCTGCCAGTCCATACCATTCCCGGCACACCACGCTCACATAACGCGCCTGCCCCACAGCGGTGAGTATCCAGGCAGGCGCACCTTGATCCGGGGATCTGGTTCCTCTTAGCTCGCGGGTGACTGCGTTGGAACACAGATGCCGCACTGTCTGAGCGCAGCGAGTTTGCGGCATCTGTGTTCCGCCTTTAGCAGGCACACGCAAGCTTAGCGGAACCATCCCCGCATCCCCGCGTGCACCTGCCCGGATACTCACCGCGTACCTCAGCCAACACCCTCAGCGAGTCTATTTATCTCTCATACTGGATCGCCTTCCTGATCTTCTCCGCCTCATTCTCACTCACCAGAATACGGATCAGCTCCAACCCAAGGTCGATCGCCCATCCCATTCCGCGTCCGGTACTGATCAGCCGGTCCGTCACCACACCGTCGCCGCGGCAGTCCGCACCCTTCATCTGATTCTCAAACCTCGGATAGCAGGTCGCACGATGGCCTTCGACAAGACCGAGCTCCCCTAAAACACTCGGAGCCGCACAGATCGCCGCAAGCCGCTTTCCTGCTGCAGCATGGGCCTTCAGCATCTCTGCCAGCCCTCTGTGCGCCTTCAGGTTATTCGTTCCGACAAGTCCGCCCGGGAGGAACAGCACATCTGCGTCATCCCCGATCTCCTCGAACAGACAGTCCGCCTCAATCCTAAAACCGTGGGATCCCGTCACCATCTTTCTTCCCATGATGGAGACCAGTTTCACATCCACTTTCGCTCTTCTCAGGCAGTCACACACCGCGAGGCACTCCACCTCTTCCATTCCGTCTGCCACAAACGCATATACTCTTGCCATTTTCATTTACGCACCTTTCTGATCGCAGTGCGGGGGAAATCCCTGCCTTATAACGCAGTAGAAATCCCCCGCAAATCTCATTTTTTCGTAACTGTTCAGTACCCTCACAGTTACGAGCAAAAATCCATTCCAGATCGGCTTCGCCGATGGGATTTTTGCCTCCAGACCTGTGCTTTATTACGGTCAGCGCAGCAAGTGCGCAGACCTACTGAATAGTTACATTTTTTCAACATCACTGTCCGTCTTTCTCATCATCCGTATACGGATAAAATTTCCCGTTCAGATAATATCCGCGTCCAGGTCCGCCCTCCGACCGTTTTACTTCTGTTCCGCGATCCTCTGCATCCGCCTGCTGCTGTGCGGAAGAATCCACGGTCTGCTCTGGTCCATGATACTGATACGGCTCCTGCGGCATATCATTCCAGCTGTCCGAGGCGCTGTTCTGTCCCTGTCCGTACGAATAACCGGTTCCGCCATTCTGTCCATAGCCGCCGTTCATATTTCCGGTTCCATACGCACCGTATCCGCCGCCCGGGTTTTCATTCCCACCGACATCTCTCACACTGTCCGGTTCCACATACTGTCCGCCATAGCGCGCGTTATTCTGTACAAACGGTTCCCCTCCGAATCCATTCAGGCGTCCCGAATATGGTCCGCGAAGCACTGCGTAAAGCTCCGCAAAGGTTGCATCCACATACGGCTGGACGAAGAAGGTTCCGATACCGCAGAGCAGGGTTCCTAAAAGCTGCCATCCCAGGAAGGAAAGGCCGAGTACAAAGGCGTTCCATTTCTGTCCATCCATCATCTCTTTCGAGAGTCTTAAAACTTCCATCGTCTTCATATCCGGGTTTTCAGCAAGAATATATGGAACCATCAGATAGCAGTACTGGAAATAAACAGAAACAAAAGCTCCTATCGTAGCGCATATCATTACTGCCCAAAATACACTACCGATCCATTCAACACCATTAAACAAGATCACAAGAAATCCCAACAGACTGGCCAGGATCACAACACTCTCTGTGATCAGTCCCCGAAGGAACTGGGTTCCCACGATCTTTAAATATCCATTGGAAAATCCCCAGAAGATCTTTCCGACACCCGCCGACTGCCCCGTCACACGGCTTTCCAGATAGAACCGGTTCCGTCCGACTTCAAACAATGGCTGTACAAAAATTCCGATCACGACAGAGACGATCACAATAACGACCACCGCTCCCGCGAAAAGACGGTAAAACAGGTTGCTCGCAACCATGGATCCGGCATTTCCGGCTCCCGGTCCGTAAGCGTCGCCAAGTCCAGGGACAAGCTCGATCCCGCTGGCAAGACCACTCTGGGTACTTCCACTGAGGCTGCCGTCGCCTCCTAATTCACCGATCAAAAGACCGCTCTGGTCATCCCGGCTGCTTCCCGTCGCATTCTGCTCCAGGTAGCTTGTAACTCTCTGCGTGTTTGCATTCGATCCGCCGAATCCGCTGAGGATCGCAAAGATCAGGCTCACCGCAAATGCCGCCCAGTAATATCTGCTCAGACACATTTTTGCACGGTTCTTTAACTCTGCCCTTGTCCACATACGCACTCCTCCTTTTTTCATGAACGGTGTTGACCGATATGCAAAAACAGGACGTTCTCCCGGATTCCGCATACTGGAACCGCTGAACTTTCATCTACATTTGTTTACTGATATTGTAACATGTTTTTTTACAAAAGACCTTACTTTTTCCTTTCGATATGATATGATTTATTACAGTTTGTTTCAATCACTGCCGGTAATTTCATAAGAACTGGCGATCAAATCTTCTGCCGCAACCGCCGGCATCCCAGAAAGGATATTTATCATGGAAATCGAACGCAAATTTCTCGTCACGACACCTCCTGAAAACTATGGGTCCTTCCCTCTTCATGAGATCGAACAGGCATACCTCTGCACCGAACCTGTGGTGAGGATCCGGAAGGAAGATGACAACTACTACCTCACCTACAAATCCAAAGGACTTCTCGCGAGGGAAGAATATAATCTTCCGCTCACAAAAGAGGCCTACGCCCACCTGCTCACAAAAGCGGACGGGAACGTCCTCACGAAAAAACGCTACCTGCTCCCTGTCCCGGGACGCGAGGATCTCACCGTGGAATTCGATGTCTTTGAAGGAAAATTCGCCGGACTCATGCTCGCGGAGATTGAGTTTTCCTCCGAGGAGGATGCAAAAGCCTTTCCTCCGCTCCCCTGGTTTGACCGGGATGTGACCTGGTCCGGAGAATACCAGAACAGCAAGCTTTCAAAAATGCCGTAACTTGTAAAAAAAGACCACCGACGGCCCAAAGAACCGCCGATGGTCTTATTTATTTTCATTCAGATTGCACGGATCCGGAAGAAATTACATCATTCCGCCCATTCCGCCTGCGCCTGCCGGCATTGCCGGAGTCTCTTCTTTGATGTTTGCAACAACGGACTCTGTTGTAAGGAGCGTGGAAGCAACACTTGTTGCGTTCTGTAATGCACTTCTTGTAACCTTAGCCGGATCAAGGATACCAGCTTTGATCATATCAACAAACTCTTCGTTGTAAGCATCGAAGCCCTGGCCAACCGGAAGCTCTTTTACTTTATTTACGATCACAGCACCCTCAAGACCTGCGTTGGATACGATGTGGAATAACGGAGCTTCGAGAGCCTTTAAGATGATCTTTCCGCCGGTCTTCTCATCGCCTTCCATGCCGTTTACAAGAGCTGCAACCTTCTCTGCTGCATGAACATAAGCAGATCCGCCGCCTGCGATGATACCTTCTTCAACAGCTGCCTTTGTAGCTGCAAGAGCATCTTCCATACGAAGCTTTGCTTCTTTCATCTCTGTCTCAGTAGCAGCACCTACACGGATAACAGCTACGCCGCCAGCGAGTTTTGCAAGTCTCTCCTGAAGTTTCTCTCTGTCGAAATCGGATTTTGTCTCTTCGATCTGACCTTTGATCTGGGCAACTCTGTCAGCGATGGCTTTCTTGTCGCCGAGACCGTCAACGATGATCGTGTTCTCTTTCTGAACCTTAACGGATTTTGCACGTCCAAGCTGCTCCATTGTAGCATCCTTGAGGTCAAGACCGAGTTCATCAGAGATCACAGTACCGCCTGTTAAGATCGCGATATCCTTTAACATCTCTTTTCTTCTGTCGCCGTAGCCCGGTGCCTTAACGCCAACTACGCTGAATGTACCTCTTAACTTGTTGACGATAAGAGTTGTAAGAGCCTCGCCTTCGATATCCTCAGCGATGATGAGAAGCTTTGCACCTGTCTTAACGATCTGCTCGAGTAACGGAAGAATATCGTTGATGTTTGCGATCTTCTTATCTGTGATCAAGATATACGGGTCATCAAGAGTTGCCTCCATCTTCTCCATATCTGTGCACATATATGCGGAAATGTATCCACGGTCGAACTGCATACCTTCTACAAGGTCAAGCTCTGTTTTCATGGTCTTGGACTCTTCGATTGTGATAACGCCGTCGTTTGTAACTTTCTCCATTGCGTCTGCAACCATCTCGCCGACCTCATCGCTTGCTGCGGAGATTGCTGCAACTCTTGCGATCTGGTCCTTGCTGCTGATCGGCTCACTCATCTCTGCGATCGCCTTAACAGCTTCGTCGGTAGCTTTCTTCATACCTTTTCTTAATACGATCGGGTTTGCACCTGCTGCCAGGTTCTTCATACCTTCATTTACCATAGCCTGTGCAAGAACGGTAGCGGTTGTTGTACCATCACCGGCAACATCGTTTGTCTTTGTTGCAACTTCTTTTAACAGCTGTGCGCCCATGTTCTCAAACGGGTCTTCCAGTTCGATCTCTTTTGCGATCGTAACACCGTCGTTTGTGATGAGCGGAGCACCGAAGGATTTGTCGAGAACAACGTTTCTTCCTTTCGGTCCGATCGTTACGCGAACGGTATCAGCAAGTTTATTTACACCAGCTTCAAGAGCTTTTCTGGCCTCAACGCCATATTTAATTTCCTTAGCCATGTTAAGATTCCTCCAATCAATAATAAGTGATTATTCGATCACTGCAAGAATATCATTCTGTTTTACGATGATGTAATCTTCTTCCTCAACTTTTACTTCTGTTCCGGAGTATTTGGAGTAGATGACCTTATCGCCCGGTTTTACCTGCATCTTGATCTCTTTTCCGTCAACAACTCCGCCAGGACCAACAGCGATCACTTCTGCCTGCTGCGGTTTTTCCTTTGCCTGACCCGGAAGCACGATACCGGATTTTGTGGTCTCTTCTGCAACTAACTGTTTTAAAACAACTCTGTCAAATAATGGTACTAATTTCATTACTGACTCCTCCTTGTCATTTTACAAGCTCTTGTGACCGCTCTGTAATTTTCAGTCACAATTCTTTTTTTCTTTTATCTTATTCAGTCTGACTAAGGTCTTTTCCCTGACCCCTCGTCACAAATCATGTTATAGCACATGTTGTTAGCACTGTCAAGTCATGAGTGCTAATTATTTTATGAAAAATTTGTGACCTATGAATTTTCTGCATTTTCCTCCGTCAATCGTTCAATATATATCAATTTACGCGGAGAATCTTCATACAGACAAGCCTTCCGGGAATCTTCCTGTTACAGTAGGCGGGCATGGAATGTCCGTATACTGTAAAAACTTTTCATTGGTTTTATACATTTTTTTAACTTTTTTCATAATTATCTCTTTCTTTTTCCCATGAATTCGATTATGATTATAAATAGCAGACTGGCGGCTGCAGGCAGGATCTTCGATCCTCTGGATGCAGCGGAAAGGAGAATGAACCATGTCAAAAAAGAAATCAGGCCTTCTTATCGCATTTGGCGCGATGCTCGGCGGCGCAGTTGCGGCCGGTATCTCCTACTATCTGAAATTAAAATCCTTCAATGATGAGCTCGATCAGGATTTTCACGAATACGAGGAAGAAGATTCCCCTTCTGATGAAAATGAAGAGAAAGTGGAAAATACTCCGGAAAGAACTTATATTACGATCAACTCCGGAAAAGACGCAGAGACCGCCGATGATCCTGCAGCAGAAAAAAAAGAAGATCCCGATACAGCAGAATGTTCAGCAGCAGAGGGAACCTGCGAAACAGCAGCAGACAGCAGCTCTGCGGCAGAGGGATCTGCAGCAAATGAAAAAACATCCTCCGTTGTAGTTGAGGACGATACGGAGGAAGGAAAAACTGAATGATACAAAGTCTTCTCCGCTCCATGGAGCTATTAGAAGTTTTGAAAGAAAAAAACCGCAATTTCTCGATCGCGGAACTGGCGGAAGCGATGGAGCTTCCCCCAAGTACGGTACACCGGATCCTTCAGACATTCTGTGAGAAAAAGTATGTGATCCGCGATGACAGATCCCACACCTACCGGCTCGGTCCGGCACTTATTCCTTTAGGAAAGGCTGCCGCCAGAGGGATCCGTCTTCAGGATGCTGCCCACAGTATCCTGACGCAGCTCGCAAAGCAGACAAAGGAGGACGCTTATCTCGTGATCCCGGTCGGCAATAAGGGCCTTGTGATCGAGAAAGTCGATGGTCCGAGCCACTTAAAGGTCGTCGAGGAATTCGGCTACGAGATGTATATGCACTGCGGAGCGATCCGAAAGGTCCTCCTTGCATGGCAGACTCCGACCTTCATCGACGAATATTTCCGAACCATCATCATCCACGACCAGGCGTTCCCGCATGTCCGCCCGGATGATCTGCGCGAAGAGTTAAAAAAGATCCGCCAGGACGGCTACGCCATTACCCGCGGAGAATATGTCAACGATGCTGTCGGGATCGGTGCCCCGGTCTTCAACTCTGAGGGCGAGCTTGCAGGTTCCATCGGCATTATTGCCCCGGAGATCCGGATCGGCTCTCCGGAACTTCTTGAGACCCAGAGAGATCTTGTCCAGTTTTATGCATCCGCCCTCTCCTCCGACCTCGGATACGAGAAGCACGATGTATTTCAATAGTCACTTTTGAATCTTCGGGATATACATTTTCAAATGTATATCCCTTTTTGTATCTTTTCCTCTATCCTTTTTTCACTCCAGCGCTTCGCGCAAAAGTTCCACGCCCTTCCGGATCTCCTCTTCTGTAAGTCCTGCATACCCAAGAACGATCGTGTGGGATTCCTTTGCCCGCCTTTCTTCCATACAAAATCCGGACAGACCGTAGACGCGGACCTTTTTTTCTTCTGCCTTCGCTAAAAGCGCCTGTTCCGCTTCACCCTTTCTGTCGGTCAGAAGAACATGAAGTCCCGCGTATTCCCCCTTGATCTCGAACCGTTTTTCCAATGGTTTTAATGCACCAAGGAGTACATCATGCTTTCCCTTGTAGATCTCGCGCATCCTGTTCAGATGGCGCTCGAAATATCCCCCGGAAATAAAATTCGCCAGGATCCTCTGATCGACTCTGGATACCGTCGAGGAATAAAATCTTCCCTTTTTGCGGTATACGGAAAGCAGACTTTCCGGAAGCACCATGTATCCCACACGGATCGCAGGGGCGATAGCCTTCGAAAAGGTTCCCATATACACGACCGAACCCGTCTGATCCATCCCCTGGAGCGCCGGGATCGGTTTTCCCTTATACCGGAATTCACTGTCATAGTCATCCTCGATCAGATACCTTCCGGGAAGCTCCCCCGCCCAGGATAAAAGCTCCTGCCTCCGCTTTACCGGCATCACGATCCCTGTCGGGAACTGGTGGGACGGCATCACATACGCGGCCTGCGCAGTCTGATCCTCAAGCTCCTTTACACAGAATCCATTCTTATCGATCCCCACCGGCAGGACTTTATGCCCCACGCCGGATAATACCCGGTACGCCTGTCGGTAAGTGGGATCTTCCATTGCGATCACTGCATCTTTTCCGAGCAACTGGGAGAGCAGCATCAGAAGATATTCGTTTCCCGCTCCGATGATGATCTGGGATGCATCGCAGTTCACGCCGCGCGCCGCATGGAGATATTCCCGGATCGCCTCCCTGAGGATCAGGTCTCCCTGCGGATCCCCCTTCAAAAAAAGATCCCGGTCCTCCTCCTTCAGGACAGCACGGCTGATCTTTCTCCAGGTCGCATAGGGAAAGCCCTCCAGGTCGATCCCGCGCGGGGAAAAATCCACTTCCATTTTTTCCGAAAAGAGCTGCTCCCCGGCATTTTCCTGTTCCATGCCGGAGGACAGCTCTCTTTTCTGATCCGTTCTGGCAACGGCAGACCGCGCCACCGGAGGAAAAATTCCGTCCAGTGACGCCGCAAAATAACCCTTTCGCGGAACTGCCTCAAGATAACCTTCCGACACCAGCTGCTCATACGCAAGCTGCGTCGTACTCCTGCTGACCTTAAGGCTCTTCGCAAGATCCCTGGATGAAGGGAGCTGCTTTTCCGGTCTTATATTGCCTTTTCGGATCTCATCTTTGATATATTGATAGATCTGTTCATACAGAGGCCTGTCCCCCTGTACATTTAACGGTACGATCAATTCCATAAATCTTTATTTCGGAAGCTTGAAGGAGCTCTTTAAGGAAACGATACGGTTGTATACCGGCTTTCCTTCCTCGCTGTCCTTGCAGTCTACACAGTAATAACCGTTTCTCATAAACTGGAAGCTGTCGTAAGCCTTTGCCTCCATGAGCTTCGGCTCTACATATGCGGTCGTGACGGTCTTGGAGTTCGGATTTAAGTTCAGGGTTCCGTCTGCGTTCAGCTTTCCTTTTTCCTCATCCACGATATTCTCATAGAGACGGCACTCGACTTTTCCGGCTGTCGGAACAGATACCCAGTGGATCGTTCCTTTTACCTTTCTTCCGGTAAATCCGGAACCGCTCTTTGTCTCCGGATCGTATGTGCAGTGGATCACTGTCACATTTCCGTTTTCATCCTTCTCAACACCGGTACATGTCACGAAGTAAGCTCCCATGAGACGCACTTCATTGCCCGGGAAGAGGCGGAAATACTTCTTCGGCGGATTCTCCATGAAGTCCTCGCGCTCGATGTAGAGTTCTCTTGAGAACGGAACCTCACGCTCGCCCATCTCCGGATTTTCAAGGTTGTTCGGGATACTTAACATCTCGGTCTGTCCTTCCGGATAGTTGTCGATCACGAGTTTGACCGGATCAAGAACAGCCATCATTCTCGGGCGTTTTAACTTCAGGTCCTCACGGATGCAGTACTCCAGCATCGCATAGTCGACGGAGCTGTTTGCCTTGGAAACACCGACGAGATCCACGAACATTCTTAAAGATTCCGGTGTATATCCTCTTCTTCTGAGAGCAGCGATCGTAACAAGACGCGGGTCATCCCAGCCGTCCACGATCCCGTCCTCAACGAGTTTTTTAATGTAACGTTTTCCGGTTACAACGTTTGTCAGGTACATCTTTGCGAACTCGATCTGACGAGGCGGATTCTCAAATTCACATTCTCTTACGACCCAGTCGTAGAGAGGTCTGTGATCCTCAAATTCCAGAGTACAGATGGAGTGTGTGATGTGCTCGACTGCGTCCTCGATCGGATGAGCGAAGTCGTACATCGGGTAGATGCACCACTTGTCTCCCGTGTTGTGGTGTGTCATATGGGCAACACGATAGAGGACCGGATCACGCATGTTGATGTTCGGGGATGCCATATCGATCTTCGCACGGAGAACCTTCTCACCGTCCTTGTACATACCGTTCTTCATGTTTTCGAATAACTGGAGGTTCTCCTCGATCGAACGGTCACGGTACGGGCTGTTTTTACCCGGTGTTGTGAAGTCACCGCGGTACTCCTTGATCTGGTCAGCAGAAAGATCGCAGACAAACGCTTTTCCCTTTTTGATCAGCTTTACTGCACACTCATACATTGTGTCGAAGTAGTTGGAAGCAAAGAACAATCTGTCCTCAAAGTCAGCGCCAAGCCACTTTACATCCTCTGTGATCGACTGTACAAACTCCGTTTTTTCCTTCGTCGGGTTTGTATCATCGAAACGAAGATTAAACTTTCCGCCATACTCTTTTGCGAGACCGGAGTTTAAGATGATCGATTTTGCATGTCCGATATGAAGGTAGCCGTTCGGCTCCGGTGGGAACCGGGTCTGGACATGGTCATATACTCCTTCCGCAAGATCTTTATCAATTTCCTGCTCGATAAAGTTTTTGGAAACTACTTCTTTTGTTTCCTCAGCCGGTGTCATATTCTCAGCCATATCAATTTCCTCCATTTCGTTTTTTCAATAACATGCCCGTACATCCTTCTATTTTCAATTTCCGCCGTATTTCCTTTTCCGGCAGGATCAGATATCGAACTGTTATAGATATAATACTAAATATTAGCACACTTTATCAAAGAATTAAAGGGGAAATTTTACAGGATTTACATCCTTGACTATGTTATCTTTCCTTTTTACCGGCAGGAATCTTCTGAACCGAAATTTCTGCCAATGAAAAAGGGTGAAAATTATTGACTGAAAATGTAGAAAATCCTTTGACGAATCTGTATTCAGGGATTATACTGTCCTTATAACCTGCTAAATTTTTCACAATATATAAAATCCGGAGGAAATGATATGGACAAGAATTCTTTCGATCTGATAACATTTGGTGAGATCATGCTGCGCCTTTCCCCGCCGCGTCATGCCCGCATCGTCGATGGCGATATCTTCGAAAAGCGTGCCGGCGGAGCGGAACTCAATGTTGCTTCCGGCGTTGCCCTTTTAGGACTTCGTACCGGTATCGTTTCCAAACTTCCGCAGAATGAGCTCGGAACCTTCATTAAAAACAGGATCCGTTTTGTCGGCGTATCCGATGACTATCTCGTCTATGACGACACACCGGATGCAAGACTCGGACTCTACTATTACGAGATGGGCGCTGCCCCGAGAAAGCCTACGATCGTCTATGACCGCCATCAGGCTTCCGTCACGAGGATCAAAATGAGCGAGATCCCGGATGACATCTACCACTCCGCGAGAATGTTCCACACGAGCGGAATTTCGTTAGCGCTCTGTCAGAACATGCAGAATGTTGCTGTGGAGCTGATCCGCCGATTCAAGGCCGCTGGAGCAACGATCTCCTTCGATGTCAACTACCGCGCGAACCTCTGGAGTGAGGAAGATGCCAGAAAGACGATCGAGGAGATCCTTCCGCTCGTCGATGTACTCTTTGTCTCCGAGGAGACAAGCCGCCGGATGTTCAAAAAGACCGGTGACCTGAAGGAGATCATGAAGAGCTACGCCACTGATTATGGCGTAAAGATCGTTGCCACCACCCAGCGCACGGTCATCAGCCCGAGAAAACACAACTTCACTTCGATCGTCTACGACGCACGCTCTGATAAATTTTACACAGAGGCGCCTTACAACGACATCGATGTCATCGACCGGATCGGTTCCGGTGACGCCTATGTGGCCGGTGTCCTCTTTGGACTCTTAAAATACGGCGACCCTGAAAAGGCCATGCAGTTCGGAAATGCCACATCGAGCGTCAAGAACACGGTACCTGGCGATCTTCCGTCCTCCGATTTCAAAGAGATCGACCGGATCATCCGCGAACATCATTCCACAGGTCCGGTAAGTGAGATGAACCGGTAAGAAACAGCTGATTTTATCACATAAAACTTTTTGCACAAAAAGGTCTGAGTCTTTAATGCTGCTCAGACCTTTTTTATTCTATCATTCTCCATGTACGCAACGTTTAAGCCGATCAGGCAAGCGAAAACACGCTTCGCGAGTTTCCCCTTGTTATCGCGACAGTCGCCAGAATCTCGTGCAAGCGTGGACTTTGGCTCGTTGTTTTTTACATTTCTTTACAGATCCAGATCGATGAACTCGAAGCCATCATCATTCTCTGTCTTCTTATCAGGAGCTGCTTTCGCGGCTTCCGCTTCCTTCGCAAGATTTCTCGACAGATCTTTTTCCACATCTGCGACATTCTTTCTGACAGGTCTTGCCGGTCTCTCCGGTGCTGCTGTTCCGGTTTCTGCGGAAGGTCTTTCCGTTCTTACCGTTTCACGGGTTTGTACCGCCGGACGGCGTGTCTGTGCAGCCGGCTGTCTTCTGCGCGGCGCTTCTTCATTTTCCTCATACGGAAGTGTTTCTGTGCAGGCAGCCGGTCTTGCGGCCGGTCTTCTCTCCGGTGCTTTCGCTGTTATTCCGGACTTTTTCGTTGTCTGCTTCCCGGACTTTCTGTTTTTCCGTCCGTCTTCGTAGTCATCATATTCGTCATCGTATCTGTCGCGGTCCGGGTTCTTCGGTGCCTTCGGCTTTCTGAGCAGAAGAACGACCACAATGATCACTAAGATAATGCAGAGTGCAAAGAGTCCGATCACAAAGAATCCGCGAATCTCATAGTCCTTTAACAGACTGTTGTAATCCTCCGCAACCTTTAAGTACTTGCTGCGCGCATCTGCCGCATCCGGATCCTGGAAATAACGCTGGAGCGTCATCTCTTTCTGATCATAGCGGTAGAAGCCTTCATCGCCATTTTCATTCCGGCCATAGACTACACAGTATTCCGGAGCAGAATCTCCGCTGTCCTTCCAGATCCAGCCGTGAACCGTATGATCTCCGATATCGATGGTGCACTCGGCAAATCCGTCCGGAAGAGCTGTTCCCTCAGGGATGCACTCAGGAGGAAGAACGACAACCGTCTTCTCCGCCATCTTGACGACCACATATGCGGATAATGTTCCGGTCTCACTGTTGTATACAAAGAAATCTCCCTTGCCGGTATCATCGGTCATGTAAAGCAGGGTCATTCCGGAATCATCTGTCGCTGCCTTTACGGTTCTTCCCTCATACTCGATCTCCGTCGCAGTAAAGCCTGACGGGAGTTCCGAATCATCAAAGGTATCCGCAACCGTCCAGTTGCCTTCCTCGCCGACAACACCGCCGCTTGTCTCAGTGGAATCCGCAGTTGTCTCCTCATCGGAAGATGCCGCATCGTCAGACTTTGTCACAACGATCGTGTACGTCTTTGTTGTCTCCCCGTCTTCCGCCGTAACGGTACAGGTGATCGTGTTCTCCCCGTCCTGAAGATCATCATTTCCGCTGATAGCAACCTTTGCAGCTCCATCTTTTGCAGGTGCACTGACCGTTACGGAAGTCACATCGCTGGAAACCGCAGCCGTGTACTCCGTAACATCGGCGGAGAACGCCGGTTTCAGCGTACCAGGTGAGATTTCAAGGGATGACAGGGACGCATCTTTGGAGGAAGACGCCGCCGCATTGATCTTCACGGAAGCACTTCCGACATGGTCAAGTGTTACAGCCTTGGAATCTGCATCATAAACCTCCTGGGATGTCACGGTGATGGAGGAAGTTCCCGCCTTTAAGGCATTAAATTTCAGTGTAAAACTGAATACCTTCTGGTCTGCGGCTTCCGCAGAACCGGTCACGCGGACCGAACCGGCGCCGCCGTTTGCATTTGTTCCGCTGACAAATTCAAGGGCATCCGCATCATACTGGAGCATCACGTCCGAGGAACCGAGAGCTCCGTCCGAAGTGATCTTCATCGTGACAGATACCTGATCTCCCACCGAAGCGGTCGGGTCGGAAAATGAGAGTTTCCCGGAGGCCGCAAAAGAGACCATGGATCCTGCCGGCAGCAGCATGACCATCAGCGCGAACGCCAGCAGTCCTGCCGCCAGTTTTTTCATACATTGTTTCATATTCTTCTCCTATTCCAGCTCATTCAGACAAATACCTGATCTCCTGCCCGCAAAGGCAATGGGTAAATCACGGTCCCTGTCAGAATAAGCTCCTATATCATCTTGATCCAGGCATAGTCTTTCCAGAAACAGACCTGTAATACGTTTTGTTCTATCTTGACGCTGTCACAAGTTTTCCGCCGCCGGAGGCGCCTTCCGGGTACGAACCTGTACTTCCCGGATTCGTACTTCCGGAGGTACCGGTCGTTCCCGAAGATGTCGTCACGAGCTTTCCGGAGCCGGAAGCACCTTCCGGATAGGAACTCTGTGTCCCGGAAGTGCTGCTTCCCGGACCGGAAGTTCCGGAACTACTACCGGAAGTGCTTCCGGAGCTCGATGTACCTGTCGAACCGCCAGGTCCCACCGTTGATCCGGACTGACTTCCCGCCGAGCTGCCCGTTGACGGGGAGACAACAGTTGTACTGCCGTTTCCGTTTCCTTTTGCAATGGAAACCTGGTATGTTCTCGTATCACCGTTTTCTGCCTTCACTACGATCTTAACGATTGTCGTTCCGCTGCCGAGACTGATCGTACCGGCTCCGCTGACAGTTGCCTTGGAGTCGATCGCCGTCGCGCGGATATTGACGGAGGAAACGGAAGAATCAACAACAAGGTCATATTTCTCCGTATCCTTGCTGAAAGTCGGTGTCAGGGAATATCCGTCGATCGTGATTCCGGACAGCTTATTGTTCGGGCTTCCGTTCACGGTCGGTTTCGCGCACGCTGTTTCCGGCATGTTATTGAACACCGGGATCTTAAAGACAAGTGCCTGTTTCTTCATCGCATCCGTATATGCTCTTGCGAGCTTCGCGCCCTCTCCGGCCGCGCCCTCCACGTTGGTCATATACTGGTGCTTGTACAGATTGCTGCCCTGCACATTAAACTTTTTTAAATAGAAGGTATCCTGTCCGTTTTTCAGGAAATTCTCGCTGTAGTAGGTCGCTCCGCCAATGATGGACTTCTCAATGGAATTCCATGGTCTGCCGTAACTTCCCGACTGGGATGCATACCAGAGTCCTCTTGTAATTGCAGACATGGATCCCGACGCAAAAGCGCCGACATTAAAGAAGTTATAATATCCTTCATAGCCTGCGGTCTTTCCTGAAATACTTCCCGACTTTCCGGTTCCCTGCTCCTGAAGGATCATCGCTCCGAGAACGTAAGGATTGACACCGGTCTGCGCAGCCGCCTTCATGATGATATCCACATAAGTCTGCCCGGTCGGTACCGGAGATGTGTTTGACGCACCGGTATTGTCATCGGTGATCGAGGATGCATCCATTCCCGGGCCGTACTCGACCTCCGGGAGTGCCGTCGTGATCACTTTTCTCTGGCTGATCGTGGAGCTCACTGTGGAACCAGGGCCCTCAAGACTCACGCCCTGACTGCCGGTACTGCCGGAGCTGCTTCCCGAAGAAGTTCCTCCGGATGTGCCCGTGCTCATTCCCGGTCCATAGCTCTCTCCCTGCTGGAGCGAGCCGGAAGTCCCTGTGCTTCCGCTGTTATTGACGACCGGAGAGTTTCCGGAACCGGTGGTCTCCTGCACGCTCTGGGTCGCCGCGGTTGTCGACTCCGGTGTTTTTTCCAGGAATGTTCCGGTGATCAGGCTTGTAAGTCCCTCTCTCGTCTGCGCATTGCTGTCGTAAGCATGATGCAGGAACTGGAACACGTAAGTATCATTCAAAAAGTTTCTCGGATCCATATAGTAGGCGACAATATCTTTTGATGCCGCCACCCAGGACGATCCGTCAAAGCCTGTCCATATTCCGGTATTCCAGTCATAGGCACCGTACTCTGTGGATTTCCAGGAAGAAATGCTGGATTTTGATACCAGATTCGTTCCGACAGCTCCCTCCGCCGCCATCACGTCGCTCCAGTTCAGCCCCGTCTTCTGAGCCTGAAAGACCCAGGTCGGATGCTCCGTGTGAAGTGTCCGCAGAGACACCTTATAGCTTTCCGGGAATCCCTGACTATTCAGATAATTCTCAAACGTGGAGTCATAGCTGTAGGACACCGGGAATTTAATATAATCTGACCGGACGTAGCCTTCCTGCGTCCCGGATCCGGAAGAAAACTGGATCTTATACCAGGTTTTTCCATCCGATCCGGCTGTCTCGGAGACCACCGTGACGGCCGCCCCGTAGGCCAGCTTTTTTACGACGGATCCCGTCGTCCCCGGTGTGCTTCTCACATTCAGGGTAGTCGCATTTACCGTCGCCGAACCTGTCGCCGCATACGCCAGAGACAGTCCGGATATCATCGTTCCGGTCCGAGCCGCGCAGTCCCCCAAAAGGACCGCTCCCAGCATCAGCGCCAGAATTCTTTTTTGTTTTTTTGTCATGTTTTTCTTCTCTCCCACTGCCGGTTTCGTGATTTTTTGCATAAAACCGACATCATACCCATTATAATGACAAAGGCACTTTTCTGTCAACCGCGCAGGGAAAACTTCACACAAATTCCAAATATTGCCGCATTTTCTTAAGGGTTTTGTAAAAGTTTGGTTAAATAGAATGTGCATCGGCACATTCGTGCGCCTCGCGCGGTCGCTTGCGACAATCTTCATCTTCGCGCGAGTGTGCATCTTAGGCACGCAGTGCCTTTTTTTAACAGGAAGTTCCATCGGAATTTCCTGTTAAAAAAATCCGGCACCTCCTCTCGGAAATGCCGGACTCACTTTTTTCGTCAATTGATATTCAGATTTACTGCAAAATTATACCGGATAAGCTTTATTCGCTTTGTCAGCAGTCTTCTGGTCAACCTTCGTCTGCTGTGCTTCGCGGTACTCGAAGAAGTCTTTCGCTACAGCCGGGAACAGAGCGTAGGATAAAACATCCTCATCCTGCTGCTTCCACTGTGCGCACTCCTTCTCGAATTTCGGTAACTGCGGCGGGATCAGATCTGCTGGACGACAGGTGATCGGAGTCGCGTCACCGATGATCTTCTTCTGGACTTCTTTGTTGAACGGTTTCACCGTCTTACCAAATTCGCCCATCATGATCTTCTTGGATTCCTTCGGAACCATTTTGTATCTCTCGCCGGAAAGAACGTTCATAACAGCCTGTGTACCAACGATCTGGGAGGACGGAGTTACAAGCGGCGGTTCGCCGAAATCTTTTCTTACTCTCGGGATTTCCTCAAGCACTGCGCGGTACTTGTCTTCCTGTCCTGCTTCCTTTAACTGGGAAACAAGGTTGGAAAGCATTCCGCCCGGTACCTGGTACTGGAGAGTCTTGATGTTGACACCGAGAACCTTCGGATTCAGGAGTCCGCTCTTTAAAGCTTCCTCACGGATCGGAGTGAAGTAATCGGTGATCTCTGCAAGCAGATTCTGGTCGTAACCAGTATCATACTTGGTTCCGCGGAATGTCTCGACCATAACTTCTGTTGCCGGCTGGGATGTACCGAGAGCCAGCGGAGACATTGCACAGTCAATGATATCACAGCCTGCTTCCACAGCCTTTAAGTATGTCATGGAAGCAACACCGGAGGTATAGTGCGTGTGCAGGTCGATCGGCAGTTTAGTGCCCTGCTTTAATGCCGTAACGAGCTCGGAAGCCGCATACGGAGTTAAAAGACCAGCCATATCCTTGATGCAGAGGGAGTCAGCGCCCATGCTCTCGATCTCGGAAGCGATATTCTTCCAGTAATCAAGTGTATACGCATCGCCTAATGTGTAGCAAAGGGCGATCTGGGCATGTCCGCCTTCCTTCTTTGTCGCCTTAACGGCAGTCTCAAGGTTTCTGATATCATTCAGGCAGTCGAAAATACGGATAATATCAATTCCGTTTGCGATGGATTTCTGTACGAAGTACTCAACCACATCGTCCGCGTAATGATTGTATCCAAGGATGTTCTGACCACGAAACAGCATCTGGAGCTTTGTGTTCTTAAAACCGGCTCTCAGCTTTCTGAGTCTCTCCCACGGATCTTCTTTCAGGAAACGCAGGCAGGCATCAAAAGTAGCGCCGCCCCAGCATTCTACTGCGTGGTAGCCAACTTTATCCATTTTGTCAACGATCGGAAGCATCTGCTCAGTCGTCATTCTTGTTGCAAGGAGAGACTGATGCGCATCACGAAGAACGGTCTCAACGATCTTAACCGGCTTTTTCTGAACTTCTGCCATTTTATTATCCTCCTACCGGGAGATCTGCCTGAGCAGACCTCCCCTATATCAAAAGTTTCGGTTTCAATTAAACTCCGAAGATAGCCATGAAGGTACCGGCAGCAACTGCTGTACCGATAACACCTGCTACGTTCGGACCCATTGCATGCATCAGAAGGAAGTTTGTCGGATCTGCCTCAGAACCAACCTTCTGGGATACACGGGCTGCCATCGGAACTGCGGATACACCTGCGGAACCGATCAGCGGGTTAACCTTACCACCTGTTACCTTGCACATGATCTTACCGAAGATAACACCGGCAGCTGTACCGAATGCGAATGCGATCAGACCCAGGATAACGATCTTGATGGTTGTAACTTTTAAGAATCTCTCAGCACTTGTTGTAGCACCTACGGAGAGACCGAGTACGATAACAACGATGTACATAAGAGCGTTGGAAGCTGTCTCCTGTAACTGTTTAACAACGCCGGACTCACGGAAGAGGTTACCAACCATAAGCATACCAACGAGCGGTGCAGTTGTCGGAAGGATCATACAAACAACGATCGTAACGATAACCGGGAAGAGGATCTTCTCAAGTTTGGATACCGGACGAAGCTGTTCCATCTTGATCTTTCTCTCTTCTTCTGTTGTTAAGAGTTTCATGATCGGCGGCTGAATGATCGGAACGAGGGCCATGTAGGAGTAAGCTGCTACAGCGATCGGTCCCATGAACTCTGTCTGTCCAAGCTTACCAGCAAGGAAGATGGAAGTCGGGCCGTCTGCACCACCGATGATGGAGATCGCAGCTGCTGCCTTGTCGTTGAAGCCCATGAAAATAGCCATAAAGTAAGCGGCGTAGATACCGAACTGAGCGGCAGCGCCTAAAAGGAAGCTCTTCGGGTTAGCGATCAGCGGACCGAAGTCTGTCATAGCGCCGACACCCATGAAGATCAGGGACGGGAGAATACTCCACTCGTCCAGTAAATAGAAGTAGTGAAGAAGTCCTCCAACACCGTTGGAAGAATCTTCAATGCTCAGCATAATATCCGGATAGATATTTACGAGCAGCATACCAAAGGAAATCGGCACAAGAAGAAGCGGCTCGAACCCTTTACCGATTGCAAGGTAAAGGAAGATACACGCAACTAAGATCATGATCAGGTTTCCTACGCTTAAGTTCAGGAATGCTGTCTGCTGAAGAAGATTCAAAAGTGTATTTTGAATGTATTCCATGTTAATCCCTCCATGTGGAATCTGCAGTCAGCAGAAAATTAGTTTAATGTAGCGAGTGTAGCACCCGGCTCTACGGAATCACCAACAGCAACGTTGATTGTTGCAACAGTGCCGTCCTGCGGAGCAACGATCTCGTTCTCCATCTTCATAGCTTCAAGGATCAGGAGGACCTGACCTCTCTTAACAGCCTGACCTGCAGATGCCTTAACGCCAAGGATCTTACCCGGCATCGGAGCTGTAACTGCTACTGCGCCTGCTGCGCCAGCCGGAGCTGCCGGTGCTGCTGCCGGTGCTGCCTTCGGAGCTGCTGCCGGTGCCGGTGCTGCCTTCGGAGCTGCTGCCTTCGGTGCGGAAGCTGCGCCTGTGAAGCCCTCTTCTACTGTTACTTCATATACATTACCGTTTACTGTGATTGTATAATTTTTCATTGTGATTTCCTCCTGATAATATTAATTCCAGTTTCTGTTAGAAACACGTTTGATGGAGCGGACTACAAGTCCGTTGTCAACAGTCTCTTTCCCCTCGTAAGCTGCGATTGCTGCTGTGATCACGGAAACGAGTTCTGTATCATCGGTAAGGTTCTCCTCCTCAGCCGGAGCTGCTGTCGGAGCCGGAGCTGCTGTCGGAGCCGGTGCTGCTGCCGGTGTCGGTGCTGCCGCTGCCGCACTCTTCTTTGCTTTCATCTTTGCCTCAAATACGCTGATGTATTTGAACATGCTGATCAGCCAGCTAATGAAGATCAGGACTACGAATACAACGCCCATACCCATTAAGGTATTCATTCCGGCTTTCGCCATCTTCTCGCCTGTTGTGTAAACCGGGGAGAAGGAAATTGTCTCAACTTTGCTGAGATCTTCGTCCGCGATCAGAGTGAATTCCATCGCTCTCTTCTCGTAAACGGTGTTCATTCTTGCGATATAGCCGTCATCACCTTTTGTAACGACTGCTGTCTCGCTGGAAACGAACGCGCCAAGGTCATCCTTAATGGAATCCCAGGATTTTAACGCATTCTCCATAACAGTATCTTTGTTCTTTACGCTTGTTGCAAGGGCCTGTTCGACGGAAGCGTCATCCATCTGGTTGAACAGATCCAGGTACTGCTGGGAGCCGGACTGCATCGCCATTTCGATCTGTGGATCGATTGTTTCAGCGGTGTCAGCAGCTGCAGAGCATCCTGCAAGCGTGAAGAGGCAAACTGCCATGCAGAGTGCAAGCCAGATTCTTCTAATTCTCTGTTTCATATTTCAGCCACCTCATATTAGATCGTTCCGTGCTTTTTGGACGGACGATCCTCTCTTTTTGTGAACAGCATCTCAAATGCAGCAACTACACGCTGTCTTGTCTCGGAAGCCTCGATGATATCGTCTACATATCCTCTCTTTGCTGCCGCAAGTGCACTTGCCTGCATCTCATTATACTGTGCTGCTTTTTCATTGATCAGGGCTGCCGCATTGTCAGCCTTTGCGATCTCGTCAGCATACATGATCTTCACAGCCGGTGCTGCTTCCATAACGCCGATCTTCGCGTTCTTCCATGCGTATACAATGTCAGAACCGATGGACTTGCTGTTCATGGTAAGACCTGCTGTTCCGTTTGCCTTGCCGACAACGACAGTTACCTTCGGAACGTTAGCGTTTGCGAATGCGTAGGTCAGGCGTGCTGCCGCCTTCGCGATCTTCTTCTCGTTGCATTTGCAGTTCTTGTAACCATCTACATTGACGAGTGTAAGTACCGGGATCTCGAAAGCGTTGCAGAAGTTTACAAATGCTGCTGCTTTCTCACATCCTGCTGCGGTAAGGGCTGCGTCATAAGTAGCAGTCTTCTCGCCGTCTGTATAAACTTCGCTGCGGTTTGCAACACAGCCAACGGTAGCTCCGTTTAAGCGGATAAATGCCGTTACCATCTCCGGTGCGTAGTCCTTCTTCATTTCCATGTAGAAGCTATCGTCGGAGATCATGGACAGAGCGATAGATGTATCGCCTGCGCAATTTTCGATGTCTGTGCAGATTCTGTTTAAGTCATCTTCACATTCGCTGTAAGACATGTCATCCTCATTGTTTGCCGGGAGGATGGAAACAAGGTTTCTGATCTCTGTGAAAATTTCTTTCTCGGAGCCAGTCGCGCATACGTTTCCTGTCTCTTTTGCCTGATACTCAGCGCTGGAATTATCAGCATCGTTCTCGGCGATTACAAACGGAGCATTCACAAACATTTTTGCTTCCTGTTCCATAAATGTAAAATCAGCCATTTCAGATGCCACAGCCATTCCGCCGCCGCAGTTTCCAAACACAGCCTGGATCTGCGGGATCACACCGGATGCCATTGCCTGGCAGACATAAAGTTTGCCGAAGCCGTCCAGGGCATCCATGCTCTCCTGGAGTCTTAAACCTGCACAGTCAACAAGCCCGATAATGGGAGCACCCATTTTCATGGCCATATGATAGAGCTTCTCGATCTTCTTTGCGTGCATTTCGCCGATGGATCCGCCCATTACAGACGCGTCCTGGCTGTACACATAGACGAGAGCGCCATTGATCGTGCCATAACCGGTAACAACACCATCTGCAGGGGTTTCCTGAGACTGCATGTTGTAATCAGTGCTTCTGGCAGTAATATAAGCACCAACTTCAACAAAGCTGTTGTCATCAAGCAAATCATGAATTCTGTTGATTGCCGACGTTTTTGTCATTTTGCTTTCCTCCATTATTCCTTAAATTGACGAAAATCAAATTTCTGCCTAGTGTAATAATAAACGGATTTGATGCAAAATTCAAGGAGTTTTTCCCCGCCTTAGCAACATTTTTATCCCTTTTCGTCAGAAAAATTTAAGAAACTTTTTTTCTAATGCCTGTCTCGTGATGCAGTTAATTTTTTAAACCTCCTGCTTCCAGATGGCGTTTCATCTCCGTAAAGCCCCGCCCACGGACTTCTCCGACCTGATGGACCACCATGAATGCTTCCTGATCGATATCCATGACGATCCGGTTCAATTTCTGGAGCTCCCGTCCGGAAACAACGGTGACAACAGCCATGGACGGCTTTCTCAGATGACCGCCCTCGACCTTGAACAGGGTCGTCCCGCGGTCAAGCTGCTGCTGTACTGCAAGGTTGATCGCCTCATATTTTTCACTGATGATCTTCGCCTGCACCTGCTTTTTGCCCATCATGAGCATCTTGTCCAGGATCACCGTGTAGATCATGACCATGATGATCCCGTAAAGGATCTTTTCCCGGTCACGGAAAAGAAGCTGGGACAGTAAGATCGCCACGTCGAACACGTACATGGACACGGAAACCGGGATCTTAAGCCGCTTCTGGAGCACGAGCGGCGGAATATCCATGCCGCCGGTGGACGCTCCGGAGCGGATCACGATCCCCAGCGAAAATCCGATCATCACTCCTGCAAAGATCGCGCAGAGCATGGGATCTTTTGTGAAAACGAAGTTTCCCGCCAGCGCGCTTAACCTGTTCAGGATAAATGGATAATAAAAAGTCGCGATCAGTGTTGTCGCCGCAAATTTCTTTCCGAGTTCCAGCCATCCGAGTCCGAACATGGCGATATTAAAGATCGCCACAAAGCCGGAGAGCGGGATCCCGAAGTAGTGTTCCGCAAAAAGTCCCAGGCCCGTGGCCCCCGCCGCGATCATGTCCGACGGAAGGATGAAGAGAACGACTCCTGCGGCATAGACCGTGAGGCAGAACAGGATGATCGCGGTCTGGATGACGGCGGATGCCGCCTTATTTTTCTTTGTTTCTGGTGTTTCCATGTTTTTCTTTGTCACCTTTCTTTTTGAATTATCTATATTATATGTATTCTTTGTTCTTTTTTGTTTTTATAAACTATTCTGATCTGTTTTATGACCCGGTAAAGCTTTTACCGGTTAACACAGTACACATCTCCCAATGTCCTGCTCTCTCTTATCAGTAAAGCGGACATTCGCAATCCGCTTCGCTACTTGCTCTTGAACGCAGTCGCTTCGCGATCTGTCAGTGGGAGCTTTCAACTCCCACTGACATAAGCATCTCACTCACCCACCGCTTAGTGCTCCGCGCACTTGAAGCGGGGGAATGCTTATCTGCGTTCAAAATCTGCTTTTCTGTGTCTTTACTGTTCTTCCCTCTACCTCTTTATCACAAAAAAGCGCGCAAAAAAAGGACGCCCGGAGGCGTCCTCATGAATTTTTCTTATTTGCCGAAAACTGCTTCATAGTCTTTGCGGAATTTCTCGATTCCCTGATCTGTCAGCGGATGATGTGTCATCTGCTCGATCACTTTGTACGGAACCGTTGCGATATCAGCACCTGCGAGTGCACACTCTGTCACATGCATCGTGTGGCGGACACTTGCTGCGATGATCTCTGTCTCGATATCATGAAGTGCGAAGATCTCGGCAACAGTTTCGATGAGGTCGATACCCGGCTGGGAGATATCATCAAGACGGCCTACGAACGGAGATACATAAGCTGCACCTGCTCTCGCTGCGAGAAGTGCCTGGTTTGCAGAAAAGATCAGGGTAACATTTACTTTGATTCCTTCCGATGCAAGGACCTTTGTTGCTTTTAATCCCTCAACGGTCATCGGGATCTTTACGACCATATTCGGATGGATCTTCGCGATCTCACGTCCCTCTGCGATCATTCCTTCCGCGTCCGTTGTCGTTGCCTTTACCTCGCCGCTGATCGGTCCGTCTACGATCGACGCGATCTCTTTCAGGGTCTCAACATAATCTTTTCCCTCTTTTGCGATCAGGGACGGATTTGTCGTAACTCCGCAGATCACTCCCATATCGTTTGCTTTGCGGATCTCCTCCACATTGGCTGTGTCAATGAAAAATTTCATTGGTTCCCCCTCCTGTTATCTCTCATAATCATGTTCTGCTGCCGTCTCCGCGCATGCGGGCGCCAGCTCTGTATAAGTCCATTTTAGCATGAGGATATGGTTTGTCAAGCAAATCATCATCCCGCATACGGAACAAACTCGAAGCACTCCTCCTCGGAGACACCATCGATCAGGAATCCCCAGCCATCGCCGGACTGTCTGACCGCGATCCGGCATTTTCTTCCGTCTTCCAGTTCCATGTCCACAAACGTCTCTTCATCCGTCGCTCTCACATAGAATTTAGTCCCGACCGGCATAGTTGCCTCCGTCTCGCTTCCGTCAGCTCCGAAAAGTGTTACCGGCAGCGCTCTCGTCGATACGAGCGGCATTTCGTCTTCATGGGAATCGGCAGTGCGGATCTTTGTATACACATTTCCGTCCGCCTCCGGCATACCGTCCGCTCCCACATGGAATTTCCGGTACGCACTGTATGTTCCGAGCGCATCGATCCGTCTTGTGAGATAAAAAGCATCCGGAGTCTGGATCGGCGCGCCGTTTACGCTGTCTGTGGAACTGCCGGCTTTCGCCACCTTCTCACCGTTCAGATCATACACCTCCATGGTCTTCCAGTCATTTTCACTGGAAAGCTCCATGTAGAGATAGGAACGTCCGTCATCCGTCATGACAAGCCAGGTACCCCCGATCTTTCCGTAAACATCTTCGGTAAACGTATCCTTTTTCCCGTTCTGTTCCCGCTCGATCGTGAGTTTTCTTGTAAAGTCATCTTCCGTCTCCGGCTCTTCATATGTATAGCAGACGCTTGCGTCCACATCCCCTGAACGATAAGTCACGGTATCCCACGGATCCACTTTTTTTGCCCATCCATCCGTGGAAGCACCCATGTAGGCTTCCTCAAACATCAACTCATGGTCCTTAAACGGGACAGCGATCTCGATCTCGCCCGTCGCATACGGTCCGATCTCGTATGGAGCGAAGTAAACGCTCACCCCATTTTCCGTGATGGCCCACTCCAGGCTGGAATCTGCGTTCGTTCCATCAAACAGCGTGTCCACCGTATCTTCATAGCCATCGAACAGCTCTCCGTCCGCCGCGCGTCCCGCAAGTTCTTCCTTTACATAGCTCCGGAATCCGTCCATATCTTTCACCATATCAGAAAGCTCCAGCTGTTTTCCGGTCTGTGTATCAAAATTGTAATAATCGTTGTAGGCGGTCGGATGCGCACCGCCCATATCATAATACTTCAGCCAGGACATGCTGGCAACCGCCCCGTCAAAACGGATCGGCTGGAATTCATAATTGCAGGCATACGTGAACTTTGCGTCTGTAAACTCTTTCCGCATGTCTATCGCTTCCACTTTATACTCCTCGTATTCCTTTTTGCGCGCAGCCGCCATCTCATCATTTTTTGCCGAGAGTGCACTCTTTAACGCCTCATATCCGTCTCCCTGGACAAAGACCCTGTCACACCGGGACGTGATGATCGGAGTCTGGCTGTCGTCCCACTCCCCATCGTACTCGCCTGTCACCGCGATCGGGATCGGATCCAGCTTTCCTGTGCTTTCCGGCTCCTTTGCATCTGTCTCACCGGATGTTTTTGATTCTTCCGGTACCGTCACTTTTGCACTTTCTGTTGTCTTTGTCTCTTCCGCAGAAGTCTGTGCAGTCGTCGTATCCATCGCCGTATATTTTTTCTGGCAGCCCGCAAGAAGACCAACCGCGATCAAAAGATATAATCCATACTTTCTCATACTTTTCTTCTCCAAATCCTGTTTTATTCGTCGTTATCCGCCGGAACGCCGACGCAGATCGGGATCCGCGTTTTCCGGATCGTTCCGTTTTCTATATCTTACCGCAGATCTTCCCCGGAATCCATTCATTTTCCCTTACGAATTCTTAAAAACAGCGCACAGTACACGGGCACTCCATGCCCGCGTACTGTAACAGGATTTTGCCGATGCTTCGCATTCCGAATCGGCAAAATCTGCTGCCACAACTGTATTGTACGGAATTTTCAGTTCAGAAAATTCCTACTGCGTACAGCAGCGCACGGACTTCTCCAGTCCGTGCGCTGCCCGTGTTTTTCTTATTTTAACATCCAGTCCTTCAGAACATCATGATCTCTCAGAAGCTTTCCTACGATCGTCCTGTCGATTTTCTTAAGAAGTGGTTTCTTCATCATCTCAAACGGCATCGGAAGTTTCATCTCGAGCGGAGACTTTCCGTCCATCAGCTTCACGGTGCTGTCCAGAAGTTCTCTCACATCGTAAACGCTGCCCCAGACCTCCGGCACACCGCGGTCCACGCCGCAAAGTCCGTAAACAGCTTCCATGGCCGTGCGGACAGAATATTCGGTCGTGAAGATCGTATCTCTCGGTGTCTCTGCGAACTGTCCAAGGAAGGCCGCGTTCACAGATCCGTCCGGGATCACATCCGGGCGGTCGCCGGCTCTTCTCGGCATGAAGAATGCTGTGATATACGGCATCATCGTCGGTGTGCAGTTGCATGCTTCCCCGGCAAGCCGGTCGATGTCCTCCACCGGGATCCCGAGATGGTACAGCCACTCAGCTGTGATCTCCTTACCGGTGCACTCTTTCATCGGTTTCTTCACATGATCTCCCGGAACATCGGTGAACAGGCTGTATACCCAGACGCAAACCTCATCCTTTTTCTGGTTTTTAAACTGTCCCTGACGGTTGATCGTCCAGCTTAAGAGCCAGCTGGAATCCCGGCAGCTCACGATGCCTCCGGTGACGACCTTTCCTGTTCTCGGATCACGTCTGCAGATCTTTTTGATCTGGTCGATGATCTCCTCATTCGAGGTTGTGACAGTCGCGGACTCCCAGTTTGTCTTCTCGATATCGGAGCAGAATTTTTCCGGATGTCCAAAAGCCGGATCCTGGGCCGCGATCTTTTTCCAGAGGCTCCAGCAGCCGCTGCTGCGGACTTCCGCATCTCCTAACGGTGCATGGTCCTGATCCCCGTAGATCGTTCCTTCCGTGCAGCTTCCGTTTGTGATGAATACCAGGTCTTTCTCCGTCAGCGGGATCTCCATCTCCCCGTTCTTTGTGCGGCACTCGATGGCACGGGCCGTCTTCTTTCCGTCTTTGATCTCAAAGCGGACGTTTGTGACTTCCGTGCCGAACCGGAATTCCACGCCTGCTGCCTCCAGATATTTCTGCATCGGCAGGATCAGGGATTCATACTGGTTGTATCGGGTGAATTTCAGTGCGGAGAAGTCCGGGAGTCCTCCGATATGATGGATGAATCTCTGGAAGTACCGCTTCATCTCCAGGGCGCTGTGCCAGTTTTCAAAGGCAAACATGGTCCGCCAGTAAAGCCAGAAATCGGAACGGAACACCTCATCGTCAAACACGTCTTCGATCGTCTTGTCGTAGAGATCCTCATCCTTTGTGAAGAAGAGCTTCATGATCTCCATGCTGCCTTTCTGGCTCAGCCGGAATTTCCCGTCCGTGTGGGCATCTTCCCCGCGGTGTTCCGTCGCCCGGCAGAGGGAATAGTTCGGATCATGTTTATTTAACCAGTAATATTCGTCGAGAACGGACGCACCCGGGATCTCCAGGGACGGGATACTGTGGAACAGATCCCAGAGGCACTCGAAATGGTCTTCCATCTCACGGCCGCCGCGCATGACATATCCTCTCGTCGGATCGTCGATCCCGTCGCAGGCACCGCCGGCAATGTCCATCGCCTCTAAAATGTGGATGTTCTTTCCCGGCATCTGCGCATCACGGACAAGGAAGCAGGCCGCCGCCAGGGACGCAAGGCCGCTTCCCACAAGGTACGCCGACTTCTCCTCGATCCCCGCCGGTTTTTCCGGGCGGGCGAATGCCTCATAGTTTCCGTTTGTGTAGTAGATCCCCTTGCTGTTCTTATCATGCTTTCCGAGTTCCGTGTTGCGGTAGCCAGACCTGCTTCCCGCAAAAGACCTGTCTGTCTTTTCTGCATTTCTGTTTCCCCGTTTCTTCGCTGCAAGTACCGCTGTGATCCCTGCTCCCGCTGCCAGGACTGCGCCGGCTTTCCATCCTTTTTTGCTCATCGTTTTTGCATTCCTTTCCCATTGATTTTGTTTTATATCCTATATGATGTAGTTTTTATAACCATATTATTAATTCTGATAGTAATCCTTTGTATATGCTTTGTCAAGCTTTTCCATTCAACTATTTTGAATATAAAACTTTTTCCGTTGTATTCCTCCTTATTTTTTCAAAAAATACCCCGCCCGCTGCACCAGGCAAACGAGCAAGGTATTAAAAAGGGGAGGATAAGTATTAATCTTTTTCTTTGGTACTGATCATAGGATTGCCTGTTTTTCCTGTTTTATACACCTCTAAAAAAATTTCTCCGCAGCGAAATTTGCGACCGCAGTTGTATCATACGCACTTTATCGAACCTGCTCAAAAGATGATTGATTTTCCATTCACCTTTTTCTATAATAAATACAGAAACGAATCCTGAACTTCCATCCCAAAAGATCCGGGTGGAAGTTCATCTGCTGCGAGACCGGTCATTTCTCAGACGGATCGCTGCAAATTTACTCAGATTGGAGAATCTTATGAAAAACCTTGTAATCGGACAGTCCGGCGGACCGACCGCCGTCATCAATGCAAGTCTTTACGGAGCAGTCAAAGCATTTAAGGAATCCGGTACGGACGGACATGTACTTGGAATGATCAACGGGATCGAAGGTTTCCTCGCAGACCATGTGATGGATCTTTCCACAGATCTTTCCGATGAAGAACTGGAGCTCTTAAAGCTGACTCCGGCCGCATACCTCGGCTCCTGCCGCTATAAGCTTCCGGCAGACCTCGAGAGTGAAGTCTATCCGGCGATCTTTGACAATTTCCGTGAGATGAACATCGGTTACTTCCTCTATGTCGGCGGAAACGACTCCATGGATACCGTCGACAAACTCTCCCGCTACGCGGAGAAGATCGGCAGTGACGTGAAATTCATCGGAATTCCGAAGACGATCGACAACGATCTGGTCCTCACCGACCATACACCGGGATTCGGAAGTGCTGCAAAATATGTCGCTTCCACGGTCCGAGAGATCGTCCTCGACGCCTCTGTCTACCAGCAGAAATCCGTCACGATCGTCGAGATCATGGGACGCCACGCAGGCTGGCTCACCGCGGCTTCCAGACTGGCAAGAAAATACGAAGGCGACAATCCATATCTGATCTACCTTCCGGAGGCTCCGTTCTCCTTAGAGCAGTTCTATAAAGACCTGGAGGAAGCGTTCAAAAAGTCTCCGAACCTCGTCGTATGCGTCTCTGAGGGAATCGCCGATGAGGGCGGCACATTCATCTGTGAGTACTCCGACGCTGCAAAACTCGACTCCTTCGGTCACAAGATGCTCACCGGATGCGGCGAAGTCTTAGAGAGCTTTGTGCGTGACAAATTCGGCGTCAAAGTCCGCTCGATCGAGCTGAACGTCAACCAGCGCTGCAGCGGAATGATGGTATCCGAGACTGATATCGAGGAAGCTGCCATGGCCGGTGCTGCCGGTGTGAAGACTGTCCTCGCCGGAGAGACAAAAAAGATGATCGCCTTCAAGCGTGACTCCGATGTTCCGTACACAATGCACTGTGCAGCGGAGGATGTGAGCCTGATCTGCAACCAGGAGAAAAAATTCCCGAAGGAATGGATCTCCGCAGCAGGAAACGATATCACCGATGATTTCCTCGCTTACGCTCTCCCTCTGATCCAGGGCGAGCCGAAGCGCGTGATGGAAAACGGCGTGCCGAAATATCTGTACCGGAAATAGTTTTACAGCACCATTCTTCTTTGTTAATAAAAAAAGTTTGTTTAGCAGGAAGTTCCATCTGAATTTCCTGTCAGACAAAAAAGGTCCATGAAAGTGATCATTCGTTACTTTTCATGGACCTTTTTTCGATATTCAATTCGATCAATTCACTTCACTGATATCCATCAGCCCGCATCCATCATAGAAGAACTTCAGGATCTCCTGGCAGGTCTTTCCCTGCTTTGCCATGCCCTGGGCGCCATTCTGGCTCATGCCGACGCCATGCCCGAAGCCGCCTCCATAGATCGTAAACGTCGTTACCTGGTTTTCATCAGTTCCGTTATTCTCGATGTAAATAAAGCCGCTCGGAAGTGTATCCCATCCCGTGGATGTCGATCCGTCTTTCCTGTTGTATACAAGCGATGAATTCCCGAGAACACTGCGGATCTTGCTCTGTCCGGAGAATGTCTTGGAACCTTCCGTTCCCACGACCTTCAGGGTCTTCGCGTATCCGCCGGCCCCTCTCGACGTGATCGTAAGTCCCGTGATCCGCCCGACACCGCCGATCTTTTCATCCAGAATCGTGCTGGTCGTCTTTGTGTTCCAGCGGAACATCGGGAAATCGGAATCGTAAGCGTCCGTGTTCTCGTCCCTGATAAAGTTCTCAAACGCTTCATTCGAAGTCAGATCCAGCTTTTTCGCCTTGTCGTTGATCGTCACTGCTCTGAGATACGGCGTGTTGGACGCATCCGCTCCCCACACACTTCCGTCGGTTCCATGTCCGTCGGATGTGGAGTAATAGAACGCCTCGATCGGGTCCCCGTTGTATTCCAGAAGCTGCCCGAACGTCTCATTCACAGCAGCATCCGTGGAATCATACGTCAATGTATTGTTGTATACCTGGAAATTCGTGCTGTCATCCACATGGGCGCCGTAAGTGGAATAGGCGTTGCCCTGGATCTGGCGCCATGCGTAAGTTCTCGCGCAGATCGCCTGGGCCTTCAGTGCCTCCAGCTCATAAGTCGGCGGCATCTCGCTCGGCGTTACCCGTTTTAAGTATTCCTCGAGATCCACCTCGTTTAAGAGCAGCAGTCCGTCGCGCTCCTCCGTGATCTCCATATGTCCCGGATAGACCGGAGTTCCCTGGGCACGCTCTAAGCTGTGCACCGTGATCATCCCGCCATCGTTGGCGGATTTGAAGGTAAGACGTCCGCTTGCCAGTCTGGAGTCGCCCGGCTTGATCGTCACTGTCTCTCCTGCCGCGATGGATTCTGTCTTCGCATCCTTCTCATCCCCGTATTCCAGGACCGCCATCGAATCACAGGAAAGCGTGATCGAGTCGTGGAACAGGGATTTAAAGCCATTTGTCATGATCAGGACACGGATCGCGTCGATATCCGGTTTCTCCGTCGTGAGTGCCGCACAGATCTCCCCGTCTGCAACCACAAACTCCTGCATATGGTAACCGACAAGAATGTCCTTTTTCTGCTGCTCCCTCAGGACCCCGTATGTGCGGTAAATCTTAAACTGATCCGCCAGCGGCACACTGCCGTAGCCATCGATCTCGATCTCCGTATCGCGGACCGCAAGAACGGTTCCGGTGATCTTTTCCTTTTTCAGCACCAGCCGCTTTGGCTGACCGCCCTTTAAATACAGATCCCCGATCTGGCCAGAGATCTCACTCTCATCCTTTAATACTCCCTTTACCGGAAATTCCCTCTGGATATTTCCGATAAAGACGGTCACAGTCCGCCCGGAAAATCCAGAGATCCAGGCGTTCTCGTAGACGATCTCGTCAGAGACCATCGTCTCCACCTTTAAGATCTCATCGTCTCTTGCCAGGAACCGGATCTTCCGGTCAATATAGTTATCCAGATAAAGTCCCTCAAACTGGAAGGTCCCGTCCCTTGTGTATGCCGTCCATGCCGGAGCTCCGTCCACATTGTCCGGAGTCCCGTAAAGATCCGTCTCGACCTCGGCAACCGCCCCTTCCGGATCTGCGGCTGCACGGAACGCATCATAAAATTTCCAGAAATTTTCGCTGGAAACTGCTTTTTTTGCGCGGTCCCCGGCATCCACATAGGAAAGGAGTGCATCGGTTTCCCCGTTTCCCTCCTCTGATGCCTTCTTCGCCCAGTCCGAAAGGACTGCGTATGTAACTGCGGATGTCGCGCTCCTCTCATCCGCCTGGATCACCCCGCTGTCAAGATATCCCTGCCCATACAGGTAATCCATATATTTTACATACCACTGATCAGAAAGTTTTTCGTCAAAGTTCGATGTCTCCGGCGCATTTTCCAGGATCCCGCTCTCCGACTCCAGCGTCAGAGCGACTGTTCTGGACGCTGCCGCCAGAGAAACTCCATCCTGTTCCGTGTCCAGAAGTACGATCACGATGAGCAGTGCCACGACAAATGTCGTGACCCCTGCCATCCAGTTTATCATTTTCCTACTCTCGTTCATAATTCCTTTCCCGGGCAAACCCGGCCCGATCACGTACACGGGTTCTTCCCGCACGAAAGCATCCGGACTTACTGTTTGTCCGTGCGCCTGATATACTCACCGCTCTTCTCGTCAATGCGGTCCAGTTTTACATAGTCGTTTTCTTCCTGACTCAGATTCTTTTTCGCAAGAAAATGATCCTGGATCTGTCTGTAAACGTGGATGATGACCGCCATCAGCGGAACTGCAATGATCATTCCCACAAATCCGAACAGTCCGCCAAACAGCAGGATCGAGAACAGGACTCCGAAGCTGGAAACACCCGTGGAGTTTCCGAGGATCTTCGGTCCTAAAATATTTCCGTCAAACTGCTGGAGTACCAGGATCAGACCGATAAAGTAAAGGCACTGTTTCGGGCTGATGAGGAATACAAGGATCGCACACGGTACAGCCCCGATAAAAGGTCCAAAAAACGGGATAATGTTCGTCACTCCGATAATCACGCTGATCAGCAGCTCATACGGGAGTTTGAACAGGTTCATCAGGATAAAGCAGAGGATTCCGATGATCAGGGAATCGATCAGTTTTCCGATGATAAAGCCGGAAAACGCTTTTTTGATAAAACGGAACTCTCCGACTACAATGTTCGCCGCCTTCAGAGGCAGGATCGAATAGATAAATTTCTTTCCCTGTGCCGAGAGCGATTCCTTGATGTTTAAGAGATATATCATGACGATCAGCCCGATCAGCAGATTTTTTGTCAGGGTGATCAGATTCATGACACCGCTGGAAACACCGCCGAGGATCTTCTCGATATTCTGGAAATTCTGGAAGTTCGAGAGATTCGACATCAGGTCTGTCTCCATCCAGTTCTGGAAATACTGGGCCGACTGCTCATAAATATTTAAGATTGCCTGCTCCACCGGAGGATTGTTCACGAAGAAATCCGTCAGCCAGTCATACACATTCTGGAAATATTCCGGCATCATATTGATGATCCCTACGATACTGGAATACAGCTGCGGAATGATCATACTGGAAAGACTGACGATCACCGCCAAAAGAAATACAAGGCTGACAGCTGTTCCCACGCTTCTTCCGAAAAAAGCACCCAGTTTTTCATTTTTAAATCTTGCCTTTGGCTCCCCGGACTTTCCTGTATACACAGTCAGCCGGTAGCACCAGTTGTAGACCGGGGACATTAAAAATGCCAGAACCGCTCCATAGATCACTGGTGCAAGCACAAAACGAACCTTTCCCAGAAAGGCAAACACCGCCGACCTTTCCAGAAACAGAAACACGACGAACACCGCCGCGATCAATACCAGGATCGCCGTCACACCTGTATAAATGTACCGTTCGAACCGTTCATTTTTCATATAAAAGTTTCTCCTTTGCAGTTACTTCTCTTTTTCCGTCTATCGAAACTATTTTGTACCGTCGACCATGGCATCATCATACCATACTTCTCATATTTAGAAAAGAGCCTTAGCAAAATCTGAACGAATGCAGAGCATCGGCAAATTTCCTGTTAAACGAAAAGAAGCAGCGATCTCTCGCTGCTTTTTTATCTTTCGCAATCCCAAAATGCCGTTTCCTGAATAATTGACGCCTAGCAGTGCTAGGTGGGCATCCGCACTTAAACATCTGCCTTCCACTCGATGGAGGCCTGGCATCCGTTCAAGGATGTAGGAATCCCGTATGTCAAAATGTAGGTTCAAAATAGACAGGAGTGTCGAACATCCCAGGAATCACATTCCCTTTCACTGACAACTATTATAGCGCATCATCGATCATTTTTCAAGTTCCATTTCATGGTACCGTACAATTTTGTTACAGTACACGGGCACTCCATGCCCGCGCACTGTAACAGGATTTTGCCGATGCTTCGCATTCCAGATCAGCAAAATCCGCGGCCTTAACGGTATCATACGGAATTTTCAGTTCAGAAAATTCCTACCCGCGAAAAGTAACCAATTTTCTTACTGTCGGATCCGTACACTTTTCTGCCCGTAAAAACGTCCGGTTTCTGAAACTGAAACACGATCCTGCCGCTGCTTCGCATTCCGGACCGTCAGGATCGCAGCCGCTGTATGATACAGAATTTTCAGTTCAGGGAATTTCCATCTGCAAAAGCCAGCGATCTTAACAGCTCTGCAACCTCTCCTGGAGTTTCACAGAGATAATCTGCCCCGGCATCCTGAAGCTCTTCCCTGCTGCCGTATCCGTAAAGCACGCCTACCACGGAAAGTCCCGTCTTCTTCGCGCCTTCTACGTCATGTTTCCGGTCGCCCACCATGATCACGGATTTCTTTTCTTCCTCGCCGATCCCGTTTTCTTCCAGCACATACCGGATCACGTCATCCTTGTTCACGCGCTTTTCATCCAGGGACGCGCCGCCGATGAATTTAAAGTAGTTTGTCAGATGAAAATATTCCAGCACGCGCTTTGCGGTCACCTCCGGCTTGGAAGTTGCCACATAGAGTTCGAGTCCTGCGTCCTTTAAGGACTTTAACATCTCCTCAACTCCGGCAAACGGTGCGTTGTCCTTCCATCCTTCCACATCGTAATATTCCCGGAACACGTAGATCGCATCCTCCGCGTCCTCCTCGGAGAAATTGTAATACTCCTTAAAACTGTCGGAGAGCGGCGGACCGACAAACGGTTTTAAAACATTCAGGTCATCCACCTGGATCCCATAATGCTTCAATGCATACTGAACGCCTTTCGTGATCCCCGGCATGGAATCCGTCAGTGTCCCGTCAAGGTCGAAAAAAACTTTTTTTAACTTCATTCTGTTTCCTCTTTCATGTATTCCAATATCATCGTTCCGCCGCATATATTTTCTCCTGCTCACGGCGAAACCGTTTTTCCATATTTCAATTTCACAGGTATTTCTGCGATACCAGTGTCTTATTATCCCATGGCGGAGTATAAATGTCAATTGTAAAAAGCGGCATGCCCCAAAACGATCTTCACCGCCTGTCGCATGCCGCTTTTCCCTTATCCTTTTTTATTCTAATCCTTTTATCTGACCCGGAGTTTTTACCGGAAAAACTCGTGATTTCCATGTTTAAACAGGAATTCCAGATGTCTGTCAAACCAGCTCGCGTTCTTCCTGGAGGATGCCCGCCGGTTCATGAAATACAGGGCGCCGTCTGTCAGATCTTCACCCGAAAGTGCCCTCTCGACTGCCTCTACGGTCTCGGCCGTGACCTTGCAACGCTTGATGGATCCGTTTCCCACAGGGGAAAACTGGTGCTTCTGGTAAACGACTTTCGTGATCGTGTTCGGGAATGCATCGTCCTCCACACGGTTTAAGATCACGTTTGCCACCATGACACGTCCTTCGATGTCGCAGTTTCCGGCTTCCGCCTGAACGATCCGGAGAAGAACATTGTAGTCGCTTTCGGAATACCCCGTGAACGCTTCTCTTGCAGGTTCCTCTGCCACGACGGTCTCTTCTGCTGCCGCCTGTACCCTGGCTTCCCCGGACACCTCTGTTTCCGGCTCTGCCTGCGTGATCCCGCTCACTTCATCCGCCGCATCCGCAGTTTCTGTTTCTGCAGCTTCTTCCGGACCATGATCCGTGTCCGCATTTTCCGATCCTGCAGCAGGCTCTGTGATGCTCTCCTTTTTCGTCTCTGTATTTTCTGTTTCTGTCCTGATATCTGCTTCCGTCTCCGCGGATGATGCTTCATCCGCTGTCGTCTCATCCTCTAAAACATTTCCGTCTGTTTCCGGAAGAGCAGTATCTTCTGTCTCCTCCAGACTGTCTTCATCCGAACCTCCCTGCGTCTCAGCATACGCGACGATCGCGTTTTTGCCTCCGCCCTGGAAGTCCACCGCTGTAAATGGAATCACTGCGATCAGTGTTGCGCCCATCGTGAGGACTGCCGCATTCCGGTGCATCTTCTTTGTCACACCGCCGAAGAGTGATTTCACAAACTGAAAGACTGTCTGAAGAAATGAGTTCCATGGATTCATTTGAATACCCTCTTTCTCCGTCCTGTCGCCGGTTGTTCATTCCGACCGTTTTCCGGCCGGTGTCTGTGATTATAGGAGAATGAGGGGGCGAATGTCAATAAGTCCCGCACAACTTTGTTACATTTCACAGCCTGCTTTTTAAAGATTGTTACATTTTTTTAATAGTTTTTCCAAATATAATCCGCACAAAATCTGGATTTTTGGTAGTATTGGCAAGTATAAAATATTGCAAATATTACAATTTTGTTAAATATTGAGTTCCCATTTTTGAGTGGTTTCCCATAACGTTTTCAGTTATGTCAACTAATTTTGCTGAAGATCCAGAAGTTTTGCCCCGACATAGTCCGCAAGAGCCTGCGGGGAAAGCAGGACCTGAAAGCCTCTCTGGCCGGCGCTGACCGCGATCGTTTCATAATTTAAAGCCGCTTCATCGATAAATGTCGGGAACTTTTTCTTCATGCCGATCGGGGAACAGCCGCCGCGGATATAGCCTGTTGTGGCCAAAAGATCCTTCATCGGAAGCATCTCCACCTTCTTATCTCCTGCCGCTTTTGCTGCCTTTTTTAAGTCCACCTCGCCATCCACCGGGATACAGCAGACGAGAAAACCTGTGCGCTCTCCTTTCAGCACGAGAGTCTTAAACACACTCCCGTGGTCCACTCCCAGCATGTCAGCCGCATGGCTCCCGGAGAGGTCATGTTCATCCACCGGGTACTCCTTTGACTCATACGAGATCTTTGCGGCATCTAAAAGCCGCATCACATTTGTCTTTGTTTTATCATTTTTTGCAGATTTGCTCATAAATTTTTCCTCCTGAAAGCGACATTCTCTCTGCCGCCTTTGACTGCAGCCGGCTGCACATCCTCTCGACCGCATCTTCTTTATACAACGTCTTTGTAAAAAAATCCAGTCTTTTCTATAAAAGAATGTCTGCCCACATATTTGTACCTTTAAGCCTGTATTTTATTACAGTCAACGCAGCAAGTGTGCAGACCTGCTGAACAGTTACCATTTTTCGCTGCATTTACTGCCGCATAAAAAAAGACAGCCGGTCCCGCATTTTCGCAAAATCGACTGCCTCTTTCCATCTTCTGATCTGTTTCTTCTATATAATATATCGCTTCTGATTCCGCATCTCAAAAGCCTATGAGAGGATCATCCGGTCGTTCGCGAGCGCGCCGCCCGCGGCTTCCTCAAACTTCGCGAGAAGATCCTGAACCGTCAGGTGCTTCTTCTCCTCACCTGCCACATCGTAGATCACATGGCCCGCGTTCATCATGATCAGGCGGTTTCCATGTGCGATGGCGTCACGCATGTTATGAGTGATCATCAGAGTGGTCAGATGTTCACTGTTTACGATCTTATCCGTCGTCTCGAGGACTTTCGCCGCCGTCTTCGGGTCGAGGGCCGCCGTGTGCTCATCTAAGAGAAGAAGTCTCGGCTTCTTTAAGGTTGCCATGAGAAGTGTCAGCGCCTGTCTCTGTCCGCCGGAGAGAAGACCGACCTTCGATGTAAGGCGGTCCTCCAGGCCAAGTCCCAGAATCTTTAACTGTTCTCTGTAGAATTCTCTCTCTTTCGCGGTGATCCCCGGTCTCAGGGAGCGCGTCATTCCTCTTCTCGCCGCCAGGGCCATGTTCTCCTCGATCTGCATGGTGGCAGCCGTTCCTGTCATCGGGTCCTGAAATACGCGTCCAAGATACTTCGCACGTTTATGCTCCGGGAGTTTTGTCACGTCGATATCATCGATGGTGATTTTTCCTTCGTCCACAAGCCACGTTCCTGCGACCGCATTTAACATGGTAGATTTTCCTGCTCCGTTTCCGCCGATGACGGTGACAAAATCGCCTTCGTTTAAATGAAGATTTAATCCGTTTAACGCTGTCTTTTCATTGACGGTTCCCGCGTTGAAGGTTTTATAAATACTGTGAAGATCAAGCACGAGGTGCACCTCCTCTTTTTACCGGTTTAGAGAAATATTTGCCTTTCATGTACGGGATTGCAAGGAATACCGCAACGACAAGAGCTGACAGGAGTTTTAAATCGTTGGAATTTAATCCCATCCAGAGTACGACCTGAAGTACCAGATAGTAAATGATCGCGCCGAAGGCAACGGAGAACAACTTGAAACCGAAGTTCTGGCTGATCTTTCCGAATACGACCTCACCGATGATAACGGCTGCGAGACCGATCACGATGGCACCACGGCCTGCATTGACATCTGCAAAGCCCTGATACTGAGCATATAAGCCGCTCGCAAAGGCAACGATTCCGTTGGAGATCATAAGACCTAAGATCTTTGTGAAATCGGTATTGATACCCTGAGCACGTGACATGTTCTGATTGGAGCCTGTGGCACGGATGGAACATCCGATCTCCGTTCCAAAGAACCAGTAGAGGACTCCGATCAGGATCACAATGATCAATGCCGTCACGAAGATCGTGTTCCTGTAAAATGCGACTCCCTTTACATAACGGAGAGACACTAAAAGATCATACTTGTCCACGCTGATGGCCTGATTTGCCTTACCACCCATAATACGGAGGTTGATAGAGTAGAGACCAAGCTGAGTCAGGATTCCCGCGAGGATCGCCGGGATCCCCATCGCCGTGTGAAAGATTCCGGTCACCAGACCCGCGATCATTCCCGCGATAAACGCTGCAAACAGGGATACTCCCACGGAATGTCCGTTTAACATGAAAATAATGCAGACAGCACCTCCCGTACACATGGTTCCGTCCACGGTAAGGTCTGCAAGATCGAGGATCTTATATGTAATATAAACGCCGATCGCCATGATGCCCCAGATGAGTCCCTGTGCACAGGCACCCGGCAATGCATTAAACAATGTTGCAAAATTCACGTTTCTTTCCTCCTATGGCTAATGATAACAAACAGGGTGACAAAAGTTTTTGCTGTTTGCCACCCTGATGTCCTCATAATTTCAAGTCGTTATTATTCTTCGATCACAACGTAGTCATCCGGAACCGTGATTCCAAGTGCCTCACAGTTTGCCTTATTGTATTTCTTTGTTACCTCCGGTGCAAACTCGATCGGCATTTCCTTTACATCTTTGCCGTCCATCAGGATCTCTGCGCCCATCTCACCGGCTTTGTATCCGATATCGTAGTAGTCGATGGAAAGAGTTGCAACGCCGCATCCGGAGCAGATTCCTTCTTCACCTGCAATTACCGGAACTTTCGCCGGAAGGCAGATATTGTTTATGATCTCTGCATTGGAAGCAGCCGTATTGTCAGTCGGAACATAGAGAACATCGTTCTCGCCTGCTGCTGTTGTTGTTACGGAAGCGATATCGTTGGAGTCTGCGAAGGTGTATTCCTTACAGGTATATCCGAGATCCTCAAGATATCCTTTTACGGTTGTTGCCTGGTATTTGGAGTTCGGCTCTGCGGAGCAGTATAATAAGCCGACATTCTTTGCATCCGGGAACAGCTCATTTAACATTGCTGCCTGCTGGTCGAGCGGAGCAAGGTCGGAGGTACCAGAGATGTTGAGACCTGTCGTACCTGTCCAGTTGTCGATATCAAGCGCTGTCGCGTAATCTGTGATGGAAGTTCCGAGAATCGGAATCTCGCTGGTTCCTGCTGCCGCTGCCTGAAGTGCTGCAGTCGCATTTGCAAGGATCAGGTCCACATCGTTGGAAACGAACTGGTTGATGATCGTTGCGCAGGTAGCGGAATCGCCGGATGCGTTCTGAAGATCAAATTTAACATTGTCACCGAGTTTATCTTTTAATGCAGCCTCGAAGCCTTCTGTCGCCGCATCAAGTGCCGGGTGCTGTACTAACTGGCAGATTCCCACATTGTAGGTCTTTCCGTCTTCTTTTGCTGCTTCTGTGGAATCGGCCGCTGCTGCTGTCGTTGTCTCTGCTGCAGCTGCTGTTGTCTCTGCTGTGGAACTGGATCCACATCCGGTTAATGCGGAAGCCGCTACAACGGCCGCCATTGCAAGTGCTGTTACTTTTTTCATAATATCGATCTCCCCTCAGTTTTTCTTTTTTGTAACATCCCGCTGTCATTTTCAGGATCTATAGATCCTCCCCTTCAGACGGGATCTCACATTCTCAAATGCGTTGTTGCGTTACGCTTTAACGCATGTAAGTGAAACTGTCCTTATCATACACCTATACGCCGGATTCGTCAAGCTTGATTTTCCTGTTTTTACCTTTTCTTGTTACAGTACACAGGCACTCTATGCCCGCGCACTGTAGCAGGATTTTGCCGATGCTTCGCATTCCGAATCGGCAAAATCCACGACCACAACGTTATCATACGGAATTTTCAGTTCAGAAAATTCCTATCCGTGAAAAGTAACCTTTTCTCAATATCCCACAATAATTGTAGGTTTTCCACAATTTGTCAGACGATTTTTGTCAGGAAACGGAATCCGTTTTATCCGCAAAAACTTTCAGGAATCTCTCCCCATACTTTGCATACTTAAATTCCCCGACTCCGGAGACCGTCAGCATTTCTTCCTTATTCTTCGGTCTGATCAGACACATATGCACCAGAGTCTTATCGGAAAATACGATATACGGTGGAACCTTCTCCTCCCGCGCGATCTCACGGCGCAGTTCTTTTAACCGGTCAAACAGTGTCGTCTCCACCTCCGTAAACGACTCGGTACCGGCTGCCATCTTCGGCTTCTTCGTGCCGGAGATCTTCCCCGTCTTCACTCTCTCCTGCTCCTTCGGAAGCTTCATCATGACCGTTTCACCGTCGTTTAAAAGCGCTTCCGCATTCTTTCCCGGCTTCACGATCGCGTACTCGTCAGAGGTCACCACCAGATATTCTTTTATCTGCAGAAAATTTAAAACCTGTCTTAACCTGTAGACCGGGACTTTTGCCAGCTTTCCGTAAAAGGAATTTTCATCCATGTGATAATTCCTGATCTTCGCCGTCGAAGCTCCGTGCACCGTGTCGAGGATCACCGTTGTCCCGTACCGCCCGCGGCACTCCGCGACGCAGCCGACGATGGCTCTCGCGATCTCCGTCACATCCGTCTCCTCAAACTGTGTCTTACAATTAGAACAGTTTCCGCAGTATCCGCTTCCGTACTCCCCGAAATACCGGAGAATATATTCCCTGAGGCAGTCATTCGTAAAGCAGTAGAATGTCATCTTTTTTAACCGTTCCCGGTCGCGCTCCGCAACGATCTGCCTTGTCACATCGTCGAGCTCTTCGTTGTCACGGTTGTTGTCGATAAACATCTGGTTCGTCACGACATCCCGCCCGCCGTACAGGAGCAGACAGTCCGCCGGTTCCCCGTCACGCCCTGCGCGCCCGGCTTCCTGATAGTAACTCTCCATATTTTTCGGCATGTTGTAGTGGATCACAAAGCGGACATTCGATTTGTCGATCCCCATTCCAAACGCGTTTGTCGCCACCATGATCTGGGCGCGGTCGAAGATAAAATCTTCCTGATTCTGCTTTCTCTCGCTGTCGGAAAGTCCCGCATGGTATCTCGTCACGGAGAATCCGTCCTTCATCAGCTTCTCCGTCACTTCCTCCACGAGTTTTCTCGTCAGGCAGTAGACGATGCCGCACTGTCCTGCATGTTCTTCGATATATGTTTTTACTGCCGCATATTTATCTTTCGGGCTCTGAACCTCAAAGTAGAGATTCGGGCGGTCAAATCCCGTCGTCGTCACGACCGGATCCTGCAGCTTTAAGAGATCGATAATGTCATCCCGGACTTCCGCAGTCGCGGTCGCCGTAAAGGCGCTGACGACCGGGCGCTCCGGAAGTGCCCGCAGGAATTCCTCGATCTTTAAGTATCCTGGCCGGAAATCCTGGCCCCACTGGGAGACGCAGTGCGCCTCATCGACCGCCACCATGGCGATCTTCGCATGGACGGCAAAATCAAGAAATTCCGGAGTCAGAAGCCGCTCAGGAGCGACGTAGATGATCGGATACCGTCCCTCTCTCGCATATCCGAGCGCCTTATAATACTGTCCCGCCGTCAGGGAACTGTTCAGGTACGCAGCATGAACGCCCGCCTGGTTCAGGGCGCTGACCTGGTCTTTCATAAGTGAGATCAGGGGCGAGATCACCAGCGTGATCCCCCCGTTTGCCCCCGCCATCAGAGCCGGGATCTGATAACACAGGGACTTTCCTGCGCCCGTCGGCATGATCCCCAGCACATCCCTGCCGGAAGTAATCGCATCGATCATCTTCTCCTGCCCGTCCCGGAACGTGTCATAACCGAAATATTGTTTGAGAACCTCATATTTATCCATAAAAGTAATGATCCCTTTCCACACCCGCCAATTGCTGCCGGGAACCTTTTTATCGTTGATCTGTTGGCTGCAGCTGGTGAACCGCTTTCCAGTTGTCTGTCCATGATATCACTCTCCCGCCGCCCCCGCAAGTATGACCGCCATTAAAATTTCATAAACAAATCGGCAACCGTTACAGTACAAGGGCACTCTATGCCCGCGCACTGTAACAGGATTTTGCCGATGCTCCGCATTCCGAATCGGCAAAATCTGCGACCACAACTGTATCATACGGAATTTTCAGTTCAGAAAATTCCTACCCGTGAAAAGTAACCGGCAACCACTACTGTATGATACAGAATTTTCAATTCAGAAAATTCCTGCCTGCGAAAAATAACTTTTTATCTCATCCACGGCCCGCCGCTTTTTATCTTGTAATCTCTCCCCGATATTGCTATAATTGGATACAATACAAAGATACTCAAAAAGAGTGATTGACGGAGGAGAAAACATGAACTTTTTAGAAGAGCGCATCGCAAAAGACGGTGTGGTAAAAGAAGGAAACGTATTAAAGGTTGACAGCTTTTTAAACCATCAGATGGATATCGAGCTTTTTGACGAGATGGGTGCGGAATTCAAGCGCCGTTTTGCCAATGAAAATATCAACAAGATCCTGACGATTGAGGCATCCGGTATCGGTATCGCCTGTATCTCGGCAATGCACTTCCATGTGCCGGTCGTATTTGCAAAGAAATCCCAGAGCATCAACCTCGACGGCGAAATGTATGTGGCGGAAGTTGAATCCTTCACCCATAAATGCAAGAACCAGGTTATCGTCTCCAAAAAGTTCCTTTCCCCGGACGATCACGTTCTGATCATCGACGACTTCCTTGCGAACGGCTACGCGCTTCAGGGACTGATCTCGATCGTCCATGACGCAGGCGCTACCGTTGAGGGAATCGGCATCGCGATCGAGAAAGGATTCCAGATCGGCGGACAGGTCATCCGAAATCTCGGCTACCACTTAGAGTCCCTGGCGATCGTAGATTCCATGGATCCGGCCACCGGAACCGTTAACTTCCGAAGCCAGGAATAAAAAAGAACATCCTGCAGTCAGTACCCAATGTACCGGCCGCAGGATGTTTTTTTATTTTTTCCTGTCAGTTTTCTCATTCATCTCGTTCCCGTTTTTCGCTTCTGTTCCGCTCTTCTCCTTCGGAAGCGGGATCGCGAGAACGGTCTGGATCACCTTGTTCTCCACCTTCATGATCTTTAAGAGGTAATCCCCGATCCTGACACTTCCCTTCTCTCCAACCTTCGGGATATGTCCGATCCTCGATACCATAAAACCGTTCAGGGTATCAAAATTGTCCTTATCTTCCTTATCAAATTCCACTCCGAGCGTCTCTTCCACGTCGTCCAGAAGGGTGAGACCCGTGAGCTCATATGTACCGTTTTTCCGGGATACGATATCCGGCTCTTCCTTGTCGTACTCGTCGAGGATATTTCCGACGATCTCCTCGAGAATGTCCTCCATCGTGACGATGCCGGCAAGCTGACCATACTCATCCACCACAAGTTCGATGTGGATCTTCTGGGACTGCATCTCCTTAAAAAGAGCGTTGATATTTTTCGTCTCCGGGATGAAATGAGGACTTCTCAAAAGGCCCTTGATCTTTGCGATCGGCGTGTTCAGATGGTCCTTGGAATCCGTATAGTGGAGCATGTCGCGCATGTGAAGGATGCCGATGATATTGTCGATATCTTCGGAATAAACAGGAAATCTCGAATAATTTGCTTCCTTCACAACGAAATCGAGCGCTTCCTTCAGAGTCATCTCCCCGTCGAGTGCGATGACCGCGGTCCTGTGCGTCATGATATCCGCCGCCACCTTATCGTCAAACTCAAAGATGTTCGTGATCATCTCCGCCTCGCTGGCCTCCAGAACGCCCTGTTCATGGCCTTCATTGACCATGTACATGATATCTTCCTCAGTCACGTTGTCATCCTTCTCGCGGATATCGATCCCAACCGTCTTTAAGGAAATATAGGCAAACTGGTCCATCAGCCACGCAAACGGAAAGAGACATTTTGTCACAAGTTCCACGAGCGGCAGAACTTTATAACAGAAGCGGATCGGGCTCTTTGCCGCGATGCGCTTCGGGATCACGATCCCGAGCCCCGTGAGCAGAAATGCGATCCCGACGAGTCCCGCAATGTAGGCGATCCCCACCGCTGCCGGATGCGGGATCTGTGTATGCGTCCCGATTAAAGCCGTGAGTTTTTTTACCACAAACGCCAGCGAGGACGCGCCCATCGCAAGCGTCAGGATACTCGTCGCGAGCTGGTTCGTGCGGATGAAGAGATACGGGTCTTCCTGTATCTTTAAAAGTTTTTCCGCCCGCTTGTTTCCTTCGTCGCGCTCATCCTCCAGCGCACTGGTGTTCAGGGCCTGAACGGCCGCACCGAATCCGTACATCACCGCAAACAGGATCACTGATGCGGCAAACAGAACAATTCCTATCCATGAATTGCCATCGTCCATGAGATTTTCCAACACTCCTTTATCTTTCCATAACTATCCTATTTTTTCAGTTACTTTTTTCCGTATTTCGTCCACTATAACATCTATTTCCATGCCCGTCAAGGAATCATTCCGCCGTATCACTTTTCACGTTACAGTACACGGGTCCTCCATGCCCGCGCACTGCAGCGCCAAACTGCGATTATGTAGCAGTTTTTTCTCCCCGCACGGTCCTCAAAAACCGCCAAGTTCCAGACTGACCTTCAATGCGTCATTTACCTGGTCCAGCAGGTCCCCGTCAAGATGGCAGATCTTTTCCCTTAATCGCTGCTTGTCGATGGTCCTCAACTGTTCCAGGAGGATCACCGAATCCTTCATCATGTCGCAGTCCCTCGCGGATAACTCCACATGAGTTGGAAGTTTCGCCTTATTCATCCTCGATGTGATCGCCGCACAGATCACAGTCGGACTGTGTTTGTTTCCCACATCGTTCTGGATGATGAGCACAGGGCGCACACCTCCCTGCTCAGAACCTACCACCGGTCTTAGATCCGCATAATAAATATCGCCCCGTCTGATGATCACAAGTCTCACGCTCCGTCTGAATTTCTGCGGAGAGTCCGGGGCTGCTGTCAAAGCCATAACGGTATCTTTTTTGACAGCTTCCCTGACATTTCCGTATTCAGAGTGTTCCCCACTTATGATATTTTATTCAGAAATCGCGGCGGCGTGCCGGTCAGAATCCGACATACTCCTCATCCGGGCAGTTCATGATCCCGAGGACCTTTCCGTTCTTCACATACACACGCGGAACCCGCTTTCCGATCAGACACGGGATCTCGTAATGGAAGCCGCCGGAAACCTCTGCGATCTCCTCCATCGTGATCTCTTCCTCCCCGTCTCTTCCGATCAGGGTCACAAGATCTCCCTCTTTGGCCTCCGGAATCCCGGTAAGATCCACCATGAACTGGTCCATGCAGACGCGGCCGAGGATCTTCGCGCGCTTTCCGTGGATCAGCACTTCCCCGCGGCCGGACAGGTTTCTCGGATATCCGTCCCCGTAACCGGCGGAGACTGTCGCAATCCGCATCGTCCGGTCTGCCTTGAACGTTCCTCCGTAGCTGACTTCAGTTCCAGGCCCGATCTCCTTGATATACGTGATAAAGCTCTTCAGTGCCATCGCCGGCTTCATCGTGAGGATATCCTTTCTCACCTCATCCGACGGGTACAGACCGTAGATCGTGATCCCGGCGCGGACTGCATCCATGTTCATCTCCTGCATCTCCACGATCCCGGCGCTGTTGGAGCAATGGCAGACCGGAACCTCCACGCCTGCTGCCTTCACAGCATCGCAGAAGTTCTTAAACCGATCATACTGCTGTCTCGCACCAGTCTTATCCGCCTCATCCGCTCTCGCAAAATGCGTGAACATGCCGTCGATCTTCACTCCCGGAAGCGCCGCGATCTTTTTTACCATCTCCACGGACGCCGTGTCCGGTCTGAGTCCGATCCGGCTCATTCCGGTATCCACCGCGATATGGACGTGGGCTGTCTTTTCCAGCTTTTCTGCAGCTTCTGACATTCCCTCTGCCTTATCCAGTTCAAAGACCGGCATGCAGAGCTCCTGCCGGATGCACTCCTCGTATCTCGGAGCAGCGACCGGACCGAGGATCAGGATCTCCTTCGTGATCCCGTGTTTCCGCAGCTGCACACCTTCCTCAACGGTCGCGACCGCATATCCGCATACAAAGCGGTCAATCGTCTTCGCGACCGGAACGGCGCCGTGTCCGTAAGCATCCGTTTTCACGACTCCGTACATCTTTGTCCCCGGGCGGAGATTTTTCTCCATCGACTCCATGTTTTCCTCTATATGACCCAGATCGATCTCTGTATAAATTCTGTCAAATTTCATTTTCTCTATCCTCCGAAAGGCAATCCGCGATCTCCCCGGCAAGGACTGCGTGGACGCCGAAGCGCTTCGCCGCTTTTTCCCCTGCCAGACCGTGCACATAGACTCCGAGGGAAGCCGCATCGCTCTCCTCAAGCCCCAGCGCGATCAGTCCCGCAATCACACCGGTCAGAACATCCCCGGAACCTCCCTTTGCCATAGCGGGCGTCCCACTTCCATTGACAAAGGTCTTTCCGTCTCTTCCCGCGATCACGGTCGCCGCGTCCTTTAAGACACAGACCACTCCGTACTGATCTGCAAACTCTCTCGCTGCACGGATCGGATTTTCCTTGATCTCCTCTATCTGAATTCCCGTGAGCCGCGACATTTCCTTCATATGCGGCGTCACGATGATATTTTCTGTAAAATAACCGGTGAGTTCCCGGTACTCCGCGGCGAGATTCAGCGCGTCCGCGTCAAGAATGATCGGCACATACGCGTCCTTTAAGACGTTTTCCACCATGAGCCGCGCATGATCCTCCATGCCGATCCCCGGCCCCAGAACGATCACATCCGCCCATTCCGTCTCCCTTGCGATCTTTCTCGCAAAGCTCTCCGGATCTTTTCCGGCTTCTCTCGCATCGTAACTGGAAAGGATCGCCTCCGGGAGTTTTTCCTGGACGATGATCCTGTTTTCCTCCGGTGTAAAGATCTTCACGAGTCCGGCTCCCATCCGGTATGCCGCTCTCGCGGAGAGGCAGGCTGCTCCCGCCATGTTCTTTGCCCCCGCCATCACGAGGACTTTTCCGTATGTTCCCTTGTTGGAATCCGGCGTCCTTTCCGGGATCCTCAAAAGATCTTCCCGATCCAGCATCTGCACGTGTTTTTCCTGCTCCGCGCTGCTCTCCGGCACAAAACCGACGTCCCTGACCAGAAGCTCTCCGCAGTATTCTCTTCCCAGGAACAGAACCTGTCCGAGCTTTTTCATTCCGAAAGTGACCGTCACATCCGCGCGGACCGCGTCCCCCATGACTTCTCCTGTGTCGGAGCTGATGCCGGAGGGAATGTCCACAGCGATCGTCTTCATATCCTCATTGCGGTTGATCCAGTCAATGAGCTTTTTGTATGCACCTTCCACATTTCTCGAAAGACCGATCCCGAAGACCGCATCCAGGATCACGCCGCGGCATGCGTTCGCCTTTGTCACCGTCTTTGCAAACGGATGCGCCGGGGATCGTTTTTCTTCTGCATCCGGCAGTTCTTCCGCCGTCATCACCGGGATCCCCAGCCTTTTCACGATATTTAACTGGGCTTCCAGCTCTTCGCTCCCTTTTCCGTCCCGTCCCGGGAACAGGATCTTCACATCATATCCCTTTAAGAACAGCATCCTGGCGGCGGCCACTCCGTCTGCCCCGTTATTTCCAAAACCGCAGACGGACCAGACTGTCTCTGCCTGTTCTCTCTTAAGGATCTCTTCCGCTTTCTCCGCAACGGCAAGAGCCGCCCGCTCCATCAGCACCAGGGACGGGATCCCGTACCCCCTGATGGACCTGGTGTCAAACGCTTTCATTTCTTTTCCGCTCAGAACTGCTTTCATCCGGCATCCCCCTCTCCGACGGCAAACGCCATCGCATGGTCCTTCGTGTCAGAGATCGACACTTGGATCGTCCTGATCCCGAGCTCCTCCGCCTTCATCTCTGCTCCCGCATGAAGTTCGACATACGGCTTTCCAAGCGGGTCCCTTAAGACCTCCACATGGACCGGCATAAAGTCCCGGAATCCCGTTCCAAACACCTTCGCTACTGCTTCTTTAACCGCAAAAGTGCCGGCAAGGACCCGGGGATCACCCTTTGCCTGCCGGCGCTCGCGCTCGGTATAGATACGCGTCAAAAAAGCCTCTTTTTCACAGGCTTTTTTCACACGCTCAATTTCGATCAAATCACAGCCAACTCCAATCAACATGTCTCATTGGTTCCCGTCTGTTCTGCTTTTTCCTTTGCTTTCCGCTCCCGCTCATCCTGCATGCTGCAGACACGATAGGAAAGACGCATCAGGCTCTCGGAAAGATGTACATTCTCAACGACTACATCATCCGGCACATTTAAGTCTGTATGGGCAAAATTCCAGATCGCCTTGATCCCGGCTTTTACCAGGCGCTCCGCGATCTCCGGTGCTTTGGACTTCGGGATCGTGAGAGCCGCGATCTGTACTTCATTGTCGACAATAAACTGCTCCAGGTCATCGATCCCACGGATCTCGACTCCGCGGACCACAAGACCGATCAGGCGCGGGTTGATATCGAACATTCCCTTGATCATAAAGCCGCGCTTCTCAAAATTTGTATAGTTGGCGATCGCCTGACCTAAGTTTCCGGCACCGATGATAATGAGGTTGTGCTGTCTGTCGATCCCCAGGATCCTTGCGATCTCGGTGTAGAGATATTTCACATTGTATCCGTATCCCTGCTGTCCAAAGCCGCCGAAATTGTTAAGATCCTGACGGATCTGGGACGCTGTCACCTTCATTCTGGCACTCAGTTCGTTGGAAGAGATCCTCTCGATCCCCTCCTCCATCAGTTCGCCCAGATATCTGTAATAACGCGGAAGTCTTGAGATTACCGCCTTTGAGATCTGTCTCTCGTCTGTCATTTTCTAGTTCCACCTTCTCAGTATAACGCTGTCTTTTATTATACCTATATCTATATTATTTGTCAAATCTTTGTCAGTAAAATGCGCAAACTGCCCAGACGGAAAAATGCCCCGCCCGAAATCTCCCCAGACCGGACGAAGCATTTTCCTTTGAGTATGTCTGTATTCGTAAGCATTCAATCCTGCATTCCCACAGGGCCGAGAGCTCACTCTGTATAAAAGCCTGCCCCTTTTGCAGCGCGGGCTGTTAGACAGTCATGATCATTCTGCAAGTTCTTCCCACTTTTCGTAGAGAACTTCCAGTTTTCCTGCGATCTCCTCTTTTTCCTTGTTTAACTCCATGAGTTTCGCAACGTCGGAGAATACGCTCTCATCGCAGAGGAGGCCGTCGATCTCCCCGTCTCTTGTCTCCAGCTTGTGGATCTCATCCTCGACCTTCTTTAAATCGTTCTGGCGTTTTCTCTGGCGGGCCTGTTCTTCCTTCTGAGCCTTCCAGTCGAGCTTTCCGCCGGCATCCGCTGCGCTGCTCTCCGCAGGCTTTCCGGCAGTCTCCGCCGCCGCTCCTGTCTTCGACGCGCCGAATCCGACGATCCCGCCGGCACTCTCCGGCGCCTCGTTTCCGAAATGGGCCGTCATCATCGCGTCATGTTTTTCCAGATAATAATCGTAATTTCCGATATAATTCATCATCCGCTTTCCGGTGAGATCCAGGATCCTCGTCGCGGTCTTGTTGATAAAATAACGGTCATGGGAGACATAGAGCACAGTTCCGCCGTAGTGGCTCAGCGCGTTCTCCAGAATCTCCTTCGATGTGATATCCAGATGGTTTGTCGGCTCATCGAGGATCAGGAAGTTCGCCTCGGAGAGCATGAGCTTTGCAAGCGACACACGTCCTCTCTCACCGCCGCTCAGATCCCCGATCCGTTTAAACACGTCATCCCCGGTGAACAGGAACGCCGCCAGCGTACTTCTGATCTGTGTGTTGGACATTCCCGGATATGCGTCGGAGATCTCCTCAAACAGCGTCTTTTCCATGTGCAGGACCTGATGATCCTGATCATAATAGCCGATGTGGACTCTGGAACCAAGAATGATCTCACCGGCATCCGGCTCGACAAGACCATTGATAATCTTTAAGATCGTCGTCTTTCCCGTTCCGTTATCCCCGATAATCGCCACGCGCTCGCCGCGCTTGACATCAAAGCTGAGGTCCGTAAACAAGGTCTGGGAGCCAAAGGACTTCGCAAGTCCGTTGACCGTCAGTACATCGTTTCCGCTCAGGATATTCGGCTCCAGGCGGATGTCCATTGCATCGTTGACCTCCGACGGCTTTTCCAGGACCTCGATCTTATCGAGCATCTTTTCGCGGCTCTCCGCCCGCTTGATGGACTTTTCCCGATTGAAGGACTTCAATTTCTCGATGACCGCTTCCTGATGTTTGATCTCCTGCTGCTGGTTTAAGTACGCCTTCATCTGGATCGCGCGCATCTGCGCCCGCTTCTCACTGTAGGCCGTATAGTTTCCGGAGTACACGATCGCATGTCCGTTGTCCAGCTCGATGACCTTTGTTACGATCTTATCGAGGAAATACCGGTCATGGGCAACGATCAGGACCGCACCGCGGTAATTTAAGAGATATGTCTCCAGCCATGCGATGGAGGACATATCCAGATGGTTCGTCGGCTCATCGAGGAGAATGATGTCAGGATTTGTGAGAAGAAGTTTACCCAGAGAAACTCTTGTCTTCTGTCCGCCGGACAGTGTGGAGATCTGTTTGGAAAACTCTTCCTCCGTAAATCCGAGTCCTTTTAAGACTCCGACGATCTCACTCTTCCAGGCATAGCCGTTGATGAGCTCAAATTCGTGGCTCAAGCGGCTGTACTGGTTCATCATGGTCTCCAACGCTTCCCCGGAGGCCGTTTTCATCGAATTTTCCAGATCTCTCAGCCGGTTTTCCATCTCGATGACCGACTTTTTCGCATCGAGCATCTCCTCATAGATCGTCCGGTGGCTTAAAAGATCCTGATTCTGTGCGAGATATCCAAGTGTCTTTCCGCTTCCCAGCACGACCTCGCCGGAATCCGGTGCCAGCTCACCCACGATGATCTTTAACAATGTTGATTTTCCGGCGCCGTTGATGCCGACGATCGCCGCTTTTTCATGATCTTCAATATGAAAGGAAGCGTTCTTGATAATATCGTCGCTTCCGAACGATTTGCAGATATTGCTGCAGGATAATATCATAAAATCCTCCTGTTTCTTGTTGTACAGCCGCTATTTCCTTCGTTCATACGGCTTCTGTATTTTTCCAGACGACGTTTTTCTTCCTCGCACAACGGTTCCGTTCCTGCACCGTCATGCATAAAAATCCGTCGCTAATCTTTTCATTGTTGTCCTGAAAAAAGGATTACTCTTTTTCACAGAATTTCTGCCTTTTCTCAACTTCTGCGTTACGCCCACGGGAAATACGGCCACACCGCCGCAAGAAACATGACCGGCAGCAGGTTCGCCACCTTGATCTTTTTTCCCCAGATCAGGTTCACTCCGACGCAGAAGATCAGGACCGATCCTGTCAGGGACATGTCCGCCAGTCCCTCATCCGTCAGGAACGGCTCGATCACCTTCGCAAGGAGCGTCATCGCCCCCTGGAACATCCCGACCGGGATCGCCGAGAAAATACAGCCTTTTCCCATGGACGCCGTCATGATCGCGACGATGATCATGTCGAGAACAGCTTTTGCCGTGAGAATCGAATAGTCGCCGTAAATTCCGTCCCGGATCGATCCGACGACCGCCATCGCTCCGATACAGACGGTCAGGGAAGCCGTCACAAATGCATCCACGAACGCATTGTCGCCGTCACTTTTCGTCTTCTCCTTCAGCCATTCCCCGAACCGTTCCATCTTCGTGTCGAGATCGATCCACTCGCCGAGAAGAGCCCCGACAGCAAAACAGGCGATCATCATCATGGATCCCGATGAAGAAAGCCCGTTTTCCGTCAGTTTTAACATCTGCTCCATACAGCCGGAGACTCCGATAAACAATACGCAGAGCGCCGACGCCATCATCAGGTTGCTCTGATAACGCTCCGTCAGTTTCTTTCCAAATAATAACCCCATCACGCCGCCCGCGACGATCGCAGTGACGTTGATGATCGTTCCAAGTCCGAACATAGTTGTCTCTTTTCTTCTGTCATGATATCACGATCCGAAGTTTTCACACTCTTTGCGCTATCCGGCGATCGTGATCCGCACTCGCTGTTTTCCAGCAATCTGCAGACCGATTTTCCTCTCCTGTGCCATGATCGCCTGTATACATGCAAATTGAAGTATAGCACAAAATCATATTTTCGTCTATCTCCAAGTTTTCCGGTCTCGGCATTCCCCGACATTCTGCCAGACGAATGACACCGGCAATGGAAAGGCGATTCGTCCCACTTTCCCTGCCTGTTCATAGCAAAACAACTGGAAATTCCACCCATTATTTAAAACGACCTCAGGTCAAGCCCTTATGATTTTCATCAGGATCCTGACACAGAGGTCGTTTTCTGCGTTTATACTGATTTTTTAATCTTCTTTTACCTTTTCTTCCCATCTGCTCCTTCTGTAATACAGGAAGGAAAGGATCGCGCATACGATCCAGCCGACCGGATATCCCATTCCGACCGTATACTCGTTGAATGCGATCTTTGTCACGAAGAAGAGATAGATCTGTCTGCAGACAACGAAGCTGAAGAGCATGATGCACATCGGTCCCTTTGCATCCCCGGATCCTCTCAAGGAACCCGCAAGGATCTGGTTGAAGGAACTGCAGAAGCGGAACGGGACCGTCATCAGGATAAATAAGGTTCCATAGTGCAGCACATCCGGATCCTGGTTGAAAAGGGATACCAGGGATCTTGCGGAAATTGCCATCGCGCCGGAGATGCAGATCAGCACGCCCACACCCATGAACACTGCCTGTTTGACGCCGTCTCTCGCACGCTTCACATTCTTTGCTCCGAGATTCTGTCCCACGAACGTTGTCGCGGCCTGTCCCATACTCTGGGCAGGCAGGATTGCGAACTGGTCGATCTTTGAGTGGCAGCTCCAGCCCGCCATGATGACAGAAGAGCCAAGTCCATTTACATACGACTGCACAAGCGCGTTGGAAAACGCAGTGAGTCCCTGCTGGACTCCCGCCGGAAGACCGATCCGGAAGATCTCGCCGAGGCAGGATTTATTGATGTGAAGGTCCCGAAGAACAAGGCGATGTGCTTCCTTCGTCCTCATAAGAGTCGAGCACGCAAGAGCAGCGGAAACTGCCTCGGCGATCACCGTAGCGATCGCGACACCGCTGATCCCCCAGCCAAATTTCGCAACAAAGAGAATATCCAGAGCGATATTTAAACAGCTGCTGATGATCAGGAAATTTAACGGGCGCTTCGTGTCGCCCACAGCCCTTAAGATCGCACTGCTCATATTGTAAAGAAAGAGGACCGGAACTCCGGCAAAATAGATCTTTAAATACTCTCCCGCCGGTCCGATCACATCATCCGGCGTTGACATCCATTTTAACATCAGCGGGACAACCCAGACCGAGATCAGAGAGACAAAGCATCCGACGATCACTGCAAACAGGATCGTCGTCTCGACCGCCTCGTGGAGCTTTTCATGATTCCGGGAACCGAAACACGTGCTGATCACAACTCCGGCACCGATCGAGATCCCATTAAAGAAGTTTACCAGCGTATTGCAGATCGCCGTCGTCGCGCCGACCGCAGCCAGCGCCGATGTTCCGAGATAGTTTCCCACGACAATGCTGTCCACTGTGTTGTAGAGCTGCTGGAAGATATTTCCCATGATCAGCGGGATTGCAAAAAGAACCAGCTGTTTCCAGATCACGCCCTGTGTCATATCGATATTGCTTTTTCTGCCGGATGTAATTTTTGACATTCTTTTGTCCCTTTCTGCGATCGCATGTGTACGAAATATGTAAAATCTGCCGTCATTCTGTAATATCTATGTAAATCATACGGGATTTTCCGTTAAAAAGCAAGCGGTTCTCTTTTGTTGATCCCACAGGAAATTTTTGTATCCGGCACATGATTTTTTGTACCCCGTTCTTCTGGTCTGCCCGGGCATTCTTTTCGCCTTCAGAAGCTTTCTCCGGCTTTTTCTCTCTCGTTCACAAGAAAAGGACAGGACCTCCTTTCGGTACCCTGTCCTGTCCTTCCCATCTTTTTATTTTATGGCCGTGATTTCAGGAGTTACTCCCATGTCGGGATGTAAGCTCCCTTGTAAGTGTCCTCGATCACTTTTGCAACTTCCGGTGTACGGAAATAATCGACTACTTTCTTGTAAAGCTCGTTGTCCTTATCAGCTGTTCTTGCAACGATGATGTTGACGTACGGGTTGTCAGATCCCTCTTCCACGCTCTCAAGGAAGATCGCATCTTCCTTCGGGTTTAAACCGTTGTCAACTGCGTGACCGCCGTTGATGACTGCTGCTGCAACGTCCGGAAGAAGGCTTGCTGTATTTGCTGCCTCAACCTCTTTGATGTCAAGGTTTAACGGGTTCTCTGTGATGTCTTTCTTTGTCGGTGTGTAGCCTGCTGCCGGATCAACCTTGATCAGACCTGCGGACTCAAGAAGTTTTAATGCACGGCCGCCGTTTGTAGCGTCATTCGGGATCGCGATGATATCACCGTCCTTGATCTCGGATACGTCCTTGATCTTGTTGGAGTAGAGGCCTAACGGAGCCATGATGGTCTCACCGATGATAGAAAGATCATAACCGTTGTTCTTGCAGTCATCCTCAAAGTAAGCGATGTGCTGGAAAGAGTTCAGATCGATCTCACCGTCATTTAATGCACGGTTCGGAAGCGGATAATCCGCAAATTTTACAAGCTCAAGGTCGATGTTCTCCTCAGCAAGCTTGTCGATGACCGGCTGCCACTGCTCGTTGTTCTCACCTACAACACCGAGTTTGATGACTGTCTTCTCGCCGGAGGCTGCGGTTGTATCAGCTGCTGCCTCAGAACCGGCTGCGGTTGTATCGGCTGCTGCCGCTGTTGTCTCTGTCTTCTGGCTGCTGCCGCATGCGGTTAAGGATAATGCTAAAACTGCTGCTGCGCCAAGTGCTAAAACTCTTTTCTTCATAATTTTTCTCCTCCTGAACTTTCTTTGTCACTGCCCGTTTTCATTCGCATTCGCTGTGCGAACCGGACAGTTCCTTTTATTGATACGGCCCGGAAATAGTTCCTCTCCGTTTCAAGCAATTTTAATCTGAAACCACCGTTCTAGTGAGTCGTCTTTTTGATCACATAGGAACCGGTACTCTGGATCAGGCTTACCATGATCAGAATGATGATGACGGTTACATAGGTGACATCGGTCTGCCCTCTGGAGTGACCATAACGGATCGCGAAATCGCCGAGTCCGCCGCCGCCGACCGCACCGGCCATCGCGGTAAGACCGACCAGGCTGATAAATGTGATCTGCATTGCACGGACGATCCCCGGGACACTCTCCTTTAAGTATACGCGGAAGATGATCTCCCACGGGCTGTTTCCCATGCTCTCCGCCGCTTCGATCAGACCGTAGTCAACTTCAGCGAGCGCACTCTCGATCTGTCTCGTAAAGAACGGGACCGTTCCGAAAATAAGCGGTAAGATCGCACCCTTTGTACCGATCGCTGTTCCGACGACCATACGGGTCAGCGGGATCAGCGCTGTCAGAAGGATTACGAACGGGATCGAACGGAAAATGTTGACCAGCTTATCTAAAATATTGAAGATCACCTTGTTTTTCAGGACACCCTTCGGAGCTGTCGCAGTGAGGATGATCCCAAAGAAAAGACCGAACACCATGGAGATCGCACCTGACACGATGACCATGTAGATCGTCTGACCGAAGCTTTCGAAAAGCTCATCCGGCTTCGACATGACATTCGGGATAATCGCATTTAAGAAATCAAGCATTTTCGATCACCTCCACTCCAACATTCTTCTCCTTCAGATATTCGATCGCGGCTTCGATATTCTCCTTCGTTCCGCTTGCGATCGCCACAGTTCCGCCGATCGGGGCGTCCTGAACGATCTCAATATCTGCAAAGATGATATTCAGATCCACGCTGAATCTTCTGGAAGCTTCGGAGATCAGTGCCTCCGACGTATTCTTCTTAATGTAATTCAGCCGCAGGATCTTTTCACCCGGCTTTAATGCGACAAGCGGTGACTTCTCCTCGACCAGCTTTTCGATCTTCTGAAGGTTGGATGTCGTGCGGATGAAGTCTCTCGTGATCCCCGCCTTCGGTGCTGCGAAGATCGAGTAGACATCGCCTTCCTCCACGACATTACCGTGTTCCATGACGGCTACGCGGTCACAGATCTCTTTGACGACCGCCATCTCATGGGTGATGATCACGATGGTAATGCCGAGCTTTTCATTTAAGTGTTTTAAGAGCTGTAAGATCGCCCCCGTCGTCTGCGGATCCAGGGCGCTCGTCGCCTCATCGCAGAGGAGAACTTTCGGATCATTCGCAAGCGCTCTCGCGATCGCAACTCTCTGTTTCTGTCCGCCGGAAAGCTGACTCGGATACGCATTCTCTTTTTCTGCGATATCGACAAGCTCTAAAAGCTCCCGCACTTTCGCCTTGATCTGTGCTTTGGAAAGTCCGCTTCCCTTTAACGGGTAAGCGACATTCTCTCCGACTGTTCTGGATCTCATCAGGTTGAAATGCTGGAAGATCATTCCGATCTTCTTTCTCGCTTCCCTGAGTTCTTTCGCCGGAAGATCCGTGAGAACTTTTCCGTCAACCGTGACGGTTCCGCTCGTCGGTCGTTCCAGTAAGTTGATACATCGCACCAGTGTGGATTTTCCGGCACCGGAGAATCCGATGATACCGAAGATCTCACCACTCCTGATATGAAGTGTGACATCAGAGACCGCATGGACTTTTTCCGCACCGGTATCAAACGTCTTTGTAATATGGTCTAACTGAATCAATTTTATCCTCCCATGTACGTGTCAGCCGTACATTTTCTAATCTCTGTGTGTGCTAATAAGATACCACGTTTTAACCTATTCGTCCAATATAGATAAGAAATAAGTTATTATAGGTTTTTTCTATAGCAAAGCGTTTTTTATCAATTCCCGCCACGCAAAAAAGTACGGGGCAGCAACCATGTTCGCCGCCCTGTACTTCGTGTTCTGATCTATTTCTCTTTTCTTACGCTTCTTCCACAGCCTTCACAGCCTGATCAAGGAAATCCGCCTTCACATACTCGACCGTTCCCTCATCAACAGCCTTTGCGATCTCAGGACGGATCGGGATCTGCGCGAGAACCGGAATTCCGTATTCTTTCGCGACTTCCTCGATACGGCTCTCTCCGAATACTGCGATCTTCTTTCCGCAGTCCGGACATTCGAGATAGCTCATATTTTCAACAAGTCCGAGGATCGGAACGTTCATCTTTTTCGCCATGTTGACGGCCTTCTCAACGATCATGGAGACAAGCTCCTGCGGGGATGTCACGATGATGATCCCGTTGACCGGAAGTGACTGGAATACAGTAAGCGGCACATCGCCGGTTCCCGGAGGCATATCAACGAACATGTAGTCGATATCCTGCCAGAGTGTCTCACTCCAGAACTGTTTTACCGCACCGGCGATCACCGGACCACGCCAGATCACCGGATCTGTCTCATTCTCCAGAAGCATGTTGGAGGAGATCACATCGATCCCGGTGGAGGATGTCGCCGGAACAAGGAGTTTTCCGTCCGGTGTCACGGTCACGCCGTCATGGATCCCAAATGCATTCGGGATCGACGGTCCTGTGATATCGGCATCAAGGATTCCGACTTTCGCACCTGTCGCGCGCATCCGGCATGCCATTAAGGATGTAACTAAAGACTTTCCGACGCCGCCTTTACCGCTGACTACGCCGATCACTTTCTTTACGGAACTCGCCGGATTTAACTTCTCAAGGAAGCTCTGCGGCTCGCTCGTTCTGCTTCCGCAGTTTGCGGAGCAGGTTCCGCAGTTATGGGTACAATTTTCTGCTGTTTCGCTCATTACTATCTCACTTTCTAACTGTTATTCAGGCGTAACTGTTCAGTACCCTCACAGTTACGAGCAAAAATCCATTCCAGATCGGCTTCGCCGATGGGATTTTTGCCTCCAGACCTGTGCTTTATTACGGTCAGCGCAGCAAGTGCGCAGACCTACTGAATAGTTACATTCAAGCATACATTCTGCCTTGCATTTTATGTACAGAGCATAACCTGATCGTCCTGTACTGCTCTCCGGATCTTATTCCTTGAGTCCTGTCTCGATCAGATTGCAGACTGCTTCAATGGCCTCTTTCTCGTCCGGTCCGTCACAGTGGACGGTGATCTCATCGCCGCAGCGGATCCCGGATGCCATTACGTTTAATACGCTCTTCGCGTTGATTTCCTTTTCTTTATAAAAAATCATCACTTTAGAATCGAACTTCATGGATGTCTGGCAGAGCAGTCCCGCCGGGCGAAGATGAAGACCGGTCGGGTTTACGACTGTAACTTTTCTTTCTACCATTACCTAATTCCTCCTATTCTGATTGTAAGTTCATAAACAAGTAAAAACCGCCCCAAATGACCATTCCTCATTTACGACGTTTTTATTCATGACCAGGCAGTTTCATTGTATACTACAATTCCCCTAATGTCAACGGAGCATCCCCCGGAATCGTTTGACATTTTCCCCTCACCGGGCTACAATCAAAACAATATCGTGCACAAGCAACGTGTCCGGCCAGCCTTCACGATCCTGTCCCGACTGGAATGCCGGCACGTCCAAATATCCAACGAGGAGTTTTCCCAATGAAAATACTTGCCCCAGACTTATATAAGATCATCCTGACGAACAAAAACATGAGGACTTCATCCAGAAACCTCTATATTATAAAAGGCAGCGAACGAAGCCTCATGATCGACACCTCCTGGAACGTGCCGGAGTGTCTGTCGGAGATGGAACAAGCCCTGAACGAGCTCTCCATCGACTGCAGGAATCTCGACATCTTCGTGACCCACAATCATGTAGACCACAGCGGCTATGTCTCCTTTTTCACCGACCGCGGCGCCCGGGCGTTCATGAATCCGGTAGAGATCGCAGCCTCTTCCGACCGCTACCATCGTTTTTATGAGGACAATGATATGCGCCGCTCCTACACAAGTGAAGTCGGAGTCACAAAAGAACGGACTCCGGACGCATGGCAGGAGATCAAGGCAGGCGCCGACCAGCTCGCCAGGGATAACAACGTGAATTTCGACTTTCCGTTCACGCCCATCGCCCCCGGAGACCGTCTTTTTTACGGCAGTTACGACTTCGAAGTCGTCTCCCTTGCCGGACACACCTCCGGTCAGTGCGGACTTGTTGAACGAAATGCAAAGTTATTCTTCTGCGCCGACCAGGTGATCCTCGGCCTTGTTCCCATCGTCATCACCTCAGGAAAGGATCAGCATCTCCTCACCGAATACTTCGCTTCCCTCAGGGAACTCGCATCTGATTACAGCGGATACCGTTTTCTCCCGGGGCACTACGGTGAATTCACAGAGATCAAAGAAGAGACCGACCGGATCATCGCCGGATACGGGGAGCGCTGCACACAGCTCCGTCAGGTACTGGCAGAAAATAATCGCCCGATGACTCTCCTGGAACTCGACCAGGCGCTCTACATCCAGCGCATGCAGACTTACCGCTACTCCTTCCTGTTCTCCTATCTCCACACCTGGCCAAAGCTCTTTTCCTGCCTCGACTGGCTTTTCGAGACCGGTGTGATCGACCGCACGGAAAAGGACGGAGTTTTGTACTGGTCTCTCCAGTGACGCCTATTCGCTGCGCCCGGTCCTCTCCTCCGCCTCTCTCTTCGAGAACACGCACCCGCAGTAATTCTGCCGGTACAGCGCGTGTTCTCTGGAGAGCTCCGTGGATCGCTTATATCCGTTTTTCTTCTTGAAATCCGACGGCAGAAATTCGATGCCGTACTCTTTTCCCATCTCTTCCCCGATCCGGTTCAGTCGCTCCGCATCTTTTAACGGGCTGATCGTGAGTGTCGTTGTAAAGAAATCGAACCCGCCGGCTTTTGCCTCCCTCGCAGCCTCGGAAAGGCGGAGTTTAAAGCATTCCGTACACCGTGCGCCGCCTTCCGGCTCCTGTTCCAGGCCTTTTGCCGCCGTGTAGAAATCGTCCGGCACATACGTTCCCGCCACGAAATGGATCGGATGGCGGTTCGCCTCGTTTTCCCACTCTCCGTTGAATTCCCGGATCAGGCGCTCCTGCTCCGAAGTCCGTTCCTCGTACTCGGACGGCGGGTAGATATTCGGATTGTAATAAAAGACCGTGATCTCAAAATACCGGGAGAGATATTCCAGAACATAACTGCTGCACGGTGCACAGCAGCTATGGAGAAACAGCGTCGGCACCCCTCCCCCGCTCTGAAGTTCCTCCAGTTTTTTTTCTAATTCTTTCTGATAATTTCGTTTATTCATAAATTCTCCAATAAAGGAAGAGAAAAAAGGCAGCCGGATCTTCTCCTGCTGCCTGTATCTCTTTTTCGGATCCACCAGACACATCCGCACCTGCGATCCGCTTTCATCTTTTTTGAAACGAGTTTCTACAGGAAATCCCTGATCCGTTTGCTGCGGACCGGATTTCTGAGTTTCCGGAGCGCCTTCGCCTCGATCTGGCGAATACGTTCTCTCGTTACGTTGAACTCTTTTCCTACCTCTTCAAGTGTTCTCGGATGTCCATCCTCAAGACCAAATCGAAGCACGATGACCTGACGCTCTCTCTCTTTGAGATCGCCTAATAATGCATCGATGTGCTCTCTCAGCATTACAGACTCTACATTTCCCTCCGGGGTAACCGCGTTGCTGTCCGCAACAAAATCGCCCAGGTTGGAGTCATCCTCCTCACCGATCGGAGTCTCCAAGGATGCAGGTTCTCTTGCGATCTGCATGATCTCCATGACCTTGTCCTCTGACATATCAAGCGCTTCCGCAAGCTCTGTCACGGACGGCTCATAGCCAAGTTCCAGGGTCAGCTTTCTCTGCATCTTTGACATCTTGTTGATCGTCTCTACCATATGAACCGGAACACGGATCGTTCTCGCCTGATCTGCAAGCGCTCTCGTCACGGACTGACGGATCCACCAGGTTGCATATGTACTTAACTTATATCCTTTTGTATAGTCGAACTTCTCAACGCCCTTAATAAGACCAAGGTTTCCTTCCTGAACAAGATCCAGGAAACTCATTCCACGTCCTGTATAACGCTTTGCGATACTTACAACAAGACGCAGGTTTGCCTCGATCAGGCGCTCTTTCGCAGACTCATCTCCCTCTGCCTTTCTCTTCGCGAGACGAAGCTCCTCATCCGCGGAAAGAAGCGGCACAGTACCGATCTCCTTTAAATACATGCGGACCGGATCTTCTGTTCCGATACCTTCCAGAAGGTCGATGGCGTCTAAGTCAATGTCCTCTCCGTCCTTGTCTTCACGGTAGTCATCATCCAGATCGTCCAGAAGCATGGAATCATCCGCAAGCATTGCGTCATCGATTACCGGCACAACATCAATATTGTTATGCTCCAGGTAATTATAAATTTCGTCCATCTGCTCCGGTCCGAGGTTATCTCCGGCAAAAAAGTCGTTGATCTCCGTCGCGTCAAGGGCATTCTGTTTTGACTTGCCGAGTGCGACAAGTTTCTTAAGTTTGTCTAAAAATACTTCTTTTTCCACTGAATAACGTCCTTTCAGGTTGGGGCTTGCTCAAACTGCTCCACGATAGTTCATTATATACCATCCAGCGACATTTTTCAACTTTTTTCCTTGAATTTTTCACTGATTTTTAGCATATTCGAAATATCTCATGCCGCTTTGCGATCAGTTTTCCGTCTTCTCTTCCTTTTTTTCCGGTTCCGGGCTGCAGCTCAGAGTGACTGCTTCCTTTACATTCTCGATCTTCGCCTCTTTTACCGCCCCGCCGAACTCACCGTCGAGGACCCACGGGACATCCTCATCTGCAGTCACCGTGAATTTTGATGACTTGAACCGGATCATATCCTTATTTTCCTGTTCCGGGAACAGGAGGAGTCCGCTTAAGATGTTTGGAAGGTCCACCGGTGACTTCGGTGTCCGGATAAACAAGCCCTCAAACAGACCGTCATGGAACGAAACATCCTTCGGAGCCAGTCCGCTGAATCCGCCGACACTCGTGGTATTTGTCACCATTCCGAAGATAAATTCCCCGTCTGCCTCGCCGTCATCCCATGCAATATGCATTTTATAAGACTTCAGCTTTCCCAGCGCCTTGATTGATTCCAGGATATACGCCTGATGTCCGAGAACATTTTTGACATCCTGCGGCGTACTGTAGGAAACCTCTGTAAACGCTCCGAACGCTGCGATATACACAAAATACCTCTGATCCCCGAATTTTCCGATATCGACACCGTAGGATTTACCGCTCACCACATCCCGCGCTGCCTCCGTGAGGTTTGCAGGGATCTTTAAACTTCTTGCAAAATCGTTCGTGGAACCGGACGGAAGATACCCGATCTCCGGTCGTTTTTTTAACTTCATGATGCCGGAGATCACGCTGTTTAATGTGCCGTCCCCGCCGCTGCAGACAAAAAGCTCTACCTCACTGCCATACTCCTCGGCGATCTTTGCCGCATCTCCCGGCTCCTGGGTCACATAGACGGACGGCAGATAACCTGCCCTGCAGAAGATCCCGAGGATATCGGATAACTGATTTTTAATGGCTTCCTTCCCTGAACGGGGATTAAAAAGAAATATCATTTTTTTCATCATGATCACGCTCCATACTTTCAACTAGCTCTCGCAGCTGTCCATTGTCTGCGCAGCTGCAATCTTTCTATAAGCCGCAAACGCATTCGGGATCGGATACTTTTCCTTCAGCTCTTCCCGATCTGCAAACAGCAGTCCCGGAATTTCTTCTGTTACACGGATCAGATATCCGCTCATATGCCATTCCACATGGCTGAAAATATGCTTTGCCGTCGGGAGTTCTTTCTCGATCACAGCTCTGCATTTCATCTGTTCCAGCACTTCTTTCCCGGAAAGTTTTCCCTCCAGGTTCGGGAACTCATAGAGGGATGCCAGAAGCCCTGTGTCATCCCGCTTTCTAATGGCTATTTTATCCCCGTATTCCACTAATAATACGGTCTTTTCCTCTATTTTCCTTTTCTTTTTCGGTGTTTTCACCGGGATCTCTGCGGTCAGAGCCTTTTTTCTCGCCTCACAGACGGTATAGAACGGGCACGGTGCTCCGCAGAGCGGCGCTCCGTTCGGCACACAGACGATCGCTCCCGTCTCGATGAGAGCCTGGTTGAAGTCCCCGGCTTCTCCTTCTTTTAAAGTTTTCAGGGTCTCCTCCACCGCCAGTTCCATCTTCTTTTTCACTGCCTGCTTTAAGATATCCTCATAGCTTCCCGCCACTCTTGACAGGACCCGCATAACATTTCCGTCAACTGCAGGGACAGGAAGACCAAACGCGATGGAGCCGATCGCTCCCGCCGTGTAACTTCCGATCCCGGGAAGTAAGAGAAGCGCCGCGTGGTCTGCCGGAAGCGCTCCTCCGTATTCGGAGACGATGATCTCTGCCGCTTTTTTCAGATTTCTCGCTCTGCTGTAATAGCCAAGACCTTCCCAGCACTTGAAAAGTTCCTCTTCCTCACAATCCGCCAGCGCCTGCACGGTCGGAAAGTGTTCCATGAAGCGGGCAAAGTACGGTTTTACTGCCTCGACTCTCGTCTGCTGCAGCATAATCTCCGAGATCCAGATCCGGTAGGCATCCCGGTTCTCACGCCACGGGAGATCTCTCCTGTTTTCCCGATACCACGAAAGGAGCGGTCCTCTCGCGGCATCCAGACGCTCCGTCAGGGTGAGGTTCTTCTCATCCGGAAAGATTTTCTGGAGGCCGGAATAGAGATCCGCCCCCGAAACATTCATTTCTTCCTTATACATATCCATAGACTCCGCGGACTGAAACTTCCCCGGAGATAATCTCCTTTAACGTGCCGTCAGCGAGACGTACAAGCAATGCGCCTTCCTTGTTGATCCCCTCGGAAACGCCGCGGAACTCGCCCGCCGGGTCCAGGACACACACCTCATTGCCGAGATTTACGAGATTCGCATTGTACTCTTCGATGAGTCCCGACATATCCTGAGTCTTGATAAACGTGTCATAGTATCCCTCAAAGGCCTCCATGATCGCTGCGATGATCTCGCTTCTCTTCTGGATCTTTCCGCTCTCTATGTAGAGGGAAGTTGCGGTAGCCTTAATGTCGTCCGGGAAATCCTTCTGGTTTACGTTAATGCCGATTCCCGGGATCACATACTGGATCTCCATGAGTTCCGTGCTCATCTCCGTCAGGATCCCGCAGATCTTCTTCTTATTCAATACAAGATCGTTCGGCCATTTGATCTCCGATTTCAGTCCCGTCGATATTTCAATTCCCTTTTTCGCCGCAAGAGCCATGACCAGCGTCAGCATCGACGCAGCCAGCGGATCGATCTGAGGTCTCAACAGCATGCTCATCCAGATCCCGACTCCCGCAGGGGATGTCCAGACACGGCCCCGTCTTCCCTTTCCTCCAAGCTGCTGTTCCGCAACTGCCAGAGTCCCGTGGGGCGCGCCCTGTTCCGCAAGGCTCCGGATCTCGTTGTTTGTGGAGACTGTCTCCTCAAAGAATACGACATTCTCTCCTGCCCACTTCGTATGGATCGTACTTTCCAACTCTTCCTTCGAGAGCACATCCGCAGATCCTTTCAGAATATATCCTTTATTCCGGACCGCTTCGATCTCATAGCCCTCTTCTTTCAGCTGATTGATCACCTTCCAGATTGCTGTCCTCGATACACCGAACTTCTCACAGAGCTCCTGTCCGGAAATATAGCCGTCTGTCTCTTTTAATAATTTCAGGATTTCTCCCTTCATCTCATTACCTCCAACAGTTCCTACCAAATGCTAACCGCGCTTAAGATCGTGAAGATCAGCAGGACCGTTCCGAATCCCATCTGGAACACCGCCGCAGTTCTTCTCCGCCGCTCCCGCTTTGTCCGGGAGAGCCAGTATTTTCCTGTGGCGAGATTTAAAACCGCCGCCAGGAAAAAGATCACCGGAAAGAGGAACATGTACCTCTCCGTATCAAGAAACGAAATGACGGACATGACCACCACGGCGATCCCGATGATGATATGCATGGCATCAAGCGCCATGGATTCGCTCCTGACCTTTCTTCTTTTATTGTTTTCCGCCATATTTCAGCGTTCTCCTCATATCTCTATCCTACCGTCAGCTTATCCGAAAGCAGTTCATGGATCTTCCCAACGATCTCATCCGGCGTGTATACACGGTAGACTTCCAACTGCATCTTTTTTGCAAACAGCTCAAGGACCGCACCGTAAAGATCCCTGTAGTCCCACTCGCTGCAAAGCCTCAGCTTCTTTGCGAGAAACGGAAAGATCTTTTCCGTGTAGACACGGTAACCCGTGAGCTTCGCGAATTCGTCCTCTTTCACATACGGTTTCAGCCAGATCTTAAAGAGGTCAAGCTCCGACATGATCCTGCCAAAATAATACGCCTCGGAATATGGCATGTCAAGATAATATTTCCGCCCACAGAGTCCGTAAAGAAATCTCAGCCCGTCGAAATAGCCGAGCTTCATGTTTTTCTTCGTCCTTGCGCTGTCAAACTCCAGGATCCCGCCAAGATTTCTCCCCGGTGCGATCTCATGAATCGTCACGTCCGCCGGAATCTCCATAAACTTTCTCCGGTCTACGCCGATCCCGTAAAGGCGGATCACGATGATATCTTTATATCCCCGGTCCGTCAGAAGATCGACCGGGACATTGTTGACGCTGCCGCCGTCCAGATACGTCTTTCCGCCGATTTTTTCCTGCTTAAAGCCCGGAAAGTAAGCGCTGGCCATCATCATGTCCTTCATGGTTCCCGGCGGCGCTTCCTTCACATCAAAGTCCTCTTCCTTCCGGTCCGTGACTGAAAATGACGCGGCACAGAAATCACGTGGTGAGCGCCTGATCCGCTCCTCATCCACCGTCTCTTTCAGAAGTTTTTTGAGTGGGGCGATATCAAGCCCCCTGTCTGAAAACAGCCGTTTGAATTCTGCCGCCGCGTCGGTCATTTTCATGGATCGAACGCCGAATTTCTTTAGTTTTGCGATCATGGGATCATCCACCCGGAATACCGTGGAGTAGGTCATAGTCCCCCAGATCTCCTCCGCTTTTTCCAGGTCATCCATACAGATCAGTGCGCCGTTCAACGCCCCTACTGACGTTCCCGCGACTCCCCTGATCTTCACGCCGGCTTCCCGGAGTGCTTTCCAGACACCGATCTGATATGCACCCCGGGCTCCGCCGCCCTCTAAGACGATCCCATATTCTTTTTCAAGATCAATTCTCAGTTTCACTCTTCTTTGTAATCTCCGTTACACTTGTCACAAGGCCGGCCAGGGACTGGATCTCAGACGGAATGATGATCTTTGTTGCCTTACCGTCTGCCGCCTTCGCGAATGCCTCAAGACTCTTTAACTGTAAAACTGCCTGATCAGCACCTGCCTCCTTGATCATACGGATACCATCAGCATTTGCCTGCTGGATCTTTAAGATCGCTTCCGCCTGTCCTTCCGCCTCGCGGATCCGTTTTTCCTTCTCCGCCTCAGCGTGGAGGATCGCTGCCTGCTTATCCGCCTCCGCATCGAGGATCGCGGACTGTTTCTTACCTTCCGCAACGAGGATCGTGGACTTCTTCTCACCTTCCGCACGGAGGATCGCCTCACGGCGCTCACGCTCCGCCTTCATCTGTTTCTCCATCGCATCCTGGATCGCTGCCGGAGGGATAATGTTCTTTAACTCCACACGGTTGACCTTGATGCCCCACGGGTCCGTCGCAACGTCCAGTGCCGAACGCATCTTTGTGTTGATCGTCTCACGGGAAGTCAGGGTCTGATCGAGTTCCAGGTCACCGATGATGTTCCGGAGTGTGGTTGCTGTCAGGTTCTCGATCGCCATAATCGGATTCTCAACGCCGTATGCGTAGAGCTTCGGGTCCGTGATCTGGAAGAACACGACCGTGTCGATCTTCATGGTTACGTTATCCTTTGTGATCACCGGCTGCGGGGCGAAGTCAACGACCTGTTCTTTTAAGAGAACGCGCTTTGCAACACGGTCGATAAACGGAACCTTAAAGTGGATTCCCACGTTCCAGGTTTCCAGGTATGCGCCAAGCCTCTCCACGACCATCGCCTGTGCCTGAGGCACGATACGGATGCAGGAAACAAGGATCAGCAGAATGATAAAGATCAGTACTAATACTAAAATTGCTGGCATATTTAAATCCTCCTTTATGAGTTTTGGGAAAAATTTTATTTCTGGCTTTCAGAGGTTTCGGAAACCGGTTCTACAATAAGCTTCACGCCCCGGACTTCCTTTATGAGCACATGGGTCCCTACAGGGATCGTCACTGCGTCATCCGCAGATCTCGCCGTCCACTCCTGCCCATTGACGACTGCAACTCCGGACGGCTCATTGTTGTCGATCTTTGTGATCACTTTCGCCTTTCTTCCGATCAGTCCGTCCACATTCGTCTTCACGGTTTCCCGGTTGATGAACCGTGCTGCGAGCGGTCTCGTAAAGAGCAGCATGAGAAACGATACGACCAGAAATACTACAAGCTGCATTTTGACAGAAAAGCCAAAGATTGCAACGAAAAACGCAAACAACGCGCCGCCTGCAAACCAGATCGTCGTGAGCGCCATAGTCGCCGCCTCGATTCCGATCAGAATTACAAAGGCTACCAGCCATCCGATCATATCCATAAAATCACTCCTTTACGCGCGCCGCTGTCTCGCCGTCTCGAACATCAGGATCGATGCTGCGATGGCGGCATTTAAGGACTCCACCTTTCCCGCCATGGGGATCTTCACCCAGGTATCTGCCAGGTTGGAAAGCTTTTCTGTCAGCCCGTTTCCCTCATTTCCGATCAGGAATGCTGTATTACCAGTATAATCTTCCTGTTCGTAATTATTCTTTCCTGCGAGATGGGCCGCAAAAACACGGATTCCCCGCGCCTTCAGATCCAGGACCGTCTGTTCCAGATCATCCGTATAATAGAACGGGACACGGAACACGGATCCCATGGTGGAGCGGATCACCTTCGGGTTATAGAGGTCCACAGTGTCACGGCTCATGATAAGTCCCGTGATCCCCGCACCTTCTCCGGCTCTTAAGATCGTTCCGAGATTTCCGGGATCCTGAAGATTTTCCAGGACCATCAGGTGGGCGGGACGATCATTCTTTAAAAGATCCTCCATTCCATAGGAAAATTGTCTGACAAGTGCCAGCACACCCTGAGGCGTCTGCGTATCGGACATTGCCGCAAACACCTGATCACTGACAAGTTCATATCCCGGGTATTCTGCAAGAATTGCGGCATTCTCCGGATTTTTCGCGAAGGTTTCAGAAACATAGATACTTTTAACCTGATCCTTCGGGAGCTCAGCGGCCATCCGCACTCCCTCGACAACGAAAAGTCCCTGTTCGTTTCTCGCTCTCGCTTTCTTCTTTAACTCGATGACCGCTTTTACCTGATCATTTTTTGTACTCGTGATCATCGATCTGCCTCCGGGTCAAGTTTCTCCACTTCATCCATCCAGATCCGTCTCGCCGCGTCACTCGGCATTCTCAAATCTCCTCTCGGAGAAACCGCAACAGATCCGACCTTCGGGCCGTCCGGCAGGCAGGAACGCTTGAATTGCTGTGCGAAGAACCGGCGGTAGAAGGTATTTAACCACTTGTAGATCACCTTGTCCTCGTAAACTCCCGCGAAAGCGATCTTCGCCAGGCGGTAGATCTTCGCCGGATGATAACCGTAACGGAGAATATAATAGAGGAAGAAATCGTGAAGCTCGTAAGGTCCGACCAGGTCCTCCGTCTTCTGGGAAATCTTTCCGTCCTCCGGCGGCAGAAGCTCCGGGCTCACCGGGGTATCGAGAACATCGTAAAGAACATCCGCAAGGGCCTTGTCACCGCAGGTATCCGCGTAGTAACGGACAAGATGGCGGACCAGTGTCTTCGGAACAGAAGCGTTCACGCCATACATGGACATGTGGTCACCGTTGTAAGTAGCCCAGCCGAGAGCCAGCTCGGACATATCTCCGGTTCCGATGACCATACCGTTTGTCTTGTTCGCAAGGTCCATAAGGATCAGTGTGCGGTATCTCGCCTGAGAGTTCTCGTAAGTCACATCATGGATCGCCGGATCATGTCCGATATCCTCGAAGTGGGTGGAAACTGCTTTTCTGATATTTACCTCTCTTAATGTCGCACCCAGCTTCTTTGTGAGCGTGACTGCGTTGTTGTAGGTTCTGTCCGTAGTTCCGAAGCACGGCATCGTGACGGAGAGGATATTTTCTCTCGAAATGCCCAGCATATCGAAGGCTCTCGCTGTGATGAGAAGTGCCAGGGTGGAGTCGAGTCCGCCGGAGATTCCTACAACCGCGCTCTTGGCACCGGTGTGGGCGAGACGTTTCTTTAAGCCCATCGCCTGGATCGTTAAGATCTCCTCACAGCGTGCGGTTCTCTCTTTCTCGTTTGACGGAACAAAAGGTGCCGGATCGACATAGCGTTTTAATGTGAGCTCCGTTTTATTTAAGGTGAAGTCCATGTAATCATAGTCCTCAGTCTCCGCACCCGGCTGACATGTGGTCATTCTTCTTCTCTCGTTTTTAAGTCTGTAAAGATCGATGTCCGCCGTGATCATGCCGTTTTTGAAACGCTCGGATTCCGCAAGGATATTTCCGTTCTCGGCAATGATATCATGTCCGCCGAAGACGAGGTCCTGGGTGGACTCGCCCTCTCCGGCATTGGCATAGATGTACGCACATACGAGGCGGGCAGACTGTCCGGCGATCAGTGTCTCACGGTATCCCGCTTTTCCTGTTGTCTCATCGCTGGCGGAGCAGTTCGCGATCACGGTCGCTCCGGCCTTCGCGTGGGATACGCTGGGCGGATCCATCGTCCAGACATCCTCACAGAGCTCCGCAGCAACTACAAGTTCCGGGATATTTGTACAGCGGAATAAAACCTTGCTTCCAAACGGGACCAGGCGTTCTCCCCACTCTACCACATCCGGCTTTACCGGACCCGGATTGAAGTGGCGGAGCTCGTAGAACTCAGAATAGTTCGGGAGATGTCTCTTCGGAACGAGTCCCAATAATTCTCCGCTCTTGATAACAGCCGCCACGTTATAAAGTTTTCCGTCCTTCATCCACGGGAGTCCGATGAAGGTCAGCATATCCATCGCTTTTGATGCATTTAAGAGCCATAAGAGTTCTTCCTTTGCCTGATCGATCAGCGTATCCTGTAAAAACAGATCGCCGCAGGTATATCCGGTAAGCCCCAGTTCCGGGAACACCAGAATCTTTACGTCCTGATCCGCCGCCTCCTGCATCATCTTCCAGGTCTGCTCCCGGTTAAACACCGGATCCGCAACCTTTAAATCTGGGGTGGCTGCCGCCACCCGGATAAATCCATCTTTCATGTCTATTCTCCTTAATCTATTCTGACTTTGATGGCCGCGCTGCGCGCAGATGTTCAGTCAATCCTGGAGTGTATTCCGTTACAGCAACTGTTCCGTATCTTCGCAGCTACCCGTTATACAACAATTCAGTCATAAACGGTGCTTTCTATTGTTTTGAAAATTTCCGCATGGCTGAATGATTACTTTTTATTATACACTTTTTTTCTGAAAATAGCTATGGCTTTTCGATTGTTTTATATATATTTCATGAATCGTTCGACCATGTGTCAGTTCAGCAAGTACGTGTGCGCTGCAAACCTGCCTGCATAGAAACTCGCATTCGCTGAACTGCATAAGGGCAACGCTGGAATGGCGAAAGGCTGTGCTCCCCCACTGAGCACAGCCTTTCATTCACGTACAATTTCCTTGCATTATACAGTTCCTCGAAATTGATACCCCTTCAATTTCAATGCTTATGCAGTATAACAAAATATTACCGGAAATGCTATGGTAAATATAGTTAAATTCGCACAATTTTATTGTATATATTTACTATCTTCCGCACAAATGTCCGCTGAGGAAAAGCAGATTCGTTGTTTTTACAAAAAAACAATCTATTCTATGGCCGTCCTGTCCGATATGGTCAGAATTTTGTATACTGCACACATTTGCTGGTGGCATACAGATGCCATGTATCCCCCGCATAATTTCATAGTTTTTAAGAAATCCTATACTGTACTGCAGCCATCACAGTAAATCCGCAGTTTTGCTGAAGCGTTGCCTTTACACTGTAATTATCCTCGAAAGGACCAATGAGCCATGAATATTTCAACCAACTTCGACCAGAACATCTCACACTTTCACGAAATTCTGGACATTTCAAAGAACTTTGACATTGTCTACCGCACGCTGACCATCGCCGGCAAAAATGCCTGCCTGTACTTTGTGGACGGCTTCACAAAGGATGAGATCCTTTTGCGGCTGATGCAGGACTTCGCCTCCATAAAGCCGGATGCTTTCCCGGCATCCGCCCATGACTTTGCAAAGCAGCATGTCCACTACGGCGAAACCACCATCGAGACCGATGATACCATCATCTTCACTCAGCTTCTCTCCGGCCTCTCCTGTCTTTTAATCGACGGGTATGACCGGGCAATCCTCATCGACTGCCGTACTTACCCGGCCCGCGGGGTTTCGGAGCCCGAAAAAGACAAGGTGCTCCGAGGCTCCCGGGATGGCTTCGTGGAGACCATGATCTTCAATACCGCCCTGATCCGCCGCCGGATCCGGGACGTGAATCTCACGGTGGAGATCATGCAGACCGGAGAAAGCTCCCACACAGACATCGCGATCTGCTACATGAAACGTCGTGTGGACGAGGATCTGCTAAATAAGATCAAGGACCGCATCGGAAATCTGCATGTAGATGCTCTGACTATGAATCAGGAAAGTCTGGCAGAATGTATCTTTCCCCACAAATGGTTCAACCCGTTCCCAAAATTCCGTTTTTCTGAACGTCCGGACACGGCTGCGGCGTCTATTCTGGAGGGAAACATCGTCATCCTTGTTGACAATTCCCCCGCCTGCATGATCCTGCCATCCTCAGTCTTTGACATTATCGAGGAGGCAGATGACTATTACTTCCCGCCGGTGACCGGAACCTACCTGCGTCTTTCCAGAATGACAGTCTCATTTCTCACCCTGTTTTTAACCCCGGTGTGGCTTCTCTTTATGCAGAACCAGAACTGGATCCCAGGCTGGCTGGAATTTGTCAAACTGGCAGATGACATGTACGTTCCCCTGATCTTCCAGCTTCTGATCCTGGAATTTGCCATTGACGGCCTGCGTCTCGCCGCAGTCAATACGCCGAGCATGCTGACCACACCGTTAAGTGTTATCGCCGGTATTGTTCTCGGCGAATATTCTGTAAAATCCGGCTGGTTCAATTCCGAAACCATGCTCTACATGGCGTTTGTCACCATAGCCAATTACTCTCAGGCAAGCTTCGAGATGGGTTACGCGCTAAAATTCATGCGTGTGATCCTGCTGATCCTGACCTCCCTCTTAAACGTCTGGGGATTCATCCTCGGCACCGCCATCGCCGTCTGCTCCATCGTATTCAACCGCACCATCGCCGGAAAGAGCTATATCTATCCGCTGATCCCGTTTTCGTGGCCGGAGATCAAAAAGAGATTCCTCCGGGGACGGCTGCCGCATACAGAGAAAAATAAACGATGACCATTTTCCGGTAAATTCCGTATTGATGCATTTCATTCACCGGAATTTCCCATTGCACAAAAAAATCCGTGTCCTGCAGATTTCGTTGTACAGGACACGGATTTCTTCAATTGTAAATATATCAGATCTTCAACGACCACTTGCTGAGATCCCAAACCTTTGACACCAGTCCGTCATAGAACTCCGGCTCGTGGCAGATGAGGAGAACTGCTCCTTTGTACTCCAAAAGCGCTCTCTTAAGCTCGTCCTTTGCATCCACATCCAGATGGTTCGTCGGCTCGTCGAGAAGCAGAACGTTGGTCTCCCGGTTCATGAGTTTACAGAGGCGGACCTTCGCCTGCTCACCACCGGAGAGGACGCGGACCTGGCTCTCGATATTCTTTGTAGTCAGGCCGCACTTTGCCAGGGCAGAGCGGACTTCGTACTGTGTGTAGGACGGAAATTCCTTCCAGATCTCCTCGATACAGGTCGTCGTATTTCCCGGTGCCATCTCCTGCTCGAAGTAACCAGGGAACTGGTAATCACCAACCTCAACACTTCCGGAGAGTGCCGGGATCAGGCCCTGAATGCTCTTTAAAAAGGTAGTTTTACCGATACCATTCGCACCGATGACCGCAATCTTCTCGCCGCGCTCCATGAGGAAATTAAGCGGTTTTGAAAGCGGTTCATCATAACCGATCACAAGATCCTTCGTCTCAAAGATCAGTTTTCCGGTTGCTCTCGCATTCAGGAAATGGAACTCCGGCTTCGGTTTCTCCTTCGCAAGCTCGATGACCTCCATCTTGTCCAGCTTCTTCTGTCTCGACATCGCCATGTTTCTCGTCGCAACACGGGCCTTGTTTCTCGCAACGAAATCCTGAAGCTTCGCAATCTCCGCCTGCTGGCGGTTGTAAGCCGCCTCCAACTGGCTCTTTTTCATCTCGTAGACTTCCATGAACCGGTCATAGTCACCCACATAGCGGTCAAGCTTCTGGTTCTCCATATGGTAGATCAGGTTTACCACGCTGTTTAAAAACGGGATATCGTGGGAGATCAGGATAAAAGCGTTCTCGTAATCCTGAAGATACCGCTTCAGCCACTCGATATGCTGTACATCCAGATAGTTTGTCGGCTCGTCGAGGAGCAGGATATCCGGCTTTTCAAGAAGAAGCTTTCCGAGGAGGACCTTCGTTCTCTGTCCGCCGGAGAGCTCGTCAACGTCCTTGTCAAGACCGATCTCGTCGAGGCCGAAGGCGCGTCCGATCTCCTCCACCTTGGAGTCGATAATATAGAAGTCATGCGCCATCAGAAGATCCTGGATCGTTCCCAGCTCCTCCATCATGGCGTTCATCTCTTCCTCAGAGGCGTCTCCCATCTTCGCGCAGATGTCGTTCATCTTCTCCTCCATCTCAAAGAGGAAGGAAAAGGCGCTCTTAAGCACGTCGCGGATCGTCATACCCTTCTCAAGCACGGTATGCTGGTCTAAGTAGCCCACACGGACATTTTTTGACCACTCGACCTTTCCCTCATCCGGCATCATCTTCCCGGTGATGATATTCATAAATGTGGATTTTCCCTCACCGTTTGCTCCGATGAGACCGATATGTTCCCCTTTTAACAGGCGGAAAGAAACGTCCGTAAAGATAGCCCGGTCTCCGAAACCATGGCTTAAGTGTTCTACATTTAAAATACTCATAAAACTTCTTTTATTCCGGCTTTTCCTTATAATTCAGCCGTTTTCCCTTTCTCCTGGAACCCCAGGTAAACCTATATAAATGATGTTGAGGGCAAAAAGTCTTTTGACCTCCCTGATACCGGATTGCTCCGCACTACGTGCTCCCGCATCTACGCTCCGCTTCGGTCAGTGCTGGACATGTGCCACCGGCACATAGCACCCTCATATAAATAATGTCATGATCGGAATTGTGATCAGAGAGAACAGTGTATTGGTAAGCAGACATTTCGACGCATACACCGGATCCGATCCATATTTCTCCGCCAGAAGCGCCGTCGTGCTTCCCGCAGGCATCGCTGTAAGAATCACCGCGCACCCTGTCATGATCGGATCTGCATTTAACAGGCGCATGATAAAGAGCGCCAGAAACGGCAGTGCCACAAGGCGCATAAACGCCAGGTACACAGTACTCCAGTCCTTAAAGGACGCCGGCGTCAGTTCCGTCATCATCGTCCCGATCAGGACCATGGACAGCGGAGTTGTACAGTTTCCAAGTCCTGTGATAGACTTTGCCAGAAATTCCGGCAGAGTAAAGTCTGTGAAGCTCCTGAAAAGTCCGATAAAGATCACGATCACGCACGGATTCATCATGACCTTCTTAAACGCAGTCTTTTTATCCGCCTCCACCGTGAAAATCGATACTCCCGCCGTCCACATAAAGATACGGTTCGGGATAATAAAGATCGACGCCAGGAACATTCCCGCCTCGCCGAGCACCGCTTTCACGATCGGCAGCCCCAAAAACGCCGCGTTATTGACGAGTGTGGCATACTGTAAGACGGACTTTTTCTCCTTCGGATACATGTTGTAGACAATTTTTCCACCTATCCATGCCGCGAAGCAGATAAAAAATGCCACTCCGAGACACAGGGCTGCCTGTTTTAACATGTCCACTGTGATATGCATGCTGAAGGAGTTAAAGATCATACAGGGCAGCGTGATCCTGAGAACAAAATCCGTGAGCTTTCCCTGCATCTTTTTTTCAATAATTCCACGCTTTCTGCAGTAAAATCCCACCGCCATGTACACGAGCAGGATCGCCTGGGTCGAAAGCATCTTCATAAAATTTTCCATCTGGTCCCTTTTTTCTTAATACACACAGTCCGAAAAAAGGCTGTGCAGGGAACAGCGTTTCCGCCGCCTGCACAGCCTTTTACTGCCCTCTCGGGATTAAAATTATTCGTCTACGCTGTAGTTCGGAGCCTCTTTTGTGATGTGGATATCATGCGGATGGCTCTCACGGAGTGCGGCTGCGGAGATCTTAACAAAATGACTGTTCTCCTGAAGCTCTTTGATATCATGGGCACCGCAATATCCCATGCCGGCACGAAGACCGCCCAGCATCTGAAATACGGTATCCTCAACAAATCCCTTGTAAGCGACACGTCCTTCAACGCCTTCCGGAACAAGCTTCTTCGCGTTCGACTGGAAGTAACGGTCCTTACTGCCGTTCTCCATAGCGGAAATGGATCCCATTCCACGGTAAACTTTATATTTTCTTCCCTGATAAAGTTCGAAGTCTCCCGGGCTCTCATCGCAGCCCGCGAACATGGATCCCATCATGCAGACATTACCGCCGGCTGCGAGAGCCTTTGTAACATCTCCGGAATACTTGATACCGCCGTCGGCGATGATCGGAATACCGTACTCCTTCGCAACAGCATAGCAGTCCATAACCGCGGTGATCTGGGGAACACCGATACCTGCAACGACACGTGTCGTACAGATCGATCCCGGTCCGATACCAACCTTAACAGCGTCAACGCCGGCCTCGATCAAGGCTCTTGTAGCCTCACCCGTTGCAACGTTACCGGCGATTACCTGAAGATCCGGATATTTCTCCTTGATCATCTTTACGCAGTTGATAACGTTCGCAGAGTGTCCGTGCGCAGAGTCGAGAACAACAACATCGACCTTTGCATTTACAAGGGCTTCCGTTCTCTCAAGAACATTTGCTGTGATTCCGATTGCAGCACCGCAGAGAAGTCTTCCGTGGTCATCCTTTGCGGAGTTCGGATACTTGATCTGTTTCTCGATATCTTTGATCGTAATGAGTCCTTTTAAGTTAAAGTTTTCATCGACGATCGGAAGCTTCTCGACTCTTGCCTTTGCAAGAATGCGCTTTGCTTCTTCCATAGTTACGCCTTCTTTAGCTGTAACCAGATGCTCGGAAGTCATGCACTCCTTGATCTTCTTGGAATAATCTTCCTCAAATTTCAGATCACGGTTTGTGATGATTCCGACGAGCTTTTTACCCTCAGTGATCGGAACACCGGAAATGCGGAATTTTGCCATCAGCTCATCTGCATCTTTTAATGTATGTTCCGGGGACAAATAAAATGGGTCTGTGATTACTCCGTTTTCAGAACGTTTTACCTTATCTACCTCTTCAGCCTGCGCCTCGATCGACATGTTTTTGTGAATGATACCGATTCCGCCCTGTCGCGCCATAGCGATCGCCATGCGGTGCTCAGTAACGGTATCCATGCCGGCACTCATAAATGGAATATTGAGTTTGACTTTCTTTGTCAGGTGTGTTGAAACATCAACCTGATTTGGGATTACTTCAGAATATGCAGGTACGAGGAGCACATCATCAAATGTAATACCTTCACCAATGATCTTACCCATTTTATGGTTCCCTCTCTTTCTTCTGTTTTATTATTTTTAAAAAAAATATAACTAAAAACTGTCGTTGCGTCAGTTCCAGTTATTATCCTAGAGTATAACAGCTTTGTCGAATTTTAGCAACCGTCAATTCATATAATTTTTTTCACTTTTTTATTATTTTTGCTTATAAATTTCCGAAAATTTTTCAGCCCGGCAGTTCCAGCCTCGCCATACGGAATTACCGGTACTCTTTCAGGATCTCCAGAAACTCAAGATTTTCCTCTTGCGTCCGGACGCAGATCCTGTAAAATCTCGAATCGAGTTCCCTGTAGTTTTTGCAGGACCGGATCAGGATCCCGTGTTCCAGAAAAAACTCGTACAGCCACGATTCCTGCTCCGTCTTAAAATCCTTAAACAGAAGGAAATTTGCCTCCGAATGGAACACTGTAAATCCCGCCTTTGTGAGTCCGTCCGAGAGAACCTTTCTCTCCTTTTCCACCAGCTCCCGCATTTTTTTCAGGAACGGGATCCGCTCATCCGAAAGAGCCGCCAGCCCAGCTTCCTGGGCCGGGATCGATACGCTCCACGGCTGCCAGTTTTCTTCCATCCGCTCGATAAGTCCCGGATCCGTGCAGAATCCATAGCCGATCCGCAGTCCCGCCATCGCGTATGTCTTCGTAAATGCCCTGAGGAGAAATAACGTTCCCCCATTTTCCGGCATTCCTTCCTTCCACGCCAGAAATTCCCGGATACAGCCATCCGCCTTTTCTTCATTTAAGAATTCGATAAAGCATTCATCGATCACGGCAACGATCCCCGCTCTTTTGCAGTAGTCGAGGATCTTTAAGAGATCCGCTTTTCTCATCATCGCACCGGTCGGATTTGCCGGTGTACACAAAAAGATCATATCGGGGCGTTCTTTTTTCAGAAATTCCAGATATTCGGAAATGTTTAGAAAAAAGGATTCCGATTCTTTTAAGTAAAAAAAGGAAACTTCCGTCCCACATGCTTTCAGTGCGGTCTCATATTCCATAAAAGACGGGGCGGGGATCGCGGCTTTCTTCGGGCATAACGTCTGCACCAGCCGGAAGATCAGCTCCGCAGCGCCGTTCCCGAAGATCATCATCTCCCCCGGGATCCCGGTAAGTTCCGACATTCTCGCGCGGAGTGCTCCGCAGGTACTGTCCGGGTATCTGGTGCTGAGTGCGATGCTCTTCATCGCCGCCTCCCACACAAAATTCGGCATCCCCAGTGGATTTACATTGATCGAAAGGTCAAGCTCCACGTTCCGGTTCCGGTAAACATCACCGCCGTGTCCGTATTCCATCACTGCTCACCGCCTTTTAACAGCACCGGGATCCCGCAGACAACGCGAAAGACCGTTCCCGCGCGTGCTGCCAGATACTGGCACGCGTCCCCGGTCATCTCACGCCAGAGGCGGTCATCCGCGTCCACCGGGACGATCCCGCAGCCGATCTCATCACAGGTGATGACTGCTGCCGGATTTTTTTCCAGAATTTCATCCAGAAAGCGGTACATGCACGCTTCCGCTCTGTCCCCGCAATTTTCCTCATTTCCAGCCGGATATTCCGTCCGCAGTCCCGACTCGTCCGGATCCGTGATCATTCTTCTTATATACATATGAAGATTTAAGATCGCCTCCGCGTTGAACGCATCGGCAAATCGCGTTTTTTCTCCGTCCGCCGCACAGATAAAGCGGTCTTCTCTGTTCTCCGCCGCCCTTTTCATGGCAAATTCCGCTTTCCCCTGATGCGCTCCCCCTGTGATCAGCGTGATCCCGTCTGTCATATGCTCCATTTTCTCCTTGTCCTCTCTCTGAGCCGTGTTCTTCTCCGCAGTTTTTATCTTTACCGGAATTCCGCAGAGGACCTCATACACTTCATCGGCCTCCCCGGCCAGCGCAATATTGATCTCTCCCAGAAGGTTCCGGTACTCTTCCGTCTCCTCCGAGTATGCCCCCTGCTCTCCGGAGACATCATTTGTCACGATCACGAAAAAGCCGGACTTCTTCCTGACCTTTTCGATTCCGGCAAGGATCCTCTCTTTTGCATGTTCCTCCGGATTCTTCATATCTCCCCGGTACATCTCATTCGCCGCAAGGTTTGAAACGCATTCCAGAAGACAGCGGCTCCCAGCCGGGATCTCCACCGTTTCAAGATCCACCGGACATTCGATCGTCCTGAAATTCTTCTCCGCCCGCATATTCCGGTGTTTCCGGATCCGCTCCCTGCACTCCTCATCCCAGGCGATCATCGTCGCCAGATACCAGGATGGGCAGGTCTTATTTTCTTCCGCCCGTTCTCTTTTATCCTGTTCAAGGATCAGCGATTCCGCAAGTGCCGATTTTCCGCTCGAACTGCCTCCGTTTACAAGAATCATCATAGTCTCTTCTCTCCTATTATCCGTGTACATCACAAGCGCTGCCGCATAGCATCTTTTTACAGCCTGGGATCATACGCCGCCGCCACCGTCACGCCATCTCCCGCTTCCTTTTTAAATAAGATCCGGCAGTCTCTGACTCCCATCCGGCAGGCTGCCACCGCAGATCTCTCGCAGACATTTCCGGTTCCCGTCGTCTTTTTGACAAATTCCGACTCTGTAAACGTTCCCGGCTGGCTGTTCAGCTCCTCACTGGAAAAGGTGAGAAACGGGACCTGCAGCGTATTTGCAAAATCGATGATCCCCTGTTCCTGCTTTTTGATATCGATACTCGCGACCGCAAAGACACTTCTGAGGTCGATCCCGTTCCGCCTCATAGCGTCCTCCACCGTCTCTCGGATCTTCTCCGCGGGAGTTCCCCGTTTGCATCCGATCCCCAGTGCCACACACCTCGGTACGAGGCGCAGGACACGGTCTGACGGGATCCCGTCCTTCTCCCGGTCCGACACCGTGATCCGGATATTCCGTTTACAGAGCCGGTCGCGAAACAGTCCTTCCGGTATTTTTTTCCATCCTGAAAAGCCGAAATCCGAGAACACGCCAACCGGTTCCTCCGCAAGAATATCCGCCGAGATCCTTTTTGCAAGTACCCGGTCTGTGATCACAAGCCCGTGATCCTTTGCAAAGACATCCACTGCGAATTTCCGTTCCACATCCGTCGCCGTCGTGACGACAGGGACCGCCCCGATCCCACCGGCCACAAACTCCGCCAGGCGGTTTGCTCCTCCGACATGACCGGAAAGGAGCGGGATCACGAACGTTCCCGCCTCATCCACGCAGAGAACGGCCGGATCATGGAATTTATCCTGCACGAACGGGGCGATGGCGCGGACAGCGATCCCGCAGGCGCCGACAAAAATAAGTGCATCCGAGCGCTGAAACTCCGCCCCGGTCCACGCGGAAAGTCCGCCCTCCGCGATCGCCAGATAAGGAAGACCGGCATCTTCCCTGGCAAGCCGGAGCGCGTAACGCCCTGCGACCCACAGAGACGTGTCCCATTTTTCCTCATTTCCGCCGGCACTCCCCGTCCCGGCGATCTTTTTCATCGTTTCAAATCCCATTCTCGTAAAGCAGACGAGCGATATCTTCATCATCTTCCATCCTCTCCGGATCATGTCTCACTTGCATTCAGCCAAACTCTTTCTTCCTCATTATAAAAGAAAACTGCCGGTTGTTCAACGGCAGTTTTCCTGTTACTTTTTGCGGGTAGGAATTTTCGGTCCGAAAATTTCCCTTTTTCTCCTCATCAGATGTGTTCTTCCCCCGCAGACAGCTCTCTTTTCTTTTTTGTCATAAGACCGCCGATCCGTCCGCTCTCCTTTGCAGTGAGTGACCTCCACCCGCCGGCTACAACCTTGTCGGCAAGTCCCAGTTCCTTCGCGATCTCAAATTTCATCCGATCCTCCGGCTTTATATGCTCCGGATCGATCGGTTCCCTTTTCTTTTTAGACAATGGTCCACACTCCTTCCGTAAAGGAAGTATGCCCGGATCCTGTCTTTTTATTCCCTTAGTTTCCGCTCTGGAAGATCACAATCTTCTCTGTCTTTGCGGCATCATCTGCAGATGTCCAGACGAGGATATCGGTTCCCTCTGTGAGATCTTCCTCGGAAACGATATTTTTAGTCAGATACGGAAGAAGTCTTGTCTCAGCCGTGATCGTGTATTCGCTGCCATCCACGGTTGTTAAAACGAACTCTCCGTCTGCACTTCCCTGATCAAGGCTCTTTACCTGGGTATATTTCGGGAACGCCGCGTCCTCCGGAACATCCGTGATGATCATGATCCCGTTCGCGATCGGCGGCAGACTCATTGTCATCGCCGGTCCCACATAAACGTTCACTGCTTTTCCTTCCGTCAGAGTATCTGCTTCAACCGGGTAACCGTTGACGCCGTCGAGGATCTTTGTATCATCAGAGATCGTGATGATCACTTCCTCGGTGGAATCCCCGACCTGGCGGTTCATCGTAAGCTCACCGTTTTCCACGGAAACAACGGTGCCGACAAACTGAGTGTATTCACTCTCTGCCTCCGCTCCTGTGCCCTCCGGGTTTTCGCCGCCTGGAAGCATTGTCGCCTCATTTCCTGTCGTTGCGGAAGTTTCTGTTCCTGCCGGAGCCTCAACGACAACAGCTTTTGTCTCTTCCTTTGTCTGTCCGTCCGCCTTTGCACATCCGGTAATTCCCATGGATGCCATCATCATCGCTGCACATGCCAGCGCAGTCATTTTTTTCATATTCTTCATAATATCAGTTCCTCCTCAAATTTTCCAGATTTCAAAAAAGTTGCTGCAGCTGTTTTCTTTTTTGTAGGCATATCTTAGCATATAATTCTTGAAAATACTCTAGGATTTCATTTACAAATCCCTTACGCATTTTTGTAGAAAGGATCCGGATTGCGGCATTTCTGCGGCAATCCGGGCACTTTGGAGTGCGCACCCTGGGCAGGCAGTGCCCTTTTGCTTAACAGGGAGTTCCGTTGAAATTTCCCGTTAAGCAAAAAAGGGACATCACAACTGTGATGTCCCAAAAAATTCATTTCCGATCAAAGACTTCCGGATTACTCCTCAGTCTGCTCCTGTGCGTTGTCAGCCTCAAGAGCCTTCATGCTTAAGCTGATCTTTCTGTCTGCCTCGTTGAAGTCAACGATCTTTGCAGTGATCTCCTGACCGATGGAAAGTACATCAGCCGGTTTTGCAACGTGCTCTCTGGAGATCTGGGATACATGAAGCAGAGCGTCTACGCCCGGCTCAAGCTCAACAAATGCACCAAAGTCAGTCATACGAGCTACTTTACCAGTAACTACGTTGCCTACTGCATACTTCTCAGCAGCGTTTGCCCACGGATTTGTCTCCGGGAACTTCATGGAAAGGGCAATCTTCTCACCGTTGATGTCTTTGATGAGAGCTGTTACCTTATCGCCAACCTTGAATACCTTCTTCGGGTTCTCGATTCTGCCCCAGGACATCTCGGAGATGTGGAGTAAACCGTCAGCGCCGCCGAGATCGATGAATGCACCGAAATCAGTTACGTTCTTAACAGTTCCTTCTACCTTGTCGCCTACAGCGATCTTCTCGAAGAGAGCTTTCTGCATCTCAGCCTTCTTAGCAACGATAAGCTGCTTGCGGTCACCGATGACTCTTCTTCTTCTCGGATTGAATTCTGTGATCACGAATTCGATCTCTTTATCAGCATATTTGGATAAATCTTTCTCATATACGTCGGATACAAGGCTTGCCGGGATGAAGATTCTTGCTTCGTCCACGATCACGCTTAAACCGCCGTCAAGAACCTGGGAAACCTTTGCAGTAAGAACTTCATGGTTCTCGAATGCTTCCTCAAGTCTCTTATTTCCTCTGTCTGCAGCCAGTCTCTTGTAAGAAAGAGCAATCTGACCTTCACCGTCGTTCACCTTTACGACTTTGGCTTCCATCTCGTCACCAACATGTACAAGATTTCTTAAGTCTACATTGGACTCGTTTGTGTATTCACTGCGGGTAATGATGCCATCAGACTTGTAACCAATATTTAAAACGATTTCGTCTTCTTTTACGTCAATGACCTTACCGGTGACAACCTCTCCTGTACGTATTGTTTTTAATGATTCTTCTAACATTTGTTCAAAACTTAATTCTGACATTTAGTATGAACCTCCTCGATAATATTGTTTGGGGTTGACGCCCCGGCCGTAATACCTACACTGCGCACAGAACTAATACATTCAGGATTAAAGTCGCCCAGAGTCTGGATGTAATAGGTGTTTTTACATTCCTTCCGGCAGATATCGTATAGCTTCTGGGTATTCGAGCTGTGTTTCCCGCCGATAACCAGCATCACGTCCACCTGCGAGGCTATCCTCATCGCTTCCACTTGTCTTTCCTGTGTTGCATTGCAAATCGTATTTAAAACAGTTATATCATACCGCGTTTTAGAAATTTTTTCAACTAGATCTTGAAATTTCTTGTAATTAAATGTCGTCTGGGATACGATACAAAGCTTTTCGTCCTCCGGTAATTCCAGTCTGCGGAAATCATCCATGTTTTCGATGACTTTTGTCCTCTCATCACCCCAGCCCTTGATGCCCTGCACTTCCGGATGGTCCTCACTGCCGACGATCAGGACTCTTCTTCCCTCTGCGGTCTGTTTTTCCACGATCCGGTGGATCTTTTTTACATACGGACATGTGGCATCGACGATCTCCACTCCGTTTTCTTTCAAAATGTCATAGACATCTTTTCCGACGCCGTGGGAACGGATCACAACAACGGCATCGCGGATCGTCCTCAGCTCTTCCAGAGTGTCGATGACCTCCACTCCTTTTTCCTGAAGATCCCCCACGACCTGTTCATTGTGGATGATCGGACCGTAGGTGTAGATCGGTTTTTCCGTCTTTCCGATCTGCTCATATACTTTTTCCACAGCACGCTTCACGCCAAAGCAGAAGCCCGCTGTCTTTGCCACTGTTACTTCCATGTCACGCACCCTGCTTTTTCTCGATCATCGCAACGATCGCGTCCACAACTTCCTTCAGAGTCATGTCGGAGCTGTCAAGAAGCACCGCATCCTCCGCCTGCTTTAACGGAGAATTCTCCCGGTGCATATCCCGGTAGTCCCGGTCGATGATGTCCTTCTCGATCTCGTCGAGATCACAGTCAGTGCCTTTCTCTTTGAGCTCATTGTAGCGGCGTTTTGCACGGACTGCGGAGCTTGCAGTCAGATACACCTTCACGTCGGCATCCGGAAGGACGCAGGTTCCGATATCGCGGCCGTCCATGATGACGTCCGCCTGTCTCGCCAGCTCCTTCTGGAGTTCTACAAGCTTCTCCCGGACCTTTTTATAGACAGAAGTCGCAGATGCCATATTTCCGACCTTCTCGGTGCGGATCAGACCGGACACATTCTCACCGTTTAAGATCACCTGCTGCGCACCGTTCTCATAGCGGATCGTGATCTCCACCTGACCCAACGCGGTGTTGATCGCACTCTCGTCCGTTTTGTCGATGCCTTTTCGAAGAAAATAGAGTGCCATGGCCCGGTACATCGCTCCGGTGTCCACATAGATAAAGTTTTTCAGTGCCGCGACAGATTTTGCCACGGTACTCTTTCCGGCCCCTGCCGGGCCGTCGATCGCTACATTAAAAGACATGTCATTCTCCCCTTAGTTTATTTCAAGTTTTTTTATTTATTCGTGACTGTTCATTTATTCCGCACTTCTTCCGGCCAGCATTCCCGTCGACCAGGCGATCTGCAGGTTGAATCCGCCGGTGACGCCGTCCAGGTCAAGGACCTCTCCGGCGAAGTAGAGACCTTTTAACTTCTTCGACTCCATCGTGGACGGATTTACTTCCTTCACATTCACGCCGCCCTGGGTCACGATCGCCTCATTATATCCGCGAAGTCCTGTGAGCGTTACCGTGAATGCCTTCGTGAGGTCAACCAGGCGCTTCCGCTCCTCAGCCGTCACCTCATTGACCTGTTTTTCCGGATCGATCCCGCTTCTTTTGATCATCACAGGGATCAGTTTTGCCGGGAAGAGATGGTTCAGCGCGTTCTTGAACTGCTTATTCTTCGCCTCATCGAAATCCCGCAGGATCCTGGCGTCCAGCTGCTCTCTCGAGAGCGCCGGTTTCAGGTCGATCTCCATCTTAAGAGGCGTTTTTCTGATGATCTTCGCAGCATAGCTGCTGGCGCTTAAAACGACCGGTCCGCTGACGCCGAAATGGGTAAACAGCATTTCCCCGAATTCTTTCCAGAGAAGCTTCTTTCCGTTCCAGACCGTCACCTCGATGTTTCTCAGGGAAAGTCCCTGAAGTTCTTTCACATCGTCCTCCGCGCACACGAACGGGACAAGCGCCGGTGACAGCGGTGTCACCGTATGGCCTGCCTCCTTTGCAAACCGGTATCCGTCCCCGGTAGACCCTGTAGACGGGTAGGAAAGTCCGCCTGTGGCGATCACCACCGCGTCGGCCTCTACGGTCTTTCCTGATTTTTCCAGGATGATCCCGGCTGCCTTTTCCTCGCGGATCACGATATCCTTTACCGGCTCATTCAGAAAGATCTTTACGCCGAGGGATCTCATCTTCCGCTCCAGAGCCCCTGTCACATCGGATGCATGATCCGATACCGGGAACATCCTTGCGCCGCGCTCTTCCTTTACCGGACAGCCATTTGCCTCCACGAGATCCACGATATCGAAATTCGTGAACCCGTAGATCGCACTGTAGAGGAATTTTCCGTTGGAGACCATGTGTCTGAACAGGTCCTCCGTATCGCAGCCGTTTGTCAGGTTGCATCTTCCTTTTCCTGTAATATAGATCTTTTTTCCAAGCTTTTCATTTTTTTCATAGACGGAGACGTCATGTCCGCACTCCGCGGCGCCGATGGCAGCAGCCATTCCCGCTGCCCCGCCGCCGATAATCACAACTTTACTCATTTCTTCTTATCTTTTTCCACTTCTTTTATCTTTTTCTCCATGGCGTCCGCCACAGTCTCGAGGACCTTGATCCTCGCATACCATTTGGAATTTCCTTCCACGACAATCCAGGGTGCGTCCTTCGTGGAGGTCTTTTCCAGCATTTCATTCACTGCAAGGACATAGGAATCCCACTTCTCCCGGTTTCTCCAGTCCTCGTCCGTGATCTTCCACTGTTTCTCCGGATTTTTCATCCTGTCATTGAAGCGCCGTTCCTGCTCATCTTTGTCGATCTGGATCCAGAATTTCAGGACAAGTGCTCCGGAATTGACGAAATGCGTTTCCATCTCGTTGATCTCCCGGTAGGCATGATGCCAGTCTGCCTCGGAGCAGAATTCCTCGATCCTCTCCACCATGACTCTTCCGTACCAGGTCCGGTCGAAGATCGCGATATGTCCGGCCTTCGGCACATTGTTCCAGAATCTCCAGAGATAGTGGTGGGATTTTTCCAGGTCATTCGGGGATGCCGTCGGGCAGACCTTGTAACCTCTCGGGTCTAGGTGGCTTGCCAGACGCTTGATCGCGCCGCCTTTTCCAGCCGCATCCCATCCCTCGAATCCCAGTATCACCGGGATCCGCAGACGATAGAGTTCCCCGTGGAGCGTCTCCAGGCGTTTCTGAAGCTTTGCCAGTTTTTTCCGGTACTCTGCCTCCTTGAGGCTCTTCGTAAGATCCGCTTTCGCAAGAATCCCTTTTTCATACCGGTCCGGCGGGAGCGGAGCTTCAAAAAGTTCCGGCTCTTTTCCTGCCCGTTTTTTCTCAAGCGCCTTTTCCAGAACATCCGCCACCGTCTTTATCACTGTAAGGGCCGTTTCCATCTTATCCTTCGCATCGATCACATACCAGGGTGCGTAAGGCATATCGGTCCGGCGGATCATCTCGTCGCTGATCTTTTTGTATTTTCCGTAGTGGGCGTTCCTCTCACGCTCTTTTTCTGTCACGCGCCATGCGGTATCCTTTGATCCCAGGAGTTTTTCAAACCGTTTTGCCTGTTCTTTTTCCGATATTTCGAGGAACAGCTTCACGATGACTGTTCCGCCGTCCACGAGACAGCGTTCAAATGCAAGAATATCCTCAAACGCTGCATCCACCTGTTTCTCCTTCAGGATCCCCTCAAAGCGGTCCGCCTGGACTCTCCGGTACCAGCTCGTGTCATAGATCGCGATCCGCCCCGCTGCCGGGGCATGGACCGCAAACCTCCAGAGGAACGGGCGGAGTGCCTCCTCCTCGGTATCCTTGTCTCCGGTGTAAACGTCAAATCCTCTCGGATCAAGCGCCTGCATGAGACGCCCGATCTGAACGCCCTTTCCGGCGCCATCATACCCGTCAAACAGGAGATAGACCGGGATCTTTTCCTCCTTACATTCCCGCTGCAGTCTTCCAAGTCTTTCCATCTCTTTTTTCAGGACTTCTTTTTTCTGCTTTTTTTCATCTTTCATCGGCTGATTCCTCCACTCTATGGTCCGATCAGACATTCTTAACCATTTTTGTTTCCCATGCCTATTTGCAGTTTTTCCGCCCTGGCACGATCTGTCATCAGTTTCTTCCAATTCCCGTCCGGGTATGCTTTTTACTGATTCATCCGCGCGTGCTCTCCCGCAAGCTCTTCATACAATTTCAGCGCATTCCAGTTCTGGTTCGTCGGTGTGAGCACTGCCTTGTAGTCGATCCGTCCGGCTCCTGCCTTTCTGAGCGCCAGGATCACCCGGTCCACCTGTCCGGACGTAAGACCTGCCATCACCATCATCTCTTTTTCAAAGTCCTCTCCGTCGTAGATCTCGCCGCAGGAAGTGATCTCCTTCACTCCTGCGAGATATCCCACCGGTTCCAGATACTCTTCCTTCTTCACTGCGCGGAGCTTCATTCCAAGTGGAAACAGCGCTTTTTTGATCTTTAACAGTCTCTCGCCCTCCGGCAGATGGTATAAAAGGATCGTAGGTTTCATATATTTTTCTGATTCCTTCCTGTTTTCATGTATTTCATTATATCAATTCCCGTGCAGCTTTGCAACGGCACAGAAAGATCCATAATTTTTTTGTTGATTTTTCCCTGGATTCTGATATAATGAATTTACTTCCGGGGTATGGCGTAGCTTGGTAGCGCGCTCGGCTGGGGGCCGAGAGGTCGCAGGTTCAAATCCTGTTGCCCCGATTTTTATAAGAGCAGAGGCTGAAAAAGCCTCTGCTCTTTTTGTTTTTCTTCTCTATTCTTCTTTCAGCACCCCGTTTATCCCGCGGATCACAAGCATCGTGATCACCATCAGCGCGATCGCGATCGGAAGTGCGATCCAGGCGGACTGGACGAAGCCTGCGATGATGTAGGAGATAAAGGATACCACCGCAGCCACGATCGCATACGGAAGCTGGGTCGTCACATGGTTTACATGCTCACACTGGGCACCGGCAGACGCCATGATCGTCGTGTCAGAGATCGGGGAACAGTGATCCCCGCAGACAGCTCCTGCCATGCAGGCGGAGATGGAGATGATCATGAGATCCGGATTGCTGTTCTCAAATACCGCAACAACGATCGGTATCAGGATTCCGAAAGTTCCCCAGGATGTTCCCGTCGCAAATGCCAGGAAACAGCCCACAACGAAGATGATCGCCGGAAGGAAATTTAAGAAGGAACGGGCGCTGGACGCAACCACAGTCGCCACATAGACATCTGCGCCGAGGCTGTCCGTCATCGCCTTTAATGTCCAGGCAAATGACAGGATCATGATCGCCGGGACCATGGACTTAAAGCCTTCCGGGATACATGCCATGCACTCGGAGAATTTCAGGACCCGGCGCACCTGATAGAGACCGATGGTGATCAAAAGTCCAAAAAAGCTTCCCATCGTAAGTCCCAGGGACGCGTCACTCTGGGAGAAGGCTGTCACAAAATCCTCTCCCGAGAAAAATCCACCCGTATAGAGCATGCCGATCATGCAGCAGATGATCAGGGATATGATCGGGATCAGAAGATCCAGAACGGTTCCCCTGACAGAAACCTCCGGCTGTTTCTCCGTGTCATACGGACGTCCCGGCGTGGTATAAAGGTCCCCCTTGAGCGCATTCTTCTCATGAAATTTCATAGAGCCGAATTCTGTCCGTAAGAGTACCATTCCGATCATCATCACGATCGTCAGGATCGCGTAAAAGTTGTATGGGATCGCCCGCACGAAGATAGAAAATCCGTCCTCGCCCTCAACAAATCCGGTAACCGCGGCCGCCCAGGAAGAGATCGGCGCGATAATGCAGATCGGAGCTGCCGTCGCATCGATCAGGTACGCGAGTTTTGCTCTTGAGACTTTAAATTTGTCTGTCACAGGGCGCATCACGCTTCCCACAGTCAGGCAGTTAAAATAATCATCGATAAAGATCAGACAGCCCAACAGGATCGTCGCAAGCTCCGCGCCCACGCGTCCCTTAATATGATCCGCCGCAAACTGGCCAAATGCCGCCGAGCCGCCCGCGCGGTTCATCAGGCACACCATCGCTCCGAGGATCACGAGGAAGATCAGGATCCCCACATTGTAGCTGTCAGAGAGAACGCTGATCATTCCGTCCTCAAAGATATGGGTGATCGTTCCCTCAAAGCTGAAACCGGAATACAGGATTCCACCCATGAGAACACCGACAAACAAGGAACTGTACACCTCTTTTGTGATAAGTGCCAGCCCGATCGCCACGACCGGCGGAACGAGCGCCCAGAACGTCGCGTAGACCGCCGGCACATACTCTTCCGTCTGCTCTGCGCCAAATACGGTTGTCGCGAACATCAGGATCAGCACCACGGAAAGCACTGCTGTCCTTTTAATATTTTTCTTCATATCCGTCATAACGGACTCCTCCTTCCTGCCTCCGGAAAGTTCCACGCTCTCCGCTTTTCCTGCAGTTCTATGTTTTATGTGACTGCCCGGTGCCTTCCGGCTGCCGGCTTATTTTTATGTAACAGGGAATTCCCCGGAATTTCCTGTTATATGAAGAAATCCCCTCTCATCAGTACAATTCTGGTGAAAGGGGATCACAACATACACAATTACGATTCTTTATTCATCCCAGTTGTGGTATACAGCCTGTACGTCATCATCCTCGTCAAGGAGATCAAGGATTCTCTGCATCTTCTTGATCGCTTCCTCGTCAGTAAGTTCTACCCAGTTCTGCGGTATCATAGTAATATCAGCCTCAACCATCGGGATTCCGGCTTTCTCGAGAGCCTCGCGGACCGCACTGAAGTTGTCCGGATCTGTGATAACCTCGTAGCTGTCCTCTTCCTCGGAGAAATCCTCAGCGCCTGCATCGAGTGCAGCCATCATGAGTTCGTCGGCATCCATATCACACTCTTCTTTGTCGATCACGATCTGGCCCTTGCGGTCGAACATGAAGGAAACGCTTCCCTGTGCGCCTACGTTTCCGCCGCCCTTTGTGAAGGCGCTTCTTACGTTTGCTGCGGTACGGTTCTTGTTGTCAGTCAGTGTGTCAACGATGATCGCTACACCGCTCGGGCCGTATCCTTCGTATGTTAAGTTCTCGTAGTTTACAGAGTTTAAGTCACCGGCAGCTTTTTTGATACCGCGGTCGATGGTATCGTTCGGCATGTTGTTTGCTTTGGCTTTTGCAATTACATCACGCAGTTTGCTGTTGTTAGCCGGATCAGCGCCGCCCTCTTTAACTGCGACAGCGATCTCTCTTCCGATTACGGTAAAGATTTTACCCTTTGCTGCGTCGTTTTTCTCTTTCTTGTGTTTGATGTTGGAAAACTTATTATGTCCTGACATCGATTTATCTTCCTTTCTCTTCGCATCTCGCTCTTTTTTATCTCTCGTGCACCGGTCTCGGGGACCTTTTCGTGCGCATTATACATAGTCTAAAATATTTTAGCATTATTTTTTCTATATGGCAAGCGGTTTTTCACTCCGATCAGGCCTTCATCACTGCGATGTAAAGAAATTGCAAAGTTTTTCGTTATTTTTTTCACATTTGGTTGAACACGACAAACTCTGTCACTTTACGTTTTTTTTATGGCTGCAAGTGCCCGTAGCCTGTAATTCTTCGTTATAAAAGTGGTGCGGATTTTTCTGCTGCTTTTATTGACATGTGCCCCCTCAATCGCTATATTAGTTTTATTCTGAACATACATTCTATATGGAGGACATGCCAATGAAGAGGATTGAAATCGACACATTTTTAAAGTTCCAGTTTTTAAGCAGCCCGCAGTTTTCACCCGGTGGGACAAAGATCGCCTTCACAGTCTCCAGACCGGATCTTGGGTCAAACGGATATCTGTCTGACCTGTATCTGTATGATCTGGAAACTAAATCTGTTTCCAGGATCACAGCCGGCGGTGACGCGAAAACATGGGCATGGACACCGGATAATACCCTGCTCTTTTCCGCAGCCCGCACCGACGCTGAAAAAAGGGATAAGGAGAACGGGATCACTCATCTTTACGAGATCTCCCCGTCCGGCGGCGAGGCCGTGTGCCGCGCGTCCGTTCCGGCCGTCATCACAGGGATCCATCTTCTTCCCGACGGGCGTTATCTCCTGACGATCCGCCATGATAATTATAAGGACACGCGAAAGAAATCCTACGAAGTGTTCGATGAACTTCCATTCTGGGGAAATGGTCAGGGATATACGAACGCGAAGAGGAACCGTTACGCAGTCTATGATCTGAAATCCGGAGATCTCACCTATGTGGACGACGAGTGGACCGACTGCTCCCAGTATTCCGTTTTCGGCAATCTTCTGCTCTATAAAGCATATCCGTGGAAGCAGAGTGTCATGGGGATCCGCCCGGGCGTTTATCTCTATGATCTTGCGACCGGTGAGAAGGTCACGCTGATCGAGCCTGATTCCATTCGCACCGGAGTTGTCTCTCTTCTGGATGAAAAGACTGCGATCATCGCGGCAACAGATGATTCCTATAAGGATACGACAAAGTACTGCGACTTCTACCGGATGAACCTCGCGGACGGATCCATGGAGCTGATCCATCCTTATGAGTCCTCCATCGGTATCTCATCCGTCGGATCTGATTCCAGATTCGGTTCCGGGCAGACCTTTAAAGCCGTGAATGGCGAATTTTACTACGTTTCCACCGTCGGGGATTTCTCCCACCTCTATAAGATCTCCCGGGACGGTACCGTCTCCGGTCCTCTTACAGAAGGAAGTTCCTGCGACAGCTTCGACCTCGCGAACGGTCATATCGCCTCCATGGAATTTTGCGGGATGCAGATCGCGGAACTCTTCGTTGACGGCGTACAGGTGACTCATCTGAATGACTGGCTCACCGAAGAATATGATGTCCGGACTCCGGAGGCCTTCACATTCACCGCCAGCGACGGATATGAGATCCACGGCTGGGTATTAAAACCTGCCGGATATGAGGAAGGAAAATCCTATCCGGGTATCTTAAATATCCACGGCGGTCCGAGAACCGTCTACTCGGATGTCTACTATCATGAGATGCAGATGTGGGCAAACCGCGGTTACTTTGTCTTCTTCTGCAATCCGAGAGGATCTGACGGACGCGGAACTGATTTCGGAAACATCAACGGCCTCTACGGAACTGTGGACTATCAGAACCTGATGGATTTTACGGATGAGGTGTTAAAACGCTATCCGATGATCGACGCATCCCGTCTCGGTGTTGCCGGAGGTTCCTACGGCGGATTTATGACGAACTGGATCATCGGACATACCGACCGGTTCCATGCCGCCGCATCCCAGCGCTCCATCTCCAACTGGGTTTCCTTTGAACATAACTCCGATATCGGACACACCTTCATCTTAAACAACCAGGGCGGAAATACGAGGACCGATGTGGAACTTCTCTGGAAGCAGTCCCCGCTTCAGTTTGCACCGAACTGCAAGACGCCGACGCTCTTTATCCACTCCGATGAAGACTACCGCTGCTATATGGCCGAAGGGCTCGCCATGTTCAGCGCCATCAAGCGGAACGGCTGCCCTGCAAAGCTCTGCCTGTTCCACGGGGAAAATCATGAACTCTCAAGGAGCGGAAAGCCGGAAAACAGGCTCGACCGGATGAGGGAGATTATTGAGTGGATGGATACATATCTGAGATAATTATTTAACCGGATTACCAACATCCCCTGGGACATAAAAAGCCTGGAATTTTCATTGCTGTTTTTGCTTTTTGTGCAATCGCAGCAGTGAACTCTTCACAAAAAATGCGCACCTGACTCGCCGCTCAAGCGGCGGGAATATGGTGCGCATTTTTTTCATCATATCAATTTTTTTCTATCCTGCCTATCTCTCTTCCCTGAAGTACGGCTGTCCGAGTCCTGCCGGCGGCTGGTTCTCTCTCTTTCTCCGGAAGCTTGTAAAGATCAGGACAATGATCGTTACCAGGTACGGAAGCATCTTGAAGATCTCCTGTGCACTTCTTCCAACACCCGGAAGATAGAGATACAGGATGTAGAGTCCTCCAAAGAGGATGGATCCCCAGATCGCATTTAACGGTTTCCATAAGGAGAATATGACAAGGGCAACCGCAAGCCATCCACGGTCACCGAACCCATTGTTGGTCCAGGTTCCGCCGGAATACTCCATGACAAAGTACAGTCCGCCGAGACCGCTGATCCCGCAGCCGATGCATGTCGCGAGATACTTATACAATGTAACATTGATGCCCGCCGCATCCGCAGTCGCCGGATTCTCACCGACTGCGCGGAGATTCAGGCCTTTTCTCGTCTTTGCGAGGAAAAACGCGAGCACACATGCCAGGATAATGCAGAGGTATGTCATAAATCCGTAGGAAAACAGCACCGGTCCGATCACCGGGATCTGGCTCAGCACCGGGATCGACTTTGTATAAGCTGCACCAGTTGAGGCAACGGAGATCTGACCGACACCGCCCGCAAGAGCGGAAAGGGAACCGCCGAAGAAGTTTCCGAAGCCTGTTCCGAAGGTGGTCAGTGCAAGCCCCGTCACGTTCTGGTTTGCGCGCAGAGTGATCGTCAGGATACTGTAGATCAGTCCGCCGATGATGCCCGCAAGAAACGCGCAGAGGAAGGAAATGATAAGTCCCACAAGTCCGTTCGGAGCCGGATTTCCGTTCTCATAGAAGAACGCGCCCATGAGGCCTACAATGCCGCCCATGTACATGACACCCGGAACACCGAGGTTTAAGTTACCGGATTTCTCCGTCACGATCTCGCCGAGTGCACCATAGAGCATTCCAATACCCTGTGCGATCGCTTTCTGAAGGAAAATGATGATCACGCTCATTTTGTATGTCCTCCTTCCTCTTTCTTCTTGAACTTGATCTTATAGTTTACAAAGAATTCGCTGCCGAGGATGAAGAACAGGATGATCCCCGTGATGACCTCGGAAGCGTTCTCATTTAAGTTGAACTGGGAGGCGATCTGACCTGCGCCCTGCTCCATGAAAACCAGGAAGAAGGAGATCACGACCATTGTAAACGTGTTGAATTTTGAGAGCCATGCGACGATGATCGCAGTAAATCCGCGTCCGCCCGCCGTGCTCGTGGAGATCGTATGGCTGGAACCGCTGACGATGATAAAGCCTGCGAGACCACAGATCGCACCGGAGATCGCCATCGTGCGCATGATGACCTTCTTTACGTTGATGCCGACGTACTTCGCCGTATTCTCACTCTCGCCGACAACCGAGATCTCGTAGCCCTGTTTGCTGTACTTTAAGTAACCGAACATGGCAACGGTAAGCACGAGGACGATCACGACGATCCATCCGTAAGCCAGTCCGGAGAGTGCCGGGAGCCAGCCGAGCTTTGTCTTGGAGTTGATGATGCCGACGGTGTTGGAACCTGCCGGATTCTCCCAGAAAACGATACAGAACGTGATGATCTGCATCGCAACGTAGTTCATCATCAGGGTAAACAGCGTTTCGTTCGTGTTCCAGTGCGCTTTAAAGAATGCCGGGATCAGTCCCCAGATCATTCCTGCAACGATACTGCCGACCACCATCATCGGGATCAGCTGCGCCGTTCCGAAATGGTCAGCCCCGTAGATCATGATCGCCGCGGAGACGCAGCCGCCCATGAGGACCTGTCCCTCCGCACCGATGTTCCAGAACCGCATCTTGAACGCCGGTGTCAGACCGATCGCCACGCAGAGCAGGATCAGCGCGTCACGGATCGTCACCCAGGCACGTCTCGATGTTCCGACAGCTCCGGAAAAGATCGCCTTATAGACTTCCACCGGATTTAATTTTGTGAGTGCAACGATCACCACCGCGCACACGACCAGGGATAACAGGACGCCGATCAGCCGGATCATGAGCGCTTTCGCGAAAGGCATTCCGTCCCTTTTGGAAATATGGATACTACTCATCTTTCTTCTCCTTTCCGGTCTTTGTCATAAGAAGTCCGATCTCCTCTTTCGTTGTAGTTCTCGCATCCACGATTCCCGAGATGGAACCGCCGCAGAGAACGAGGATCCGGTCACAGAGTTCCAGGAGAACGTCCAGGTCCTCTCCGACACAGATGACTGCAACGCCTTTCTCCTTCTGTTCATTGAGCAGGTTGTAGATCGTGTAGGAGGAGTTGATATCAAGTCCGCGGACCGGATATGCAACCATGAGGACAGTCGGATTTGAGGAGATTTCACGTCCGACAAGGACTTTCTGGACATTTCCTCCGGAAAGTCGTCTTACCGGTGTCGTCGTTCCCGGCGTCACGATCTCCAGACGGCGGATCAGATCTTCCGCCAGCTTTTTCGGTGTATTCCGGTCAACAAAGAAGTTATGTCCGTTGTTGTATCCGCGGAGCATCATGTTGTCAGTGATGTCCATGGAGCCGACAAGTCCCATTCCGAGACGGTCCTCCGGAACGAAGGACAGGTGGATCCCGAGATTCCTGATCTCTGTCGCATCCTTTGTCGCAAGGTCGATCCCGATGCCGTCCGGCGGGTAGTACATGACGGAACCTTCAGATGTCTTTTCAAGTCCCGCGATCGCCTCTAAAAGTTCCTTCTGTCCGCTTCCCGCAACACCGGCGATTCCAAGGATCTCGCCGCCGTATGCACTGAAGGTCGCATGATTTAAGGTCGTGACGTTCTCCGGATTTACGCATGTCAGATCCTGCACGAGAAGACGTCTTGTGAGATCTTTCGGTGCGGAGCGTTTGATGTCAAGGTTCACTTTCTGGCCTACCATCATTTCGGTAAGAGATTCGGAAGTCGCATCCTTTGTCTCGACGGTTCCGATATATTTTCCTTTTCGCAGGATTGCCACGCGGTCGGATAAGGACAACACTTCATGAAGTTTGTGCGTGATAATGATGATGGAACGTCCATCCAATCTCATATTTCTGAGGACTGCAAAGAGTTTCTCTGTCTCTTGCGGAGTCAGAACGGCTGTCGGCTCATCAAGGATCAGGATGTTTGCTCCGCGGTATAAGACTTTGATGATCTCGACCGTCTGTTTCTGGGAAACGGACATCTCGTAGATCTTCTGATCCGGATCCAGGTCAAATCCGTACTTGTCCACAAGACCTTTGATCTTTTTCCGCACCTCATCCATCTTTAAGACTTCTTTTCCCGGAAGTCCGAGGATGATATTCTCCGCTGCTGTGAGAACGTCAACCAGCTTGAAATGCTGATGGATCATGCCGATTCCCAGGGCAAACGAGTCTTTCGGAGATGCGATCGTCACTTCTTTTCCATCAACATAGATCTCCCCTTCATCCGGAAAATAGATTCCGGACAGCATATTCATCAGTGTCGTCTTTCCGCTTCCGTTCTCACCGAGAATGGAAAGGATCTCTCCTTTTTTGACGGTCAGACATACCTTGTCGTTCGCCACGACGCTGCCAAACCGCTTCGTGATGTTTTTTAATTCAATTGCGTTATCCTGTGCTGCCACGAACAGACCTCCCACGTAATTTTTTCTGGTCCTTTCCGCCCGGACCATTAGGCGAAAAATAGCGAAACTGTCGTATTCCAGCAGTTTCGCCTGTATCTCTTTTTGAGATTGGAACCGGCACCCGGGTTCTGTATTTTACAGTCCTCCGGATGCCGCTCCTCTCATACAGACAGGAATTTCTATCAACTTCCTGTCGTTTCATTCATATTACGCCTGGCTCTCGATGCCGTCGATGATGATATCGAAGGACGGAGCGGAAGCTTTCTCGGACTCGTGGAAGTAACCGTCATAGATGTAATCTTTGTACTTGTCCATGAGCTCTGCGTCATCCTCGGCTTTCTTGCCGTTTACAGTCCAGGTGTCAGTAGCGAATACCTTGAGGTCGCCGCTTGCGATGGAGTCCTCAACCTCTTTGACCTTCTCTGCTGTTCCTGCTGCAACTGCGTTCTCATTTAACTCTGTGAGCTTGTCTGCACCGTCTGCGAATCCACGGCACCAGTCAGCCGGGATCTCTGTTCCGTCAACTACGCTCTGTGCTGCGAATGTGTAGTAGATGCCCCAGTCCATGGATGCGGATGTAAGAGCCTGGGTCGGAGCGGTTGCGATCATGGAGATGTTGTAGCCGACACACGGAACGCCTGCTGCCTCACATGCGGTCGGAGCACCTGTTGTATCTGCGTGCTGGGAGATCAGGACACAGCCATCTGCGATCAGAGCCTCAGCTGCCTCTTTCTCAAGATCGAAGCTTGCCCAGCTGTTTGTGTAAGTTACTTCCATATGAGCTTCCGGGCAAACGGAACGCGCGCCGAGGAAGAAGGATGTGAATCCGCTGATCACCTCTGCGTACGGGTAAGCGCCGACATAACCGATCTTAAGATCCATGGACGGATCTTTCTCTTTCATCTCGTTTAATTTCATTCCAGCAACTACGCCAGAAACATAACGGGACTCGTAAATATTTGTAAAGAAGTTGTGGAAGTTGGAAAGTCCGCTGGATGCCGCCTGAAAACCGGTCGCATGGCAGAACTGGACATCCGGGAACTCTTCTGCCGCCTGCTTTACGTAGTCTTCCTGACCGAAGCTGTTTGCAAATACAAGCTGGCATCCCTGATCCGCAAGATCGACAGCTGCGTCATAAGCAGTCTCGTCCTCCGGTGTGTTCCACTTTACAATTAACTGGTCATCCTTGAGACCTAATGCTTCCTGCATCTTCTTGGCACCTGCGTAATGAGCTGCGGTGTAGCCTTCGTTCTCATCGCCGATAAAGATGAAGCCGACTTTCAGATCCGCCGGATCCACGCCCTCGCCGGTCGTCTCGGCTGCCGCCGCTGTCTGATCCGCTGCTGCCGCTGCGGTCGTATCTGCCGCTGCTGCTGTTGTCTCTGCTGTCTGGCTGCTGCCTCCGCAGGCTGTCATGGAAAGAACCATGGATGCTGCAAGAATGACACTTAACTGTTTCTTCATAATGATCCTCCTCGTTATAAGGTTGTTTAATAAACAAGCACAGAAACATTATCGCACCTTATAATGTTTTTTTCAACTGTTTTTGACAAAATTTTTAGATTATCTTTTTGATGATCCCTGAGTATGACAAAGAAGACTTTTTCAGCAGCTGACATGTGAACTGAACAACAACTGAAAAGAGCCGGAACTTACATCCCGACCCTTCAACTTTTTTATCTTATTCTTCGAACACTCTATTCGTCCGCACTTTTCTGCTTTTCCAATAAGCACACGGTCTCGATCCCGGTTGTTGCAGGGAACATGTCCACACAGCAGATCCGTTTTGCCGTGTATCCGCCTGCCTGGAGAACAACAAGATCTCTCGCAAGACTCGTCGGTTTGCAGGAAATGTAGACCATGTGATCAACGCCGTATTTGATAATCTTGATGATTGCCTAAAATAGGTGTCTACTTATTTATAAGGAGTACGATCATGAAACATATTTTACACTCATCTAAACTAAAAATCCAGCGTTTTAAGTGCAAAATCAGTCAAAAGGAACTTTCTACTTTGTCCGGTGTTCCTGTCAAATGTATTGGTAATTACGAACAGTTACGGAGAGATATCAATCATGCTTCGGTTTATATCGTTTATCGTCTGGCCAAAGCTCTGAACTGTTCCATTGAGGATCTGTTGGAAATTGATTCCCTGGAAAAATAAATTTTCTTCACTCATTGAAAAATCTATTTTTCCACATACCAGATTTCCATAGCTCCGTTCTCACGACTATGCCAGCAAGCGCCCTGGAGGTCTCCGTCCTCCTGGAGATAATACCAGTCCCCAGAACCATCCGCCGGATCCACCTGCTTCGTGTTCGGGTTCCACCGATGCCAGCCGGTCCGGATGTAGCCGTTTTCGCCGAAGAGATAATAATGGTGGCTGATCAGACGCCAGTCCGATGCTACCCAGGATCCGTCCTCATTCTGCCACCACCAGCCGTGCGCGTCGTGCTGCCAGCCTTCTACGATCTGTTTTTTTTCCGTAGATGGCCATGTCTTCATGAACTGCTCCGGCGTCTTAAATTTCTTTTTTATCCCGCTCGTCGATGATCCCCAGTCTGGCAACTGGAAGTGTGGCCTGTCCGGGATAGATTTCCAGTTACCGCCCCACTCAAGTCCGAGGGAAACTCCGATCGCACCTACACGGGAAAAGAAACCGTCAGCGTCATAGTATGCGCCACGGCCGTCAGCCCGGTAGACATCAAAGGCCGTCCCCCACTGGTGGAAGGAGCTGTAACTGGATCCGCGAGCGTTCGTCACCTTGTTGCCCGGTTTTGTTCTTCCCTGGGCATAAAATGCGTCTTGCTCCGCCACAGTGCGGAAGGTTTCACCAATTTTGATCTGCAGTCCCTGCTTCGCGCATTCCTTGATTAACTCAGTAGCCAGTGTCTGGAGCCGCGGGTGGCATAATGTAATATCTCTCATATTTATTCTCTCCTATTTAGTAAAGCCCGGAAGGATATCCCCACCGAGCTGTTGCGACGTCGCAACGGTCATATCCCGGACCGTGACGGGAGATATTCGGATCACCTCCTCCTACTCTTTCAGATTTGTTTCATTGCTGCTATCAATTTTATCTTTCAGAACCGCAATGTACTTCATCAGCCACTCAGGTACCGGTGCACCCATGCGCCCGGCGTTTTCTGTAATTGATAAGGCTTCATTTAATAAGTACCACACCGTTGTAAGAAGGGACAGCATCGCAGATGGCAAATGATATCCGAGATTTCCAGATGTCTTTGCTAAGATGTAATCAATTACAATTGCCACAGTGATCACAAATAAGTATGCGATCTTCTTTGCGATTCCCTTTGCTCCTTTTTTACTGGACCAACCATATGATGTGTCTCCCGGATGATCAATCGCTTCCACCATACTCGCAATCATCCCACTGATATAGTCAACGACCATTAAAAAGACAAGCAGCCCTAACA